>Ga0209792_1000017_pt1 | contig 412690 bp, 405 predicted proteins | sample EBPBio142005_DNA_FD_185860 | JGI IMG/M metagenome (GOLD analysis project Ga0209792, IMG submission 185860) | Wastewater treatment Type I Accumulibacter community from EBPR Bioreactor in Madison, WI, USA - Reactor 1_6/14/2005_ DNA (SPAdes)... | ecosystem: Engineered > Bioreactor > EBPR >...
TTAAGCCCCTCATGGCCGATGGTACTGCACCACAATGCGGGAGAGTAGGTAGCCGCCATATTTATTAAATAGCCGTTCTGTAACAACAGAACGGCTATTTGCATTTTGTTTATAACCTCAAAAATTGCTCTGATACAGGCCCAAGCTAGTGGAATACACTTGTGAAAAACAGATTTCTAATCTACCTTCCATTTATGGACATTATCATTCGGAAAGCGTTACTGACAGATGCAACTTTAATTAACGAACTATCAAAGCAACTCGGCTACGAAAATACACAAGCAGATACGAGATCTTACTTATCATCACTTATTAATTTACCTAATGAAGAAATATTAGTAGCTGAGTATAATAACTTACCTATTGCTTGGATGCAATTATCATTAATGCTCAGAATAGAGTCGGGCTATTTTGCTGAAATTACCGGACTTGTTGTAGCAGAGAATTATCGTTCGATTGGTGTTGGTAATTTACTTATTGATTATGCTAAGAGTTGGACGTACGCAAAGGGTATCAATAAATTAAGAGTAAAGACAAATATTGTTCGTCAACGTACGCATACATTCTACGAACGTAATGGATTTACGTTACGTAAAGAACAAAAAGCTTATGAAATGGTAGTATACGGTTAAAACTTATTCTTCTTCCTGAAATCTCCTCTCTTCCAGGCTTCAAAAAACTCTGCCCATGCAATCGGGTTAAATAAGTTAGTAGGTTTTTGCTGACCGTAATAAACAGCATTTTGAGATTGTATCTGCTGGTACGCAGCCTGATTTTCTCTGCCATCTCTTGGAAGGCTATATGCAAGTGCACGCAACATGAGAGCATTAGTGTTACGACGTGCTATTTCATATTTATCGTCAGGAATATTCCAGTGTTTGAAGGCATAGTCAAACTGCTCCCTCGAAGGTAAAGGTTTGATGATGGTTTCAGGCAAGTAGAATGTATCCTGCACCATTAATTGTATCATAGAGAAATAGTGTCCTTTGATGTCTTTAGGGACTACATACTCTTTTGGTCTGAAACCTATTTCTGAAAACTGTAGTGTATCGCCCTTGTATACTACAATAGAAAACACACCTTTTTCGCTAGATTCTACACCACGGTTCTTATTCTTTACCATAACAACCACATTAGGCACAGCTCTTAAGCTATCTGCAGTCATTGTTACACCATTTATCTGTATTATATTTTCATACGGGTCTTGTGCCAAAGCAGTAGATACAACTGTGATGCTGCATATAAAGGTCAACAGTAAAAGCCTGAAATTCATAATCATACCTTTCAAAGTTAAGTTACTTTAATGGCATCTGCATATATTGTTACAATTCAAAATGCAATAGCCGTATCAGTATTATTTTATACAAAGAAAGCAGGTATGATGTATTTTTGCACACTCCACATCCACTATTAACAAAGGTTTAGTATGATAACGAAAGAAGCGGTATTAAAGGCGTTGAGCAATGTACAGGAACCCGATTTGGGCAAGGATCTTGTAACACTTAACATGATACAGGATATAGAAATTGATGGCAAAAACGTGACATTTACGGTTGTACTTACAACACCTGCTTGTCCATTGAAAGAGATGATTGAAAAAGCATGTGTCAATGCTATTCATATACTTGTTGATAAGGAAGCAGTCGTAAAAGTAAATATGACTGCTAACGTGGGTTCAAACCGAAAAGACAATAAAGCTGTATTATCCGGTGTCAAGAATATCATCATGGTAGCATCTGGCAAGGGGGGCGTAGGTAAATCTACCGTATCTGTAAACCTTGCACTGGGCCTAGCGCAGGAAGGTGCTAAAGTAGGTTTGCTGGATGCGGATATCTACGGACCATCAGTTCCAATAATGCTGGGTATTCGTGATGAACGCCCGAAGATGATGGACGTTGATGGCAAAGGAATGATAGTGCCGATAGAGCGTTTTGGTATCAAAGCTATGTCTATCGGTTTGCTGGTAGATGAGAAGCAGGCAGTAATATGGAGAGGCCCGATGGCTAGCTCTGCACTGAAACAATTTGTGTCTGACGTGTATTGGGGCGAGCTGGATTATTTGGTGATAGACCTTCCGCCGGGTACAGGTGATGTGCATCTTACATTGGTGCAAGCAGTACCTGTTACAGGTGCGGTTATTGTATCTACACCACAAGCGGTTGCAGCTGCAGATGCTAAGAAAGCTATCATGATGTTCAAGCAGCCTAACATCAATATACCGATATTGGGTATCGTTGAAAATATGGCATACTTCACGCCTGCAGAATTGCCTGAAAATAAATATTACATCTTCGGTAAGGGTGGGGCGATGCAAATGGCAGAGCAATTTGAATTACCGTTCCTTGGAGAAGTGCCGTTGGTACAAAGTATTCGCGAAGGTGGTGACAGGGGTGTACCTGCTATATTGGATGATGAATCATTGACACAGGATATTTTTACAGACCTTACACAAAAAGTAGCAAGGAATATTTCAATACGTAATGCAGACCTCGAACCAACAAAGGTTGTTGAGATTACACATTACTAAGCCTAGTTCTTTTGCTTTGTAGTATGGATAGTATAAGTATTATAGCACTGAAAGGAAGCAGCCACATGACCTTGCAGCCATAACGTCCGTTGTATAAAGAGAAGGTTGCACACTGAGCTAAATTGATACATACTCCAATCAATAAGATTATAATAAAACTGAATTGCTTGCGTGGTACTTGACGATATCCAAGTATCACGCATAGTAGTATTACTGCTAAGGTGCAGATAATGACGTAATTAATTGTTTTGTTGATAATTTGAATAAAAGGTAATAGTCTATTCGCATTTTGTTTTGAATGTAGATAGTGCGAAGCCTCATCTTTTGATACGAAATCGCGGATGTGTTTGTATATGGAGTTCGTGTCTGCCTGAGGTTCATTGCCATCGCCTACATTGAATGTCATTGACTGTATTAGCGTATGCTTCAAAGAACTTTGTAAGAAATGCCAGTTGTAAGGATATGTGAAGAGTATAGCTTTATTAATTCTATTGCACTCATCACGTGCTTCTATCCAGCCTCCCATCTTTTCCAATGGGCTTTGTTTGTTCCATAGAAAAAAATCCGAGTTATCTGTAATCTCGTTTTTGTAACTGCATAATGCATATTTTGTATTGGCACATTCAGCATCAAGATACTCTCTTAAAACACCTTTGTTGACGATAGCAGCTGTCATAAATGCAGCAGAAGATTTTGAAAAAACGGAACTGTTTATTGCATATGTTGAAATAGATAATGTTGCCATTAACAGTATACGTTGCTTGTGTTTTTGTAAGAAGGCAGGGCTATAAAATTGTTTCCTAAATAGCCATAAGAATAATAAAATGCATAGGCTTATCATTAAATGAGAAGCATGCGTTGCAACCGAAACCAAGAATATTACATACAGCCACCAAGATGGTTTTTTGTTTTCATCGGTAGTTGCTATGCATGCCATTGCCAGTATCATAACAGGCGTATAGATATCTGCAATCAGTTCGCTCGTTATCCACGAGACAGATGAGAATATGGCTAAGATTATTGTTGTAACAGAGGATATAATATTGATGTAAGCAATGTTTAGTGTTTCATAGGATTTTCGGATAATATAATGAACGAGTATTGCTTGTATAATGATGGCAAGCCAAAGGCTGATGCCGTTGAGGCTAAATAGCCTTGTTAATATGCCGTATATAATTGGGCGGTCTATAGGGACTTCAAGAACGAAGCCAGATTCTATATAAGTACTTGTGTCAGGATTTACAATCGGATAGCCATTAATGATGGCGGGTAGACATAGTGCTATAATACTGATGATAGCCAGCAGTACATATATAAGTTTTGAGGGAAGAGGTTTCATTAGTATAAATATATGCCTTAGCCTGGGAAGTTGTATCGAACACCATTTGCTTCGATATATTCCCTGATACGTTGAATAATCAATTCATTATTTTCAGAGCGGGCTATGATGATAACATCGTAGCCTGTTCCTTTATATGATGCTAATGCCTCTATGGGATTGTTATTTGCTGTATATGCTTCAAGAAATATTTCGCAGTCCTTTCTCACGAAAGGTGCTACAGCAACGAATTCTACCTCACATCTTAGTGCTTCGTCTGTATGTATTATCAATTCTGTGCCTTCAAGGTCTTCAAAGTCTTCGCGTATTTCTTCCGCTTCTTCTTGTGTAAATGCTGTCAGATTGCTCATGCCACAAATCTAAGCATTAACCGTTTGTTTTTCTTTTTGACGGAATAATAAAGCTGATGACAATTACTGTCAATGCGCCAATTACATTCAACCACAGGAAAGATATTACATCGGCTATATAAATGGCTATTACAATCAGTTCAGTAATTAATGCAGCTAGGAATACAGCATTGCCTCTTACGCTTTTTATATAGAACGCAACAAGGAAAATACCTAAGATAGTTCCATAAAATAGCGAACCTAGAATATTTACAGCCTCTATCAAAGACCCCATTTTTGTGGCAAACATAGCAACAGCAATACAGAAAATTCCCCACACAAGTGTATGCCATCTGCCAAGGCTCAGTTGTTTTTCTTCGCTTAATGGTTCTTTATTAGTTAGTAGTTGAATGTCCATTAATGAAGAAGAAGCAAGCGAATTGATCGCTGCAGAAATAGAGCCCCACGATGCGAGGAATATCACCGCAAAAAGCAAGCCCACCAAACCTTTCGGGAGATTGTGCTTTACGAAGTACAGGAATATATAGTTGGTATCGCTGCTGTCTTTGCTATGCCCGTAGCGTGTTATGCGGCTTCTTACGGTGTCTCTGATAGATTGTATAGCAGCTTGTATTTCTTTGAATTCATGTAATGTATATGTACTGTTTAAATTTTGCTTTCTCTCTTCTGCAAGCTTGGTTGCTTGTTGTTCATAGTTGTTGTGCAGTACTTTGTATCGTTGTTCTAACTGTGCTACCTCTGCGGTATTGGCTGTTTTGTAGGATGTATACGCACTATCGTTAAAATATAGTGGTGCTGGTTTGTAGCTATATAATGCAAATAGCAACGCACCTATCAGTAGTATACCAAATTGCATGGGTATCTTTACCATGCCATTCATCAGCAGGCCTCTGCGACTTTCTATTGTGTCTTTGCCCGATATATATCTGCCTACCTGGCTCTGGTCTGTACCAAAATAGGAGAGTGCAAGAAAGAAACCACCAATAATGCCACTCCATATATTATACTTGTCCTTCCAGCTAAAATCTGTAGTAATCACATTCAGCTTTCCCGATTTACCTGCTACATACAAAGCGTCACCCATGCTGATGCCTTGTGGTAAATCTGCCACAATAAGATATCCTGCAATAGTTATAGCGGAGAGTATAATCAGGAATTGTAACTTCTGTGTATGTGCAACTGCTTTTGCGCCACCTGTATAAGTGTAGATAATAAGTAGCCCTCCTGTTATAATGTTTGTCAGGTAGATGTTCCACCCCATGATAGAGGAAAGAATAATAGATGGTGCATAGATGCTGATACCAGTTGATAATCCTCTTGACAACAGAAAGAGTATTGATGTAAGTACTCTTGTCTTTCTGTCAAATCTAGTTTCAAGGTATTCGTAAGCGGTGTAAACATTTAGTCTTTGAAAGATAGGAATGAACGTAATGCTGATGACAACCATCGCAATTGGCAAACCAAAATAGTATTGCACAAAGCGCATACCATCTGTATATGCCTGCCCCGGTGCAGATAGAAAAGTAATGGCACTCGCTTGTGTAGCCATGATACCCAGCAGTACTACATACCATGGCATATTCTTATCGGCCAGCAGGTAGGTTTGACTACCATGTTGGTTGCGCCCTTTATAGACACCATATGCAATAATGCCTATTAGCGTCAGTAATAATATGCTCCAGTCGAGTGTACTCATTTCCAATATTGGGTGAAGAGGTAATAACAAACAATCTGCACCAGCAGTAGTAGTAATACCACTGCATAGCACAGATTCCAGTTGTGTTTATTATCAGTCATTAATTTCCTGCATTCAGCATGTTCATCAATAAACGGATGGCACCTTTATTGCCGGCCGGCAACTGCCTGAAGAATGATAGTGTTGTATATACATAATGACCTTTGCCATATTGAGTGTACAATGTACAACCATCCAATGGACTCTCACCCGTATCATTCATGCGGAAGACTGGCTTGTATTTATCGTCCCATTTTGTAGCAAAGTATAGACCACGTTCCTGTACCCAGTCATTAAAGTCTTCGCTTGTTATTTTGTTCGGGCTATTCAGCAGTTTGTGTTTCGAATCCAGCAGTGTTATCGTTGCATCTTCTTCTGTTACGCGTTGGCTTGATAGTGTTATAGGGTATGGACCAATATTCGTAGTTGCCATATCCTGCAACGTGTTGTATTGCATTACCAGTGTGCCTCCATTGTTTACATACTGGTTCAGCACATGCATCCAGTAGTTCATACGTTTTTCGGTATTAATAACGCGCACACCTGTCAGCACGGCATCATATTTTTTTAGTTTCTCTACTGTTATATCCTGTTCACTCAGTATATCTACTTGCAGTCCTGTAAGCCTCAATACTTCAGCTACATTATCGCCTGCGCCATCTATATATGCAATACGTTTTACTGTGCTTTTCCAATTGCTGCGCAGCACTTTGGCATAAGCAGGTGTAAAGTATTGTAACGTAGGCAGGTGCTCGTATTTAATGATGTTTTGTTTCCTGTCGCACAGTCCATTGTTTGTTTGAAGATTTGCGAGCAAGAAGAAATCATCTTTGCTATATGCAGCTACTTGTTTACTGCTGAAAACAGCATTGATAGTTGTATCAATACCTTTGCGCAGGTTCAATCCCTTTGTTTCATACACCATATCCTTGCTATATACTACGAGGCTTGCATTTGCAATGTCTTTGTTCGGGTGTATGCGTACTGGCGCATTTATACTGCCGTCTGCATTCGCAACAATTAATCCTGCTGTAAAATCTACAGATGCATCAGGAACTATACGCAGTTGTTCTATCACATCACCATGTGTTGGGTCCAACTTTTTGAAAGATAGCGGCGCCTGCATTGTAAAATCTTTACCGTCGATATTGATGCTGAGTGTAGTATACATACCGTTTGGTGTTGTAGGGTAGCCAATCAGCGTATCGTTTGGTACTTTGAAATGTCCGTTGTCGTTCTTACCATCTATCAGCCAGTATGGTTCTGTGTAGGCAGCTTCTTCCGGTATCCTTATTTTTCTTTCAAAGCTATATAGGCTGTCTTTGCCCAAACGCATATTTGCACTGCTGTCTGTTTGCAGCCATTTAATATTGTTCAGCTTCACTGGCACTTCTGTACGTGCTATAATGCGCATTGTGAATGACAGTACCTCACCACGTGTTGCTTCAGCTTGTTTGGTGTACACTTCAACCATCAAGCCACTGCAATGCAGTATCAGTGCATCCAGTTCTTTCAGCTTTTGTGTACGCCAGTAGTTGTTCTTTACACTCTCTATCTCTTCGCGTACTTCCAATAGTTTCTTTAAAGATTTTTCAGGATGATTAAAATCAAATGCTTTCAATATGGCGTCTATATGTTCTCCAATCTCCGGTCTGTCTACACGCCCCCATGTTATATCTATGCCATCAAACAAAGAAGTACTCAGGCTATCGCCGGCTACCAGTTTGAAGTATTCTGTTTGCACACCCGGTGTGCTTGGTGTACCTGCACCTTGGCTGCGATGTATGCTGCGACTAATACCTGCCAGCTCGCCATAACCCATACCTATGGTAGGACTGTATTGACCTACAGGTAACTTAAATTGGTCTTCAGATGTCGTGTTTCTGTCCCCAAAGCGGAATGAATTGAACAATACACGCTTTGGCTTCCATGCTTTGTAATATTTCAGTTGCTCAGGATACATGCTCTTATCGCCGCTTACTTTATATGCTTCCTCTGCAAGTATGGCAGATGCTGCGTGTTGTCCGTGTCCTGCATTTGCATTTGGCGGAAAGCGGCATATCACCACATCGGGGCGGAATTTGCGATATATCCATACCACATCTTTGGTAAGCAAGCCTTTATCCCAATGCTTAAATGTTTCATCGTAGTTTTTAGAAAAGCCGAAATCTATAGCACGGGTAAAGTACTGACCCGCACCATCCATCTTGCGTGCTTCCAGTAGCTCGTGTGTACGTATTAGTCCAAGCGGAGCGCCTTGCTCATTCCCCAATATATTCTGCCCGCCATCACCACGCGTCAGCGACAGGTAAGCAGTGTTCAGATGTTGGTCATTCACCAGCCATGCCAGCAGGCGTGTGTTCTCATCGTCGGGGTGTGCAGCCAGATACAGCACGTTTACAAGATTATTCAGCTGTGCTATCTCGTGGTATATCTGTGCAGACGATGCAGGGCGAACCTGTTGTGCTTGTGTTTGTAAAGTGGTTGCAGCAAGTGCGGCTATTGCAATCAGTTTCTTCATAATGGTATCTGAAAAAGAAACCCACAGTATCTGTTACTGTGGGTTGTCTAAAATTACTGAATAGTTGCCTGTATCAATTTATGCAGGCAATTAAGATTTTTTATAAGAGTTAATCAGCTTTGTCATGTTGTTTACATACTCAGCTTCAAAAGCAGAACCTTTAGCTACTTCCATCGCTTTGTTTGCAGCGTTGATAGCATCATCTTTCTTACCCATTTTCTGCGCTATGCGTGCTTTCAGGCTCCACATCCAGAATGCTTTAGGATTAGCTTCCAGTGCTTTGTCTACATAAACGATAGCTTTATCCAGATTCTGGTCTGTTTCAAAATAGTAGTTAGCAGCCTGGAAGTAAGGAATGTTCGGGTTATTGATAGCTTTATCGATAGATGCACTCAGGCGTTCTTCGTTATTAGCTTTAACAGGGATGATGATTTTTGTTTTCTCCCACATCAGCTCTATGTTGCAAGAACTGTAAGTGATGTTACCTATGTTGATGGTAAAAGTCTGTACATTTTTGTCCAGTGCTTTCGGCGCTATTTTAAAACGTGCTACGTCATCAGCTTTGTCATAACCGGCATTACCCCAGTTGCCTATGCCTTTGTTCAGAATGATTTCCCATTCAGCAGCACCGGGTATAGTATATATAGCGTATTCGCCTGCTTTTACAGCCTGGCCGCCAACAGTTACATCTTCACCAAATTTTACTTTAGTAGCAGAGTTGGCACCTGTGCGCCATACATTGCCGAAAGCAACCAGTTCGCCGAATATTTTACGACCACGCATTGAAGGGCGGCTATAAGAAATTTCAATGTTTGATGTAGAAAACTCCTGTGTCAGTTTTGATGTCGGGCTCAGCGCAGGCAATTTCAAGTCCTGTGCATAAACACCAGATGTCAGTAAAGCAGAAAGCAGAATGAAAGAGAGACGTTTCATATGTATATATTTTTACAGAGTGCCAAAAGTACGACTATTATAGTACACGCTGTTCTAAAAATACTATAGGGGTATATCTTATGTTTATCAAGAGTTGATGTCTTTATTTTCTTTCAACATAACAGCCATTCGTTCGATGGACTTTCGACTATTGTCATCTGTGGCTTTCGCTTTCGCTTTGTCGCAGAAACTTAGTGCCTTTTTATAATTACCAACTGCAGAACAGCCTCTTATCATACCTACAATTGTTACAAAGTTATCTGGGTTTTTCTTGTAGTTTGCTTCAAATATTTCGTACGCTTTTTTCATTTCTTTTTCACGCAGTAGAGTTCTGCCGTAGCTGTTCATTTCTGTAACACTGAACCTTGTAACACTGAAAGCCATCAAACTGTCGGCTTCACGTTTTCTGTTAAGTCTCACTAATATGCTACGTTGCAGGTTGATGCCAAAGAATGTGGGGACTATCCTGCTGCCTTGTTTAGCATATTCCAATGCTTTATCAAGCTTTATGTTGTTATTAAGGTAATAATTAGCTGCCTCGAAATAAGAATTAGGGTTAAAGGTTTTCTGCCCGTTCATTTCCCTTTCAATACTTACCAATTGCAATTTTTGTAATTCAGTAGATACGGTAAATGGTATGGATAATTTGTCCCATACTACAGCTATCTCGGCACTGCTGTCTGTTTGATTTCGAAAGTTATACGTCAATCTTTCCGTTGTATATGTTTCTGTTATTGGTTTTACAGTAACTCTTAGTGCGTCGTCATTAGATTCATAAAAATAACTGCCCCAGCTTTCTGTATTGTTTGAGAATATGACAATGCTATTATCAGCCCCATAGGCAACGTGCAGTCCATATTTGCCTGCTTTAAGTGGCTTGCCATTTATTATTACGTCTGTAGAAAATTCGATAATCGTATTTTCATTCGCACCAGCACGCCATGGTATGTTTCTGGGTTTGCCAAAACTGGCATCAGCAACAAAACCTTCGTGCACAACATTGCCCCACACATTACCATCTCGTCCCCTTAGTGCAGGGCGTCCATAGCTAATTTTTACATCTGTAATACCAATGGTTTCACCAACTATAGCTTTTACACTTCCACCGTTTGCAGGCATTGTAAGTTGTGCGTCTGCCATAAATGCGGCAAGTATGCACCAATTGATTAATAATATTCTTTTCATATCATTTTTATTGCTAAAACTATATGTATGCTGTTGCAGATATGTACCCCTTAAAGGGTGATTAGGTTTTTTTAGGCTTTGACAATTAGTCCGTTACTTTGCCATTCAAAACACAGAAAATGAGCCATACAGTCAATCTCGCCATACAGGTACTGCCTACCCATCTGCCCCAGCCAGAAGCCTATGCAGTGGTAGATGCAGCCATAGACTGCATCAAAGCATCGGGTTTGGAATACCTGGTATGTCCTTTCGAAACCGTGATAGAAGGACCCTATGAGCAGGTAATGAAGCTGGTAGACGATATACAAACTGCTTGTAATAAAGCAGGTGCGCAGTCATTATTAATTAATATGAAACTGCAGCGCAACTTTGTAAAAGATATAGCAATTGACGATAAGATAGGTAAGTACAAATAATGCCATTAAATTTGCAGCCCAATCTGTTTTAATATGAATCGTGCGCAGCTTGTCAGCGAAATAAAAAGAAAGAAATCTGTATTGTGTGTTGGTTTGGATACCGACCTGAAAAAAGTGCCTGCGCACCTGTTTGCAGAGGAAGATCCTGTTTTTGCATTCAATAAAGCTATTATTGATGCAACTAAAGACTATACTGTAGCTTATAAGATAAATACTGCTTTCTACGAGGCGCAAGGCCTGAAGGGCTGGGAGAGCATGCAGAAAACACTGGAATATATTCCTAAAGATATTTTCAGCATTGCCGATGCCAAGCGTGGTGATATTGGCAATACTGCCGAGCAATACGCACATACATTCTTCAAAACATATCCTTTCGATAGTGTAACGGTTGCCCCATATATGGGCAAAGACAGCGTACAGCCCTTTATGCAGTTCGATGGCCATTGGGCTATTGTGTTGGGTCTTACATCCAATGCCGGTAGTGCAGATTTTCAACTACAGCCAAGCGGAGATGAGTTGATGTACGAACGTGTACTGAAAACAGTAGCAAGCTGGGGCACGCCCGAAAATCTGATGTTTGTAATAGGTGCTACACGTAAAGAACAATTGCAACACGTACGCCAGATGTTGCCCGACCATTTCTTCCTGATACCCGGTGTGGGTGCACAGGGTGGCGATGTACCTACGGTGTGCGAAAATGCATTGAACAAGGATGGTGGTATACTTATCAATGTGTCTCGTGCTGTAATATTTGCCAGCAGTGGCGAAGATTTTGCGGTGAAAGCAGGCGAAGCTGCAAAAGATTATCAGCAACAAATGGCTGCTTATTTGTAATTTGATGGTAGCATAATACACCGTCACGATGCAGGAAAAACTATTGCAGTTTATCTGGCAATACAGCCTTTACAATCCGTCACAGTTACAATCCACCAATGGTGAAGCAATTACTGTTGTTCACCCCGGCAGGTATAATACCAACGCCGGCCCCGATTTTCTGGAAGCCAAAGTAAGGGTAGGAGATACGCTGCTGGCAGGGCATGTAGAGCTACATGTCAACAATAGTGATTGGCAGAAACACGGGCATCAGCACGATGATGCTTATCGCAATGTAATACTGCATGTAGTTTATAATAATGATGGTGGTGAAGGACCGGCACACACGCCTGTATTAGAACTCCGCAATTATATAATGCCCGATGTAGTGCAAAAATATAATGCACTCATGGCGCAGGTACAGCCTATACCGTGTGCATCGCAATTGCAACAGGTAAAAGATATAACCAAAGAAAGCTGGCTGACAAGAATACTGGCAGAACGCTGGGAAGAAAAGCAAGCATATTGGAGAGAGCTGTTAGATAAAAGCGCAGGCGATTGGCGCAATGTCCTCTACTGGCGTATGGCATCTAATTTCGGCTTCAAGCTGAATGCAGATGTGTTTCTTGATTTGGCATTGTCTATGCCACACAACGTATTTGCCAAAGGTGGCAGCCTGTTGCAGGTAGAAGCAGTCCTATTTGGACAAGCGGGTATGTTGGAAGCTGATTTTCAGGATGAATATCCCAACACATTAAAGAAAGAATACCAATACCTGAAGCAAAAGTATCAGCTTACACCACTGCCTGTCCATCGATGGAAATACCTTCGCCTTCGCCCCGCAAACTTTCCTACTATCCGCATAGCACAGTTCGCAGCTTTGGTACATAAATCTTTTCATCTGTTCTCGCAGATTGCTGAGACAAATACTATAAAAGAGATAATGCCATTGCTGGATGTAACAGCAAGCGAATATTGGAATAATCATTACAGGTTTGACGAACTTGCAGATACACCAACATCCAAACATCTTGGCAAATCATCTATTCAGAATATCATCATCAACACCATAGGGCCTATCCGTTACTTGTATGCGCAGTCACATGGCACGGATAAGCAACAAGAGCTTGCACTACAATTGCTTGATGAACTGCCTACAGAAAAAAATCATATCATTGAGCAATACAACACCATAGGCTGGAAAGCAATAAACGCCGCACAAGGGCAGGCGTTTATTCAATTATATAATAACTATTGCAGCAAAAAACGTTGTTTGGAATGTGCAATAGGACTCAGCCTGTTGAAATCAACCCCAAACAAATGATATACTTTCCTTCAGGTCAGGATGCAGGCTTTTCGCTACCGGGCAGGTAGTTGCTGCACGCTCCAGTATCAGCCTTTCTTTTTCGCTGTAGGTTTTGCCCGCCGGCATGGTTATATGCACTTTTATTTCGCCTATGCGCCTCGGGTCGCCGGCCATTATCTTCTCTACATCGCATACGGTTCCGTCAATATCTATACCATGCGTATCACCTGCTATACCCATTGTGGTAACTATACAGGCTGCCAATGCAGTAGCTACCAGGTCTGTTGGCGAAAAACGCTCTCCTTTGCCCCTGTTGTCGGTTGGGGCATCTGTTTCTATTACCGAGCCCGATTGCAGGTGTGTACATTCTGTCCTTAAATTGCCTGTATATACTACTTTGAATGCCATGTATCGTTTTTTGTGTTAAATTTACGATGTATCGTTCATAGAATATGGGCATGAAAAGAATAATAACGGGTGCTTTCTGTATTTCAGCATTGCTGATTTCTCAACATGTTGTGGCACAAGGCAGCGGCTCTAATAGCTTGAATATTAATAGCAAAACAGCAGGCCAGCCTAAAAAGCCTGTTATTAAAAAGCCCAAACCGCTCAGTAAAGAGTTCAGTGTGGGGCTTCGTGTCAATTCTGACGGATGGGGTTTATTTGTAGATCGCGGACGCCTGCGTAGCGAAGACAGAAACCCAGATATGTTCCACAATGTGCGCATCATACAGGTAGAGCTTTCTGAAAGAAGGCATTTCAAAGAAATAAAGGCTGCCAATACTTCATCTTCTACACCCGGTGCTTCAAACCCTTCTTCTTTCATATATGGTAAGGTAAACAGTTTTTATACCTTCAAACTGGGCTATGGTAATCGAAGAATGATTGCCGGCAAGCCTGAACAGGGCACTGTTTCTATCCACTGGGTATATGTTGGTGGTTTGTCTTTGGGGCTGCTAAAACCATATTATATCAACGTGAGCAATGGTTTTGAGACCAAAAGCATCAAATATTCAGACAGCACCAGCAATCAGTTCATCAATTACAACCAGATTGTAGGCTCTTCTGGCTGGAGCAAAGGCTTGAGCGAAACCAAAATCGTTCCGGGCTTTTTCCTGAGAACAGGCTTCCATTTCGACTTTGCGAACAATAAACGTGCTAAAATGGCCATAGAAACAGGTGCTACGTTGGAATATTATACCAGCGAGATACAGCAAATGGCTATGCAGAAAGAGCAATCAATGTTCTTTAATGTGTATGCGGCCTTCCAATTTGGCAAACGCAAATAGGTATCGTAATTTGCATCGTTTTTAGGCAAATCTGAGGTTTATGCAGGAATTACCGGTTATAAGTGCTGCGGCAAATAATACTGAGACAAGGGTAAAGAAACCAAACTGGCTGAGGGTAAAACTACCTACGGGCGAGGGCTATCGTAATGTGCGCAATCTGGTAGATACCCATAAACTGCATACCATCTGCGAAAGCGGCAATTGCCCGAATATGGGTGAATGCTGGGGCGAGGGTACTGCAACCTTTATGATTTTGGGAAATATCTGTACGCGCTCTTGTGGTTTTTGCGCAGTAGCTACCGGCCGTCCTGAGCCTGTGGATTGGGATGAGCCGCAACGTGTGGCGGAGGCTATCCACCTGATGAGTGTAAAACACGCTGTACTTACCTCTGTAGACCGTGATGAGCTGAAAGATGGGGGTTCTATTATTTGGGCAAATACTATCAAAGCCGTTCGTGCTTTGAATCCTGAGACTACACTCGAAACCTTGATTCCCGACTTTAAAGGCGAATGGGATAACCTGCAACGCATCATAGATGTGGCTCCTGAAGTGGTTTCTCATAATATGGAAACTGTAGAGAGCATGACACGTAAAGTGCGCATACAAGCAAAATACCATCGCAGTCTTGAAGTGCTGCGCCGTCTTAAAGATGGTGGCATGCGCACCAAGAGTGGCCTGATGCTGGGTATTGGCGAAACACAGGATGAAGTACTGGCAACTATGCGCAATCTGGCCGATAACGGACTGGATGTATTGACATTAGGACAATACCTGCAACCTACTCCTAAGCACTTGCCTGTTATACGTTTCGTGCATCCGGATGAGTTTGCGTTCTATCGCGAAGAAGGCTATAAAATGGGCTTTGATTATGTAGAGAGCGGTCCGTTGGTTCGTTCTTCTTACCACAGCGAACGCCATGTTATAAAAGGCGAAGGACGCAGTAAATGGGAAGCAGAGAAATCAATGAGTTAATATTATTTCAGAAAATTCTTTAGGGTGTTTAAAACGTTCATCAGACGTTGTTTCGATAGTCTTAACCCCGGTAATTTCGCTTTTGAATTTCTTTTTCTCGAAATAGTCAGTCAGGGTAATTTTATTGCCGTCTATCAATACATGATAGGGATTACATATAGCCCTAAATGTGGCTGCATTGAGTTTGTAAATTGGAATGTTTTTTTCTGATACTTGTTGGTCTTTCCGGCACAGTATGAATGACACGAAATTCCATGTCATTCTGCCACTGTTACGTTCAATTTTCCAATCTTCAGCAATAATGATATTGTCTATAGACTGCGTTTGTTTGATGTTTGCGCTGTCATAGGTATGAGTAAGCTGTTTTGTTGCCTGCAGGCTATCTGTTAGTACTAGCGAATCGTTGCTATTGCCATACAGGGCAACCTTATTTTTTAGCACCGCATTATTTATAATATCGACAATAGTAAAAATCTTGCCAGTGCTGTCTTGTATATTATTTAGTACTGTGTTTTGAGGGGCATCTAAGAGAATTCTGCGATTAATACGTTTGTTGTACATCAGGTCTTTTGTTCCATTCTCGAGCCATGGTTGTGCAAGCGCGTTAAATGATAATAGCAGAAGGTAGCAAAGTGCTAATACCTGTTTATTCATAAGGGTTGTGTTGCTACAAATATAAGTATTGAACAATACTTAGTTGTTTGCGTAAGCATAAATATTCAGCGATGCCGCGATACACAACCAAATGGTATAGGGTAGCATCAGCAATCCCCATGCCCCCAGATTTTTAAATCCCCACCATGTAAACCATGCTACAACCATTAATAGTGCAATGATGACAAATGCGCCTAAACCCATAAAATGCCACCTGAAGAAGATGGGGTTCCACATTACGTTCAGCACAAACTGTATGGCAAACATTATATACAACCCTGGGTATACCCGCATATCTGTAACTGTAGATGCCTTCCACATGAATATACTATAGCATAGCATGATAGAAAACCATGCCGCACCGAATACCCATCCCGGAGGAGTCCATGGGGCTTTGTTCAGCGATATATACCATTCATTGGTCTGTGGATTACCCAGCATGAGGCCGCCAATACCAAGTGCCCCGAAATTTATAATCAGAAAAATGATAAATCTTATCATAGTTATATAACAGTTGCTATCGCAGATTGTTTTGTTAAAATGTCATTGCGGGTAGCGGTCTATTTCTTGTGTGTTTTCACGGCATCTTTATAGCATGCTTCTATCAATTTTTCCAATACTTTAGTGTCTACATCATCCAGTTTGTTTATGTACAAGCATGCCTTACTGGTTTTGTGTTTGCCCAGCTTATTGAACAATGCAGCAAATTTGTCAAAGTTGTAAGTAATGTAAAGCGTCAGGTTCTGCTTGCGGGGAGAGAAACCAATCAGGCACATATCCCCTTCATGTCCGCTATCATATTTATAATGGTATTCGTCAAAGCCTACAATACTGGTGCCCCACATTTTGGGTTGTAGTCCGGTAGCACGTTTCATTATTCCCAGTATTGCAAAAGCGTCGTTACGTTTACGCTCTTCAGGTATTGCATTCAGAAATGCGTCAACATCGCTATTGTTCTTTTTTGTTTTCAGCTCTGCCATACCAATTGTTTTGTGGTATTTGTAAGTTAAAACAATCTGTACCCAACTGCAATACCTGTATATTGTGCTTTAACAATCGATGCTGCATTATCAGGATTGGAACGTACATCATACAGGCTGTATTCATGATATGCAGTAAGCGAGTAGCGCTCTCTATACAGGAACCGTAGTTGAAGCTTTAGTGCAATGTCCAGCGCATTTACATCGTAGCTATTGCGCGTAGGACTGTATTTTGAAGGAGTAAACCATCCCTTTATTCTGTAAGTAGCACCACTGTTTTCAACCAGTTCATTATTCTTATAGTTTTCATAATCATATCGCATGCTGCCTGCCAGAAAGAAATTATAATGCATGCCACCGTCTGCCCATACTTGCAATTTGTTGGTATGGATGGTTTTTATAGAAAGCATCAGTGGTACAGACAGGTATCGCATCCTGTATTGTGTCAGGTAGTACGATTTGTCTTTGTCATAAGTTTCCTTTCTCACAGTATTATATCCTCTGATTGAATACATCAGCCCCGTTTGCAGCGAAATCCTTTTAGTGATTGGGATATTAAAAGCAAGAGATGCATTAGGCAGTACTATTGGCAGAAATTTTTCTGTATTTTTTGCATCCGCATAAGATATGGCACTGCCTATGTAGATAGTTGACTGTATCTGTGCAATAGAGCACAATGGCAACAGTAACAATAATATGGTGACCAGCTTCTTTTTCATAATGCACACTACAAGTTAACTACATATCGTCCGCATTATTGTTAACATACTTTCGCCGATAAATATTTTAACACCACTGTGACATACCTAATGTAGATATTAATCAATGGCTTAACATTCACGTTTCAATTTGTTAATACTGTGTATACATTTTCATAACACAGGCTAAATCCCTTTAGCTACAAGCCTTTATAGTTTTGCATTTCATAAAATATATGTATGCGCAATAAGTTATACCTCACATTTATTCTGATTGGTATTTATATTCTTTTATCCTTCAATTCATTCGCTGCCAAGGTTTTTGGTGTAGTTAGAGATGAAAAAAATGAGCCACTAATTGGTGCAGTAGTAGTGCTGAAAGGTGCAGAAAAAGGTACACAAACAGATGTGGACGGGAAATATGAATTTAATAATGTAGAAGATGGAACCTATGAAATAGTGTTTTCAATGGTTACCTATAAAAAAGTATTGAAGACCATCACTGTGCTGAAAGGGAAAGATATAGAATTGGATGTAGTGCTGGCCGAGGAAGGAAATAAAAAACTAACAGACGTAACAGTAAAAGCGGCAAAAGTTACGAATACTGAGAATGCTGTATTGATGGAAATACGCAAAAGCAATACAATTGTAAGCGGTATCAGTGCACAGCAAATTGCCAAAACAATGGATCGTAATGCCGCAGACGTTGTGAAACGAGTACCAGGCGTAACAATCAGGGATGATAAATTTATTATGGTACGTGGTTTGTATGACAGGTATAATAATGTGTGGCTGAATGATGCAGGTGCACCAAGTAGTGAGGTAGATGTTAAGTCGTTTTCATTTGATGCAATACCAAGCGGACAGATAGACCGTATGCTGGTATATAAAACACCGGCCCCCGATCTTCCGGGTGATTTTGCAGGTGGTATGGTAAAGTTGTACACAACGTCTATACCTGCAAAAAATACCTACTCTTTAGGGGTCTCTACCTCAAGCAGGGAATATTCTACAGGTACGCAATTCAATTATAACGAACCCTCTAAAACAGATTGGCTGGGTTTTGATGATGGCAAAAGAGAGTTGCCCTCCATTATTGCAGATAAGGAACGAGTTAATAGAAATGATCCGGATAATACAGAGGTAACTAATTCGCTGAATAATAATTGGCAGTACAAAACAAAAACATTGACACCTGATATGAGGTTCAATCTTTCTGCATCTAATGTGTTTAAGATAAATAAAATAAGACTAGGTAATACATTCGCTGTCAATTATAGCAATACATCAACAAACTATGCGGTTAGCCGTAAAGATTGGGATTCTACAGATGTTTTGTATGTATATGCCGATAAGATATCTACGAGCAATGTAACAGTGGCTTTGATGGATAACATTGCTGCTGCATGGGGTAACAACAAAATAGAGTTCAAAAATCTATATAATCAATCTGGTTCTTCTTCATTCACATATCGTGTCAATTTACCTGATACAACAAAACAAGAGGCTTATGAGCGTACCTATAATATGGGTTATGAAAGTCGTGCTTCATACAGTACGCAACTTACAGGTACGCATAAAAGCAGTAACGATGCAAGAAAATATAGTTGGACATTAGGTTATACAGATTTGTTTAAAAATATGCCGGACTTAAGACGTATTCGTTATTCAAAGACTTACGGACAGGATGATTCTATGTATATGTCACCAGTTTCTCCAGGGTCTACAGATCCTGTATACGGTGGTGGTAGGGTTTTTTCGCAGTTGTATGAGAAAGTATATAGTTTCAATCATCAGTATTCACACTTGTTACCGTTTAAGAATCTGAATTTGGAAGTAAGTGCGGGTAATTACATTGAATTGAAGAAACGAGCATACAAGTTAAGACAGTTGGGGTATACCATTAAGCCCGGTGTTATTGCAAATAGGTTGAAACGATTAGACGTTAACCAAATATTTGCCGAAGAAAATACAGGTGCGGCTACTACATTCAAACTACAGGAAGACACAAGACCGTATGACTGGTATGATGCAACCAACACTTTAATTGCAAGCTTTGTTGCTGCAAAATGGGTTACTGCCAGAGAGAAAATGACGGTATATGGGGGGGTAAGATATGAGTATAATAAGTATTCGCTTATCGCTACACAGAATCTAAATGTAATTAATCCGCAGGTAGAAACTAAGTTCTGGTTGCCATCGGTGAATGTGTCTTACAATCTGACAGAAAAAAGTTTGGTGCGTGTTGCGTATGGCAAAACATTGAACAGACCCGAATTCAGGGAGAATTCACCATTCTATTTTTATGATCTTGAAAACCGTTGGGGTATTAAAGGTGCAATGTTCCCTACACCAATTAATCCTAAAGGCGATACACTTGATGTTGCACAAATCCAAAACATCGATGCTCGCTGGGAATTTTATCCCGCAGTTGGCGAAGTAATACAAGCTGGTGTTTTTTACAAGAATATCAAGAACCCTATACAGCAAATCATATCAGTAGCTGCAGGCGACGCGCGAGAGTTTACTTTCGCGAACCTGAAAAATGGATATACATATGGCTTGGAGATTGAGGCAAGAAAAAGCCTTGCTTTTATAGATAACGCATTAAGCACTAAAAATATATTCAGAGACTTGGCTATTACGGGTAATATGGCATTAATAAAAAGTGAGGTTACCCCAGATACCAATGTTAAGAATATAAATACACCACTGCAAGGCCAGTCTCCTTATATGTACAATGCAGGACTATATTATCAGAACGATTCTATCGGCTTGCAGATATCTGCATTGTACAATGTATTCGGTCCGCGTATAGCAATATTAGGCACCACATACGACGGTGTAGGTAATATCTGGGAGATGCCTTTCAATTCATTTGACGTGATACTGTCTAAGAAGTTTTTCAAGTACATAACATTAACTGCCGGTATTCAAAATTTATTGAACCAGAAGGTGAGACAAGTGCAAGATGTAAACTATGATAACAAAGTCGATAAAAATTACAATGACGTGAACTCAATAGACAAGGCTATCATGGAATACAGACCCGGTCGTTATTTCACTATAGGCTTGAAAATGAAGCTTTAATACACATTGCCGTAACATTGACATAATCCCTTGTTAATGTTACGGCAATTTTCTGATAACACACCCATTCTACTTTCGCAATCAAATAATAAAATATGAAAAGACTTTTCTTCTTAACAGTATCGCTGATTACAGTAGCAACGCAGGCATTTGCGTTCAACACTGTAACTGTGAAAGACAGTATCTCTACAAACACAACGTGGAGTGCAGGTCAACAGTATTTATTGAAAGGTTACGTATACGTAACAAGCGGAACAACACTTACAATCAATCCTGGTACTATTATTCGCGGTGATAAAGCAACAAAAGGTGCGCTGATTGTGGAGCGTGGTGCAAAAATCATGGCAGCAGGTACTGCAGATATGCCAATCATCTTTACATCAAACGAACCACAAGGTAGCCGTACTTATGGCGACTGGGGTGGTGTTATCATATGTGGTAAAGCCCCTGTAAACTGGACTGCAGGTGAAGCGCAAGTAGAAGGTGGCCCTCGCTCTTTCTACGGTGGTACAGATGCAAGCGATAACAGCGGTGTACTTTCTTATGTACGTATTGAATTTGGTGGTATCGCATTCTCTCCTAATAACGAGGTGAACAGCCTTACACTTTGTGGCGTAGGTTCAGGTACACAAATAGACCACATCATGGTGTCTTATGGCGGCGATGATGGTATCGAATGGTTTGGTGGTACTGTGAATGCTAAATATCTGGTTTCTCACCGCATGGTTGATGATGACTTTGATAACGATAACGGTTTCAACGGTAAAGTACAGTTTTTCGTTTCTCAGAAAGACCCTAACGTAGCAGATATCAGCGGTTCTAAAGCTATTGAATCAGACAGTTATCTGGCAGGTACTGTAGATGGCAAAACAGATGCTTCTAAAGCTACAAAAGCTGTTTTTTCTAATGGTACTATGATAGGCCCGGTTGTTACACCTACTTCTACTGCTTACGACGTTGTTCAACATACTGCAGGTGTACACATACGCCGCGGTAGTTCACTAAGCCTTTTCAACTCTATCATTGGTGGTTTCGCATGCGGTTTGTTGATAGATGAGGCTTCTTCTTCTTACGGTTCTACTACTAAAAATATCGGTAGCGGTGCTATGGAGTTCAAATCAAACATCATCGCAGGTACATCTACTACAGGTATACCTTCAGGTGCGCCAAACAAAAACATAGTATTTGTTGTTAACGGTGCTCGTTCACTGACACCTACATCAGCAAATGCTGACTCTGCTACTGCAGGCAATACAGACTGGACTCCATATTCTGGTCCATTTGCTTATTTGCAAGATGCAGCATCAGGCAACTTCCAGTTTGCTTCTATGACAAGCCAGCTTACTTTGTGGAATCCGTTTGATGATATCAGCCCTAACTTCTTCCCTAAGAGTTCTTCTCCTGTTATCTATAATAGTAAAGCATTGCCTTCTTATATACCTGCCGGTACATTCCCGGGCAACGTATATCCTTTCGATTGTTCAAAAGCTATCAACACAGATACTACAAACAGGTTTGCTAACTACAATGCTCCAACGGTTGTGCCTAATTTTTCATCTGCAAAAGTGAGCGATCCGTTCTTCACTAAAACTAACTATGTTGGTGCATTTGGTTGCGCTGGCGATAACTGGATGGCTAAATGGACAAACTTTGATCCTAATAACACATACTATGAAACAGTTGTTTCTGTAGAAAATATTGAAGAAAATATTGAAGCGGCAACAGTTTATCCAAACCCTGCTACTACTAATGCTTATGTAAACATCGCACTGGCTCAGAACACAGATGTTAATATCTATCTGGTTGATATGACTGGTCGTGTTGTTAAAAATATCTTCGCTGGTAAAACTTCAGGTTCTCAGACTTACAATGTAGACCTGACAAATGTAAACAGCGGTATGTACTTTGTAACAGTAGCATCTGCAAATGGTCAGAAAACAGTTAAGCTGACTGTTATCAAATAATTTACATGTGGTTTATTTAAACAAAAGCCGATGGGTTCTCCCGTCGGCTTTCCTTTTTTATGCTATAGGTAAGGATATAAAGAATGTAGTACCTTCTTCCGGCCTGCTTTCAAATCGGATTGTGCCGTTTTGCAGTTCTATATATTCCTTGCAAAGCACCAAGCCAAGTCCTATGCCCTTCTCATTATTGGTGCCATATGTTGAGCGTATCTTTAGTGAGAATATTTCACGCTGTTGTTCCAATGGTATGCCAGTTCCGCTGTCTGCGATGGCTATTATTATCCTGTCATTATTTGTAATTGTAGAAATGGATATTTTACCGAACGATGGGGTGAATTTTATGGCATTATTCAAAAGATTGCGCACCACAAGTTGCAGCATATCAGCATCACAAGTTGCCATCTGTCGTTTGTCTAAGTTATTTTCAAAGCGAATATCTTTTTGAGAGGCAATTGCATGTTGCGTATTGATTGTGCTTGTAAGTACTTCTGATATATTGTTTGCTTTCAGTTTTGCACTAACGCCCTCCATTTGGGTTTTAGACCACGATAGTAGGTTGAATAATAGGTCTGATGTATTCTTTGTAAGGTCTAAGAGTTCCTTCTTAGCAATAGCTTTTTCATTTTCATCCAGCATATTGAAGGAGAGCAGCTCGAGGTAGCTTTGCATGGTATTCAATGGACTCCTCAGGTCATGTGATAGTATGGAGAATAGCTTATTTTTTTCAGCGTTTACTTTTTCAAGTTCCTCATTGTGTAGTTGTATGGCCAGTGTTTTCTTATCTGCCGAAGACTTTTCGTAGTCATAATTGGCACGTATAAAGTTTAATGTAGCGTATGAAAGGACCAACATGATGCTGAATGACACAGCCGTATCTATATCTCTGTCTGTTGGTGTTTGGTAAGTTACAGGTGCTATACCCGGGTTGTTATGGTTAATGATTAATAAAGCAAATACATTAACAATATGCAGTGCGGTCCACAGCCAATATGTCTTTCTGGGGAAGATGGCTATCAGGAATATATACGTTAAGAAGAAACAAAGAAAAGTAGGTCCGTCTATCCCTGAATTGTAAAAAAAGTTGAGGGTAAGGAAACAGTAGGAGAGGACTGCGAATAGTATTCTACTCAGGTAAAACCTCTTTCTGATTCTTGAAAGATAGTATAGGTATGCTTGTAGCCCTAAAATACATGCGGTTATGACTAGTATCCATGTTGGGTAGCCAAGCATATAGTTCATTGGCAGGGCAACACCAACAGCTACGATTGCTATGATGTTTATCATGTTAAACATTCTGTTCTCCAATGTGAATTCAGAATGATGCCCTATGATAGTTCTATACAGTTTCTTTATCCTGTTTTCCAAAAGGTATTATTTGACGGCGTTTGTTTGCTGATAGCCAATGTACAAAATATAAATCTTTCAACTTATGCGTTTTGTCATTAGTCTGCTATTTTTCTCCGAGGAGGCCCGATGGTTTTATGCGTTTACGCTTTTTTAGCTTAAAACCTTCAACCCCGTATTTATTCAGGTGTGCCATTGCTTCCTCTATGCTGTCAGTATATAAGAATAGGTCTGTATCTATATCAGATATGGTTTTATTTTTAACCATGCTTTGTATGTGGCTATATAGTTCTTTATGGTATTCTTTGCCCATCAGCACAACAGGGAATTTCTGAAATTTACCTGTTTGTATCAACGTAATGGCTTCAAAAAACTCATCAAGCGTCCCATAGCCCCCCGGCATCACTACAAAGCCATAGGAGTATTTGCTCAGCAGCGTTTTGCGCACGAAGAAATATTCAAAATCTACCCAATGATCCAGATATGGGTTGGGGTTTTGTTCGTGTGGTAGTATAATATTGCAGCCTACAGATACACCACCTGCTTCTTGTGCGCCACGATTGGCTGCTTCCATAATGCCGGGACCGCCACCTGTCATTACTGTAAAGCCCAAGTCGGCTACGCCACGTCCTACTTCCCGAGCCAGTTGATAATAGGGGTGGTCTTCTTTAAACCTGGCAGAGCCAAACACGGTAACGCATGGCCCCAGAAAGTGCAGCTTACGGAAGCCATGTATAAACTGGCGCATTACTTTAAAAAGAAATTTCAGCTCCTGCCATCTGGATTGCGGACCTTCAAGAAATACTGCCTCTTTCGGAGAACCAACCGGTGTAAAATGTTTGCCATTCAGGCCATTCGTATCGCTCATAAATAATAAATCCCTGCAACTAAGTTACAAGGATTTATTTTTTGCGCCCAAGCCCGGCACCGAAGCTGCAGTTTTTACCACTGAACGGTCAAATAATCTGCATAGCCCGTAGTGCCTGCCATTACTATATACCCCACCTTACTGCCATATAAATTTTGTGCTGCTATTTCAAAAAGTTTCTTGCCATTTGCATATCCTATCCAATAGTCGCCCTGCTGCTCTACTTCTATATTATTCCATCCTGCTACTATAGCACTGTTATATTGCCAATCTATCAATGTTTTTACAGCAGTGTTGGTATTGCCTTCTTTATATACCGCAAAATACCCCTGGTCGTCTATGAAGAGCGAAAAACCATAGTCATTGTTCGATACACCCCAAACAAGCCCCATTGCATTGTTCGATTGCATGCGTGTTTGTATCAGGAAGTTGTAATTGGTATTCAGCCCTGTATTTACTGCCACGGTGTTTGTACCATCATTGGCCGGGTTGTAAACATATTTCAGTTGACCACCAGTAATACGTACCGATGCATTGTTGTAGGCATCTGTAAACGACCAATTGTGAGAGTCGTAGTCAAAATTATCGTCAAATATATTCTGATAACCTACAGGTGTTGTGTTCGGGGTAGTGTTATAATATTCGTTCTTAACGCAGGATGTAAGTGTTGTAACACCTGCCAAAATCAAACCTATGAGTAATAAGCGTTTCATACAATTCATTTACTTGCAAATACATAGGCAACAAGTATGCCCGTTGCGTGCCAATTTCAGGATGCTATTCCCATTTAACAAGGTTCTAACATATCTTAGCGCAAACAATAGTTTATGCAAAACCCGCGCTCAGCAAAGTATTGGAAGGAAAAACTGCAGATGGAAAGCCATGTGGAAGGCGGTGCGTTCAGAGAAACATATCGCGCTGCTTTAACATTTCATCAACAGGTTTTGACGCCTGAGCATACAGGACAGCGCAATGCATCTACGGCTATTTACTTCCTGTTGGAATATGGCGACTTCTCTGCATTCCACCGCATAGCTTCAGACGAGATGTGGCATTTTTACGATGGTGTATGTTTGTGCGTTTATGAAATGAAGCCTGACGGAACACTACACATACACAAGCTGGGCTTGGATATAGAAAATGGCGAGCAACCACAAATACTGATACCCGCAGGTAGCTGGTTTGCATCAAGGGTAGAGGTTGCAGATGCTTATTGCCTTTGCGGCTGCACCGTGGCGCCTGGTTTCGATTTTGCCGATTTTGAGCTGGCACAAAAAAGCGTGTTGCAGCAACAATACCCGCAACACGCTTCTATTATAGATGAGCTTACCCGTTAGTCTTTGCTGCTGCCTTTAAACTGGTGGTGCGTTTCTTTAAATAGTACATTGAAGGTAGTAAGTGAACCATACACAGCGGTGATGTATTGCTGTATATCTACTTTCTCTTCATCTGTCAATACTTTGTGAGCATTTACTTTCTGTTCTATCAGGCGCATCCTGTCGCGTACCATTACTATTTTATGAAAGAAAGTTTCTATCGGCACTTCTTTTTGCTGCAGGCTGTCATCACCGGGCTTCAGTATCATCATACCATTATTCCATTTAGTACCCATCGGCACCAGTTGCATATCGTGCAGGCGGCGTTCCAGAATATTATCAAGTGCCTGTTCTATATCAGCAAGTGTCAACCCGCCTGCAGTCGTAGGTTCGCTGCCCGCATCTGTAGCTTGCAGTACTTTCAGTTCGTAGTCTTTATTAATGCTTTTTGTTCCGTTCTGCGATTTGAACCAGATGGTATATGTTTCGCTGGCAAGGTCCACAATCACGCCTTTGCCAAAGTGAGGGTGCTCTACACGAGAGCCAATGCCTAAGTTTGTTTCCATACGCTAATATACATAAATACAATACTTGCATTTGCACGCACAATCAGATGTTATGGAATAGTCTGATAAATGTCATAAGTTATTAGTTTTGTTTGTGTTTTATATGTAGTTGTAATAGATTTGAAAAATATGTCTACTGCAAAAACTGTTGTAACAACTTGGGTTGAAGAACATTCTGAAACTTTATATGCTATAGCCATAGATAGGCTGAAAGATGCTGATACTGCCAAAGATATGGTTCAGGATACGTTTATGACAGCATATCACAAATACGATACGTATAGAGGAGATAGTAGTGCTAAAACATGGTTGATTGCCATTCTTAAAAATAAAGTAGTTGACTATTATCGTGGCGTAGTAAAAAGGGCTGTTGTTGTTGGCGATGTATATGATTTAGGTACAATGTACGCTGAAAATGGTATGTGGTCAGAAAATCATTTCCCGTCTGCTTTTGGAGTATCTGAAAATATGTTAGACAATCAGCAGTTTGTCAACACACTTCGCGAATGCATAGATAAGTTGCCACACAACCTTAATACTGCTATCCAACTTAAATATTATTCACAAAAAAAAGGTCAGGATATTTGTCAGGAATTAGACGTAACGCCGACTAATTTGTGGCAGATATTGCACAGGGCTAAAGTAAGGCTTCGTCAATGTCTGGATGTGAATTGGTTTCGCCTATGATGAAGTATATTATTTCACGCCTGATGCTTTCTTGTATTGCCGCAACAGAGTTGGTAGAAAAGGGCGTCTATTTTCGATTAAATCTATTCGAAAAAATCAAATTGAAGCTGCATACACGTATGTGTGGAGCGTGTCATAACTATATGGTGCAGAGTATTTGGCTGCATAGGTTGTTAGTTAAGATAATTGGAGAGAACCATATTGAACATACTCATAAACAGATGCACATGCCCGATGGACTGAAATCTGCTATTATTTCAAAAATAAATGCTCAGTGATTGTCAGGTTTGTGTAATGCTGGCGTCTATATATCTGAAACTAAACAGATGCATATGAAAAAACTGACACTACTGGCCACTACAATTGCATTAACAGCAATAAGTATTCAAAGCTGTAAAAAGGATGACCCTGCTCCAACGCCCGCAGCTCCTGCTGAATTTATAGCGGACGATAATACGTTTGCAGGATTTACATCTTGGACGCAAACAAGCACTAAATTAGGTAAAGATCCATCACTCGGAGAGGCGCATGCAGGTAATGACAGTACGACCGTTCGCAAAATCTGGATAAAAGACAATAAGAATCGCGAGAATGGTAAGTTCCCAATTGGAACTTTGATAGTAAAGCATTCTAAAAATGCTTCAGGTACAGTTGATATGTACACTGCAATGGTAAAAAGAGGTAATAACTTCAACCCCAACAACAATGATTGGGAATGGTTTGTAATAACAGCAGATGGTAAAATTGCAAAAGATGGTTCAAACGTTATGCGTGGTGCAAACCTCATGAATGGTATGTGTGGCGGCTGCCATAGTGGTGCAAAAGATAAAGATTACGTTTTTACAAAATAGATAAGGGCGAGAGACTGGTTAGCAGAAATAGGGTGTAGTAATGCACCCTATTTTATTGCCCTGAAAATCGACCTGCATACAAATGCCAGCAATACACCTGCACTGGCTGCAAGCGTCACCCAAACAGGCCACCCGGGCAGGTCGGGTAGTGTTACGTTCAGTGCTTTGCCTTTGGCAGCTATCACCTCTTGCAGTATGAGGGCTATTATGGCAGATGCCATTAATGTTATCACTATCAGGGGTACAAATCTGCGGAGCATAAACATACCAAGATAGCGCGGGCTATAGCCCATTTGTAGTAGCAGTGATAATGAAGCTTCTGCCTTTGCAATCGTAAGTTCTATAAACAGTATAAATACAAGTGTGCCGATACCCATCAGCAGCAGTGCAAGCAGGCCTGTACCCGTAGCTACTGCATCTACCACACCACGCATTTTATTCCAGCGCAGCTGTTCTGTATTGGTAGTATAGCTGTTCATCTGCAGAAATTCGGCAAAGCGTTTATCGCTGGGGTCTTTTACTTTCAGTATCAGCCGCGATGGTGCAATGGGCGCATTCGGTGCAAATGTTTTATTGCCGTGTTCTATAAAAGATTCGGGTACTAATACAGAGCTTATACGGTCGCTGAAGCCAACTACACGCCCTGTGTATTGTTCTGTATACAAGCCTCTACCTATGGTTATATCAAATGCCAGTGCCTGTATGGTGGTTTGCGATAGCTGCGGCAGATTTTGACTTAGCGCAAAACCGTAGTTATACAAATTCAAAAAATCGGATGAAAGTATGATAGGGACTTGTGTATTGCCTTCTTCCCAGCTCCAGCCGTTCGGTTGCTTATCCATAAACCTGTCAGGCACAGCCTCCAGAAACATATCTGTAGAAAAGCCGTTTGCCACACTCAGCGATGCATATACGGGAAATCTGTTAGATACCAGCATACCCACATCCTGCACTTGCGGTGCATTTTCTATGGTCGATATTTCTTTGGGTGTAAATAGCGATGCCCCTTTCTTACCCATCGATTGGTCAGTTACCTGTTTGCCTATCGTCAGGAAGGTGCTGCCCAAGCTGTCGTTATCGTGTGTGCCGCTAAGTATCAGGTTGAAGTTCCACCATATCATCACAGCTATCAGCAGCAGGGTAGTGCCTGCAAACAATGCAATAAGTGCTGCCCACAACCTGTTGTTGCTGCGATGGCGAAGCAATAGCTTCTGTACAAGACGCGATTGTTTCAGTGGTTTCACAGCAGCAGTTTTCTTGAATAGGTGAAATAATCATTATCATCAAGATCTGCCAGCAGTAGTCCAGCTCTATTCATAGTCGCTACTTCGTCTATCAGTGCTATGGCACGTTGTCTGTTAGCATAGTCCAGATGGCTGAATGGCTCGTCCATTATCAGCCATTCAAATGGTTGTACCAATGCCCTAACGATAGCTACACGTTGTTGCTCTCCGTAAGATAATTTGCTTGCAGGGCTATCTGCTTTATGTTTCACTCCTAGCTTGTCCAACCATTTCTCTGCATCATATTCACTTACTGTATTGGTAAGCCTGCGCTTCACTTCAATATTCTCCCATGTAGTCAGTTCGGGGAAAAGACGCATGTCTTGAAATATTACACTGACAGATGATGCCCTCAGTTGAGAAAGCTGTTCGCGATTTATTTCGTGCATCTTAAATGCACTCCAGTGTATTTTGCCTTCATAGTCTTTTCGCAGCCCGTACAGGAAATGTACAAGTGTTGTTTTTCCGGTGCCTGACGGTGCTTGTATAAACACACGTTCCCCGCTGTTGAATGTCAGTTGCTGATTCCAAACGCGGGAATTGTATTCATTTATCTTATCCTTCAGCGGTATGGGTACTATATGTTCAAGGCTTAAACGCACGGGGGTGAAATTAATTGAAAATCTTTATTGCCCCACAGCATAGTTTCAACATCTGTTAAAATATGGTTACAGATATTCTGCCATTATCTATGGCTATTGAGGAAATGAGTAAAAAGAATTAAATTTAGGTATGATAACACGCCTTTTTGATTTTGTCGCAAAACGAGTAGCAGAAGACCCCAACGGGGTGATGCTGGCCGGTAAGGAGAATGGGGCTTATCGTACCTATTCCAATAAGGATGCATGGGATATGGCTGCCAAGCTCTGCGGCGGGTTGTTATCATTGGGTATTAAGAACGATGTGCTGGAGCCTGAACATCAGGAGAAAATAGCCCTCATATCGCCAAATCGCCCCGAATGGCTGATAACAGACCTCGGCGTGCAACAGACGGGAGCGGTGCTTACACCATTGTATCCAACTATCAGCCCGCACGATCTTGTGTATGTGCTGAACGAAGCAGAGGTGCGTATCATATTTATTGCCAATGCCGACATGTATGAACGCTTCAAAGATGCGTTTCCGCAAGTACCTACGTTACAACATATTTATTCTTTCGATGAAGTTCCGGGCGTTAAAAACTGGAAAGAGCTCATCAATAAACACTTGCAGCCCGATGCTTCGATTGTAAATCGCATTACGGAGAAGACACTGGCAACAATCATCTATACATCCGGCACCACAGGCAATCCAAAAGGTGTAATGCTGAGCCACGAAAATATTGTGCGCAATGTGCTGGACTGTGAGTGCGAATTCTGGTTTGCAGTACGTGGTGGCAGGTCATTGAGCTTCCTGCCGCTGAACCATATATTTGAGAAGATGGTGAGCTACATTTATATAAATGCAGCAGTATCCATTTACTATGCCGAAAGTATGGATACGATTGGCGACAACTTGAAGGAAGTACAGCCAATGGTATTTACCACCGTGCCGCGCTTGTTGGAAAAGGTTTACGAGAAAATACTTGCCAAAGGCATGGAACAGAAGGGCATTAAACGTGCGCTGTTCTTTTGGGCATTAGACCTCGGCTTTAAATACGACAATGCCAAACCGGGTAATCTATGGTATCGCATACAGTTAGCAATTGCCAATGCACTGGTATTTAAGAAATGGAGAGAGGCATTGGGCGGTAATGTGAAAGCCATCGTAACGGGTGCAGCTGCCTGCCAGCAGCGCCTGATACGTGTGTTTACATCTGCCAAGATTATTATTATGGAAGGCTATGGCCTAACAGAAACATCGCCTGTTATATCTGTAAATAAATTTGCAAGCGAAGACCGCCGAGTCGGTACCATCGGCCCTGTTGTACAAAATGTACAGGTGAAACTGGGTGATGACGGTGAAATACTCGTGAAAGGCCGAAATGTGATGATGGGCTATTACAAAAATCCACAGCTTACCCAAGAAGCATTTGACGCTGACGGTTGGTTTAAAACCGGAGATATAGGCGAGTGGGTAGATAACCATTTCCTGAAAATAACAGACCGCAAAAAAGAAATATTCAAGACCGCAGGTGGTAAATACGTAGCACCACAGGTGGTGGAAAATAAAATGAAAGAAAGTCCTTTTGTAGAGCAGATAATGGTGGTAGGCAGTGGGCGCAAATTTGTAAGTGCGCTGATAGTTCCTTCTGTTGCCAATATCCGTAAATATATGAAGGATCACAACATGCCTGCCGCACCTGATAGCAACGATGCATTGGTGAAAATGCCGGAAGTAATAGAACTGGTGCAAAAGCAGGTAGATAAGTTCAACCCGTTATTCAGCCATCCTGAGCAGATAAAGAAATTTGCACTGCTCCCCAACGAGTGGACCATTGACGGTGGTGAAATGACACCAACCATTAAACTAAAGCGCAAAGTCATAGAGCAGAAATACGCGAATGTGATTGAAGGTATATACGGAGAGTAGTTTGCAATCTTTTTAATATTGACGCCCGATATTTATCCCAAACCGGAAGCCAAACTTTGCATATGGCCAAAAGCTTGATTGAACAACAATCAGTGTGGCAACTATCATTATTAGTGGCAGTATAAATCTGATAGTTCTCTTCTGTTCAGTGAGTATTATCCTGCACAAGCAAATAAACCCATATACCAGCAATACAAAGTATACAAATCCTCCGGGAATAAAACTGTCAGATTGGTTTGCTATCACAGATAGCGTGAAGTACAAAACGCAAAGCAAAAGCGTTATTGCAATTCTTTTATTCTGAGTTCGGGTGGTAACATCTTTTATCATTAGAATATTATTCTTATCCGTTCGTTACTTTGATAGTTTTATCTCCTTTCGCAGTCATCTTACCAATAGGTTCTATAAAACTGCCCAATCCATTTGCTTCAAATAGTGCAGTTACTTCATCCACACTTTCAGGCGCTACACTTATCAGCAGCCCGCCATTGGTTTGCGGGTCGGGTAGTATGCTGAATGCCTGCATTACATCTACGCCCGTTTCAAAGCCTACCTGTGCGCTATAGCTGTTCCAGTTGCGGTAGGTAGCATCGGGTACTATGCGTTGTGCAAGGTATTCTTTTGCACCGTCCAGTATTTGCAGTTTGTTGTAATACACCTCTGCGCCAAGCCCGCTACCATCAGCCATTTCTATCAGGTGTCCCAGCAGTCCGAAGCCTGTTACATCTGTCATGGCATGCACGCCTTTTATCTTGCCGAGTGCTTCGCCAATATTGTTCAATGCACTCATCTGCTCTGTCATCAGTGCTTGCAGTTCAGGCGTCAGCACGCCACGTTTTTGTGCGGTAGAGAGTATTCCTACACCCAATGGCTTTGTAAGAAACAACACATCACCTTCTTTCGCCGTATTGTTTTGTTTCAGGTTTTCTATCGGTACTATGCCCGTCACCGCCAGCCCGAACATGGGCTCTGTGCTATCTATGCTATGACCACCTGCCAGTGGTATGCCCGCCGCATCGCAGGTAGCTCTGCCGCCTGCTATCAGTTGCTGTGCAAGCTCTGCAGGTAGTTTTTCAACAGGCCATCCAAGTATCGCAATAGCTACAAGCGGTTTGCCACCCATAGCATACACATCGCTGATGGCATTGGCGGCAGCTATTCTCCCAAAGTCATAGGAATCATCCACTATCGGCATAAAAAAGTCGGTAGTAGATATCAGTGCTGTACCATTTTCCAAATCATATACCGCTGCATCGTCTTTGCTGGCATTGCCTACTAATAGTTTAGCGTCGTTTATTGTTGTTGTTTGGCCTTTCAATATCTGCTCCAGTACTGCCGGAGCTATTTTGCAGCCACAACCTGCACCATGAGAATATTGTGTCAGTTTTATATCGCTGGTAGTATTATCCATGTTGTCTTATTGTATTGGCAATCAGTATGGCATTGTTGGCAGCATTGGTATTGCTGCATGTTATGGTATGTACCTGTTCAGGTTTGCGCTCCAGCAATCCTTTTTTGTATTGCTTGTCGTAGTACTTCAGTAATATGGCAAAGCAATCGCTGATGTTGTCTTCTAAAAGATGATTAATAGCTGTCTTTGTTTCAAGCGGCCCCAGTCTTTTCTGTATGCGAATGATGGCATTGATTAATTTCTCTTTGTCCTTTTTGCCGTAGCCTGCCACAATGTATTGCAGCCTTTCTTCGAAAGGTATGTCCAAAAAATATACCTGCGATGCACGCATTTGTTTCCATAGTTCGTGCGGTATGTTTACATGCCCCACACGCTGACTTTCATCTTCCAGCCATATGCTTTGCCCTGCATGTTGCATCAGTTGCACCGCCAGCCTGTTTTCAAACATTTCCTGCGTTGGCTGTTCTACACCCGCTATAGCACCAAATGCCGACCCTCTGTGTCCTGCAATGGCTTCCAGGTCTACAATGCAGCCGCTCATTTTATGCAGCACTTCTGTTTTGCCCGAACCTGTATAGCCACCAATGATATTAAAGTTGTAAGGCTTCTTAAACTCCGCCAGTACTTTTGTACGGAATGCTTTGTAACCACCCACTAGGGTATATACTTTAAATCCATACAAATCCAGCAGCCAGGCAACACCTGCACTGCGCATACCGCCACGCCAGCAGTGTACAAGTACGGTTTTGTCTTGTTTGTCTTTCAGCCATTCTTCCACTTGCTCTACCATGGCACGCATCTTGGGTCCATAATAATCAAGCCCTATTTTAATGGCATTTTCTCTGCTCTGTTGTTTGTAAGTAGTGCCTACAACTTTTCTTTCCTCATCATTGAATAATGGCAGGCTCAGCGCGCCGGGTATATGCGCATGATTGTATTCGCCGGGGCTGCGTACATCTATTACAGTGTGTTCTTTTGCCAGTTGCAGAAAATCGTCTATTGCCAGCTTCTGTATTGCCATTGCACCAAAGTTATAAAACTTACAATGGTAATTTCACCCCTAAATCACCCTGCCGCAAATTACAACCTGTAGTAACTTTAGATAAACAAAACGAATTATTATGACAAATCAGCCCGATACTTCCGCAGGTAATACAACAAAGAAATCACCTTGGGTAACTACCGTGTTGTTGCTGGTTTCTGTTTATCTGATTATTGAGATAGCCAAGTCAGGCTATGCCTTTGGTCAGTGGCTACAGAATGCAGTAAATTGAGTTACTGTGCAGTAAATGGAATACGATGTGTTTTGCCATTACTGCTAATGCGTAGTATTAATTGTGTTGTTTTAGGTAGATGGCTGATATTGATGCGTAGCATGCCCTCATTATCTGTCTTTGCAGCATTAGTTTGCAATATCTGTCCATTTAGCGATAAGACCTCAACTTGCAGGCTCGTATTAATCATCCCCGGTAGTTTAGCAAACAATATCCCATTCGCAGGAACAGGATAAACAATTACATCTTCATTGTTAACAGTTGCTTGCACACCTGCGGGAAATTGCACTTTTACATAATACTCGTTGTTGATGCAGGTATTCGTACTGCTGTCTTTCACACTATAAAGTGTATTTACAGTGGGCGATACTGTTATTTTTTTGCTTGTGGCGCTTGTGCTCCATACATATCCGCCCGTCCAGTTAGCCGCTAGTTCTATACTGCTGCCGGGTGTTATGGTGAATGTATCGCTTCTGTTGGCATCTTTAATGATGGTGAATTTATCGGCTATCACCCCGTCTTGTCTGATGAATTTCGCGTCCAGTCTGTTGTCTTCTATTTCTAAAAAGAGCATACCACCATCGTTGTAAGAAAACGGCATGGCATTGTGCGGATAGCCTGTCTGTACACCACCGCTTGCACCTGCACTGCCGGCTACTACATATACAGTGCCATGTGCTTTTTTACCGCTTGGGTATATATACGGGCAGGAATTTGTAGTACCATCATACTTCGCACTGGAACTGTCTGTTGTATGTGCAGCAGTATTGAAAGCAGCTTCGTTGCCTGTGTATCCTTTCAGCAAATACGAACGCTCGTAGTTGTGGCTGTGCCCGCATAATATCAGGTCTACGCCATTGCGCTCTAATATCTGTATGAAGTTTTGCCTGATGGCTACTAGCTCGCTCTCATTATCACTGTTATGATTCCCCATTGTGTAGGGCGGGTGATGCCAATAGACAATTGTCCACTTCTTGGTATTGGCTGCAAGGTCATTTTTTATCCATTGCACTTGTTTTCCGTTTGTGTCGTAGAGCCTTGTTGTGCCTGCATCTTCCTCGCCGTAAGAGTCAAGCGAAAGGAAATGTATATTACCCCAGTTGTAGGAATAATAAGCTTTGTTGTTGGATGCCACACCACCGCTTTGTCCTGCATCGGGCACAGTGAATATATCGTAGTAGGGTACAGCATGGTCGTCTTGTCGGCCTCCGTCATTTGCATAATCATGATTGCCGGGTGCAGGAAACATGATATGGTTTTTCAGAATGGTTGATTGATACGGTGCGAAGAACCCGCTTGTATATTCTGCATCTGTGCCGTTTGTGTATGCATTATCCCCTAACAACAGCATCAGGTCGGCAGCTTTCATGCTCTTGCTTTGCAGGTAGTTCAAGTATTGGTTCAGGCTGTTTGTCTGATAATTATTATCATTCCTGCCACAATCGCCAAATACCGCTGCCGTTATTTTTCTGGTAGATGTATCAATAGGTGCTGTTACAAAGAAATTGTCTGCATCGCCTTGCAATGCTGTTGTAGTAGTACCAACAGTGTAGTAGTATTTTGTGTTAGGTACTAGTCCTGTTACCCTGATGATATGTTCTGTTACAGATGTATTGTCTGTAATACTTGCCGTGTAGCTACCACTGGTAGTTCCTATTGCTACTTTCGATGTTGTGGCAATATCTGTACGCCAGCGTATAGTAATTTCTGTTTTGCTACCTGCCTGCAGGTACGGGCCTCGCACCACAGACTGTGAATAGCCGAATTGCTGTAATGCCAGTAATAATATAGCAGTAACTGTGTACGATAATATACGCATAGCTATGTTTGTATGTTTGATAATGCAATATATATGCCGAATATGCTAACCTGCAGAGCGTGTTACCTTCAGTTCACTTTCTACTTTTCGTTTCACCCAGTCTTTATATGCCACTCGGTTCAGCTTACTTTCTATCCATACGGGTACATTAAACATACTAAAAACTATCTGCTGCACAGGATCATTTGCTGTTATTGCTAAGCTGCTTTGCAGTTCTTTAAAGTTTTCCTGCAGGCTTCGGAAGCTTTTTGTCTTATATGTTTTGTGCAATGTCTGCAATATGGCATTTTCAAAAGGCAATGGCTTTTCGTGTCTGTAGAAGTAGGAGTAAGTGCTTTTGTATTGAATGTCGAAGAGGTAATCATCTTTCATTTCGAAGCATATAATCAGCAGGTACAAATAAGCAAATGAATAGTGCTCCTGTCTTGTATCATCATTAAACAACAACGTTGCATTCTTCACGTAATGAAAAGCATTTTCATAGTCTTGCAATACAAAACAACTAATGCCTAATGATAAGCGCAGTGTGCGTTGCAGGTCTGTATTAATATATTGCTCCCATCCTGCAATATGGTCTTTCATTACCTTCACCAGTACTTTTACTTTGTCGTAGTCTGCAAGTTTGTTATATACTCTGTTCAGTGCCAGATGTCTGATGGTTTCAAAATATGCTTTGTGTGCTACACCTTTTATTTGTTTATTGGCGCTATGCTGCATCACATCTATTACATGCTGGTAGTCTTTGGCAAGAATGGCGGTATAGTAGAAGATGTAAAGCACTTCCATATAGTTTTCACAATCGTGTGCTATAAAGTGTTCATTGCTTTGCCATGCATGTATATTGGCGTATGCGTAGTTGTAAGATGTTGCATCGTTGCTCAGGTAGCCAAGTGTTGCCTTGGTCATCCTGTAGTGATGCAGGTGCCAAAAGGAAGCAGACTTAGGTTCTTTTTGCAATAGCGGATTCTGTAACAGGCTATTGATTATTTTCTTATCTTCTTTGCTCTGTCTGAAGTGTGTTTTTCTTCTCAGTAGCAATGCATGGAAGCTGAGCTCCTGCAATTGCAAAATACGTAAATGCTCATCTGCCGATATGCTATCTTCCTCGTATTCTTTCATCATGGTTTTCTGAGAAGCTTTCGGGTTGCTGTATAATTGCAGCCTTCTGTACTCCTCTTTCAGCATTTGTATCATGGGGTGCAGCTCATATTTGTTTGCTTCTTTTATGGCATGTTCCCAAATCTTCAGCGCTGCTTTATACAAGCCTTTCTCTCTGAAAATCCTTACTAGCGACAACTGCTGAAATATACGTGCGTTATTATTGTCATGGCTGTTGAAGTAAAGTAGCGCATCACATATCTGTTCGTACAGGTAGTTTTTGGTGTACGATATGTTTTTAGCGTTCAGCGTAGGTGCCAGTTGCTTTAGCAGCTTGGCCTCGTCATAGGTGCTTTGTTTACTTATCAGGTCAAAAACTTTCAGATAGAGTGGTTCCGAGCCTTGCACTGCATAGGCTTTTACATAGTCTCTGCGGAAAAAAAGCTTCTCCTGTGCAGACAGGCTATGTACCAATGTCCATATGTTGTTAGACGGTGTTGCCACTGTTTTACAATCCTCAAATTTATTGATAAGCCCAAAAAGGCTCTATAGTGTGTTTTGTCTGTATGCCCTGTCGGTAAAGGGGTTCAGTTTGTTTGTATATAGAGAGATATATGCTAATGCACCCAAAAGGTACGATTTATTTCAACCACAAGCAAGCAACCTCAAGGTAGTTTTACATCATCGATCGATACTTGAGAAACTAATTCTACAAACATTTAAAAACGTTCAAACATGAAAAAAGCATTATTGGTACTGTTGTTGGGTGCTGCTACGCATGGTTTGCATGCGCAGTCTATATCCCGACAGGTAGTGGCTGCTTCGGGTGGTACTACCAGTAATAGCGCAGGCTCGCTCAGCAGTACGGTTGGCGAAATCGTCATTGCCACTGCAACATCCGGTTCCTTTTTACTCACACAGGGTTTTCAGCAGCCCGATGCTAACCCTACGGGTATTGCAAACACCAAGCAGGTGTTGGTCAATTACAATCTCTATCCCAACCCTGCACAGGATGCTATAACGCTCTCGCTACAGTCAGAAGGTAATTTCTCTGCGTCATTCTACATATATGATGCAGCAGGCAGGCTTTTGTTGCAAGAGGATAAAGCAGCGGTAAATACTACAAAGTATAGCCGCACATTCAATATCTCATCTTTCACTACAGGCAACTACTTTCTGAAGGTAGTAAACCTATCTGGTAGCGAAGTGAAAACAATTCCATTTACTAAAAACTAATTCTCCACAAAAAACATTTACACCATTATTCTAAAATCATTAATTATGAAAAATATTAAATCTCTTATACTGGTTGCAGTCTATGTATTATTCTCTGTAGCTGCATTTGCACAAGGCCCGCAAGGCTTCAACTATCAGGCAGTACTTCGCAATGCTTCAGGTTCATTAATGGCAAGTGCCAATGTTGGCGTGAAGTTCAGCATCATCAATGGTTCGCCTACAAGTACTACAGTGCTTTATTCTGAAGCTCGCACAGCAACCACTACTTCACAAGGCTTGCTGAACATACAAATTGGTGATGGCAATGCCACAACTACTACGGGCAACCTTACCACACTGAACTGGCTGGACAGTAACAAATTCCTGAAAGTGGAAATAGACCCTGCAGGCGGCACAAGCTATGCCGATTTTGGTACTACACAATTGCTGAATGTACCTTATGCTCTGCAAGCTAAGCAAGCATCTACCATCATGACATATGGTTCGGGTACTTCTAATGCTGATAAAATGATAGTACAACACTCACCTGCATATCCTACTTGGGGCCTGCAGTATAGCGACCCTGCAGACAATTTCAATTTCCTTTCAGGTGGTACTACTGTAATGCAGGTAGGTCTCGGTAGCCAGACTGTTAGTGTTGGACCTGTAACTTCTACGTCTGCAGCAAGGCTAAATGTTGCAAGTGCTTCAGCCTCTACACCTGCATTGGGCATAGAAGGTAATGTGAAAGCAATCGGTACCAACAAGTTTGCATTCATACACACAAAAACATCTACTAACGCTTATGGATCAAATGGTACTTCTATTGACAATCCCCTTATCAATAACGATCCGAATGTTATTCTGATTGTGACGCACAATCTTAGTGCTACCTCGGGAGGTACTTATATTAATACTCCTTTAGGTGTTTACTATGACGGTGTATCAGGCAAATGGGTAATATTCACTGAAAATATTACAGCTATCACCAATGGTGTTGCGTTCAATGTAATTGCTATCAAATACTAGGGCGTATATCTTCATAAATCAGGCGAGGCATACTATATGGTATGCCTCGCTGTTTATATATATTCTTCTTAGTAAAACTTAATATGCTCTAGCAAACAACACACGTTGTGTAGAAGGATTGCCCGTCAGTATGCATTTGCCTGCCTCTTGCTCGTTATTCAGTGGTATGCAGCGGATGGTGGCTTTCGTCATCTCTTTAATCTTGTCTTCTGTTTCAGCAGTGCCGTCCCAGTGTGCTGCCACAAAACCACCCTTACCATCAAGCGTACTTACAAATTCTTCCCAGCTATCCACTTTCGTAATGCTAGCATCGCGGAATGCGAGTGCCTTATTGTACATGTTCTGTTGTATTTCATCCAACAGGTGGCTTACATAGTCAGTTAGTCCGTCAAGCGATGTTGATGCTTTTGTTTTCTCATCCCTGCGTGCTACTTCTGCTACGTTGTTTTCCAGATCGCGAGCGCCCAGTGCAATACGTACAGGTACACCACGTAGTTCATACTCTGCAAACTTCCACCCCGGGCGAGAAGTGTCGTCATTATCAAACTTCACGCGGATGCCTTTTGCACGCAGCTCTTTTACCAGTTGTCCGGCTTTGTCATCTATCTTCTGGCGTGCTTCTGCATCTTTGTTGTAGATAGGTACTATCACCACTTGCAGCGGTGCTATACGTGGCGGCATTATCAGGCCTTCATCATCACTATGTGCCATTATCAGCGCACCTATCAGGCGGGTAGATACACCCCATGAAGTTGCCCAAACGTATTCTATGTTATTATTCTTGTCGGCAAATTTTACGTCGAACGCCTTCGCAAAGTTCTGCCCCAGAAAGTGAGAAGTGCCTGCCTGCAATGCCTTTCCATCCTGCATCAGTGCTTCTATACAGTATGTATCTTCTGCACCCGCAAAGCGTTCATTGGCAGTTTTTACGCCTTTTATTACAGGCATCGCCATGTATTCTTCTGCAAATGTTGCATATACATCCAGCATCTGCACTGTTTCTGCAATTGCTTCTTCTTTGGTAGCATGCGCAGTATGGCCTTCCTGCCACAGGAATTCTGCTGTACGCAGGAAGAGGCGTGTACGCATTTCCCAACGTACTACGTTTGCCCATTGGTTCACCAGTATCGGCAGGTCGCGGTAGCTTTGTATCCAGCCTTTGTAGGTACTCCAGATGATGGTTTCTGAAGTAGGACGTACTATCAGTTCTTCTTCCAATTTTGCATCCGGGTCAACAATTACACCACCACCATTAGGGTCATTCTTCAGGCGGTAGTGGGTAACTACAGCACATTCTTTAGCAAAGCCCTCAACATGCGATGCTTCTTTGCTCAGGTAGCTTTTGGGTATGAATAGCGGGAAATAGGCATTCTGGTGGCCTGTTTCCTTAAACATTTTGTCTAATACGTCGCGCATGTTTTCCCACAGCGCAAACCCATAGGGTTTAATTACCATGCACCCGCGCACGTCTGAGTGCTCGGCCAGTCCGCCCTTCAAAACCAGGTCATTATACCACTGAGAATAATCCTGTTTACGAGATGTTAAATTATCTGCCATAAGTCTTTTGGCACACTTTTCGTTGCCGTTTTAGTGGCGCAAATGTACTAATTTCACTAAGCAAAACATATTAAGATGAAACGCTTTCTTTTAACGGGTCTTGTACTGATGAGTATGGTTGGTACTACTGTGTACGCACAGCAGTACGACGATGATATATACACTACCAGCAGAGAAGCAAGGCGCAAAGCAAAGGCCGAGAAAAAAGCTGACGAAGAATACCGCCAGAAGCAGGAGGAAGAAGCGGCTGCGCGTCGCACCTACGACGAGCAGAATGGTACCTATTCAGATGGTGCAGGTTCCGGTTATTCAGATGATACATATATAGACTACGACGATGATAGCTACTACAGCAATCGTTTCAACCGCTTTGGCTACGGCTCGTTTTACAATCCATATTGGGGCTACGATCCTTGGTACAATCCTTATTGGGGTTGGGGCTACGGTTGGGGTATGCGCCCGGGTTGGTCTGTTGGTGTAGGTTGGGGTGGCTGGGGTGGCCCATATTGGTCGTCTTACTGGGGTTGGAATAACTGGTATGGTTATTCATGCTTCAATAGCTATTACTACGGTGGCTGGGGCAATGGTTTTGGTGGTTGGGGTGGTTACTACAATGGCTATTGGGATGGCTACTACAGTGGTCTGTACAATGGTGGTGGTTTCCGCAGCAATACTACTTACGGTCCGCGTACATCTTTCAATAGAAACTATAACACGGTACGTGCTGCGTCTGGCATGAGAGGAGCTACTGCTAATAATGGTGGTCAGCTACGTATGTCTTCTCCTGCAGGTAATGGCACACTGCGTGGCGCACCAAACGCAACATCTGAACCAATGCGTGGCAATACCAGAGGTTCTATTAACAATGCACCGGTTCGTGGTGCCAATGAAAATGGTGCGTATGGTAATCGTCCATCCAGAGGTAGAGATAATGGCTATACAACGCCTGCTAATGCACCACGAGATAATGGTAGCTATAATAATGGTAATGTGTATGAGTCTCGCCCTTCAAGGGGTAATGCGAATACTACGATTGACAGGCCTATGAATGCGCCTTCTCAAAATAACAGTTATAACAACGGCTACGAGTCTCGCCCTTCTAGGGGAAGCTATAACGAAAATTCGCAGCCGCAACGTATGGAACAAAGGCAACAGGCACCTGCCCAGCAGCCACAGCGTTTCGAGCAGCAACGCTACGAGCAACCGAGGTATGAACAACCACGTTACGAACAGCGTTCGCAGCCATCTTACAGTCCGCCATCCGGCGGTGGTGGCAACCGTGGGGGTGGTTCTTCCGGCGGTGGCGGTGGCGGTGGTAGCCGTGGCGGTGGCTTCGGCGGCGGCGGTGGTCGCAGATAATATTTTGAAGGGTGGCAATTGCCACCCTTTGTTTTATGATGCGTTAAAGCTATCTTAATAAATGCAAGGCTTTTAACATTGGTATAGCATTTGATTACAGATATTTGTTAAACCTTTATTTTAAACATTCGCTCAATTTTTTTGTCATAATACACTGAAACCTGCTTTTATGAATATTCGCAGTTATTTATCCGCTACAGCTTTATTCTTTACCTATTCAGCGTCATCCGTTTTTGCACAAGACGAGACCGATGCATTACGCTTTTCTTATCTGCAGCCACAAGGTACAGCACGTTCTATGGGGATTGGTGGTGCACTTGGTGCATTGGGCGGAGATTTTACCTCGCTGAGCATTAATCCCGCGGGCATTGGTGTATACAGGCGTTCAGAGTTTACATTCACGCCTTCGCTGAAAATGAATAATACACAAGGCTCTTACCTTGACAAGCAAATGGATGATAACAACACACGTTTTAATATAAACAATCTGGGCTTGGTCGCTACAAGTGCACAACGCGGTCAGCGCTACGAACGTAGCAGTTGGAAGTCTACATCTTTTGGCTTTGGTATCAATCGCCTTGCAGATTTTAATCATAATTACACATATGGCGGCTACATGGCCATCAATCCATTGAATGATAATTCATCATCGGGTGCAGAGGTATTTTCGATTGATGCCAATAAATATCCGGGAGATGTAAACAACAGTGGTGCTGCCGGCACACCTGCATATATGGGCTATCAAACTTATTTGTTAGATACCGCAGGCGGCAGATATGTGCCTGTCACATTCAATACTACAGGTGTTAACCAAATGCGCAGTGTAACGCAAAAAGGGGGTATTTCTGAGCTGGCAATATCATTTGGTGGCAACTATGAAGAGAAGTTGATGTTAGGTGCTACACTGGGTATTCCTGTTGTACGCTACAAAAGAGAGATAGTGTATGAAGAAAAAGATGCAACAAACAATGCCAACAATTTCTTTGACAGCTTTACATATACCGAATCACTCATCACACGTGGTAGCGGTATCAACCTGAAACTGGGTGCCATCTTCAAACCAGTAGAGGCATTGCGTTTGGGTGCTGCCATACACACACCAACTTTAATGACGTTGAAAGACGAGTTCAATAAATCACTGACCGTAAATTCTGAAAACTTTAAAAATGTATTGGGCGTAGGCGGTTCTTCCACTACTCGTGTAGATGCACCGACAAATACATACCAATATAGCCTTGTTACACCTTGGCGTGGTGTGCTAAGTGCAGCGGGTATTATTGGTAAATACGGCTTCATCAGTGTCGATTACGAATATGTTAACTACGGTTCGGCACGCTTCTATTTCGATAATGCAGACCGTACATGGCAAAACGATGTGAACACAGCGATTAAGAATAGTTATAAAGGTGCATCTAACCTGCGTGTAGGCCTCGAAGGCAGGATAGATCAAGTGTCATTGCGCATAGGCTTCGGCTATTACGGCAGCCCGTATAAAACAACTGTTGTAAATGCCGATAGAATAGAAATGTCTGCAGGTATAGGTTTCCGTACAGATTCATGGTTTATAGACCTCGGTTTTGTAAACAGCCAGTGCAAAATGCAGGAACAGCCATATACATTAGATCCGTCCGTGCAGGGCTATGCTAATGTCGTTGTACCTACTGCCACACTCAAAAACAATTTTAACAACGCCGCACTTACATTCGGTGTCAAGTTTTAAATAGTATAAAAAGTTTGTACTGAACGGCTGTCACATGTTGTGGCAGCCGTTTTTGTTATTTGGTGGTTAATTGAAGGTTATTCAGCGGTTAAGTAGCCCTTTATATAATGTTATTGGCTGAACCCTGTTGTAGTTTTACCCCGTTAAAAGCACATTAGCATAAAACAAGCTACTTGTGTAGTTTTACTTAATAGTTAATAAAATGAGAGATTTATTACATAAGGTATTGTTCATAGCAGCCATTTTCGCTTTTGCGCATTTGCCTGCAAATGCACAGTGGAAGATGCCGCGCGAGTATGGGGGAATGAATATTGCCGTTGGTCCTTCGGCAATGGTATATCTGGGCGATTTGAACCCCAGTCAGTTTGGCGATTTTTCGCAGGCAGGTATGGGCGTACAGGCAGCTATCATGGCGCCAATCAACAATAAGCTAAGCATACGCGGCACATTCATTACAGGCAATATGGATGGCAACGACGACCGCTATGATGACTGGAGGCCCAAGCGCAGCTTCGCTTTCAAAACTACGGTAACAGAGGTGTCTGCTATGGTGCAATGGGAGTTTCGCGGGCAACAGTGGGAGAGGGCAGAGAACGAAATCTACACGGATAACTATAAAATCAAACGTTACAAAATATTATCTCCTTACGTGTTTGCAGGTGTTGGCTACCTGAACAACAAACTGGAGCGCGAAATGGACGGTATAGACTCTGTATATTTTTATGGCGACCGTGCTTGGGAGCTGTATGACGAGGAAAAGAACAAAGTATACAAATCGGGTATGTTGGTAGTGCCGTTTGGTATTGGTACACACGTACTCATAAGCCCAAGCGTAAGGTTGTTTGCAGAATACACCTATCACTTTCTTACCAACGACTATCTGGATGGCTACGCAACAGCCGTCTATTCAAGCAAGCCAGATGCGTATCAGTCTTTCACAATCGGTATCGATTTCCGCCTGCTGAAACACAATGCCCTGCGCAAGAACCAGGTTTGTTATTGGGGGCTATAAAAATAATACTACACATATAATAAGAAGGCGGGCAATTGCCCGCCTTTTATATTAATCGTACCCTCTCCCACGCAATAACCTGTACACCGGTTGAATAATGTGCGATATCAGGCTTTCGATTCAACGAAATATTCCCGATTTTAAATTGAACATCGAGAAGAGAAAAATCAATCTGAAATAGTTTCCATGGCTTGTGGTGTATCTCGTATTGAGATATTGTATTGCCTTTGTTCAGGTATAGGCAATAACGTTCAGTCAGCCAAATGTCTAAAGCTGATTTGTTTGTAATTTCTTCTCCTATTGAGTATTGAGTATTAAAGATGAATCCACTTTTAGCATTAGAAGATGTATAGGTGTTGAGCGCTACATCTTTACTCCTTTTCATCTTCGCTGTCTGATACGGAAGTGTAGATATGGCCCTTGCTAAATTGGCTGACAGCCATTTCTCTGCTTCAATATCCAAAAAGTAAACGCCAGTTTTATTGTCGTGCGTTAGATAGGTACGCACATTAATTTCGTGAAAGTCTGAAATGAATGCTACGGATGGTAGCATACGCGGCCTCATTTTCTGCATCGTGAATGCTACAACAGAAATCCAGTATTCACCATCTATGCTATCTATCTCCATATCTTCGGGAGTATATTTTGTCAATTCTTCAACAGGTACTTTCCAATGTAAAAAGACTGCATTATTCCATTCCTGATAGTAGCTCCATTTCTTCAATGGTATTGGCCATGACCTATGATTGGTCTCATTTAGCAAATCGGCAATTCCGTTCATATACTCCTTATCTATTATAAAACTATGTATTCTACGTCTATCTCACCACCATTTCTCCACACATTAAACCCATTTATCAACTAATAAAAATCGAAATATCTCTTTAACCCTCCCAAAATTTATATTTGCACCAGTATGGCAGAACAAAATCAATACACGGAAGATAGTATACGGTCGCTCGATTGGCGCGAACACATACGCCTCCGCCCCGGTATGTACATAGGCAAGCTGGGCGATGGCAGCAGTGTGGACGATGGTATCTACGTATTGCTGAAGGAAGTGATAGATAACTGTATCGATGAATATACCATGGGCTATGGCAAGCGGGTAGAGGTGCGTATAGATAACGGCACCGTTACCATACGCGACTATGGGCGTGGTATTCCATTGGGCAAGGTGGTAGATGTGGTGAGCAAGATAAATACAGGTGCCAAGTACGATAGCAAAGCCTTCCAGAAGTCAGTAGGTCTGAATGGCGTGGGTACAAAAGCGGTGAATGCGCTGAGTACCTATTTCAAAGTAACTGCATACCGCGATGGTAAATCAAAGACTGCCGAGTTTGAACGTGGTGTACTGACCAAGGAACACAAAGAGGTTGACACTACCGAAGCCAACGGTACACTTGTTACCTTCACGCCCGATGATACGGTCTTCAAGCACTATCATTTCATTAATGATTATATAGAAAACCAGGTGTGGAACTATTGCTTCCTGAATGCCGGATTGCAGATACACCTGAATGGTCGCAATTATATATCTAAAAACGGTTTGCTGGATTTGCTGCAACGCAAAACAAATCCTGAAAACTGCCGTTACCCTATCATTCACATGAAGGGCAATGATATAGAAGTAGCACTTACGCATACGGGCGATTATGGCGAGGATATATATTCTTTCGTCAACGGTCAGTTTACCACACAGGGTGGTACACACCAGGCAGCATTTCGCGAGGCTTTTGTAAAAGTCATCCGCGATTTCTATAAGAAGGATTATGATGCAGCCGATGTTCGTCAGAGCATTTGTGCGGCAATATCCGTACGCGTACAGGAGCCTGTATTCGAAAGTCAGACAAAAACAAAACTCGGTTCGCTCACCGTATCAGAAGGCGGGCAGAGCATGAAGGCATTTGTACTGGAGTTTCTGGCAAAAGAGCTGGATAACTACCTGCACAAGAACCCTGCTGTTGCCGATGCTATGAAGAAACGCATCGAGCAGAGCGAGCGCGAACGTAAAGAGCTATCGGGCATCCGCAAGTTGGCAAACGAGCGAGCTAAGAAGGCCAACCTGCATAACAAAAAACTCCGCGATTGCCGCATACACCTCAATAGCGATGTGCCCAATAAAGGCAAAGAGGAGTTTATGCAAAAGCAACTGGAAAGTACCATCTTCATTACCGAGGGCGATAGTGCCAGTGGAAGCATTACCAAAAGCCGCAATGTAGAATCGCAAGCGGTATTCAGCCTGCGTGGTAAGCCGCTTAACTGTTATGGTCTTACTAAGAAGGTGGTGTACGAAAATGAAGAATTCAACCTGTTGCAACACGCGCTGAATATTGAAGAAGGTATGGAAGGCCTGCGTTACAATAATATTGTAATAGCTACCGATGCCGATGTGGATGGTATGCACATCCGTTTGCTGATAATGACATTCTTCCTGCAGTTCTTCCCCGATCTGGTAAAGAACGGCCATGTGTATATTTTGGATACACCATTGTTCCGTGTGCGCAACAAGCAAAAGACTATCTATTGCTATAGCGACGAAGAGCGCCAACGTGCAATTAAAGAACTGGGTAGCAAACCCGAGATAACACGATTCAAAGGTTTGGGTGAAATAAGCCCTGAAGAGTTTGCACAGTTCATTGGCGAAGACATGCGCAAAGAGCCTGTAATACTTGGTCAGGAAGCACAAATACAAAAGCTGCTGGAATATTATATGGGTAAAAACACCCCAGACCGTCAGCGCGATATCATTGATAATCTGCGGGTGGAAAAAGACCTTGCAGAAGAGATAGCAGCTATATAATAACCCCGATTTTTATATAAAAAGCCACCCCTTCGGGTGGCTTTTTTGTTAACGCAAAAAGTTTTTTTTGAGGGTTAAATTATTGATTGATAATCGATTAGGTTATTAGTTGACGGCGTTTCGAAAATTCCAGTGTTTTCACTGGTGTTTTCGCCTTTGCGATGTATTTACTTTGTGTTTCACCAAAAAAACATCACAATCATGAAACACAATTATTTCTCTCCGAGGAGGGCTCTCTCCACATTGTTGATTTTCTTCTGTTCTTTGCTTGGTATTACAGGTCAGTTATCCGCACAAACTTTTGTTATGCCCACAGCTTTTGAAGATTCATGGCCAATGGCAGGTAGTCCCGACATCAGCCTTACTACACACACTTCTGCTTATTCTTATGCTAATGTCAACATTCCGGGCTTGGGTACTTGTGATGTTGTTTTTGCCGGTTGGGATGAACCTAGCGGAACTGTAGCGGGTGTATCTTGGCGCTATATGGCATCAGGTACGCCTGGGGCTATATTTAATCAAGGGGTAATACCATATTCAAATGTCAGAGATCTTGAAGTTGGTTATTTAGATATAGGCACCAGCAGGCAATTGCTGGTAGCGTATTATGAAATTGGTGTAGGGCATAAGCTGGATGTCTACGACTTAAACTTTGCTGGCGCAACATTGGCATATACTAATGTATTGTCAACATCACCAACTTATGGTCGTATCAGTATCGATTGCCACCTTACTTACGCCACTGCAATAACATGGGAAGAAGGTAGCTTTATTAAAACTATGGTAGGGCTGAATACATCTCCTATTTCATTTAGCGGGGTGCTTACGTTAAACGGTTCGGCAAAATACAGAGCTCCCGATTGTGCGTTCAGCCACACTGGCCCTTTAGATGTTCAGTATAGCTATTATAGCCCGTCTACAGGTATGGTAATAGAGTCGTCTTACGACTTTTGGACGATGATATTTATGGGTGGCGGTACCGTGCCGGTGGCTGTGAATGATATGAATTTTATCGGCTTCTTCTCCGATCCTGTTATAACAAATATTGATTGCCCGGGACACTACAATGTACCGAATTGGGCCTATACATACACTACAAACAACATGGATATTTCAGTGCGGTTAGTAGACTTTAATACATCTGGTATACCAACTACAGTTGTGGTAAATGATATGTCTTCTTTGCCATGTGCTCCAATTAATAATGTCTGGAATGCTTATCCATTTGTGGCATACGATGTCAATCATGCTCCCGGCCTTTTGAGTATGTATGTAGGATGGTACACCCAGGCGATAGACCCTGCAACCAGCTTGCCTGCAGGTTATGTATCATTAAGGATGAATGAAAGTGGTACATTAGCTATTTCTCCGCTTGATTATCTTACTGTGGCCAACAACCCTATATGGGCATCGCAAACACATGTATTATCATTTAGTAAGCAAGATGATATGTTCCCATATTTATATACCGTATTCCCGGAGTATGATCCGGGTTTCCCTGGCTATCAACTGCAGAATAAATACCACGATTGGACCACCCCTCAATTCAAGGGCGAAGAAATACACATGGTTGAATGTAATGATGAAGCACGCATAGCTGAGTTTAAAAATAAAATGGTTACCGGTACTACAATCAAAGCGTATCCTAATCCGTTTACAAACGTGTTAGGGTTATCTTTCCCTGCATCTATGCAGCAGTCTGCAACTACAGTTGTCGTGAGCGATGTTATGGGTAAAGCGATAGATACATATACAGGTCAGGTTTCTAAAGTAAATGCACACCTTACAGACCTGAGCAAAACATTGTCTCCCGGCGCATACATTATGAATGTAAGCGTAGAAGGACAAACGAAACAAACTATAAAACTTACCAAAGTGCAATAGGGGCCTTATTGGTTATATCACCGTGAAAACGAAGCGACAGTCATTTGGCTGTCGCTTTTTACTTATTTTTATCAGGATGAGCGAACAATACTATAAAGGCAAAATATTTACTGCTATAGACAACCTGAGATTTGACGAAAGCGAATTTGAAAAATGTAAGTTTCAGGACTGTAATTTTTCTGCAGCCGATTTATCTAAATGCTCATTCACAGATTGCAGCTTTCAAAACTGCGATCTTAGCAATGTACAGCTAAAGAATACAACCCTCAGTAATGTCAGTTTCTCTGATTGTAAAATGCTGGGTATTGTGTTTGCCGATTGCAGCCCGTTTTTGTTGTCATTCAGTTTCAATGGTTGCAATCTTAGTTATTCATCTTTCTACAAACTGAAAATTCATAACACACAGTTTGCAAACTGCAACATGCAGGAAACAGATTTTACATCTGCAGATGTAACAGGTTCATCCTTCGATGGCAGCATACTTGCAGGCGCTATGTTCGACAATACAACACTCGAGAAAGCAGACTTGCGCACAGTCCTCGGCTTTTCCATAGACCCTGAAAACAACCGCATCAACCGCGCAAAGTTTTCAGTGGATGGTTTGCAGGGACTCTTGCACAAGTATAATATTGAAGTGGAGTAGCTATTATGTCAATCTGCTATTTCTGTATAATATACTTTATCGGCTGTTCGCAATTCGCAGATGTGTCTTATCTGGTCTCTGTAGTTAATGATATTCCAACTATGTCTGTGGTAGTAAATAATAATTTGCTTTCCAATCAAATCCTTTTCTAATTTTTTTACATCCAGTCCGTTTTCAATGCCTCTGTTGATGTAGTAAGACTTACTCCCGTCATTTGCAATATGGAATATAATATCACCACCCGAACAGCAACTGGTAATACTAATTAATTTACCCTTCAGCATTTTTGTATCTGCTCTGTTCGATTTTTCGGGGATTGCAGATAAGAAAAGGCTGATGATTCCCGATAGTACTATTGCTAAAACTGTGCCTGCAATTATAGTGAGCGTCTTTCTCATTCAATAGTTTCTATGTATAACGCTTGTATAGTGTGCTTAGTATTAAATGTAAATACAGAAAAATACGAAACTATTCGGGTACACTAAATGTGAATATCAATTCTTAGTCCTTCCAGATAGGTTCATCTGGTGGCTGTAATGTGCTTGCGTCTATTACAATTCCTTTTGCATTGCCGATGCTGTCTTTTGTGCCTATAGAATTATTCGCCATGTTGCTTAGTATATCCTTATACATCAAGGTTGGCTCATAGTATTGCAAACGGCGGTATTTCTTTGTTTCCTTTGCCCACTTTGTTTTTATCATCAGCATGAAGATGCTCACACGTCTGTCTGCTATCGGTTTGCCAATTAAGCCCTCTTGTACGCTTACATCTATCTTCCATGCACTGTCATTAAGTATATGCTGCAACCCGCCCACTTCAAGGAAGCTATGTGCAAATGCAGAGCACCCCGCACCTTTTCCCGCACGCGGATTGTTTTCACCGTTGTAGTATTTGTCATATCCACGGGCTTTGTATTCCTGCAGGTATGCCCATAGCCTTTCAAACATCTGCACGTTTATCTTGTAGCGTATGTATGCCATTTCCCCGCTTGTTGCTCTTTCTTGTAGCTGCGGTTGGTTAATGTCAGCCTCTTCCAGCTTTCCGTTGATTGTTGCAAACAGAATACCGAGCCCCCAACCGCGGTGCATCACTTTGTGCATCATATACCTGTTGGATGTAGCCGTTGTGCCAACCAATGCATAGCGCTCTTTGTACTTCAATTCTACCATCACATGACCTATAGCATGCTTTTGCCCCCTGCCATATTTATTGGCAATCATGGCATTGTTGATGTAGCTGAAAACAAGACTTCCGGGCGAATGCCAGTTAATCGGTTTGGGTGCAGGTAGCACATACAGCGTTAGCTCCTGTGCTGTTGCCGTTACCGATAGAAGTAGAAATATACGCGTGCGCAAAACCTGTAGTGGCATATTGCAATATCAGGGTGAAAATACAGCGGAGGTTGTTTTTTTGCTATGACGCTCATCATACAATTTGGCTGCTGTTTTTTGTAAATACTGTACGGGGTGTATTTGTAAAACATAAATACAAAGCATTAACTTTAATAAAAATCATCCCTTGTTATGAAGTACACGGCAAAAGGAGAACACCACCGCAATTTTGAATTGTTTGATGAAAACAATAATTCCCTCGGTATGATAAGCTATGATGGCTGGTTTTCCATGAAGGTGAAAATAACACAGGGTAGCAGCCAGTACAATGTAGAGTCTGCCAACTTTTGGCAGACAGAACTGCAGGTAAAGAAAGGGGATGAGGTGGTAGCAGCCATCAAATTCAGTTGGAGCGGTATGTCTGTCGATTATCAGGGCAAGACCTACATGTTCAAAGCAGGTATGTGGCACAATAAGTTTTCATTGGTTACAGATACCGACCATGCCATCATCACTCTGAAGCCCGATTTTCAGTGGACGAAATTCACCTTCAATTACCAGATAGAAACCGACGATAACTATACCGAAGGTAAAAGCGCCTTATTGATACTGATACTCATATACTGCTGCAACCAAATGCAGGCTATGGCAGGCAGTGTGGGTGGAGCAGTGGTTTAGGGCTTATATCGTAGTGTAGCTATCACATCTTTCGGTCGCTTATATTCAAACCAACCGACAACTTTTACAATCTTGCCAAAGAACCAGCCTTTAGGTTTAGCCAATGTTGTGCCCAATTGCGAAATGGCGGTATCTCGAATGCTGATGCAGTTGTCGTAAGTACTTCCTGTTTTGCCATCCAGCTCTGTTGCAAATAGCCAAGCACCATCTCTTGCAGTATCTATGCTGAACTGTACCAGCATTTCATCGTAGTTTTTAGCATAGCGGTCTATCAGAAACATCAGCGGCGATACTTTGAATACCTCTGCCTTCACCACATCTATCAGCGATGCCAGTACGGTATTTATCTTGTTGAAGTCATTGTGCATGCCATCCAATGCGCCACCGTGCATGGTGGCTACGGTAGATATACCGAGGTCAAGATTGATGTGTGCATTGATGCCCAACAGCAGGTGCTGCATGATGACACCCTTCGTCTGCGCAGCCTCAAAAGCTACTGCCCACGATTCGGTTGGTTTGTTGCCCGCCTTCCACGTATGCCATGCATCCAGATAGCGATTGGCAAACAATACATCCAGCACTTCCATGCGTGCATTGTCTTCAAATTCGTTGGCTGCTATTCCCTGTTTGATGCGGCAGGTAACACGATGATACAATGCGGCAAAATATCCCGCACGATTGTTAGTGTCGATACATTCCTGTATCACGGCTTCCAGTTCTGTTATTACTTCGTCGATGGTTTGGGCTGGCATAGATGATGTTTCCCGAAAAATAATACTTTGCAGCTTGTAATAAAACTATCCACCAATAGCTTTCATTATTTTAGCATTATGAACATAGAACAACTGCACGAATACGCCCTCAGCCTGCCCGATGTTACGGAGAGTTTCCCCTTCGACGAAACTACATTGGTAATGAAAGCAGGCGGAAAAATGTTTCTGCTGGTGTCGCTCGATGCAGACCCGTTGCAGTTCAATGTAAAATGCGATCCCGAACGCGCTATAGAATTGCGTGAAGAATACGCATGTGTATTACCGGGCTACCACATGAACAAAAAACACTGGAACACCATAGTTGTAGACGGCACCCTCACCAACAAGCAACTGAAAGAAATGGTGCTGGATAGTTATAATCTTATCGTGAAGAAAAAGAAGAAGTAATTGCTATTCATTATAAGGGTCCATAATACCCCCCGGCCTATAGCTTTCTTTCCGCCAGAATTGTGCAGGGTTGATGGTTCCATCTATCACATTGCTGTATATGGTATACTCTTTATTATGGTCTTCTCTGTATCGTAGTTTGGCGCGTAGTTTTGTTTTTAGGCTGCCTTCATATACCGGCATAGGCAATCGCCAGTACAGTCCGGCTTCCAGTGTTATGTTATGATAGCTGTTGCCGCACCAGCTATTGGGCAGGTATTCGATGTCTTTCCACTTGCCGTTCTTATCCTGTGCCTGCATGTTCATATATAATCGGCCATCCTGTGCATTGAAATGAATGTCTGCATCTGTATTGTTAGCAACGCATACACCAAGGCAAAGCACATGGTTCTCCAATATTGTATCTGTCGGTCTTATTACTACAGACAGTTTACCTGCCGTAAAGTGATTATCTGCAGTTATTATGTCTGGTGAATATCTGGAAGATGCACCTTGCGTATGTCCGGTATAGTTTTCCGGTTTAGTAGAGTAAGCATAGAAATAACCCCGTTTCATGTGGTCAATGTTTAGTTTATGAATGGTAGGTTCATCATTCTTCATTGCCCATACAGTTTTGCCTGCTTTGTCGATATAACAGAAACGTCCGTTTATCTCTGCTGCCATCACTCCTTTATGGAAATATGGATAGTAGTAGTTTTCCATTGCAGGCGCTATTAGTATTTGGCCTTTTGTATCCCGCATACCATAGAGGGTAGCGTTTTTTACAGGGTCGCGCATCGAGAAAATGATTTGTCCGTTTATCACACCATTATCCTCAATGCCATCATACTGGAAAGAGTCAAGATGCCTGCCGTTTGTATCTACGATGTAATAGGTTGTATCTTTTTTAGCCAGCACTATACCATCTTCAAATTGCCTGTATACATAGCTGTACATCTGTTTGCCAACTCTTTGCAGTTTTTTGTTGATTATGTAATACCGGTCGCTGCTGTCTTTCAGAAAAGCCCTGTTATCCGAAAAATCTGTTGCGCTTGTTATATCTGTGTCCAGCCATGTTTCTTCTCCTTGCAGGTTCATATAGCCATTGGCTGTCTTTTCATCGTATCTGGATATGCGGAAGTATCCGTCGGCATACCAACTGATTGAAATATCCCTTTTACTGTCTTTCATAAATACCTCTTTCCCATCAGGTGTTATCACACCATACCTTTTCATGTATTTATCATCATCATGCACTACCGCGTATCCATTTTGGAAACTGCTGATGCTTGTATACCTGCCATAGGGTACAACGAATTTGCCGTTCAGGTCTATTATGCCGTATAGCTTCGCATATTTGTATTTTTCCTCGTATTGCTGGTAGTCTATATCTGTAACCATAGCTACATCATTTCTCGTATCTATATAGAATTCTTTAAAGAAAGTATCTGTAAGCATATTGCCTGCCATATCTATCAGGGCGCAATGTTTACTTTCTGTACAAGCTACAGCCCTGTTTTTGTATACATAAGAGAGGTAAGGGAAAGCATTTTCGAATAGCTTTTTACCTGTTTTGTCAATATAGAAAGGTTTGCCGTCTGTATATGCAATGGCATACCCGTTTGTAAATGAGGTTGCATATTCAAACTGCGGCTGTATCACTGGTTCACCTTTTGTGTTGATATAGCCATACAGGCCGTTAGCTCTTACGGCTGCAAGGTTTTCGGAAAAGTCGCCTGCGTTATTGTATTGGGCAGGTATCCACACTTTCCCGCTGCTATCCATATAGCCAACTTTGTCATTTTCCTGAAAGCGAAGCAGGCCTTGAGCCATGCATACAAACTGGCAGCATACAGCCAGTATAAAAAATAAGGGTTTCATATGCTGTACGATTTAGTGTCTAAATTACTAACGTAAAATACCCACGTGTTAGTATTCCGACATATTTTACATTCTCCAAACAAATCATGTTTAGTTGTTAATTGGTATATTTATTCATCTTTTATTTGTATATTTGCTATAATAAATAACCCTGAAAACCCTATAAGATGACACCCGAAAACTGTGCCGATTGGGCGGCATTAAAGCCTGCTCATAAAACATTCATCACACACTACCTGCGTACACAAAACAAAAAGCAGGCTTACAAAGAAGCATATCCCAATGTAGCCGATGGAGATAGCCTGCGTTCTGCTGCCAATCGTTTGTACAGACAGCTACAATCTTTTATTGAAAGCCTCACCGCACATGCCACCACACTGGCGCTCGATGAACTGATGACCGAAGCAAAAGAAGTCATCAAAACCAATATCTGCACACTGCAACAGCGCAGAGAAGTACTGGGTAAAATGATAACAGGACAGATGCAGGTAAAACGCCACATCCGCCTGCGCGATACGATTGTAGAAGTGTACGATGATGTCAGCCCTGCTGCACTAATCCGTGCTATCGACCTCGACAGCCGCCTTGCTGCCAACAAATACAAAGAGAAAATAGAACAACCCACTAAAGCTCCCCTCCTGTTTTTAGGAGGGGATGCCGTCGTATCTGCTAAGCAGGATACGACGGCTGGGGTGGTTAAATCCGCGCAGGAGAAACCACTTGAAGAGCTGCTGAAAATCTACCCCTACGGCCATGCATATTGGCAGGGCAGGTGTATAAAAGTACCCGCGCAGGATGTGCAACGCCTCGGCTTCGATACGCTGGACGACGGGCTGCCATACCTCAACAACAACCTCACCGATGAATACCATCAAATCCGCATTCGGCAGACAATGGAATACCTGAAGCACCATAACCCCGCTGTGTATCAGGATGTGCTTATCAACCCCGAAAAGCCTGTAATAACAACAGATGAGCCCCAACAGGAAGAACCTGCACCACCTACTGCCGATGAGCTTTGGAAAGAATACCTTGCTGCCGATACCAATACCCGCCGCCTGCCCGCGGCAGACAGGCAGGCTAAAGAATTGTGGTTCAAAGCCATACCCGCAAAGCAGCAAATCAGGCTAATTGAATTATACTCAAAGACAGGATAGTTGTAATGTTTGCAGCATAGTTAAAATCTATGTGTCTGCTCCGTAATTCAATGCTGAAAATGCTGTTCGGTATTACAAAGCTTCGTAGCTTTGCGGCGCATTTATATCTTTCATCAGGCACTATGCCTGTCATAGTGCTGCAAAACATACAACGATGGCAATATCCGCACAACGCCAATCGGACAGTGCACCAAGGCTCGTAATACTTGGTGCGGGCTTTGCAGGCTTGCAACTCGCCAAAAAACTCAGAAACACGGCTTACGACATCACGTTGATAGACCAGTACAACTATCATCAGTTTCAGCCCTTGTTTTATCAGGTAGCCACAGCGCGCCTCGAACCCAGTTCTATTTCTTTCCCGCTTCGCAAAATATTTCAGCGCAGCAAAAACGTGCGTGTGCGCAATACCAAAGTGAAGGAGGTAGATATGGCTGCGCAGCAGGTGGTTACAGAAGACGGTTCTTTCCCTTACGACGAACTGGTGATTGCCACAGGCTGCACCACCAATTTCTTCGGCAATAAAAATCTGGAACAGTATGCCTTCCCGATGAAATCGACCACAGAGGCTATCACACTCCGCAACCGCATCCTGCTCAATTTTGAAGATGCACTTAGCGCCACGCCCGAAGAGATGGAGGAGATTATGAACATCGTGGTAGTAGGCGGTGGCCCTACAGGGGTAGAGCTTTCAGGCTCGCTGGCAGAATTGAAAAAGAATATCTTGCCACGCGATTATCCTGATATGGATTTCAGCAAGCTGAATGTATATCTCTTAGAGGGTAGTCCGAATACGCTCTCTGCCATGAGCCCCGTATCGCAACGCACATCGCAGGAATACCTGGAGAAAATGGGCGTGCAGGTTTGGACCAATGCCATCATGCAGGACTATGACGGACATACTGCTGTATTGAAAGATGGCAGGCAGATAAAAACGCGCAACCTGATATGGGCAGCGGGTATTACAGGCAATGTGCCTGCGGGCATCCCAAAAGATTTGCTGGTGCGTGGCAACCGTATTAAAGTAGATGAATACAACAGGGTAGCAGGTACGGAAAATGTATTTGCCATCGGCGATATTGCCTATATGGAAACAAAGGACTGGCCAAATGGTCATCCGCAAATGGCCAACGTGGCAGGCAAGCAGGCTACACACCTGGCAACAAACCTGAAGGCATTGAAAAACGGCAACAAACTGAAACAATTTACCTACAAGCTGCCCGGTTCTATGGCAACGGTTGGTAAACGTAAGGCCGTAGTCGATTTGCCCTTTATGAGCTTTCAGGGTGTCATAGCATGGCTGTTCTGGATGTTCCTGCACCTGATGCTGATACTGAATGCCAAGAACAAGCTGATTATCTTCATCAACTGGGCTATCAGCTATTTTACCAACGATACTACGCTAAGGCTCATACTGATGCCAACCCGCAAACAGGTAGAGATGGCCAAAGAGCACCACAGCATGGAGGGGTAGTATCAGGCAATGCCTATCTGCTTTACCAGTGCACGTTTAGCAACAGGTAGCAGTGTTTCATCCAGCGGTACAGGTAGCGGGTACTCTACACTGAAGACCGCAGGGTTGGGCAATGTACGAATGGCTTTTATGATATCGCGTTTGATGCTCTCGTAGGTATTGACAATGCTGTTTTGCCAGGTGTCTATATAGCTCAGGCGTATGCCACGGTACTTATCGTTCTGGTTTTCAAAAAGGGTGATGGTGTAGTTGTAAGCCTTTACCTCGCTGTAGTTGCCATAGCGCACCAGTACATAGCCTTCATTCTTGTACAGCGGCATGATGCCTACGGGCTCTATGCGCAGTTGCTTCTCTATCTGTTCGTAGAGTTCAGCGCCATTGTCAAGTGTTGGCTTCATTTGTGCCAGTGCATATTGTGTGATGTTCTCCAGCTCCTGCATAATGGCATTGTCCTGCAGCATCTCTTCATACACCAGTTCCAGCTTTTGCAGGTTTACATTGCTTAGCTGTTTGGGGAAGCTGTCTTGGATTAGCTTCTTATGTTCTTTGAAAGCCACCAGATTGTTATAGTGGAAGACGATATCGCCCAGTTGAGGATATAGCTTGTGTTCGGTAAAGTATTGGTTTACCTCTTGCAGGTAGGCAAGCAGTCGGTACTTCTGCAGCTCAAAGTCTATATAGCCTTCCATAAACCATGTTTCGCTCAGCATCATAACTTACGGATTTACTCCTAATATACTAAACCAAACCTTGTGCCGCAATGCTATAGTATTGTAATGTGAATGTTAAAAAGTACTGTGATTATTGATTGGATATATACTTACCTTTGTATAAGTGCTGCGTTTTATAGCCATATCGTTATTGTTCACAATCGTGTTTGCACAAACACCGGTTCATCAGTTGATGAAAGTGAAGGTATTGGTAGAGCACTATTTTGAACACAAGGCATTGGACGAGGGTATCGACTTCATCGATTTTCTTACGATGCACTATGCCGACGATACAAAGCATGGAGACTATGACAGGGATATGCAGTTGCCTTTCAAACAATGCAACCATGCACCGTTGATGGTCTTTACATTCTTCGAGCAAAAGGACTTCAGTATAAAACAAAAGCCTGTCTTCATTTTTGAAGAGCAGGTACTCACTGGTTATCAATCGCCATACTATGCTGCTGAAGCCTTGTCTAATATATGGCAGCCTCCACGGGCTTAATCCATTCTTTCGTTTAATATTCAATGCGGTATTTGCATTGATTTCAATTTCATTTATTGATTCCTGATTTGTGTCAGTCTGTTTACTGATGCAAGGAGTTTAAAATTATACAATCAGTATGCTGAGTAAAATCATCAGCTTTTCAGTTAGTAATAAACTGATCATTGTACTATTTGTATTGGCACTTGTTGGCTATGGTAGTTATGAACTTACCAGGTTGCCGATAGATGCCGTACCGGATATTACAGATAACCAGGTGCAGGTTATAACCACCACACCATCGCTCGGTGCACCTGATGTAGAGCGATTAATAACATTCCCCATTGAGCAGGCAAACAGCAATATCCCGGGCATTAAGGAGATAAGAAGCTTCTCTCGTTTCGGTTTGTCGTTGGTTACCATCGTCTTTAAAGATGATGTGGATGTGTACTGGGCACGCCAACAGGTGAGCGAACGCCTGCAACAAGTGCAGACACAGATACCTGCGGGTATCGGCGTACCGTCTCTGGCACCCGTAACTACTGGGCTTGGCGAGATATACCAGTACGTAGTAAAGGCAAAACCAGGCTACGAGGCTAAGTATGATGCTATGCAATTGCGTACTATACAAGACTGGATAGTGCGTCGTCAGTTGCTGGGGCTGGAAGGCGTTGCAGACGTAAGCAGCTTTGGTGGTAACTTGAAGCAGTACGAGGTCGCCGTAAATACCACCAAACTCGCATCTTACAATATTACTATTGAAGATGTATTTGCCGCACTTGAAAAGAACAATGGCAACACGGGTGGTGCCTACATAGAGAAAGGCCCTGCTATATTATATATACGCAGCGAGGGCTTGGCAACAGGCATGTCCGATATTGAGAACATCGTCATAAAGCAGTCTGCAGGTGGAGCGCCACTATTGGTAAGAGATGTGGCTGATGTGAAGATTGGCGCAGCAATACGCTATGGTGCTATGTGCTACAATGATGAGGGCGAGGTAGCTGGTGCGGTGGTGATGATGCTGAAAGGAGAGAACAGTGGTAAGGTTATAGAAACCATCAAGTCTAAGATAACACAGATACAAAAGACGCTGCCGGATGGAGTAGTAATAGAGCCATTCCTCGACCGTACAAAAATGGTGGGGCATGCCATAGGTACAGTGGAGAAGAACCTATTGGAGGGCTCGCTGATAGTAGTATTTATACTGGTGCTGTTTTTGGGTAATGCAAGGGCAGGGTTGATAGTGGCATCTATCATTCCGTTATCTATGTTGTTTGCGGTTATTATGATGAACATCTTTGGTGTGAGCGGCAACCTGATGAGCCTCGGTGCACTCGATTTCGGATTGATAGTAGACGGCGCTGTGATAATTGTAGAAGCCGTGATGCACAGGCTCAGCCACTCCAAGCTATATAAGGATGTAAACAGAATGACACAGGTCCAGATGGATGGTGAGGTAAAGACTTCAGCATCGCGCATGATGAACAGTGCCGTGTTCGGACAAATCATCATCCTGATAGTATATCTGCCCATATTCTCTTTGCAGGGTATTGAAGGCAAGATGTTCCGCCCTATGGCGCAGACAGTAGCATTTGCACTGTTAGGTGCATTTATCTTATCGCTTACCTACATACCTATGATGAGTGCGTGGGTTATCAGTAAGAAGATAACGCATAAAGATACCTGGTCTGACAGGGTAATGGCAAAAGTGGAGCACAGGTTCCAGTCTGCATTGCAGAAAGTGATGCAATACCCCAAAGCGTTGATTGGTGGTGCGTTCTCGCTATTCGTAATTGCGGTAGTTGTGCTGATGTCTATGGGGGGCGAGTTCATCCCGCAGTTGGAAGAAGGTGACTTTGCCGTTGATACCCGCGTGTTGACAGGTAGCAACCTGCATACATCCATCGATGCTACACAGAAAGCAGCAGGTGTTTTATTGAATAAATTTCCCGAAGTAGAAAAAGTAGTAACCAAAATTGGTAGCGGCGAGATACCTACAGACCCAATGCCTGTAGAAGCTGCAGATATGATGGTGATACTGAAGGATAAAGACAAGTGGACATCTGCAAAATCATTTCCTGAACTTGCAGAGAAAATGAGTGCAGCACTGGCAGATGTGCCGGGCATTACTACAGGTTTCCAGTTTCCTGTGCAGATGCGCTTTAATGAACTGATGACAGGTGCAAGACAGGATGTGGTATGTAAGATATTTGGCGAAGACCTGGACACACTCGCATATTATGCCGATAAGTTGGGTGCGCTAGCTTCTTCTGTAGATGGTGCTAAAGACCTGTATATAGAAACCGTGACGGGTTTGCCGCAAATCATCATCAAACATAACCGTGCCGCGATGGCGCAGTATGGTGTAGATATAGCAACGGTGAATAGTGTTATCAATGCCGCATTTGGCGGGCAGGTAGCAGGTACGGTATATGAGGGCGAAAAACGCTTTGACCTTGTAGTGCGACTGGATGGTGACCAACGCCAGCGTGTGGAAGATGTACAGAATCTGCTGGTGCCCGTTGCAGGTGGTGTGCAAGTGCCTTTGCATCAACTGGCAGATGTGGCAGTAAAAGACGGCCCCAACCAGATACAACGCGAAGATGCCAAACGTAGGATAGTAGTTGGCTTTAATGTACGTGGACGCGATGTGCAGAGCATTGTAAACGAGCTGCAGCAAAAGATTGAAAAGCTGAAGCTGCCCGCCGGATATTATATAACCTATGGTGGCGCGTTTGAAAATCTGGTGCAGGCAAAACAAAGGCTTGCATTGGTAGTGCCTATAGCTCTTGGGCTGATATTCCTGATGTTGTATTTCGCATTCAAGTCTGTAAAGCACAGCCTTATTATTTATACGGCCATACCATTGTCTGCCATAGGTGGTGCATTTGCACTGGCTTTGCGCGGTATGCCATTCAGCATCAGTGCGGGTATTGGCTTCATTGCTTTGTTTGGGGTGGCAGTATTGAATGGTATTGTGCTGATATCAGAATTCCGTAGGCAGATGCAGGATGGCGAGACGGATATTCGCAAAGTAGTGTTGAATGGTACGAAGCTGCGTTTGCGCCCTGTATTGATGACGGCTGCTGTGGCATCGCTTGGTTTTCTGCCAATGGCTATCAGTAACGGTGCAGGTGCAGAGGTACAACGGCCGTTGGCTACTGTAGTAATAGGTGGATTGATTACAGCCACTTTCCTCACCCTGTTTTTACTCCCTGTATTATTTGTTTTGTTCGATAAAGTGAATTTTAAAATGAAAGCTAAAACTGCAGCAGTGTTGTTATTGCTTATACTGCCATTTGCATCGCAGGCACAAAAAACTATCAGTCTGCAGTCAGCAATAGATACCGCATTGCACAACAACCTGAAAATGCAATCGCAACGCATGACTGCTGATTATTACAAGCGTATGCGTGGCTCGGCATTCGATATTAACAAAACCAATGTGACGACAGAGTGGGGTAATATCAACAGTGCTTACAGTGATACGCGTTATAGCATTACGCAAAGCATTGCCTTCCCGTTGGTGTATGTAAAGCAAAGGTCGCTTACACAAAAAGAGTGGAATGCTGCTACTGCACAAACACATCTGAAAGAGAAAGAATTGATAAAGCAAGTGTCTGTATTGTATAATGAGATAAATGCATTGTACTACAAACGCGATTTGCTATTGAGTGCTGATAGTTTGTATGCAGCGTTTGAAACAAAGTCTGCGTTGAGGTTTAAGCTTGGAGAATCTAACCTGCTGGAAAAGACAGCGGCAGAGAATATGCGCGGACAGATAGCACTGCAATTGCAGCAACTTGAAGCAGACCTTGAGATGCAGCAAAGCCGCTTTGCATACATGCTGAATGCAGATGAGCTATATGTACCTGAACAAACCAATGCGAAAGCAGCAGCGAAACTGGCAGGTAGTGATGCGGATTTGAGCAGTCACCCATATATATCTTATCTGAAGCAGCAAGAACAAGTATCGAAAGCTATGTATAAACTGGAAATGACGAAGCTGTTGCCTGAAATAAATGGTGGGTATTTCAACCAGAGCTATAGTGGCTGGCAGAAGGTAGATGATGTGGACAGGTTTTATACAAAATCTAACAGGTTTGGTTCTGTGATGTTAGGAGTTGGTGTGCCGATATTCTTCTTCTCGCACAGCGCAAGGATAAATGCACTGTCGTTGAATAAACGAATTGCCGCTACAGAATTGCAGGATGGCAATAATATGCTGGCAATGCAATATCAGCAGGCACTGACAATATACAAGCAGCAATTGAAAGCTGTTACATACTACGAAACCACGGCATTGAAAAATGCAGCCGTATTGATAGAAACAGCGGGTATGCAATTTGCCGCAGGCGAGATCAACTATATGGAATACACATTGCTGCTCAATCAGGCAATCAACATCAATAGCGGATATTATGATGCCATGATGAAACTGAATGAAGCTGCGTATGAATTAAACTACCTCACTAAAAATTAAGAATCTGCAATGAAGAATATAATATTAATAACGGCTGCTATTGCGCTTGCTTCCTGCGGAGGTGGCAATAAGCCGGAGGCTGCAAAGGAACAAGCAACGGTTTCTGAAACCACTGTAATACTTACAGATGCACAACTGAAGAATGCAGCGTTGGAAGTTGGTAAAGCACAGATGCGTGAAATACAGTCTGTGATAAAAGTAAGCGGTAAGATAGATGTGCCGCCACAAAATATGGTGTCTGTCAGCTTTCCGTTGGGTGGGTATTTGAAATCTACCAAACTACTACCCGGTATGCACATCAATAAAGGAGATGTGATAGCTGTGATGGAAGATCAGCAATACATACAGCTGCAACAAGACTACCTGACAGCCAAAGCAAGGCAGGAATATCTGGAGGCTGAATATCAGCGCCAGCAGGAACTAAACAAGAGTAAGGCGAGTAGCGATAAAGTGTATCAGCAGGCAATGGCAGAGTATAAGAGCAATCGTATTCTTATCAGCAGCCTGCGGCAGAAACTACAACTGATAGGCATCAATGCAGATAAACTAAGTGAGTCAAATATCTCAAAATCTGTAAGTGTACATTCACCGATAGATGGTTTTGTGTCTGCGGTAGATGTGAACATAGGGAAGTATGTAACACCGTCTGACGTGTTGTTTGAACTGGTGAACCCGACAGATATACACCTTGCACTGACTGTGTATGAGAAAGACATGAGCAAGCTGTATATAGGGCAGAAAGTGTTGGCATATACCAATAACAATCCTGATAAGAAATACCCTTGCGAGGTGATATTGATTGGTAAAGATGTTAGCAATGAACGTGCGGTGCAGGTGCATTGCCATTTTGAAGCCTATGATAAAACACTGGTGCCGGGTATGTATATGAATGCAGAACTGGAGCTGCAGAAAGAAAATGTATTGGCTGTACCTGAAGATGCGGTAGTGCGTTACAACAATAAGCAATACATATTTGTAGCAAGCGGCAGCAAGACTTATGAAATGAAAGAAGTGGTGACGGGTAGCACACAAAATGGTTTTATCGCTATAGCAGATGCAAAAGGTATTGACCTTACCAATACAAATGTGGTACTGAAAAACGCATACACGCTGTTGATGAAACTGAAGAACGCAGGCGAAGAAGAATAATTATGGGGGTACAGGGGTGATGAAAAAAGCAAGCCTATAGGCTTGCTTTTGCTTTTATGTGTTGTTGTTTTTAGTCTTCCAGATGTTGCTCTGTTTCGTACCACGGGAATGAGTCTGCATTCTTGCCCTGCTCCCAATAGAAAGAGCTGTGCGGCTTGTTGTAGTTGCCGACTTCAGTCATCGTTTCTGCATCATACAGTCTGCCATTCACCATTGTGTAGCGGATGCTTTCTGTATTGTAGATATTATCAAGCGGGTTTTTGTCAAGTACTATCAGGTCTGCAAGTTTGCCTGTTTTCAGTGAACCAACGTATTGGTCGAAGCCGAGGCTTTTTGCAGGGTTGATGGTTGCTGTGCGCAGTGCTTCCATAGGTGTCATACCGCCTTGTGCCATCATCCATATTTCCCAATGTGCGCCAATACCCTGTATCTGACCGTGTGCACCCATGTTGATGGTAACGCCTGCATCATTCAGTTTCTTCAGGCTTTTAGAAACCAGTATGTGTCCATTCTCATATTCTTCTTCAGGTGCCATAATGCGGTGCCTGCTGCGTGTATCTATAACAGGGCGTGGCGTATAGCGAAGCAGTCTTTCCTTCTCCCAAACATTAGTATGTTGGTACCAATAGTATTCGCCCGATAGACCGCCATAAGCAACAATGAGTGTCGGGGTGTTGGCAGTACCTGCACGCTTCCATAATTGTACCACATCATCGTAGAGTGGTGCTATTGGTATGTTGTGTTCTATAGTAGTGTGCCCGTCCAGTATCATGCTCAGGTTGTGGTAGAAGAAAGAGCCACCTTCGGGTACTACTTCCATCTTCAGTTCGCGGGCAGCTTCTATCACCATCTGCCTTTGTTCGCGGCGGGGTTGGTTGTAGCTCTTCACACTGAATGCACCGAAAGCTTTTGTACGAAGCAATGCACTCTTAGCATCTTCGTAGCTATTGATGACTGCTTTGAAATCTCCATCTGCACCGTACAGAATAGTACCGGTAGAGTATACACGAGGTCCAACCATTTTGCCTGCTTTTACCAGTTCGCTTTGTGCAAACACAAATTCGCTATTAGCAGATGGGTCGTGCATGGTAGTGACACCATATGCAAGGTTGGCATAGTAAGGCCAATGCTTTTCAGGGATGATGCCGCTATTGAAATGCCCTGCGTGCGCATGCGCATCTATCAAACCCGGCATAATTGTTTTGCCGTTGCAATCTATCTTCTTGGCATTTGCAGGTATTGATACATCAGTAGATTTGCCAATTGCTTTTATTATATTGCCTTCAACTACTATGGTGCCATTATCAATCACGCCGCCATCATCCATTGTGATGATGCGTGCATTGGTAAATGCGACTATACCTTTGGGTTTGTCTGTTTTTGCCGTCAGGTTGATAGCGATGCCTTGTGCAGGAATGTTGAAAGTAGAATCGGGTTTACCACCTACAAATTGGAAAAGGTCTTTTAAGTTGATGGTGTAATATTGGTCATCGAGTGTGTAGTGTAGCTTGTCACCATCGTTGCTCCAATGCAGGTTGTAGCCCGCATCTTTAGATACACGCCTTACAGGGAAGTCTGATGAATCGCTACCCAATGTAATAATGCGACCTGTATGCGGGAATGCTGCAATATATACCTGATGCAGATTTACATAGGCTACCCAATCGCCATCTGGTGATACAGTAAACTGACTGCCGTATGTGCTTTTGAAGATAGTCTTCTCTTCGTTGCCATCAAGGTTGCAACTGTTGAAAGTCTTATCAAGGCCGCCACCGGCACTATAATATATACGCTTGTCGTTTTTGCTGAAAGATGGTCTGTCGCCTTTTTCGGTCACAAACATTTCTTTGCCACCGTTTGCAGCCATCATGTAGATGCCCGGTTTGGCAGTGTATGCAGGGCCCAGTGTGTTGCTGCTGTTTTCGCGTTCGTACACAATCCACTTACCATTGTGAGAGAATGATGGTGTGCGGAAGATGCCTTTCTTACTATTCAGCTTTTCGTAGTTGCTACTTGCTATGTTTGCTTTACAGATGCTTGCGCTTGTGCTATCGTTCCAGGAAACATACACAAGACTTTTGCCATCTGGAGAGAATGATGGTTCGTATTCAAACTCTTTGGAGTCTGTGATGCGTGTTGGTTTCCCATCGGGCAATGCTTTTTTGTAGATATGCCCAAGCGCACTGAACACTAGCCATTTGCCATCGGGCGATGTTGTTGCATGCCTGATGACGTGAACATTGAACCTGTCTGGATTCATGTCTTGAGCAAAGCGCACGGTTTCTGATATTTTCTGTTTTACATCGCAGGTAAAAGGAATGTCTGTTGCCGTGTTGGGTTTGTTTACATCTACTTTCCTGATTTTACCGCCTGCCCATATAATGATGTGATTGTCATCGGGTGTCCATGCAAAACCAGTGTAGAGGCCGAATGTAGACCATGCTTCCTGCTGATCTTTAGAAAGGTTGTTGTACACAGGCCACTCTTCGCCCGTTTTCAGGTTGCGCAGATAGAGTACTGATTTTGTACGAACCCTTTTTACAAATGCCAGCAGCTTACCACTATGCGATACTTGCGGACGCACAGCGCCACCCGGACCACCTGTTACGGTTTCAGAAGTTCCCTTATCACGGTCGAAGCGCTTGATGACGAATATCTGTTCGTTCGGGTTTTTGTTGTACTGAAAATAGCCACCGGGATACATATCCTCGCTGTAGTATACATAGCGTCCGTCGGGCGAAACGCAAGGTTCGTTTACATCCTGTTGGTCGTTTTTCTTTACTGTCAGTTGCAGGCCGTTGCCTCCGTTTGTATGGTACATCCACATTTCGCCCGCACCCAATGAACGGGTAGATGTGAAGTGTTTGCGTGCTACTATGTATTTACCATCGGGTGTCCACACCGCGTTATTCAGCAGGCGGAAGTTTTCTTTGGTTATCTGTTTGGCATTGCTACCATCGCGATTCATTATCCATATATTATCGCCACCACCTGCATCTGAAGTGAAAGATATCTTCTTGCCATCGGGGCTGAAGCGTGGTTGCACTTCTATGGCCTTGCCCTGACGTAGCACTTTGGCTTTGCCACCAGTTGCAGGTATGATGTATATATCGCCTAAGAGGTCGAACACGATGTCTTTGCCATCGGGAGAGATGTCTACGTTCAGCCATGTGCCCTCATTTACGGTGAAGGCAACTTCTTTTTGTGGTCCGCCGGGATTTTCAACATCCCATTTCTTTTTATCGCCGGCCTGTGCACAAACAGGTATCAGCAAGGCTGTGGCCAGCAATTTTCTGAAGGTCATACAAATATGATTTTGCTTAAAGATAGTAAAGCAAGCATGGGAAAGAAAACCAATATAGGGTGAAAGCACGGGGGAGTTGGTGGCAGAAAAGGCTGTATATTTATTTAAAGCATCAAAACGCTATGAAGAAATATAGCCGTAAGCAGTTTATACAAATGAGTGCAGGCACAAGTGTAGCACTTTGGTTGGCAGCATGTGGTGTAGATGGTGGCAATGAGGAGAAAGGCGCAGATGCTAAGCCCGAATCCCCACCTGCTAATGTGCCTGACAAAGTAGTGGAGAAGCCTGCTGTTGAGCTGATAGATAAGAACGATGCGCGCTACGATGCACTGCGTAAGGGCTTTAATACACGTGTAGATAAGAAGCCGCTGATAATAGCACTGTGCAAAACAACGGAAGATGTTGCAGAAGCGGTGCGCTATGCTAAAGCAAAAGGATTGCCTGTAGCGGTAAAAAGCGGCGGGCATTGTATGGAGGGCTATTCCTGCAATGATGACGGGATGGTCATTAACCTGTCTATGATGAATAAGATAGAATGGCTGGAAGATGGTAAGATAAAAGCCGGCCCGGGCTGTTTGCTAAGCCATGTGTATGACGAGATACGACCAAAAGGAGTGATATTGCCTGCAGGTTCTTGTGCTACGGTAGCACTTGGCGGCTTGACACTTGGTGGTGGTTATGGTATCTTCTCCCGCAAGCATGGATTGACCTGCGACCATCTGCTGGAGGCTACCATGGTAGATGGTAATGGGAATATCGTTTCTACAAAAGATGATGAAGAATTGCTGTGGGCGCTGCGTGGCGGTGGTACGGGCAACTTCGGGATAGTGACGGAGATGGTGTATCGCACACACGAAGCCCCGAAGACGCTGCAGGCGCACTACCTGAAAGCACGCAAGCTGGATGCAGAACGTGCTGCATCTATACTGCAGAAATGGATGGAAGTAACAGCTAAACTGCCTGCCGAATGTTTTTCAGGCTATGTATTGAATGGCAGTACGCTGAACATACTGATAACGAATTATGGAGAACACAGCACAGCGTTTCAGGAGCAGCTGAAAGAACTGGCTGGTGTGATGGACCAATTCCGTAGCAGCAGCCGTGGCGATTTGCAACACATGTTGCGCAATTATTATGGGGTAGGCAAGCCTTTGTATTTCCGCAATTCATCGGCAGGGTTCTTTAAAGGCTATGCAGATGTGGAACCGTTTATAAAAGAAGCATTGGCAAAAGTGGTAGCCACACCGGGGATGATATATCAGGTGAATACATTGGGTGGCAAGGTGCGCGATGCTGCTGCTGAAAAAGGTTCGTGTTTCCCGCACAGGCAATACGAATTTGTATCTGAGATACAGGCATACAGCACCACACCCACACAACACGAACGCACAGCAGTATGTACTACTGAGGTGCTGAGGCTGACAAAGCAAAGCGGCATCAATACACAGTATGTAAACTATTGCAGTGCGGAATTTGAAGACTGGGAGCATGCCTACTACGGAGAGAATTACAAACGCCTGCAAGCCATTAAAAAGAAATATGATGCCGATGATGTGATAAGGCACCCGCAGAGTGTGAGGGTGGGGTGAGCATTCTATAGGTGAAGAGTACCAATCATTGCTAAAACATTGACAAGAATTGATTTTGAATAAATTGATTTGACATGAAAAACAAAATCCTATTTATTTGCCTGCTCTTTTTCATTGTTCAATGTAAAAGCCCAGGACAGAAGTTTTTAGAGAACTGTCCTGGAGATAGTGCTGAGATTACTTTAGACTCATTATTAAAAAGCGCCAAAAGTTCGGATACCGCAACTACGGACTCATTCCATTATTTTTTCTTCAATAACCCCATTGGTCTGGATTCTACGTATTACATAACTATACACATCAATGGCTATTGTGTATATTCAGGATATTTTGCCTATTCAAATTCAATACAATTGCCTGTTTCAATGGTAGGTTCAAATAGTGAGGTTTTACATGCACAATTATTAATTTTTAAAAATAACCGCTATTATATCTTTACTAATAAATCAGTATTCCGTTGGTTAGATTGCCATAAAATGCTTAACATAGGATTTTCTCCAATGAATGAACCAGAAGAAAGGATTCAATTTCTTCCTCAATAACTGTTTCTGCCTTTCAGCCTTTGTTGGCCTTCTTTACCAACAAACAGGCGATAATAGTTCGGCCTTTGTTGGTGTTCCTCACTTAAAATATACTTTAACCATTATTGCCTATGATGCAATGCAGACAATCATTTTGTAGAAATTTGAACTAGCCATTTTAAAATTTGGTACAACATAGGTACAATTTTTATGGCTTGATATGGTTCAGTATGAATTAATGCTATACTATTTATGCTCTGGTAAAACTTGACTTATACCAGAGCTAATAGCGAGGACGGCAAGTGCAGTTCTGGATGAAACGTTTAGCTTTTTAAATAAGCTATCACGATAGCTGTCAACAGTTCGTGGGCTAACTTTCATTATTTCTGCAATTTTCTTTAGGGTTAACTCTCGGCAATTGAGGCGTAAAAACTCAATTTCTTTTTCTGTAAGATCAACATCAATACTTTGCTTTTGAATAACCTTATTAATAAACTGACTTGTAAGTTCTGAATGATATAAACCAGTTTCATGCACCTTCAAAATTACGTTGTGTAATTCCTCGTCCCCAGTTTCTTTAGGAAGGCAAGCACTTGCTCCATCTTGAAAACACTTTAAGATAGAATATTCATTATAATGCATGGATAAAATGATAACGCGCATTTGTGGCCAAGTCGCCTTTATTCTTTTTAGTGTTTCATATCCATCCATTCGTGGCATACTAATGTCAAGTAAGCAAACGTCTGGTAGCTTTTTTACTGATTCTAGTTTTTCTAATAAATCAATTCCATCTGAAGCTTCCATATCTACGGCACAATCTTTATAGGAATTGATTGTTATTCGCAGACCTTTCCTAATTAATTCATAGTCATCAACTACTGCGATGCTTATTATCTTGTTTGCTTTCATATAGAGAAATATAAACGGTGTCAAATCATCAACAATAGTTAGTTGCTGTGACTTTACAAATCTAAGATTGGAATACTACAACTCAAATAGTGTTTTAACGGCAATAATTACAGTGAAAACACTATGATTAAAATCTGTTTTTATAAATACAGAATTTGATAACAAAAATACCGTGTTTTCACGGATTGTGAGTACTGTTTCAAATGCATATGTTTAAAGAAAATTCTATGAAGAAAAACATTATCGCACTTTTTGCAGGAACAGTATTGCTGCTCTCTGCAAAAGATGCATTATCACAGAGTATTACCTCATATGGCTCTAATGGAATATATACATTCCGGAGTCTCGACAAGTTTACAAAATCAAATTTCCTATCATCCTATCACTCACAGCTTGGCTTAGGAGCTAATGACTCCTTAATAGAACAGGATTTTGAGTTCGATGATAGTACGGGTAATTTTGATTGTAGATATTTTCAGCAACACAAGGGTTATAAAGTTGAGGGGACGACTTTTACGCTTCATGGAAGTGAGGGGGTTGCTTTATCAGCAGGAGGTAATTACATTCAAGGTTTGGATGTTGATGTTTCAAGCACTATATCTGAATCAACAGCTCTATCAGTAGCATTGTCTGAGCTTGGTACCCACGACTATATGTGGAATGATACACTTAGGGAAAGAATGCTTCAGGAGTTCGCTGAAGATTCAACTGCAACTTATTATCCAGAAGGGCAACTGGTAATAACTTTGCCAGATAATACTGAAGCAGAACCCGCAAATTACCGCCTATTCTGGAAATTCGGAATTAGCTATTTAGATTCACCAACAAGGAGTGTTAATGTTTTTGTTGATGCTATTTCAGGAGAAGTGACTAAAATATATGACAGAGAAGATCATGGTTATCATTCAGTAGGATATGTTGAAACTACTTACAATGGATGGATGCCTTTTAGGACTTATAAACCAAATTTCTCAAACTGGATACTTGAAGGTGATGGTGTAAAAACCCAAACATGGACGTCTGATATTACCGATGATGATAATAGTTGGAATCAGACAGATTTGCGCAGAGTTGGTGGTACAGCTCACTGGGCAGTACAAAAAGCACGAGAATATTACATTGCTCGGCACAAAAGATTGAATGCCAATGGAAAAGATGGAAAGGTATGGGTTTACACTTACTGTCCCCCAGAACAAGTAAAACAAAGTCAAATTGCTGCAAGTGGTTGGGATGATGGTGGAAAGAAAAAATATGACTATATCAAGTTCCCTCAACCAGTGGGATTATATCATACTGCAACTTTGGATATAGCAGGGCATGAATTTACACACCGAGTAATTCATCATACGTCAAATCTTAATCCATTTAAACAAAATATAGAGGCCGCCGCATTGAATGAGGGCTTTTGTGATATTTTTGGTCTTGAAGTTGAAAACCACATGGTAGGCTCTGCTCATGGTTGGAAAATTGGGGAAGAGGTAACTAGCCCTTATCCATATACAAGTGTACGTCGATTTGATGATCCTAATTTATCTACACATACACAAGCTAAAGTATATGGCGGTACTTATTGGGACGCTACCAACGTTCAGAAGTACGATAACGCAGGTGTTTTAACACATTGGTTCTATTTGCTAGCAAATGGTGGTTCAAATAACGGACACACTGTAGCAGGAATTGGTATGAAGGGAGCTTCTGATTTAGCTTACATTACCATGGCCTTACGCCTTTGGCCAACCTCAACGTTTGCTGATACAAGAAACGAGTCTCTAAGACTTGCAGTTGAATGGTGGGGAGAATGTTCATATCTATACAAGCAAGTGTATAAAGCGTGGCTCGCAGTTGGGATAGGTTCACCTAGATTCTGTACAACGTTCCAAATCTATGGCTCAAATGTTGTGTCTGTTAAATCCGTAGGTGGTGCATATGGTGTAGCAAAATTAGGGAAGGGAAAATTTGGTATTACTAATACCAATAATGATGCTTCTACTCCACAAAGTGTAACATGGGTAATACCGAATACTTGGGATGTTGAAATGGATGAAGATAATTTAGGATTTACTATTAATGGAGTTTCAAATCTTGATTCCAAGTGGATAACTGCATATGTAACTGAAAACAGTGTTGTAGATACATTAAAGCACTTCGTTCACTTTACAATGTGTGATTCACCTTATTGTGATACGACAGGTATTGGCAATAAGTTTTCAAGTAATGTAAACTCAACTTCCAGTGTTGATAAACATGCAATTGTTTATCCTAATCCTGTTTCAAATGGGATTATTAGTATAGAGCTACCTATTGCCAAAAGCGGAGAGCATAAAATTGTTATTTCAAACCTTCAAGGTGCGGTTGTAAAAACATATACTTTGAGGGGTAGTTTTGGGGTTTATGATTTGAAAGATTTGACAACAGGCCTATATATTATAAATATTAAGGGTAAGGATTATTCTGAAATTCATAAATTACACATCAAACAGTAAACCATGAAGTACATTGCTAATATAGCATGTTTACTATTAACGTCATTTTGTGCTTTTGCACAAAATGACGTTAGAGTACAACTCCAGTTGGGAAATTTTGGTTCTCCTCAAAATTCCTACAGCAGCTTTTTTACAAAGGGAATTATAAATAATTATGGTGCTTCAGTCTTTAAAAAAATAGATAAGTCGCTAGGAGCAAGTATTAGTTATTCTAGTTGGGGTAAACTCAACTCCAAATCATTTCCGTACAGCGATGAAATACGCCATGATGTTAGTGTTTCTACATCTAATATAGGTAAGATAGTTGGTAGGTCTAATTATTCCTTTGTGGAAATAACAGCATGCTATTCAAAGCAGAAAAAAAAGCATGAGTTTGGACTGTTTGTTGGCCCATCGTTTTGTTGGGGGAAAAATAGACAGTTATCAAGTGTCTATGTATTGGCACCTGGTTACGACCAAATTGTCGATTACAAAAGTGTAAGCGCGAACTATGTAGGTGGTATATGGGGAGGAGAGTATAACTATTTACTTCTAAATAACAGAATAAATACGGGCATAGCTTTCGTTGGTAGATATTACCATCAACAATTTTCTACTTATACATTACAGTTTAATGTTGGCTATAATTTTAATTATAACAAAACAATGAAAAGTTTCATTTCAAAGAATAATTAATATCATTAGCTAGGTATGAACGTTATTTGCCTTGAAGATGAAGCTTTCTATAGCTTGATAGAGCGTGTTTTAGAGCGTTTAAAACCCAATAAAGCATTGCCTGATAAATGGATTTCCGGTGACGAGGCTATGCAACTGCTCCGTATTAGCAGCAAAACAACATTGCAAAAGTTGCGAGACGAGGGGAAGATTAGATTTTCACACCCAGAGAAAAAGCATATTGTTTATGACCGTGATTCAATTAATAAATACTTGGAGAAACACGCAAAAGAAACTTTCTAATGATGGAAGAACAACAATATATAGAACGCTTCAATCAGGGCTATCTACTTGCCAAGTACGAACCTAAATTGTTTGAACAAGTAACTAAAGGTAATAAAGACAATGAAGGTATTAAAGCAATGAAGGAAGGTGGCAAAGAGTTTGAAAGAGAGAAGATGAGAGAAAAACTGAAAACGATTAAAGAAGTTAATATCAAGGATAAAGACAAGGGTAAAGATAAAGGTTAATAAACAGGGCAGATAAATATTTATCTGCCCTGTTTTGTTTATACTACCATAAAATTTATTGAAACACTGGATTGGTAGAATGCTGGTATATAGAAGCTGTTTTTTAGTTTCCCTTTATCAATAATCATTTTTGCCGCATTATTAACAGCCTCTATAATCGGGTCTTGAGAAAGTCGGGCATAGATTGCTGTTGATACCTGACTCTTATGGTTAAGTGCCTTACTAATAATAGGCATACTTGCATTTGTAATAGCCATATAACTACCTAAAGTCCTGCGTAAATCATGGATATGAAAGTCAAACACTCCCATTCTTTTCTTAATCCTTGTCAGTGATTTTTTAGGGTCTACAAGATGTCCGTTAATGCCATCTCCGGGGAATACATACATTGAGGGAACATCGCTGTTTTCATTCGTTTCTTTTCGCCTTAGTAGAATTTGCATGGCTGCATCACATAAAACATGAATATTAACATCATCATTTTTTGTTTCATCTTCAGACAACCGCCAGCGTTTAAGGTTAAAATCGATATCCTTATATCTCATTGTTAGCATCGTTGTTTTTCGAGCACCAATGAACAAGCATAACTGGAAAAAGTCCTCATAAATCTGATCTTCTTCAGTTAATGCTTCAAAGAAAAGTCTTAATTCATCTTGGCTTAAAAATCTATCACGACTTTTGCTCTTAAAGCGTTTGATACCTGTACATGGGTTTTCACCTTTGTAGTATTCTTCTCTTTTGCCAAAGTTGAACATAGCTCTCGCTATATCAAGTACCCTGTTCGCTTGAATTCTTCCACTCGTTTCGCCTAGCTTCAGATGCAGTTCTTTCATCTTTTGTCTGCTAATATCACTAAGCCTCAAGTTACCGATTTTAGGTATTAAGTGATAGTTTATTGTAGCTTTTATATCTGTCGGCCTTTTTGTATTTATAAGTACATGTTCAGTATAGTACTTTTGGTATAGTTCATTAAAGGTGAGCTCTCTGCTTTTCTCTTTTTTGACTGCATTAGGATTTACACCATTAATAATCTGGCTATTTAGCTGAATAGCTGTTTTCCTTGCCAATTCAACAGAAATGTCTGATAGTCTGCCTATTTTAATGCGCAGAAGCTTGTAACCAACTCTCCTGTAAAACATGAATGTTTTAATTCCACCCGGATTAACCCGTAGAATAAGTCCTGTGGTTTTGGTGTCGCGTACCTCATATTGCATTTCAAGAATAGGTAGGGCTTCAAGTTGTGATTTTGTAAAGTTCAGAGAGGTTTGCATAACGTTCCTTTAGGTGACAGATAGGTGACAATCTGCGTTAAAATCCGTTAATTATGGAAGTTAGCCACTCTGCATGATTCGGCTCTTAATTGCTGAAACTAAACGATTTTCGTATCAGGAAATATAAGCGTTAAAATCGCCTAGAGCGCTTCGTAATGATGGGGTCGCAGGTTCGAATCCTGTTATCGGCACCATTTTTCAACCACTTAAATTCCTGCGTAAAAATTGCTTCAGCTAAAAGGTGACAGTTAGGAGACAATCAGCATTAACGGACATTACACAGCTATATAATTGTACCCTAAACTGATCTTGCTGTACATCATCTCATAGAGTGATGATTCGTTTTTCGTACTGTTGAACACGATAGTATTCCTCTATATTTAGCATATTATCAATTGACCTTTTAACGCTCATTAATTGTCATAGCTTTTTCGTTTTTTGTTTGACATCCCATATTCATTTCGCATATCTGACAGTCCGTTTTTGACCAACCCCGAAAACGGAACACAGTTTTTGTGTCACTGATATATGAAAGGACTAAATCATGACTACCAATATTGACCCTCTATTAAATCGGCATCAGGCCGCCAAGTATATTAACTACAGCTACGGCACATTAGCAGTTTGGGATTGTACAAAGCGGTATGACCTAAAACCTATCCGTATCGGGCGTAGTGTGCGTTATCGGAAGTCAAATTTGGATGATTTCCTGAACAGGCACTACATGGACTTGCAAACGGGATTATAGGGCTCTTTAAGCCAGTATTTCCAACCAATCATTTATTACCGAAAGAGAAACGATGGACATTCAACATGCCAACGCTATACCACTATGCGTGATTTTCAAAATCCTCAATATCCCACCAGAACCAATCAATAATGGATTTATCCTGTATGATGCCCCATTTGGTGAAGAACGGTTATCAAAACTGGTTATCAATCCTAAAACAAACAAATGGATTGATCCCAATACGAACATTCAGGGTAATGTTATTCTACTGGTCTGCAATTACCTGAAAAGCCAGCATGTCAATTATGGGGTGCATGATGCTTTAAGGTGGCTGCAGAACATGATAGGGGTAAATACGCCCGTTATACCCATTCCCGAAAACCTGCCAGATTATACGCAAGAAGACAGCAAGTATTTTGTCAGGGAGCGAACCTATTTATCTAACCCCATCTTGATTCGTTATGTTGAGGAACGAGGTATTCCATTTCGGTATGCTCGTTTTATTCTGCAACAGGTAAAAGTGCAGCATAAGGAAAGCAAGAAGATTATTGATGCCATTGGCTTTGAAAACGAGGACGGCGGGATCGTATTCCGTAATCCACTTATTAAAGGTCATGCGGGTACACGCCATATCAGTTTTGTCAGGGGTAATCTCCCTAAGCCTGAAGGGTTAAATATCTTCTTGAGCATCTTTGACTACCTGACAGCTATTACTTATCGGGATGGGAAAGCATTTAATGAAAACAGCATCATCCTTAATTCATACGACTGCTATAAATGGCTGGCTTCTTATATCCACGACTACGGATATGAATATATCTGCACTTGGTTTGATAACAATGATGCAGGTGAAAAGCTAACCACATCTATGTCTACATACTGCAAAACTGAACGCATCCGGCATCAACCGATGAATGATACTTATGAGCCATACCGGGATTTGAACGAAAAATACCTATCCCGTTTCAACATATAAGTACCTACTCCCAAACAATAGACAACATATCACAACAGGAGAATTGCATGACTATGCAAGCAAATAATGCCGTACAAGTCAAAGTAGATATTCATCAACGTGTCACTGATACCATTCTCAAATATCTGGAAGATGGAACTACACCCTGGCAAAAACCTTGGAAAACAACTGAAGCCACATTTGCCATTCCAAAAAACAATGTAACAGAGAAGCCATACAATGGTGTAAATATCTTGCTGTTATGGGGTGCGTCCCATAAGCACAAGTATTCATCAAATATCTGGGCAAGTTATCGTCAATGGAACCAACAAAAAGAAAGCATCCGCAAAGGAGAGAAAGGAACAATGGTGGTCTATTACGATTTCATGGAAAAAGAAGAAAACGGAGAGGTAAAGAAAGTGCCGTTTATCAAATCCTATTCAGTCTTTAATAAATGCCAGTTGGCTAGCTATAAACCAGAGGAAGATATTGAAATACCTGTTACCCCGCTTGTTGAACGATTGGGAAATGTGGAGCAATTTATGTCCAATACGAATGCTGTAATCAAGCATGAAGGAACAAGGGCCTGTTATATTCCATCCGTTGATGAAATCCACATGCCCCCTCAATCATTGTTTGTTGATACAGAACATAGCACTGCAACAGAAAACTATTACAGCACTTTAGGACATGAGCTTGTACACTGGTCAGGAAGTGAAATCCGCCTTAATCGAAATTTTGGCAAGCGTTTCGGTGACAAGACCTATGCAGCAGAAGAATTGGTTGCAGAGTTTGGGGCGGCATTCTTATGTGCTGAATTGGGTATCTGCAGAGAGCCTCGGAAAGACCATGCCGATTATATTGCTAACTGGATGACTGCACTAAAGAGCAACAAATATATTGTTACTTCATCTGCAAACGCAGCATCAAAAGCGGTTGAGTATTTGAAAGGATTGCAAGTAACTATTAACTGATAATAGGAGTTTATTCAAGCATTGCTGATTTTAACATAGAACAAGTGACTATTATATATAGTGCTTGTTCTATGTCTTTTTTTTAAGCTATTACAATTGCTGATTATTATTGTTTTGCATTATGTGATTTCTGTAATACAATTGATTGCATAGAATAGCTTTTTGTCAGGAGTGTTTACAATGTGTCGTGATATTCGCAAACAGTTGTACAATGAGTTGGCAGTTTACTACTACGACAGGAAAATAAAGAACATAAATAAGGTGAACCTCACTTTTGTGCCTATGTTATATTCAGCAAATAGGCTGTCCTGTTTATACAACAAACCTATGTTCGCATTTGTAGAAAATATGTTTGGAATTCCGCTGCAACAGTATATACGGGCAGAAATTACAGATTTGAATAGCTACGTCAGTTATAGTTTGCTAATGGATAACAGGAAAAATGAGGCAATCTTATTATCCAAAAAGGAAATGATACCGGGAGGAGGTATTCCTGCTCCATCATATCCTGTAAATGCTCCCAGTTATTTATATAAAAACAAGAGTTCTGATACTAAAGAAGTTATTTCGTACTTGAAACATTATGCTGTTTCATAGTTTGTAATGTCTGATTAGTATATTTTGTATAGATTGAAAGTATGTAGTAAACAATAAACAAAACAACAGATAATAAAAATAACCTGAACTGATAATTCGTATATTCAAAAACTTTCGTTTCACTTTCTTTTCTTAGATTTTCTAATCGCGTTAATTCTGAACTATTGTCTGTTGATATACCAGAGGGTAATATTTTCAATTTGGTTAATTCATGATAATAGCCAAAAAACTTAGTCGTTTGAATTAATGATGCCAAACCACATAAAACGCTGGCAGATGATAATATTGTACTGATTACCAGTAAGGCAGTAATCTTACAAATTAACTCTCCATCTATTTTTTTAATAGAATAAGCAATAAGAGCAGATGTAATTGCTACCAGAAGGTATTGGTACTTGTATTTTAAATCGAAGTATTGTTTTTGAATATTCTCTAAAATCTTTTGTTGCTCTTTATTGCTTTCAATATTGTAGTCTTGACTCATTTGACGTATACTGGTTTAGGCTGTCTGGAAATATAATCAGGCTGTCTGAAAAACATTGTTGGTAATCTTTGTGGCATAGGGCTGTTCACAGATACTCTTAGGCCAATATTCTTAGCCGCACTTAAAGCTCTTTTATAATCATTTACGGTTATTCTTGAATAAATACATATCCCTGCATCAACTTTGTTCAGGTTTGTTTTTTTGCTGTTATTTGGGTTTTTGTAAAAAACGGTAGTGCTTGTGAAGTCTTCTGTCATCTGAATAGGAATGCCCCAAAAATCCCGTTGTGCAATTGCGATTTTCGCTTCCCCATTCTTTTTTGCAACTAGGTCATTACCTATGAATTTGTGCACTGTGTAACCTAAGTCGAGTGTATTGTAATCAACAAAATCAAATGTTGTTGAATAGCAGTTGGAGTAGCTAGCATCAGTTGTATTTGTGGGATCGCTAAAGCTCTCTAAGATATATTTACCATCTACAATATAGATTCTAACGTAGCCGGAACGAGATGCTTGACCATCCCGGTATGTCGTTAGATAGTAGTAGTGACCAACTATAAACTTATGCCTGTGTTTAATAAATAAAACAGGATGAGAGAAAAAATAAGATAGCTTTTCCTTCAATGTAACTGTCTGCTTCATAATCTTATATTTTCTAGAAGTTAACATTTTTTCTAGGAAAATCAGATTAAAAAACGATGAAAAAGCTAGTTAGTTACACTATGCTCTATTTTTTGAAGGCATACGGTTTATAACATTTAGATAGAGTCATTATATAGTTAATCAGTTGAATGCTCTTTGTCATCAACCTTAAATGATGCTAAAAGCTCCTCATTTTGCTTTATTGCCATTTCAGTTTCTAATATTTCTTTACGGATTGAATCTCTGTTCTCCAGATTTAGTTTAAGCAGCGATTCTATTGTTTCCTCGTCCTTTTTAAAGAGCCACGTTAACGTATATGTTTGTATGGTGTGGTAAACATTACGCACTTCAAAGAAGCTACCCCAGAATGCAAACGTTATTAAGCCTGTCAGAAATAGCAATACAGCATTAAAGTTTGCAATACACTCAAATATATGCTGTATTGTAAGGTCATGCGGGTAACACAGACCAATATACCACCAGTTCAGTAATAGTATTACAGTTGATATAAAACACCGTAAAAAGACAGAAGTTCTTTTCTTTGCTACAACAATTTCAACTTTGCTTTTCCTATACGTCACCACATTATAGTAAATATCATTGAGTGCGTCCTTTCGTTCTTCTAAATGGTTCGACAATTCTTCATTGGCATTCTTCACCTTATTCCTCGAAGTAAGATAAAGGTATAGTCCAACGATTAAGCCAATTACTATAAAAAACCACAAAATCGCTTTGTTGTTATTTCTGTTTACTTGCAATGGGAAACTTTTTTGATTGAGAAATAATATTCTTATTTAAGAAGCATAGGAACTCCAACTAGCTGCTGGAGGTGTTTACAGGAGCACTACTTTCAGGGCGTTTACAATTGAATAGATGTGCCAGTATTAAATTGCCTGTAGGGGAGTTGTCTAGCGTTTGAAGCTTTTTGTTCATCCCCAATAATCTATATAACATCCAAAGGATGCTTTTTGCAATTATTAAGAATACTGGAAGCACACAAAGGGATAGGCAAGAGGCGACAACGTAGCCATTATTTATACTTGCACCAATGTGAAAGCCTTTGGTGTTTGCTATAGCAACCGAAAATACTATGCCGAATGTTATAAAAGTTTTTCCAATAGGGAATTTAGGGCGCGTGTGAATCAATAATATTAGTACCCCATAGCTAACAATCATTAAGATGTTCAAGTTTGCTAAAAACAAGTTAGCGGTATTAAGGCTTATAAATTTGTCAGTAGTTAAGGCACTTATTATAAGAAAACATACACAGTACAAAAATGAATGAATAAAACAGGCTATTGAAATTTTATTTATGATATTGTTCTCTCGTTTCACCGATAGCTTTCGCCTTAATTGGGAAGCAGTATCTGCATCATGACAAAGATCAACATACAATGCATTAAATAATTCCAAGCTAGAATCCGGCAATGTGTCTTTGTATATTTCAAACGCACTATTTACATTCTTTATCTTCTCATTGCAAATGGAACAAGTATTGTTTACTTTGATGAGATAGGACTTCGTTATTAACCTTAAGCTTTGTATAATAAATAGTCGAAACTCCTGAATGCCAACAAGAGCTGAAGAAATGGCTGCGAATAATTCAAATACAGAATTATAATTAGACAACGAATTCACGTGCTGAGAGTTTAGTTATTACAGCTTATATGGTTTACCAAATGAACATGCCTGTATAAATGATCTCTTTAAATCAGTTGTTTTAACTTCATCATTAAATCCACCAATTGCAGCATATTCTATAGGGTTAATCCATAGCATGAATTTGTCATTGTCAAATGTCTCAAATTCTGACAGTTTATAACTGCTGTTTTTGTGGTCTGACGTTACTAAGAAATCTTTACTTTTATCCGTTGCCCTGAGTAGTTTTAGATTTTTAAAACTATGTGATTTTATATTGTGGAGTCGCTTTATGTCGGAACGCTCAAATGTGCCAAGCATAAGTATATTAATTTGAACGCCGTTTGTTAATGCTTTTGACATAGAAGTCAAAATGGCATTCTCACAAAAGAGGTCTAAGCGTTGTTTAGTGACTACGAGATTGATTTCTTCTTTTGTCTGATTTAGCATTGCAAGCATTGTCACTACGGAATGTTCGAATCTTGCATTTGCAAGTAAGCAACTTTCATTTTTGTGCGTAGAAAGGCTTTGTGTAAGTAGCTTTTGAAAGCTATTAGCCACGTGGATGTTATAGTTGTGGTAATCAGATATCATTCCTATAAATCCCTTACTGCTATATAGCTTAGATTTTGGAGGAGGCCCCAACAATTTCCTGCATTTATCTATTAATCTTATAACATTAAACATATCACCTAAATGAGTGTCTGACAATATAAATTTACTACTTTATATCAATGTATTAATTGGTTAAACAGCTATGAATAATAGGGGTTATCATCATACCTCCCCTTTAGCTCCGGCATCATCTGGTAAGGCAATTTAGGGAAGTAGGTAACAGGTTTATTACTAATAAACGTAAATATCTGTTCCCCTGATTCCCTGTGCAGTTCATCACTTGTAACCAAAGCACGTTGATTGCCTTCTGCTTCCATTGTACCAAACCATGCTTTTGTTACCATGACGTGAGAGGTATTACCGATGGAGTGACTTACATAGTCGGCAGTGAAATTATCATTGATATTAAAGAAGTGCCGAACGGCTGTATTGCCTACAAAATTCTCCCAAATCTTTCCGTAGATACTATCCAGTTGCACTAGGGTTTGAATGATAGGCCACAACGTGATATTGAAGCCGGCATACAAGCCTAAACCAATATCGGCGACTTCGGGTAAATAGCCTAGAGATGCAAATTCGTCCATCAGGAAGCACACACGTTTTTTGGGTTTGCGTATTACTGCACGCATGGTTGTTGTGACAACCAGTCTTAGCCAACGTGCATGGCTTTTCAACTTATCGGCAGGGATGATAACGTAAAGGGTAGTTTTACCATCAGCCAACTCATAAGGGTCAAACCCTGATGCCAGTGATTTTGACAGCGTCGGAGATTTAATAAAATCAGTTCCTTGTAGCAATGTAGCAAATATGATGCCCCAAGTCTTATCCCCAGTTGCCATCATACGCACGATTTCATTGGCAGAGCGTTTGACAATATCTCCGTTTACTTCATCATCATTAACTGTCATATCTTCTAATAATGCGTTCCAATCCTCTTCACTGTTACGCAACCACTGCCATAATGTAACAAGCGTTCTGTCCTTCTTCTCACAGCTTGTTACAAGATGTAATATCAGCCCTGTCAGCGCAGAACGTGCGCAATCAGAGAAAAATTTATCATCTTCCTCCGGTACTATCGGGATAATCATTTCTGCGATGATATAAGCATCATCAACAAGGTTCGGGCTTGATACGTCTGAAAGGAGGTCAAGCGGGTTGTATGATTGTGCTTCCCCAACAGCATCAGAAATAAGTCCCCAAGGGTTTAGTATGACAACACTTTGTCCCATGACATCTTGGTATCTTTTTGTCACAGCTGCGTTTTCCCCTTTCGGGTCTATTACTACCCAAGAACCCTCATAACCACCTTTGCCTAGGAGATTAGGGATAATAAGGTTCGTGCCTTTGCCTGCCCTTGTGCCTGCACAGGTCAGGATATGCCCCTTATCGGGAAAGGTATAATCACCACCTATATATAGCCCCTTAGCTCCTCGGTATGGAGCAAGGTCATCAGTATTGGCAAAACGAGCCGTCCCGAACTTCTTTGCTTCTGCCAATGTTCGCCTGATGCCATAGCGCCATTTCTTGAACAACAGATAGACAAAGCCAGAGAGAACAAGGTTAAAGAAGATGTAGATAAACAGTGTGTAATTGCGCATCCAGTCAGGTGGAACGAATGCAACAATGAACATTATCAGTGTAATCAAAATACCCCATATCAATACAGCAAAAATTATCATCGCGACACGCTTAATCGGTGTCATTGGATGAAATACAGGCGGTTTGTCTTTGGGGTAGTCATGATTTATATACGCACGAACATAACCAAATAGGGCACCTGTTAAAGTAATGGGTGTCAATAAAGCACCAATCAAAACAAGGAGAAACTTTACAAGACCTTCTGGTTTACGTTTGATTTCAAAGAGTGCCTTTACTTCTTCTGTGGTGACATCGAACCAGCCTTTTTGCTGTTTATCATTCATAGAAAGATGGTGTTGTTTAATAGTGTTTGATAATGACTTGTGAAAATAGTTTGAGAATATTTCTTGCACAATCCGTCTATTAACGGTTGTTTTTTCAGTGTTTTGACGGTGTTGCGATAAAGTAACTGGAAGTGTATTTTTGATATTAATAGTGATGTTATTTTCGTTTTTCTTTTGAGAGGGGCGAGAGATTTTGCTATTGTTGATGGTGTGTTGCAAGACGTGGTTTGTAGCTACAACTTCGTTTCCGCACAAACCGTCTTGCAAAGGGGTAAGCACCTTACCCCCTTGACCCCCGGGAAGTAAAAAAAAAATCACCACACCATGCAAAAACCGCTAAATGATGCCGACGGGAAGCGGAAGCTTACCATGCGTTTCAGAGTCACTGCTGATGAACGCACTGACCTGCTGGCAAGAGCAGCCAGTGCGGGAATGACGTATAGCGACTATGTGCGGAGCAGGTTACTTGGCAGCAAGCAGCAGACTAAAAAAGCCACGCCTTTACGAGAAGCTATTATTATGCTCATGGCAGCGTTGGGAAAATCAGGAAGTAACCTTAACCAGATTGCAAGGGCATTAAACCGTAAGTCCGATGAACGGGAAGACTATAGCGATACAGTAAAAATTGTTGAGCAAGCAGCCAATGAACATCGAACCATATTAGAACAGTTGAACAGGATTTTAGAAGAACATGGTCATCAGGGGTAGCACAAGGGGAAATGGCAAACAGCTTGCCTATTACCTGTTAGCCAAGCAGGAGAACGAGCATATCCGTGTACTGGAAGTAAACGGGATGCTGAACCCTGATGCTAAAGATTTACACCTCGCATTGCACAGTATGCAGCTAACCAGTGAGCTGACAAAAAGTGACAAGGGTTTGTATCATGCACAGATAAACCCTGCGATTGATGAATCAAAATTGATGGATGATGCGTCTTGGATGCAGGCAACCGATATACTGGCAAAACAACTTGGTATGGAAAACCAACGCAGGGCAATCGTCCTGCACACCAAGAAAGGGCGTACCCATGCGCATGTCGTGTTTGAGCGTTACGACCTGACGACTGGCAAAATGGTAAATGACAGCTTTTCGAGGCTTGCGCAGGACAGAGCCAGAAAAGAAATGGAGCTGGTCTTTAAGCACAAACCTACGCCGCACCGAAACAAGCATCGACCTGAACTGAAAGCCAGCCTCTCGGCTTTGTGGCATTCCACAGGGACTGGGGCACAGTTTCTGACTGCAGCCAGAAAGAACGGTTATATTATTGCTGAGGGTTCAGGCCGTTCGCCATATATCGTAGTAGATGAGTTTGCAAGGTCTTATGACCTTACTAGGCAATTGCAGGGGGTACGCCTGAAAGATGTACGTCAACGCTTACGTAGCCTTGCTATGCCGGGAGAAAAAGATGCTATTGCCTTAGCCCGTAAAAACCTGAACGAGCAATCGGGCAAGGGAGGCAATAAAGATGCACAGGGAAGTAAGAATAGTTTGCGTTACAGCTTTGCCAAGAACAAAGGGGACGCAACCATTCACTATAATATCCCTGAAGAAGGGTTTAAACAAAATGAACAGACTATGACGGAGAAAGACATGCCTGAAAGCAATAGCTTTCAGGAAAACAAAGAGGATATGCGAAGCACATCTGATAAGCTGGATAAAGCCAATCCTGTAAAGGAAAACAAGCAGGATATTACGGGTAAAGGCGGTGAGCCTATCGACCCGCGCCGTCTTGCATTCAGGGAAGAAATGAAAAAGCTGACTGCTAAACGACAAAAGAATAAAGGCAAGGATAGGGATTTAGACCTTGGCTGATAATTATTATATCTATGTCAGAAAAAAAGGAGTATGCAGCCATCGGTTCTATCATAAATGATATTGGTGATGAGCGCATACAAAAGTATTTATGGGAGCGTGTGGCAGCAGTTGAAAAAGAGAAGGCAGATTATGAGCGCAATTATTATCTGCAATACGACGAGTTTAAGCTGCATAATCGAAAGTTTGGCGGAAATGCCAAAGGCATTGTTCCGCAAGAGTTTAATAAAGCGATGGACAAGGCAATGCGACATGAGGCAATCGAAGCTTTGCAGGAATACAAAGAAAAGCTACAACGTATAGCGGAAGAAAAGCAAGGCAAACAGTCTCTATCACCTGAAAATAAAGAAGAACAAAAACAGTCAAAAGAGAATCAACAGAAAGAGACAAAATACGCGACACCGGAAGATTTTCAGCGATTGATTAATCAGATAGCAGAAAACAGGAAGCTACCGCACCTGAGTAAAAAAGTATCACCAGCACCTATACCGACAAATAAACAGTTAGACGAAAAAATAGACCCTCGCCGTCTGGCATTCAGAGAGCAGATGAGACAATTAAAAGAACGCAATCGAACATACAAAGACAAGGGATTGGATAAAGATTTGTAATCTTAACGTCTGGCACCAATGCCGGGAGCATGTTGGGCTACGCCATCTTCAGTCAGGTTTCCTGCCTTATCTTTAAGTAGCAGTTTTCTGACTGCAATAACAGTTGTTAACTCATTATTCTGTTGGTTAGGATTAGCAATCGCCTGCACCATTTGGCTGTAAATATCCGCAGGCAGCCACATCGCTAACTCCCAAGAAAGCCTGTTAGCTTCTCTGTAGTCTTCTTCTGAGGATTTTTCCGTTAATGTTCTGGCAAGCGAAATGTACTCTGCTACACGTTCAGCTCGTTCTCTTACTTTTACTTCCCACTGTAAATCAGTATTAAACTGTGTGTGCTCTTTTTGCAGAGACAGTTTAATATTCTCAACTATCCATGTTTTAAAAATTAACGACAATAATGTAATGAGAGCCGTGGTGACAATGGATGAGCCTATAGCAATCTTTAATAAGTCGAAGTTACTCATGGTGTATCGTATAAAAGTGTTTAAGTTTGAATCGGCAGCGCAACTTGCGCTATTCTACCTAATATACCGAAAGTTTCATTGTAATGCAAAACAATTTAAAAATCTCCAATCGCATATTTGATATTAAGCAAGAATGTTGCAGAGATTATGTACGCAAATTCAGGAGTAAGAAAAAGTTTGTAGCGCAATTTCCAAAAGACTTTGACATGGTGCTAGCCTATCATGGTTCCAATCTTAATAGTCTGGAACAGGGCAGCATTTATAAAAATGGGATAACGCTTTCAACTGATGATTTTTTGAAAGAAAAAGCCAAAGTGAAATTTGTCCATCAAAGTGACAACCCAGCTACTCAAAAGCTCATCAATCAGGCAATAGATGAATATTTTGATGAGTATGTAAGTGTTGAAAACAAGATATTCTTTACACAGCTTAAAAATGAGCTCTTGACCATATCTCCACAGTACTTACTTTATGGCCCTGAGACATTATTACCCTTAGCAGATAAATTACGTGATGCGTTAAGCATAAATTTCCGACAAAGGATGATTGAACATGGCGACCACTGTATTATTACCGTCCTAGTCCCTACTGCGAAAATGACACAATACGATACTGGAACGATTTATGAACATATCAATAACGACTTTATTGAATGTTGCATTGTAAGTCGAAAAAGTATACCATTCGATAATATTATTAAAATTGAAAAGTTTCCTCGACCAGTTAATATTTTCGAGTAATTTTTCTCTATCAAGCATTGTTGCGACGCTCCGTTCAAAACTAGAATGTCGATTGAGCAGCAATAATGCCACACACATGGAGCGGCATTGTTGCTCTAAATGGCAAGCGAAGAAAGCAGAGCTTACATCGCTTATTCAATAAGAAGTACCTTCGCAAATAAAATTCTGCATGATTACACATTTCCCGAAAGACTGCACCCTGATTGAATGGGATGAAGAGCACCAACAATTCTATACGAATGATGTTACCAATAGTAAACCTGAAAAGCGTATCAATACGAATGGTGTTATGATTGTTCATGCCTGTAGCAATTATAAAACGGCTTTTCTGATTATTGAATACATAGAGAAGTATGTACTTAAAAAATCAGCTAAACCAATTAACACCTATCAAATGACTGCACATATTAAGGCATTAGCCAAATTTGCCTTGGGTTACCGTAAGCAGAACAAGCTTGTGGTTTAATCAATTATATACTCCAAAGTAACTTTTAAAACCCTGTCTTCAGCAGGGCATTATTTTTTTTCTGTGTTATTGCCCTCATCAATAGCCCCTCTTGCAGAGCAGCTATTGATTCCCAATGGTAAGCAAAGCAAGCTATCGCATCCAATTGCTTAATCTCTGTTGATTTCATTGTTGTCCTATCGAGCCTTTGTGCCAGCAAAGCTATGCCGGGTGCCGTATGGCGGGCAAGGTCTGTACTCCGTCCTTCCTGTCGTCAGTCCTGCGCTTGCCTTACGGTTTGGCAAAAACAATCTCCAGTTTTTGTTTCGGTGGCTATCGCAAAGATACCGCCACGCCCAAGTGGTATTCTTTTTGCCAAAACCTTGCCTGCCATCCGTCACCACGCATAAAAGAGGCTTACCAAAGTTCAATGAGGCTTTTTGCCGAATTGGGTTTAGTCACTTCTAAAACAGCATACAATGAACAGTCAACAATTATCACGCCTGATGAAACTGTCATGGGACATTCAACGCAGCAAACACAACACAAGGTCAAGGGCATTAACCGCCGCATGGGCGATTATCGGCAATGAAGATATAACCGTCTATTACCTGACCCGCAGGCTGAACCATGACAAGCCCGTCAAAGCAAAATCCCTGCAATAGTTCGGGCTGTTTGCATGAGCAAAATAAAAAGGCTGCCAATCGGCAGCCTTTCCTCGTTTGAAGAAACCGCCTGACTGCTTGCCGATGAGTTACAAATTAACGGGTGATTGCCATTAACAATGGCTTTACCTCATGCTAGCGAGGTGATTTATTAATGCTTAGTGTTGCTATAGGGATAAGTTTGTGCTTTTATCTTTGCAGGTTCATATAACGTATTTGAAGTCATGACTGCAATTTTATTTTTGCTATTAGGTTTTGCACTTGCCGCTTTAGGTGGTGAGGCTTTTGTCAGGGGGAGTGTCAGCCTTGCAGGTAACCTGCGCATCCCAACTGCTGTCATTGGGGTCACGATTGCCGCTTTTGCCACTTCAAGCCCAGAGTTATCTGTTGCCATTAATGCCGCACTTGCCGGAAATCCGCAAATTGCGCTGGGTGATGGTTTAGGCAGCAATGTTGTCAATATAAGCCTTGTCCTTGGGATAGCCTTGTGTTTCGGGGCGCTCCCTGCACGCCGTTCCGAAGTCAGGCGGGATTGGATAATAGCCTTATCTGCACCGGTTCTGATGCTGGTATTGACGCTGGATGGCAATTTATCCCGCATTGATGGTGTTATTCTTCTTTCGCTGTTCAGTATATGGCTGGTTTGGGTTATTGCAGATACCAGAAATATACGCCGCACCGTTGCAGGTAATCATAATGCTGATTTTATCTTAAAATCTGTCGCTCTTAGCATTGTCGGTATCCTTATTTTAATAGGAGCGGGACTTGCTATTGTTCGTGGCGCGAAAGAAATCGGCATCATGTTCAATATCCCTTCGTTTGTAGTGGGGGCAACGCTTGTCGCCCTTGGAACGTCCATGCCGGAACTGGCAACAACTATTATCGCAAGAATGCGTGGGCATGCTGATATGGGACTTAGTACAATTCTCGGCAGCAACATTTTCAATGTTTTTGTCATTGCCGCAATAGCTGCGATTATTCGCCCAATTGTTGTCACCCCCCAAAGATTATGGCCTGTATTAGCTATCTGTGTGTTGACGACACTATTAACATGGCCGGGGGCAAATGGCATGATTTCCAGAAGCAGAGGCATTGTTCTGGTTGGTATCTATGTGCTGTATATGATTATTACCATCAGTAATCAATAATGCCAATGTGCTGATATTCAATTTATTAGATTTTAACTGTCGTTAATTGCTTGTTAACTGAATGCAAATGACGGGTTAATCGGCTTTGTTTTGTTGGCAATAAGGGTGAGGCGGTTGCATCTTTGCATCATCAAACGAACAAAAACATTTTTAATAACCAAACAAAACAAAACGAATTAAAATGAAAAAGGTAATCGCAATCATCGCACTGGCAGTAACAGGTTTTGCAGCAAAAGCACAAGTTGCTTCTACAGCTACTCAAACAGTTAACCTGAATCTGAGCAACGCAATCGAATTAACATTTACAGGTAATAACTCTGCAACAGGTGCAGCGGTAAACCTCGCTTTCAATACAGTTAATGACTATGCAAACGGTGTTGCATCTGCCGCACAAGGTTTGAAAGTACGTTCTAACAAAAAATTCGGTGTAACCGTTAAAACTAACAATGCAAACTTCTCATACACAGGTACAACTACTCCTGCTCCTGTAATGCCAGTAAACGGTGTATTAGCTCTTAAAGTAAGTGCTAACGGTACAGGTGGTACTATCGCTTCTCCATTTAGCGCAACAGCATATCGCACACTGTCTAGCACTGCAGCAAACCTGATAAGCAACGGTAACAACGGTGGTAACCAAACATTCAGCGTAATATACAATGCAACACCTGGTTTTGCATACCCTGCAGGTACTTACACTGTGGACGTTGTTTATACTGCAACACAACTTTAATACGACTATAGGGATAAAAAGATTAAAAGCGAGGGTTATACCCTCGCTTTTGTTTTGCAGGAAATGTAAAAAACACCTTATTGTAAAGGTAAGTTTTTCTTCGGACAGAGGACTTCATGCTGTATTGCATCACTATTTGAATTAACAAAAGGCTGCCAATCGGCAGCCTTTCCTCGTTTGTTGTTTGTACCACTTATACAACCGACCCCTTGGTTATTGCAGTTCACAAGTTTCCACGACTGTAACGCTTCCGCTTTGATAGGTCTTGTCATGTAGCTTGCAACGGTCTTTGGCAGTCTTTTTAATGACCTGCTCAATATAGATTGTGTTGGAGTTTTTGATGCCTGTATTGGTGTTACAAACGCAAGTCCAGTCCTTTTTACAGGAAGTGAGAGCGAATATACAGAATACGGCAATGAGTAATGTGTGTTGTTTCATATAGTAGTGTTGATTTTAAACGGTTATTTCCTTTTCCATGTGTATGTAAAGATGGTCGGGCTTACTTGCGTAAACACCCGTTCCCATTTGAGGGTGGTTTCATCCAACTGGATAACCTTGATGGTGCTTTGCAGGGTGTCGCCCGGTGTTTTAAGTTCCAGTGTCGGGTAAGCATCCAGTTTCCATGTACCATTCTGGGTTTGCGGTTCAGAGGCATCACACTTGGTTGCCCCTGCATCAGCCGTACAGGTGCCGTCCGTCTTGATGGTCAGTATATCATCTTTGGCACAGGCAGGCATCGGGTCAGGGTTGGCAGGGTCATTGGTCGTCACCGACTGAATAGACCATGTGCCGACAATCAACTCCTTTGGTGTCTTGCTTGGGGTCGGGGTAGGGCTTGGCGTAGTCGAGTTATCATCTTTCTTGCAAGCGGTAAATAATACAGTTGCTGCACAAATACTTGTAAAAATCTGTCTTGGTTTCATGTTCTTTTGTTTTATATCTGGTTAAGTTGTTTCAATATGTTATGCACCGTGCCGGGATGCCATTTTTCACGATGACGGTAGGTCGGTATGTGCATCCTGTTCAATTCCCCTGCAATCGCCCTTACAGTTAAAAAGCCTTTGCCCTGTACCTGTTCGATTATCGGCTTCATTGCCATCATAAAAGACCAGGCATTCTCCTTGTTACGCTTGGACAATACATTCCTGCCATAGCTACCCAACACAACGCCGCGCCTTTTAGCAGCCTGTAGGGCGGCTTTTGTCCGTTGGCTAATCATATCCCGTTCATGCTCTGCAAACGCTGCCATAATATGAAGCACCAGTTTATTGGCATACGGATTGTCAACCGCCTTGAAATCAACCCGTGCTTCCATCAGGGCAGAAATAAAAGCCATATTGCGGCCTAGTCTGTCCAGCTTGGCAATCAGCAGCATGGCATGTCGTTTCCTGCAAGCCGCAAATGCTTGCAGCAATTGCGGACGTTTGTTTTTTGCACCTGATTCGATTTCAATGAACTCATCCCGGATAGTAAAGCCATTGCTGAACGCAAAGGCTTTCACCGCTTCCTGTTGTGCTTCAAGCCCCAATCCCGTCTTGCCTTGCCGTTCCGTTGAAACACGGTAATAGGCAACCGCTTCTGTCTTTTCTGGTATCATGTGCAAACCCTTTAGATGGCAGGTACAGGCTTGCAGTCATGTCCGATATAAAGGAGGGTATATCTTTGACAGACTTTCAGTCTGGATGGGTAAAAATGAGCATTTTGAATAGCTGAAACCCTTGCGGGACGCAAGGTCAGAACGTGGAATTGTGATAGAAATGGAATGGGTACAGTGTTTTTTGTCAAATACATACCCTCTTTTGTGTTTGACAAAATTTTGCAGGACGTTTTTATTTCAGGTAGAAATGTACGCGACTGCCAGTATTGAAAATAAATACCGTTAAAACACCTAGCAAAGCTACCGTTATATCACGGTGGTTTTTAACTGCACTGTGTCAATTTGAAAGGCTGATGTATAAACGGGTGTAATATTGTGACAGTTTGTCCGCTAATCTGTTTTGGAATATATGTTGTATTTGCGTGTATGGATAAATACAAAAATCAATTGTCAAAAATATTGGAGGTATTTATCTAACTTGATAATTGTCGATAGTATTATTATTTATATTACTGTTCCAGAATACTAGTTGTAGCTAAATAAAAGGTATGGGTAAAAGAAATCGAAATAAAAAATTATCAGCAGGTATAGTTCAATTAAGGTCAAATTTTCACGAAATAAATGGTAGCTCAAAAAAGCGAAAAATATTCTCTTTTAAGTTAAAACAAAAACTAGCATTCCCAGACCTATGTGATGTTATTGACTATGTAGAACGCAACTTAAATACTGTAAAGAAAGAAGGGCTGATAGGGCGACCTCTACCTAAGGATTATGCAGAGTTGGGTGATTTGGGAGAGTTTCCAATATTGGGCTTGTATTCTAATGGAACGTTAACGCCAACAAGTCTTACTTCTGAGTTAAATTTAGTGCTTACATGTATAAGAAAGTATAAGTATGAAATTAACCTTTTTATAAAATATAAGGAATTATATGAGTCATATCTTATTACCGGTGATTATAATAATGCAGAAATTCAGCTAACAAAAATTGAAAATGAAATATGCCATTCTCTATGGAGTTTAGAGAATAGATTTGTACTTAAAGAATTGTCTGGAAAAGCATCCGAAAACAAAGAGTTTTTAAGCTATTTCAATGAGAAAAATAGTTCTAGTGGCATTACAAAATATCTAGCACACTATTTAAGCTTGAGAGCGGAACATTCTTTATCCGTGAACAGATATTATACTGATTTAGACATTTCGCTAAATAACTTGAAGATTTCTGATACAAAAGATGCATTCATTAATTATTACAAATTCAAATTAACGTTCCTAAATCATATAAATTTCAATAACTATGGAGAGATAATTGCATTAGATTTTTCTCATAGTATCATTGATAGATATCTTACCCTGACTAGAATTTTAACTAATCTTCTTGCTGTATCAACATATTTAAAAGACGAAAAAGCGCAAAAGATTGCACTAAAAAAATATTTGCAAAACCGCATTAATTATCTTCTGAGGAAAATTGATGACCCCGTTTTATACAAACTGAAACTTCTGTCAGGAGATGCAATATTCCCTGCATTTGATATTAAGAAAAGTCAGGCAGAAATTAAAATAATTGATAACTACACTAGCGGATTATATGATATTGCAGAATTTGAGTTACAAAAATTGCTATTGGTTAATCCAACACAGTTTGACTTATATTTATTATACATCAAATCGCTTATTTATCAAAAAAAGAGCTTCATACCGATTGGAAATAAAAAAAGTTTGCAAAATGAAATTTTAAGTGATTTGTACAAAATAATTTCTGTTACTACAAACCCAGACCAAGCAGCATTAAATCTTCTACGTATTGCCAATAATATTACTAGTTGCTCATTAAGTTATGGCATAACTGACTTTGTTTACTTCCAAACGAAGGGACAACAAGAAAGGAAATTGCTATCAAGAATTTCGTATAACATTGGAAATCCTATAGTTCATGATATATTTCCTGAAGATGTAGATAAGCTAAACTTTTTGAATTTGCTTTCTGAGAAATTTCCAAATTCAATTACTGTTGAGTTTTTTTTAGAGAAACTCAAAGGATTTGATAATTTATTTAAGTACAAAGAAAAAATTCCTGATGGTAAATTTAAAGTTGAGATTGCTCGTATGTTGCAAGAAAAGAAAGACTTTTCTAATGCAGCAATTCACTGGGAGTATTTAATTGCAAATTATAAAGATACTGCTCCTATACTTGAAACCGCAATTGTGAATTTGTTTAAGTGTTATTTACAATTAGATCAACCAAATAAATGTATTGATCTATTTGTTGATAGCTTCTTTTTCAATAATCACATTATTGACAAAATTGAAGTTGCTGGGTTACTCGATAAAATACACAGCAATAAGTTTCGGAATGTCGATAAAGGGATAAATCTGCCTATTTTTTATACGATTGTCGATGCTGGAGAGGTAGAAACTCATTTAGCTGTCGAGTTATTTAGTTTGTCACAAGGAGTAGAGAAACCTTCTGAATTATTGGCAAGAACGAATGAATACGATGAAGAGAGGATAATGTATTTTTTAGAGAATACGTGCACTCCTAAAATTTTAATGCACTCCACAGCAATCAATAACTCAAAGGAGCGACTTGAGGAAAGATTATCTATTATAAATTTTATCAAAGAGAAAACCCCCAATAATAGTAATATAATTTCTGAAATAAAAAGTATACAAAATATCCTTGTTATACAACAAGGCTTAATAGACTTAGACGAAAGTAAAATTTACGTCAATGAACAGGGAATAATTGAAAATGAATTGCAGGATTTTGTTGCTGTATATGAGCGGTTTGAAATTATTTCTGGTATTACAGGAAAAAACAAAAAGTTGCTTCTTCTAGAAGGCGGAAAACTTACTACATACTCATCTCAAGAAGATACTGAACTTGAAAAAATAGAATACTCTAATAATCCAGTATTTGAGATATATATTGAGCTCTTTAATGCAGTTAAAGATAAGTTTTTAAATAGTCAATTTGGCATTGTGGCCTACTTAAGTACAAGAATAAGGCATGGTGTACTAGTTGGAGAACTACGCCCAATTTTTGAAACGCATAACTTAATTACACTTAAAGAAGGTAATAGTTCCAAGTATCGTAGAAATCCATATTGGGACATGGTTTATGCCAACCTTAATCCGATACAAAGAGATCAAATTCAAATTACTTTAGGAGAGTTCGCAAGTAAAATAGATGGGTTGATATTTGATTTAATTAAAAAACACCTACAAGTATATAAGCAGGAAACTAATGAAGATGGGTGGTTTAATTATGAATTTGATTATAATGCACTTTGGTATCATTCAGTAAAATCTATTTTAAGTAAAAGTTTTAATGAATTTGTAGAGGGCATTTTTGAGGTGTTATGGTCGAAAACTGATGATAATCTTAAGTTTATCAGAGAAAAAATTGAAAATGAAACACTTAATCTATTTAATAATTACTTTAATGAGTTAGAAAAAAATATCATTGCGCAATTAGGAGAAAATGACAGTGAACCATTAAAAAAATCAATAAAGGATTGCTCAACGGAAGTTCAAACTGTTATTAAGAAAATAAGTCGTTGGTTTAAGCGAAGTGAAATAAAAGCTTCTGACTTTAGTTTGTCTGAACTAATAAATATTGTCTCTGAATATACAAGTAAAAGCAGTTGGCAGAAGCGATTAGTTCTGTTGCAAGAAATTAAATTTGATTGCAAAATAAAAGGTGAATATAAAACTCACTTTGCTGACCTGATTAGGATATTTCTTGAAAATATAATAAAGCATTCAGGAGAATCTGCTTTTGATTTACCTTGTAAAATTTCTTCTCAATTATTACCGAACAATATACTTCAGATAATTATTGAGAATGACATCACAGACACAGATTCAATAGAGGAATTAAAATCAGTTTGGATAGGGAAAAGCTTAGATATAGAAAAATTACTTTCTGAGAAAAAATCAGGCTATCACAAAGCTTACAAAATACTGACATCAGATTTACATTGCTCCAAAAATGACTGTTTAAAGACTTGTATCTCTGATGACAAAACAAAGTTTTCGGTTCTACTCAACATTAATATTCAAGAACTAACCTCATGAGAATTTTATTTATAGAAGACCATCCATTAAAGCAAGCTCAAATAAATAAATTTATCAAGGAACGATTTCCTGGTGCTGAAGTTGTCGTAAAAAATTCTTACATAAGTGGTTTAAAGGAATTAAAAGCAAATTTCAATATTTATGACGTATTGCTATTAGATATTAGTATGCCGAACTATGATATATCACCAGAGGAAAGCGGTGGGGATTGGATGCCACTAGCTGGAAAGAACATCCTCAAAGAAATGTATCTAAGAGATATTCCTACTAAAGCGATTGTAATTACTATGCATGGTAGTTTTGATGATGGCACTAAGATAACAGAACTTGATGCTGCTTTACAAAACGAGTTTCCTGAAAACTATATTGGGTACGTATATTATTCCCAGATAAATGAGGATTGGAAAGAACAACTTAGCAAACTTATAATAACCTTACTAAATGATTAAAATACTGATTGTTGATGATCTAAAATCTAAAAGAGAAAAAATTGTAAATGCAATTTTAGACAATCATGATATCATAGAGGGCAATATTTTTCAAGCAAAATGTACAAAAGATGCAAAGAGGAAACTATATAGCGAACATTTTGACTTAATGATATTAGACTTGGTTCTTCCCATAGAAGAAGGAGGAGAATGTAGTGCAAAGAATGGAACAGACTTTTTAAATGAGATTGGAATAAATCCATCTATTCATCCACCAATACATATTGTGGGTATTTCTGAGTACAAAGAGCAAGTGCCATTATACAACGAAGACTTTATTAGGAAACTTTGGAATCTCATTGATTACGAAGAAAACTCTTCTAGCTGGGAAGATCAATTGAAATCAATTATTTTTCATCTGGTAAAAATTAGACAGCAATTTATTACAGCTTCTTTTGCTAATCAATCAGTAGTTGTAGTAGACTATTTAGAAAATAATTCACTGCCTAATACAATGTTAGGGTTTAATTGGAGCGAAATTGCTAATAATGTCGCAACAATAATAGAAAAAACTTTCGATGTACCATCAAAGTTTTCAAATGGTACTAAAGCTAAAAACATCAATTGTAATACGATAAAAATATCAAGTGAATACGATTTTCAAAATCTAATACATTTGGTATTACGCCCGTGGTTGCCTAGTCTTGAAGCTGAAAATATAGCTGTAGTATTTGATGGCAATACTAAGAATGCTGATTTTTCTATTAAAAGCAATTCTCTAATAGTTGAAGCGAAATATATAGACACTACTGGCAAGAAAAATGATACGTTAAAAACACTTGAGGGATTGAAGAGCTTTTACAGTAGCAATGGTAATGTAAAAGCTCTATTATTTCTTATTCTAGTCGAGGAAACTATTGAAATAGACAAATACAAAATCGAATCTGAATTTAGCGTTAAAAGCAAAAATCCATCTGTTTGTGTTAAGGTTATTGTTAATAAATTGAAAGGATAATATTTGATGAGAAAATTACCCAATCACTGCATCCAACGCATCATCCACATCCTTGAACATAAAATTTGCCTGATAGTTGATTGTCGTAGTAATGGATGTGTGCCGGTATAGTTTTTGCAGCATTTGTACTGGTATCTTATCGCCTGATATGTTGCCGAATGTATGACGGGCAATGTGCATGGTTAATGGTTTGGTTATACCAGCTTCTTTTGCAACATCTTTCAACGCTGCGTTCAGTTTCATGATTTCATAGGCGATACGCTTTTGTACTATATAGGTGTCGCTCATATCTTCTATGACTTCCAAATCAGGAAATACTAGATTATGAACAGGTTCTTTGCGCTTGTATTGTTTCAGAATGGCTAATGCCTTTTCCGGCACTTTCATGCTGCCACCTTTGGCGTTCTTGCCCATTGCATAGAAAAGCCTGTTATTCTGAAAGTCTGCCCATGTCAGGCGTAACACGTCTGATACACGCATTCCTGCAAAGTAAAAGGCAAATAGCCAGATATTCCTCGCATGATGCATATAGCTGTTATGGGGTAATTCTAATACTTCCAGTGCCAGTACTTCTTCCTGCATTAGACCAATCTTCATGGATTTTTGGGCTTTGAGCGTTATTTTATCCTTGCCAAATGGGTATTGTCTTATATCAGCTACTTGATTAGCAATAGCAAGATTGTATACTGTTTGAATGATTGTGAGATAATTGACAACGGTTTGTTCCGCCAGTTTCTTCTCACCTCGCAGGTAGGCTCTGTATCGCATCAGTAGCGATACTGTAATATCCTGAAAGGCTATATCCGAGTTGTCAAGATATTCTTTAAATGCATTGATGCGGGATTTATCGCAGTTCTCTCGATTGTACTTTCCCTGTTTTTTAAGGCTATCAAGATAGAGTTGTGCCTGTGCAAAAAATGAGGCTTCTTTTGAGCCTTTGATTTTACGCTTAATTGTCTTGGCTGAAATCGCCGCTTTCTGTGTTTTAAGGTCAAGCAGGTTTTCTTCTGCTTCTGCCAGTTTTGTCGTAAGAAAGTGATTTAGCCGTACAGAATTGGGGTGTGATTTTTTAACACGGTGGTTCTTTTCATCCCAATAGGATTCAAGAATATTATGCCCTAGATACACATACGATGATTTGCGGTCTTTGGTAATACGCAATGCAAGAGGAAATGAGCCGTCTTTGTTTTGCTTCTTGCGCAGGATTATCTTTACGGATGTTGCCATGATGTGTGTTTTAGCGTTTACTAAAGGTACAACATAGGTACAACAAAACCTGTTTTTGATTGAATTGTTTTATATTGTAAAAACAAATTATAATATTGTAAAACAAGCATTTTAAGGTATATAAAACCATATCATACCAGTATTTATTAGTGTTCTTCACCAACAAAGAGATGATACAAGAGTTGACGGCGTAAATAGAGTGTCGTAGATGTTTTACTATTTAGTGATTTTTTATATTATTACATGCAAATATTTTAAAATGAAAAAATTAGTACCTATAGTATTATCAGTAGCCCTATTGGCTGTAAGTGGTTGTAAAAAGTTTGAAGAAACAATAAATAAAGCAGCTACTGAAGGCTCGCTTTCCTGTACCGTAAAAGGCAGAACATATACGGCGGGTACTGTGAGTGTAGGTGTTACAGATAATGCGTTTCTTATGAGTGGTTCGCAGATGTCTGATGAAGAGAGGATAAGAATTGATATTGGGAAGTACACAGGTTCGGGTAAGTATACATTTGATGGTAGGTACAACAGCGCGTCGTATTATGAAAATGATTCAAAATCGCACAGCTCTATTAGTGGTGAGATAGAAATCATCAGCACCGGCAATAAAAGTGCAAAAAGTACATTCTACTTTCAGACACTTGACAGTGTGATGATAACTGATGGTAAGTTTGATGTGAACTGGGAGTAGTGATTAGTTAGTCTTGTAAATACACAACTTAAGTATGGAAAAAAGTAAAGCTCCGATATTTACTATGTGGGTAGTAGCCATCATAGTAGGTGTGGCATTGTATAAGCAGTTTGATTTTGATAGCCTGCGGTTTAAGAATACCACTTTGGCTATCATTTATATGGCAACCTTTGTGTTTGCTGTTTATGTAATCATTAAGAACAGGAAGAAGAAAACAGCAGATTGATATTGCCGATAGGGCTGTTATCTTACCACTTCTATTTCTTTTGCATCAATGGCGTTGTTCACGTCAATGGTATAGTCTACTAAAGTGAAGGTTAAGTCAGGGTCTTTCACCTGAAACACTGCAATAGGTGTGTATTCTTTTCCTTTCTTATATCTGGTAAAGCGCGTTATGGTTACGATATCGCCTTTCAGTTTGTTGTGCAGGTATTTTGTATAGCTGCCATACCGTGCGGGCGATACGGGTTGTTGCTCTATCAGATTGTTAGCATGGAAGTATTTAGACGGTTTTACAAATGTATATTCAGGCACATTCCGTAATATAACCCTGTCTCCGACGCGCAAAGTATCTCCTTTTGTGGTAATGCAATATTCTTTCCAGTCTTGTGCAATGGTACACAACGGTATGATAATGAGGGTGAATAGTAGTGTAATTGTTTTTTTCATTATAGTAATATTGGCAAAGAGTAGTCTTATAGTTTGAGGGTCAATATCTTCCTGTTTGTTTGCAGTTATTGCAGCAATGTTTTGCGAATTTAATTCATATTCACTTTATCGAAGCTTCCCTTTCTAAAATCTTGACTGATAAAAAAAGTGCTGAATTAATCAGCACTTTTTTATTGTTGCGGAGAAAGAGGGATTCGAACCCTCGGTACCCTTTGACAGGTACACACACTTTCCAGGCGTGCCTCTTAAACCACTCGAGCATCTCTCCGTAAGGGCTGCAAATCTAATTAAAAATCAGATACCGAATATTTTTTCTGCGTTGGCTGTAGTGATACGGCCTACTTCTTCACGGCTCATCTGCAGAGTATCGCCTATTTTTTCTGCTATCAGCGGTATGTAGGCGCTTTCATTACGCTTGCCACGATATGGCACAGGCGCCAGATAGGGGGCATCTGTTTCAAGCACAATATTATTGAGCCCTACTTCTTTTATAACATCGGGCAGGGTGCTTTTTTTGAACGTTACTACACCGCCAATACCCATATAGAAACCGAGGTCAATGATTTGTTTTGCTTCTTCAATAGTGCCTCCAAAACAGTGGAAGATGCCATTCAGCTTGCCGTTTTGTTTACTGCGTACGATGTCTATACAGTCTTGTGTAGATTCTCGGCTGTGTATTACAATCGGCAGGTTGTATTGCAGCGCAAGGTCTATCTGGTAGGCAAATGCTTCCTTCTGTTGAGCGATGTGTGTAAGATCCCAATAGTAGTCGAGTCCTATTTCGCCAACAGCGTAGAACTTTTCTTTAGTCAGCCAGTCTGCCACTACAGCCAGTTCGTCTTTGTAATTATCTTTTACATAGCAAGGGTGCAGCCCCATCATGGGGAAGCAATTGGCAGGCCATGTCTTTGCAATACGCATCATAGATTCTATAGTGCCGCTATCGCAATTGGGCATATACATTTTATTAACGCCCGCATCTAAGGCACGTTCTATCATTTCTGTTTCGTCAAGGTTCAGCTGCTCTTCGTAAAGATGCGTATGTGTATCTATATACATGATTCTCTCTGTTAGTCTTGTGGCAGGGCTTTAATATCCCAGCCTTGTTGTGTGCAATGTTCCAGCACACGCGGTAGTGCGTAGCTCATCCTGTCCCATGCTTTTTCGCTATCGTGAAAAACAACGATAGAGCCGGGCTCTATATTTTCCAGCACATTGGCAAGGCATTTTTCAGGCGTCAGCGTTATATCGAAATCGGCACTCAATACATCCCACATGTAGATTTTGTAAGATGGCTTTTTGCGCATCAGCCTGTTTGCCTGGCTACGCTTGATGCGCCCGTAGGGTGGGCGAAATAAGCGACTGTTTATCAACGTTGCAGCACGCTCTACATTCTCTATATAGGCTTCTGTTTTGGTAAACCAGCCATTCAGGTGGTTGTGTGTATGGTTGCCAACCGTGTGCCCTTCTGCAATGGTGCGTTTATATACATCGGTATGCTGTGCAACGTTTTTACCTATGCAGAAGAAAGTGGCTTTTGCGTTATGGGCTTTCAGTGTATCGAGCACAAAAGGGGTAATGGTAGGATGCGGACCGTCGTCGAATGTGAGGTATACAGATGGCTTTGCATCCTGTTGCATCTTCCAGTTAAGATCACAGTAAAAAAGTCTGCTAAGCCACCATGGCGTTTTAACTAAGTAAGCCATAGTGCAAACCAACGAAAAAAAGCTCGTTTTTAATATCAGATTTCAACAAAGTCTGTTTTTAGCATCCATCCTGTTTTGCCATCGGGCAGTGTTACTTCGTGCCAGTTGCCTTTAGCATCATTGCCTGTCAGGTGTATCGTCGTGCCTTCAGGTATGTTTTGCGACTTGCCTGTGCCCGGTTTGTCCAGCATATTGGTATTGTTCATTACAACAGCTAAATGGCTATCGACTTTGCGCATTGCAGCAACAAATGATATGACGATAAATAATGTAAGCAATACCCATCCTCCTGCTTTTGCCTGAAAGGGCAGCGAGAACGGTGCTTTGCCCAACCTGTTGAGTATGGCATAACCTATCAGCAGCAGGAATAGAATAAGTGTAAAAGTAGCCCATGTATTGGCAGCAGATGCCGCGGTTAAAGACTTCCACCAGCGTACAAAGAAGATATCTTGTATCTCTACAATGCGCCCTGTAATGCGGCTTTGTGTAAGCAGCAAGTTGTCTTGCAGGTTTTTGTCTGCAGGATTGAGTTGCAAGCCACGCTGATAATTGAGTACTGCCTTGCCGATGTTGTTTAGTTTGTAGTAAGTATTGCCGAGGTTGTAATAGACCTCGTAGTCGGCAGGTTTTGCAGATGCTATCTGCTCGTAGTAATGGGCGGCGCTGTCGTAGTTTTTTTGCTTGTAGGCTGCATTGGCTTTTTGCCAGTATGCACCATAGTTGTCTGCAGCATGCATAGCAACAGACGACAGCAGTAAACAAACCAATAGTGCTATAGCTCTCATTTCTTAAAACAATCTTCCAATTTACTGATAATATCTATTGCTTCGTTGTAGGTATTATTCATTTGTTGTGTGCCGCTATAACCTGCATACAGTGCAGTTTCACAATCTGTAACAATGCGCTGTGTACGAGCCATCAGGTCGGCAGGTACTTGTTTGCGCGTCATGGCTTCGTTTGCCATTTCGTGAGAGAGGGCAGATAGTGGTATGTTCAGCTTATCGCTCAGGTACAGCCATACAGCTTTAGATATTTCTTCGTAGAAAGCTTTTTCCTGTTTTTGTGCAAGATGCTTTTGTGCTGTTGTAAGGCGTTTCAGTGCCACTTTGTTTGCGCGTTTGTTGCGAAGCAATACCGTGTCTTTAGAAAGCTCATCTTCTCTGCGACGCCAGAAGGCAATGCCTATAAATGCCATCAAAGGAGCAGCATACAAAGACCAGTAGCCAACACTAAACAGCAGTGGCTTGCTATTAATGCCGATGTTGTTTAGTGGTTGTGTATTGATGTCGTGAATATCGGTAATTGGCATGCGCGCATTGCTGCCGCCGCCTTTGCCTTGTTTCACATTCAGCTTGTATGCTTCGGTATTCAGCGTTACGTATTTGCCTGTTTGTGCATTATAGAATGTGAATGAAACTGGCGGTATGGTATAGTCTCCCGCTGTGTTTGGCGTAATGGAATAAGTAATGATTTTAGAACCGCTGATAGTTGTGGTCCGACCAGTGATGGTATCAACAATTATCGGGTCGAGCGAAGTTATGCCGTTTGGCAGATTCAGCTTGGGTGCTTCTATCAGTTTCAGGTTGCCGGTGCCTGTTATGGTCAATTTCAGGTTGGCAATATCGTCTGTTGTCAGGCTTGTTTTATCAAGCTCGCTTTTGATGGTGAAGTTACCTACAGCGCCTGTATAGTCAGCAGGCTTACCATCTTCAGGCAGTGGGGTAACGGTTATTTTTACAGGCTTGCTTTTCAGATGCACTTTCACATCCTGATAAGCCATGCCACCAAAGAACTCATCATTAAAGAACGGGTCGTTCATCATCAGGCTACCGAAAGCATTTTGAAAGAATGGGTCATCGAACATACCACCAAACGGATTTCGTTGCTTTGTTTGCTGTATGATGCGTGCAATACCTTCTGCCTCGGCAGGGTCGAGTTCCAGCGTGCCTGCCTGTTGTGGGAACAGTGCCGACTTTTTAAGTGTGAATACCTGATATTTTTTGCCGTCAATTATTTCTTCAGCAGGCTTCATGTTGCCTTTGGGCATTTCGAAATCCTGTGTCCAGAAACCATTGAGCGATGGTAGTTTAGAGATAGAGCAGTTCATAGGGATGCGCGAATACAGTTTGTAGCTGGCAGTTATCTGTTCGCCCACGTGTACTTTTTCTTTATCTACCGTTACACGTATAAAGAGGTCTTTATCCAGATTTACTTTTGCATCTTCAACAGGTTGCTGTTGTGATTGCTGTTGACGAAGTGCCTGCATTTGCTGTTGTCTGCGGCGATGCATGGCTGCAAAAGGGTCGTCCCAATCATCGCCAAACGGGTCTTGTCTTTGTTGTTGTCTTTGGGCTACAGAGCCATTCACCGCTTGTATGGTTACACTGTTCGATTGATAGGTATGCCCCGCAGCATCTTTGGCAGTAGCAGGGCCCAGTGTATAACTGCCTGCTTTACGTGGTTGTATAACATAAGTAACATTAATGCCTTGTACGCTGTTTACTTTGCCATTTACAATAGATGTATTAGAAAAGGTAGAAGAGTAAGGCCCTTGTGTTACGATGAAGTCTTTGGTAAGTGTAGGCGGAGGCATCAGGCTTTGTATATCGCCTGCGTTTTGAATGGTGTACTGCAATTCCATCTGGTCTTGCGTACCAATTTTTTCCGAAGCTGCCTGTGCCACGAAAACAACGTTCTGAGCAAATGCCATATCGCATCCTGCCAGTACCAACAGGCTAACAATATAATATCGCCACATATTACTAATGCGTGTCATTTGGGGTTGATACAAAAATATAAGTTAGCCCCCCTTGATGGATATAAGAAACTGTGAAAGACCTGTTAAAAAAGCGTTATAAATCACCGAGTTGGGGGCGCAGGGTGATGTGCTCTACACATGCCTGAGGAGACAATTTGTAGGCGGCCCATACCATATCTGCCACGTCTGATGCCTGCATAATGCGGCTTTCGGGTACACCGCTGCCTTGCCAACTACGACTGTAAACCGCACCCGGAGACATGGCTGTTACTTTAATGTTTGTTTGCATCAGCTCCTCGCGCAGATTGTCTGAAAAACCCATGAGTGCATATTTGGTAATACTGTAAGCACCGCCATTGGGGTATGCCTTCAGGCTGGCAACAGAGCACATATTAAATATGTGGCCGCTGTTTTGCAGCTTGAACGCTGGCAGCAGTTTGCGGGTAATATTATATGCGCTGTACAGGTTCAGGTTCATTAATTGCTCCAGCTGTCCGTCCGGTTCATCTGCCAATGAGCCGGGGAAGTAGGTGCCGGCATTGTTTATCAGTACATCTATCGTTGTAGTATCGTTTAGTACTTGTGCTGCAAAATCGAAGCAGGCAGCTTTGTCTGAAAGGTCTGCCGCTACGGCCAATACTTTTCTGCTTGCGTATTTTGCAGCCCATTCGTTTTTTACTTTATCTAAGTCGGCACTGCTGCGTGCGCAGATGGCAATATTAAAACCTTGTGATAAAAACTTATCGGCAATGGCTTTCCCAATACCTTGTGTAGCACCTGTAATAACTGCGTATGGCATTATGTGTTTTTTCTTGTGTGTAAAATACGTTCATTTGCGCATAAATGGATAAGATAAAAACAGTGCTGAACTGGAGCAGCGGTAAAGATGCTGCGCTTGCCTACCATGTATTGCAACAGGGAGGTATCTATCATGTAGACTGCCTGCTGACGACGGTAAACAATGAACATGATAGAATCGTGATGCATGGTGTACGTGAGCAATTGCTGGATGCACAAGCACTGGCGATGGGTGTGAAGAGCAGAAAGATATATCTGCCAGCAGCGCCTGATGATAGTACCTACAAAAATGCCATGCAGCAAACGCTTACTGAACTGAAACATGAAGGCATCAGCACTGCGGCATTTGGCGATATATTTCTGGAAGACCTGAAGCAATATCGTGAGCAGCAATTAGCTACCGTTGGTTTTGATGCAGTGTTCCCGTTATGGAAACAGGATACGCGCAAGATGATTGCCATACTGGAACAGACAGGCATACAGGCAATGGTGATATGCGTAAATGAAAAGTTTTTAGGTAAGGAGTTTCTGGGGAGAACGATAGACCGTAGTTTCCTGAACGACTTGCCGGATGGGGTAGACCCATGTGGAGAGAACGGCGAGTTTCATACTTACGTTTATAATGCACTGTATTTTAAACTACCTATAGCAATACAACAGGGAGAAGTAGTATATAAGAATTATACACCTGCACAAAACGATGCAGATAAATGGAATACAGGTTTCTGGTTTCTGGATTTGTTGCCTGCGGAATAAAGCACCAACTTTGATTTTGAAAAACTAAGAGATATGAATTGGCTGATACTGATTATTGCAGGTTTGTTTGAAGTGGGGTTTACGTTTTGCCTGAGCAAAGCAAAAGAAGCAACAGGTGCTACTGCTACGTGGTGGATTGTTGGCTTTTTTGTGTCGCTATCTATGAGTATGTATTTACTATACAAGGCTACACAAACATTGCCAATGGGTACTGCCTATGCTGTATGGACAGGTATTGGTGCAGTGGGTACGGTAATTGTAGGGATTCTGTTCTTTAAAGAGCCTGCAACATTTTGGCGGTTATTTTTCATCTTCACGTTGATAGCATCTATAATAGGATTGAAGTTTGTATCTAGTCATTAAAATAAAAGAGCCGCATCTTGCGGCTCTTTTATTTTAATGAAATTTTACCCAGGCAATCTTTGCAAATTTATCTCTGCCATGATGATCTATAATAAGAGTGGCATATGTATTGCTTTCTTTATCATAATGACCTGATTGTATGTAGCTGAATTTATTGTCGTCATCATCGTTTGGTGTTCCAAACAGATAGAATCTGTCAATTTTCATGTTTTTGTATTTGTAGCACACTGCACTTGACGTGGTTGCTTTATCTACAGCATTTCTACGTTTGTTGTCCGGCTTTATAAAGTTTTCAGGAAACTCGTTGAAGATGATGTAGGTTCCTGATGGTGTGTTGATACAATCGAATGAGAAAAAAGGAGCATTAATGCGTCTGGTAGATTCATTATAAGACCAGAAACCTTTGTGGATATTTGAAACACCAAATGCGGCTATGTCTCCGATAGCAGTTTGCTTTTTATTTATGGCATATCCTTCTGTTTCTGCACCTTTTTCGTCAAGTACGGAAATGCCAATATTACCAACAGTACAATTAACTGTCAGCATTTCAGAGCTGAAGCCTTTCGGGGTAAGCAACTTGTTCATTTCCTCATGTACAATTGTAGTGGTATTGTCGGTATTCAGAATCATATCCATCGGCATGCCGAGGCTTGCTTTGTCGTTATCAAAATGCTCTTTCATATATGTAGCGGCATATATGCCTGAGAACGGTTTGATGCCAACAAGAAATAATGACTCAGGATCTATGTAAGACATGAGTAGCATATATGAGGTGCTAACTTTACCGCTGAAATAGCTCTTCTTTGCAGTGAGATAAGTTAGCGTCATTACCTGCATAAGTCCCGTACCTGGGTTGAATTTCATTAACCCTTTTGTGTCTTTAAAATCGTCAGTAAACTCCAGTTGTTTGTAAGTGAAGTTTTTTTCTTCTCTTGCCATGCGCGAAACGATGAGCCTCGAATCTTTTCCACCGGAGTTTTCTGTATTGAAAGCATACGCACATACAAAAAGACGTTGTTTGTTATCAAATGCCATACTCACAAAACGCATGTATTTGAAACCTTGGGCATCATAGTTGCTACGTGCAACTTCTTTATGTGTTCCGTTTTCAACATCATATACGATAGCCTCAATACGTTCATCGCTTTCTTTTGCAAATGAATTGAAATTGATGATTGCATAACGGTTTGAGTATGGGTCTTTCTCAACATGGAAAGCAGGAGGGTTGACGCCACCCCATGAAGTGGCGAATATATAACCTGCCTGCAGGCGAGGTAGTTTGCTGATGAGGATATCTTCTGTTTTTTCACCGGTTTCAGGGTTTAGTACAACACGGAAAAGAGAAGGCACACGGTCTAGTAATTGTTGTACAATAATTACAGGTTTTCCTTCTGCTTCGAAAAGAGCGCAGACTTTCATAATGTTCATTTCATAAGCATCCCAGCCATTTCCGTTGAATACTTTGTTGCTAACAAGCTTTCTGTCTTTATTAAATACTGTAACTCCTATACCTTCTTTTTTTACCCAATGAAAATAAAAGGTATTACCATTTTTTAGCTGCAATATTTTATTCCAGCCCATTTCGTCGGGTTCTTCCAAAGCCGTGCTGTAAGAGATTTGAGGAGCTTGAGCAAAAATGCAGCAATTGATAAAGAGTGCTGCAAGGGTTGTGAGTATGTATTTCATAATTCGGTTATCTCTGCACAAGATAATGCTAACAGATATATAATCAATAGTTAGATTATTTCTTCTTGGTAAACCGATCGTCTGTCAGCGCCAACAGGAAGGCTTCAAGGTCTTGTTTGTCTTGTTCTGTAAGTCCTAAAGGCTTAGCAAGAACAGAATCTCTGTTAATACCATCGGGCATTTTTGCGTGTGGGTTGTCGTAATAGTCTATCACCTCGCGAAGGGTTTTGAAGCTGCCATCGTGCATGTATGGTGCAGTCATAGCTACATTGCGCAATCCAGGTACTTTCATTTTGCCAATGTCTGCAGGGTTTTTGGTTACATTATATCTGCCCGAATCATTGTGCGTAGTGCCATTAAACAAACCAATACTGCGGAACTCATCTCCGGTAAAATCGGGCGAGAAGTGACATTCAAAACACTTTGCTTTTACACGAAATATATCTCGTCCGCGAACCTGCTGGTCAGTCATGCCATTAGGCTCATCATTCATCCAGCGGTCGTTCGGTGTGGCAGATGTTTCGAGTGTGCGCTCATAGGCTGCTATGGCTGCTGCTAAAGTTTTGGTAGTAGGTGTTGTCTTATATAATGTATAGAACAAATTGCGGTATTTCTTACTGCGATTCAGGCGCTTGATGGCTTCTGAAAGTTTCAGGTTCATCTCCACAGGGTTTTCAATAGGCCCAAGTGCCTGTTGTTCAAGCGAAGCTGCGCGGCCATCCCAGAACAGGAAATCGCGGGCACTGACATTCATGGCGCTCGGTGTGTTGCGATTGCCGAGGCGGCCATGTACACCTTTGCTGAAGGCGGAAGTGTCTGCAAAGGCAAATTCGGGCTTATGACAAGATGCACAGCTAATGCTGCTGTCTTCAGACAGGATGGGGTCGAAAAACAACATTTCGCCCAGGCGCTCTTTGGTAATCTTCTGCGGTGTCTTGCTGAAAGAGAAACCTAATAATACGGCAACAGCCAGTATAGTGATGATAATACCTTGCTTCACAAGTGCAAAATTAAAATAAATAATATCCACTTTCACATAACGCTTCATTTAATACCTTTGCACCGCAAATTATTTTCATACTTCTTATAAATATCTCAGATAATGGAATACCGTATTGAGAAAGACACGATGGGTGAAGTGAAAGTACCCGTTAATGCTTATTTCGGCGCGCAAACACAGCGTTCTATCGACAACTTCAAAATTGCACAGGACATCAACAAGATGCCGAAGGAAATCATCCGTGCATTTGCCTACCTGAAAAAAGCTGCTGCACTTACCAATACGGATCTGGGTGTATTGCCTGCGGAAAAATCTGCATTGATAGGACAAGTGTGTGATGAAATACTTGAAGGTAAACTGGATAACGAGTTTCCACTGGTAGTATGGCAAACAGGTTCGGGTACACAGTCGAACATGAACGTGAACGAAGTAGTTGCTTACCGCGCGCACGTTATAAATGGTGGCCAACTGACTGATAAAGACAAATATGTTCACCCGAACGATGATGTAAATAAATCGCAGTCATCAAACGATACGTTCCCTACTGCAATGCACATTGCTGCATACAAGATGCTGGTAGATGTAACAATACCGGGCATCAAAAAGCTGCGCGATACGCTGGACAGGAAAGCGAAAGAATTCATGCACATCGTAAAGATTGGCCGTACGCACTTTATGGATGCTACACCACTGACACTGGGACAGGAAATAAGCGGTTATGTATCGCAACTGGACCACGGCCTGCGTGCTATCAATAATACACTGGCGCACCTGAGCGAACTGGCACTGGGTGGTACTGCGGTAGGTACAGGCATCAACACACCAAAAGGATATGCAGAACACGTAGCAGGTAATATTGCTAAACTGACTGGTTTGCCTTTCGTTACTGCTGAAAATAAATTTGAGAGTCTGGCTGCACACGATGCTATCGTGGAAGCGCATGGTGCACTGAAAACAGTGGCGGTTAGCCTGATGAAAATAGCGAACGACATCCGTATGCTGAGCTCAGGCCCACGTTGCGGTATCGGTGAAATCTTCATCCCTGATAACGAGCCGGGTTCATCTATCATGCCGGGTAAAGTAAACCCTACGCAGTGTGAAGCATTGACAATGATTGCTGCACAGGTAATGGGTAATGACGTTGCTATAACTGTAGGTGGTTCTAACGGTCATTTTGAACTGAACGTGTTTAAACCTGTTATGATATTCAACTTCCTGCACAGCGCGCGCCTGATAGGTGATGGTTGTGTATCATTCAACGATAAATGTGCGGAAGGTATTGAACCAATACAGGCAAACATTGACGCTAACCTGCACAATTCGCTGATGCTGGTAACATCACTGAACACAAAGATTGGCTACTACAAAGCGGCTGAAATTGCGCAGACTGCACACAAACAAGGCAAAACGCTGAAACAAACAGCTATAGACCTGGGTTATGTAACGTCTGAACAATTTGATGAATGGGTACGTCCTGAAGATATGGTTGGCGAAATCAAATAGAACCCCTGAATCCTCTGAAGGGGACTTGAGTGATATGGAAACGCTCTGCAATTGCAGAGCGTTTTTTATTCGTTTATACTTGTCCGGATGCCTGGTTTTAGTTTATCCCATTGCTGCTGTAGCTGAGGACATCCGACAGCTATTTTTTTATCGATAGCTTGCAGCCAGTCTTCACAGTCTTTTGTACTGTCGAACATAAACCCTACAAACATTGTCCATGTATCAAGAGGAATAGCAAACTCCTTTTTGTTACAATAGTTCAGAAATTCGCATGGATATTTCGCTATGTAATTTTTACAATATTCAGATGCTACTTCAGATACGGCCCCATCGCTTAATTCAACTATCCGATTGAGAATGTAGAAGTAGAATGGGCGTGTGCTATTGTTGTTAGTCAGCACAGAATCCATCAGGCTGAAAAATTCATCATTGTCATACATACAAAACTGACCCTGATAGAAAGCTTTCGCATAAAAGCTGATTGTAGGGTTGTTGAGGTATTGAGATGTGGGGCGCCCATTGATATAGTCGAGACGTTTAGTATTAATGCCTCTGCTTCCAAAGATTGGGTTGTTTTCTTTGGGTATAAGCTGTCCAAAGGAAATTATAGGGACTAATATTAGTATTAGCAATAGTAGTTTCATTGTATAAAAGTACAAAAGCACCTCAATCGAGGTGCTTTTTACAAGTGTCTTAATGTCTAATGACTAGCTCCACACATACTGCTTCTTGTTCAGCAATAATGCTTCGCCGGCAATTGTTTTATCGCCTGTGCTTACTTCATATACCGCGCAGTCGTACAGGATACGGTTTTTCTCTGCAACGATTTCTTTTACCGTAATCACTGCTTCGTATTCAGTATCTACAAACATTGGTTTCATCCACTTCATGCTCTGGCTCATATAAACATGGCCATCTGCATACCACAGCGCACCGAATATTTTAGTGAAAACACTCGCACCCAGGAAGCCATGAATAATGTTGCGGCCAAACATACTTGCTTTGCCGGCTTCTGCATCAATGTGCAGCGGATTTACGTCGCCGCTAACGCGTGCATACGTATCTACATCGTCTTGTGTGTAACTGAACTTGTGGCGGAACTCGTCTCCTACTTTTAGCATAATAATGTCGTTTTTACCTTCTTAAGATAGTAGAAATTTGAAAAAAGGGAGATAATTTCAAAAAAAATAAAATATTAACAATTGGCTGATATCCTCTAGAGTGGCTGATTTGGCACGAAATCCACAGCTTGTAGAATTAATTCAGGGGATATTTTCAGCTAAAATGTACATTTTTTTAATAGGAAACACATACCTTTGCGCCGCCAAAAGGAACTTGTAGAAAAGGTGCTGAAAGAATAATAGTGAGGTAATAGATTGCTAATATAGGAGTTTTTCTTTTGTGCAATACAAATAACGAAACAATTTTTAAAATAAGTATAAAACTTAAACTATGGCTAACCAAGACAGCAAAAACTTTGTAGAGAGCGTACTGGACGCACAGAAACAAGCTGTAGATACAGTAGTGGAAAACACTAAAAAGCTGGCAAACGGCAACGCAATGGTAAATGATACTGTAGCTAAAGGTAGCGAGTGGTACAAAAACTGGCTGGATGGTCAGAAATCTGTATTCTCTGCAACTACAGAAAAAGCTAACAGTGCTACTGCAACTGCACAAGATAACATGGCTAAAATGAATGAGTTTTACCAAAACTGGTTCAATACACAAATGGGCTGGGCTAAGCAAATGTGGGAAATGAATATGGACTACATGAAAAATGCTACGCAACAGCAACAAGCTACTGCAGCTAATCCAATGGAACAGTTTAGCAATATGTGGAATTCACAAACTGCAAACTGGAACAACTGGATGAACGGTATGAACATGATGAACAACTGGAACAATACAATGAACCAGTTTCAAAATCAGTTCCAGAACAACAACCCATTCAGCATGGATACATGGAAAAAAGCAAGCGATAACTGGACTTCAGTTTTTAACCAATACTATACAATGCTGAACAGCACTTTTGCAGATATGCAAAAGAACATGCAGAACGGTACTACACAGGATGCTTACCGCAACATGGTAAACGTAACTGAAGGTTTCGGTCGTTTTGCAGAAATGTGGATGCCTTTCATGAAGTCTATTCAGGAAAAAACATTCAACACTGAAATGTTCAAGCAATACATGAACCCTGCTATGTACAAAGAAGTAATGGACAAGTTCTTCGGTTTTATGCCTGAACAAAGCCGCCAGTACATGCAGAACATGACTGACATGATGCAGAAAGGTATGGGCCAGATGAACCAAATGGGCATGGGCAACTACCAGCAAATGCGTGGTATGATGAACAACATGATGCCTAACACATCTGATATGTTCTCCGGTATGCTGAATGGCTATAACACATGGTACAGCAACCTGAACAACGCAATGTCTCCTATCACAAAAATGATGACACCTAACCAACATACAAAAGCTATGATGGAATGGAACGACATCGCAAACCGCATGATGGTTTACAATATCAAGAATGCAGAAATGCAATACATGATATACAACCAAGGTGTGAAAGTAATGGATAGCCTGGCTGAAAACGTTGCTGCTAAAATGCAGAAAGGTGAAGAAGTTAGCAATATGATGGCGCTGTACCAAGAGTGGCTGAACATCAGCGATAAAGTATATGTTTCTTTGTTTGAAAGCGAAGAGTATAGCAAGCTGATGGCTGAAACAAGTGCGCTGCAAATGAAACTGCGCAAAGACGTTGAAGCACAAATGGAAAAAATGCTGGTTGCTGTTCCTGTAGCTACACGTAGCGAAATGGACGAAATGTACAAAGCTATCTACGACCTGAAAAAGCAAGTACGCAGCCTGGAAAAACAACTGGAAGCTACTGCTACTGAAGGTGCAGAAGAAACTGCTAAAAGCAAAAGCAAGAAAGCTTAATTAAAATAGTTTGTTGTAGTGTTTAATAACTGAGTCCTGCCTTCGTGGCAGGACTTATTTTTTGAGCATAGCCTTCAGCATACGGGTATTGCCCGCCATGTCTTTGCGTACTTCTACATCGGTATAGCCCATGGCCTCAAACAGTTCCTTGGCTTGCATAGAATAGTCCCTGTCAAGCTCGCAATAGATGAGGCCGCCTTCGTTGAGGTGTGTTTTGCCAAACTCTGCAATGATGCGGTAGAATAACAAAGCATCTGTAGTTGGCACAAACAGTGCTACATGCGGTTCGTGGTTCAGCACATTGGCGTGTATCGTTGCCTTTTCGCTTTCCGGTATATATGGTGGATTGGAAACAATGATATCATATTTGTCTAAAGTGTCTACTTGTTCCGGATTCAGGAAGTCGATATGTTTTACCTCAACAGTTGCATTCAGGTTACTGGCATTCATGCGTGCAACCAAAAGTGCGCCGCTGCTTATATCGCAGGCTGTAACGGTAGATTGAGGTAAGTCCAGCTTTAGAGAAACGGCAATACAACCACTACCAGTGCCAATATCTATAATGGCAGGAGATTTACCCGCATTATCTTTTACAACCCAATCAACCAGTTCTTCCGTTTCAGGGCGGGGTATCAGCACACTTTCATTTACCATAAATTCACGGTTCATAAACCATGTTTTGCCAACAATGTATTGTACAGGGGTAGCTTTCAGCAATAGCTCTTTTGTGTTGGCGTACTGTTGTTGCTGTGCATCTGTAAATTGCCTGTCTTTTTCTGTAAGACGCTCTAATTTATCGGCATCTGTGATGTGCTCCATAATAGCGTGGGCTATGGCTGCGGACTCTCCTTCGTCGTACAATGATAACAATGCATTCTTCAAATCGTAATAAGCCTGTCCGTATGTGAGCATCGGGCAAAGATACCCCAAGCGCAGAGAATAGCGGGCAATTAATTTAGAATATCTTTGCAGCCATGATGCACGAAGCATATATGCGCCGCTGCCTGCAACTGGCAGAGATGGGTAAGGGTAATGTATCGCCCAACCCCATGGTAGGTGCTGTATTGGTGCATGACGGACGTATAATAGGTGAGGGTTGGCATCGCGTATATGGAAAGGCACATGCCGAGGTAAACTGTATAGATAGTGTAGCAGATGCAGATAAACACCTGATACCGGAAAGCACCATGTATGTGAGCCTGGAGCCATGCGCGCATCATGGCAAAACACCGCCATGTGCAGAAAGATTGGTGAAGGAAAAAGTAAAAGAAGTGATAGTGTGCAACTCCGATCCGTTTGAAAAAGTAGGCGGACGAGGTATGCAGATACTGCATGAGCATAACATTAAGACTTATACAGGCGTATTAGATAAAGAAGGCCGATGGCTGAATCGCCGCTTCTTCTGTGTGCAGGAAAACAAGCGTCCGTATATCATATTGAAGTGGGCGCAGTCTGACAATGGCATATTCGCCCCATATGGCAACAGGCGCTACCAGATAAGCAATGCGTACAGTAGCAGCATCGTACACAAATGGCGAACGGAAGAAGATGCTATTATGGTGGGTACGAATACTGCATTGGCAGACGACCCGCAACTGACAGCCAGACTGTGGGAAGGGAAGAGCCCGCTACGAATTGTTATAGACCGCTCGCTGATATTGCCAACAAATCTGAAACTTTTTAACAGGGAAACAGATACTTGGGTGGTGAATGATAAGAAAGAAGAGGAGGGTGAAAACCTGCAATATGTGAAACTGGAATTTGATGAGCATCTGCTCGAAAATATATTGCAACGATTGTATGATGCAAAAGTGCAATCGCTGATAGTAGAGGGTGGGGCAAAATTGCTGAACACATTTATTGATAAGGGCCTGTGGGATGAGGCGCGTGTGATAACAGGCAATAAAGTAATAGAGCATGGTATTGCTGCACCTGTACTTAGTAATGCTACAAAAGCATTTGAAACTGAACTGGAAGAGGATGCATTGCAAGTGTATGTAAACAGCGATAGTAAATATCCTTATGCGGAGGGTATGGGTTTATGATGTTCCTGCTACTGACGGTGCTGCTGAATGCAATACTCTTTATTCTCTTTAAACTATTCCCGAAATACAAAGTTGATACGCTACAGGCTATTGTGGTAAACTACATTACCTGTGTGGTAACAGGTAGTTTGTTCTTAGGAGAATTTCCCGTTGGGAGCGAAAGTGTAGCGCAGCCGTGGTTTGGTTGGGCATTGGCAATGGGGGCAATGTACATTAGCCTGTTCAATTTTATAGCATACTGTACCCGCAACTATGGTGTGGCTACGGCATCGGTAGCTAATAAGCTATCATTGGTAATACCCGTAGTGGCTGCGGTGGTGTTGTATGGTGAAAGGTTGAGTGTGATAAATATTGTTGGTATTGTTTTGGCTTTTCCCGCAGTTTATTTATCTGTAAATAATAAAAATGAACACAGTGCGAAGCATGGCATGTTGCTGCCTGCACTATTGTTCCTGTTTAGTGGTACACTGGATAGCATTACCAAATATGTAGAGCATCATCATCTGCAAGAGGTAAAGCAACAAGCTGTGTTTCCGATACACGTATTTGCGGTAGCCGCAAGTATTGGTGTGGTGTTGGTATTAATACTGGCAGCAGTTAAAAAGATACAATTGCATTACAGGAATATAGTTGCGGGCATCGTACTAGGGGTACCCAATTATTTTTCTATCTACTACCTGATACGTATGCTGAATGATAAAAGCATGCAGAGCAGTATAGCCATAGCACTGAATAATATTGGTATCGTATTGCTGAGTGCATTGGCTGCATTATTATTTTTGAAAGAGAAACTGACAAAGCAACGCATCATTGGTTTGCTGCTTGCTATTGTGTCTATAGTATTGATAGCTTGGGTTAATGGCTGATAATTTTAAATATAAAACACCGGAAGGAGGTACTACTGCCGAGTTTAAAGACAGGGGTAGTAAGTTTCTGGCATATGCATACCCTGTAAGCAGTGCAGAGGATGTGAAAGCAAAGCTGCAAGTGCTGAAGAAGGAGCACCCGAAAGCAGTGCATCATTGTTATGCATACAGGATAGGCACAGATGGTTTGCTATACCGTGCCAACGATGATGGTGAGCCATCGGGTAGTGCAGGTAAGCCTATACTCGGGCAGATAGATAGTGCAGGTATTACCAATGTGCTTGTGGTGGTGGTGCGTTATTTTGGTGGTACACTGCTTGGTGTGCCCGGACTGATAAATGCATACAAGACTGCTACGCAAGATGCGTTGCAACAAGCTTCATTGATAGAAAAGTGGATAGAGCAACGTGTCGAAATACAATTTGACTATCCTGTAATGGGGGAAGTAATGTATCTGCTTCGCCAGTGCGAGGCTACGGTGTACAAGCAAGACCTGCAATTGTTTTGCGTGGTACAAGCTGGCATACCCAAACCGCAGGCAGATGCATATATAGCAAAGCTTTCAGAAATTAGAGGTGTGGAGGTAAAGCTCATTTAATGCAAACAGCACAACATAGCATATTGATAAAGGAAGAAGCCCGCAGGCTGGGTTTTGATGCCTGTGGTATTGCTATGGCCGTGCAGTTGGATGAAGATGCGCGCAGGCTGGAAAGTTGGTTGAAGAATGGCTTTCATGGTACGATGCAGTACATGGAAAACCATTTTGAAATGCGGACAGACCCTCGTAAATTGGTGCCGGGGGCAAAGTCTGTCATTACACTTCTTCTTAATTATTACCCCGAACAACAACAGCAACCTGACGCACCTAAGATTGCTAAGTATGCATATGGCACAGATTATCACTATGTGATACGTGAGAAGCTGAACAACCTGCTTGCGTTTATTAAAGCAAATATTGGCGATGTAGATGGCCGTGGATTTGTGGATAGTGCGCCTGTACTGGAACGTAGCTGGGCTGTGCGTAGCGGACTTGGTTGGGTTGGCAAGAATTGCAACCTGCTTACCAAACATTCGGGTTCTTTCTTTTTTATTGCTACGCTTATTACAGATTTAGATTTAGAAGCAGATGCACCATTCAGTACAGACTATTGCGGTACTTGCAGAAAGTGTATAGATGCCTGCCCTACGGAAGCGATTGTATCACCCACGATTGTAGATGGCAGCAAGTGTATTTCATACCTGACTATAGAACTGAAAGACGCGCTGATGCCGCAAGGTTTTGAAGGTAAGATGGATGGGTGGATGTTTGGCTGCGATGTATGCCAGGATGTGTGCCCGTGGAACAGGTTTTCGAAACCCAATGCAGAACCACATTTTACACCTATCCCCGAAATACTGAACTTATCGCTTGCTGAATGGGAAGCTATGAGCGAAGATGCTTTTAAGAAAGCATTTAAAAACTCGCCCATGAAGCGTAGTAAGTGGAGTGGAGTGCAGCGGAATTTGAAAGCGGTGAAAAATAGCTATTGATTTTCATTACGCTTTTTTTGCTCGATAAGTTGTCTGATGTCATTTGGCCATAAATGCTCTGCAACATTTTCTTCCCAATATGCTAATGTCTGAAACTTGCGTTCTTCAAAAGTTAATTGTTGTAGTGGGTATTTTATTCTGAATTCAACTTCAGTTTCAAATATTTCTGCATTTTCAGCAAGCAATTGTTTTACTGCATTTGCCGCTTCATCAGCATCGTCAAATAATATAAATAGGTCTTTTGTCTTGCCTGCAATGCGATAGCCTGACGGAAATTGATCAGATTTAACTAGGGCATATTCTTCAATACTATACATATCTACTTATTCTTCCCTTCCAGCATTGGTACAAAGCTGAAATCGCCGAGGGTTTCTTCTTTTACATTACCTGCTGCGTCTTTTGTTATGCGCATCATCTTTTGCCCGTTGTCATCGCCAACAGGTATTACTGCAATGCCGCCCGGTTTTAATTGTTCTATCAGCTTGGGTGGTATAAATGGTGCTGCCGCCGTTACTATCACTTTATCGAAAGGACCGTAAGTAGGCAAGCCCTGAAAGCCATCGCCATAAAAGCGTTTGATGTGCGGGTAGTTTTTGATGAAGAAGAAACCACCTACATAATCGTATAATGCCTTTTGCCGTTCAATACTGAAAACCAATGCGCCCAACTCTGCCAGTACACATGCCTGATATGCGCTACCTGTACCTATCTCTAATACTTTGTCAAACTTCTTAATCTCCAGCAACTGCGATTGGTAGGCAACTGTGTAGGGTTGTGATATAGTTTGGTTGGCAGTGATAGGGAAAGCTCTGTCCTCGTAAGCAATGCGTTCAAAAGCAGGGTCAAGGAAAAAATGGCGTGGTATGCTGTTTATAGCTTCTAGTACTCGTTCGTCTGTTATGCCTTTCTCGCGTAGTAGATTTACTAAATCTCTGCGTAATCCTTTGTGTAAATAATTATCGTCTTTCGGTTTGCTGTGCAGCATACTGCGAAGTTACGAGCGAGGTTTGTGAAATAAAACTTGCAGAATCAGAAAGTCTGTATAAAGCCCTTATTTAAAATTGACTGCCAATCCCATGCCTACATAGTTGGGTTGCGCTACAGGCTGTATGCGCAATGATATATCGCGCGATATGTCGAAGTTTTTGAGGTGAGCTGAGGCAATGGCATCTATTACCTGTACGGTATAGCCAAGTGCAGTAAGCAGTACCGTCATATCCAACCATTTGCGGTACTGGTCTTGCAGTTGCTTCAGGTTTTCTGTAGTATAGTTTTTTGTTTCTATATCCGTATCAACTGTTGTCGGGTCGTTATCGATACGTGTGTAGTATGCTTTGCGGTATTTCTGGTAATTGGTAAGGTTGAAGTTGATGAAATAACCCGCTGCTGCTACGCCAACGTATATGGCAGGTACTTTCCAGTATTGGCGGTTGTAGAACTGGCCACTACCGGGGAGTATGGCAGAATACATGCCTGCTTTTTTAGGCTTTGGTTCAAATTTGTGTGGCTTAATTTCTTTTGCCTTGAAACTGTCTTGAGTAGCTTTAGGTAAAGGGTCAACAACTGCAAATGTGGTGTCTGTAGATAGCTCCTTACCAGTCGTTGTATCGCTGACAGATTGTGCCGATGTGTTGAAGATAATCAACAACATGGCTGCAATAAGAAGTGTGTATTTGCGGTATGTAACAGACATCGGTTTCACCAAAGCGCCTCAAAGGTAATAAAAACGGGCTATCTCACAGAGATAACCCGTTGCAAATATTAGTTAAATGCTGGCATTATTTCATGCCAGTACCCATATTTACTTTTGTGTCCATTTTCATCAGGTCGTTTATCACGTTTACCGTTTCAGAAAGGTACATGTCTTTTTTCAGTGCTTTTATCCACTCATCGTTTTTCTTAACAGAGTTACTGTCAAGGTTTATTTTAGCAATATCTACCTGAGGGTTAGAGATACTTAATGGTGTTGTTTTCTTCTCTACTTCTTCCAGCTTTTTGCCAACTGCATTTGCTTCTTCCAGTTCTTTACGATATTTAGTCTCATTGAGGGATACAAGGTTTTCTTCTTCCAGTTTTTTAATGCGATTCGCACTTTCTTTTATTAGTCCGAAAGATGGGTTGGCATCTACACGTTTTTTGCTACGTGCAGCCAATTCCTGTGTGTTTACAGGGTTGTTTACCACATTGTATTTAACAGCAGGTATTTCATCCCATTTCATGGCTGCTTTATCGCGACGTTCGCCAAGGTCCATATGCTCGTAAGCATCAGGCAGCATTACGTCAGGCGTTACACCTTTCAATTGTGTAGAACCACCGTTTACTCGGTAGAACTTCTGGATAGTGAGTTTCAGTGAGCCGATAGTATCACCGCTGTTAGCTACGCGTTTTCCTGCTGCAACACTTTCCAGCCATGTGCGGTATTCATCAAGCGATATTACTTTCTGTACTGTACCCTTGCCGTAGGTTGGGGAGCCTACGATAACGGCACGCTTATAGTCTTGCATGGCAGCAGCCAGAATTTCTGATGCAGATGCACTACCTGTATTTACCATGATAGCCAGAGGACCGTCGTATAATACACCACTTTGCGGGTCATCGAGCTGAGCAGCACTGTTGCCATTGGTCTTTACCTGTACCATAGGGCCTTTGTCTATAAACAGGCCTCCCATGTTTACAACATCTGTCAAGGAACCACCACCGTTGCCACGCAGGTCGAGGATGATGCCCGTTACACCTTCATTTTTCAGTTTTGCAACTTCTATTGCCACGTCTTCAGAACAACGGCGTCCGTTATAGTTCTGGAAATCTGCATAGAATTCAGGCAGATATATATAGCCTATTTTAGAACCGTTGTTATTAATGATGGCAGACTTTGCAAATGTTTCTTCTCTTTCTACCACACCGCGTATGATGGGGATTATTTTAGTAGCACCGCTTACTTGTTTTACAGTCAGGCGTACTTCTGTACCTTTTGGTCCACGGATGATTTTTACTACATCGTCTATGTCGTAGTTTTGCACATCAACAGGTTCTGCAGCGCCTTGTGCTACTTTCAGTATTACGTCGCCTGCTTTTAGTTCACCTTGCTTCCAGCATGGGCTGCCAGGTACTATAGATACTACTTTTACTTTTCCGTCGTCGTTTTGCAGTTGTGCACCTATACCAAAGAAAGTACCTGACATTTGTTCATCAAACAGAGCTTTGTCTACCGGTGGGAAATAGTCTGTATGCGGATCGTGCGTGCCTGCAATGCTGTTGACGAAGAATGTAAAACGGTCGTCGTCTTTCAGCTTATTCATGCGTTTGAAGTAGTAGTCCATATTTTTCTTAATGGCTACTCTTGCAACAGAATCGAGCTGATTGTCAGACATTACCACTTTCAGGGTAGTGTCTTTTTTCTCTATACGTTTCTTCTGGTCGTCTTTCAGGTCTACATATTTTGCCAGCACTCTATATTTCATATAGGTGTTCCAGCGGCTTTGCAGTTCGTTTGTGTCTTTTGCAAAAGGTACTTTTTCACCATTCAGGTTGATTGTTTCATCTGTAGAAAAAGTGAAAGGCATTTTCAGCGCATTGCTGCAGTAGCGTTCAGCATCTTTTACACGTTGTTTGTATATAGCGTTGAAGTCGTCAAAAAAGCTAACTACATTTTCCCCGTCATTTTCCTCCAGTATCAATTCATACTTCTTGAAGCTTTTAATGTCTTCTTGCGTCAGGATACGCTTGTCATAGTCAAGACCATTCAAAATTTTATTATAAGCCGTTACAGAAAAAGAATCATCCATTTCGCGAGGCGAGAAGTGATTTTGCTGTATTGCTTTCAATACGGTTTTAATAGCCAGTTTTCTCTTGTCATCAGGAGTACCGCCATCTGCTGCATACCTGAACGAAAAAAACGCAGCCAGTGCAGACAGAACTAAAAGTGGTATCAAAATCTTGTTCTTCATGAAACGTAACATAGTCCTCAGTTAAATTAACCTATTATAACAAATGTAACTGATTTGGCGTTAATAAAAAGCTAATCCCCAATGGGTTGTAATGCCCTCAAAAGGGGGATTTTCGGGTATATAAACGTAAATTGCAGCCTTATTGTTGATATGAGAAAGGTATACTTCAGGGAGCTTGGTATAATAGAGTATGGCGATGCATGGCAAATGCAGGAAGCATTGATGAAGGAAGGGCTCGACATCAAAGCGCAATGGTATAACGTGCCTGATGCAGAACGTCCCGCGGAAAACGGTATCAAACATCACCTGCTATTCTGTACACATCCGCATGTGTATACGCTTGGTAAAAGCGGGCATATGGAAAACCTGCTGGTAAACGATACCCGACTACAAGAACTGGGTGCCAGCTTCTATAAAACTAACAGAGGTGGAGATATTACCTACCACGGGCCAGGACAAATTGTAGCATACCCTATACTGGACTTGGAACAGTTTTATACAGACCTTGGAAAGTACATGCGCAATCTGGAGGAAGTCGTAATCAGAACAATAGCACATTACGGACTGAAAGGTGATAGGTTGCCGGGCTCGACAGGTGTGTGGCTGGATCCTGACAATCCCGCTAAAGCACGAAAGATATGTGCAATGGGTGTGCGTAGCAGCAGGTGGATGACAATACACGGACTGGCATTGAATGTAAATACGGATTTACGCTTTTTTGACTACATAGTACCTTGCGGCATTACAGACAAACAGGTGACATCTATGCAAAAAGAACTTGGTAAGGAACTGAATGAGTTGGAAGTTAGGGAGATATTAAGAAGGGAATTTTCTAATGTGTTTGAGAGCGAAATTGTTAATGATTTAGTAAATCTGAATAATTAGAAAATTAGTATATTAGATATACTTTCAACGCTAATTACCGTTTATGCCCGATAAGATTTTATATAACTGGGGTACCAACCACCTTCAGATAAAACTTGGCGACAGAATTGCTCCGAGAATAAAAGCGTTGTTTTGGGGGGAGTTTTTATTGACTGCCGGCATGGCAACAGTTTTTCTATTACAATCATTGCCATTCAAGGCTAGTTTCATTCATATCATTTCCGGTTTAGGTGCTGCATTTTTATATGCTTTTGCAGCATATAGATTTATGACGCGTATGTTGTATAGGGAAGAGGTGTGGCTGGATGGGGAGTTTCTGATGATTGTAAATATTACCCCATTCAAACGTAAGGTTAGCAAATATAACTGGCAGGATATTGGCCCCCTGCACTATGCAGGCAAGATGGCAAAAACAGATCATCCGTTGAAGGGGCAGTGTTATGATTATTTTGGTTTTGAAACACAGGAGCAATTAATACAGAATATGTATGATGAGGGTAACCTCTATTTCAATTACTACGGTTTCTCTGTCCGCTTTGCAAAGGGAGTTTACTCTTGGAATGCAGAAGAAATGATACGTATGATGAAGCTGTATATGGGTGATGCACTTCGTCTTGGCCCTGAATGGAAACGAATGGCGCAAGAAACCTTTGACGTGGAAGATGAGGCTTAGTATATAGTTATATAGCCTGTTTCCAGCATTTTTCTATCCTCTAACAGTTCAAATTTATAAATACCTTTCTTCTGAAAGTTACGCTTGTCGAGTATTATCATTGGCGCACTTACGCGTTCAATCTCCAGTACTTGTTTGTTATCGTTATTCAGAAAACTCACAGCATAATGATGTCGTGTATAGTTAGGTATATCAATATTTATATGCCCGGTAAAAGGATTGGTGTAGATGTATTGTGACTTTATATAGGCTACACCATCTTCAGTAGCTTCTTCAGGAATATCTAATGTAATACGTGGAGCAATTTCAACAACAGGTACGGCTACGGTATTGGCTTGTGGCGTTATGGTAGCAGATTCAGTTTTTATAGGTTCTATTTTAATGTTTGCGGTTAGTTTTTGTAGAGAATCGTTAGGAGCTAATACTTGTGCATTAATAATATCGATACTATCTACAGCAATCGCAAAACGGTTACTATACCAAGTAAGGTCAGAATTGAATACAATGTAAAGCCTGTACCAGTTCTTTCCTGGTTTAGGGTGTCCGTCAATATATGCCTGTGGCCCTTTTTTTAGGTTTTTTACCAATCCGAGTGTTATGTAATTATATATGCTATCGGATGACCGCTGAACAGCGATAGACTTAATGCCATCGTACTGACAAGTCCAGCTAAGGATATTCAACCCTTTTGAAGTAGAACCTGTCATATCGGGTAGCATAGGTTGAGCCCATGCGTTTGTTGTAAATAATACTGTGATGAGAACTGATAAAGTAGCCCTGACGAACCTAAACATCCTCCAAACCTACAGTAAAAATCGATTTGATTAAAACTGACTTACAAGATTTTATTTTCTATAACATTTATCATAATAAACCCATATTAAGGTACAGCATTTGTACAAACAATAATTTCTTTATAGGTTTGGCTGTATATCTAACTACATTATGGGTTTATTTGTCAGGAAACCGTTGAACCTACTTCTTGCTGAGGCATCAGACTCGGAAAAGGGGCTCAAGAAAACACTAACCGCTCCAGCGTTGGTTGCACTGGGCATTGGTGCCATCATCGGCGCAGGTCTATTTTCTATTACAGGGGGTGCTGCAGCATCAAATGCAGGACCTGCAATTACAATATCATTTATAGTAGCAGCATTGGGTTGTGCATTTGCAGGTCTTTGTTATGCTGAATTTGCATCTATGATACCTATAGCGGGTAGCGCATATACCTACAGCTATGCAACAATGGGTGAGTTTCTGGCATGGATAATAGGATGGGATCTTGTATTGGAGTATGCAGTAGGTTCTGCAACGGTTGCTATCAGTTGGTCTAGATATCTGGTTAAATTCCTACAGTATTTCGGTATAAACCTTGGTCCGGAATTCACATCCTCTCCGTTTGAGGGTGGTATAATGAATGTGCCTGCTGTATTTATAATAATACTGATGTCATTGTTGCTGATGCGTGGTACAAGGGAATCTGCATTCATTAATGGTGTGATAGTAACACTGAAAGTTGCGGTTGTGTTGATATTCATAGCATTGGGATGGCAGTACATACATCCTGAAAACTATACGCCATATATACCTGATAATACAGGTAGGTTTGGAGAGTTTGGCTTCAGCGGTATAGTACGCGCAGCGGCTATTGTGTTCTTTGCATACATCGGTTTTGATGCGGTATCTACTGCCGCACAGGAATCAAAGAATCCTAAGCGAGATATGCCTATAGGTATTTTGTTATCGCTTTTTATATGTACTATTCTATACATATTGTTTGCACATGTAATGACAGGTGTGGCAAATTATAAAGAGTTTGCCGGTAAAGATGGTATCGCACCTGTTGCAGTAGCTATTGACCATATGGGTAAAGCAGGCGCAGACGGCGTAATTGTACCGGATTATCCTTGGTTGAATAAGGCTATCATTGTAGCTATTCTTGCAGGTTATTCCTCTGTGATTATGGTAATGTTGATGGGACAGTCTCGCGTGTTCTTCTCCATGAGCCGCGATGGTTTGATTCCTAAAGTATTTTCTGACGTGCACCCTAAATTCCAGACACCTGCGCGCAACAACTTCCTGTTTATGTTGTTTGTGAGCATATTTGCGGCATTTGTACCAGCAAACGTTGTGGGAGAAATGACAAGTATCGGCACGTTGTTCGCATTCATTCTAGTATGTGTGGGTGTAATAGTAATGCGTAGAAAGATGCCTGATGCACCACGTGCTTTCCGCACGCCACTGGTGCCATTGGTTCCTGTTCTGGGTATTGCAACATGCTTGTTTATGATGGTTTTCCTACCATTGGATACATGGATACGTCTGGTTGCATGGATGATGGTTGGGTTTGACGTATACCTGTTCTACGGTATGAAGAACAGCTATCTGAATAAAGGTGCATTTAATAATAAGAGCTACAAAACAGTATCATATACAGGATTGGGTATGGTAGCCATACTGGTATTCGTGGCAATGAAACACCATGCAGATGCCTCTACTGATGATGCCGGGTTGTATTATTTCTCATTAATATTCGCTGCATTGCATGCCGTACTGTATGTGTTAACAATGAGCAGGGGTAGAAAGGAAACGGCTTAGTAAAGCTTTGTATATACATATTTGACAGGTGTTTCGCTGCGGTGGAGCACCTGTTTTTATTATAGGTATGTTATATCAGACTATGCCTTATTTTCCCTTTTAACTATACTATTTATTGAGTACATTTGTCCGTTCAAATTTCAGAATACATTTAATATTATAAAATATTTGCTTTATGGCGTATGATGTAATAGTAGTAGGTAGCGGTCCCGGTGGTTATGTTGCGGCAATCCGTGCCTCTCAGTTAGGTTACAAAACAGCAATTGTAGAAAAAGAAAATCTGGGTGGTATCTGCCTGAACTGGGGTTGTATCCCTACCAAAGCGCTGATAAAATCTGCACAGGTATTGGAATATATCAGCCATGCGCAAGACTATGGTATAGTTGCAGGTGAGTCTAAAGCAGACTTCAATGCTGTTATCAAACGTAGCCGTGGTGTTGCGGATAAAATGAGCAAGGGTATCCAGTTCCTGATGAAGAAGAACAAGATTGAGGTGCTGATGGGTATGGGTAAACTGAATGCTAAGAAAGAAGTAGAAGTAACAGGTGCTGATGGTAAAACAACAGCATATGCTGCAAGGCATGTGATACTGGCTACCGGTGGCCGCGCACGCCAACTGCCAAATCTGCCGATAGATGGTAAGAAAATCATCGGCTACCGTGAAGCGATGAACATGCCGACACAACCTAAATCTATGATAGTAGTAGGTAGTGGTGCTATTGGTGTTGAGTTTGCGTATGTGTACAATAGCATGGGTACTAAGGTTACTATCGTTGAGTTTATGCCGCGCATAGTACCGGTTGAAGACGAGGATGTATCTAAAGAACTGGAGAAAGTATATAAGAAAAAAGGTATCAGCATCATGACCAATGCTTCTGTTGAAAAAGTAGAAGGCAGCGGTGCAGGTGTTGTAGCACATATCAAAACAGCAGACGGCAACATGTCTACACTGGAAGCAGATGTAGTACTGAGCGCTGTGGGGGTTTCTGCAAACATCGAAAACATTGGTCTGGAAACTCTGAACATTACTACAGACAAAGGCAAAGTAGTAGTAGATAAGCACTACAACACAAATGTTGCAGGCATCTACGCTATCGGCGATATTGTACCCGGTCAGGCACTGGCACACGTAGCTATGAAAGAAGCTGTTATCTGTATTGAAGCAATTGCTAACAAAGAAGGTAAATACCACCACGTACCGGAAGCGTTAGATTATAACAATGTGCCGGGCTGTACATATTGCTCTCCTGAAATAGCTTCTGTTGGTATGACAGAAAAACAAGCTAAAGAAGCAGGCTACGAAGTGAAAGTAGGTAAATTCCCATTCTCTGCATCAGGTAAAGCAAGTGCTGCGGGTGCAAACGAAGGTTTTGTAAAAGTAATCTTTGATGCTAAGTATGGCGAATGGCTGGGTACGCACATGATAGGTGCAAACGTTACCGAGATTATTGCACAAACTGTAGCAAGCCGCAAACTGGAAACTACATGGCAAGAGCAACTGGATACAATCTTCCCTCACCCTACAATGAGCGAAGCTGTGAAAGATGCTATTGAAGTAGCATTGGGTGAAGCAATACACCTGTAATAAATGCTGAAAGGCAGACTGTATAAAAAAGGGCTATCAATCTGATAGCCCTTTTGTTTTTGGGTTTGTCTTTTCCATACATTCGTGTTTCATAAACTTGAAAACATGCGTTCTGTTATTTTCTCCATCTCTTTATTACTATTGGCAACAAGCTGCGGCAACGAGCAGCCTAAAAATGATACGGCCGCTACTACTGTTGAAACGCCCACTGTATCAGCATTACAAACAACAGTTGATAGCATTGCAAAATCTGTGAACGCCAAGATTGCAGTTGCCGGCATTAACGTAGAAACGGGCGATACTTTTTACTACAATGCAACAGACCATGTGCCTACACAGAGTACTATCAAGTTTCCGTTGGCTATCATGATTATGAAGCAGGTAGATAGTGGTAAAATATCGCTGGATGAAAAGTTTACACTGACCAAAGAAGAATTAGCAATACCAGGAGGTAAAACACTGACAGAGGCATTGCATGGAGGAAACAGCATGAAAGTACATTCGCTGCTGGAGTATATGACGCATGTAAGTGATAATATCAGCTTCTTTGGCCTTACAAGGCGTGTAGGCGGCGGCAAGAAAATAGAAGAATATATAAAGAGTACAGGGCTGCAGGGTATTCGTGTTGCACAACGAGAAGGAGAGCCTTATGTAGACTTCAGTAATCCGTATGATACATGGTGTACGCCACAGGATATGGCAAAACTGATGGTGAAGTTTTATAAAGGTGAGCTAATGAGTAAGACATCAACAGACACATTGCGTAGCATAATGGAGCGTACTACAGGTGGCACAAAACGTATTAAAGGTTTGTTGCCGGAGGGTACTGTTGTAGCACATAAAACGGGTAGCAGCGATACCAGAGATGGTAAAACAATTGCCATTAACGATATAGGTATTGTAACACTCCCTAATGGACAGCACATAGCAATGGCTATTTATGTGCATGATATAACAGGCGATATGGAATATGGCGAAAGTGTAATAGCTGCTGTAGCAAAAGCTATATATGATGATTCCGTAAAGAAGTAATTATCATGAATGAGAAATAACAAAGGGCGCTGAATAAGCGCCCTTTGTTGTGTATATGTAGAATAGGTTAATCCACGACCGTCATGCGGCGCGTGCTTTTTGTTTTATTATTGGTGAGTGTGAGAAAATAGTTGCCTGCGGCCATACTGCTTCTGTCGATAGTGATTTCGTGCTGGCCACGACTGTATTGTTGGTCTGTAATGGTGCGTATTAATCTTCCGTTGGCATCAAATATCTGAATGCGAACATTGCCACCATCAGAATTGAATCTGAAAGATGTAGTATTGACAAACGGATTTGGGTAGTTTTGCTCAAGTGCTTCATTGCTGCCACCTTCCTGTGTATTGATGGATGTACGCGTACTTTTGAATACCGGTAATATAGGGAAGCTGTTCATAAGGATGTCATTCACATCGTTGATGTCTAATTCAAACCAATCTGCAAGTACTGCAGCATATATGCCACGGAAGTCATTTTGCAAAGGTACATTGTCTGCACTACCTGCGCTAGCAGGCAGTATTGGGTTTGAGCCAATAATGCCTGGGTTGACACCCGGGCCAAACACCATAACAGGAGCTGCGGAACCGTGATCTGTACCACCGCTTGCATTTGATTTGATACGGCGTCCGAATTCGCTCATTGTCATAGCAGCTACTCGAGTCTGAAAATCCAGTAGTTTTGCATCATCAAAGAAAGCGTATACAGCTTCTGATATCTTTTGCATCAGGGTAGCATGCGTACCAATTGTAGTGTCTGTAGCATCAGTTTGTGCAGAGTGTGTATCGAAACCACCCAGGCTTACAACATAAATTGGTGTTTTTAGCCCGCCTGCTATGAGTCTTGCAACAATTTTTAATTGGTCAGCCAAAGAGTTGTTGGTAGGGTAGAGCGAGGATAGATTATTGGCTTTGTTGGCAGCATCCCTAATAACCTGATTGTATGTTTGTGTTTGCTGCATCACATACCTGATAAATGTTAGTTCATGACCAGCATGTGTAGGCGGGGCGGGGTCTACAAGGTTATTTACTATCTGGTAAAAGCTATTGATATTTGATATAGCCATTGCAGAATTAATATTCGCCCCTTGTGTTATCATAGAAACACCTGATCCTATTTGAATCGCTAATGGATCGGGCATGTCTAAACTTGGGTAATCCTTGGGATAACCCGGATATTGCTTGTCTAAGTAACGACCAAGCCAACCTGATTCTTCATAGACCTTTGAGTCGGAAGCACTAAACCATATATCTGTTGCTCGGAAGTGAGAGAAGTTCGGGTCGGGATAGCTAACGCCCTGTGTAATGTTCACCATACCATCGGCATACATTTTCTGAATGCCCGTCATAGCAGGATGCAGGCCGGTTAGGTTTGTATTGGATAATGAGAGTACTTTATTCTGAGGTATCAGTATGTTGGAGCGGGCATTAGATAGTTCGCTGTATTTATCTACGGGTATAACCATATTAAGACCGTCGTTACCACCATTCAGTTGTATAACAACTAATACACGCCCAGTAGCAGCTGTAGATTTTGCCATCATTTGCAATAAAGGATGGTCTGCGTATGTGCTGACAGGTATACCGTTTATCATAAATGCCAGGCCTGCTGCCGGCGTTACTTTTAAGAAGTCTCTGCGTTTCATATTTGCAGTTTTACCCGATAATAAAGATTAACATAAATGGTGTTCCGGTAAACGAAGCAGCTCCAATAAAGTATTTGTAAGCCTTGTTTTTACAATATTGGTATTCGTAGTATTAGGGTTTGACAAATAGTTTGTCCATGCAATAGTCCAATAATAATCAGATGTTTGTCCTGATAATAATTGTGTGTCTTTTAACGCTTTTTTTGACACAGTACTTAGTGGTAGCCCCAGACAATATTTGACAAAGAAATCTATAAGATAATTAGGGTCACTTGCATTAGAACATTGTTTTGCAAACTCAATAACGTCTATTTTAATCGCAGTGCCGGTACCTGCTGAGAAGCCTGAACCGAGCATCATATCGGCAAATGCCATACGCTTAGGAAGAGTAGTAGAGTTAATCCATATTTCATAAAAGTCCGGAGATTGATAGAACGCGGGCCAACCGGATACGTTCGGCGGATCACCTAAGTCCATTGCTAGCGTGCTGCCATAGCTTCGGATATAGTTCCATAGTGCATAGGTCTTATCTACTGATAACGTTGTAGGTATATTCACATTCATGGTTCGGAACATACCCACCATATAGTCCAAAGGTGTACGAATAAAACAGGATTTACTATTTATGTCATAGAAGTGTTCACTCTTTAGTAAGGTTTCCATTACTGGTTTAATGTCATAGTTGTTATTAACCAGTATTGTGGCGAGAGGAGCGATAATGTCGGTTTCCGTAGTACTGTCAATATCGTAATAAACAAAACAACGATATATCTTTCTGCAAATGTGGAGTGCTGTGTCATGATTACGAAATATCATGTAGAGCAGGTCATCAACCTCTGTAGCACCAGCGCTGCCTGATTTGCCTAAAACTACATAGTTGCCGTAGTATGATGTGAAGGCTTTATTTGTTGTATCGTGTTTTGTAGAGTCGAAGTAGCTTGAAATTGTTGTATTATTTATGCGCCAGCCGGTTAAAACTTTTGCTGCTGCTTTAATGTCATCTTCATCATATATCGGAGTGAAGCCTTTGCCTATAGTAAATAACTCCTGTAATTCTCTTGCATAGTTTTCATCGGGTGCAGTTTTAGTATTCAGGTAGCCATTCAGATACACAAGCATTGACGGGTCTAGCGTTACGTTTTTAACTATTGCTTTGAAGTTGCCAAGTGCATTCGCCCTGAACATTGCATTCAGCTTGTACGATTTTCTTGCATCTCCTGTAGTCAATACCTCAGTGGCAAAGTGGTTATGCCAGAATAGTACCATCTTTTCCTGTATGCTTAGGCTTTGGTTCAACATCTGTCCAACCCACCAGGATTTATAAGAATAGTATCGTTGCCCGGTAGTTGTACTGTCATATGGTGCATTAACCCATGTTTGCCCTAATGGTATTGTAGGGTCTGCAACTACTGCATTATAATTATTGAGTGGTGGAGTAGGTGCTGTTGCAGGGAGCGTCAATATTTTATCAACTGCTTGGCTCATAGTCATACTTAAAAGCGTATTTACATCAGCAGGTTTTACGCCAAAAGTTGTTCTGCGAAGTAAATGTATTGCTTCGTCTTCCGTCCAAGCACCAGTATATGGGGTGAGTGTTGAGGTCGTTTTATTGTGCCCTGTTGGTGCACTTTTGTTTACATATTTCTGGTAAACTTGGTCTTTTTCAAGACTGATGTTTGGCGTGTGAGTTTCTTTTTCGGCAATCACCTGCTCCAAAAACTCACGACGGTTTACTTTACCCATAACCGTATATTTTATTAAATAGACTATTTACCTATTAGTAGGTTTAATGAAAAGTTAAAAATATTATATGTGCTTTCATAGCTCTTAACCATATTTTAATGCGTTGATTTTCATTATGTTAAGTAGGGTTGTTGTGAATTACTGATTGTGTTGAGTAATTTGTTTGGTAATATGTATAGACTATACACTATTATAATCTTATTGTGTTGCAGCATTCATGTGCAGGCGCAACGCACACAAACCATACGCGGTACCATTACCGATAAAGAATCTAAGACCCCATTGATAGGAGTTGTAGTGAAGGTAATGGGTGTAACACCTAATATAGTTGGTATTAGCGATGAGTATGGTGTTTATGCATTAAAAGACGCCCCTGTGGGTAAGCTGGCGATAGAAGCAAAGTATATGGGCTATCAGTCTGTGATACTCGCTAATATTCTTGTAACATCAGGTAAAGAGGTAGTGCTGAATATAGAGATGGAAGAGTCTGCAACAAAAATGCAGGATGTGGAAGTGAAAGCTAAAAAAGAACACATTAATGAAATGGCAGTAGTGAGTGCCAAGACCTTTGATGTATCTGAAACGGAACGCTATGCTGGCAGCAGGTCAGACCCTGCACGTATGGCATCCAACTTTGCAGGTGTACAAGGAGCAGATGATTCAAGGAATGATATCATTATTCGCGGTAACTCTCCACAAGGTGTTTTATGGCGGCTGGAAGAAATAGACATACCCAATCCCAATCACTTTGCTGTACCCGGCACTACCGGTGGTCCGGTAAGTATGCTGAATAACAAGACACTTGCCAATAGCGATTTTTTTACGGGCGCTTTTCCTGCAGAGTATGGAAACTCTACTGCAGGTGTGTTTGATTTAAAAATGAGGAATGGAAATAATAATCGTCACGAGTTTACAGGTCAGCTTGGTTTCTTGGGCACTGAGCTTGCTGCAGAAGGACCACTGTCTAAAAAGGGTGGGGCGTCTTATTTATTTACCTACAGATATTCTACACTGAAATTGTTTGAAGGCCTAAATATTAAAATAGGTACAAGCTCTATACCCAACTATCAGGATGCAGCATTGAAGCTAAACTTCCCTATGGGTAAGAAAGCAAATCTTTCTGTGTTTGGTATTGGCGGGCTTAGTAAGATAGACCTGATAGTAAGTAACCAGACAGAGCAGCCGGAAGAGCTATATGGCGAAAGTGATAGAGACCAATACTTTTATTCTAACACAGGTATATTGGGAGCGTCATTCAACTACCTGATAAATAAGAATACCTATACAAAATTCATAATAGCAGAAACAGTTAACGAAATAGGTGCACACCACGATAAAGTATTTCGAGATGCAAACTGGCAGGTAGATTCATTGAAGAATGTATTGGGTTATATGTTCAATACCAAAACTACAAGTGCGCATTGGTACATCAATACGAAACTATCTGCACGCTCTGTGGTGCGAGCTGGTATTGTAAATAACTACTATAGCGTAAACCTCGTAGATAGTAGCAGGCAGTACCCCCCAAGCAGGCAAGACTGGCAGCAAAGGCTCAACTATCAAGGTGGTACTGATTTGTTGCAGGGATATGCGCAATATAAGTATCGCCCAAGTGATGCGTTGACGCTGACAGCAGGGTTGCACGCACAATACCTGACACATAATAGCAAAGTAGCTATAGAGCCACGTATAGGGATGCGTTGGCGTGTATCATCTTCAGGTGTTATGACTGCAGGGTATGGGTTGCACAGCCAGATGCAACAATTGTATCAGTACTATGCGCACCTTCCGCAGTATACACAGGCTGTAATGCATAATTACAACATGGGTTTTACCAGAAGTCATCATGCAGTTGCGGGGTATGAACATGCACTGTCTAAAGTATTAAGGCTGCGTACAGAGGTGTATTATCAGTATCTCTTTAATGTGCCGATAGAAACAAGAGCAGGTTCTTCATTCTCGGGGCTTAATCAAGGTGCATCATTTTCAAGATTGTTTCCTGATGTATTGGTCAATAAAGGTACAGGCTACAACTACGGGCTTGAGCTGACGATAGAGAAAACATTCAGTCAAAACTTCTACGTACTGGCAACTGGTTCGGTGTTCGACTCAAAAGCAAAAGGTAATGACGGTGTTTACAGAAATACAGATTACAACACACGCTTTGCAACCAATCTGCTGGCAGGTTATGAACCTAAGCTGGGAAAAAATAGTGTGCTGATAACAGGTGTGAAAGTAACATATGCAGGTGGTAGGTTGTATTCTCCGCCGGATGTTGCAGCATCCAACACATTGGGCGATTTAGTAGTTGTCGATTCCGCAAGAAACACATTGCGTTTCCCCGATTACTTCAGGGCTGATGCGAAACTGGGTGTACGCATCAATGCAAAGAGGCTGACGCATGAAATAGCGGTAGATCTGGTAAACGTATTCGGCATTAAGAATATCTTATCACTTACCTATAATGCAGATTTGGGTGCGCAGGGTGTGTATCCGTTTGTGAAATCTTATCAATTGGGCTTTTTACCGTTATTTTACTACCGCGTAGATTTTGGCAGCGGCAAAAACAGATAGTATAGATGAATGAAAAGCACCTGAACGGGCTTACGGCAACCCGCGGTTTTGCCGCATTGATGATTGTGATATTTCACTTCGGGCTCAATGTATTTCCGTTCAAACATATGCAACCATTCTTTGCAAAAGGAAACGTGGCAGTTAGTTATTTCTTTACGCTGTCAGGGTTCATTATGTGCTATACTTATTTCAATGAGCAGATACAATACAAAGACTATCTGAAGCGAAGGATAGCACGTATAGCACCATTGTATTGGGTGGCAATGATTGTTTCTATCATACGGGTAAGAGACGAATCGCAGCTTGGTTTTAAAACACTATTGAATTTCTTTTTTGCGCAGGCTTATGTTCCCGGGTATGCATTGACTATAAATAGTGCAGGATGGTCTTTGTCTGTAGAGATGCTTTTTTATTTATTGTTCCCTTTACTGCTTTTGTTATATAAAGCCAATCAGCAACGCTTTGCTTATGGTGCTTTATTGTTCTATGTGCTATCGCAATTGGTACATCTGTGGATGGTAGCACACGCAAAGACAAATAGTAATAACTGGCACGAGCTCACCTATTATTTTCCGTTTGCCCACCTGAATGAATTTGTAATGGGTATGGCAGGGTATTACTTCTATACACACAATAAAGAGCAGCTTAGCAAGATGCCTGTATTGGTAACACTTGCTATGGTGATATTGAGCATTATATATCTGCCATTCAGCAAGCACAATGGGTTATTATCGCCGTTGTTTGTATTGATGGTAGTTGGTATAGCCTGTAAGAAAGATAGCTGGCTTAGTGCAAAGCCTTTGGTATGGTTGGGAGAGGTGAGCTATGGTATTTACATTTTGCAAATGCCGGTGAATTTTTATGTTTCCAAATTCAATGCAAAGTATCTTGGGTTAACTATCAATTGGTTCTTCCTGTTTTTTGTAATTGTATTGATTATTGTGTCTGCACTATGTTATAGCTATATAGAAAAGCCACTGCGCAGGAAAATCAATAGTTTGCAAATATGATTGTAAAATTGTTTTGTTTATGTGCAAGCAAACATTGTAATATTGCATTATGAATAACATGTATAAACACGCCAAACATTGTTGGATGCCTTGCATAACGAAGGGTGTGTGTACTTTATTCTAATATCTGAGAGATTATTAATGACAAGCATATACAGCCCTTCGGTACACACCGAAGGGCTTTTTTTATAACTATACTAAAACAGGCGAGATGAAACTGATAAACAAAAAAATATGCATGGGTAAGGACATTGGCATTCATGGCAATTTGTTCGGCGGCATATTGATGGCATGGATTGATGAGGCTGCTGCAGCATTTGCTACAGAGTATTGCCATACTCCAAATATGGTGACGCTAAGGGTGGGAGAACTGTTGTTTAAAAAACCAATCAAAACAGGGAATCACATACGTGTGTATGGTGAGGTAGCTCATTTGGGTAGTACATCCATCACACTGAATATAGATGTGCGCAAATACAATTTGTATAGCAGTGAGGAGACAGTAGTGTGTACTACGTCTATCACATTTGTGCGTATTGATGACGATGGCAATCCTACACCAATAGGAGAGTCTATCAAAAAGAAACACAGAGAACAACTGGAAGTAGCTGCATTGGGATAAAACAAAAGCAGCCCGTAGGGCTGCTTTTGTTTTTAATGATATGTGGTAAGTTTACCAACCGTCGCCATCCAGCATATTGCCGATGCCACCCAGAATGCTTCCTTCTTCTTTACGTTTGTATGTACCATAAGAAAGGATACGGCCTGCCAACCTGCTGATAGGCAATGTTTGTATCCATACAGTGCCCGGGCCACGAAGTGTTGCAAAGAACACTCCCTCGCCACCAAACAGTGTGTTTTTGATACCACCTACAAATTGGATATCATAGTCTACATTGCGGGTAAATGCTACGATACAGCCTGTATCTATTTTCAGCATTTCACCTGGTTGCAGTTCGCGCTTAGTTACGTGACCACCGGCATGAACAAATGCATGTCCATCACCTTCCAGTTTTTCCATAATGAAGCCTTCGCCGCCAAACAGGCCGGTACCCAGTTTCTTTTGGAATTCGATACCTATAGAAACACCTTTAGCCGCGCACAGGAATGCATCTTTCTGGCATATTACTCTGTTCCCCAGTTCCTGCAAATCAAGCGGGATGATTTTACCCGGATATGGCGATGCAAAAGATACGCGTTTTTTGCCCTGACCTATGTTTGTATAGGTTGTCATGAAAAGGCTTTCGCCTGTCAGCATGCGTTTGCCTGCAGAGAAGAGTTTGCCCATCAGGCTTTGGTTGGGCATACTGCCGTCACCAAATACTGTTTCCATTTGTATACCGTCATCCATCATCATAAAGCTGCCTGCTTCTGCGATGGCTGTCTCCTGTGGGTCCAGCTCTATCTCTACATATTGCATTTCCTCTCCGTGGATGTGGTAATCAATTTCGTGGTTGTTGCGCATAGTGTTTTTATAAAATTAGCTTGTCAAAACTATGTGGTTAATAAATGTGTAATATATAAAGCTCTGTTAAATCGATAATATTTAATAGCAATCAGTGTTGCCAAGAGTCGTTCTGATGTCATCATCCCATGCTTTCTGTTCAGTTGGTTTCGTACCGTGTACCGTTTCTTTATCATAATTGTTTTGCAACACAGCGCCTTCTTTGTCTGCGTCTCGCAGCAGGTTTTCCAATTCAGTCTGGTAGTTTTCTATGGTGAAGCTGTAATTACGAATCTTATCAGCCAATCTGCATGCATTTAAAGCTGTGATATCAAAATGTAGCTGTTCATGGTTCAGCGTTTTTGCACTTCTGCCATTTGGTTTGCACCACGAATGTTGTTTGTCAAAATATACATTCAAAGATATGTCCAACTTGACAGTTCTTCCTTTTCTTTCGTGACTGTACTTCATGGCTATTCCGCTATAGGTAGCTGCAGCACCTTTGCTTAATTCATCGGGTTCTCCTTCAAAATCGTTTAGTGTTAGTTTTCGGTTTTTGTTATAATAGATTGCGCCCTTATCACCTGCGGGCACAATTTTAACCGATGCAATAACCCCTGCGCTACCTTCCGATTTTGTATACCATTTATCAAAATCTTGCAGGCCGCGTTCTATATTGCTTTTGATGAGCTTCTCTATATATGCACTGGCATCAAAACCAGTTTGTACATAGCCTGAACCTGTGTATTCAACCAGTTTATTCCCGTTCTGATAAAATGCAACGCCATAGGCAAGGTCGGCCTGCTGACGCATGTCTACATTTTTTTCAGAAATGCGCAATTGGGTAATATGCATTTCCAAACCATCCAGCTGTGTGTTTTGCTGAATGCTGTTGTTTATAAATGTTTCAATTGCTTTTGCAGCGCCACCATCCAGGTTGATAGGTACTACTTTGTTGGCGATACCTGCACGCATTGTGCCAATATTGTCTTTCTCCTCACGGTCGTCTACTATGGTTGTTATATAGTAGTTGTGCGGTGTGTAGAGTTTTTTGTTAGGCTTTAGTTTAATAATGCGTGCTTCCTGTGCAGATAGTTGCAGGACACAGGTAAGTAGTAAAATGGTTTGTAAGAATCTGTTTATCACAATATTATTCTGAATATTCACAAACGAAAATACTTATTCCCGCGTTTCCATGTTTGAAACAGTATTTTATATATTGTAAAAATTATAACCAAAAGATGCAGCCCGAAGAGATACTGATACTTGTGGCAAAAGGCGATAAGAACGCCTTCGGGCAGTTGTATGCCTTGTTTAAAGACAAAGTGTACAATACCAGTATTTCGTATCTACAACAGGAGAATGATGCGGAGGAGGTAACGCAGGACGTATTTGTGGAGGTATATCATAATGCTGGCTCATATAAAGGTGGTGCAAGTGTATCTACGTGGATATACAGGATAACCGTCAACAAATGCCTTGACCGGATTAGGTACAACAACAGGCAAAAGCGCTTCTCCTTTATCACCAGCATTTTTAACAAAGACACGGGTGGCCTGCTGCACGATAGACCCCATTTTGACCACCCCGGGGTGGGGGCAGAAAACAGGGAACGGGCAGCCATGTTGTTCAATGCCATCAGGCAACTGCCTGAAAACCAGCAAACCGCATTCATTCTGAAGCAGGTAGAAGGGCTTTCGCAAAGGGAAATTTCGCAGATTATGGATATGGGCGAAAAGGCAGTAGAGTCGCTGCTGCAAAGGGCAAAAGCCAATTTGAGAAAAAAATTATCGGATTATTACAATTCAAACGAAGGATTATAAATAAGAAAACGTCTAAAACGATATAGGTTATGAAGCAGAAGGATGAAAATAGGTGGGTTGAGGATGTCCTCAACAGCATGGAAGGGGTAGAAAAAGCCCATCCTGCCGAGGATTTGTATGGTAAAATAGAACGCAGAATAGCAGTTCCGTTTACCAAAGGGCGTACTGTTTCGCTGACTACATTCTCTGCCGCAGCCGCCAGCATTGTACTGCTGATAGTATTGAATATGATGGCGCTGACTGGCAATAGCAGGAAGCAAGATAACGGAATGCAAGATGAAGTGTCTTCTGTAGCACGTTATTATGATATTACTAACGAAAGTGAAGGGCTGGGGATATGAGAAAGGAAGTATTTTATAGGGTAATCATCGTTGCACTGCTGCTGCTCAATTTTGGGGTGCTAGGCTATTTGTGGATGGGTAAAAAAGAAATGCATCAACAGGAAGGGCCTGAAGGAGACAGGAGAAAAGAACCTGCTGAGTTTATTATAAAAAGCCTGCAGCTTGATGAGCAACAGCAGATGAAGTTTGAGGAACTGAAACATGAGCATCAGCACAATATGCAAATAGTGCGTGAAGAAAGTAAGAATCTGCACGATGGTTTGTATAAAGAATTGCATAAGCAAACGGTTGACAGTAATGTTGTAGATAGCTTTATGCAATTGATTGTTGTGAATGCTAAACAACGTGAGATGGTGAATTTTAACCACTTCCGCGATTTGAAAACGATACTGAAACCTGAGCAATATAAGCTATATGACGAATTTATTGAGGCAATAGCGCGCCGTTTTGGCCCACCTCCTCCGCCACATCACTAAGGAGATGATTAAAGAAAATGCAATAGGGGTGTTGCATTACTAAGAGGAAGGCCGATGCTCGCGCATCGGCTTTTACATTTGTGTTAACTGATTTTTGTGTTACTTTACAGTGTAATAAATACTGAATAATGGAAGAACGTAACACACCTATCGATTTTGCCGACTATACTGTGGTAGGTAGCGGCAAGCGCACAATGGCTAAGAATTTTATGGCGAATGTTTTCCTGTGGATGTTTGGAGCATTGGCTATATCTGCAGCAACAGCATTTGCATTTGCTACAACGCCTTCATTGTTATTGTCTTTGATAAATGAGACTACCGGTGGACTAAATATATTGGGTTATGCAGCTATGTTTGCACCATTAGTGTTTGTATTGACAATGTCATTTGCTTTTAACCGTTTGTCTGCAACAGCACTCACTTTGTTTTTCATAGCTTATGCTGCAGTAACTGGTATCAGCCTTAGTTTTATATTGTTGATATATACATCCGGCTCTGTAATCAGTTGTTTTGCTGCTGCATCACTCATGTTCGGCATAATGGCTGTAATGGGCTACACAACAGATAAAGACCTGACAAGTTTTGGCCGTATCCTGACAATGGGGTTGATTGGTATAGTAATAGCATCGCTCATAAACTTCTTTATGAAGAGTGAGATGATGGAGTATGTAATAAGCATAGTTGGTGTGGCCGTATTTACAGGGCTTACTGCTTATGATGTACAGAAATTGAAACGTATTGGTGAAGGTGTAGAGTTTGATGGCACGCCTGCTACAGCTACACGCAAACTGGCTATTATGGGTGCGCTTAATCTGTACCTGGATTTCATTAACCTATTCCTGATGCTGCTGCGTTTGTTTGGTAACAGAAGAGACTAATCAAATTACCTGAATGATAAATAAAAATCCACCTCATGAGGTGGATTTTTATTTATGTATATCGTGGAGATTATTCGTCCAGTTTCAATACTGCAAGGAATGCTTCCTGTGGTATATCTACGCTACCAATCTGGCGCATACGTTTTTTACCTTCTTTCTGCTTCTCCAACAGTTTGCGTTTACGGCTGATGTCACCACCATAACACTTCGCAGTAACGTCTTTGCGCATGGCAGAGATAGTTTCGCGAGCAATGATTTTAGCACCTACAGCAGCCTGTATGGCAATCATGAATTGTTGACGAGGCAGTAGTTCTTTCAGTTTTGCGCATAGCTTACGTCCAAAGTCTTGTGCACGGCTACGGTGTATCAATGCACTCAGGGCATCCACTTTTTCTGCATTCAGCAGGATGTCCATTTTGATGATATCACTTTCGCGGTAGTCAAGTGGTTGATAGTCGAAAGATGCATAACCACGTGTAGAAGACTTTAGCTTGTCATAGAAGTCAAACACGATTTCTGCCAATGGCAGTTCAAATATCAGCTCAACACGCGTTGGTGTCAGATAGTGTTGGTTTATCAGAATACCACGTTTACCCAGACACAAACTCATGATATTGCCTATATAGTCTGGCAGGGTAATGATTTGCGCACGTATGAATGGTTCTTCAATCCTGTCTGTCCTGCTCGGGTCGGGCATTTCAGTAGGGTTATTTACGATGATAGCTTTTTCAGGCTCGCGTGTTGTATACGCTTTGAAGCTAACGTTTGGTACGGTAGTGATAACCGTTTGGTTAAACTCACGTTCCAGACGTTCCTGAATAATCTCCATGTGCAGCATACCTAGGAAGCCACAACGGAAACCAAAGCCAAGCGCCTGCGATGTTTCAGGTTCAAACGTCAGCGAAGCATCGTTCAACTGCAGTTTTTCCATACAGTCGCGCAATTCTTCAAAGTCGTCTGTTTCTACAGGGAAGATACCAGCGAATACCATTGGCTTTACCTCTTCAAAGCCTTTTACAGCTTCCGTAGTTGGGTTTACAGATGTAGTAACAGTATCGCCCACTTTTACATCTTTAGCATTTTTGATACCGGTAATAATATAACCTACATCTCCGGTTTTTACCTCTTTGCGAGGCTCAAGACCAAGGCGCAATACACCAACTTCATCAGCAAAGTATTCATTGCCGGTATGTACAAATTTTACTTTTTCACCTTTTTTGATGCTGCCGTTCAGTACGCGGTAATATGCTATGATACCACGGAAAGAGTTGAACACGCTATCGAAGATAAGCGCCTGCAAAGGAGCTTCAGGGTCGCCTTTCGGTGCAGGTATACGGTCGATGATAGCCGTCATGATATCTTCGATACCAATACCGCTCTTACCACTTGCCAGAATGATATCTTCCGGTTTGCAGCCTATCAGGTCTACAATCTGGTCTGTTACTTCCGGTATTTTAGCACCATCCATATCTATCTTGTTGATAACAGGGATGATTTCCAGATCGTTTTCCAGTGCCAGATAAAGGTTAGATATTGTTTGTGCCTGTATACCTTGTGAAGCATCTACCAGCAGCAGGGCACCTTCGCAAGCAGCCAATGCACGAGATACCTCGTACGAAAAGTCTACGTGGCCGGGAGTGTCAATCAGGTTTATTGCATATTTCTTGCCATCCTTATGCGTATAGTCCATCTGTATAGCATGGCTCTTGATGGTAATACCTTTCTCCCGCTCCAGATCCATATCGTCCAATACCTGAGCCTGCATATCGCGGTCAGATATTGTTTTGGTATGCTCAAGCAGCCTATCGGCCAAGGTGCTTTTACCGTGGTCAATATGGGCTATAATACAGAAATTCCTAATGTGTTGCATATGCGTCAAAAAAACGAACTGCAAATGTACGCCAAGTATTTGTGATTTATGGATTTTACTCAACTGTTAAAATAAAGAAAACGCACAGGTGTTTTAACAGAATATAAAGCAGTACAGGCTTGTAATAGGTGTAAGTTTACTATGACAAGCAAGCGTTATTGACGGTATCAGAATAATGACATTTGCGAATTATCTCACATTCTAAAAACACATGTTATGAACGGAAATGCAAAATTTTTACTGGGCGCTGCAGCCGGGATAGCTGTGGGCCTGTTGCTGGCTCCTCGCAAAGGAAAAGAATTAAGGGAAGACATTACAGACCAAGCAGATAAGCTGAAAAACAGATTGGGTAAAATGCTGGGCAAAGCAAATGGTAATCTGGAAGACTTGAAGACGTATCTGAATAAGAACATTGAAGGGCTTACTGATGATATGAAACACAAACTCATTGACTTGCTGGATGAAGCAGAAGAAACAGCGCACACAGCTAAGCGATATGTAAAAAATGGTGCTGTATAATAACCTAAGTAAGCAATCAATAAAAAAGCACAGGATTTTCCTGTGCCTTTTCTGTATATGAATAGTTGATTTTTAGTAAACGTGCTGCCCGCCGTTGATAGCATAGTTAGCCCCGGTAATGAAGCTGGTATCTTTTGATGCAAGGAAAGAAACAAGGTGTGCAATCTCTTCCGTACCCCCCATACGACCTACAGGTATTTCTGCTATGATTTTGTTACGATGCTCTTCTGCAACTGCCATTACCATATCTGTAGCAATATAGCCAGGTGAGATGGTATTGACCGTAATGCCTTTCTTAGCTACTTCCATAGCCAGTGTTTTGGTGAAGCCATGCATACCTGCTTTTGCAGCAGAGTAGTTAGCTTGGCCAAACTGGCCACGCTGACCATTTACCGAAGATATATTGATGATGCGACCGTAGTTGCGTTCTATCATCTGGTTGATAACGTGGCGGGCGCAGTTGAATACACTGTACAAATTGGTTTTGAGAACAGCATCCCAGTTTTCGGGTGTCATTTTTCTGAATTGCCCATCGCGGGTGATGCCTGCATTGTTTACTAGTACATCTATGGGACCTATTTCTGATTCTATGTGTTGTACCATATTGCCCACGGCTTCATAGTCGCAGACATCGGCCTGATACATATCAATCTTGTAACCTTCGGCAGTCATTTTCTCCTGCCACTTCATTGCTTTTTCTTTGTTGCTGTAGTTGGCAACTACGTGAAAGCCATCATTTGCAAGCCTTTTGCAAATTGCCGTACCTAAGCCGCCTGTACCACCCGTCACTAATGCCACATATTTTTTGTTAGTATCCATACATAGGAAGAATTAAAAAAGGTTATCAATTGATATTTATTAAATATAATCGATAACCACTAACAAGTCAATGGCAATTTGACCCTATGTAGAATTAATTCTAAGAAATATTAATATTTCTGCAACAGCACATTTGCAGTAGCCACTACACCTTCTTCTCGTCCAATAAAACTTAAGTGTTCTGTAGTAGTTGCTTTTATAGACACATCGTCCAAAGAAACATGCAGCAGGTTGGCAATAGTGCTCTGCATCTCCGGCACATAAGGTGCTATTTTAGGTGCTTGTAGTAGCAAGGTACTGTCTATGTTTACAAGCCAGAAGCCTTTTTCGCGTACCAGGTTGTAGGTGCGGCGCAGCAATACTTTACTATCTATGCCTTTGTATGCGGGGTCTGTATCGGGAAAATGCTTGCCTATATCGCCGAGGCACAGTGCGCCCAGCATGGCATCGCATATAGCATGCAGCAGTACGTCTGCATCAGAGTGTCCAACTGCACCTTTTGTATGTGGTATTTTTACGCCGCCCAGCCATAGCTCACGGCCTTCTGCCAGTTGATGAAAGTCTATTCCTTGTCCTATTCTGTACATAATTTCAAATATAACGAAGCCGAAATAAAAAACCGTAGAAGTAATCAAACTCCTACGGTTTTTACGATTATTTAACGGGAGCAACTACCAAACGTTTAGCCCGAATTTATCTGCATTATCTTTTGCTATTTCATAGCCTGCATCATTGTGACGCAGCACACCCATAGCCGGGTCATTGTGCAATACACGGCGCAGACGTTCTTCCGCATCTTGCGTACCATCAGCAACAATTACCATACCTGCGTGGAGCGAGTAGCCCATACCTACACCACCACCATGGTGGAAAGATACCCAGCTTGCACCACCTGCTGTATTAATCAGTGCATTCAGTATAGGCCAGTCTGCTACAGCATCACTGCCATCTTTCATAGCTTCTGTTTCGCGGTTTGGAGATGCTACAGAACCACAGTCCAGGTGGTCGCGACCTATAACGATTGGCGCTTTTACTTTACCGGTACGTACCAGTTCGTTAAAAAGCAAACCCGCTTTTTCACGTTCGCCCATGCCCAGCCAGCAAATACGTGCAGGTAAGCCCTGAAATGCGATTTTATCTTTCGCCATTGTCAGCCAGCGTTGCAGGCCTTTGTTTTCAGGAAACAGTTCCATCAACGCTTTGTCTGTTGTATAGATATCCTCAGGATCGCCACTTAATGCTACCCAACGGAAAGGCCCTTTACCCTCGCAAAACAGTGGGCGTATATATGCAGGCACAAAACCAGGGAAGTTGAATGCATCGTTTACACCACGTTTATCGTGTGCTTGTCCGCGTAGGTTATTACCATAGTCGAAGGTAATGGCGCCACGTTTTTGCAGTTCCAGCATCAGGCGTACATGGTGCGCCATTGTATCTAATGAGCGAGACATGTATTCGTTTGCATTTGCCGTACGCAAAGCGTTTGCTTCTTCTACAGACATGCCTTCAGGGAAATAACCTATCAGCTCATCGTGTGCCGATGTCTGGTCTGTAAGTGTATCGGGTGTTATATTGCGGTCTATCAGCCTTTGCAGCAAATCAACAACATTGCAGCAAACACCTATCGATACGGCTTCTTTATTAGCTTTTGCTTCCAGTGCCCAGTCTATAGCCTCGTCTATGTTGTGAGAATATTTATCCAGATAGCGAGTTTCAATACGCTTCTGCATACGCCATTCTTCTACCTCTGCAGCAAGGCATACACCTTCATTCATGGTAATAGCCAGTGGTTGCGCGCCACCCATACCACCAAGACCTGCTGTTACGTTTAGCGTACCTTTCAGGGTGCCGCCATAGTGCATGTTTGCTAACGATAGATAAGTTTCGTACGTACCTTGTACAATACCCTGAGAACCGATATATATCCAGCTACCTGCAGTCATCTGCCCATACATCATCAAACCCTTTGCCTCCAGTTCGCGGAAATGTTCCCAAGTAGCCCAACGCCCAACCAGATTTGAGTTGGCAATGATAACACGTGGCGCATCTTTGTGAGAACGCAGCACACCTACAGGCTTACCCGACTGTACCAACAGGGTTTCGTCTTCGTTCAGGCCTTTCAGCAGTTCCAGTATTTTATCAAAGCTTTCCCAATTGCGGGCAGCCTTACCGATACCACCATATACAACCAAGTCTTCAGGACGTTCTGCCACTTCAGGGTCCAGATTGTTTTGCAGCATACGGAATGCAGCTTCACTAACCCAATTCTTACAATTCAGCTGATTGCCTTTAGGTGAACGTATTACTCTATGTGTTGTTGACATATATTCGAATTCAAAAAATCAATTAATAAAGTAGTATCAGACTAGACGCCCAGTTTAGCAAGTTCTTCTTCAATGCGCTTAACTGTATCAGCCTCACTCACATCTTCTTTTACAAACGGCTTACCTGTTACATTTTCGTACAGCTCTATGTAGCGTTCAGATATACCTTTAATAACCTCATCCGTCATCTCAGGTACTTGCTGACCATCTTTGCCCTGAAAGCCATTAGCCATCAACCATTCCCTAACAAATTCTTTAGACAATTGTTTTTGCGCTTCACCTTTTGCCTGACGTTCTTCATAACCTTCCAAGTAGAAATAGCGAGAAGAATCCGGGGTGTGTATTTCATCTATTAGCGTTATCACGCCGTCCCTTTTACCGAACTCATATTTTGTATCTACCAGAATCAATCCACGCTCTTTTGCTATTTCCTGTCCGCGTTGGTATATGGCAAGTGTATATTTTTCCAGTTGTTCGTATTCTTCTTTTGGTACCAAACCACGGCTGATGATTTCTTCGCGGCTGATGTCTTCATCGTGTCCTTCGTGCGCTTTAGTTGTTGGTGTAATGATAGGCGTAGGGAAGCGGTCATTTTCTTTCAAGCCTTCAGGCAGAGCAACGCCACACAATTCGCGTTTGCCACTTTTGTAGGTGCGCCATGCATGGCCTGTCAGGTAGCCTCGTACTACCATTTCAACAGGATAAGTTTCGCATTTGTGGCCAATAGTGATATTGGGCAATGGTGAGCATATCATCCAGTTAGGTACTATGTCTTTTGTCGCATTCAGAAACTGAGCAGCAATTTGGTTCAGTACCTGTCCTTTGTACGGTATAGGGCGAGGTAAAACAACGTCGAATGCCGATATACGGTCGCTTACCTGCATCACCATATATTTATCAGCTATGGTATAAACATCACGAACTTTTCCTTTATAAAAGTTAGTCTGTTTAGGGAGATTGAATGTTGACATATACTAATAATATTTTTTTCAGAACGCTGTTCACTAAAGCCCTGAAATAGAATGCAAAAGTAAATAAGAAATGCCTCCCGAAGGAGGCATTTATAAAAAAATTATGATGCGATTACAGTCTTGACTTCACATTAGCTATATCCGCAAGGCGTTTTTCTGCCAGCTTCATAGCTGCTGCCTGCGCGTGGATGTTTTCAGCTTCAGAGAGTTTGTAGATTTCCAAAGTACGATCGTAGATTTTTTCTACGTTACCCATTACACGTTCGCGGTTGTAGCCATCCAGTTCAGCACCTACGTTTATCAAACCACCTGCGTTTATCAGAAAGTCAGGTGCATATACGATGCCTTTTTGTACCAGCATAGGGCCGTGTACATTTTCATCAGCAAGCTGGTTGTTTGCCGCACCTGCTATGATAGGGCATTTCATTTTATTGATGCTTTCTGTATTAACAGTAGCACCCAGCGCGCACGGAGCATACACATCCATCTCCATATCAAAGATTTTATCGCCGGCTACTACTTCCACACTGCGGAATTTATCAACCGTTTCTTTAATCTTCGTTTCGTTGATGTCTGATATATATACTTTAGCACCTTCTTCTATCAGGTGGCCTACCAGATACTGACCAACGTGACCTACACCCTGTACCAGTACTTTCTTGCCGCTCAGGCTATCGTTGCCCCATACTTTTTTAGCAGATGCTTTCATACCAATGAAAACACCATAAGCTGTAAATGGAGAAGGATCGCCGCTGCCACCCATATATTCAGGTACACCTGTTACGTGTTCTGTTTCCAGAGAAATGTATTCCATATCACGTGCAGACGTGTTTACGTCTTCGGCAGTGATGTATTTTCCGTTCAGGCTGTTTACAAACTTGCCGTAACGACGCCACAGACCTTCAGACTTTACAGTAGCAGCATCGCCTATTATAACGGCTTTACCACCACCCAGATTCAAACCGCTGATTGCAGCTTTGTATGTCATACCACGGCTAAGGCGCAGTGCATCTACTACCGCATCCTGATGGCTGCCATAGTTCCACAAACGGGTACCACCCAAAGCAGGGCCAAGCGTAGTGTTATGGATAGCGATAATTGCATTAAGGCCTGAATGAGGGTCGTGGCAGAAAACTACCTGTTCGTGACCCATTTGCTGTACTAAGTCGAAAACCGAAGGCTGCATGAGATTTTTAAATTAAGGCACAAACTTACTAAAAACCCTTAATTTATTTCCATTGGATGACTTCAGTTTCAGCAATTACATATATGTGTTGGTGGGCTTCGATTTCCTGCTGTTTGGAACCTGTAAAATCGCCAAAAGCGGGGAGCAGCATTTTGCCTGCTGTCTGACAAAAGCAGGGCAGTTTGATACCCATGTGCCTGTTTTGTATCAGCTTTACTGAAGGGTGTACATGCCCATGTAGTACAAAACCATCAGCGGTCTCAATATCATCGTGACTTATGGTAAACGGGCCAATGTTTAAGATTTCCTGATGAAGTGTGATATTCCATTTTGTATACAAGGAAATGTCAAGAATATCATGGTTGCCAATAACTAAGTCAATGTGTAAATCAGGGTGTGAATTTCGCCAATGTCCGAAACTCTCAACTTCATTATTATGCACACTGTGAAATAAATCGCCGGCTACTATCAGCCTATCCACATTATGTTGTTGAATGATACCCGCCAATCGTATCTCATCATTCACTTGTGTATTGACAGGTATAGCAATGCCATGTTTACGAAAATGTCCTGTTTTGCCCCAATGCAGGTCTGCAACAATAATGGCTTTTTGAGCAGGCCAGTAGATAGCTTTTTCAGGAAGTAAGTGGAGCGTTTCGCCTTGTAGTTCTATTTGCAGCATCGGGAGATGCAATTTACAAAAGGTTGCAGTACATAACTGCAACCTTTTGTTCAACTCTACTGCAACATGAATGTTATAGGGAGTGTATAGTATACTTTTACAGGGTGTCCGTTTTGCATACCGGGTTTCCATTTTGGCATACTCATTACTACACGAATTGCTTCTTCATTACATCCACCACCTATACCTCTTTTTATAACCGCATTGCCAATGCTGCCATCTTCATTTACTACAAACTGCACCGTTACACGCCCCTCAATATTATTTTCTCTGGCAAAAGAAGGGTATTGCAGGTTTTTTTGTAAGTAGGCTATCATGTCTCCGTTGAACGATGGAAGGACTTCGCTATAGGTAAGTATTTTATTGGTTTCAGTATTTGTTTCAGTGCCTCCCCCTGTTGTGTTTGTGTTTTTTGAAGTTGCAGTAACGGTTCCATCGCTACTGCCAACTGCATCAACTTTGCCGCTTTCTTTGCCCTCCATCTCATCGACAGTTTTTGGCGGGGCTGTTACTTTATCATCAGTAACAACTTTGGGTAGAGGGTTTGCAACTGTGGGCTTTACAGCTTCAACTGCAGGTGCAGGTTGTTCTATTTTAGGTTTCGGTAGAGATATAGGTATTGTAGAAACTACAGTAGGTGTAACAATGGGAGGTATCATTCTCGTCACTTCTTCCTTGTGCATCAGTGCATATCCACCAAGTGCAATACAAAGACTCATAACAGAGAATAACGCCTTTGCAGCACGGTTATCATAATGCTTACGCAATTCATAGCTACCATATTTTTTGTTACGGTTATCGAACAAGATGTCGAGGTAGTCGGCTTGGGATAATGCTTTTGCGTCCATAGTAGTTCGTTTATTATTAAAACGCTTTTACATTATGTATTCCACAAAACTTATTGTAATTGTTTTGTCAGAATCTAACAACAAAATGTGCCTTGTGTATTTTGGTGATTTTCAAAGAATATAAAATATCTCTGATAATCGGAAAGGATAAAGATTTATCGGCGATAACTATAACATCTGCACGGGTATGCTTTTGTTGCCATGATAATACTTCTGTTGCTACAGTGTTTTGTTCCGATGCCTTGTATTGAAATGAGTAAGCTACTTCGGCTTCATCGCTAAACTTTACTTGAACTTTTTGCTCTTTATTGATAGTTACATAAATCTCATTTATTGTATCGAACATGATACAGTAAGGTGGTTGCGAGCTTTTAGGTAAATGGACTTTTATTACAGATTGTATCGTCAGAACCACAATAGAAAAGGAAATACCAATTAAGGCAAATATGATTGAGAATAGAGTAGTAAATCTCATGTAATATTAATAGACACAACGTTACAAAGTTTCCATAAATAAAAAGCTCCCGATATGGGAGCCCTTATATTTTATGCTTTAGCATCTCTTTCCTGTTGCCATTGCTCGCGGTGTTTGCGTAGCGGGTGGTCTTTCGATTTGTTGAAAATCTTCTGTCCGTTTTCTCTGCCGGCACGGTGTATGCGTTGTTCGTCTTCAGGTAGGTTGTGTTCTGTACGGCAATCTACACTGCAGCAGCCTTCCAGGTCTTTTGCACAGTCTTCACATTGTATAAACAGCAGATGGCAGCCATCGTTTTTGCAATTGGTATGTGTATCGCATGGTTTGCCGCATGTGTGGCATTGAGACAGCACATCTTCAGTAATGCGCTCGCCCAGACGCTCATCAAACACAAAGTTTTTGCCTTTGAATTTTACAGGCAGACCTTCTTCTTTTGCCTTGCGTGCATATTCAATAATACCACCCTCTACGTGAAAGACATTTTTAAAACCATTGTGCAGCATGTAAGCACTTGCTTTCTCGCAGCGTATGCCGCCTGTGCAATACATGATGATATTTTTATCCTCGTTACCTTTCAGCATATCAACTGCCATAGGCAATTGTTCGCGGAAGGTATCTGATGGCACTTCTATGGCATTTTCAAAATGTCCCACTTCATACTCGTAGTGGTTGCGCATATCTACAATGATGGTATCTGGTTTTTCAGACAGTTCATTGTATTCTTTTGCTTTCAGGTATTTGCCTGTTTTCGATGGGTCGAAGTTCGGGTCGTTGATACCGTCAGCTACCACTTTTTCACGCACTTTCATGCGCAATACCCAGAAAGATTTTCCATCATCGTCAACAGCAATATTCATACGGATGCCGTTAAGCTCAGGTGCTGCAGCATATAGCGTATCTCTGAAGGCTTCGTAATTACTTTCAGGTACACTTACTTGTCCGTTGATGCCTTCTTTAGCAATATAAATACGTCCGAAAACTTTCAGTTTTTCAAAAGCTATCCACAAATCGTCGCGAAACTGCTGTGGATTTTCTATGTTGAAATACTTGTAAAAGGAAACTGTCTTGCGGAATTCTGTTTCCGCCAGCATACGCTGCTTCAGTTCCTCGTTCGAGATGCGGTTGTGTAACACTGGCATTGTGTCCCTTCCTTTTCTTTTGAGGTTAAATAATGATTTGAGGTGCAAAGTTAACTCAAATTGGTATTTTTAAACCTATGAAGCAGGTGATTTTAATCATTCTTTTGCTGTTGCCAATGCTTGGTAAAGCCCAACCGGAGAAAGTGCCTGTGCGCTTTTTGCAGGATTACTATTACTATGGTATCAATCCGCTTAAGGAGGGTGTGAATGCATTTGTAATAACCAAGCGCAGGGAGTTTGAAAAGCTGTTTGGCAAAACAAACCGCCCTGATACTCCCGATTTTAATAATGAATGGATGATAGTACTGGCAATGCCAAAAACAAAATGGAATGCAAAGATTGACATAGATAAAGTATCTATGAAAGCGGGTTCGTTTATAGAGGTGTACACACATATAGATGAAGGGCGCCGTAAGTATAGCTACGATACGTATCCTATAAAAGTGGCTATCATCCCGAAATATAAAAATGTGAAGAAGCTGCATTTCTATGACGGCAGAAAACTACACCTGTTGACTACGCTGGATGTAGATTAGCTTTGGCTTTCGGATTGTTTTTAGTACTTTTCAACGTTTCTCAATAAAGGATATTAATAAATAAGTATACATGAAAAAGTTGTTGTTGATAGCTGGTATTACATTCTCGCTGAATGCATTTGCACAGCCCGAAGTAATCATTAAGCGTGTAGAGTTCAAGGAATTGCAAAACTACTTCCTGAAATCGCAGGATGTGGTAAATAAGAAAGACCTGACATATATATGGATAGAAGATCAGGCTCAGTTTGATGAGTTGTTTGGCATGGCTAAAACAATGAATAACACCATTGTAACGCCTGATTTTGAGAATAACTATATAGTTGCGCTTGCTGCACCGGAAACGCGTATGGAAACATACCTTGCCATTAAGCGTACTGAGATTGAAAACGAAAAAGACCTGAAAATCCATTGTATAAAAATGGAAGGCAGCAAGAACGATTATTTTACCAAGCCTGTTTTTGTGGCATCTATTCCTAAGGACAAGTTTGTAAAGAATCTGGTGTTTTGTGATGAGTTGGGTAAAGAGCAAAAGCGCATCAATCTGATAAAGGTTGAAAAAGAAAAACAGAAAATAGCAGAGAAGCTGACAAAAGAACAACAAGAAGCTGCTGATAAAGCTGCAAGAGAAGAGAAACTGGCAGCAGAGAAGGCAGAAAAAGAGGCAAGAATAGCCGCAGAAAAAGCGGAGAAAGAAGAACGTATTGCTGCTGAAAAAGCGGAGAAAGAAGCACGAATAGCAGATGCTAAAGCTGCTAAAGAGGCTAAGTTGGCTGCCGAACGTGAGGCTGCTGATAAAGCTACCAAAGAAGAAGAGGAACGCATGGCAAAAGAAGCCGCTCGTAAAAAAGCAGAACGTAAAGCTAAACAGGCAGAATACGAAGCTGCAGAGAAAGCACGTATAGCAGAAGAAAAAGCTGCAGAAGAGCGCTATGCAGCTGAGGAAGCAGCACGCAAGAAGGCTAAGGAAGAAGAAGAAATAAGAAAAGCTGCAAGGCAAAAGGCAATAGATGCGCAGGTAGAGGCTGAAGTGAAAGCTGAGATGGAAAGAAAGCGTCTGGAAAAAGCAAAACTGCAGAAAGAAAAAGAAGAACGCGAAGCTGCAATAAAAGCAGAGGAAGAGCGTGAATATAAACTGCAACTGGCGCGTGAAGAACGTGAGGAAAAACTACGCATAGCACGTGAGGAACGTGAGGCGAAAAAAGAAAAAGAACGCATAGCACGCGAAGAGGCAGAGCGCAAAGCACAGGAAGAAGCTGAAGAGCAGGAGCGCGAACAGCGTGAAATAGAAAAAGCGAAAGCTAAAAAGCTGCGCGAAGAAAAACGCCAGCAACGCCGTGAAGAGCGCGAGCGTGAAGAGGAGGAATAATAACTACCACTTTACGGGGTTGCGCCTGCGCATCAGGATGTAGTTTTTCATGTTCATCCAGAATGCAAGCACCATATAAACTATCAGGGGCGAACCTAATGTAAGGAAAGAAATATAAATGAACCATAGGCGTATGCGCGATGTCGCTACGCCTAATTTTTCGCCTATAGCCGAACAAACGCCGAAGGCTTTCCATTCTATAAAGTTCTTTATATCGTACAGTGGCTTCATAACGACTCATGTAAAATTACTAAAAATGATTGTAGGATAGCAAGCCCGTATTGTTATAGTATTGATATATTCGTACTCATTGAGCAAATATATAGACATACATACCCATCATAACGTGGGGGAAGGGCTGTTTATTACAAACAGGTACCATGCTTTTGAAAAAGCATCAGAAGGTAGTTTGTATTCGTTGGGTATACATCCGTGGTATGTAGATTCAGATTTTGATAATCAGTTGACTCAGTTAGAGCAGTATGCGACATTGCCTAATGTAGTAGGAATAGGGGAGTGTGGTTTGGATAAGCTAACAAATACAGATTGGGCATTGCAGGAAGATATATTTCGCAGACAGATACGGCTTGCAAACAAACTGCATAAACCATTGATAATACATTGTGTACGTGCTTATGATGAAGTGTTGCAATTACTTAAACAAGAGCAGGCAGCAGTTCCTGTTATCTTTCACGGGTTTAATAAAAATGTGCAGGTAGCCCAAAGGATATTGGCGCGAGGGTATTACCTGTCTTTTGGTGCAGCGTTACTAAACGACCAATCTTCTGCTATTGCTGCAATACAAGCCTGTCCTGAAGACCGGTTTTTTCTTGAAACGGATGATGCTGACATCGCAATAGGGCAGGTGTATGAAAAAGCCGCCGATGTAAGGAAAACTGGTGAGGATGCCCTTATTTTGCAGCTTCAAAAAAACTTTCAAGCTGTTTTTAATATATGAAAGATACTAGCTGGCTCTCGCGTACAGAATTGCTGATTGGTAAAGAAAAACTGAATAAGCTCATCAACTCGCACGTGTTGGTGGTGGGCATGGGTGGTGTAGGCTCTTTTGCTGCAGAGTTTGTGTGTCGCGCCGGGGTGGGGCAGATGACGATTGTTGATGGCGATGTTGTAGATCCGAGCAACCGCAACAGGCAGTTGCCTGCATTGGCTACTACACACGGGCAATCGAAGGCTGATATTATGGCTGAACGCCTGTTGGCTATCAATCCTGAGCTGAAGCTGCGTAGCATTAAAGAATTCATTACCCCTGAAAAAGTAGCAGAAGTTTTAGATACGCAATACGATTATGTGGTAGAAGCTATAGATAGTATCACACCGAAGATTACTTTCATAAAAGCTGCTTATGAAAAAGGCCTGCGAATTGTTAGTTCTATGGGTGCAGGTGCCAAGTTGGACCCAACGCAACTGCGAGTGGTAGATATTTCTAAAACATACAATTGCCCGTTTGCACAGCAGATACGTAAGAAGCTGAAAGAGTCAAATATCCGAAAAGGCATTAAAGTTGTATTCTCTCCAGAAGACCCGATAAAGGAATCATTGATGCTTACAGATGGCAGCAACTTTAAAAAGTCGGCCTACGGTACTATCTCTTACCTGCCAGCAACATTTGGTGCTTGTGTGGCATCAGTTGCTATCAGAGATTTGATGGAAGGGTAAACAAACTGAATTAATAAAGAAAGGAAAAGCCACATCCGAAGATGTGGCTTTTGTATTATGTGCTTTACATTGATTACTTAGCAAATTCTGCTCGGATAACATTCAATGCCCCACCGGCTTTGAACCATTCAATTTGCTGTGCATTATAAGTGTGGTTCAGCATTATTTCGTCAACGCTGCCATCACTGTGTTTCAGAATCATAGTCAGTGGAGTACCTTCTTTGAAATCAGTCAGACCCAGGATGTCGATATTGTCATCTTCCTGTATTTTATCGTAGTCTGCTTTATCATTGAAAGTAAGCGCCAACATACCTTGTTTTTTCAGGTTTGTTTCGTGGATACGAGCAAAGCTCTTAACAACGATAGCACGTACACCCAAGTGGCGTGGTTCCATAGCCGCGTGTTCGCGAGAGCTACCTTCACCATAGTTTTCGTCACCTACTACTACGCTGCCAATATCTTGTGCTTTGTATGCGCGTTGTACAGCTGGTACTTCACCGTATTCGCCAGTCAGTTGGTTTTTAACTTTGTTTGTTTCGTTGTTGAAAGCATTTACCGCACCAATCAACATGTTGTTAGATATGTTGTCGAGGTGGCCACGGAACTTCAACCACGGACCAGCCATAGAGATGTGGTCTGTAGTACATTTACCGAATGCTTTAATCAACAGCTTCAAGCCATGCAGGTTAGTGCCTTCCCAAGCAGAGAATGGTGCCAACAGTTGCAGACGAGAACTTTCCGGATTTACTTTTACTTCTACTTTGCTACCATCTTCAGCTGGCGCCTGGTAACCTGCATCTTCTACTGCAAAACCTTTAGAAGGCAGTTCAAAACCTTTAGGTTCATCCAACATTACTTCTTCACCTTTCTCATTTATCAGTTTGTCTTTCAGTGGGTTGAAAGTCAGTTTGCCTGATATTGCGAATGCAGTAACGATTTCAGGAGATGCAACGAATGCGTGTGTAGATGCATAACCATCGTTACGCTTAGCAAAGTTGCGGTTGAATGAAGTAACGATTGTATTTTTACGATTAGGATCGTCAATGTGGCGAGCCCACTGACCAATACAAGGTCCGCAAGCGTTAGCCAATACAACACCACCCATTTTGTCGAAAGTTTTCAGGAAACCATCGCGTTCGATAGTGAAACGAACCATTTCAGAACCCGGAGTGATCGTGTATTCGCTCTTAGCTTTCAGGCCTTTTGCCATTGCATCTTCTGCAATAGAAGCAGCGCGAGAAATATCTTCGTAAGAAGAGTTGGTACAAGAGCCAATCAGCGCAACCTCTACATCTTCAGGCCAGCCGTTTTCTTTAGCCACTTCAGCCATTTTGCTAATAGGTGTAGCCAGATCCGGAGTGAAAGGACCATTTACATATGGTTCCAGTTCATCCAGATTTATTTCAATCAGTTGATCGTAATATTTGGCAGGGTCTGCATATACTTCAGCATCCGGACGTAGGTGTTCTTTAACGCCGTTAGCCAATTCTGCTATATCAGCACGTGCTGTACCACGCAGGTAGTCAGCCATTTTTTCGTCGTATGCAAACAGAGAACATGTAGCACCTATTTCAGCACCCATGTTACAGATAGTACCTTTACCGGTAGCACTCAGGCTATCAGCACCATCGCCAAAATATTCAACAATTGCACCTGTACCACCTTTTACAGTCAGGATACCAGCTACTTTCAGGATGATGTCTTTCGCGCTTGTCCAGCCGTTCATTTTACCTGTCAGCTTCACACCTATCAATTTAGGCATTTTCAGCTCCCAAGGCAGGCCTGCCATTACGTCTACCGCATCAGCACCACCTACACCAATAGCTATCATACCCAGACCACCAGCGTTTGGCGTGTGGCTGTCAGTGCCTATCATCATACCGCCAGGGAACGCATAGTTTTCCAATACTACTTGGTGGATGATGCCAGCACCGGCTTTCCAGAAACCGATACCGTATTTATCAGATATTGAAGAAAGGAAATCATAAACTTCTTTGTTCACATCATTTGCTGTTGCCAGATCTTGTGTTGCGCCTACTTTGGCTTGTATCAGGTGGTCGCAGTGTACAGAGCTTGGTACAGCTACTTTTGCACGACCGCAAGTCATAAACTGTAACAGCGCCATCTGTGCCGTTGCGTCCTGCATCGCTACGCGATCGGGTGCAAAGTTTACGTAGTCTTTACCACGTGTATACGCTTGTGTTGCTTTCTCGAAAGAGTGTGCATACAATATTTTTTCTGCCAATGTAAGCGGACGACCCAACAGTGTGCGAGCTGCGGCTACTTTGCCGGGCAATTCGCTATACACACGCTGGATAAGATCAAGATCAAAAGCCATTGCTTAAAATATATTTTTGAATTGTTAGAGGTTAAAAAGACGTCGCGAAGTTACCGAAAATGACACATAATAGAAAGTGAAAAATATAACTGCTTTGCTAAATGAATATATATAATGAATTTTCATTAATCGGACAGTTAGCACGTTTCATGGAAATATATCTGTATTTTTACTTTATATAGAGGTAGGAGTTAGTTTATAGCATCAGGGTATGAAAAAAATAGCATCAATTCTCGCATTATGCCTGCTTTCGGCAGCAGCAATGGCGCAAACTGCAAAAAATAAGAAACAGGTAGCAAAGCCTGTAGGTAAAACTGCGGCAAAGAAACCGGTGGAAAAATCAGACAGCGTATCGTTGGCATCACTTGGCCCTTGGGAAGAAGGAAAGTGCTTTCCCCTCAATTCCGATAAAGAATATAACCTGTATGATTTTGTAATTAATCTAGACGATATAAGGGTAATTAAGCGATACAAGCCATTTTTTGATAAATATCACTACACCTTCAGTGGCTATGTATGGGAAGCACTGATAAGGGATATGCTGGCAGATGCCGATAAAGACCTGAGTGCAAACATTGCATTGCGTAGCGAGAATAATACCGTTATGATAAATGTGTTGAAGTATCAGAACATCAATAAGTTTCCTGAATACATGTGTGGCATATTCTCTAACCTCAACAAATTCAGCAGCTATTTGCAGAAAGCTGACAGGAGCAAAATTCCTAATTATTAGCACCGCATTTTACGTTCATGAATTGAAAACGACGGTTCGTGAAGAATAGCTATTAAGAAACAGGGCAAACCTGTACCTTGTCGTATGTTTTTCCGGCAATGGATACTGTTTTCATTGTTATGCTTTTGCATTGTGGCAAGAGCACAGCATCCGTATTTCTACCAACCCAAAGAAACCGAGAATATTATCGGCAGCGAGGTCTATAGTATTCGTCAGGATAAGGTAGGTTATATCTGGGTGGCAGGCAATGAAGGTGTATTTCGATACGATGGCAAGCAGATAAAACAATATACCTGTGCAGGGCAGAATGGTAAAAGCATATCGGACCTGAAAGAAGATGCGCAGGGGCGTATGTGGTGCAAAAACTTTAACGGACAGATATTTTATATAGCAGGTGACTCGTTGAAGATTGCTGTTGATGTGTCTAAAGAATACCCTACGTTTCCTGAAAATGCAATTGGTGATGGTGGAGTTTACTATACTGTAGTAGGTGGCATAGCGCATTATAACATCACTACAGGTAAAATAAAAAGGTGGTTTTATCCTGATAGTAAAAAGAATGCATTGGCATCCAATATGCTGTATGCACGTGACGGTAGTATCTATGCTTCGGTTATAGGCTATGGCGTTAATCGCTTGACAAACGGAAAGTTTACTAAGATAGAGAAAACAAATGCGGCAACATTGATGCCACGTATAGCACCCAATCGCAATTTTATTTTTTACTTCGGTAATAGATTATTGATGTTTACTGAAGCAAATCCTGAGAGACGATATTACCTGTCTGAAATCAGAAAAGATTCACTGATTGTATTAAAAGAAATCCCTTCTCTATTGGCGGGTAGCCGCATATTTACAGTTAGTGCTGTTGGCGATGCTATATGGTTGTGCACGCAGGAAGGTGCTGTTTGTGTAGATGCCGATTTGAATGTGAAGTACAACGGTTTGCGCTTTTTTAAAGAGGCCGATATATCAAACGTGATGCGAGATAGTGAAAATAATTACTGGTTCACTTCGCTGGATAATGGTATGTATATAGTGCCTAATATCGATATCTGGTTGTATAATCAGTCGTCCGCAGGTATATCGTCGGATAATATTACATCGATGTACATCAACAAGCGCAAAGATATTTTGCTAGGCTACTTCAATGGTGTGGTAGATATGTTGCGGGATGGTAAAGTGTCGCACCCAGTAAGACCAAGTCAGGCGGTGTCTATGGTGCGCAAAATAATTGTTGATACTACAGAAACTAAATACATCATTGCACAAGGTATTACCTCTTACTACGAAGCAGACAAGGGGCGAACATCTGAAATACAGCGAAGTGGATTCAGGGATATATGTTTTGCTGATAACGGTAAAGCATTATTTGCATCGATACAAAATGCCGGTTGGATGAGGCTACGTGGCAATGTCATAGACAGTATACATTTCCTAAAACTAAAAGCAGCCCGCTATGTGGCATATACATCGGCAGATATGCTGAAGTGGGTGGGCTATTCAGATGGTACGTACTATTACGATACGCTGAACAGGGAAAAAGAACTGCTCTACAATGGTCAGAAAGTGTTTGCCACGGCTATGAAAACTGACAGCAGAGGACACTTATGGATTGGTACAGTTGCCAGTGGCCTGATGCGTGTTAACAATGCACGTATCATCAGTAATATATCGGGTGCAGATAAGCTGAACGGTAATAATGTGCGTGCCATATTCTGTAAAGATTCACTGGTATGGGTAGCTACGGAAAAGGGATTTAATATCATTAATACAAACACCGATAATGTTAGCTATATAGACTGGCACGATGGGTTACCCAATGCTGAAATCAGGCAGATATACGTAGCTGATAATACGGTGTACCTTGCAACTAACAAAGGTCTGATTACTTTCCCAGCAAATGTTCGTACTGTAAATAGCATAAAGCCTCATATATATCTGAAGCGTATGTTGGTGAATGATGAAGAGGTGATGATAAATACGCACATCAATCTGTCATATGATCAGAATAAACTGATTATCTATTTTGGTACACAGGGATTCACACACAAACACCAGTATTCGTACAGCTACAAGATGCAAGGGCTCGATACTGTTTGGACAGAGAGCGGCTATAATACAGACTATGCTAGGTTTACTTCATTGCCTCCCGGCGACTATACCTTTATGGTGAGGGCGTATAACGAAGACGGAGGTTTGTCTGTAAATACTGCAAGCATCAAAATACGTATTGCTAAACCATTTTGGGCAGAGTGGTGGTTTTATACATTGGCTGGACTTGGGTTGATACTGCTTGTATCGGGTATATTCTTTTTGCGCATCCGCGCTATCAATAAGCGAAATCAGTTGGAGCAGGGTATGCGATCTTCGCAACTTGCAGCGCTGAAAGCACAAATGAATCCGCATTTTGTGTACAATGCATTGAACTCGATTCAAGACCTCGTATTACAAAACGACATTCGCAGTGCTAATATATACTTCAGCAAATTCAGTACGCTGATGCGAAAAGTATTGGATGCGTCGGGAAAAGATAAATTGCCACTGCAGGAAGAGCTTGATATGCTGGAGCTTTATCTGGAACTGGAAAAGCTACGTTTCGGTAAGCAGTTTGAATATGCATTGACAGTAGTTGGTGTGGCAGATAAAGAAGAACTTGCGATACCAGCCATGATAATACAACCGTTTGTAGAAAATGCACTAAAACATGGTTTACTACATAAAGACGGAGAGAAGAAACTGTCAATACAATTTGAGCTGCAACATAGCCAGAAGCAACTTGTTTGTACAATTACAGATAATGGTGTTGGCCGCAAGCGTTCCGATGAAATAAACGCCAGAAAAGTAAAGACCCATAAGAGCTTTGCAGTTAATGCCACCCAAAAGAGATTGGAATTATTAAATAAATACTATCAGGGTAAGATAGGATTGCAAACAATAGATTTAGGAACAGATGAGCAACCCACAGGTACAATGGTGGTGCTACATCTGCCTGTAGAGTACATATAGCACAAAATGGAAAAGATAAGAACCATCATTATTGACGACGAAGAACCTGCAAGAAGGGCGCTGAAAAATATACTATCACAGTATTGCCCCAATGTAGAATATCTGGGCGAGGCTTCTAATATCCCTGACGGTGTGAAGTTGATACACAAAACATCACCGCAACTGGTATTGCTGGATATTGAAATGCCGGGCTATAATGGTTTTGAATTGCTCGACTTCATCAAAGACGTAAGTTTTGAAATCATTTTCATTACAGCCTATAGCGAATATGCGCTGAAAGCATTTGAAGTATCGGCCATAGACTATTTACTGAAACCGGTAAACATTGACCAATTGAATGCCGCACTTGAAAAGCTGAACAACAAACTGCATGCTGCGAATATGCAAAAGCGTGTAGAGTTGTTTAAAGAGAATAATACAGCCAATGAGTTTACCCGCATTGCACTGCCTGTATCAGACGGCTTGCTGTTTGTAGAGGTATTGGATATCATACTGCTGGAGGCAGATGGAGCATACACACATGTATGGCTGCGCAATGGATCTAAAATATTGGTAAGCAAGAAGCTGAAGTTTTTTGAAGATGTACTGAATGCACGTAAACATTTCTATCGCCCGCACAGGTCTTATATGGTCAACTTCAACTTTGTAACCAAATACAACAAAGGCGAGAGTCTGCTGGTGATGGATAATAAAATTGCCGTGCCAGTATCAAAAGAAAAGAAGAGCGAATTGGAAGATGTGCTAAAAGAAGTAAGGGTGGGACAATAGTTTCATGTTGATAATGGGACATTCATGAATTCATAATTACCATTCGTGAATTAAGCCAATGAAACGGGATGTGTTGATAATAGTTTTGAATTAACAATCAACACGTTATGAAACAAATTGCACTGCTGCTGCTTGCAGCTACTATGACAACTACCTCTTATGCACAAGCCGATAAGCATAAAGGTGAAGTGGTATTCTTCAACAAGAAAATAGATTACCACAATCCATCGGGCGATAATGAATCCAATTATCTGCAAGAGTACACACTTGGCGAACCATTGTATTTCCGCGCCTATTTTTCGCAACAACTGAAAGATGTTTGTGCCGATTGCGACTATTACGATGTACGCTTTTCTGCAAACGGTGTTACATATACCAGCGAACAGTTTCGTGGTGAGAACATGAAAGTGTACAGCTACAGCAGTGCTGCAGGTGCAGGTTACTACGTAGGTGGCGGTGCTGCAGGTGTACCGCTCATCAGCGACCGTGGATGGTATTACGAGCAATACGACCTTGTAGAAGATGCATTCCGCATGTTCCTGAACAAACTGGGTAAGACTGTAAAAATAGGTGCAAGTATTCCTGTAAAGGTAGAAGTTGTAAGCGCCAAAGAAACAAAAGTAGCAAGTAGTGGTACTGTCTTAGCCGCAGGTACTATCAATGTAAAAGTTACAGATAAGGTAAAAGACCTGAGTAATTTTGTAACACGAGCATCTGCAGCTACTACAAACGCTGAAATAGAAAAAGCTATTGGCGACAGGTTTAAAGCATCTCTGGAAAACGAACCTGAACTGAAAGTAGATAAAGTTGTAAAGACTATACTGGTAAGTACAGAAAATGTAAAACGTAATTCGCTGACAGGCTATCCTGAAAGTAAAAACATAGATGCATCAGTTATTTACAAGCGTTTCGACGGTAGCTATTGGGTATGCAAAACAACTTATGTATTTGAATACGATGGCACAGCTTATGCTAAAATTCCTCGCTTTGGTAAGCTCGCATTTCAGGCACCTGTAGTTGCCTGTGGTGTAGAATAATATTCCCCTGTTCATCATAGGGTGCTATAAGTATGGTCACTTATGCACCCTTGTTTTACCCTTTCAAAAAAATATCAAAACATAACAATATGAAGAAGGTTTTACTTTCAATGGCAGTATTGCTTGGTATAGCATCTGCTACACAAGCACAATCATTATCAGACAGCCTTAAAGGTTGCTTTACATTCAACGGTGCAGACAGTTTTAAAGATGGCACATCTACAGGTATACTGGTTAGCTATAATGGCATCCATAGTCGTACATCAGATCGCTTTAGCGGCAACAATGCACTCGCTTTTACAGGTGTCGGGTATGTGTCTGCAGGTAATGCTGCAAAGTTTAGTGTGATGAACGGGCTTACTATTTCTGCTTGGATATATATAGACCCACTGCTGACAGGCGAGGGTGCCGTTGTTTCTAAATGGGACAATAGCGTAGGTGATGAGTATTTGTTTGGCGTATACAGTAATAATAAACTGGCGCTGGCAATACAAGGCAAAGTAAATGAGTCTACTATGTTGAGCAGGACTGTATTGTCAGACACTACATGGTATCATGTGGCAATGACATGGGCAAAAGGTGGATTGACAAGTATATACGTGAATGGTATATTGGATACATCTTCTTATCTGGTCGATTCGCTGGTGAATACGGCAACACCTTTTCATATTGGTGGACAGGGTACCGGATTGACTAGGTATTTTCAAGGTAAGATAGATGATGTACGTATGTATAACAGAGCACTGTCAGGTACAGAAATAAGTACACTTTATGCAAACGACTCTGCATGTGGCCTGAAGTACACTCCACCACCTTCAGGTGTTCAAAATGTAAGCATGGTACAAGGAATAAAAGTGTTCCCTAATCCTGCAACAGATGCTGTAACAATAGCAGTAGCAAATAAGGCCAACGTGTTGGTGTGCGATGTGAATGGCAGGGTAGTATACAGTGCTGCAATAGATAAAAAAGCTACAATAGATATTTCGGGTTACTCGAAAGGTATCTATATCATCAGGGCTACAGATAGTGATGGTAACAGATACGTTTCAAGGTTCATTAAAGAGTAATCCACTCTTTCACTAGTCAACTAAAAAACCCCTGCATATGCAGGGGCTTTTGTTTATTATCCAGTATTGTTATCTACTATGGGAAGATACCCAGTTCTTCGTAAGCAACACCAACTTTGTTGATGGCAACGATGAATGCTGCCGTACGCATATCGTTCATGTTGTGCTCACGCATAGTATCGCGGATTTCGTGGAAAGAACCAATCATAGTGTCTTCCAGACCAGAGTAAACCAAATCAACTTCATCCGGACCGTGCATTATTTGCTTACGTTCCATGTCGCTCACTTTTTTGCCGGTCAGGCCTTCTACTGTGCTAAGCATAGTAGTATTTTGGTTTTCGCTGAAGCGTTTTTCCATACGGCCATAGCGTACGTGGCTCAGGTTTTTCAACCATTCGAAGTAAGACACTGTAACACCACCAGCGTTCAAGTACATATCAGGAACTATGATAACACCTTTAGCCAGCAGTATTTCGTCAGCTTCCGGAGTCAGCGGACCATTAGCACCTTCACCAATGATTTTTGCTTTGATACGGTCTGCGTTGTCTGCGTTGATAACGTTTTCCAGCGCAGCAGGAATCAGGATATCGCAATCTTGTTCAATAACGTCAAAACCATTTTTGTAATCTGTAGCACCAGGGAAGCCAAGGATAGAACCTGTAGCTTTGCGGTGCGCTACTACTGCTTCCAGGTCAAGACCGTTTGCATTGTAGATACCACCTTCGTATTCTGCCAAACCAACGATTTTTGAACCGCCTTCAAAGAAGAATTTAGCAGCGTGGTAACCTACGTTACCCAAGCCCTGAACGATTACTCTTTTATCTTTCACGCCGGTAGTCAATCCTAGGCGATCCATATCTTCTTTTACATTACACAGCTCGCGCAGACCGTAGAATACACCAAGGCCTGTAGCTTCAGTACGGCCACGTACACCACCCTGGCTTACCGGCTTACCTGTTACACAACCCATAGCATCTACTTCGCCCGGTTTCAGAGAAGCGTAAGTATCAACTATCCAGCTCATTTCGCGTGCGCCTGTACCGTAGTCAGGAGCAGGTACGTCGATACCAGGGCCAATGAAGTTTTTCTTCACTAGTTCTGATGCATAACGACGCGTTATTTTTTCCAGTTCGAAAGTAGAGTAGTTCTTAGGGTTGATTTTGATACCACCTTTACCGCCACCAAATGGTACATTAACGATAGCACATTTGTAGGTCATCAATGCAGCCAGTGCCATCACTTCATCTTGATTCACATCCATGCTGTAGCGGATACCGCCTTTACATGGCAGTTTGTGATGCGAGTGTTGCACACGGTACGCTTCTATTACCTCAATTTTATCTCCGATACGTACCGGGAATTTCATTTGGTATATAGAATTACAAGCTTTGATTTGCTCAAGTATACCTTTCTCAAATCTTGTGTACTTAGACGCTTTATCGAAGTTGCGTTCAACACCCTGAAAGAAGCTGTAATGCTTTTGGGCTGTAGCTGTTTCTGCCATATTGATGTTTAATTAATAATAATTAGGATAATGTTTAATTTTCTTTTTCCAGTTTGCTGATTTTACGCTCCAGTCTTACCAGATATGCAATAATTCCCGCAAAGATAGTGGCTAATACCAAAACCACAACGTATATTTTACCGTCTGCCCTGAACTTGTCTGCCATTTCAGGAGCGTTCTCCTGTGCCATTGCAGACAGACTAAGTAATAATAGTATGATTGATATGGATACTTTTCTCATTTGTTGGTATATTAGAAAGTATTATCTCTTTTGTAGTTAATCTGATTGATACGTACGTGCAGGGTGCTAATCCAATAGCCCAGCAGAAACCACCCCATAACAGCAGGGTAGAATACCAAGCGCATACGGCTATCAAGGTCGTAGCTGTTGAAGCCGGGATTACCACCGTTGCCGGGGTGTAGAGAGTCTACCATACGAGGCAATATAAACAACAGTGGTATCATCATTGCAAATGCAAATACATTATATACTGCTGATATTTTAGCGCGCTTTTCTTCATCTTTAATACCACCACGTAATATTAGATAGGCAAAATAACTAAGCATACATATAGCAGTAGCCAATTGTTTTGGGTCATTGCTCCAAGGCTCTCCCCATGTGTATTTTGCCCATTCCATACCTGTAATCATACCCAAACAGCTGAACAATACACCTATCTTCAGAAAAGCAACGGCTTTAATGTCGTGGTTCATATCCTGCTTGCGCAGGTACATCAGTGAATGATAAAAGGAAATACCGAAGAGCAACATCATACCAAACCACATAGGTACGTGAAAGTAGAGGTTGCGTACAGTTTCGTTGAGGATGTGGCGTGCAGGCACAGGTAATAATAAGCCGCCTATAATGGCATAAGCCAGCAGGACGACACAGAGTATTTTCCACCAGTTGCTACGCATAAGCGATGGTTAAATTTCCGCAAATGTAAGAGATTAATTCTCTGTAACAGTTTTTGTTTAGATGTTTTACTCCTGCCACAAAAAAGGGAATAGTATTAAACCTAATATAATGACCAGTACACCCAGTGCCACCAGTACCAGCATCATTACCCACCAACCTTCCTGGTACACGGGCGAAATAGCTGAAAGCGCCAGATTGCTAAGTATCATTAAAGCAGGTATTACCAGCGGGAAGCCAAGTATAGCCATCAATGCAGCGTTTTGTTGTGCCCTTGCAGCAATGGCAGAAAGAAATGTAAATACTGCCGATAGTGCTAAACTACCTGCTGCGGTCACACCTACAAATACGGCTGTTTGAATGACAGGGTTTCCTAACAGTATTGAGAATAAAAACAGGCTGATGAGGCTTATGCCCATCATAAGCACCATGCTGTATAGCATCTTAGCAAGCAGAAAAGTAGTAGGCTTTACAACTGTAAAATAGTATCTGAAACGATTAGGATGCTCTTGCAGAAAGCTTTTGGCAACAGAGTTTACTGCTACAAACAGTTGTGTTATCCAGAAAAGCGCATTCCATACCTTCACTTCAGGCTGGCCGTTCATTATGTATACGGCAAACACGGTAGCACCAACATATAACAGTACACCAAATAGTGTATGTTTCTGTCTCCATTCTATTAGAAGATCTTTTTTTACGAGCGATATTAACTGATTCATCTTGCGTCAGCAAAGGTAAGCTATCCGTTTTGTAAGTCTATTTATCAAAAATATTTTGCTGTGATTTGCCAGTATTGGCTTTGAATAAGGAAAAACAATTGATGGAAAAAAATGTTTGAAAAACTGTTTGGAGATTAGTTTTTTGCCCCTATCTTTGCAATCCCAAAGTTCTTAAAACACATGCGGAAGTAGCTCAGTTGGTAGAGCATCACCTTGCCAAGGTGAGGGTCGCGGGTTCGAGTCTCGTCTTCCGCTCAAAGAATTCCAAGCCTCTAGGTTTGGAATTTTTTTTGCTTACATCTACCGTATGCAAAAGCCCTGGTGGTGGAATTGGTAGACGCGCAGGACTTAAAATCCTGTATGCAGCAATGCGTGTGCGGGTTCAAGTCCCGCCCGGGGCACTTAAAAGGTCACTTACACAAAAGTGACCTTTCTTATTTCTAAGCTTTTCCGTTTTCTGGTTTTAACTGTTTGTTCAAAACAATGCAGAATTGTCTTGAAATTGTATTTTTTCATGGCTATTTAATCAGGGTTTTCAGGTTAATAGCATATTATCAGATAGTTTTGCTGCATATACCTTAATCATGTTTCAAATACCGACAAACCTGAAACGTTCATTATTTTTTGTATTTGTAATTATTTTCTCATTACAAGCATACAAAGGCAGGGCATCTCATGCTGCAGGTGGAGAAATTGTATATGAATGGCTTCATGATTCTACCTACAAAATCATTTATAAATTCTACAGAGATTGTTCGGGCTTATCAGCACCATCTGTTGTGCCGCTGTGTTATTATAATACCTGCACAAACCAATCTTGGAGCACAACACTCACTTCGGTTTCTACTTTGCCAGATGGTAGCCCAAATGGCTCTCCGGTTAGTTTAGGCTGTCCTGGTGTAGGTACTACGTGTACAAATATAGGATCTATTGTGCCAGGTTACAGAGAGTGGTGGTACGCTACACAGATTACACTACCATCACGTTGTAGTCAATGGAAATTCTCAACATCAATTAGTGCAAGAAATGGGAGTATTAATTTGGGTAGTGGAGGACCTGTTGGCGATTTCTATACCGAAGCTATCCTTAATAACGTAGTCGCACAGGGAAATTCATCACCCTATTTTTCTGTAAAACCTGTACCGTCTATTTGTATCAATCAGCCATATACGTACAATAATGGTGCAGTTGATCCAAATTCAGATTCTCTTTCGTTTGAACTGATAATGCCATTAATGCCGGGTAGCTCTTGCGGAAGTACGCCTTCTGCATTGTCTTTTGCTCCCGGGATACCAAGTTATAATCTCACAAATAATCCATTTCAAACAAATAATACTTTCTTACTTAGTACGTCTACAGGTCAAATGACCTTTACCCCCGGGCTAACGGGAGCAAATACCGTATCCTTAAGAGTTAATGAGTATAGAAATGGCATATTTATCGGGTCTGTAATAAGGGATATACAGGTTCAGGTAATCAATTGCGCTGTCACAGCACCAATCGCCAACACGGTATCAACTACTATAGTTGGCGGGTCGATGGTCAATGGGCGTATTGAAGCATGTGCCAGAGTGCCATTTAGTTTTTGTTTCGATTTAAAATCGACTGATACAGGAGCTATTATTGTCGCTTCAGACAATGCAGCGGCCGCCACTCCCGGAGCCACAGTTACATACACCGGACAAAAAACAGACTCTGTAAGAGGGTGTTTTAGTTGGACGCCCAATACTTTGGATACGGGCTTGAGAATATTTACAGTAACAGCGAAAGATTCTACTTGTATTTCTCCTGGTGTTAGTGTAGCTCAAACGTTTGTTTTCCCGATATATATATGGCCAATAACAGATATCGTAAAAGATACAACAATATGTTACGGAGATTCTGTATCGCTTTTGGCTGTTGGAGGTAATGCATTTACCTGGAGCGTGCTGCCTGGTGGTGCGCCATTGTCATCGCTCAGCTGTACAACATGCAGGCAGCCATATGCCAAACCATTAGTAACAACGCAATATGTGGTTCAAAATACCGGTATACAATATTGTAGTAAGAATAGAGATACCGTTACTGTTGGGGTTTTAGATATCAGAGAAGATACTTTGATAGCAAGTGTAGCTAATAATAGAATTTGTAATGGAGATACATTAAGGTTGTTTTCAAGTACAGCATTGTCGGGTTATGGATACAGGTGGACAGGGCCAAATGGATTTACTTCAGCTTTACAAAACCCACAGTTACTATCTGTACCTGGCGCTGCTTCTGGTGTTTATTATATCAGATCTACAAAATCGGGCTGTTTCTCTCGTCCGGATACGGTTGCAGTATTGGTGACAGTAAAGCCTGTTGTAACTTCTATCAGTAGTAATACGCCTGTTTGCGAACAAAGTGTTCTTAATTTATTTGCTAACTCACCAACAGGGGTGTCGTATGTATGGAGTGGCCCAAATGGTTTTACATCTTTAACAAAAAATCCTGTTGTTACTAATATTCCTATGGCAGCAGCAGGTGTTTATTCTGTTTTTACAGAATTAAATGGCTGTAAATCTCCAACAGTGAATACTACAGTTGTTGTGAATCCTAAACCTGTTATAGGCAACATTATTGTTAATAATACAACTACATGTGGAGGGAGTGATGGCTCAATTGTTTTGTCGGGATTGGATGCTAACAAGAACTATACATTGAACTATTATAAAAATGGTATTATTCAGCCATCTTCAATAAGAAATTCTGGTGCGACAGGTGTAATTATATTGTCCAATCTTAACAGTGCAATCTATTCAAGAATTACTGTGTCATTATTAGGTTGCGCCTCAGACACTTCATTGCCTCTTTTCTTACTCGATCCTAATCCACCTGTTGTGAATTCATCTAATAATTCACCGGTATGTGAGGGTGGTGCATTCACTATTTATGCTTTTGCAGATTCGTCTGGAGTTTCATGGCAATGGACAGGTCCTAATGGTTTTTCGTCTACATTACCTGTAGTGTCTTTCAATAATGTTGTGCCGTCACAGACAGGCAATTATATTTTAACCGCTACAAAAAACAACTGTGTATCGCTTCCTGATACTACATATGTAACAGTTTATCCAACTCCACCTTCACCCAATGCAACCAGCAATAGTCCATTGTGCTCAGGTAATACAATTGTATTGCAAGCAGACAGTATGTTGTACGGACATTATAGCTGGACAGGGCCATTAGGTTATACCGATACTTTGCGCATTTCAAAAATATCTAATGGACAGCCAGTTAACTCCGGTGTTTATACTGTAATAGCAACCGTGCATGGTTGCGTTTCCCCACCTAGTTCTACTACCGTGGTAGTTAATGCTACCCCTGCACCTGTAATAGGTAGTTATACAATAAAGAATACTACCACTTGTTTTGGTAGTGATGGCAGCATTACACTAGGTGGAATGGAATTGAGTACCTATTTTACTGTAACATATAAAAAGAATGGTGTAGCACAAACTCCCGTTGGCTATACTACTACTTCTACAGGGTTTATTGTAATACCGTCTCTTACTGCAGGTCTATATTCTGAAATGAAAATTACAGCACTAACAGGTTGTTCCTCAGATCCTCTTCCGGATATTAGAGTTTCGGACCCTCCACCTCCTGTTATATCATTGATTACAAAAAATAATCCTGTTACGTGTTTGGGTGCAAATGGTTCAATCGTAATAGGTGGAATGATGAATGGAATGCTGTATGATGTCAGCTATTCAAAAAACGGCGTAGTTCAGCCCGGGTTTACGGCAATGACAGATGGTCTAGGTCGTATTACGATACCAGCTTTGCCATCTGGTTCCTACACAATTACTACTACAATTTATAATTGTGTATCTAATGTACTTGGACCTATTGTACTTACCGACCCTAAAGCCCCGATTGCGACTGCAAGTAATAACACCCCAATATGCGAAGGTAATACCGTGAATCTTTTTGGAGGTAGTGACTCGACTGCTGTAGCTTGGTCGTGGACTGGTCCTTGGGGTTTCAGTTCAACAATACAAAATCCGAGTATACCATCTGCTATTCCGTCTCATTCCGGGGTATATACTTTGATTGTCAGTAAGAATAATTGTTATTCACAACCGGTATCAACAATCGTTACCGTAAAGCCAACGCCGGGAACACCTTCGGTTTCCAATAGTGGCCCTGTTTGCGAAGGTGATATACTTCAACTATATGTCTCAACGCTGCCTAATGCAACATTTGTATGGACAGGGCCGGTAGGTTTTACATCAACAACACAATCACCTGTGTTTATGCCTGCAATGTTAGCAAATGCAGGAACATATACCGTAGTTGTAACAGTAGATGGATGTGTGTCTTTGCCTGCAAGTACAAATGCAATTGTTAATGCAAAGCCCATTGCCCCGTCAGCTACAACGCTGTATAACTATTGTCAGGGAGATATAGCCATACCGTTGTCTGCAACGGGGCTCAATTTGCGTTGGTACGATACAGCGCTTTCCGGTATTCCGCATACATCTGTCCCAATACCATCTACTGGTATTACGGGCACAAAATATTGGTACGTTAGCCAAACGGTTAATAACTGCGAAAGCCCGCGCACGCGAATACAGGTTAATATACACCCGCAATCAGTAATGCCTTTTTCTGCTGATACAGTCAATTATTGTCAATTTGCTAGTTCGTCAGCTTTATATGCCTCGGGCACTAACATCAGGTGGTATTCACAACCGGTTGGTGGAAACGCAATTACTGCATCTCCTGTCCCGTCCACATCCTTTGCAGGGGTATCGTATTGGTATGTTACACAAACCGATTTTCAGGGTTGTGAAAGTCAAAGAAAAAGAATAGTTATTGTCATTCATCCGCAAATGAAACCTGCTATTATTTCTAATAAATCTGAAGTGTGTGTAGATGATGTTTTAGTAGTATCGGATACTGCTAAATACACAGGTAAAACATTATATACATGGGAGTTTGGTGATGCTGTAAAAATAAGTGGTGATACCAGTGGCCCTTATGAGTTAAAGTGGTCAACTGCTGGAGATAAAGTAGTATATCTAAATGTATCTAACGAATATTGTTCTGCTAAAGACTCATTGAAAATTAAGATACGACCTTTGCCGGCAGGGAAACTATACTTGCCTGATTATGGATGTGTAAATGAGCAAGTAAAGCTTTCTACGACTATTGCTCCTGGCGCTACAGCATTGTTTACAACTGATGGCGGTGTAATAACCACCAAAGAAGCAAATATTCTTTATCATATACGATGGCCTTCTGTAGGTAGAAAAATTGTTACGTTAAATGTTAAGTCAGAATATGGTTGTTTATCGCCATTGTATGTAGATACCATTCAGATTTATGAAACCCCATATGTGAAAATTGAAAAAATTGATAATGGGACAATTTGCATTGGCGATAGCGTAAGTATAACTACGTCATACAATCCTGATTATTTATATGAGTGGTCTGGAGAGGGTATTGTCACCCCTAAAGAAACGGGCAAATACATTGTTCAAAAAAACATTACAGGACAATTAGAACTAAGTGCTAATACAATTTATGGTTGTTCAGCATCAGATAGCGTATATATACAAACTGAAAACTGTTGTGATGTCACGTTGCCGGATGCTTTCAGCCCTAACGGTGATGGAAGAAATGACCTGTTCCGGATTATTTCTCATGGCAATCAGTATATTAAAAAGTTGATAATATTTAATAGGTGGGGACAAAAGGTATTCGAAACATCAGAACAATCAAAAGGTTGGGATGGTAGATTTAATGGCATTCCGCAAGATATGGGTACATACGGATATTATATAAAATACATATGTACAGATGGAAGAGCTTTCGAAAAGAAGGGAGATTTATTATTAGTGAGGTAGCTTAAGTTACTAATATATGCTTTTGTTTCATGTCAAGCATTTTGGTTATGAATAATATCTGCAAATAGCATGTTTTAAAGCTGGAATAATGACTTTGGGATTACATTTAAATAGGATTACTGTGACAAAAAACTTTGCAATTTTTTAACAGGAATAGCTATCTTTGAAACAATCTTTACTTACGTATATTAATAACATACAAATGATAAAAAAATCTATTTTGTGTTTGTCAGCTGTATTTGCTATGGCTAACGCCAATGCTCAGAATTGCGCAACTGACGAGGTAAATAGCGACTACAGGAGGCTTTATCCGGTAATTCAGCAATATCAACAGCAATTGGAGAAAGAGTACCAATCACACATGGCTGCTCAGCGCTACACAAATGCTGCTGCTAAAACAATTTATCCGTATACACCATCTAAAGACAGTAACTACAGTACGGTTTATATACCGATAGTTGTGCACATTGTACACGATTATGGTACTGAATATATATCTGACAACGCTGTTTACGAATTCATCAAAAGGATGAACGTAACATACAGAAAAGAAAATGCAGATTTATCAAATGTTATTGCCCCATTCAAACCATACATTGGTAAACCTAGCATACAGTTTGTACTTGCTAACAAGGATCCATATGGTAATCCTACTACTGGTATTACTCGCAGGCAGCATTATCTGACTAGTGGTGGCGATGACCAAGCTAAGTTCGATTTGTGGGCTCCTAACAGATATTTAAATATTTGGTTAATAAGAAAAATTGGTCGTGGTATAGGTGCAGGTGTAGTTGCAGCTTATTCTACATTCCCTGCTACAGCAGCTGGTTTTTCTTATTATGATGGTATAATTGGTGGTGCTTCCTTCACCGGTGCTTCTGAAAAAACGTACGAGCACGAGATAGGACACTATCTGAATCTATATCACCCATGGAATAATAGTAACCAAGGCGTAAGCCAAGCTTGTGGTGATGATGAAGTAGATGATACACCTCCTACAACAGGACACTTCTCTACAGGTAAAGATGCAGACCATCCTGAAAGTGGTGGTAATTGTAATCTGGACACTGTATTATATGATACCGCATGTGCAAGAGGTTATTACAAAGTATACCCTACTGCAAATGGTAATGATACCGCTGATTATCCCGATACTACCAACGTACAAAATATAATGGACTATGCAGATTGTCCATTAATGTTTACACACCAGCAGGTTGATAGGATGCGTGCAGCATTGAAAAGTACTGTAGGTAATAGAAACAATCTGATTCTTGAGTCAAACTTGTTGGCTACCGGTGTTATGAGTTCTCCTGGTACGCTTGCACCGAAGGTTGATTTGAAACCTGTAGCAGATTTTTCAGTAGAAAAAGTTACTGGTGTTTCACAAGAGCGTTCATATTTCTTGTGTGCTGACGATGCGAAAACATTCAACTTTAAAAACCAAAGCTGGAGGGATACAATCACTTCTGTAAGTTGGTCATTCTCTGCAGGTGCAACTCCTGCTACCTCTACTGCAAATTCAGTGAGTGTTAAAATGTCTCAGCCAGGTTGGGTAACTACCAAACTAACTGCAACATCAAATGCTGGTGACTCTACAGTTGAAAAGAAAAATGTTTATGCTGCGGATCCTAACTACAAAATAGATCCTATGAGTGGTTATTATCAAGAGTTCAATAACACAGCAGAAAACGAAAAATGGCCAATATTTAACTATTACGATAATAGCTTCAAGTGGGAAATTTCTAATAACATAGGTTATTACGATAATACATCAATCGTTTATAGGGGTTATGATAGTCGCGATGGATTTAATTCTTTGACCGGTGCAGCATCTGCATGGGTAGCAGACCCTAAAACTCCATATAAAATATCAGGTGACTACGATGACTTCTTTACACCTGCTTTCGATTTGTCTAACATGAAGAGTGGTAACTGTAACCTGAACTTTATGTATGCAGGTATGTGGAGGACAAACGACTATTTAATGATGTTGGATTCTTTAGAAATCGCATATTCAATAGATTGTGGTAATACTTGGAGTAAAATGGTTACAATGACAAAAGCTGACTTAGCTCGTGGTAATCAGACTATTGCATATGCTCCACTTTCTATGAATGATTGGGATTTGAAAAGCTTTAACGTACCTAATGTAGCTCGTGAAAGCCGCGTATACTTCCGTTTCCGTTACAAACCATTCGCTAACTTCAATTTTGGTGATTTGAGTGTTGGTAATAATTACTATATCGACCGTATTAACGTTAGCCCATTCCCTGCAGGTGTCAACACTCTGGTAGGTGGTAACAATAATATTGCTGTTGCTCCAAACCCAACTACAAAAGAAGCTTATGTAGTAGTTCGTGGCAGCATGGGTGCTCAATCTGTAGTAACAGTAACTGATATCACAGGTAAAGTAGTTTACCGCACAGAACAAGTATTGTCTTCAAATGTTAGCCGTGTAGAAATTCCTGCAAGTGCCATCGAAGCAAAAGGTATCTACATCGTTAACATCGTTGCTGGTGCACAAACTAAAACAGAAAAACTGGTTGTTAGATAATCAACACCTGTTTCTCAATATTGAAAGAAGCCTCCTGTATAGGAGGCTTCTTCATTTTTATAATTTTATGATTACTTACTGGATTTAACTGTTATTTTTGTCCAAAGCATTTTCTCTGAATGAACGATTCAACAATTGTTTCTATTAGGAACGGTAATATATTTCAAGGTAGTAGCCTCATCCTCAGCAACGTAAATTTTCAGGTTAGCAAGGGCGAGTTTGTGTATATGATTGGTAAGACGGGTAGTGGTAAATCGAGCTTGCTGAAAACACTGTACGGAGATTTGTATCTGCGTGAAGGACAGGGCGAGGTAGCAGGCTTTAACCTGAAAGACCTGAGTTGGAAAACAGTACCGTTGTTGCGCAGAAACCTTGGTATCGTGTTTCAGGATTTCCGTTTGCTGACAGACAGAAACATTCACGATAATCTGGAATTTGTGCTGACAGCAACAGGCTGGAAAGACAAAGCTCTGATGAAAGAGAAAATTGAAAATGTATTGAGCAAAGTAGGGTTGAAAGGAAAGGGCTTTAAAATGCCTTACGAAATGTCTGGTGGCGAGCAGCAGCGTGTAGATATAGCACGGGCATTGCTCAACAATCCTAAGCTGATAATAGCGGATGAGCCTACAGGAAACCTGGATCCTGATACGACAGATGAAATCATGCAGTTGTTATTCAATATCTGTCGCGATTATCACACTGCATTCATCATGGCAACGCACGATTATAGTATCATTCAAAAATACCCTGCACGTGTAGTACGTATAGAGCATGGCGGTGTAAGAGAGATATCAGCTGTAGGCTTGTAATTACTTTAAGATAAGGCGGCGCAACATTTTGCCCATGCTGTATATCCATAAGAAGGGTATCAACGGGAGCAGTAGTATATTGTGTTTGTAGATAGATGTATACAAACGCAATTCTCCTTTGCGCATTTTCCAAACATTGGCTGATGCTCCGCCAATGCTAAGTTGTGGTCTGCCCAATACCGTATAGGCATCGTGCAGCCAATGCACTTTGTATTGGTATGCTACTCGTGTAGATAGCTCATGGTCTTCGCAATAGCGATAAGATTCATCAAACCTTAATGGTATGCTTTTGCGTAAGGCCAGACAAGATGGTTGATACGGATTTTTAAGCAGGACTGAAGTGTAACTTAACACGGTTACACTATTTGTTCTGCTAGTTGATTGCAGAGCAGATAGAACATAAGGATGTCCTAAATAAACAACAGCTGTTTGCTTGCTGAATACATCGTCTATAGCTGCCAGCTTTTCTGGCAGCCATGTATCATCACTATCAAGGAACGCAATCACATCTCCTGTTGCTTCATCAATACCTCTGTTGCGTGCAGCAGAAGGCCCTTGATTGGTTGATTGGCGAAATAGCTTTACTTTTTTATACTGTGCAACTACATTGCAAGTGTTATCTGTACTCGCATCATCTACCACAATTATTTCATGTGGTTGCATGGTTTGTTGCAGGCAAGATGCAATAGCCTTAGCTATGCTTCCAGATGCATTGTAGGCAGGTATTACAACACTTATTTTCATCTGCCCGATGTTTTAGTGTCAAATACATCACTCCATACTTTCAGCAAAGTCTTCTCTTCATTTTGCCAGCAATAGTGCTCTCGTGCCTGCAGACAGTTTTGTTGCAGCCTGTTATAGTAGTCAGTATCGTTCAGTAGTCTGTTCAGTGCTTCAGCTATTTCTTCAGGTGTCATTGGGTCATTGATGAGCGTGCCTATTTCATAACGTTCATTAACCTTAATGTATTCAGGGAAGTTCATGCACACCTGTGGCACGCCGTTGTGCATATAGTCGAAGAAGCGATTGGCAAGCGAATATTCATTGCTTTTACTGATGGCATGAAACAGCGTAAGCCCTATATAGGCGTTGATGGTATATTGCTTCAAATCATCAGGCGGTACAAAACCTTTGAATTCTATTTTATTCTGCACATTATACTTCACTGCAAGCTCCTGTGCCTTTGCAAAGAAATTACCGCCACCACATACTATCAGTATTGCATCTACAAACTGCATGGCAGGTATCAGTTCTTCAAAGCAGCGCCCTTCATTCACCCATCCTTGATACAAGATGTATTTCTCATTCTTTTCAGGTATCGTCAGCGGACGAAGCAGAGTTGCATTGCGCACCACTGCAAAGTCTTTATTGTATTTCTCTTTAAAGTAAAGTGCGCAGTATTCGCCAACTGTATAATTATACCGGCACTGTGGTACAGTACGGTGTTCTATCCATTCCCACATACGCTTCACACCGGGGCGGGTTACCACTTCTTTCAGTTCGGTAAATAGCTCGTGTGCATCGTATATGTACGGTTTGCCTTTGATGCGGGCTGCATAATAATCGGGCAGTATGGTATCCAGATCTATAGCACAGATAGCGTCAAACCTTTTGAAAAGCAGGTAGAAGAATAACAAAAACCAGTAGCCTGCATATAGTAGTTTGCCTTGTTCTGCTATAATTGGCAGGCGCACCTGCGCAAACGGTCGCTCAATAAGCGGTTTGCTCTTCTTTCTTTTAAAGCCTATAAGCGTGACTTTGTAGCCTGCTGAAACCAACGATGTGCAAATGCGTATCATTCGCTGATCATAGTTCAGGTCGTTGGTCACCGTCAGTACTATATGTTTGGATTTGCCCATTTATGCTAACGGTTGTAAAAATAAACTTTTTAAACTTGCGTTTTATTTTAGTAATTCGCACTATGCCTGCAAAACGCATCCTGATTTTAACCAACCGTGTGCCATATCCGTTGAATGACGGTGGTAACCTGGCTACCAATGCCATGGTTCGAGGCTATGCAGCACAAGGGTGGGAGGTGTATCTGCTTTCTATGAATACCAGCAGGCACCGTGTAGATAAGGATGTATTGGCAGGGTTGTACAAGGATATTTATCGTTTTGAAACTGTTGAGGTAAATAACAATGTATCGGCTTTGGGTATTGTGAACAACCTACTGTTTAGCAGGCTTCCCAATCACGCTATGCGCTTTATGCACAGGCATTTTCAGGATGCAATGCTAAAGGCTATCAATAGTTTCAAGCCCGATGTTGTGCAGATAGAAAGTGTGTTTATGTCGGGCTATCTGCCTGCTATCAAAAAAGCTACCAATGCGGTACTCACACTCAGGCTACACAATATAGAATGGCAGGTATGGCAGCGTGTAGCAGCTGCGGCTGCAAACCCTTTAAAGAAATGGTATCTGTCCAATCTTTCTGCCCGCATTAAAGGATACGAGCAGCAGGTATGGCAAGGCTACGATTTGTTGATACCTATTACAGATACAGATGCGGATGTTGTTCGCAATTGCATTGCTCCTAAACAAATGCTTACCATACCTTTTGGTATAGATACTAAGAATACTAAGCCACAAGATGATGAACGTTTAGCAGGCTATCACATCGGTGCTATGGACTGGTTGCCCAATCAGGATGCTATCCGCTGGTTTGCTACAGATGTGTGGCCTGTTGTCAGGCAGCTAAATCCGGATTTTCAATTCTACTTCGCTGGGCGCAATATGCCTGATGCATTTAAAGAATTAAGTGGTGCCGGTATTCATTGTATGGGAGAGGTGACAGATGCCGCATCTTTCATTGCTGACAAGAAAATACTCATTGTGCCACTCCGCTCGGGTGGTGGTATCAGGGTGAAGATATTGGAAGCAATGGCAGCAGGCAAGTTGGTTATAAGTACCACCGTAGGTATGCAGGGTATAGACGCCTTAGCTGGCAAACACTACCTATTGGCAGATACCCCACAGGCATTTGCAGATGCTATTCAACTCGCTTTGACAAATGCTTCTATGGTAAGTCAGATAGCCAATGAAGCGTCTTTATTGGTCAAAGAGCTATATAATAATGATGTCTTAGCATCCCGTTTATCCTCCACATTACAGCAGATATTGGCTGATAGATAGATGCTTTTAATGTGTTTGGGCTTTAATGTTGCATTTTTACCGTTTCGTCGTTTCCATCAGCATAATTGATAGCTGTATACACCATTTACATACAATAGATTGTACCTTTGTGCCCGATATTTTACTGAAAATATCAAAGACAAAGAGATAATATGTTAGATACTATTGAATCAGCGCTCGAAGACCTCCGTAACGGAAAACTATTGATAGTGGTAGATGATGAGGATCGCGAGAATGAAGGCGACTTTGTAACTGCCGCGCGCAATGTAACTCCCGAAATAATCAACTTCATGTCAAAACACGGTCGTGGTTTGATATGTGCTCCCATAACAGAAGAACGTTGTACAGAACTGAACCTGAACCTGATGGTACAGGATAATACAGTATTGCACCAAACACCGTTTACAGTGTCTGTAGACCTGATAGGGCAGGGTTGTACAACAGGTATATCTGCTCACGATCGTGCAAAAACGGTACAGGCATTGATAGACCCTAATACAAAACCCGAAGACTTGGGCCGCCCTGGTCACATCTTCCCATTAAGGGCACGTGGTGAAGGCGTATTGCGTCGTTCTGGCCATACAGAAGCTACGGTGGATTTAGCTCGCCTTGCCGGTTTTGAACCTGCAGGTGTATTGGTAGAAATCATGAACGATGATGGAACCATGGCACGCCTGCCGGAGTTGATGGAGATAGCTAAGAAATTTGATCTGAAAATCATTTCTATAAAAGACCTGATTGCGTATCGTCTGCGAACAGAAAGCCTGATTGAAGAGGAAGTACGTGTGCAGATGCCTACTAAACATGGCAATTTTGAACTGATTGCTTTCCGTCAGACAAATACAGGCGAGCAACATTTAGCACTGAAAAAAGGTGAGTGGGATAAAGATGAGCCAGTTTTGGTGCGTGTACATAGCTCATGCTTCACAGGCGATATCCTGCATTCACTACGTTGCGATTGTGGCGACCAACTGCAAGCTGCTATGGAAATGGTTGAGGCAGAAGGTAAAGGTCTTGTATTGTATATGAACCAGGAAGGTAGGGGCATTGGCTTGATGAACAAGCTAAAAGCATATAAGCTGCAGGAAGAAGGTAAAGACACGGTTGAAGCAAACTTGGCACTTGGTTTCAAAAACGATCAGCGCGACTATGGAGTTGGTGCGCAAATATTGCGTCATATGGGTGTTTCTAAAATCAGGCTGATGAGCAACAACCCACGCAAACGTGCAGGCTTGCTAGGCTATGGTTTGGAGATAGTAGAGAATGTGCCTATAGAAATAAAACCCAACCCGCACAACGAGTTTTACCTGCAAACAAAACGCGATAAGCTGGGTCACGAAATATTAAAATAGTATTTTGCGCAAAACTGCCAGCCCGTTTTGAAGTTTCTCTTTTTTGCCAACAGGGTACCGTATCCGCCATATCGTGGCGATAAGTTGAAGATTTTCAACCTTGCAAGAAGGTTGTCAAAGTCTCATGAACTGCATTTGCTCACTTTTGCACAATCGCAGGAAGACCTGATGTATAAAGAAGAGCTCGAAAAAGTTTTCACCAAAGTACATTTCATCTACCTGCCCAAGTGGCGCTCTGTTGCCAATTGCCTTGCTGCTTTGTGGGATGGCACGCCGCTACAGGTGTTATACTTCCGTTCTGCTGCCATGCGGCAAAAGCTGGCAGAAGTATTGGCTGCAGATAAGTTTGATGCCATCCATGTCCAGCACCTTCGCATGAGCCCATACTTGGCTAAGCATAAGGAACTACCGCGTATACTTGATATGCCCGATGCTTTTTCGCTCTATTGGGAGCGCAGAATGAAGGCGCAGAAAAATCCTTTCAAAAAGATTTTCGAAACCATTGAGCAGAAGCGCGTACTGAAATACGAGCGCATCATGCACGAATACAATATGTCTTTAGTATGCTCTGCAGAAGACCTTGCGTACCTGAAAGAACAACATAGCATCAGCAATATCAACCTGCTGCCTAATGGTGTAGACCTTGACACTTTTAAAGCAGGTGGACATGATTACGCTCATAATGATACATTGCTTTTTACAGGCAATATGGACTATGCACCCAATGTAGATGCGGTACAATATTTTGTAGAAGAAGTGTTCCCTATTATCAAGCAACAACACCCACAAGTTAAGTTCATCATTGCAGGGCAGCGCCCGGTAAAGAAAGTACAAGACCTTGCAACTGAAGATATACTGGTGACGGGCTTCATTAAAGACCTTGCGGCTGTCTATAATCAGGCAAGTGTGGTGGTAGCGCCATTAAGGTTTGGTGCAGGCACACAAAACAAAGTACTGGAAGCTATGGCAATGGGTGTGCCTGTTGTGTGCTCTAACATCGGCTTCAAGGGCTTAGGTATAGAAAGTGGTGAAGGCGCTATCATGCAAACAGACCCGCAGCAATTTGCACAGAGTGTTATACAGCTATTGAATAGCCAACAAATGCGCGAAGATGTTGGCGCAAAAGGTATGCATGTAATGCAATCAAGGTTTGGTTGGGATAGTGTAGCAAAGACACTAGAAGGTTATCTGATGCAGATAGCTAAATAGTTTACTGTTTTATTGCGTACCAACACCCATAAAGCTGTCTCTGATAGAGTCTGCCTGTCTTTGTTTTTCAGCTTCTTCTTCTTGTTTTCTTATCAGATAATGACGACCACGGAAGAATTCACCGAATGTATTGAAAGACCTGTGCCAGTTGACACCCACACCACCACGAGCTATATTACGGCTATCTACAACATCAAAGTTATTGGTACGGAATATATAGCCACGCAGGTTGCCGCCTTCGCGGAACTGGTATTGCAAACGGAAGTCGCCCACCGGGTTGAAGTTGCTGGCGCTTCTGTTAGATGTAGGTTTACCCCAATCGTAAGAACTACCAACTTCCAGTGTCAGCCTGTCGTTTACAAGTCCGCGGAATAGATTTTTCTTTACACCAATCGTTACTTCGTTTCTGCTGGATGCATCTGCAGCACTATTGCCAAGGCTATAGTTTTTGTACTTAAAATCTATACTTAGGCTTTCATCACCCGTTAATTTATTCAATACGTTTGTTAACTGAGATGATACCTGACCTGATAGCATTTGGCTGATATTACTGATACCACCAGATACAGCACTGGAACCATCACCGAGGCCATCTTCAGGCAAGAATGTATTGATAAGTAGTAGCGATGCTACCTGATTATTCAAGCTGTAGTTGCTCTGGTTGATGTATTGCAGTTTGTTGTAGCCCACAGTACCTACACTGCTATTGCTTGGCAGCTCTAGTTGGAATGTAAGTTTAGGTGTACCCATAGAGCCTTTCATGAAGAGCAGGATGTTAATTTCCTGTTGAGCATTTGCTTCAGTTTCTTCACGTTTATTGCCTGCTATCAGATTTTTCTCGCCTTGGCTAAGCAAGTCCATCAGGCGGGCTTTTGTGGTGTATTTACCTGTAACATCAAGTTGGGTTTGGTCTATAGGACCGTTGAAGTATATTTTGCTTCCTTCATTCAACTTAAAGTTTCGCTTGAAGGCAAGCTGCTTGAGTGTAAATGTATAGTCACCTTCTTTAATGGTGTAGATACCGCTCATACGCATGTCATTATTAGCAGGCATCTCTATCCGTAGCGTACCGTTACCACTAGCATTGATGGCATCTCCTGTTGCAGGGTCCATTACAAGGCTCACCTCGCAAATATCTTTTACCAATGCTTCTATACTGATAGACAGTTTGCCCGCACTTTTCTTTTTAGCTTGTTGTTCGGTACCGTAAGATTTGAAAGTTACATAGTTGTAAGTGCCCAGTCCGCTGCTACTGCTTAATGGCAAATAGAGATGCGATTTTTCTACTGGTGTTGCACCTAGTATATTAATGGATATTATTTTATCAATATCGCCGGTTACGGCCAACGATTTGATGCTCGCAATCAGATTTCCATAAAACAATTCACTCTCGCTCTCATCCAGATTAATCACTTCAAACTTAGGTGATGACATGTTGATGTTCAGGTTCATGTTCTTAAACCTGTCATGCTTTATTTGTCCCGATAGGGTAGCTGTGTTTTTGTTTACATCATACAATGTAATCTTCCCGAGGTCTATCTTAGTATTATTAACTGCTATGTTAGCATTAGGTATAGTGTAGTATGTACCCAGAAAATCTATACGCATAGCAGCATCATTCAGTTTAATGTTGCCGTCTATATCCGGTGCAACTGCACTGCCAGCAATATTTACTTCGCCATTGATAGTGCCACCAAGTCTGCTTACAAAACCTGTCAATACAGGGTTCAGCCAAGATAATGGTGTGTTATTAAATTGAAGCTTTCCTTTCAATGGCTCACGGCTGGTACTATCAAAAGACATGTCGCCATAGGCGGTAATGGAAGCATTGCCACGGTATACACCACTGGAGTTGTCAAGATGTATTTTTTGTTTATTAGCTTCGTAAGAACCTGCAACAATAATATTACCTAGTGTATCTGCACCTATTTTTACATCGCTTGCGCGTATGTTACTGGTTACAAACATATTGCCAAATATGTCGTCAACTTTCAGTTCACCGTTTATGCGTCCGTCCAATTGATAATCTGACAGACCTGCAACATTACCCAACTGCGATACATCTATATTTTTGATTTCTGCAATAAGTGGTGGTGTGCTGCCAGTAGTAAATCCATTCTTTGAATAGATATTTATCTTCTGCAGGCCCGAGCTTAGTTCAAACTTATCTATAAACAAGTAGTTCGTACTGTACAATAGTGATGCATTTGGTATGTCCCACTTTGTTTCGTTCAGGTATAGCTCTGACGGTTGCATCGTTAGCCATATAGAATCGCTTGCTGTGTGTACTTTGCCTATCAGTGTAGCAGTTCCATATTTATCGGCAGATGTTGTAGCTATTTTAAAGTTAAGGTCATTATTGGCAAGCGTAGTATTTATTTCAAGTGCGCCGGATAATACACTGTCTCCGATTATTATGCGTTGTGTTTTTGCATCTACAGCCAGCTTATTAAAATCTCCTGCTCCTGTAATGGTAACATCGCGCAACAAAATGCCATTTACTTCGCCATATGGTATGTTGGCATTCAGTTGCAATTGCTGGCTCGATGTATTGAGTTTACCATCAATGGTAGCACCGCTGAAGCCTTTGATTTTAGGAATTACTATTCCGAGCAGGCTGTCAATTTCTTTCGTCACTATATTGAAGGTAATATCCTGTGGCGGAGCTGCTTGTGTTGGTTTGTTAATGTAGTTTGGCAAATACCCCGATAAGTAGTATTGAAAAGAGTAAGGGAGTTTGCTCAGTTCATATTGTCCTTTGATGCGTGCTGTAAGTGCATTACTTTCTACCGTTATCAGTTTCTGTCCGCCTTCTTCACCTGCATTTACATATACAGAGTCAAGGTCTAGCCTGTGGCCATTGCGTACCATGTTAATGTTGTACAGTTTTGCAAACCCCGAGAAGTTATCAATACTGCTGCCAACACAGTCAAGGTCAAAGTCTGCAGTAGCAGTAATGCTGTCTTTGACAAATTTCAAGGCTGCAAGGTTGCTCTTCAGCAAGTTGGCTTTAGCATTTATCCTCACCAGTTTCTGGCTCAGATCTATATTACCATAGAATGCCAAAGCAAGATTCGGGTCGTCTATCAGCAGGTTGCCGCCAAATTTGTTCTTCTCTACATTACCATCAATAGATATGTTCTGATAACGATAACCGTTAAAGTCAAAATGCTTCACATTTGCATCTATATTGATGTGTGCCAGTGCAGGGTCGAAAGAGTTACCGTCAACTTTAGCATTCAGTGTAACAGTTCCTAATGTAGTTTGATTTAGTAGCGCGCCAATATTGAAACTTTCTGAAGTGATAGTACCGCTATATAACGCATTACTGTTTTTGCCTTCAGGTATTTTCATCTTCACGTCGCTGGTAATAGTACCTAAGTTGGTTGCCAACACCCCATTGCATGCAAAATTGTTGATGTAGCCTGTGAAATTTCCTTTAAAGCTTACGTTTGTTAGTTTGTCAATTGCTATATCCTTATTGTTCCTAAGTTCAGGCGCATACCTGAATATGCCGTTTGCATTGGTATAGAGGTCTCCGTTCTGATAGTCTATAAACGTATTGTTTATATCAGGTAGTCCCTTCATTCTTAGGTTACCTTTTACGATAGATATACCGTCTGAAACATACAGGTTTTTGGCACTGATATCAGCAACGGTGCCATCTACCTTGCCTGCTATGTTTACAACATAAGCATACTGCTTCAGCACAGGGGCAAAGTAGGCCACATCCTTTATATCCAGATGAGAGTCATTAAAGTCTGCAACCATCCGCACTTTATCTATATAGTCTTCAAAGTCAGGGAAGCGTGTATAGTGCATGGCATAATAGCGTTGCAATTTGCTGTGGTTTGTTTCCAGCAATAGCTTCTTAATAATACTTGCATTTGGCGATACGGTTACATCACCTTTGAATTGTTTAACCACAAGCCCGCAGCGTTCTTTAGCACTCAGGTTATTTAGTTTAGCTTTAAGTGTATCACCTGTAATGCTCAAGTCATCGGCATCGATATTAATGGCGCTCACACGCATGTGGTTTGTATCAAACTCTCCGTTCAGTGGAGGTTTGTTACTCATCTCCATGCCAAAGTAGCAATCTTCAAGGTGCAGGTTATCAAGGGCTATCTTCCAGTTATCTGTATTAAAAGCTGTAGTGTCTATCACATTGCTTTTTGGCTTCTTCGGTCTAGGTGGGCGCCCACCTTCATAGTCGCGCATCACAATAGCAACTTTACCAAAACGAATTTTATTCAGGTCTATCAGTTTTTTCTTAAAGTTGATTTCTTCTGCGTCTATCAATGCATCTCCTACATCAAAATCCATGTCACTGCCCACCCATGCATCATCCATGTGGAAGCGAACATTTTCCAGTTCTACTTTTTCAAGGTCTATCTCAAAATCACCGCCGCTGTCTTTTTTCTTCTTTTTGGTTGATGGACCTGAGTCGAATGCATCTATGATAAACTGATAGTTCCAGTCTGCACTTGTTCGTATACGGTACAGGTGTGCATATGTGTTTTTAAGTCCCGCATATTTCAATACAGGTGTGCCGTTTTTCAGAAAGAACCAATCTGTTATCCTCACCCGTACTTCTCCTATATATGCGAGGGTATCATGTGCTTTCCCTTCTACATACAGCCCTTGTATCAGTACATGGTTCAGGAAGTCTATCCGCACATGTTTTATTTCAACTTTGGTGCCTAGCTTATCCCCCAATATTTTGGTGGCTTTGCTCACTACAAAGTTTTGTACGGGCGTAAAGTTGAGTGACAGCACAAGGCATATCACTAATCCTATGATAATCAGGACGGTATTGCGTAATATTTTTAGAAATCGTTTCAGAAAAAGCTATTGTAGATAGTTACAAAAATAACATCCATATTCCAATATTACCTTATAAGGTTTGTTAATCATCTGATTATTGTACATGGTAAATGTAAATATGTGTATATGGGCAAAGTATGGATAAACTGCGTTATTTTCGGTCTTCAAATTTTCATTTATGAATAAAGCAGGTTTATTGTTGCTTTCCTCCCTTATAGTTGGACAACAAGTACAGGCACAAACTCAGGTAAAAACTTCTATTACAGTGACTAAGGTTGTTGGCATAACATATGACAAGTACCCTGAGACAAGGAAGGGTAGCACAGTAGATACTTTTTTCGGTAAGGAAGTAGTAGACCCATACAGGTGGTTAGAAGATGATATGTCTGAAGACACAAAAGATTGGGTTAAAAAGCAAAATGAACTGACCAACAATTATCTGGGCCAGATACCATTCAGAGATAATATCAAAAAACGCCTTACGGAACTGTGGAACTACGAAAAATTCAGTGCTCCTTTTAAAGAAGGGGAGTATACCTATTTTTATAAAAACGATGGTTTACAAAACCAGTCTGTGTTGTATCGTCAGAAAGGTGCAGGTGTTCCTGAAGTATTTTTAAACCCAAACGAATTTTCTAAAGATGGCACAACTTCTTTAGCAGGTATGGACTTCACGAAAGACGGTAGCCTTTGTGCGTTCCAGATATCGGAGGGGGGCAGTGATTGGCGGAAAGTAATAGTACTGGATACCAAAACTAAAAAACAAGTAGGTGATACACTGATGGATGTGAAATTCAGCGGTACTTCATGGAAAGGTAATGATGGTTTTTACTATAGTAGCTACGATAAGCCCAAAGCAGGCAGCCAGCTATCTGGTATGACACAAAATCACAAGCTATATTATCATAAGCTTGGTACTGACCAGAAAAATGATATACTTGTTTTTGGTGGCGATGCACAACCTCGCCGTTATATTGGTGGTGGTGTTACAGAAGACCAGAATTATCTGATTATCTCTGCGGCGAATGCAACCTACGGTAACGAGCTTTACATACAAGATTTAAAAAAGCCAGGCTCATCAATCGTTCCTTTAATAACGGGTTTTGATAATGAGCACGATGTAGTGTATGCTGAAAATGGTAAACTATACATACTTACAAACCTCAATGCGCCAAACCGTAAATTGGTTGTAGCGGATGCTAACAGTCAGGACCCTACCGGTTGGCAGGATGTTATTCCTGAAACTAAATTCCCGTTATCGGTTAGTGCATGTGGTCGCAAACTTTTTGCACAATATCTGAAGGATGCGGTATCGCAGGTTTTTCAATACAGCCTTGATGGTAAGCAAGAACGTGTAATTGAATTGCCGGGTCTTGGTACTGCAGGTGGTTTTGGTGGCAAGCGCGATGAGAAAGAATTGTATTATTCATACACTTCATACATCTATCCGTCTACGATTTTCAAGTATGATATAGCTACGGGTAAATCTACATTGTACAAAAAGCCGAATGTTAAATTCGACCCGAATTTGTACGAAAGCAAGCAGGTGTTCTACACATCAAAAGATGGTACGAAAGTGCCAATGATTATTACATACAAAAAAGGTGTGAAACTGAATGGCCAAAACCCTACTATGCTGTATGGTTATGGTGGTTTCAATGTTAGCCTTACACCTTCTTTCAGTGTCAGCAATTTGGTATTTATGGAGAATGGTGGTGTATATGCTGTTGCTAATCTGCGTGGTGGTGGCGAGTATGGTGATGAATGGCACAATGCTGGTACCAAAATGAAAAAGCAAAATGTGTTCGATGATTTTATAGCTGCGGCAGAGTATCTGACAAAAGAAAAGTATACATCGCACGACTACCTTGCCATTTCAGGTGGTAGCAATGGTGGCTTGCTGGTTGGTGCATGCATTACACAACGCCCCGATTTGTTTGGTATAGCATTCCCGGCGGTAGGTGTGTTGGATATGCTTCGTTATCACAAATTCACGGCAGGTGCGGGCTGGGCTTACGACTACGGTACTGCAAACGACAGTAAAGAAATGTTTGATTATCTTCTCAAGTATTCGCCTGTTCATAATGTGAAACCTAACACTGTATATCCACCAACAATGATAATGACTGCAGACCACGATGATCGTGTAGTACCTGCACACTCTTTCAAATTTGCTGCAGCAATGCAGGAAATGCAAAAAACAGCTTCTTCTAATCCTATCCTTATCAGGATAGAAACAAAAGCTGGTCACGGTGCGGGCAAACCTACAGCCATGATAATTCAAGAGCAGGCAGATAAATGGTCTTTCATGTTATACAACATGGGGCTTACTTACAAGGGTAAATAAATTATTGTAATCAATAGTTAAAAAGGGTGGCGATTGCCACCCTTTTTTAATGTGTATTTAATCGAATTAGGGGGTTTGCCAATATGCTTGTCCTTACTCATATAGTTACCTTTATGATTGTAATATTTCTTTTATGAGAAAACTTGTAACCCTTATTCTGTTATTCATATGTTTTACTGGCACGGCGCAAAATCTGGTGCCCAACGGAGATTTTGAATACTATAACACATGTCCGGTAAGTCATAGTCTGGTAACAAATGCGCCACCATGGAGAATGTATCATGTTGCTACTTCAGATTTCTTTCATGCTTGTTCAGGTTCTACTGCTGGTGTGCCAGTTAATTTTGGTGGCTTCCAACCTGCGGCTAGCGGTAATGGCTATATGGGTGGATATGCTTTTAACACTATTTCAAATACTAATCAGTGGACTGAATATATCGCCGCTCCTATGACAGCTATGGTTATCGGTGCAACTTATGAGGTGTCGATGTCTGTAAATAAATCAAATATTAGTACTGGTGCATGTAATGGCCTGGGGGTGTGGTTTTATGATAATGGACCAACTACTGCTTTGACAGGTACAAATGCTACCTTGCCTGTTACGCCACAAGTACATTACTTAAGTTATGGTGTCATTACAGATACTGTAAACTGGATAAGAATGGTTGGTTATTTTACTGCCGATTCAGCATATGATAATATTGTAATTGGTAAGTTTAATCCTCCGGGAGGGCTTACAACTGTGGGTACGGGTATTCCTTATTACTATATCGATTCAGTAGTAGTAAAACTGGCGAGTGGAATTAATAATTTATACACCGACAGTATGATATGTGCTGGAGATACTTTTCAGGTACCATACACTGTCAACAACACGAGCAATTTCAATAGCGGCAATGTATTCAGCGTACAGCTGAGCAACCCGAGCGGGTCCTTTGCGAGCGGCACTACCACTATCGGTACACGCACAGCCACCACAGCCGGCAGCATTAGTTGCGTGGTGCCGACAAGCGTAACACCGAGCAATACCTACCGCATCCGAATTCGCTCAACAAATCAGGTTGACAGTTCCAGCGCCAATATAAAAGATATCAGCATCGGTGTAGTGCGCCCTAATGTGAGTAATAGCAACAATGGTCAGATATGTACGGGTCAGCAACTGAATTTGTATGCTACAAGTACTACAACAGGTGTAAGCTATAAATGGACGGGCCCTGCCGGCTTCAACAGTACTGCCCAGAATCCTGTTATAAGCAGTGCCACCACCACCAACAGCGGTGACTATATTGTAACAGCTCGTTTGTATGGTTGCCTGGCTAAAGATACCACTACCGTGGTGGTTGCCAATGCCTCTGCATCCACAGTATATGCCACTGGCAGCAATCCTATTTGTGAACGAGATACACTGTATCTCAATGCAACGGTAGGTACGGTAGCGAACAGCTACAGTTGGAGCGGTCCGTCCGGTTTCAACTCCAACAGCAAAGACACCCTTCGTGCTAACAGCCTCCCAGCAATGAGTGGTGATTATATTTTCACCGCCTTTTATACGGGTTGCACCGTCCGCGATACAGTGACGATAGAAATAAAACCACAGGCATCTAGCCGTACTATAGGTAGCAACAGCCCGGTATGTACGGATAATACGCTGAGCCTGAACGCAGGCAGCAGCAGCACGGGTGTTGCCTACACATGGACAGGCCCTAACAGCTTTGTAGCCACCACATCCACAGCAAGCATCAATGGGGTGAGCCTGAGCAATGCAGGCAGATATGTAGTTACCTACCTGCTGAATGGCTGTATCACCAAAGACAGCCTGACGGTCACAGTCAATCAGAGCCCGATACCTGTTACTGCAAGTGCTAACACACCATTGTGCGAGGGCGTTACGCTGAGCCTGAACAGTACGAACAGTACAGTCGGCGCCACATACGGCTGGACAGGTCCGAACGGCTATAGCTCAACAATTCAGAATCCGACAAGAGTAAGCACGGTAACGTCCATGAGTGGAGACTATATTGTAACAGCAAGCCTGAGCAATGGATGTACGAAGAAAGACACCGTAACGGTGTTGGTAAAACCACTCCCTGCCAACCTGAGCGCAGGTAGCAACAGCCCCGTATGCGAGGGTAGCAATCTGCAACTGACAGGCAGTACGAGCAGCAGTGGCGTGAGTTTTGGTTGGACAGGTCCGCTGAGCTATGGCTCCACCGCGCAGAACCCAACATTGGTAAGCGTAAGCCCTGCCGCTACAGGCGACTATATCCTGACAGCCACGCTGAATGGCTGTGTGTTGAAAGATACAGTGTACGCTTTGGTTAATACAAACCCTGCCGCACCCACAGCCGGCAGCAACAGCCCTGTATGTATAGGACAAGATATCAACCTGACTGCAAGCACAGTAAGCGGAGCTACCTATACATGGGTAGGCCCAGGCGGCTACAGCTCTACGTCTCAAAATCCTGTTCGCACAAGTGCTACTAGTACGATGGCGGGTACCTACACGGTAAGAGCCATCCGCAACGGTTGTTATTCTGCACATGCTAATACGAATGTAACGATGGTAACAGCGCCGAATGTAAATCTGTACCCGAGTCCGAAGGACAGCATCTGCCAGGGTGCGACGGTAACGTTTGTAGCTACACCTAGCAATGTAGGCACAGGCCCCGTATACACGTGGTACAGGAATAACAATCCTGTACTGACAGGAGGTACCAGCTTTCCTACATCTGTAGTGAGCGACAAAGATGAGTTTTATGTAACGGTAACAACCAATGGCGTTTGTTCCGGTATTTATATAGATACCAGTAACATAATAACGATGCATGTGTTGCCATGGTTGGCTCCGGGTGTCAGCATTACTGCCAATCCGAATACTACAGTAGCAAGCGGCACTATGATTAACTTCACAGCCACACCAACAAATGGTGGTAATAAACCCGGTTATCAGTGGACGCGTAACGGCGCACCTGTGGTTGGTGCAACAAGCAATATCTGGGGAGCCAGCACGCTGAGCAATAATGACCAGATATGTGTAGATATGACGAGCAGCTACCTGTGCCCGAACCCCAAAACGGCAAAGAGCAATTGTATAAAAGTGAGTATAGAAAGTACCGGTATCGTAGGTGTATGGTCAGGTAAAGCACCAAGCGTCTATCCGAACCCAACGAAGGATAAACTGTTGATAGAAGGTATAGAGAAGGGGACAAAAATACAACTGAACGATGTACTTGGCAGGGTTGTTATAAAAGCGATAGCGACGAATGAAACTGCAGAACTGAAGATGAGCCATCTGGCAGCAGGCAGCTACATGCTGTTGCTAAGCAAAGACAATGGCGACAGTATGAGTGTGAAGGTGGTGAAGGAGTAGGTGAATTAATTGTTTATTTATTGTATATTTGTAGTGTTTTTGTCCTCTCTTATCGTCAAGAGAGGACAAATAGTTTTAAGCAATGCAGGAACAAAAATGATATTGCTAAAATCTGCAACAAACTGCAACAAAACACAAAAAGTTTAATTGGTTTGTATACAGTCATGGTGTCACAAAACAAACCGTAACCATTCGTAACCGTTTTGTAGGGTAGGTGCAAGGTCAATTCCGCTAATTCGATGTATCTTGCGTCACTTAGGAAACAGTATATTTATTTATAATTTTTAATATGTATCGTAGTCATACTTGTGGCGAATTAAGGTTGGTTAATCAGGGAACAGAAGTAACCCTTGCCGGATGGGTACAAACCGTCCGCAAATTTGGTAGCATTACTTTCGTAGACCTGCGAGACCGTTACGGCATTACACAGTTGTTGTTCAACGAAGCCCTGAATCCGCGTCTTGATGAAACACCACTTGGTCGCGAGTTTGTACTACAGGTAAAAGGTACAGTTGCCGAACGTAGCAATAAGAATCCTAAACTACCTACAGGTGATATTGAGATACTGGTGAATGATTTTGCCATAATGAATAGTGCATCTACACCGCCATTTACAATAGAAGAAGAAACAGATGGTGGTGATGAATTACGCATGAAGTATCGTTATTTAGATCTTCGCCGCCCTGCGTTGAAGCGCAATCTGGAATTGCGATATAAAGTGAACCGCAGTGTGCGCAATTATCTTGACACTTTAGGCTTTTGGGATATAGAAACACCTTTCCTGATAAAGAGTACACCGGAAGGTGCGCGTGACTTCATCGTACCTAGCCGTATGAATGAAGGACAGTTTTATGCCCTACCGCAAAGCCCGCAGACATTTAAGCAATTGCTGATGGTGAGTGGCTATGACAGGTATTATCAAATAGTAAAATGCTTCCGTGACGAGGATTTGCGTGCAGACAGACAACCGGAATTTACACAGGTAGATTGTGAGATGAGCTTTGTAGAGCAGGAAGATATCCTGAACACATTTGAAGGCTTGTTTAAGCATGTTTTCAAAGATGTAAAAGGGGTAGAGATAGATTACACCTTTCCGCGTATGACGTGGGATGATGCCATGTGGAACTACGGTAACGATAAGCCCGACATCCGTTTCGAAATGAAGATTCAGAACCTGAAAGCTGAGAGCAAAATATATGCTGAGGTGCTGAATGAGGTTGACTTCAAAGTGTTCAGCGATGCTGAAACAATATTGGCAATAGCTGTTCCCGGTGCTAGCGAATATACCCGTAAACAATTGGATGAACTGACTGAATGGGTGAAGCGTCCGCAGATAGGTATGAGTGGGGTAGTAAACGTGAAATGTAATGCTGACGGCACTTTCAAAAGCAGTGTAGATAAGTTCTTTAGTGAGGATAAGCTGAAAGCATTGGCTCAATTCTGCGGTGCAAATGCCGGAGACCTGATATTGATATTGGCTGGCGCTGAAACACGTACACGCAAGGCCATGAGCGAGCTGCGTCTGGAAATGGGCAACAAGCTTGGCCTCCGCAATCCTGACGATTATAAGCCTTTATGGGTAATAGACTTTCCGCTATTTGAATATGCGGAAGAAGAGAACCGTTGGGTAGCGCGCCACCATCCGTTTACATCTCCTAAACCAGAGCAGATAGAGTTGATGAACAATCCTGCCCGTTTTGGTGAAATTAAAGCTAATGCCTACGATATTGTGCTGAACGGTACTGAAATAGGCGGTGGTTCTATCCGCATTTACCAAAAAGACTTGCAAGAGAAGATGTTTGCTGCTTTGGGTATGGATAAGGAAGAAGCACATGAGAAATTTGGCTTCTTGTTAGGAGCGTTTGAATATGGTGCACCTCCGCATGGCGGTATAGCTTTTGGCTTTGACAGGCTCTGTGCGCTTTTAGGTGGTCAGGAAAGCATTCGTGACTTCATAGCCTTCCCTAAAAACAATGCGGGTAGGGATGTAATGCTGGATGCGCCAAGTGCTGTGGATAAGGCTCAATTGGACGAATTGGGGCTTCAATATAAAAACTGATATGATGTTGTGAAAAACAGCTATTTTGAAATTATAATCTGATTGTTATCTTTATACTTTGTAATTATACAATATGAAAAAACTTCTTATAGGTTCTCTTTTAACATTGGGCGTAGCTACGGTTATGACATCGTGCAATAACGGTGCGTATGATGCCAATCCTAAGGTGGACCGTAGCGGTGTGCTGAATCCATTGGACACTTCTATACCTGGTATAGTATATATCGGAACCATGAAAGGTCAAATAGATGGTGGTCAGGTATTGTTTTCGCCTGCTTACTATACATTAGATGCGAACACAAACACACGTACTATATGGGGTATGGTGCAAGATGATACTGTATTCTGGCGCACTATTACGCTTACTGTAAATAATGATGATGTAAAAGGTAAGAAAGATACTACCATGATTACATCAACATTTACATATTCTATCTACGATACTGTACGTAAGGTGCATAAAAAATACATACACACTCCTTCTGATGGGAATAAGCTTAAATCATTCCTGATATCAGAAGAGAATAATACCATGCGTGGTTATTTTGAAGGAACTGTTAGGAATGTAGAGCCTATACTTCCTACTCCTGATCCTCGAGATACAGTTGTCTTCAAGGCACTTAACTTCTACGTAGAAAAGAAATAATTATAATGATAATTGTTAATTAAAAAGGACGCTCTGAGGCGTCCTTTTTAATTATGTAAAATAGGTAGAGTAATATTAATTAATACCTAGATCCTGGTGGGCAAATAAGACCTTTTCTGTACTTGTTTTCATTGCCTCTCAAAAACCTTGGAACAAATTTTTTCAGGCCATTGCTTGGGTCATCAGAGCCATTGTCGTATGCTCTCATTCTAGCTACTTTTTCACGTTTAGTAATCTTAAATGCTAAACCTGAATAAACGTCTATATTGCTGATGTTTTGCCCTGCAACTGCAGATAATAATGTGTTAGAGCCTACAAACAATGGGCCGAGATACATAACTGCACCCATATTTAGTGAGCGATAGCGCATCATTGTGATAGGTATGCCAAACTTAAAGAACTTGAGGTCTATTCTTGGGGTAATGTTAAGGTAGCCAACATATCCCGGGCGGAACACACTGCCATTACTGCCTTTCATATTCAGTAGCGTATTAACAGATATAAAGAGACCACCACCGGCATTATAATCCAAATTTGCCCTTAGTGCTGTAGGCAATCCTACTCTGAACTTTTCGCCATCTTCCTGTACTTTAATGCGGCCTGCTTGCGCCTGCCTGTTAAGAAAGTACCCGAATTCTTGTTGGTCAGCATCTACAAACTCCAATTGGTCAAAGTCTGTCTTTCCTGCATTTACATTGTATGCTGCACTGCCTCTATCACCTACATAGCCTACACTCCCTATATCTGTAATTGAAATGCCGATTTTATACAAATAAATATCTTTCTTATCAAGCTCTACATATGGATGGTAAGAGTACTGGATTCCTATATCCAACCCTAAACCTCCGCGGCCCGCGCGCTGTACAAGGTCTCCGTTTTGTCCCGGTACAGTATTGTATGTGTATAATGCTGTCAAGTCTCCAGTTGCATATATGGCTGAATCGCCAAGACGTTGATAGGTAAGATCTCCTGCAAATGCATTCACAGCTGCGTAGCCTATCAGGTATTTGATTGTTATACCACCGCTTAGTTTATAGTATTCGTCATCACGCAGCATTTTCCCCAACGTAACACCCACCTCACCAAATGCATGTGCCGAGGCACCTACTTTCTTAAAGTTGAAAGTATGATTGTAATATTGCGGGTCATTCTCGTTGGTGTATACGTTAAATTGCTCAGCTTTCATATTGCCTGCATTTACAATAGCGCGTGCACGCGTGTATATCCCGACCTGATATTGCTTATTGATACTGAAAGAGGCTGCCGGTCCCATAATGTCTACATTTGCCCATGCACGTTTGCGTTGGCTGTTGCTCATTTTGGAGTATTCATATCCTTCTCTTGCTTCAGTTTCAAAATCTCCTTTCATAAGCCAGCCACCACTTACCTGATAAGCATTGTTACCAGCCAATACATTAGCAGATATGATATTGACCTCTGCACCTGTAAGTGCATTGTTTACCAATGCGGGATTCAATGGCAATTGCATGATGGCAGGGTAGTTATTGGTGGTAAGTCCAATAAATTGCTGCGCCTCAGAATGGTAGGCTATCAATAGTAAACATCCTGATATTATTCGTTTAATCATTTAATCTTAATTCCTTGATTTGTATTGAAATACGTAGCTAAGGGGTTCGGCAAGATACTTATTATTAACAAGTATTGATATATACTACTATAACGTAATTGTAAAATGTTTAGTGAGTAATTGCTTTAATAAGTATAATATTTACAATTAAAAGACATGTTTTGTTGTTCAGTATCTGTAAATAAAATAGCCACTATGAAAGTGGCTATTTCGGTATTGATATTTATTTACTAATAGTATTAGTTAAGTGCTTCTTGAACCAGTGCTGCAGCTTCGCTCAGCAGGATAGCTGATTGAACTTTCAGGCCACTGTTTTCAATCAGTTCCTTCGCTATTTCTGCGTTTGTACCTTGCAGGCGAACGATGATTGGAATATTGATATTGCCCAGATTTTTGTAAGCCTCGATAACACCTGCAGCAACCCTGTCGCAACGAACGATACCACCAAAGATATTGATAAGGATGGCCTTAACGTTAGGGTCTTTCATGATGATACGGAAACCTGCTTCTACAGTTTGTGCATTAGCAGTACCACCTACGTCCAGAAAGTTAGCAGGTTCGCCACCGGCCAATTTAATCATATCCATAGTAGCCATTGCAAGACCTGCACCATTTACCATACAACCTACGTTACCGTCCAGTTTTACGTAGTTAAGGTTAAATTCGCCAGCTTCTACTTCCGTAGGATCTTCTTCGCTCTTATCGCGCATGTCTGCGATGTCTGCATGACGCATCAGTGCGTTGTCATCCAAGCTCATTTTGCAGTCTACAGCAAATATTTTATCATCTGCAGATTTGAACAGCGGGTTGATTTCCAACATAGCACAGTCAAGGCCTACATATGCATTATACAAGTTAGTTACAAACTTCACCATGTTTTTGTGTGCTTCGCCACTAAGACCCAGGTTGAAAGCTATTTTACGAGCTTGGAAACCTTGCAGCGGCATGTTTGGTGCAACCCACTCTTTGTGTATTAATTCAGGTGTGTTGTGTGCAACTTCTTCAATGTCCATACCGCCTTCGGTACTGTACATGATAACGTTTTGTTTCTTAGTACGATCTAACAGGATAGAAATGTAAAATTCCTTGCGTTCGCTAGGGCCATCATAATACATGTCCTGTGCTATCAGAATCTTGTTTACTTTCTTACCTGCAGGGCCTGTTTGGATGGTAACCAGTGTATTGCCCAGAATGTTTTTAGCTACTGTAGCAACATCTTCTGCGCTTTTGATAACTTTTACACCGTTTTGCTCAGGTACTTCTACCATAGTGCCCTTACCACGGCCACCGGCATGAATCTGCGCTTTTACTACCGCAAACTTAGTACCTGATTCTGTAGATATCTGATTGTATGCTTTTACTGCGTCGTCAACAGTTTCTACAGCTACACCATTTTGTGTAGGTACGTTGTAACGCTTCAATAATTCTTTGGCTTGATATTCATGCAAATTCATGACTGCAAACGATTTTTAAAATACTGGGCGAAGATAATCTTAATTGCTTAATAACTCAACCTCGAATTTGGTCAATTTATATAGATATGTGTAAAAATTATTCATATGTGAAATATTTTATTCTTTAGAAATTCTATAAACCTTATTCATTACATCATTTGTTATGTGTAAAATGTATACTCCTGGCTGAAAATTTCTTAAATCAATGTAATCAACTGATTGGTTAAGTGATTGATGTTGCAATAATTTTCCAGCGCAATCAAATAGTTCTGTAATAGTATTTGATTGTTTATTATCTATGTATAACATGTCTTTTACCGGATTAGGATATATGTTTAATATGTTCTGTTCTTCGTTTTCTACAGCCAATTTGATATCCTTATCACATGATTCTGTAGTAAGTCGTATAGACGATATTTTATCATTGTAACATCTTAATCCGTATTGATTTTGATATGAATCTGATAAAGTGAATGTGCATGTTCTGCAATATGGTAGAATGCTTTTTAGTCCGCCTACTTTTTGGGCATAAGGGCCATCCCAATCATAAACTGCTTTACCGGCAATGCTTAAAGGTTTAGTGTAGACTGTTTTTAAATTAGTTGTATCGAACAATTCTGTCTTAACTGAATCAACAATTAAACAGAAGCTACTATCCGTAATACTAAAATTTAATGCCCCAAGTGCTGTCGGGAATATCGGTAGGCATATAGTATCTCCAGGATTTACATTAAAAATGTATAAAGGAGTGAATTTTTTGAAATAATCGTTATAGATGAAAACTGTATCACTCGTATTATGTACATAAATTGAGGAAAGGTTGTTAACATTAAGTCCTGCTAAACTGTAAAAGAAAGTCTCAATAGCTGTTTGGTTTATTCGAGTACATTGTTTCCCTGAAATGTTAGTATCAATATCTACATAACTATGGAATATACCGTATTTCATGTTATGGTACCATTGCGCGTTAATAGGGGCGAATGTGTCTTGTGCAATTGTAGTCTTGGTAATAAGCAAGGATAGTATAATAATAGTTACCCATTTCATAGTGCAGTGTTTGTATAAAGATAGTTATTGTCATATGAAAATTAAAATAATGTACCCTCACTATACAGTCGCGGAGGGGTGATGGAGGTGCCGCAGTGTTTATTCAATTGCTCTATCAGGTATTTGATAAGCTCGGGGCTGTGCAGCTCTTCGTGCTGGTGCATAAAGAAGTAGCATTTTTCCAGTCCCTGTTCCATCCATACTTTGATACGCTGTACCCAGTCATCTATCCTTGTATAGTCGCTTTGATGCAATGAGTTGCCAACAAAGCGGATGAAACACTCCGGTGTGCTGAGGTGCATATGTACATATTCGCGCTTGCCTGCCGCATCTGTGATGATAGTACCACGGTTGTTTGCTTTCAGATAGCTGAATACATTGTTATCGTAGCCATTGGCATATACATCATCGTGTCTTAGTTCCAGAAACAAAGGTACATCTTGCGGAAAATCATCTATAAAAGCCTTGATGGTATCAAAATGTTTTACACCCATTTGCGGGTGCGGCATCAGGAAGATGGGGCCCAGGCTATCGCCAAATTCTGTAATAGCTTCCAGAAAAGCACCTGTTTCCACGCCGGTATTTTTCAGGCGCTTCAGGTGTGTGATGGTCTGCGGGAATTTTGGGAAGAACTTAAAGCCTTTAGGTACTTTGCTCTTCCAACGTAATACATCAGCAGGGGATGGCGATTTGTAAAAGGTTGCATTCATCTCTATGCAATTGAAAAGACGGGCGTAATGCTCAAGAAAATCTTTGTCTTTGGTACCGGGTGGGTATAACTTGCCTACCCAGTCTTTGCGCCCCCATTTGGCACAGCCTATCCAGAATTGTGTATTGCCCTTGCCTGTTTTCAGTACTTCTGTCGTAACTGCAGGGTCGGGCGGAAGTGTAAAATTGATACTGTCAAGTTCTTGTTCAGATACTCTGCCAAATTCCATAAGGTGAAGTTAATGCAAGAGCGGGTAAAAATTACTTGCCTACAAACTCTACAAAATAAAGCCACCCTAACACTACGGCTGCCGCAGCCAGAAACTTGGCAAAGCGGATTAGGATATGCGCTTCTTTCTTTTCGGTTTGTGGTGGTGTATCGAAAACAGTGCGATAGCCTGAGTAGCGAAGCAGGCTGACTGCAAGTGGTACGTCTTGTTCTTTTACCTGTAGTTTGATGCCGCCTAGTGCGTTTGAAAGTACAGGGTTTACCTGTACGGTATGTTCATCCTGTATATAACATTCAATACCATCGGCCTCCAGTCTTCCCTTCAATAGCTGCGCGTGGAAAGCCACTGCAAAGACGGCTATTGTTATCAGTCTCGTGTTCATTGTATATGCAAGTTAGGCTATAGGTGTTATGCGGCAGTATTGGTATCTGTGATGTGTGTATAAGGTTTATTGCTTCTTTTTCTTGCTGGCTTTGGCTCTGCTGTTAAAATCGAGGCAGAGGTCTACCCAATATTGAAAGTCTGACTTCTTTTTGATGTTATCGAAGTCTACATATACGTAGCCTTTCATCGGTTTTCCTTTCATATCCATTGGGCGAACACCGGGTTTGTCAAGTGATGCTTCATATACATCAGGGTCGATGCGGCAGAGGATTTCTTTATCATTTACACAGATGCACATCTTATCATTGACCATAAAGCACATGCCGCTGAACATGGTTTTTTCTTCCAATTGTTCAATGTGCGATAATGCTTCGCGTATTCGGTTGGCTACTGTTTCATTTACAGGCATGGCAATGATGTGTTTATGCGTTCTTTACAAATTTAGTCTTTGCAATGAAACTACCCGTTATCAGCCCCAACACTATACCACCCGCCAGTATCAGCGAGAGGTTAACTATCAAGCCCAGTAATGGTTGCTTAATGTAGTGCATGGATGAGTTGATACCTAATACAGTAAGCCCAGCACATATCCAACCAACAAGGCTGAGAGGTATCCAATTGATAGCTTTGGGAGAATATGGTTTCAATAGCAGGTATTGCATAATGCCAACAGATATGCCTGCAACGCTAACGCTATATAGCAGATAGCGGTCGCCGAAATTTACATGACCATATAACTTCAGTAAGTCGAATATGAGGAAGGGGATGCCAGCACCTAATGCAGTGTACCATGCCCATTTGATGCCGATGCTGCTATACTTACGCAGGCGCAACCATTGCGTGAGCCCAACACCGAGCCCAACACTGATGCCGAGATAAAATTGATAACCTTCTATACCCAGCGCATCGAATATGCCGGAGAGGATAAGTATAAATACAACACTCAGCAACCAACCGAGGAACGTGGAGAGTGTCCATTTTTTGAGAGATATGGTATTCATAGCGTTTATTTAAGGCGCACAATATGAATATCTTAGACCAAATAAACAAAGAGATAAATCAGTTGTGGCTGATTTTAAGCAGGTTTTAACATTGGGGGTGAAGGACACAAAGTAGCTATTTTATTGCGTCATTGTGAGGAACGAAGCAATCCGGTCTCACGAAGTGCAGTTGTTTTATATATGTCAGGTACAATATAATAGATAGGGACTTGTCCTATTTTTCTTTTGTTATAGTAAGGCCATTTAGTAGTATTTCTATTTCAGCCTTGTATTTTTTTACGAGGTTCTGTGTAGTAAACCCTAAAAACTGAATTGTGCCTGCAGCAGAAGATAGGATATAGCCTATATAATGAAATGACAAGCCTTTATTGCTTGCTTCGTATTCCAGCATGTAACATGTAGTGCCATTTACATTTCTGATTTCTTCTCTTGTAAGATGTGCATTGGGATCTATTTCTTTGGCATGAGATATAACAAGCTCTTTTACAGCTGCTGACGTAGCTTCTACACGTTCTGTAATTAACATAGCATATGCATCTTCTCCTTTCATAGAGAACAGGTATTCCACAGGCGCTTTTGTTGCGTTTCCATTATATGGTTCGAACTTCCATTTTTTGGGATTAATCCAAACGCCTGCCGCAATCTTCTGACTCTTTACTAAGAAGGTAGCAGTCTTATCTTTTGTGACAACTACAGTATCAACTTTCGTATCGTACGATGGAGTAATGTTTGCATACTTCCAAGTCCCATCATTGTTTAGAATAACTTCTTCACCTTTGTCTGTAATTGCATGCGTTTGAGAAAAACTAAAGGATGAGCTTATAAGTAATAGTGTAAGTGTAATAGTAAATCGCATATTATTATTTTAGGTAAAAATAAAAAAGCTTCAGTACACATACTGAAGCTTTTTTGGAAACGAATAAAGATTAGTTCTTAATAGCAGCTATACCCGGCAGTTGCTTTCCTTCAAAGAATTCGAGCATGGCACCACCACCTGTAGATACATAGCTGACATCGTTTGTATAGCCGAATTTGTTTACGGCTGCAACGCTGTCGCCGCCACCTACCAGGCTGAATGCACCATTTGCAGTAGCAGCTTTTACCGCATCTGCTATGGTCTTTGTACCGTGCTGGAATTTCTCCATTTCAAACACACCCATAGGGCCGTTCCACAGTATGGTTTTGCTTTCGCGTATCACTTTGCTGAAAGTATCGCAAGCCATGCTTCCTATGTCAAGACCCATCCAGCCATCAGGTATCTCTGTATTAACACCTGATGATGTTTGTGCATCAGCAGCAAACTTGTCTGCAAAAATGCTGTCCTGTGGCAGGTGTATCTGTACGCCTTTCGCTTCTGCTTTTGCCAGCAGTTCTTTAGCTGTTTCCAGGCGGTCGTCTTCGCAGAGCGAGTTGCCTATCTGTCCGCCCATAGCTTTGAAGAAAGTGTATGCCATACCACCACCAATGATGATGTCAGTCGCTTTCTCCAGCAGGTTTTCAATAATCAGTATTTTGTCTGAAACCTTTGCACCACCAATGATGGCAACAAATGGTTTCTGCGCTTCGTTCATTACTTTTTCTGCAGCAGCCACTTCACCTTCCATCAGCAGGCCAAACATTTTTTTGCCCGCAGCAAAGCTATCCGCTATCACAGCAGTAGAAGCGTGCGCGCGGTGTGCTGTGCCAAATGCGTCGTTTACATACACATCGCCATAGGTAGCCAGCTTATCTGCAAATTCCTTATCGCCTTTTTCTTCCTGCTTGTAGTAGCGCAGGTTTTCCAGCAGCAGTACCTGACCCGGTTGCAGTGCAGCAGCTTTAGCAGCAGCATCGTCGCCAATGCAATCTTCTGCAAACTGTACATCTGTACCCAGCAGGGTAGCTAAGTGTGCAGCAACAGGCTTCAGTGTAAAGTCTGCAAGTGTAAGGTGTGGTTTCTTTTCAATGTCTTTCAGCGGACGGCCCCAGTGGCTCATCAGCACTACCGCACCACCGTCTGCCAATACTTTTTTGATAGTAGGCAGGGCAGCACGCATGCGTGTATCGTCTGTAATATTACCGTCTTTGATAGGTACGTTAAAGTCTACACGTATCAGGGCTTTTTGTCCTGAGAAATTATGATTGTTGAGTGTGCTCATAGTAAACCTGTTTTAAAAAAGAGAAACGCCGCCCATGAAGGACAGCGTTTCTTATAATTAGTGAGATTATTTAGAAATCAGACCGGCGAAGTACTTAACAGTACGAACCAGTTGAGAAACATAGCTCATTTCGTTATCGTACCAGCTAACAGTTTTAACCAGTTGCTGATCGCCAACAGTCATAACTTTAGTTTGTGTAGCATCGAACAGTGAACCGAAAGATGTACCGATGATATCGCTGGATACGATTTCATCTTCTGTGTAACCGAAGCTTTCGTTTGATGCTGCTTTCATAGCTGCATTGATTTCTTCAGCAGTTACTTTTTTGCTCAGTACAGAAACCAGTTCTGTCAATGAACCAGTGATTGTAGGAACACGTTGTGCGCTACCATCCAGTTTACCTTTCAGTTCAGGCAGTACCAGACCGATAGCTTTTGCAGCACCTGTAGAGTTAGGAACGATGTTTGAAGCAGCAGCACGAGCACGGCGCAGGTCACCTTTAGGGTGCGGAGCATCCAGTGTGTTCTGGTCGTTTGTATAAGCGTGGATAGTAGTCATGATACCCGTTACGATGCCGTATTGGTCGTTCATAACTTTTGCCATTGGTGCCAGACAGTTTGTAGTACAAGAAGCGCAGCTGATAACAGTTTCGCTACCGTCCAGTATGTTGTGGTTTACGTTGTAAACTACAGTTTTCAGTTCGCCTGTAGCAGGTGCAGAAATAACTACACGCTTAGCGCCGGCAGTGATGTGTGCTTTTGCTTTATCAGCATCTGTAAAGAAACCTGTACATTCCAGAACAACGTCTACATCGTGCTGACCCCAAGGAATCTGAGCAGGATCTTTCTGAGCGTAGATTTTAATTGTGTTGCCATTAACAACGATAGCATCGTCTGTGTGTTTTACTTCAACATCAAAACGGCCTTGTGCAGTATCATACTTCAACAGGTGAGCCAGTACGTTTGGCTGTGTCAAATCGTTGATAGCTACTACATCGATACCTTCCATGTTGTAGATCTGGCGGAAAGCCAGGCGGCCGATACGGCCAAAACCATTGATGGCAACTTTTACTTTACTCATTTTATGGAGTGTTTTATAAACAGATTAATTAAAATTCGGGTGCAAAGGTACGTCCTATAGCGGATATATTGAAATGAAAATATATAAACATGGATAATAATTAAATGTGTATTAAGTTTATAGCCTTTTCATGATTACGCAATAAACTTGCACTATGCCCGAAACGCATCATAAACGTCAACAACGTACCATACACGTATCGCCATCCTTCAGGTGGCTGGAAAACGCTCATATACTTTTATGGCTCATCAAAGACTTTTGCTGGGCTATGGAATGGAAGACGGGTGGGGTAATCATGATATTCCCTACAATAAGTGTGGCTTTTTACCTGCTATGGAAATCGAGAAAGGTGAAAGCAGAGGCGTACCATAACATAGCTGTTTGTTTTTGGATACTGGCTAACAGTACGTGGATGTTAGGAGAATTTAACGACATGGATCTGCGTCCGTTTGCGGCAGGTTTGTTTGGTAGCGGTTTGTTGGTGCTGGGCGTGTATTATGCTGTGTACTTCAAAAAAGACAGGCAGACTTATAATATGGAGTAGGGGGACTTAGTGTATTCCCCTAGCATCGAGCGCCTGTTGATATGCTCTTGCATTCTTTAGATGCTCGTTTAGTGTTGCTGCAAAGTTGCTGTAACCACTAAAATCTTCTCTTGCGCAGAAGTAGAGGTACTTGGTGTCAGGTGCGTTCAGCACCGCATCTATGGTCTTCTTAGATGGTGTGCAGATAGGGCCGGGAGGTAAGCCTGTGTTTTTGTAAGTATTATAAGGCGATGCGATTGTAATATGATTGCCTGTGATGCGTTTGATGCTGAAATCTCCAATAGCAAATTTTACGGTTGGGTCTGCCTGCAGCGGCATACCAATCTTCAATCTGTTGATATATACACTTGCAATATTGACTTTGTCGCCTTCCATATTTGTTTCTTCCTCTACTATAGCAGCTATGGTTATCACTTCGTTGGAGGATAGGTTCTTGGCATTAGCTTTTTGCAGGCGATTATCATTCCAGAATTTCTTGTAGTTGGCAGCTATTTTGCTCAGTACTTTGGTGGCATTAGTGTTCCAGTAAAACTCGTAGGTATCGGGTATTATCAGGCACATAGCTGTGTTGGTATCAACATCGTGTGCTTTGGTAAATGCAGTGTCGTTGAGCAGGTATAAAATGCTATCGGCTTTTACCTCAAGATTGGCAGCTACAAAATTGGCAAAGTCTTGCTTGGTGCGCAGCTTATTGATGACCAGCTTAACAGGCGATTGGCTGCCTGAGCGCAACATGCGGACAATGTTGTAAGAGCTCATGCCTTGCTTAATCTTGTATCGTCCCGGTTTTACTTTTTCAGGATAGCCTGCAATCTTTGCCAGTTGCTCAAAACTCCAATTATTGTTAAGTATATGTTCGCGATGCAGAATAGCAGTTACAGTATCGTAATTGGCACCTGTAGGTATGAAGAGGTACTGTTCTTGCTTGTTGCTGTTGTTGCCAAAGAAAAGATAGGCTGCAACCAAGCCAAGCACAGCTACAATAGCCCCGATAGTAATGAGTAGTTTTCTGCCCTGCATAAATAAAAATACCTGCTCAATATTACAGAGCAGGTACGGTATAGTAAAATATTTTTAGCTTAATTATTTGCCACCACCGCCGGCAGGAGCCTGAGCAGGAGCTTGTTGCTGTGCCGGAGCACCACTTTTTTGCTTTTGCAGTTCTTTCACTTCTTTAGGAGTAGTGTAGAAAGTAACTGAAACCAAACAAAGTGCAGCGATAATAGCCATAGAGCCCCATGTGCCTTTTTCCATAACGTCTGTAGATTGCTTAACGCCCATTACCTGATTGCCCAGACTGCCGAAGCTACCTGCAAGACCGCCACCCTTAGGGTTTTGGATAAGAACGAAGAATGCCAGAACAACACAAGCCAGTATAATAAGTATAGTTACGAAAGATATCATGATTGTTTTTCTTTTAAGAGAACCTCAATTTTCCGGGCAAAATAAGCCTTTTTTTGCGGATTGCGCAAACTTAATTTGCGATACATTTCTATCGCTTTGTCAAATTTGCCTTGTTTTGAATAGATTTCAGCGAGGCTTTCGCTTACCAGATCGTCTTCTTTGGTAATGGAGTTAACCGCCATTTCAAAGACTTTTTCAGGTATTTCCTCGTTTTCTTCTTCCAGCGCGGCAGCCAGTTTTTCCTTCTGCCACATGGTTTTTACGGCCCTCTGCCCCTCAACTTCTTCCTGTTCCTGCTCTTTGCGCCTTTTGAAATAAACCAGCCATTCAGAGAAGCTCATAACCACCATCAGCGACTTCGCCTCATCGGCAGGAGAAACGTCTTTGCCGGGAAGGTCTTCGGGGATTTTATTAGATACCTGCATACCCTGATGCAGGAAATAATCTTCTGTATAAACAGGGAGTATAAAAGATTCGTCTGTTTCGGGCTGATAATCATCTTCAGCTGCAACAGGTTTCTTTTGCGTATAGAGTGGCTCCGGTGTTGCAACAACAGGTTCAGGTGCTATAAATGCCTCTTCTGCTTGTACAATATTTACTTCTTCCTGTTCAGGTATTTCTATTGCTTCAACTATTGTTACAGCTTCTTCAACCACTACAGGTTCTTCAACAACAATATCTTCTTCTGCAACTGTTATAGTAGGTTCTTCAACTGTTATTACTTCTTCTTCCGCCACCACAGGAGTTTCAGCTACTGCTTCTGCTGCCTGTGCAGGTGCTTGTTGTGGTGCAGCAGGTGCAGGTACTGCTATATCTGCACCATTCATAGCTGTTTGCAGAAACTGGCAATACATCAGCCAATTGCTCATATACAACTGCATAGCCGACATCATCGGGTTGTTGTAAGGCTCTTTCTTATGTTTGTTGGCTGCATCCATATACCTTGCGGGTACAAAATACGGATAAGTTTCTATCAAAGCCGCAATGCTTTCAGCGTCAGTATCTGAAATGTTTTGAGGCTCTGCCAGTACCTGCGATATATATTGTATGGAAGAAGATGTAATCATGTTTCAGCGTAAAACTACTACCAATTTACAAATGCTTTATTAAAAATATCGTCTGCTAACTGATTTCCTATCGTTTCCATCAAAGAAGACTCTACCGCCTCTACCGTCTGAGATGCAGGAAAGTCTGCAAAACGGCTGAAAGTCTGGGTGAAATCTGCTTTCTCGTTAAGCTTGTTTTTGAATACTACAGATAGTGTAATGGTAAGCCTGTTTTGGGTAGCCTGTTGTGTATTCGCAACACCCGATACGGTAACCTCGTAGCCCGTGATGGTTCCTGTGATATCATAATCGGCCTCGCCAACAGCAACAGGAGTAAGGCCTGTTTGGGTAAGTATGCGGGCACGGATTTTTGAAGTAAGATTGGGGCTGAGACTAGGCACTACGTTGCGTGCACGGTTATCGAACGTATGTATATTAATCGACTTGCCTTCGATACTTGCACCGGTGAAGCTGTAAACACCACAACCGCTGCATAGTAACAGGACAGGAAGTATTAGTACTAATAGTCTGCGCATGATAACCACCCTGTAAAATTAATCTTTGATGTCGTATTCTTTAATCTTTCTGTATAGCGTACGTTCCGAAATGCCCAATTCGTTGGCTGCATCGCGGCGGCGGCCTTTGTGCTTTTTCAGCGATTTGATGATGAATTCTTTTTCCCTGTCTGCCAGCATCAGCGATTCTTCTACATCCTCGTGATGGTCTACTGTGCCAGTGCCATTGCTTGACGGATGCAATACTATCGGTGCATTAACGGGTGTAACAATCGGCTCTATCGGAGAAGAAACATCGTATGCAGGTACTATAGATGTAGCAGCATCTGGCATTGTAACAGGTGAAAAACCTGTGCCCTGATGCCCCATATTGAATAGCATCTGCTTTATCTCGGTCATGTCTTTCTTTAACTCGAAAAACAGTTTGTATAGTATATCGCGCTCTGTAGAGTTGAAATCTGATGATGAAGATGCCGCGTTAGGGCTAGGTATAGGTACGCCTGCAGGTTGCACCAATGCAAGGCCTCTGTTGCCCGTATTTTGTGGCAGGAAGCGTTGCAGTGCATCGGCAGTCAGCATCTTTTCTGTGCTGAGTACAGAAATCTGTTCGGCTATATTTTTCAATTCGCGCACGTTGCCAGGCCAAGGGTAGTTCATCAGCATTTGCTGTGCATTGGCATCGAGCTGAACTGATTGTGTTTTATAACGCTCTGCAAAGTCTGATGTGAATTTGCGGAAGAGCAGTGGAATGTCTTCTTTTCTATCCCTCAAAGCAGGTACACGTATAGGTACTGTGCTGAGGCGATAATAAAGGTCTTCGCGAAATTTGCCATTTTGTGCCTGTTCCAGCAAATCGCGGTTAGTAGCGGCTATTACGCGTACATCTGTCTTCTGTACTTTGGAAGAACCAACGCGAATGAATTCGCCTGATTCCAGTACACGCAACAAACGCGCTTGTGTGCCAAGCGGCATTTCACCTATTTCATCTAAGAAAATAGTACCACCATTCACGGTTTCGAAATAACCCTTACGAGCATCTACTGCACCGGTAAACGAACCTTTTTCGTGGCCGAATAGTTCACTATCGATAGTGCCTTCCGGAATAGCACCACAGTTTACGGCTATAAAGGGGTTGTGTTTGCGTGATGATAGTGCATGTATGATATTGGAAAAAGCTTCTTTACCCACACCGCTTTCACCTGCTATCAGTACCGAGAGGTCTGTAGCGGCTACCTGCACTGCGGTATCCAATGCATGGTTTAGCGCAGGCGTATTGCCTATAATGCCAAACCTGTTTTTTATGCTTTGATTATCCATTGTTTTCAGTCGAAAGTCATGAGTAGAAAGTATTGAGTACTTGTTTCATGACTGTTTTATTAATCAACTATTTCGCCAATCAATGTAGCCGATGTAGCCGTATTGACTTTCACGTTTACATAGTCACCTTTTTGTAATTGATAGTTTCCTTTAGGGAATACCATCATTTTGTTTTGTGAGTTGCGTCCGCACCAATCCATATCGCTGCGTTTGCTATCGCCTTCTATCAGTACCTTGAAGGTTTTACCTATATCGTTCTGGTAGCTTTCGCGAGAGTGCTTGTTTTGCAGATTGATGATTTCTTCCAGCCTGCGTTTCTTCACATCTTCGGGTACATCGTCTTCGTAACGGCGTGCCGCCAGTGTGCCCGGGCGCTCGCTGTAAGAGAACATATATGCCATATCGAAGCGGACGATTTCCATCAGGCTGATTGTGTCCTGATGTTCTTCTTCAGTTTCGCTGCAGAAGCCGCTGATAACGTCGGTACTCAAACCACAATCGGGCATTATTTCACGGATGCGTTTCACTTTTGCCAGATACCACTCACGCGTGTACGTACGGTTCATATGTTGCAGTATGCGGGTGTTACCGCTCTGCACAGGCAGGTGTATGTATTCGCAGATGTTTTCGTATTTGGCCATGGTATGCAGTACATCGTCCGTAATGTCTTTAGGGTGAGATGTGCTGAAACGGATACGTAACAATGGTGATATTAGCGCTACCATTTCCAGCAATTTGCCGAAAGTGATTTCTGTGCCATCTGCCGTGGTATAATAATAGCTATCAACATTCTGGCCAAGCAAGGTAACTTCGCGGAAGCCACGATTGAATAAATCCTGACATTCTGCAACAATGCTCTCTGCATCGCGGCTGCGTTCGCGGCCACGTGTGAAAGGTACTACGCAGAATGTGCACATATTGTTGCAACCACGCATGATGCTGACAAATGCAGTAACACCATTGCTATCCAGACGGACAGGGGAGATGTCTGCATATGTTTCCTCGCGGCTGAGCAGTACGTTTACGGTTTTCTGTCCGCCTTCAGCTTCGGTAATCAAACCCGGCAGGCTGCGGTAGGCATCGGGGCCTACAACAATATCTACCAGTTTTTCTTCTTCCAGAAACTTAGCTTTCAGGCGTTCTGCCATACAGCCCAGTACACCTATCAGCATACCTGGTTGTTCTTCCTTCAGCTTTTTGAAAGTCTGCAGGCGATGGCGTACTGTCTGCTCTGCTTTTTCTCGGATAGAACAGGTATTGATAAATATCAGGTTGGCCTCTTCCAGATTGCGGGTAGCACCAAAGCCCTCTTCGTGAAGGATGGATGCTACGATTTCGCTATCGCTGAAGTTCATCTGGCAGCCATAACTTTCCATATAAAATTTCTTACTGTATGCATTCGGGTCTTCGGCAAACGGGGCATAAGCCTCGCCTTGCCTGTTTTCTTCAATTACCTTTTGCAGAATCTCTGCCATATTTTCAGTTTCGGTTTGTGCAAAGGTAATATAAAGGCAGTTAAGACTATCTGAAAAATGGGGTTAAAAATGCTGATAGGCTTATAATCGGCACAAAAAAACCACCTCGTATTGAGGTGGTTTTGTATTTGAAATTAATCTAATGATTAATTGAACTCGCTGTCAGGTATGTTTTTGTTGATTTCAACAGTTTCTACAGTAGCGGGCATTGCCTGTCCTTGTTGAGACAGTTTGATGCTGTATGGTAATTTATAACCATTGCTACCCGGTACTTCTTTATAGTCGCTGTACTCTGTAATAACAGTCACAGATTGGCCTTCAGCTTCTTCTGTTGCTACGCTTTTAACCAACAAACCCGATTTAACATCGTAGTATTCTGTAGATTTACTGCCTTTAGCATCTACCTTTTCAATTGCATATGCATCGCTGCCATTTACATTTTCAATGCCTTTCAGGCTGCGTTTGTTACCATATTTTTCTGGATGCAGATCTGCAGTAATATCTGCTTCTTCTTTAGTTTCAGCTATAGTAGCAGCATCCATATCTGTTTTATTTCCTCTTGATTCAACATAGCCCTTAGTGCCATCGAATACCTTCTTTTGGAAAGTCATGCCCATAGCTTCTACTGTAGATTTTAGCTTGCCGCCTTTTTTCATGTCAGTAATAGTCAGTGTCATTTCCTGACCACCGCCAGCATCTATTTTAGCTTTGCTGACAGTTTTGATGTCTTTGATGCTATTCAACGCTTTTTCGCCACCAATAGCAGCAGCATATTTTTTCATGATAGCATCTACAGTAATACCTGCAGGCGCAGCTTTTGCATCTGCATTTTTCAGGATGTTGCCATAGTTGTCATAATAGTCGATTTTACCATCGCTATCGAAACGAACCAGTGATTTATCTACATCGCCTTTTGCACCTACAACCACGATATTTGCTTTATCTGCATTCACGTATTTACGTGCAATCATCTGAATATCGTCAGCTGTTACTGCGTTCAGGTTTTTCAGATAGTTTTGGTAGTAGTCTTTCGGCATTTTGTAACGCTCGATGTTGATAGCATACTGTGCGATAGTTTGTGCATTTTCCAAGCCAATAGCAAAGCTACCCGACAGATAGCTAAGGTGGTTTTGCAGTTCTTCAGCACCTACTTTCTCATTTTGCAGGCGTTTCATTTCTGCAATAATCTCGTTTACAGAGCTATCACTAACTGCGTTACGGCATTTTGCATATGCAGTGAAGTTACCTTTCAGTTCGTCCTGATTGATAGAAGAGTAAGAACCGTATGTCCAAGCGTGTTTTTCGCGCAGGTTCAGGAACAGGCGACCGTTAGAACCACCACCCAAAATAGAGTTTGCTACACGAGCTTTAATAACGTCAGGAGTACCTGGCAGAAGGTCTATCGGGTAAGTAACGTTGATAACGCTTTGTACTGCGCCTTCGCGTGGTACAAATGCTACGTTAGCTTTAGACGGAGCTGTTGGGTTGCTGTAATTTGCAGATGGTACTTCAGCTTTTTCCCAGTTTTTGAAGTATTTCTCAATCATACCTTTTGCTTCGCCTACTGTGATATCTCCTATCACTGCCATGTATGCCACATTGGGACGGAAGTAAGTACTATAGTATTTTTTGCAGTCTTCCAGTGTTATGTTGTTTACAGTAGCATCTGTAGTAACCTCGCCATAAGGGTGTTGTGTACCGAAGTTTACAACAGCGCTTACATTGTTCAGCATGTCATCCGGCTCGTTTTTGCTAGCTTCAAGACCAGAGAGTGTACGCTTTTTAATTTTATCCAGTTCATCCTGTTTGAAGTCTGAATTGATAGTGATATCAGACATCAGTTCCAGCATTTTACCTACGTGCTTTTTCAGGCCCGATGAATAAACGCTTTCGTTTGTAGCACTGATGTTGGCGCCCATATAATCTATTTCCTTAGCCAACTGTTCACTGCTACGTGTTTTTGTGCCACTTGTCAGCAGTTCAGACATCATCTGACGATAGCCCGTTTTGTTACCTTCCAGTGCAGGGTTGATATCAAGTTGGATGCTAATGCTAACTACAGGCAGTTTGTGTTTTTCAACAACGAAAACTTTCAGGCCGTTTGGCAGGGTGAAGCTTTGAGGCTCGCCCAGTTTCACTTCAGGAGCAGGACCCGGTTTCGGGCGGATGCTGCGGTCCAGTTTTTGTGCAGATGCACTGAGTGCTGCTGCTACGTATAATATAGATAGTGTTAACTTTTTCATTTTATAATACAGTTGAAGCTTGTTTAGAAAAATGGATTATCCTTTCTTTTGTTGCGATTTTGGTAAATAATAAACTACCAGCCTGTTTTCTTTTGTGAGGTATTTGTTCGCAACACGCTTCAGGTCTTCTTTAGTTATTTTAGTGTACTTCTCCAGCTCTGTATTTATCAGATTTGCATTGCGGAAGTACGTGTAGTATGTAGCCAGGTTCTCTGCAATACCTGATACACGTTGGTTTTGAGAAACGAAATCGTTTTCTGCCTGGTTCATCAGTTTCTGATATTCTTCGTCAGAGATAACAGCAGTTTTTACTTTCTCTACTTCTTCCAGCATAGATTTTTCCAATTCTTCAGGCTTAACACCTGCGTTGGTGATACCATACATGAAAGCAACACCCGGATCTTCATTAGGAATCATGAATGCACCAACCGCAAGGCCTTTTTGTTGTTTCTCTACGATTTCTTTATTGAAACGAGAGCTTTTGCCCTGAGACAGCAGTTGAGACAATAGTTGCATAGCATACCAATCGTCTGTACCCATTTTTGGTGTGTGGTAAGCAACGATAGTAGCAGGCAATTGTACGTTGTCGAAGAATTCAACACGTTTTTCCGCTTTTTGTATAGGCTCTACTTCTGTAGGGCGAGGTATAGCTTTTGTGCCTTTAGGAATTTCACCAAAGTATTTAGTAATCATTTCTTTGGTCTTAGCAACATCCAAATCGCCTGCTATGGATAGTACCGCGTTGTTTGGTACATAGAAGGTTTTATAGAAATCCATAAACTCTTCCAGTTTTGCCTGGTCTATGTATTGTTCTTTACCGATAGGGCTCCAACGGTAAGGGTGGATAGTGTATGCATTTTCATACACACAATTCAGCAACTGGCCGTATGGTGTATTGTCGTAGCGTTGTTTCTTTTCTTCTTTTACAACTTTGCGTTGTGTTTCAACACCTACCATGTCTATTTTTGCCTGGAACATACGTTCAGACTCCATCCACAGTGCCAGTTCCAATTGGTTTGATGGCAGTGTTTCGAAATAGTAAGTACGATCCTGAGAGGTGTTGGCGTTCAGCTGACCGCCTGCTGCTTGTACCATTTTCATGTATTCGCCACGGCCTATGTTTGTACTGCCTTCAAACAACAGGTGCTCGAAGAAGTGTGCGAAACCTGTACGCTGCGGGTCTTCGTTTTTAGAACCTACATGGTACATTACAGATACACAAACAATTGGTGTGGCGTGGTCCTCATGCAGAATAACATGCAGGCCATTTGGCAGGTCGAACTCAGTAAACTTGATGTTACCTTCTGCTTTTGCTGTGTTAGCCAGCATAGACGCTCCTAACATCAAGGAGAAGAAAGCTTTGCGCTTCATAGATTATTAATTTGCGACAAAAATAACCGTTTGGCTTGTATAGATGAATGTTAATTAATCCTAATTGGAATAATTTCCCCCAAAATTTCCCCCGACAAGTGGATATTTGCAACCCCAACAGGATTTATTTATGATAAACACGGTGATATTTGATATGGATGGCCTATTGTTTGATACTGAACCGCTATGGGGTATCAGTATGCTGCAAGTGGCGCAAAAGCATGGCATTCCCATCACCAAAGAGCGATTTAAGGACACACGTGGTTTTCATATATATGAGGTTACGGAGTTCTGGTCGGTAAAATATCCATGGCAGGGAAAATCATCGCAAGAGATAGCGGAAGAGATACTGGATGATATTATAGCCCTGACTATAAAGCGAGGTGCTATGATGCCGGGTGTAGAAAAAGCGCTGTTAATGCTGAAGGATAACGGGTATAAAATAGGACTGGCATCTTCTTCTCCCATCCGTATGATAAATGCACTGGTAGAACATTTTGGTATTAAGCATTATTTCGATTGTATATCATCGGCCGATGAAGTGGAATTGGGTAAACCACATCCCGGTGTATTTCTGCATTGTGCAAAGCAATTGGGCTCAACCGCATTTCAGTCATTGGTATTAGAAGACTCGATAAACGGGGTAGTGGCAGGCAAGGCTGCACGCATGAAGGTAATAGCCATACCCGAAGCTGCACATTACGAAGACCCGCGTTTTTCATTGGCTGATGCCAAGCTTAACAGTCTTGAACAGTTTGATATGGAACTGATACAGTCGCTGTAACTATTCTTTGTTTTCTACAGAACCAATAATTACACCAAAGTCGCCATCAACATCTTTCCAATGTTTTTCGGGCAGATAGGTGCGGCATACAAAGCCATCGAGAAATAGGGCATACTTGCAGCCCGAGAGTTTAAAGAATTCTGCAAATTCGTAGAAATTTACAGGAACGGTAGACATGCAGAATAATGCTCTGCCATCTTCCATGATGCCTACGCCATTTCTTATCTGTACATTTTTTGAGCCTTTGGTAAAAGATGGGTGAATCTTGCCATCAATAAGCAATAACGGCCCCGATTGTGTGGCGTATTTAATATGCTGGTTTACGAACTTACCTGTTTCACAAATGCCTGCTTTGTTGTTGGTGGTAATATAAAATATACCGTTAGGCATCAGGTAGAAGTTGCCATAACCTTTTGCTTTGTTGATTGCTTTCTTTTGTACGCCGTTTTCTGTGTACAAGCCAAGCGGACGGTAGTCTTCCATATACATACCACCATTCATGGCAAATTTCAGCTCCTTGCCGGGATACTTTTTTGCGACCCATTTTTCCAGATTGCCAAGACTGCGGAAATTATTGCCCTTATCATCTTTCCAAAAGAGTTGCAGGTTTTGTTTCGATGGGTCTACGCTATGAAAAAGGAATTTGTCGTTATCGCCGGCGAGTAATTGCAGGCTGCAGCAAAGCACAATGAAGAGTAGAGTGAAACGATAACGTATGCTATGCATTGTTCTGCAAGTCTTTGATTCTCCTTTTACTACTTAGCCATCGTTCAGCCAGTATCATTAATAATACGATGTTGATGCCCAGCAAGTAGAGGCTGAAGTTTTGAGGTAGTTCGCGTATAGGTAGTTGATTTGTATATTCCGGTAGCGAACCTGCGTTGGTAAATACTACATATAAAGATACAAACATGCACAAGATAAGCATGGCTACGATGCCTTTTACCACCAATGAATTTACATAGCGCTTGCCAACGGGAGCTACTTCCATCCCCCCAATGGCATCCATTACGTTTTTGGAAAAACGCATAGAGGGCTGCTCCGGTTCCAGTGCATCCATCAGGTTTTTATATGCCTTATCTTCCTGTGTCATATTCTTCTTATTAAAGTTACATCAATTGCGATATAATAAAGTCTTTTCCTTGCCGTAGGTGCGCTCTACAATATCTTTTAACTTTTGTCTTGCACGGTGCAGTTTTACTTTGGCAGTATTGGGTTCCATCCGCATAATGACACCTATTTCTTCTATAGACTGCTCAGCCATATAAAACAGGGTTATGATTTCTGCATCGTCGGGTGGTAGTAGTTTTATACAACTATTCACGGCAGTGCGTAGCGAGTTGTATTGTGGTAGATGATATGTAGTATGGTTATCAGTAATGGCTGCCATTTTGTACTCGTCAGCAAATACTACATCGGGGCGAGACTTACGGAGGTGCGATATGGCAGTGGTATGCGCAATGGTATATAACCAAGTGCTGAATTTACTGGTGCCCTTGAAGCCTGCAAGCGAGAGGTAGGCTTTTACAAATACTTCCTGCGATACATCTTCTGCCTCTTCTCTGATAGGTATCAGCCTGCTGACTATCGTAAACACGTAAGACTGATAACGCTCTACCAATATTGCAAAGGCAGCTTTATTGCCTTGCAATACAGATTGAATGATATCGACATCTTGTGCCTGCTGCATATATTGGGTATAAGACGCAAAATACCTGCTACAGGTTACAGAAAATTATTTTTCCCTGTTTTGTAACCTAATAGCATTTAACAGCGTCATAGATTCATCAACAAATTAATAACTTTAAAAACAGTATTATGGAAGCAACAGAAGCAATGATACCTATAGTATTATTTATATGCATGGCTGTAACTGCATTTGGTATATACTATTTGCGTAATAAAGAAAATATGGCGCTGATAGAAAGAGGTATTAACCCAAGAGAGAGCTATAGGAAGTTCAGCTCACTTACCTACCTGAAATATGGCATGTTGTTTATAGGTGTTGGCTTGGGGCTGTTGTTGGCATATATAATAGACGAGAGCATGCCGCATAGAGGATATGGAGTTGGCCCCGACAGAGTTGCGCTGTACTTCTCACTGATAGGTATATGCGGAGGTGTTGGATTAGTGATATCCTACTTTATAGAAAGAAAGGAGATGCAGAAGCAACAGCATAAAGATTAGGAAATATATCCCTCGCTACGGCGGGGGATTTTTGTATTATGCCAATTCCTTCCGCTTGCATGTATGATATATCTGCCTCCATGCAAATGTTTTGTGTGTATTGTATCAGGGAAATATGTTTGCTTAAAAAAGTATGCGTTTACTATTCACTATGTTAATGTTTGTTGCAACAACTGCAACTACGCATGCCCAACAGGCGGCAGACAAGATACTGGGCAGGTATCTGAATGATGAGCATAGCAGGAAGATAGAAGTTTATAAAGAGGGCGAATATTATTGGGGAAAGATTGTATGGATAAACGAAGTCAACGCCAAAGTGAAAACTGGTACTGTTGTGCTGAAGAAAATAAAGTATACAGGCAGAGACTGGGTGGGGTATATATTTTTGCCCGCAAGAAATAAAACGCTGGATGGAACGTTTAGTGTAGACAAAGATGGGAATCTGCACATCGCTGCAGATGCAGGCATGATGAGCAAAACCAAAATATGGAAAAGAGTAGACTAATCACATCTTAATATAACATCTCACTTCAAAGAAAATCATGCAAAAGATTATAGCAGCTATTGCTGCATTGATGTTGTTTGTAGTACATGCAGGCAATGCACAAATGTATACCGTCAGCGGTTATGTAAAAGATAAGGCTACTGGCGAAAGCCTGATAGGTGCTGTTGTGCAGGTAATGGCTACTAAAACCGGTACTGCTACCAATGAATATGGTTTCTATTCACTGACACTTGAAAAAGGAAATCATGAAATAAGTGTGAAGTATGTGGGGTATGAGCCATATAAATTGATGCTGCAAATGGATGCCAACAAGCAAACAGATATTCTATTATCGCAGTTAGGTAAAACACTTACCGATGTAGTAGTGAGCAGTAACAAGAAAGATGAGAAGCTGGCAGTTGCACAGATGGGGATGGAAAAGCTGAATATGAAGGATATAAAGAACATCCCGGTATTGTTTGGCGAGAAGGATGTGTTGAAAACTATTCAGTTGTTGCCGGGCGTAAAATCTGCAGGAGATGGTAACAGCGGTTTTTATGTAAGGGGTGGTGCGGCAGATCAGAACCTGATATTGCTGGACGAAGCACCTGTATATAATGCATCGCACCTGCTGGGCTTCTTCTCTACATTCAATGCCGATGCTATAAAAGATGTTACAATGTACAAAGGTGGTATGCCTGCTCAATATGGTGGCAGATTGTCTTCTGTGCTTGATATCAGAATGAATGAAGGCAATAGTAAGGACTATAGCGTTAGTGGTGGTTTAGGGCTTATATCTTCTAAGCTGAACATTGAAGGGCCAATCGTAAAAGACAAAGGGTCTTTTTTGATAACCGGCAGACGTACCTATGCAGATTTGTTTCTAAAGCTATCAAATGATAGCGCTTTAAATAATAACAAGCTGTACTTCTACGATATCAATGCAAAGGCAAACTATAAATTGGGAGATAAAGACAGGTTGTATTTATCAGGTTATTTTGGAAGGGATGTGTTGGGTGTAGGAGATGCATTTGGTATAGATTGGGGCAATGCGACAGGTACATTGCGTTGGAATCACCAACTGGGCAACAAAGCGTTTTCAAATACCAGCCTTATATATAGTAACTACGATTATAATATAGGCATCAACACATCTGCATCAGATATTAATATAAAGTCGAGGATAGAGGATTGGAACCTGAAACAGGATTTTCAGTTCTATGGTAATTCAAAACACAGCGTAAGAGCAGGGTTGAATTCAATTTATCATACAATCACACCGGGTGTAATAGAAGCATCAGGAACATCGAGCATAAACAGTATAAGCGAACAGAAAAGATATGCATGGGAAAATGCAGTTTATGTATCTGATAACTGGAAGCTTTCTGATAAACTAAATGTTGACGCAGGTTTAAGGATTAGTGCATTCTCCGTATTAGGCCCGGGTAAATATTACGAACTGGATGAACAGCAGCGAATAACAGATACTTTAAACTACAATTCAGGAGAGTTTGTGAAGACCTATGTAAATCCGGAGCCAAGATTGGGACTTGCGTACAGGCTGAGCGAAACATCTTCTATTAAAGCCGGGTATGCAAGGAATACACAGTATCTGCATCTGATATCCAACTCTACATCGTCGAACCCGACAGATAAGTGGGTGCCAAGCAATAATATTATAAAGCCTGAGATAGCAGACCAGTTATCACTTGGGTATTTCCACAATTTTAGTGATGGTAAGTTTGAACTGAGTGCAGAGGCTTATTACAAATCCATGCAGAACCAGATAGACTATAAAGACGGCGCAGATGTTTTTATGCAAGATGCTATTGAAACACAATTGCTGTTTGGGAAAGGCAGAGCGTATGGTCTGGAGTTGATGCTGAAAAAATCTACAGGCAAATTCACAGGATGGATTTCATATACACTATCAAGAACTGAAAAGCAGATAAATGGAATAAATAATAGCGATTGGTATGTAGCAAGACAAGACAGAACACACGACTTATCTGTTGTGGCAATGTATCAGTTAGCTAAACGATGGGTGGTATCCGGCACCTGGGTGTATTATACCGGCAATGCAGTATCATTCCCTAGTGGTAAGTATGAGGTAGATGGTAATGTGGTGTTTTACTATACAGAACGTAATGGCTATAGGATGCCAGCATACCACAGGCTGGATTTGGGCGCAACATATCAGTTGTCTAAACCAGGAAGGAAATTTACGTCAGAGCTTTCGCTTGGGCTGTATAATGCCTATGGCAGAGAGAATGCTTACACAATAACATTCAGACAAAGTGAGAGTGACCCTTCTAAAACAGAAGCTGTTCAGACATCTCTATTTAAATGGGTCCCATCTATTTCTTACAATTTTAAATTTTAGTGGTTAATATGAAATTTGTAAAGTCAGTGTTGTTTGTATGCCTGTCTGCAGGTTTTGCATCATGCGAGAAGGTAATAGATGTAGACCTGAATACAGCATCTCCGAAGTACGCAATAGAAGGTACTATTGATAATAAATCTGATAAGCATTGGGTAGTAATAACCCAAACAAAAAACTTTGATGAGAATAACAACTTTGCAGGGGTTACGGGGGCTACCGTTGTTATAAAAGATTTGTCAGGTGTGGTAGATACACTACAGCCTGTTATGAATGGTGTATATGAAACGAGAATAAAAGGTATACCAGGGCATACTTATCAGTTGTATGTGAATGTAGGTGGTGAAGTATTTACTGCTCAGTCGTACATGCCACCTATCGTAAAGCTGGATAGTCTGTCGCTTGCAAAATCAGAGTTCGCTTCACAAAGCGGAGTAGATATATTGGTTGTACCACATTTTACAGATCCCGGTGGTGTAAGGAATTATTATCGTTTTGCTTTTTATCTGAATAACATTAAGTCAAAATCTGTGATTGTAAGAAATGACGAACGTTTTGATGGTAAGTCAACACAGCAAGCCTTCAGAGGCGTAGATGCAGAGCCATTGAGCGGAGATAGTGTAGAGATACAAATGCAATGTATAGATGAGTGGGTGTATAAGTATTTCTATAGTCTTGAACAGACCATAGGGCAGAATGCAGCAACGCCTGCAAATCCGGTTTCGAACATTGCAGGCGGTGCATTAGGCTATTTCAGTGCCTATACTGTAGATAGTAAGAAGATATTTATACCGTAGTATTATTTCTTCAGCCATTCATCGGTAAAATGGCGTGTGCCTTTTTCTTCGTTGAATTTCTTGCTGTTGTATTCGTTCGATTTGTTGCGCGGGATAGATAAACTATTCCAACCATCGTTTTTAAACATCTTGGCGATATATACTATCTGCCCAACGTGGTAAGAATAGTGTGCTATCTGCCTGTTGGTGGCTTCGAGTATGGTATGCCCTTCGTTGCGGATGTAGATAATACGCTCCAAATCATCATCTGTAATGCTGCCCAGTGCGTTGAACAGGCATTGCCAACCTTCTTCCCATTTCTGCATCAGGGCTTCGCGGGTGTTGATGTCGTTCTCAAACTCTGCATCACGCTGTCGCCATTCTTTCTCTCCGTCTGTTGTCAGGAAGTCTGTCCAGCGGCTGAGCATATTGCCCCACAAGTGTTTTACAATAATGGCAACACTGTTGCTTTCTTCATTCGGCATGATGAACAGCTGCTCGTCTGTCATCTGTCCCATAGCACCTTCGCCCAGTTTCTTGTACATCTGAAACTGCCTGTCTGCGCTTTTAAGATATTGAATAGCCATAGCAAGTATGTTTAATTACAAGGATTGTTACTGTCGCCATAAATAGCAGGGCGTGTTATTTCCATCAGCCTTTCAGGTACTGCAGGTGCTTTAAAGCCAAACTGCTCGTACAGTCCGTGAGCATCCAGTGTAGCTAATGACAAGCGGCGGAGTTTCTTTACCCAATCAAGATCCATGAGTATCTCCATCATCTTTTTACTAAGCCCTATGCCACGGTGCGCTTCTTCTACATACACATCTGCCAGGTAAGCAAATACGGAATAGTCTGTTACAAAACGTGCATAGCCTACCTGTTTGCCATCCTTCAATATGCCTATGCAGTAAGAATGGTCGAAGGCTGTTTTTACAACATCGAAAGGTATCTTCTTGCACCAATAGGCCTCTGTAGATAACCACTGATGTATGTCTTCTACACGCATCAATGTTTTATCTGTTGTTATGGTATAGCCTTTATAGTCTATCGTTACAGGTTGCATGCTTTGTTATATTATATAGTTCCAGTTGTGCGTATCTGTAGCCATGCCTTTGCGTACGTTGTACAGTGCTTTTTGCAGTTTGTACATGGTAGCATCTTCGCGGGTGTAGCAATTGTATTCTTTACCGCCAATCGCAATCGTTTCTATCGGGGCAATAACTGCTGCAGTGCCGGCACCAAATGCTTCTACACGCTTGCCTGCTTCCAGTGCAGCTTGTATTTCTTTATGTGATATCGGGCGTACATCTGTAGCTATACCCATTTCTTTAGCCAATGTTAGCAAAGAGTCGCGGGTAATGCCATCCAGTATAGTGCCTGATAGTGGCGGTGTAAGTAGAGTATTATCTATAAAGAACATCAGGTTCATAGTGCCTGACTCCTCAATCATTTCATGTGTTTTGCTATCTGTCCATATCACTTGGTCGTAGCCCTGTTCTTTAGCCAGTTTGGTAGGGTAGTAGGCACCACCATAGTTGCCACCACATTTTGCAAAGCCGGTACCACCATCTGCCGCACGTGCATATTTATCTTCCACTTTTACTTTCAATGGTTTTGCATAGTACTGATACGCAGGTGTACACACAATCATAAACAGGTATTCGTCTGATATCTTCACACCCAGCCTGTCTTCCGATGCTATCATAAACGGGCGCACGTAGAGCGAGCCGTGTTCGTCGTTAGGTATCCAGTTGCTATCCAGTTGTATCAGTTGGTGCATGGCCTCGGTGAACAAACCTTTGGGTACCTGTGGCATACACATACGTTCCAGCGATTTTGAAAAACGGTCGTAGTGTTTATCCATGCGGAATATATTGACACGGCCATCATTCATCAGAAATGCCTTCATGCCTTCAAACACCGTTTGTCCGTAGTGCAGGCAGAGCGCAAAGGGACTCATGCTAAGGTTGGTAAATGGTACGATACGGCTGTTGTGCCACTCGCCGTCTTTGTATTCGGCAATGAACATGTGTTCTGTAGGCTGCTGCCCGAAAGGTATAGATGTGGTGTCCTTTACCTGACGCTCTGCCTGTGGCGTGATTGTGATTGCGTATTCCATATAATACACTTTTTTATTCCGCTTCGGGAATGGTTAATAATGCGGCTTTTTCAGCCTCTGTCTGTTTATGCTTACGGCGATAGCCGTAGTTTACTATATATACACCGCCTGCAATGGTTGCAAATGCCAGTGCTGTATACCAAGTCAGTTGTTCGTTCAATATAAAATAGCCAAGCACTACTGCCACCAGTGGATTGACATAGGCATAGAGTGTTGTGATGCCAACAGGCAATTCCTTCAGTGCATACATATATAATGTGTAAGCTAATACAGAACCGAAGATGACCAGATAGGCAAGGTTCCAAATGACTTTGGGCTGGAAGAAATTGAGGTTCTCGTAGCTATCGGCAAATAGGCTGAGGATAAACAAACCTATACAACCAAATATCAACTGCATACCCGAATTGAATATGGGGTTGACATCGGACACATGCTTTTTATTGATGACACTGCCGAAAGACCAGCAAGATGTAGCAATGAATGTAGCTATGATGCCAAACAGATAACTGCTATTAGTAAGGTCTGCAAGATTGTCTTTGAATATCAGTGCGATGCCTGCAAAACCCGTTAGCATACCCGCTATTATAATGCCGTTGATGCGTTCTTTGGTGAGTATAATATTTATTACAACAGCGTTCAGTGGCATCAGCCCGCATATCAGTGCCGCTACACCACTTGGTATAAAACGCATGCCCCACATTACAAGCCCGTTGCCCATCGTAATAAGCAGGAAACCCACTTTTGCCTGGTGCAGAATATTTGCTTTGGTGAGGTCGGCTTTTTTGTTGATGAATAATGCAATGGCTATAATGATGATGCCTGATATTACCTGCCTGAGTGCTGCGAATAAAAATGACGGAAATACCTGCACTACGATACGCCCCGAGAGGTACGTGGTGCCCCAGATAATGCAGATGTAGAATAGTGCTAATAGTGCTTTTGTGTGCCGTGACATAGATGCCTTAGTTAGAGATAATGGGATATCTACATGGCAAAAGTCTATAGATTATTTGAAACAAAACAGATACAATTTTCGTATTTTCGACCAGAACAGTTTTTTTAACAAACTTCCTGTATGAAGAAAGAAATAAAAGGGAAAGATGGCCATATATACCTGCATATAGCAGACGGTATAGAGCAACAGATAATGGACAGGGTGCTGAATATTGGCGATAAACTGCCGTCTGTAAGGGGACTGAGCGAACAGCAGGAAGTGAGTATGAGTACTGTTTTGCAGGCATACTATCATCTGGAAGGGAAGGGGCTGATAGAGTCTCGTCCGCAGAGTGGGTATTATGTAAAGTATAATCCGTCTAAGTTTTTATTGTCTTTAGAAAAAAGCAATCCTTCATTAACTACGAAGAATAAAAACGTAGAGGCCATTATATCTGAAGTGTATGATGATTTTGTGATGCCGGGTATTATGAAGTTTTCGCTGAGTGTACCTGCACCTGAGTTGTTGCCACTGCCCAAGCTGAACAAAGCGATGGCACAGGCATTGAGAGACCTGCCCGATAACGGAACATCGTATGAGTCGATACAAGGTAATGCGCTGCTGCGTACACAGATAGCAAGGTGGACACGCCAGTGGGATAGCGGGCTGAAGGCTGACGACCTGGTAACCACCGCCGGCTGCATGAATGCCATATCTTATTGCCTGATGGCTATTACAAAGCCCGGAGATACCATAGCGGTAGAAAGCCCGGTGTACTTTGGTACGCTGCGCTTTGCACAAAGCATAGGGCTGAAGGTGGTAGAGCTGCCCACACATCCAGATACTGGTGTTGACCCCGATGATGTAAAGCAGGCACTACAGAAACATAATATAAAAGCATGTTTTTTTGTTACGAACTTCAGCAATCCGCTGGGCTATACCATGCCCGATGAACAAAAGGAAGCATTGGTAAAACTACTGAGCAAACACGGTGTACCGCTGATAGAAGACGACCTGTATGGCGATGTATATTTTGGCAAAAACCGTCCACGCTCTTGTAAGAGTTTTGATAAAGAAGGCAATGTACTATGGTGCAGCTCTGTATCTAAAACACTGGCACCGGGCTATAGGGTAGGTTGGGTGGCACCCGGCAAGTATCTGGAGAAGGTAAAACGCCTGAAGCTATACCACAGCATAACCAGTGCTACAGTACAGCAGGCGGCTATTGCCAACTTTCTGGTAACGGGCAGGTACGAACACCATCTGCGTAAACTGAGGCAGACACTGCACAGCAACAGCCTGCAATATTCCCGTGCTATCGGCGAGTACTTTCCTGAAGGGACGAAGATGAGTAGCCCCAAAGGTGGCTTTATACAATGGCTGGAACTGGATAAACGCATAGATACCTACGAACTGTATCGCGAAGCCATACAACATAAAATAAGCATAGCACCGGGCAGTATGTTTACCCTGCAAGACCGCTACCGCAATTGTATGCGCCTCAGCTACGGTATGCAATGGACACCACAGGTAGAACGTGCATTAAAGAAATTGGGTGGATTGGTGAAGGATATGATGTAAAGTGGATTCATTCCATTCCACATTCCAGAATGTGGAATGCGCTATTCCTGAAAATGCAGTTTTTGTTCCGTTCCGCGGAACGGAACACGCTTTATTTTAAAACGCACTAATTGGTAGTTAAAAGTTTATGCCTATTCCATTCCATGGAATGGAATGCGCTTTATTTTTAAAATGCACTTTTCGGTAGTTTGAGTTTTATCCCATGTCTCGTCCCCGTTTCTAACGGGGATGCACAGGCACAGCGTCTCTGACGCAAATGCTATATATTAGTATCATGTCAGGAGACAGATATTATATCAGAGACCAGCAGTCCAACTACTTTTTAACATTCACTGTTGTAGAGTGGGTAGATGTTTTCACAAGGCCTGAATATAAGATGGTAATAGTAGATGCGCTCAACTATTGCATAGCAGAGAAAGGGCTTGTATGTAAAGCCTGGGTTTTAATGAGCAACCATTTGCATATTATTGCCAGTGCTCAACCACCTGCCAGGCTATCTGATATTATCAGAGATTATAAAAAGTTTACATCAAAGAAGTTGACAGAGCTGATACAAACACTTCCTGAAAGCAGGCGTGAGTGGATGCTGCACAAGTTTGCCCACACAGCCAGGTATACAGGCAGAGCAGAGAATTATAAGCTTTGGCAAGATGGCAGCCATGCTGTTTGTGTTGATGATGCTACTATGTTTCGTCAGCGGTTAGATTATATACACAATAACCCGGTAAGGCAACAGATAGTATCTCAGCCGTCCGATTATATTTACAGCAGTGCATACGATTATGCTGGTATGAAGGGATTGGTAAATATCACTTTGGCGTTATAAACGCCTTCCCTTTCCATCCCCGTTAGAAACGGGGACGAGAGTGGTTTTTGTTTCACCATTTCAGATATAGATATTGGTTGTTTATTGTATAATTTTAAATAGGTAACAAACCTTACTATGAAACTAATTACATGGAATTGTCAGGGTGCTTTTAGAAAAAAAGCTGATACAATTCTAAAACTCAAGCCTGATATTTTGATAGTTCAGGAATGTGAGCATCCCGACAAACTTATCTATCCTTCTAATATTCAAGAACCAACTGCTTTTTATTGGCATGGTGATAACAATAATAAAGGTTTAGCCATTTATTCATTTTCTGATTATAAGTTCACGCTATTACAACAATTCAATCCTGAATACAGATATATATTACCATTCAATGTTGAGGGAAAGAATGGTACTTTCATTTTATTTGCCATATGGGCAATGGACAATAAAAAGAATTACAAAGCACGTTATATAGGACAAGTGTGGCGTGCAATAAATTACTATGTAAATATCCTTAATGACTCTACGATATTAATAGGAGACTTTAATAGTAATAAGATATGGGATAGTAGTAACATTGGTGGTAGCCACTCAGATGTAGTAAGCAAATTAGCCAGTAAAAATATTTTTAGTACTTACCACCGACACTTTGAGATAGATCAGGGTGGTGAGCTACATCCTACATTTTATTTACAACGTAATCAAAACAAACCGTATCATATTGATTACTGTTTTGCTTCTGAAAATATTATTAATAAACTACAAGATGTAGAAGTTGGTAGATATGAAGAATGGTCTGTGTATAGTGACCACTCTCCTTTGATTGTTAATTTCAACTTCTAACTAATAATAAAGACTATCATATTGTCATTACAATACAAGTGATTTCAAAAAACACGTTTTTAAAAATAAACGTGTTCCGTTCCGCGGAACGGAACAGACGTGGTATTAACTATTAATTAGTGCAGTTTTAAAATATAGCCATTCCACATTCTGGAATGTGGAATGCGCAAAGGCAAAAAATGCGTTTTTAAAAACATAGCCATTCCATTCCATGGAATGGAATGAGCTGTGCGTTATTTCTTCTTTTTGCCCTGTGGCTGTTCTTTCTTTTTCACTACCACCCATTCGTCTATGCTTACGTTAAATGGCATTTGACCTATCTGTACTATGGCTTTTTTGCCGCGTAGTTCTGTAAGCTTACCTACCTGGTGGTTGTCTTTGTTTCGCACCATATCGCCAAGTTTGGGTGTGCCGCCTACCACATCGTAGTTCTTATCGGCCTTCTTGGCTACGGCTACATTGGCGGCTATCTGCTTGCGTTTAAAGAGTACATTCTCTGCCGCAGCTATTACCTCGCCTTTGTTTTCGGCCTTCTTCCAGTCTGTTATTATCTGTTTAAACTTGCGCTCCATATCGCGCAGGTAGTCCAGTTCTTCTTTCTTTATCTTGTTCTGCAGGCGCAGTGTATTGTATTGCTGTTCTTTCTTTTCCTTATCTATCAGTTCGCTGAATTCTTTTTCCAGCTCTTTGTTCTTTTTCAGCAGTTTATCTATCTCTTTTTCTTTGTTGGCCAGCTTCTGGCTTTGTTGCTCTGTCTGGTGCAGCATCTTATCCAGCTTAAAGTGTCCACGCTCTGTCAGTTGTCTTGCACGGTCTATAATTGCAGGTGGTAAACCGCTGCGCTGTGCTATGGCAAAAGTGTAAGAGCTACCCGGTTTGCCCACCGTCAGTTGGTAGAGTGGTTCCAGTTTTTCTTCGTCAAAAGCCATCGCACCGTTGAAAATGCCCTGCACCTTTCCCGCCATTACTTTCAGGTTCAGGTAGTGTGTGGTGATGATGCCCATGGCATGGCGCTTAGCCAGTTCTTCCACAATAGCCTCGGCAAATGCACCACCCAGGTTGGGGTCAGAACCGCTACCCAGTTCATCTATAAAGAACAGTGTTTTACCATTGGCAAAATCCATGAAGTACTTCATGTCCCGCAGGTGTGCGCTATAGGTACTCAGCTCATGTTCTATGCTTTGTGTATCGCCAATGTGTATCATCATCTGCTTGAAGATGCCCACTTCGCTATCGGGGCTGGCAGGTATCAGCAATCCCGCTTGTGTCATCAGTTGCAGCAGCCCTACGGTCTTCATAGATACCGTCTTGCCACCCGCATTGGGGCCACTTATTATCAGTACACGCTTATCTCTGTTCAGCGATATATATAATGGTATGGTAGGCTTGCCCTCACGGTTGTTGTGCAGCAGCAGCAGGGGGTGTGTAGCTTTTATCAAATCTACATGCGGGTGGGGGCTGAGGCGTGGCATTTCGGCGTTCATATCCATTGCCAGCATTGCCTTTGCACGTATGAAATCGTATATACCACATAGGTGATAATAACTATCCAATTGCGGATGCCAGCCCGAAAGGGTAGCAGTGGTTTGTGCCAGTATGCGCTGTATCTCGCGCATCTCTGCACGCTCCAGCGATGCTACTTCGTTATTCAGTTCAATGGTTTCTTCAGGCTCTATAAACACGGTACGTTGCGTATCGCTCTCACCATGATGAATACCTTTTACAATGCGTTTATGCTCTGCGAACACCGCCACTACACGCCTGCCATTCAGAAAGCCTTCGGCAATATCTGCCAGATACCCTTGTTTGTTCAGCTTGCGCAGCACACCTTCAAACATCTTGCGTAGGTCTTGGCGGCGGCTTGCCAGTTCGGCACGTATGCTCATCAGCTCGCGTGATGCATTGTCGCGCACATTACCCATCTCATCTATTACCGCGCTGATGGTTTCATTGATTTGTTTCTCGTACTGTATTTTATCTGCCAGTGCCCGCAGGTTTACAAACAGGCCTTCGTGGTTTTTAAACCAGTTCAGTATATCGCGTATGTTCAGTGCCAGTTGCTGAAAAGCCAACAATTGGTCTGCGGCCAGTACAGCGCCGGGTAGTGATACAAGTTTCAGTTCTTTTTCAATGTTTCGGGTAAAGTCGTTGGGGAAATAATCACCACTCATCAGTATCGACTTGTACTCGCGTGTTTGCACCAGTGCCTTCTCTACATATTCTATACGGGTATGGAAACGTAAGGATTCCACCCGTTCGCGGGCGGCATCGGTACGGCATTTCAATTTCAACAATTGGGCTACCTTACTAAACTCCAGAGCATCTGCGGCGTGCGCAGGGTATAAAAGCATCATATATTCTTCTTCCTAAAAGGTATGCAAAGGTATGGATACCGTTGATTTTTAGGATTTATGAAACATTTATTTCCGTTATATTGCATGTAGCGAAACTTATGAGCAATTACGAGGAGTTAATATCGAGATTAGACGCGTTCATCAGGAAGTATTATGCCAATCAACTGCTGCGCGGTTCGCTTATATTATTTATATGCCTGCTTGCCTATATCCTTACCGTATCTGTAGGCGAGTATTATCTGTACCTGCCTGTGTGGGCAAAAATCAGCATTGTGTCGCTATTTGTGGTTGCAGGGCTTGCAGCATTGGTTGTTTGGGTGGCTATGCCCCTCAGCAAGATGGCAAAGTTGGGCAAACAGATAAGCCACGAGCAGGCTGCCGTTATCGTAGGTAAGCATTTCCCCGAGGTAAGTGATAAGCTGCTGAATATATTGCAACTGCGCCACCATGCCGATAGCCACGAAAGCCGCGAGCTGGCATTGGCAAGTATCGATCAGAAGGCTGCACAACTATCCGTAGTGCCTTTTGCCAGTGCGGTAGACTTAGGTAAGAACAAAAAATACCTGCCGTATCTATTGCCATTGGTTCTGGTAATGGTATTTATATTAATAGCTGCTCCCAAAGTATTCTCCGATGCATCGGAAAGATTGCTGCAACCTACCAAAGCATTTGAAAAGCCAGCACCGTTTCGCTTTATAGTAAAGAACAAAAATCTGCAAGCCATTCGTGGGGCAGACTATATACTGCAAGTAACAGTAGAAGGTAATGCACTGCCTGCCGATATGTATATAGAGCTGGGTAGCGATAAGCTGTCTATGCAATCTACGGGCAAGAACGAGTTTCAGTATACGTTCCGCAATGTTACCGAGCAGTTCAGCTTTCGGTTGTTTGCAGCGGGCTTCAACTCGCAGCCATATATCATAAGTGTGGCGCAAAAGCCTGTGCTTAAATCATTCAATGTAAAGATTGACTATCCCGATTATACAGGCCGCAAAGACGAGCTACGCAGCAGTATGGGCGATGTTACCGTACCCGTAGGCACCTACATCAGTTGGGCTTTCATTGCAGAATATACAGACGAGGCGTTTATACGTTTTGGCAATGGCAATCCAATCAAGCTGACACATCAGGCTACAATGTTCGGTTCTCAGTTCCGGTTTATGAACGATACGAGTTATGTGCTATCGCTGCGCAATAATACTACCAATATTACTGATAGCTTCAAATACAATGTACGAGTAATACCAGACGAACACCCTGTGATACAAATGCAGGAATTCAAAGACAGTGTAACAGGCAAACAGATATTGCTGACAGGTACTGCAGGTGATGATTATGGTATCAGCAAAGTATTGTTTCACTACGACCTTACGAGTGCCAAGAATCAACCCATAGCCAGCAAGAGCATACCGCTGCCACTGAATGGTGGGTCTCTAACCTCATTCCAATATTATTTTGATGTAGAACCACTGAATCTGCAACCGGGGCAAAAACTACAGTATTACATAGAGGCTTGGGATAATGATGGTGTGCATGGTGCTAAAGCTACCCGTAGCGAGGTGAGGTCTTATAATATGTTCAACCCTGAACAGCTTGACTCTGCCATCAATGCCAATGCAGAACAAATCAACTCTGGCCTCAACAACAGTTCTGAGCAAACAAAAGATATACAAAACGAGTATAAAGACCTGCAAAGCAAAATGCTGGAAAGCAGCGATATGGGTTTTGAACAGAAACAAAATCTGCAACAGCTATCCAACATGCAACAGCAACTGAAAAACCAGATGGAAGCTGTGAAGAAGCGTTTGGATGAACAAGTACAGCAAAGTCATCATAAAGAGTATAGTGAAGATGTGAAGGAGAAACAACAGGAGCTGCAAAAGCAGATGGACAACCTGTTGAACAAAGAGCTGAAAGAGCAGATGAAAAAGTTGCAGGAACTAATGCAGCGCCTGAACAAGGAGAAGGCTTTTGAAACCATGAAGCAACTGGAGCAAGAGAATAAACTCTTCAACATGGACTTGCAACGTATGCAAGAGTTGATGAAGAAGCTGGAGATGCAAATGCGCATGGAAGACCTTGCCAACAAAATGGATAAGCTGGCAGAGAAACAACTGGACCTGAAAGCTGAAACAGATAAGGGTAAAAAAGATAATCAGGAGTTGTCTAAACAGCAGGAGGCTTTGAAGAAACAACTGGAGCAGGCCATGAGCGAAGAGATGAAGCAGATGGAAGAGCTGAACAAGGAAATGAAGCAAGAGCAGGATGTAGCCAAAGAAAAAGACAAAGCCAACGATGCCAAGCAGGATATGCAGGATAGCAAGCAACAGTTGGAGCAGGGACAGAAAAGCCAATCGAGCAAGTCGCAGAGCCAGGCAGCAGAAAATCTGAAGTCTATGGCGCAGAGCCTGAAGTCTGGCGCAGGTGGTATGAATGCCATGCAGTTGAAAAAGGATATCCGTGCAGTAAGGCAGATACTTACCAATCTGGTGCGCCTTTCTTTCGATCAGGAACAGTTGATAAAGAAAGTACAAAACACGCCTGCTACGTCGCAAAACTATATTACCAATCAGCAGGAACAAAAACGCTTGCATGGCAACAGCCGCATGATACGCGACAGTTTGTTTGCACTCAGCAAAGAACTCTTTAAGCTAGCACCAACCATTAATAAAGAAACTACAGAGTTGGAGAATAATATTGCCGCTGCCATCAAAATGATGGAAAACCGCCGCAGAGAAGATGTAATGGCAAGACAACAGTATGCTATGATGCATACCAACAATCTGGCACTGATGCTGAACGAGGTATTATCTAACCTGATGCAACAGCAAAGTCAGCAAAACAACTCGCAAGGGCAGCAAGGGCAGTGTAACAACCCCGGAGGTAAGACACCGAAGCCTGGTGTAGGTAAACAGTTGAGCGATATCATTACGCAGCAACAACAACTTGGCAATGCCATGCAGCAGATGGAAAATGCCAAACAACAGCGTGAGGGACAACAGGGGCAGGAATCGAAAGATGGTAAGCCGCAGAATAAGGAAGGTAAAGAGGGTAAAGAAGGCAAGGAGGGTAGTGAAGGCGAATATGGCAATGCACAAAAGCTGGCACAGATGGCACAACAACAGGCAGCCATACGTCGTCAGTTGCAGCAACTCAACAGCTTGCTTAATAGCAAAGGCATGGGTAATGCAAAAGAGATAAAGGAGATACAAGAGAAGATGGACAGGGTAGAGACCGACCTTGTAAATAAACGCATGAGTGCAGAAATGATGATGCGCCAAAAAGAGATACTGACAAGGCTTTTGCAGGCAGAGAAGTCGCTGCGTGAGCAAGAGCAGGATGAGAAACGTTCATCAAAAAGTGCAGATGAAATAAGCAAGCAGATACCTGCAGAATTGCAGCGTTATATAAACGAGAATAAACAGCTTTCAGAGCAATACAAAACCACTCCTGCACAGTTGAAACCATACTATCGTAATATGGTGCAACAATACTACCAATCAATAGGTGCTAAGTAAAATATAAGGATTTTTATTTGTTTTTACAAAACTGATTAACAGTTGTTTTTACATAATTGTGAATAACATAGATGGGTTAATCATTTCTTTGTAATTAACTGATAACCAATGTTTTATATTGTTTGTTTGGCACAATTTTTGAATACATTAAAAAAGAAGCATAAATTTTAATCTGAGCCGCATTGTAAGGCGTAGATATTGTGCTTAACTTTCATGTAAACAAGTTCTTTTTAACCAAAAATTAGTGCCTATGATATTCTCACGTACGTACCGGTACCAATCCTCAATGCGTCCGGATGACATTAAAGTCCGTTTACTGGGAAAGCATGTAAAGGTTCACAATCTTGATTTTGAAGTGTCTGAAAAAGACAGAATAATCAGGGTAATACCACATGCCGAACAAGAAAACGAAATCAGGACTTTACCAATCACACATGTTGAGTTTAGTAACAAGGGGGATAAAACTCAGATTGTGATTAGTTCTAAAATGCGCAAAATAGACTCCGGGGGGCCGTTGTTGATTATGATATTTTGCATGTTTCTGTTTATAGCTACAATAGTAACAATGACAGTAGGCGAGGGGCTTATGATATACACTTATACATTTGGCATTATTGGTGTGCTAATATTTACAGTCTTCTGGCTAAGGATGGAGAGAGGGTATTTTGATTATGTCCGCAAAATCCGAGATTATATTAAAAAACAAAGTGTGGCTTAAGCCACACTTTGTTTTTTATTGGATATATGGTTTCAATGAATCGATTGGTGTATCACCGGTAAATATTTTTATCAATTTTTTGTCCTTATTGTAAATGTTTATTTGTGGCAGCGCTTTGTATATAAATGTATTTTTTATAAAACCGCATTGGTCTAGTACCATTTTTAATTCCGGTGTGTCAAATACTTTTGTAGTGCTGCTAAAGAAGTCTATATATTCTTTCATCACAGTGTCAGCCATTAGCAATACTTCAGTATTTTTCAGAGCTTCCAGATTGTTTTTAAACAGAATGGTCTCTTCCTGACAATGTCCGCAAGTGGGGTTGTACATCATCACAAGGACGTTTTTCTTGGCAGGAATATCTTTTGTGGTGTATATTTCATTGCCATTGTTTTTCCCCATCATATGCAGTACCCTTAATGCCGGCATTGGTGATGCACCCTCAATTTTGTAGTCTATTGTAGTGTCTGTCTTTGCAGGTACTTCAGTATTATTATTCTTTTTCTTCTTTTGGGCAAATGTTATCAAAACACTTCCCATCAGGCAAAGAATGATTAGTAATTTGCGTTGCATAGAGCGAATTTAGTGAAATCCCTATTAATGAATTGCTAATTATATGACAGACAATATTCAGGCACCGTTGGCAGAGCGTATGCGTCCCAGAACACTGGCTAATTATATTGGTCAGCAACATCTGGTGGGCAAGGGCAAGGTGTTGGAGCAGATGATACAAAACCGCAAAGCACATTCCATCATATTCTGGGGGCCTCCCGGCGTGGGTAAAACAACACTTGCACAAATCATAGCACACTCGCTGGAGATGCAGATATTTTCGCTGAGTGCTATAGATAGTGGGGTTAAGGAAGTGCGCAGTGTAATAGATGCTGCTAAGAAGCTGGGGCATGCCTTATTATTTATCGACGAGATACACCGTTTTAATAAAGCACAACAAGATAGCTTGCTGGGTGCTGTGGAGAAGGGGATTGTGACCTTGATAGGTGCAACAACAGAAAACCCATCTTTTGAAGTAATAGGTGCCTTGCTGAGCCGTTGCCAGGTATATGTATTGCAACCACTTACGGAAGATGAACTGAAAGAAATGGTGAATCAGGCACTGGAGCAGGATGAATGGCTTAAAAAACAGCATGTAAAAGTGCTGGAATGGGAAGCGTTGCTGCGCCTGAGTGGTGGTGACGGACGCAGGTTGTTGAATCTATTAGAGCTGATTGTAACATCATTAGCAGGAGATGAGAGGCTGATAACAGATGCAGCCGTACAGGATATTGTGCAGCGCAAAATGGCACTGTACGATAAGACGGGAGAACAGCATTATGATATCATATCTGCATTCATCAAGTCTATACGCGGTAGCGACCCTAATGCTGCGGTATACTACCTGGCACGCATGATAGCGGGTGGGGAAGACCCTAAATTTATAGCCCGCCGTATGGTGATACTGGCAAGCGAGGATATAGGCAATGCTAATCCCAATGCGCTGTTGCTGGCTACAACTACTTTTCAGGCGGTTGAAATGATTGGCTATCCTGAGTGCAGAATTATTCTCTCTCAGTGTGCTACTTATTTGGCATCGTCTGCAAAGAGCAATGCCTCCTACATGGCTATCAACTATGCACAAGACCTTGTTTCAAAAACAGGAGACCTGCCTGTGCCACTACAGATACGCAATGCCCCAACCAAGCTGATGAAGAACATGGATTATGGCAAGGGGTATGAATATGCCCATAGCCACGAAGGGAACTTTGTCAACATGGAGTTTTTGCCCGAAGGTATATCAGGAGTAAAGCTCTACGACCCTGGCGATAATGCGTCTGAAATCCGCATCAGAGAGTATCTGCGCAATTGCTGGAAGGAGAAGTACGGGTATTAATCAAGCTCATTCTTTTTAAATTAGCTGTAGATCATAATGCATTTATTTACAATGAATTGTGTCCATCTTTATAGCCTGTGTTTAAATACAGATACATTTACGAAACCGCCATTCCCGCCTGCGTTTCAGGGAAATATTCAGAAATTTTAAAAATTTCTTTAAAATATTTTGTCTGAATAGATTTAACGCATTACCTTTGCAGTCCCAAATTTTACGGGTTAGAAGTTATTTATAAGTATGTCACAGCGTATCAGAATAAAACTGAAATCTTACGACCACAGCTTGGTTGATAAGTCTGCAGAGAAAATCGTTAAGACTGTGCGCAATACAGGAGCAGTGGTTACAGGCCCTATTCCTTTGCCAACAGAGAAGAAGATCTTTACAGTGTTGCGTTCGCCGCACGTTAACAAGAAAGCACGTGAGCAGTTCCAGCTTTGCACGCACAAGCGTTTGTTGGATATCTACACGTCATCATCTCGCACAGTAGATGCGCTTTCGAAGCTTGATTTGCCAAGTGGCGTAGAAGTAGAAATTAAAGCTTGATAGAAGCTTTACAGTTCTTTAAAAAATTAGAAAAACAGCTTATCCCGGTCCACACATAGGCAACCGGGCGCTAGGCTAAAATATAAGAAAATGAAAGGTATTATTGGTAAGAAAATCGGCATGACCAGTGTGTTCGAGCCGAACGGTAAGCAAACCGCTTGCACCATCATAGAGGCCGGCCCTTGTGTGGTTACTCAAAAGAAAACCGTGGATACCGACGGTTATGATGCGTTGCAAATCGCATTCGGAGAAGCTAAAGAGAAAAATACTCCCAAAGCACTCCTCAATCACTTCGCCAAAGCAAGCACATCTCCAAAGGCGATAGTAAAGGAAATTCGTAATTGTTCCATTGATAAACAAGTTGGTGAATCACTGACATGCGAAATCTTCGCAGAAGGTGAAAAAGTAAGTGTGATCGGTACCACTAAAGGTAAAGGTTTCCAAGGTGTTGTTAAACGCCACGGATTCTCTGGTGTGGGTGAAGCATCACATGGTCAGCACGATCGTCAACGCGCTCCGGGTTCTATCGGTGGTTCATCATACCCTAGCCGCGTATTCAAAGGTATGCGCATGGCTGGCCGTATGGGTGGCGATCAGGTAAAGATCAAAGCACTGCGTGTTGTTAAAGTGTTCCCAGAACAAAACTACATCCTTGTTAGTGGTTCTGTACCGGGTCACAATGGTTCAATCGTTTTAATCCAGAATTAATTAAGTCATGCAAGTTGACGTTTATAATAGCAAAGGTGAGAAAACCGGTCGTAGCTTAGAGCTGCCGGAAGATATATTCAATATCGAACCAAACGATCATTGTATATACCTCGCAGTGAAGCAATATCTTGCTGCACAACGCCAGGGTACACACAAAACTAAAACACGTGCTGAAGTGCATGGTGCTTCTAAAAAGCTGCACCGTCAAAAAGGTACCGGTGGTTCTCGTAAAGGTAACATCCGTAACCCTTTATATAAAGGTGGTGGTGCTGTTAACGGTCCTCTTCCTCACGGTTACGATTTCAAAGTAAATCGTAAAGTGAAAGACTTGGCTAAGATGTCTGCATTGTCTCACAAAGCACGTGCTAACAAAATAGTTGTAGTTGAAGATCTGAACATCGAAACTCCGAAAACTAAAGATTTCGCTACAATGTTGGGCAAAATCAACGGTACGCAGAAGTCATTGTTCATTATGCCTGAATATGATGCTAAACTGTACATGAGTGCACGTAACATCGACAGGAATAAAACAGTAGTACTGAGCGATATGAATACTTATGATCTTGTAAATGCACAAGTACTGGTATTCACAGAGGCTGCGGCAAAAATGTTTAACGAAGCTCCTGCTGAAGCTTAATTAGAAAAGAATTTTCGTAACACGAAATAATTAAATAAAATGAAACTCACTAACGTATTGGTAAGGCCGGTGATTACTGAGAAAGTAAACACCCAAATGGAGAAATCCGGCCGCTATACCTTTGTAGTGGATAAGAAGGCTAACAAGCTGGAAATCAAAAAGGCTGTAGAGGAATTTTACGGTGTTAAAGTATCAGATGTGAACACAATCGTTGTTCCTGGTAAAGTTAAAAACCGTTTCACTAAAGCTGGTTTTATCAGCGGTATGAAATCTTCTTATAAAAAAGCAACTATAACTCTTGCAGAGGGTGATTCTATCGATTTGTTCTCGTAAGATTTGATAAAGAATTAGAAAATGGCATTACGTAAATATAAACCGGTAACAGCCGGTACACGTTGGAGAATAGGTAACGCTTACGCAGAGGTTACCACTAATGAGCCGGAAAAAAGCTTGCTGGAGCCTCAAAAGTCTACAGCTGGTCGTAACGCTCAGGGTCGCCGTTCTATGCGCTACATGGGTGGTGGCAATAAGAAAATGTACCGTATCGTAGATTTCAAACGCGATAAAAAGGACATTCCTGCAACAGTTAAAACTATCGAATACGATCCTAACCGTTCAGCATTCATCGCATTGCTTAGCTATGCAGATGGTGAAAAACGCTACATCATTGCCCCTCAGGGTCTTGAGGTTGGAGCTACTGTAGTAAGTGGCGACAGCGTAGCGCCTGAAGTAGGTAACGCATTGCTGCTGAAAAACATGCCGCTGGGTACTGTTATTCACAACATTGAAATGCAACCTGGTAAAGGTGGTTCAATGGCACGCTCTGCAGGTACTTATGCTCAGCTGAATGCGAAAGAAGAAAAATATTGCGTACTGAAAATGCCAAGTGGTGAGTTGCGTAAAGTGCTTAGCACTTGTATGGCAACTGTAGGTACAGTTTCTAACAGCGACCACGCTCTGCAATCAATGGGTAAAGCAGGTCGTAACCGTTGGAAAGGTATCAAACCACGCAACCGTGGTGTTGCAATGAACCCTGTAGATCACCCGATGGGTGGTGGTGAAGGCCGTTCATCTGGTGGTCACCCACGTAGCCGCACAGGTAAATATGCGAAAGGTGAAAGCACACGTAGCACTACAAAAGGTAGCAACAAGCTGATCATCCAACGCCGCAACGGTAAAAAACTTTCAGGTAAATACAAAAAATAACCAGGGACTCCCTGATAAAATATAACGAATAATGGCTCGTTCAATTAAAAAAGGACCTTATGTAGATGCAAAGCTCGACAAGAAAGTCGAAGCTATGAACGAAGGCAAAACTAAGAAAGGTGTTATCAAAACGTGGAGCCGTCGCTCTACAATTACACCGGACTTTGTAGGTCAGACGTTTGCAGTACACAACGGTAACAAATTCATACCGGTTTATGTAACTGAATTTATGGTTGGTCATAAACTAGGCGAATTTGCACCTACACGCAACTTTAAAGGCCATAGTGGTAGTAAATAATTAATTAAATAAAATTTGGTGCCATCTTCTGGCGGCATCGCTTAAGTAATAAATAATAAAATGGAAGCTGTAGCTCGTTTACGTAACTATCCTACATCGCCGCGCAAAATGCGCCTGTTGGCAGATTTGATCCGTGGTATGGATGTAGAAAATGCGCTGAATACATTGAAATTCAGCACTAAGCATCCTTCTGTTCCTTTGGAAAAACTGTTGTTGAGTGCCATTGCTAACTGGAGGGTTAAAAATGAAGGTGTTGACGTAGCAGGCGCAAACCTGTATGTAAAAACCATCTTTGTAGATGGTGGTCGTACACTGAAGCGCATGAACCCTGCTCCGCAAGGCCGTGCTTACAGGTTGCGCAAACGCAGCAACCACATCACTCTTATTGTGGACAGCAAAACTGCCGTAGCAGCTAACGCATAATTTTTAAACATTCAACTTAATAATATAACGAATGGGTCAAAAAACTAATCCTATAGGTAACAGGTTGGGTATCGTTCGCGGATGGGACTCAATGTGGTTTGGCGAGAAAAAGGATTTCGGTCAGAAACTGGTAGAGGATCACAAAATCCGTACTTACCTGAATGCACGTATCAACAAAGGCGGTATTTCTCGTATCGTTATTGAGCGTACACTGGGTAAACTGATCATCACAATCCACACTTCTAAGCCTGGTATCATTATAGGTAAGGGCGGTTCTGAAGTTGATCGCATTAAAGAAGAGTTGAAAAAACTCACCGGTAAAGAAGACGTTCAGATCAACATTATGGAGATCCGTCGTCCTGAACTGGATGCGAATATCGTGGGCGAAACTATCGCTCGTCAGTTGGAAAGCCGTGTTAGCTACAAGCGTGCTGTTAAAATGGCAATCTCTACCGCTATGCGCATGGGTGCAGAAGGTATCAAGATAAAAGTAGGTGGCCGTCTTGGTGGTGCTGAAATCGCTCGTTCTGAAGAGTTCAAGCAAGGTCGCACTCCACTGCATACATACCGTATGGATATTGACTATGCATCAGTATTTGCACTGACTGTATATGGTAAAATCGGTATCAAAGTATGGATATGTAAAGGTGAAGTACTTGGCAAACGTGATTTGAACCCTAACTTCTCTGCAGGTTCAGACAACCGTGGTAATGCTGCAGGTGGTGGCCGTCCGGAAGGTGGTCAACGTGGTGAAGGTCGTGGCGAACGTCGCGGTGGTGGTGAGCGTCGCGGTGGTGGCGAACGTCGCGGTGGTGGCAAAGGCCGTTAATTGTAAAATAATTAGAGCAACTATTTAAATATTGTAACAATGTTACAACCAAAAAAGACGAAACATCGTAAAGCGCACAAAGGCAGAATTAAAGGTAACGCACAACGCGGTACTATGGTTGCTGCAGGTTCTTTCGGACTGAAAGCGCTTGAACCAAAGTGGATAAACAACCGCCAGATAGAAGCTGCGCGTCAGGCTCTTACTCGTCACATGAAACGTGAGGGTAACGTTTGGATACGCATATTCCCTGACAAACCAATTACTCGTAAACCTGCAGAGGTTAGGATGGGTAAAGGTAAGGGTAGCCTGGAATTCTGGGCAGCTGTAGTGCATCCTGGTCGCATCATGTTCGAAATTGATGGTGTACCTATGCAAGTAGCTAAAGAAGCACTGGAATTGGCGGCTCAGAAACTGCCTATTAAAACCAAATTCGTAGTTCGCAGAGACTACGTTGAGGCATAATTAAGTAAAATTAGGTTTGCGGCTTTCAATCGTTGCAAATCATAATAAATAACAAATAGAAATTAAAATGGCAAAAGCAAAAAAAGCGAAAGTTGACGATTATCGTTCGCTGGAAAACGAAGCGCTGAATAATAAAATCGGCGACGAGGAGCTGCGTTTGAAGAAAATGAAGTTCAGCCATGCGGTAAACCCAATTGAAAATCCGCTTACTATTCGCCAATTGCGCCGTACCATCGCGCGTATGAAGACGGAACAACGCAAAAGAGCATTAGGTTTCTAAGTAAATTTTTTATAGATGTCAACAACGACTGAAAGAAAAAGCAGAAAAACCCGTATCGGGATTGTGAGCAGCAACAAAATGGATAAAACCATTACTGTAGCTGTAGAGCGTAAGGTAAAACACCCGATCTACGGTAAGTTCGTTAAAAAAACGACTAAATTCCATGCGCATGACGAAGCTAGCACAGCTGGTATCGGTGATACTGTTCGCATTATGGAAACACGCCCGTTGAGCAAAACTAAACGCTGGCGCCTGGTAGAAATTATTGAAAAAGCTAAGTAATCTTATTAAGAGATGATACAACAAGAATCAAGGCTCAATGTAGCAGACAATAGCGGTGCAAAGGAAGTACTTTGTATCCGTGTATTGGGTAACTCGGGCCAGGACTATGCCGGTATCGGAGATAAAATAGTGGTAACCGTGAAAGACGCGTTGCCAGGTGGCGGTATCAAAAAAGGTACTGTATCTAAAGCTGTTATCGTTCGTACCAAAAAGAAATTGCGCCGTAAAGATGGTTCGTACATCAATTTTGATGACAATGCAGTAGTTCTGCTGAACAACTCTGACGAACCTCGTGGTACCCGTATCTTCGGACCGGTAGCTCGTGAGCTGCGTGACAAGGGCTATATGAAAATAGTTTCATTGGCACCTGAAGTATTGTAAAATTTGTTGTACCTTTGCCGCCCGTTTGGGTAGTGAAGGCCTCAACGTTAAAAAAATAACATTGTGAAACAAAGATTTCAACCAAAATTCAACATCAAAAAAGGTGATAACGTGGTAGTAATTGCCGGCGATGATAAAGACCGTAGCAACCCACGCAAGGTGTTGGCTGTTTACCCTCAGAAAAGCCGTGTGCTGATAGAAGGCGTAAACATGGTAACGAAACATCTGAAACCAAACGCACAGAATCCTCAGGGCGGTATCGTTAAAGAAGAGGCTACAATCCACATCTCTAACGTTATGCTGTGGGATGCAAAAGCAAAAGCTCCTGTTCGTATTAAACGCGAACGTACTGAAGGTGGTTTTAAACGTATATCTAAAAAATCAGGGGAGGAAATTAAATAATGGCAACGACTACATATACACCTCGCTTACAGAAGAAGTATAAAGACGAAGTAGTACCGGCTTTAATGAAAAAGTTTGGTTACTCTACAGTTATGCAGTGTCCTCGTTTGGTTAAGATATGCCTGAACCAAGGTGTTAAAGGTTCTGTTTCTGATAAAAAATTGATAGATGACGCGGTAACTGAAATGACTAACATCTCTGGTCAGAAAGCAGTACCTACATTGTCTAAAAAAGATATCTCGAACTTCAAGCTGCGTAAGGCTATGCCAATTGGCTGCCGCGTAACGCTTCGTCATACAAACATGTTCGAATTCCTGGATCGTTTTGTTGCTGTTACTTTGCCACGCGTACGTGACTTTAAAGGTATCAATGATAAATCATTCGATGGTCGCGGTAACTACACAATGGGTGTTACTGAACAAATCATCTTCCCGGAAATCAACATTGACAAGGTAGCTCGTATCAGCGGTATGGATATTACTTTCGTTACTACAGCACGTACTAACGAAGAAGCATACGAACTGCTTAAAGAACTGGGCTTGCCTTTCAAAAACATTAAAAAAGATAATAACTAATATAAATGGCTAGAGAATCAGTAAAAGCCCGCCAGCGCAAACGCGAAGCTATGGTAGCAAAATTCGCTGAAAAGCGTGCTGCCCTGAAAGCTGCAGGTGATTATGCTGCTTTGGATAAACTTCCAAAGAATTCATCAGCAGTTCGCTTGAAAAATCGTTGCCAGCTTACCGGACGCCCTAAAGGTTATATGCGTCACTTCGGTATCTGCCGTAACATTTTCCGCGACATGGCTTTGGATGGCAAAATACCAGGTGTACGTAAAGCAAGCTGGTAATTTATAACGTATCAAGGTCGGGTAGAGTAGTACTCATAACCGAAACCGGACACAATTAAAAACTTTACAAAACTCAACAAAAGAAATGGTAACAGATCCTATAGCAGATTTTCTTACTCGTATTCGTAACGCGCAAATGGCTCGTCACCGCATCGTAGAAATCCCTGCTTCGAATGTTAAAAAGCGTATCACGGAAATCCTTTATGATAAAGGTTATATCCTGAAATACAAATTTGAAGATGATAACAAACAAGGCATCATCAAAATAGCTTTGAAATACAATCCTCAAACAAAGGAACCTGCAATCAAAGCATTGGAACGCGTTAGCCGTCCGGGTCTGCGTCAGTACGCAAAACCAACAGAAATCAAACGTGTAATGAGCGGTTTGGGTATCGCTATCGTCTCTACATCAAAAGGTGTAATGACTGATAAAGAAGCACGTGCAAATAACGTTGGTGGTGAAGTAATGTGCCACATTTATTAATAGATTTTAACACTGGTACCCCTGATACATTAAGCCGGTTCCTATACAGGCTGATCGATCAGGGTTACTGCAATAAATAAAATAGACTATGTCTCGTATAGGTAAAAAACCAATCACAATTGCTAAAGGCGTAACTGTTACAGTTAGCCCTGCTAATGAAGTTACTTTCAAAGGACCTAAAGGTGAACTGACACAAGCTATCGACCGCGATATCAAAGTTGAAGTTGAAGGTGATACTTTGAATGTTACTCGTCCTACAGACCAAATCCGTCATCGCGCATTGCACGGTTTGTACCGCGCACTGTTGTCAAATATGATGGTTGGTGTTACTGAAGGTTTTAAAAGTGAACTTGAACTGGTGGGTGTGGGTTATCGTGCCGCGGTTACAGGTCAGCAACTGGATATGGCTTTAGGTTTTTCTCACAATATCATCTTTGATCTTCCTAAAGAAATCAAAGCTGCCGCTACTGCAGAAAAAGGTCAGAACCCTAAAATTATTTTGGAATCAATCGATAAACAATTGCTGGGTGCTGTAGCTGCTAAGATTCGTAGCCTGCGTAAACCGGAACCGTACAAAGGTAAAGGTGTTCGCTTTGTTGGTGAGATTGTTCGTCGTAAAGCAGGTAAATCTGCCGGTAAATAATAAAGGTTATCATCCGCAACAGTGGATGATAACTGTATTTATAAATTTTGTAAACATTTCGGTAGCCACAAAGTCACAAGCAGCGTGAGCCCGTAAAAAAATAGATAAAAATGTCATTAGATCCAAAAGTACTCCGTCGTCAGAAGTTGCGTTGGCGCATCCGTGCCAAAGTTATCGGCACCGCTAAGACTCCACGCCTTTCTGTATTCCGTAGCAATAAGGATATCTATGCTCAGCTGATAGATGATGCAACCGGTACAACACTGGCTGCAGCAAACTCTCGCCAGAAGGATATCGCTGCGCAAAAAGGTACAAAATCTGAAAAATCTGCAATGGTTGGTAAAGCAATCGCTCAGAAAGCAATTGCGTTGGGTATTGAAGCTTGCATCTTCGACCGTGGAGGTTATTTGTATCATGGTCGTGTTAAGTCTGTAGCAGATGGTGCACGCGAAGGTGGTTTGAAATTCTAATTATAACATTGTTTAACTTTTTCTTTTAAGAAATATAATGGCGAAGACACAATTAAATCGCGTAAAAGCCGGAGATCTGGAACTGCATGAAAAGGTAGTAGCTATCAACCGTGTGGTAAAAACCACTAAAGGTGGTCGTGCATTCAGCTTTTCTGCATTGGTGGTTGTAGGTAATGGTCAAGGTGTGGTAGGCCACGGTCTGGGTAAGGCTAAAGAAGTACAGGAAGCTATCACTAAAGGTATAGATGACGCTAAGAAAAACCTGATAAAAGTACCGGTAATGAATGGTACTATCCCTCACGAGCAATTTGCTAAAGAAGGTGCTGCTAAAGTTTTGATTAAACCTGCTGCACACGGTACCGGCGTTATCGCAGGTGGTAGCATGCGTGCTGTGTTGGAAGCTGCAGGTGTTACAGACGTACTGTCTAAGTCTTTAGGCTCTGCTAACCCTCACAACGTGGTTAAAGCTACTTTCGTAGCATTGGGTATGCTGCGCGAGCCTGTTACTGTTGCAAGACAACGTAACGTAAGCCTGAAAAAAGTATTCAACGGTTAATAACTGTTGTTTGATAATCGAATTTTAACTCTTGAATTATAATAGCGTCATGGCTAAAATTAAAATTACACAGACGAAGAGCGGAATTGACCGTCCTGAACGCCAAAAGCGTACGCTTGTAGCGCTGGGCCTGCGTAAAATGCACGCTTCTGTAGAAGTGGAAGCTACGCCTCAGATACTGGGTATGGTTCGTACCGTTAATCACCTGGTGAAAGTAGAAGAAGTAAAAGCTTAATTCATTAACTGATTTGCGAGCGGTTTTACATTCCGCGCAAGTTCAAAAATCGTAAACTATGCAATTGCACAATCTTAAACCTGCAGAAGGTTCAGTACACAAAGTAAAACGTATCGGTCGAGGTGAAGGTAGTGGCCATGGCGGCACTGCTACAAAAGGTAACAAAGGTCAGCAAGCACGTACCGGTTATCAGAGGAAAAATGGTCACGAAGGTGGTCAGATGCCAATCCAACGCCGTATGCCTAAACGTGGGTTCAAAAATATGAACCGAGTTGAATATAAAGTATTCAATCTGGGCCAATTAGATTTCCTGATCGAGCGATATGCTATTCAGGAGTTCTCTCTTGACAATCTTTATATCAATGGTCTCATCAGCCGCACAGATCTGGTTAAGATCCTTGGTGCAGGCGAAATGAAGACTAAAATGGTATTCAAAATTAACGCTATCAGCGAAAAAGCTAAACAAGCTATCGAAGCTGCAGGCGGCTCAGTAGAACTGGTTTAAGCTAATTCTATTTCTAAAAGACGCATTTGGTAAAATGCGTCTTTTATCGTTTATTCGCATTTCATTTTTGATTAACTACAGTTCCAAGTGAAGAAACTAATTGAAACGCTTAAGAATATCTGGAGTATAGAAGAACTCCGCAAGCGAATCCTGTTTACGCTATTGCTGGTATTAGTATACCGTGTAGGTTGCTATATTACCCTCCCGGGCATCAACCCTAATATGCTTGCATTAGACAGCGGCCAAAGTGGTCTGTTGGGCTTGTTCAACATGTTTGCTGGCGGTGCTTTCAGCCGTGCTTCTATATTTGCGTTAGGTGTTATGCCTTATATCTCTGCATCTATCTTTATGCAGCTTGCAGGTATTGTTATTCCTCAGTTTGCTAAAATGCAACGCGAAGAAAGCGGTCGTAAAAAAATCAATCAATACACTCGTTACCTTACAGTTGTTGTTACTGCGTTTCAGGCAAGTGCTTATGTCGCTTACCTCCGTACGCAAACCGCTGGTGCTATCGTTCCTGAATTCAGTGCATTCCTGTTCTGGTTATCCACAGTTGTTGTATTGACGGCGGGTACATTGTTTGTAATGTGGATGGGTGAAAAAATTACTGATAAAGGTATCGGTAACGGTACGTCTCTTATCATCATGGTCGGTATCCTTGCTCGTCTGCCACACTCTATAGTACAAGAGTTCGATGCTAAAAACATCGGTGGTGGTGGTGGTTTGCTAATATTCCTGATTGAAATTGCTGTATTTATTGCAGTTATCGTTGGTCTGATATTGCTGACTCAAGGTACTCGTAAAATTCCTTTGAACTATGCACGCCGCATTATTGGTAGCAACAACGCTGCCAAAGAAGTGTCTGGTGCTCGTGATTTTATTCCTTTGAAGGTTAACTCTTCAGGTGTAATGCCTATCATCTTTGCACAAGCTATCCTTTTCATCCCTGCTACTGTTACAGGTTTCGCATTTGGTGAAAACGAAACTGCACAAGGTTTTATTAAGGCATTATCTAATCCTCAGTCTATGTGGTACAATATCATGTATGCTGTATTGGTAATTGCATTCACTTATTTCTACACGGCGTTGATATTCAACCCAACTGAAATGGCTGATAACCTGAAACGCAATAATAGCTTTATCCCTGGTGTAAAACCTGGCGAACCAACAGCTGATTACATTGCTACCATCATGGATCGCATTACCCTGCCTGGAGCTATGTTCCTTGCAATTGCAGGTATTCTTCCAGGTGTAGCCGGTTTATTGGGTGTAACAAGTGGTTTTGCTTCTTTCTTTGGTGGCACGTCAATGCTGATAGGTGTTGGTGTTATCCTTGATACATTGCAACAAATTGAAAGCCACCTGCTGATGCGCCAATATGATGGTCTGATGAAAACAGGACGAATCACTGGTCGTCAGAGTGCAGGAGCTACAGTATAATATTTTTGATAAGCGTACATGATACATATTAGAACTAAAGACGAAATTGAACTAATACGCAAAAGCGCTTTAACAGTCACTGCCACCTTAACACAGGTGGCAAACTTTTTAAGGCCCGGTATTACCACTGCTTCTATTGATAAGATGGCAGAGGAGTTTATTCGTGATAACGGTGGTATTCCTTCTTTCAAAGGTTACGGTCCTTCATATTCTCCTTTCCCGGCTTCGCTTTGTATTTCTGTAAACGAAGTTGTTGTTCATGGTTTTCCGAGCAATTATGAATTGAAAGACGGTGATATCATTTCTGTAGACTGCGGTGTTTACATGAATGGTTACCATGGCGACCACGCCTATACATTTGCTATAGGTAATGTGAAGCCTGAATTGCTTAAACTGATGCGCGTTACCAAGGAATCGTTGGCAAGGGCTATTGCAGAAGCGCATGAGGGTAACAGAATTGGTGATATATCTTTTGCAGTTGAGAACTATACAAATCGTGAGCATGGCTATGGTGTAGTACGTGAACTTGTGGGGCATGGTGTAGGCAAAAAGCTGCATGAAGATCCACAGGTGCCAAACTACGGCCGTCGTGGTGATGGTAAGCGTCTGAAAGAGAATACTGTACTTGCTATAGAGCCAATGATAAACCTTGGTACACGTGATGTACTGACATTGGAAGACGGTTGGACAATCGTAACAGCTGATGGAAAACCATCAGTACACTATGAACATACTACACGCGTAGGTAAGAACAAGGGAGAGGCACTATCCAGCTTCGAGCCTATTGAAGCTGCAGAAAGGGCTAATAAGGAGCTTAATACAGGGCATTTGGACTCTATTTAATACACTCATTATCATAATATTGAAAAAGCCCCGAAATCGGGGCTTTTTTCTTATGTAGTTGTTACAGTTTTCTTTCGGTTTGATATTACAAGTAAAATACCGGCTAATATCAGCAGTGTAGATATGATCTCTGCTTGTGTCGGGTGTATGAAGCCTAAATCATATTTCGTATTTACACGAATCTTTTCTACCAGGAAGCGCTCAGTGCCATTAAATATCAGGTAGATACCGAACATTTGCCAAGGCACAGTTATTTTTCTGCGTATTGCCCATAGGAAGCCAAAAATACCAATACAAACCACAGCTTCGTAAAGTGGGGTAGGGAACACGCCTACGGGTAATACAGCACAGAAATTGCCCATACAATTAGTTATAGCAACGCCTTCGCTATTTACATTGTGTGCATAGTTCATCGCATACAACCAGTCTGGTAGCCAAGATGGTGCGGGTGCATATATATGTGGTACAGTTCCCGGGAAATTATTGGCAAAATACCCTTTGGCCATATTAAGCATTTGCTCATATTGTCCAGCTGCTGCAAGGTGTAGCGAGCCGTCAGGGTAGGTAATATAAGCACTGTTGAAAATACCCCAATCGCCGTCTCCTGAAAAATGACAACCCAGTCTGCCAACACCATAACCCAGTATCAATGCAGGTGCAGCGGCATCGCACAAGTGCTTAAAGCCTATTTTATATTTGCGTGCATAGTAAACCAACACAAGTGTAGCACATATCAAGCCACCATAAAAGGTAAGCCCTGAACGAGAGAAAAGATTACCTATTGGATCTTGTATAAAATCATTCCATGTTTCCAGTGCATTGAAAATCTTAGCACCAGCAAGTCCTGCAACAGCGCAGATTATAACTATCTCCGAAACGCGTTGGTGCGGATATATCCATACCTGTTTTGTTTCGCCTGTTTTCTTGTCTTTTTCATTTCCGAGTATGGGTTGTAGCAAGCCCAGTTGTTCTTTGCGTTTCAGCTCTGAAGTAAGTGCCCATGCTGCAGCAAGAAATGCGAATGCAACAAACAGGCCGAATACCTGAAATATGCTCAGAAAGCCCGGCACATCAGCACCTGTCAATTGCTCAAGTGCAAATTCGAAATTAGGATACATGCGGGTAAAATTAGTTGATTTGTTTTATTGCTGCATGTACAGCCTGTTAAATGTTTCCGCAACTATAGGATGGCTTCAAGTGTGTACCCGATCATATTATCAATAGCATATTGCATATTACTTGTAAAAGTTTTGGTTGCTCTGTTATTGATGACTGTGCTTACAGACAAGCAATGGTGCTGAAACACTTTGCCAAGTCCGTATAGTGCTGATGTCTCCATTTCAAAATTCAGTACGCGCATATTGCGGCTGTTGAAACTCGCCAATGCATCCATCATGTTTGGCTGACTGATAGGTACACGCATGGCTCTGGCTTGCGGACCGTAGAAGCCCGGTGTAGTAACTGTAATGCCATGTAAAAACTGATTGCCGAAATATTTGCGCAATTGTATAGATGCCTCTGCTATGTATGGATTTATATTACTGTTTTGTAGCCTTGTATGCAAAGCAAATTCGTGTAGTATGTATTGCTCGTCAGTATTGTTTTCAAGCCTGTAGAAATGCATCAGATTATCTATGCCTATTGCATAAGAAGATACTATCATACTATCAACCGGAGTATCTGCTTGTAGTGCGCCGCAAGTGCCGAGCCTTATAATGTTCAGGCTTTTTGTTTGTTGTTTTATTGTGCGTGTTTTGAAGTCAATATTCACCAAAGCATCCAATTCGTTCATGACAATATCTATATTATCTGTACCAATACCTGTACTGATAACGGAGATTCTTTTATTGCCGATATAACCCGTGTGTGTAATGAATTCTCTGTGCTGCGTTTTGTGTTCTATCTTATCAAATCTCTTTGATACTTCAGCAACACGCGCAGGGTCTCCAACAAGCAAGATAGTGTCTGCAAGTTGTTCAGGTTTCAGATTGAGGTGATAGATAGCGCCGCGGTCTGTAAGTATTAGTTCAGATGCTCCTAAAGATTTTTGCGGCAAACTCATTTTTTTATTTTTAGTTCTTGTAAAGAAACGATTTTTTACTACCTTTGCAATCCGCTCGTGGTCCTGTGGCCGAGCGGCTAGGCAGAGCTCTGCAAAAGCTCGTACAGCGGTTCGAATCCGCTCGGGACCTCAAGAAAAAGCCTCACATTGTGAGGCTTTTTTAATTAGTTCAATCTGTGTTGATTATAGTATCTATCCATTTCATAACTCAGGTTATTGGCTAAAGGACTATAATACAAATCAAACTTTTTCGATTTATATGCTGTAATATTTTTCACATTCTTTTTTTTCTTTTTGTTTGGATAAAAAGTAGGGCTTGAACTGTAATAGGTACCATTTGGAAGAGGGTCAGGTAGTCTGCCAAATTTGTAATTCAGAACAACAAGACGAAGGCGTTCAGTGCCGGTGTAATATGTGTCTTCTCTACTTTTTAACTTTTTGGGATTACTGGTTACTTCTGAAAACTCTGAAACATAATAACCATAATGAACAAGTTGGTATGTTGTATCATCTTCGGCAATTGGTGATACAGGGACTAATTTCATATCCTTATCGTATAAATTACCTGCAAACTTCTTATCTGCAATAGCATCACTTAATGTATCATAGTAAAAATAATAATCACAATACGTGAAGTTTTGTTTAAAGTCAGCAACCATTAAGGCTTGTATGTTTCGGGCATCAGTTTTTAGTTGCTCTGCACTTTTAACGTTTTTCGCTTTTTCATATGTCTGGAGTCTTGTTGCGTATGTAGGGAGCTTTACAAGAATAATCTGTGGTGCAGGATATTTTTTATATCGTTTAATGATTTGCGAGTATCCGGAAATGCTAAATAATAGGAGGAATGCAATTGTGATTAATCTTTGCATGGGTAAATTTGGTTTTTATCACTTCAAAAATATACAAATCCCCCTGCTTTTGCAGAGGGATTTGTAAACTAATTGTAATTACTGACTATTATTGTTGTTGTTGTGCACCTTGAAGATTGAGCTTTTGGGATGCTCGTTGAGATATCAAGTTTAGCTTCTGTGTAAGTTCATCTGCAGTTGCCATATCGCCATTGTTTTTAGCAACATTCGATAATATATTCATGATAGTAGCATCACGCTGTACATCATTCTGCAAATTATTAGCACGTGTATCATCCAGTGACAATATGAAGTTGATATCATCTTCGCAGTTCTTAACTATTCGCATTGCCAATTTTCTACCATTTGCTTTATCTCCGCAATTATAATAGGCCATAGCAACATAATAAGCTGTAGCGTCGTAGAAATAAGAACGTTCAGAAATATTATTCGTTACTTTATTTAATACTTCTATTGCTTCGTTTTTCTTGCCTTGTGCTGCAAGCTCTGTTGCAATACGACCTACATTCATGCGATATGCAGCAAACATCAATCTGTTTTTCTCATCAAAGTATACGTCCTTACGCTCTGCATTTCCCCAGATATATTTTTTTGTGAACAGATCATAACTTTTAGCAACATCTATCGAACCCATGTCTTGCTGCATAGCTTTTAATGAGTCTGTAAGGCGATAAGGTAGAAGCCTGTATACAACACCTTCCATACGTAGATAGTCGTCCATACCCTGATAGTTTTCGTTAGGTAAGAAACCACCGAAATAGATAGGCCTTTTCCATCCATCTTGTGCTATCGATGCGATGATATTCATTGTCGCTAAATCGTCTTTATAAGCTACAGTTTTTGGGAATTTAAATGCCATCTCGTTGATGATATTGTTTGTGTCTGCAGCAGCAATCAATCCATTTTTTACCAAATCAGCTTTGCTCAAACCCGGTACGTAGAAATTTTGGGTAGGTAAATAATTTTCCATACCACCCATAGACTGCACTTTAGCCTCAGGTGCATCGCTAATCATAAATTTACAAACCTCTGCAAGGCTTATGAATTTATCTTTTGGTATTTGTGGATTGGGGCTATACTGTACATAGTTTCCTTTATCTCCGGTATAGTCTTTCTTCTTCCAAAGCATTGGTACAGCATCAGCATCATTCACTTTATAGTTAAGCTGATCAATGTACCAATCTATACCCAGAAGGCTCAGATTGATAACACGTACGTCTTTACGGATACCCTCAATTTCCTGCAGATACCACAGCGGATATGTATCGTTATCACCAAATGTAAACAGGATGGCATTAGGTGCACAAGACTCCAATACATTGTATGCAGTAGCACGTGCAAGTGTTTTCTTAGAGCGGTCGTGGTCATCCCATTCTTCCTTCGCCATCAGTGCCGGCACGGCCAGCAAGCATATAGCTATGGTAGCATAGGCTCCACTAGCACCTTTTATAGCACGTTGAAACCAATCGTTTACAATCAGTACACCCAAACCAATCCATATTGCAAATGCATATGTTGATCCTGCAAACGCATAGTCACGTTCACGTGGTTGCAATGGCGGCATGTTTAGATATATTGCAATAGCAATACCTGTAAAGAAGAATAGAGTAGCTGTAGTTATACCATCGCGTTTGTTTCTGTTGAATTGGTATACCATACCTAATACACCCAGAATGAATGGCAGCATATACAGCTTATTGTTAGCCGCACTATACTTGTTGTTTTTAGGGTCGTTTACATAACCATCAGCCATTTTACTCTGGTCGCCTAGCCCCAATAAGCTTTTGTCAATTATTGATATACCTGTTATCCAGTTACCATTTTTAGCATTACCGTTGCTCATACCTTGCAGATCGTTCTGACGACCGCTGTAGTTCCACATGAAGTAGCGCCACCACATCCAGTTCAGATGATAGCCAAAGAAGAATTTGAAGTTATCGCCTGCTGTAGGAGCTTCGCCTTCTTCAAGGCCCAGATAATCGCGATAATACTGCATATGTCCGGGATCGTTATAATCCCATATACGAGGGAAGAAACGCTTGTCGGCAGCATCAAATTCCGGCTCCAGTTTTTTACCTACTTCTTCGTAGTAGTCTTTGCCATCTTTCTGAGAGCGAGAGTACTGAATGCCTTTGTCTTTGTATTGAATAGGGCGCTTGTCAAAGTCAGGACCAAACAATAATGGTTGCTGACCAAATTGCTCACGTTGGATGTACGATGTCAAGCTGATGGCATTATCAGGGTTTGTCATGTCAATAGGTACATCGGCACGAGAACGGATGATTGGTGCCAGGTAGCTAGAGAAACCAATTACGATGAAGATGATACAAAGCACACCGGTATGCACCAGATACCAGTTTCTCTTTTTGGCATACATCAAACCTGCAACCATTGCTGCTATTATCAGTACGATTGAGAATAAAGCACCTGAGTCGAATGGCAGACCAAAACTGTTAACGAACAGCAAATCTAATTTAGATGCGAGGATAGGTACACCTTGCAGTACACCAAACTGTACGAATGCCAACAATATACAACCTACTATAAAGGCAATAATACTGCCTGATGTTGTAGGGGTATAGCGCTTGTAATAGTATACCATTGCTACTGCAGGTATAGCCAGCAAGTTCAGCAAGTGTATACCTACTGAAAGTCCCATCATGTAGGCGATGAATACCAGCCATCTGTCGGCATATTTCTGGTCAGCAATATGTTCCCATTTCAGGATAGCCCAGAATACCAATGCGGTAAAGAATGAAGAGGTAGCGTATACCTCGGCTTCTACTGCTGAGAACCAGAAGGTATCAGAGAATGTATATGCCAAAGCACCTACAAGGCCCGAACCCATTATCAGGGTGGTTTGCAACCCCGTTGGTTCTACATCGGCATTGCTTGGTACCATTAGTTTTTTAGCAAAGTGGGTAATCGTCCAGAAAAGGAACAGAATGGTTAAACCACTGGCTATTGCAGACCATGCATTTATCATCATGGCGGCTTTGCTTACATCGCCACCGGCAAACAAGCCAAAGAAGCGTTGAATAAGCATAAAGAGTGGTGCACCCGGAGAGTGGCCCACCTCTACTTTGTAAGCACAAGATAAAAACTCACCACAGTCCCAGAAGCTTACGGTGGGTTCCATAGTCATCAGGTACACTATTGTGGCAATAGCACCTGTAATCCAACCGGTAAGGTTGTTGATTTTCCGAAAATTCATGCAGATATATTTGACAGGCAACAAAAATAGAAAAATACGGCTATGCACCTAATCCCAAGCTCGGAATTAACATATTTATATGTGTTCTTGTGCGTATGTGTAGCTATTGGTTAAAAGCCTAAATAAATGGTTATACCAAGAGATGGTAAGAGTTCTTCAATCTGTCCGAGTCTATAATTTGTGCCAGTTGCACATCGGGTAGGTTGCGAAGTAGTTGTATCATTTCCTGTGCCTTTTCTTCATAGTCGGCACATTCTATCATCCAGAGGTAGTCCAGTTGTTTTACTTCCGGTAGCAGCACCTCATTCTCGCTTTTTAGCCTGTATATGCCATACCTACCACCGTTAAGCGGCAGGCAATATTCGTAGAAATGAAAATAATGTTCCTCTTTCTGGGTGATGATCCTGGGATCACTTTCCTGTTTGCGTACAAAATCCATGTCCAAATGCCGGTTGATTGTGCCGCAAAACCGATGAGAGGGTAGCGGGCATACAATGCCGATAAGGGCGGCATCGGAAAAAAAGTTCTCCGTCATCTCTGCCATATCCAGTACCAGCTTCGCCATATATAGATTTTATTCTGCGTTCAAATTTCGCTCATATTCGTATATTTCACAACAAATCTCAATATCTATGGTTGCCCTTATTGCTTTAGGCGTTCTGTTGCTTGTTTTATTTATGTGCCTGGTAACTGTGCAACAGGGTACAGTAGCGGTTATCACTGTTTTTGGTAAATACAGGCGTGTACTGCGTCCGGGTCTTAACTTCAGAATACCTGTTATAGAGCAGATATTCAAACGCATATCTTACCAAAACCGTTCTATAGAGCTTAAGTTTCAGGCCATTACACAAGATCAGGCAAATGTCAACTTTTCGGCAATGTTGCTGTATTCTGTGTTGAATGAAGAGAATCAGACCATTCAGAGTGTTGCCTTCAAGTTTGTGGACGAACGCAGCTTTATGCAGGCGCTCATCCGCTCTGTAGAAGGTGCGGTTAGGGCTTATGTAGCCACTAAAAAACAATCTGAAATACTGCAACTGCGCACGGAAATCATTTTCAACGTAAAGGAACAACTGGATAAACAACTGGAAGGCTGGGGCTACCACTTGCTAGACCTCCAACTAAACGACATCGCTTTCGATGAGGCTATCATGCGCTCTATGGCACAGGTGGTGGCTTCTAACAACCTGAAAGCTGCCGCAGAGAACGAAGGTCAGGCCTTGCTGATAACCAAAACCAAAGCTGCTGAGGCAGAAGGTAATGCCATCAAAATATCGGCCGAAGCTGAAAGGCAGGCTGCACAATTGCGTGGTCAGGGTGTGGCATTGTTTCGTGAGGAGGTGGCGCGTGGTATGGCTGTGGCTGCAAAAGAAATGCAGCATGCCAATCTGGATGCGTCTTTCATCCTTTTCTCTATGTGGACGGATGCCATCAAGCATTTTGCCGAAAACGGCAATGGCAACACCATTTTCCTCGATGGTTCTAACGACAACCTACAGCGTACCATGCAGCAAATGATGTCTTTAAGCCAGCAATCGTCTATTGTAAAAAATAACGGAGATAAATAAAAAAACTATACAGTATTTTTGCATGAGGTAGCTGTTGCAGCTGCCTTTTTTTCATTTTTTAAAATCACGGGTTTGTTTATTCAACTTATCCGGTAATTTTGAGCGCGAAATTTTTTTTATGGTTGACGTTTTGCTTGGTTTGCAGTGGGGTGATGAGGGTAAGGGTAAAATTGTAGATTACCTTGCCGCGAACTATGATATCATTGCCCGTTTTCAGGGTGGCCCCAATGCCGGGCATACATTATATGTAAATGGCAATAAGGTGGTATTGCATACCATACCATCAGGTGTGTTTCAGTCGCACTGCCTCAATCTGATAGGCAATGGTGTAGTAATAGACCCTGTTACGTTGCAGAAAGAAATCAATACTATCGTTGCATTGCAACCTGATGTATTGTCTCGTTTATTCGTGTCACACCGCGCACACCTGATAGTGCCAACACACCGAGCACTGGATGCCGCATCAGAAGCATCAAAAGGCAGCGAAAAGATAGGATCTACACTGAAAGGTATAGGCCCTGCTTATATGGATAAAACAGGCCGTAACGGTCTGCGTGTGGGCGATGTTCTTAGTAAAGACTTCAACGAAAAGTACAACCGCATAAAAGAAAAACACCTGCAGATACTTTCTCATTATGAGCACCAGGTTGACTGGCAGGAGTGGGAAAACCAATTCTTTGCAGCGGTTGAATTCCTGCGCACCTTACAAATAGTAAATGGTGAATATTGGTTGGACAATCACCTGAAAGCAGGTAAGAAAGTATTGGCAGAAGGTGCACAGGGCAGTATGCTGGATATAGACTTTGGTACATATCCGTTTGTTACATCATCAAACACCATTACGGCAGGTGTATGCAGTGGTTTGGGTGTTGCACCTTCAAAAGTGGGCGAGGTATATGGTATCACAAAAGCTTACTGCACACGCGTAGGCGGTGGCCCGTTCCCTACAGAACTGGAAGATGAAACAGGTGAAGCACTGCGCAAAGCAGGTAATGAATTTGGTGCTACTACAGGCCGTCCGCGCCGTTGTGGCTGGATAGACCTGGTTGCATTGCGTTATGCAGTAATGCTGAGCGGTGTTACAAAGCTTATCGTAACCAAAGCTGATGTTATGGATAGCTTCGACCCTGTGAAGCTGGCAGTAGCGTACAAAGTGGATGGTGTTGAAACACAGGAACTTCCGTACGATCTGTGCAGTGTACAGGTAGAGCCTGTATTTAAAACTTTCCCGGGTTGGGAAAAGCCGATAGGCGAGTGCAAAAACTACGAAGAAACACCTGCGGTATTTAAAGAATATTGCAGCTTTGTAGAGCAGTATCTTGGTACAAAAGTTGCGTATGTTTCTAATGGTACAGGACGCGAACAGTTACTGCATATTCCTTAGTAAAAAAATTATGTATTTAATACCCAAAAAAAATTTGGGAATTTCGAGAAACTATTAAAATTTTACGTCATCAACGGATAAGTGCTATGAAATCAGGTTCAAGCAAGAAAGAAACAGCAAGCAAAAAAAGCGCACCCGCTAAGTCTGCTACTAAGAAAGCATCTTCTAAACCCGCTAAACAGGAAGAGGAAGATGATGAAGATGATTTAGACGAAGAAGAAACGCCAAAGAAAAAAACTGCGGCTAAGAAGACTACTGCCGGCAAGTCGAAGAGTAACGACGATGACGATGATGACGACGACGATGATGATGATATGGATGACGACGATATGGATGATGATGGTTTTGGTGACGAAGATGCCGACTTCGATAAAGATTTCGAAGAGTTTGAATTACCGAAATCTAAGTCTGCTAAGGGCGGCAAGAAATCTACCAAAGATGATGACTTTGATGTAGATGACGACTTCAAAGACCTGGGCTTCTTCAGCGAAGACAGCGGTGGCTTTGATGACGACGATGATGATTTTTAATCATTTAACTGCAATCATTTGCAAAGACAAACTGCAACATTCGATATTGCTGAAGGGCAATATGAAATATTGAAAAAAGAAATGCTGAACTGGGCACAACAGTTCAGCATTTTTCTTTTCCTTGATAGCAATAGCTATGCTGATAAGTATAGCCGCTACGAATGTATGCTGGCAATAGGTGCGCACGAGCACATAGCTTTCAAAACGCTGGATGAAATACAGCAGTGGCACAGCGAGTACAAAGACTGGCTTTTTGGTCATATTGCCTACGATTACAAAAATCAACTGGAGCATAAACTCTCTTCCCGTCACGAAGAGCAGTTAGGTTTTGATCAGTTCTATTTCTTCCATCCCGAAATAGTATGCACGGTTAATACAGAAAAGACAAAACTTACCATAGCGTCCCTCGGTATTACACCCTTAGAGGTTTACAAGTCTTTCCTGTTTGCAATGCCCGATGATGGGATAGAGTTACCAAAGCTGCAATTCACTCAGCGGATAACTAAAGAGCCATACCTGCAAACAATCGATGCTCTCCGCAGGCATATTGAGGACGGTGATTGTTACGAAATAAACTTCTGCAACGAAGGCTATTGCAATGATGCTGAGATAGAACCACTGCATGTTTTCAACGCACTCAATAAAATATCACCCGCACCCTTTGCGGCATTCTATCGCAATGATGAGTCTTACATGATGTGTGCCAGCCCCGAACGCTATTTGCGCAAAGAGGGTAGTGTAGTTATGTCTCAGCCAATTAAAGGCACTGCAAAGCGAGGCGAAGACGCAGTACAGGATGCTTTACTGAAACAAAACCTGCATAACAGTATTAAAGACCGTGCAGAGAATGTAATGATTGTAGACCTTGTGCGCAACGACCTTGCCCGTAGTAGCGAAACAGGAGCAGTGCAGGTAGATGAATTGTTTGGCATCTACACCTTTCCGCAGGTGCATCAGATGATATCTACCGTTAGCAGCACCATGCATGCAGGTGTGCCTTATACAGATGCCATACGCTATAGTTTTCCGATGGGGAGCATGACGGGTGCGCCAAAGATAAAAGTGATGCAGCTGATAGACCAATATGAGCATGCAGCCCGTGGCTTATTCTCCGGTACGGTTGGTTATATAACACCCGATGCTGATTTCGATTTCAACGTCATTATTCGCAGCCTGTTTTATAATGCAGAGAGCCGCTATCTTTCTTACCAAACTGGTGGCGCCATAACATTTGACAGTACACCTGAACAGGAGTGGGAAGAAATGCGCCTGAAAGCATGGGCATTAGAGCGTATATTTAGTTAGAACCTGTAGCCAAACGCCAGCGAAAATTTGCCCAGCGCAGCATATTTACTTTTGTCTGCATCTGCAAGGTCGGCATAGTTAACACCGCCGCCACCTGCCAGCGATACAAATAGTTTTTGCGTCAGTTGAAAGTTTACACCTACTTCTGCAAGGAAACCAAGAAACATAGTTTCTTCTTTTGAATTGTACGATTTTTCGTAACCATATTTATCTACACTGTCTTTGTAAACAAATCTCTCTCCATATCCTAGTATTAATGTTGGTGCTACAAAGAAGCTGGCAATTCGCTGCCTTAACGGATATATACGAAGGGATGGAATGAAGTGTACAGCTTTATAATCTAATGTGCCATATACAGGTAGATGTATACCTATAGTGCCACTTTTGTTAATGTATTCGTAAGCAATACCACCACCAAAACCATTTACTGCAACAGCTATCGGGCTAACAGATAAAAGGTTACGCCCGTATGTCTTCTGACTGCGATGAGAGATGGGGTTTGTTGCTCTGTCTGCCTCTATTTCTTTTTCCCACGCCCTTTCATTCAGCCATAAAACTTTCCCTCCATCCAGCACCACCTTGGCTATATCTCTGCGAGCTGCAATATATGATGGGCCTTGTTGATAGTCCCATGTTTTGTATTTGATTTTTCCGGGGTTTACTTCTTCCAGCTTTATGAGTATGGGAGCATCTTTTACATAGTAAAGCGTGTCTTGTGCATAGATGCTATGCGATGCCAACAGGCATAAAAGGGATAAAAGGTATTTCATACAATAGTTGGTTGTAGTTTTCTGCAACCAAATACTGTGCCGTTTTTTTGATATGAAAAAAGCGCCCGAATCCGCAGGCGCTTAAAATAACTCATTCTACATGGCATCCCGAATACCCGTCTGCAGTACCGGGAGGATTGTTGAATGCAGTACACTTATTCTCAGCTTTAGATTTTGATGAGCTACTTACAGTCAGCGTCACTTTGCCGCCGGTTAAACCACCATAGCATATACAGTTATAGTCTTTTTTTGAGCATGAGGATAGTGCGATGGCTACTATTCCGAAGGTTATAACGCTTAGTTTTTTCATATCGAGGTGTATGTAGTTTTTCCTATAACGTTCTGGCATATTCTTTGTTATGTTAAAGTAAAATTATTTTGTGAAATACCTGTCCGTATTACTCTTTGGCGCTGCATTATTAATTTGTAGTTGCAAGAAAGTATCTTCTGATGATTTGAAGGATACCGTACCATACTACCAGTCTTATGGTGTGTATTATGACAAGGAAGCAGGCAAAACAGATGCGTCTGTTGTGTACCGTGTGCGCGATGCAAATGGCACCAAAGTGCAATTGGATAATGGTGCGAATGTTACAGCCAATGGTATTGCAGCATCTACCAATTTCCTTACTCCTTCAGATTATTACTGGAATATAATCGGACTGCAGGGGGTAGATTTTGTATTGACTAAAAACTCCGGTACAGTTATTACAAACAAGGTAAAACTCTCCGATATCAGCAACATCGCATTTTCAAGTACTTTCCCTACTACTGCATCAAAATCGGGCTTCAGTTTTGGTTGGGTGGGCGATCCTTTGACAAGCAACGAAAGCATGGTGATTACCATCAGTACTTCAGATTCTGCAGGTACGGCTTCTCGTAGTATCAATGCTGCTAATAGTGCTACAACTGTTAGTTTTTCTGCTACAGATATGCAGTATATGAAGGCTGGTAGCAACCTGACAGTTGAGATGACACGTTACAAATCTATACCACTGCAAATGAATGATGGTACAGCTACAGGTAGCTTGGCTTTGAGGTATAGAACAACGAAAACGATACCACTCAATCCATAGTGTATTTTACACTTGTATTGCAAAATGATGATTTCTGCATAGTACTTTTATTATCACAAACCTATAAATGATATGAAAAGACTATTCTTTTACATTACTGCTGCTACGGTATTGGTAGCTTGCAAAAAAGACGAAAAACCTCAGAACAAACAGTTGTCTTACATGCAGAGTTATTACCTTAGTTGGACGTTGGATGATAAAACAACTTATATATCAGGGAAGTTAGGCTCATCTGAAAATGATTACAGACACTTATCTGCAGACGATAAATCTGTAATAGCTATAAATGGTTTGAAATTTATACCTTCCAAAAATGTGAACCCTGTTGAAAGAGTTGGTACAAGTTTTTTTGGGTTACTGGGTGCTGATTTTATTTTATACAAAAGCGATGGAAGCGAGATTAAGAATAAAGTAAATCCCAATGAAGTCAGTTATGCAGATTTTCCGTCCGATTTTCCAACGGTAATTTCCAAAAGTAAAAACTTCAGCTTTGAATGGGTAGGACAATTGCCGATAGCTAACGGAGAATATGTTTTAGTTTCCGTTATTACAAGCAATCCACCACCACAAGATTCTACAAAACCATTACCAATTACACGTGTATTCAAAGAAGGTGTTTACAATAGTCATAAGATAGAAATACCGCAAAGTGAAATTGCAAAACTACCTGAGGGAGATGCTGTTGTTGAGATAGCGCGTAGCGGTCAGTATAAAGAGTTAGCAAATCGAGACAATAATGTTTCGGCACATGTTTATATGGCTACCGGAACTACAAGAAAAGTGATAATTGTCAAATAATTAAATTTAAAGGCAGACTACAAAGTCTGCCTTTTCTGCTATGGTATTACTATCGTTGTCTTCCCGCTTTGTTTGCTCACATGGCAGCAGTCGGCACTTATTACAAAAGGTTCGTTCACCACTTTCACGCCGTTTTTTATACCAACGAAGTAAAAGGTTTCTGTGCTATTATACATTTTAGATACATAGCCATCATCAATAACTACATAGCTGCTATCCCATGCAGCAGACTGTTGTTCGGGGCGGTATATGTCATTGTTTTTGCTGCGAATTACATACACATCATCCAGCTTCACATATTTGCCGTTAGCATCTGTCACTTTGGTGTTTATCATGGCAAACATCGCAGTGCACATTACATCGGCACAGCCCCCATCATTCTTCTTTTTGCACGAAGTAGAACTAGTTGTCAGGAACACAATACCAGCTAAGGCTATTACAATTAGTTTTCGCATGTGGGTATGTTTTTTGAGATATATAGACAAATTTAATGCCATTTTCGGGAATTAGATTTGATTTAGGTCAATTCTTGCTTTTTGCGTATATTTGTTATGATAAAGTTCTTTGTTTACTGCCTTGTCATTTTCATCGAGCCAATCAACGTTTTCTTTGTTTTTCATTTGTCATCTGTTCTGTATTTGTTGCAAAAGAAGAAAAGCCTGAAAACTGCAACAAACTGCAACAATTTCATTGTATTTAATTGAAAATCAGTTGTTTGTAGTTTTTGTTATAGGGTAAATGTTCCGAAAAAGCGTAACCGTTTGCCTGCCTGTCCGGTAGGCAGGTAACCATATTGGCTATTTGTTGCATGTGTCAGCCCAATCCACCTGCTGTGGATAACTGCAAAGGGTTCCCCCCGTCCTTTTTCGTTACTTTGTAAGACGCTGTTTGGCTACGTGATACTATGAAGTTTTCCCATTTACACAATCATACGCAGTTCTCTCTATTGGATGGTGCATCATCTATCAGCCGCCTGTACGAAAAGGCCATGAAAGATGAAATGCCTGCAATGGCCATTACCGACCACGGCAATATGTTTGGCGTGTTCCAGTTTGTGTCAGAGGCATGGAAGAAAACTAAAGTAGTAGGAACGCGCGAGGATGGGAAAGAGATTCTGGAACCCGTAGTAAAGCCTGTGATTGGTTGCGAGTTCTACCTGGTAGAAGACCGCACCAAGCGCCAGTTCAGCCGCGATGAAAAGGACGTTCGCTACCACCAATTGTTTCTAGCAAAAGACGAAACAGGTTATCGCAATCTGGTAAAGCTATGCTCGCTGGGCTATATGGAAGGCCTGTATGGTAAATACCCGCGTATAGATAAAGAGCTGGTAGAAAAGTATCACGAAGGGTTGATAGCAACTACGTGCTGTTTAGGGGCACAGGTACCACGCACCATCCTGCGCCACGGCGAAGAAGCAGGCGAAAAAGTGTTTCAGTGGTGGCACAATCTGTTTGGTGATGATTACTATGTTGAGCTGCAACGCCACGAAATACCCGAACAGATAAAAGTGAATGAATCGCTGGTGAAGTTTGCCCGCAAGTACAATGTGCCTATCATAGCTTCTAACGACTCGCATTATGTAGAGCAGGAAGATGCCAATGCGCACGACATCCTGCTTTGTATCAACACAGGCGAGAAGCAGAGTACACCAACCAACAAAGAGTTTTCGGACGATGATGAGGCAAAGCCAAAGAATACACGCTTTGCTTTCTATAACGACCAGTTCTACTTCAAGAACACGGGAGAGATGTCAAAGCTCTTCAGTGATTTGCCCGAGGCTATCGACAATACCAACATGATTGTCGATAAGATAAAGCCCATGAAGCTGGAGCGGGAGATATTACTGCCGCACTTTAAAGTGCCACAGGAATTCAACGACGATCAGGACAGGTTTCTGGAACACCTGACATGGGAAGGTGCCAAAGAACGTTATCGCGAACTGACACCCGAAATAGAAGAGCGCCTGAAGTTTGAACTCTTCACCATCCGTACGATGGGTTTTGCAGGTTATTTCCTTATTGTGAGTGACTTCATCAAAGCAGGTAGGGATTTAGGTGTATTTGTAGGGCCAGGTCGTGGTAGTGCGGCAGGTAGTGCGGTTGCCTATTGTATTGGTATTACCAATATCGACCCGATTAAGTATAACCTGCTGTTCGAGCGTTTCCTGAATCCGGAACGTAAGAGCATGCCCGATATAGATACTGACTTTGATGACGTAGGCCGCCAGAAGGTAATAGACTACGTGGTAGATAAGTATGGTCGTAATCAGGTGGCACATATTGTTACCTATGGTACGATGGCTGCCAAAATGAGTATTAAAGACGTAGCGCGTGCGCTCGATTTACCATTGCCCGATAGTAACGCATTGGCAAAGCTGGTGCCTGAAAAACCGGGTATCTCTTTGAAGCGTGTGCTGCATGCACCGCTGAAAGGGGAGAAGAGCTTGGAGGAAAAAGAAGGGCTTGGCGCAGAAGATTTTGAAGGCGTTAATAAGCTGCGTGAAATATATAACGACGGCAGCCTGCTGCAATGCAAGGTACTCCACGAGGCTGAAAAGCTGGAAGGCTCAGTTCGTAATACGGGTATCCACGCGGCGGGTATCATCATTGCCCCGAAAGACCTTACAGAACTGATACCGGTATCTACAACCAAAGATGTAGACCTGTTGATTACTCAGTTTGAGGGTAACATCATCGAGAACGCCGGTGTAATCAAGATGGACTTTTTGGGATTGAAAACCCTGACCATCATTAAAGATGCGTTGGCACTTATCAAGCGCAACTATGGTATAGACATAGACATGGATGCCATACCGCTGGATGATGTGAAAACATACGAACTGTATCAGCGTGGCGAAACCAATGCGACGTTCCAGTTTGAAAGTCCGGGTATGCAGAAGTACCTGCGAGAGCTGAAGCCCGATAAGTTTGATGACCTTATCGCGATGAACGCCCTGTACCGTCCTGGCCCGTTGGAATACATTCCCAACTTCATCAAGCGTAAGCACGGCGAGGAGGAGATTGTGTATGACCTTGATGATATGAAGGAATACCTGGAGGAAACTTATGGGATTACCGTGTATCAGGAACAGGTGATGTTGCTGTCGCAGAAACTGGCTGGCTTTAGCAAGGGGGATGCCGACGTACTGCGTAAGGCAATGGGTAAAAAGCAGATTGCCGTACTGAATAAAATGAAAGCACAGTTTGTGGAAGGTGCTACGCAAAAAGGGCACCCTGCAGACAAGCTTGAAAAAATATGGACCGACTGGGAAGCATTTGCTCAGTATGCGTTCAACAAATCGCACTCTACCTGCTATGCGTTTGTAGCATACCAGACAGCATATTTGAAGGCACACTATCCGTCAGAGTTTATGGCGGCTGTGCTGAATAACCAGGGCAATATCGATAAGATAAAGTTCTACATGGAAGAGTGCCAGCGCATGGGCTTACAGGTATTGGGGCCTGATGTGAATGAAAGTTTAAAGGGCTTCTCTGTTAGCAAAGAAAGTGTCATTCGTTTTGGTATGAACGCCATCAAAGGGGTGGGCGAGGCTGCAGTAGAAGATATCATTGCAGAGCGCGAAGCGAATGGGCCATATGCTACAGTGTATGATTTTATTACACGCGTCAATCAGCGTACGGTAAATAAAAAGTCGCTGGAAAGCCTGATACTTGCGGGTGCCATGGATTCATTTAAAGAATTGCATAGAGCACAGTATTTCTACATGCCGCCAACAGACCCTGTTTCAGGGCTTGAAAGATTGGTGCGCTTTGGCAATCAGGTGCAGGCAAGCACCTCTATGGCAAGCAATAGCTTGTTTGGCGAAGAAGTAATGCCTGACATTAAACCACCTACAATACCTGAGTGTGAACCATGGGGATTGCCAGAATTGCTGGATAGAGAGAAGGAAGTAGTAGGCATCTACCTGAGTGCGCACCCGATGGATGGTTATAAGTTTGAAGTAGACCACTATGGCTTTACACCAATCAGCGAGATAGAGAAGATGAAAGGGCGTACCGTTCGTATAGCGGGCTATGTTACCGATGCAGCCCACATGACTACTAAAAAGGGCAGTAAGTTTGGCAAGATGGTGCTGAATGACTACACCGGCAATCAGGAGATAGTGTTCTGGGAGGCCAACTATGTGCAGTATAGCAACTATATAGACAATGGGCAGAAGCTGATAATAACGGGTGTGTATCAGGAGCACAGGTTCCGGCCCGGTGTTATGGAGTTTCAGATACAAGGCATCAGTCTGTTGGATCAGGTGCGCAAGACCATGACCAAACGCTTGCACATACACATGCCATTGGATAAGGTGGATGAGCTGGTGTCACAATTTCTGTACGAGAACATCAAGCAATACCCAGGCAATGCAGAGGTGTTGCTGGCTGTAACAGATCCCGAAAGCGGATTGTCTGTAAAGCTGCGCCCGGGAGGCAGCTCTAAAGTAGAGCTGAACGATGCGCTGATACAGTTTATCACCCAATCGGATTTTGTAGAGTATAAAGTGGAACTGAACACGTAGTGGATAAGCTGTTAATTCTTATCCGGATATAAGCGTTGCCTATGCGGCATGCTCAGAAAATGGGTTTAAGTTTACAGCCTTTCTAAAACTAAATTCTTTCACAAATGGCAGCAGTATATACAGATGCAAATTTTCAGCAGGAAGTGCTGAATTCAGATAAACTAACCGTAGTAGACTTTTGGGCACAATGGTGTGGCCCTTGTCTGGCACTTGGCCCAACCATAGATGCACTGGCAAAAGACTATGTGGGAAAGGTAAATGTAGGTAAGCTGAACGCTGATGAAAACCCGAATGTGTGTATAGACTATGGTGTAACGGGTATGCCGGCAGTTTTGTTCTTCAAAAATGGGCAATTGGTTGATAAACAATTAGGTTTGGCGGCTCGTGGGGTATTCGAAAAGAAGATTCAGCAGCATATGTAAGCTTGGCTTATATGTGTATTTCGGCACTCTATACTACTAAACCGAAAATAGATAGTAAATTTGTACTTCATTTTTATTTCAATTAATAATTAAACAACTAGAAAATGGCAGCAGTATATACGGATGCAAACTTTGATGCAGAAGTACTGAAAGCAGACAAACTGAGTGTAATTGATTTCTGGGCTCCATGGTGTGGTCCTTGTCTGGCGTTAGGCCCGACAATCGAGGCACTGGCTACAGAATATGATGGTAAAGTAAACGTTGGTAAAGTAAACGTGGATGAGAACCCTAATCTGTCTATCAACTACGGTATTACAAGTATCCCTGCTGTACTGTTCATCAAGAATGGCCAGGTTGTAGACAAGCAAGTAGGTGCAGCACCAAAAGGTGTATTCGAAAAGAAAATACAAGCACACCTGTAATCTGATTGCAAGTGTACAGATAAATTAAAAGCCCTGCATTGCGGGGCTTTTAATTTTAAAACTATCCTTCTTTCTACCGCCATGCTTTGGCAATGATTACAATCAGGCAAATGGTTTCTATACTTGCTAAGATGATGTAGTGAGGGGCAGTATCACCACCACCTATTATATAAACTATTGTCAGTATGGCTGCTATGATGTTCACAATTCTGTTAGCTTGGTATGGTAGTGTTTTTGAGAAGTAAACCATCAGTATTGGTATGTTGGTAACAATAGCTGCTATAGCCATCGTTGTGGTAGCATCACCTATTATGTTGATGCGGCTTTTGTCTGTGAGTGCCAGCATTATAGACAGTACGTCTGCAAATATCAGGTTCAGCATAACGACTATCCACAGTGCAGATATGTGCAGTTTTGCATCTGTATTTTTCATAGCTAGGTAATTGGTTAAAAGTTGATACCGAAGTTAAAGTGAGGCTCGAACAGAAAATAGTCTGGCCAGTCTTTTTCTTTTTGTGCGAAGGCAGCAGGGAAGCTGGTATTAACAGGCCAGTAGTTGAAAGATATTGCAGGGTCGAAATAGACTTTACTTCTAAAGAAATTGAATCTATAACCAACTTTCGCCTGCAGGAAAAGCTGAAAGCCACTTTGCATTTTCCCTTTACCGGCACCATAAAAATTTTGAATAAAGCCAGTGGCATAAGCCGCCGCGAATAAGCGCCTGTATACAAAACGCTGATAGCCTGCACCCAAACCCCAAGCACGTACATAGCCGGGGTATTTTACAGAATCGCTACCCAAATCGGGAGAGCCGAATGGTATGCCGAGTGGTGCATCATATTTCCAAGTAATGGCTCTTGCTACCAGAAACTCTTTTTTTGACAGCCGATGTCCGTAGTCCAGTTCATAAAAGTCACCGCCATTGGGAAAGAGGTTGCGCAACGACCACAGAGAAGTGCCTGCGTAGTGGTTGTATCGTACAGTGTCGCGGGTGCATGTTTGCGCAAGTGTTGCGCTTGTGGCCAGTGCAAGTGTTGCAGATAAAATGATGTTTCTGAATAGCATATAACTCTGTTATTTACAGCATGCAAAACTATCAGTGGTATATGCCTCAGTTATTGATGTTTGTCAAGAACGGAGTTAATTGTTCTTAGTAAGCCTTTTTCGCAATCGACTTAGCGACTCAGGTTTGATGCCCAGATAACTTGCCAGTTGGTAGAGTGGTACACGCTGCAGCAGGGTAGGCCTGTGTTCCATAATATGGAGGTATCGTTCTTCGGGCTTTCGGGTTTTATAGTCTGTAAACGATTCCTGTAGTTGCGCCATCATTACCTCGCCCATCACTCTGCATATAGATTCAAATTCAGGGTACTTGGCAAACATCTCTTGTTCGTATTCGGGATTGTTGATGATGAGTGTACAGTCTTCAAGACATTCCAAAAAGTGAGTAGAGGGTATTCTTTTTCCGTAGGTCAGTGGTATTATAGCTTGTTCTTCGGGGTAAAACTCAATAGTTGTTTCTTGTTCGTTATCATCTATTGCATAGCTACGGACAATTCCTTTCAGTACAAAATAGCTTTCATTGGCAATATTACCTTGACGCAGCAGTATTGTCCCCTTCGTGTAGCTTTTTACAATGGTGCATTTTTCGATAAGCTCTTTCTGTCTAATAGATAGCTTTATATATTTCGAAAGGTAGCTGATAACTTCGTTTCCCATAATAGTCTCTCCCTGATCAATGAATGCAGCCGATGTATATTTTACTCTTCATTGTAAAAGCTTTCGTTGCATTGGGCTTTATAATCCTAAGAACAGAATCAGCAGCCTGCTGTGTTTCGTATATACCTGCAAGAACGCACATGGTTCCTTCGCGCGCCTGTATGGTATAGCTATCCAGATATTCCATACTAAAGTTTGCATTGGGGAAACGTACCGATATGTATTCGCCTGCATAGGCTTCGTCTGCATCATCTTCGCGTAGCACTATCTTTTTCTTCTTTGCATTGTAATACCTGTTGAGCGTATCGATATCCATGTGAGATTGCTTTGCCAGCCTGTACATGGCAGCATCCATTGTGTAATAGTCAGTACCTGTATCTGCTACTACCAGATAGTAGTTTGCATAGTCGTCTGATGTTGTGTTAGGGTCGTTGTATACAGAATCCTTAACAGCCAAAGTGTCGGCTGTTGCTACCGTTACTACGGTGTCTTTAGCACTATCATTATTTTTTGTGCTGTTGCCACAACTGCATAATAATGCAGCTAATATGATGGTAATGTATCTCATTGGTTGTTATCAATCTTTTTGTTCATGATGCTAAACCATAGTGGTGGTATCATAGCCAGTATCATACTACCCGGGTAGCCCGTTGGTAGTTGGGGGGAGTTATCGTGGTAGCGGAGTAATTGGTATTTGCGGCTTGCCAGATAATGATGGTCGCTATGGCGGCTCAGTTCGAAAAGCATTACGCGCCCCAATACATGGTCGCTGTTCCAGCTATGCTCAGGCATGGCACGTTCATATTTGCCCTCGCCCAATGGCTTTCTGAAAAGTCCGTAGTGTTCTATATAGTTCACCGTCTCCAGTAGCAGAATGCCAATAGTAGCGGCTGTCATAAAGTAGCCCAATACCAACCATCCCCATACGTAGCCAATGACAATAAGAAATGCTAGCTGTATCAGTTGATAATGCAGCATTTCATTTTGCAGAAATGACTTGCCTTTCTTCTGTTGCTCATCACCTGCAATCTTCCATGCATTGCGGTAGACACCAGTGATACTTCTGAACCAGAAAAAGTATAATGATTCATTGCGCTTTGCTGTGCTTGGGTCAGTTGGTGTGCCTACATGTTTATGATGCCCGCGGTTGTGCTCTATAAAGAAGTGCATATAGAGTGATGTGAGCAATAGCATGCGTGCCATTGTTTGCTCGGTAGTATTCACACGATGCCCTAGCTCGTGCCCAACATTTATGCCCATTACACCACACATCAGTCCCATGGTCATGATGCGCCCAATGGTATCGGCAGTAGTAAGTCCCGGGTCGGTAATGTGTGTCAGGAATTGATATAGAACCACATACTGAATGGGTACAATACAGTATAGTATCCAATCATAGGTTCTATCATCTTTAGCCATGGCTTCCTCGTTGGCGTCAAGATTGCCATGGTCGGGCTTTACAAACAGTTCGAACAGTGGTATTATCACAAAGCCAAACACTACTGGCGCCCATGTAACAAAGCCTGTAAAGTGAAAGCTGCGCCATGCACCGATGTTAAAGAGCAGTGGTATGGAATATTTGATAATCCTGATATTCATCGCTATCTCTAAAGTACATAAAAAAGCCCCTTCAAAAAGGGGCTTTTTCAAAAGTAGTTGTTATGATTATTTTAAAGGTCGCACTTTGTAACATAGCTGAAAGTGAAACCCATGTAGCTACCTGAAGACGAATTCTCGTTTGCACTGCATTTAGATTCAGCATCTTTCTTTTTAGCTTTTTTGATGTCTACTGTAAATGAACTATCTACTGTGCCAAAGCCTGGGATAGTTGCAGTACTGGTACATTTACATACATAGTCTTTTTTACAAGATGCTACTAAAGCACCTGCAAGCAAAATAAGGGCGATTTTTTTCATAAAAAGGGATTAAATATGATACAATATTACAGCAATAGACAATTACAGACAAACATAGCACAATGAAAAAAGCCGTGTAGCAATACACGGCTTTCAATATAGTTACAAGCAATAAATGCTTACTTAATCTCGCAATAGTGCTGAACCACAGCTTTTTGTGTCAGATAATCTTCTTCAGTTTCGTAGTATTTGCATTGGTTTTGTGCCTCTTCTTTCTTTACCGTTCTGATGACGTTGCTGGTAGTGGTCATGTTCTGTACTTTGCCATTAACAACATAGTTCAGTTTGCACTGGCAGGTAAATTCTTTTTTGCAAGAGCTAAATGCTACCAGAGCTATCAGGATTAAAGAAAGGCTGTATATCTTTTTCACAAGCTGAAGTTTAAGATTTCAGTAAAAATATCATTCACTATTCAAAAAAACAAGCTAAGCGTCATTAATTACGGCTATTAATGGCGGCAAGCATTCTCTTGTGTCGTTTTTCTGCCCGTCTGTTATGTAAGTCTGAAACTGCCCACAGTGCTGCAGGCAACCAGCCTATGAGGGTAATTTGCAATAAGAGGCATATAATCCCCCTCAGTATTCTGCCTCGTAGAAAGAATGACAGCCAAGGAACCAGTACGGCTAATAGTATCATACAATAAAGGTAAGGGAATCGGGTTATTTACATTTCGCCGTATGGCTGTTTTCTTTAACTTTGCAATCCTTTCAGAAGATACAGGACTATGTTTGAAAATCTCAGTGAACGCCTCGAAGGTGCCTTTAAGCAGTTAAAGGGCGAGGGACGTATATCGGAAATAAATGTTGCGACCACGATTAAAGAAATACGCCGTGCATTGGTAGATGCCGACGTAAACTTTAAAATAGCTAAGGAGTTTACCGACAGGGTAAAGGATAAGGCAATGGGCGAAAAGGTACTGACATCGGTATCTCCGGGCCAGTTGATGGTGAAGATTGTGAAGGATGAGCTGGCAGAGTTGATGGGTGGCGAAGAGGCAGAAATAGACCTGAATGGTAAGCCTACTGTTATCCTGATTGCCGGTCTGCAAGGTTCGGGTAAAACAACTTTCAGTGGTAAACTTGCCAATTTTCTGAAGAGCAAAAAAGGCCGTAATCCGTTGCTGGTAGCTGCAGACATCTATCGTCCTGCGGCGATGGACCAATTAAAAGTACTGGGTGAGCAGATTAAAGTACCCGTGTATAGCGAGCCTGAAAATAAGGATGCTGTTGCGATAGCGCAAAACGCCATTGCGGAAGCGAAAAAGAATGGTAACAGCGTTGTAATCATAGATACTGCAGGCCGTTTGGCTGTAGACGAGGCTATGATGACGGAGGTTGCCAACATCAAAACTGCTGTGCAGCCGCACGAAATCCTGTTTGTTGTCGATTCAATGACTGGTCAGGATGCGGTGAATACGGCAAAAGCCTTCAACGACAGGCTTGACTTTACCGGTGTGGTATTAACCAAGCTTGACGGTGATACTCGCGGTGGTGCGGCACTGACTATCAAATACACAGTAGATAAGCCTATCAAGTTTGTGAGCATGGGCGAAAAGCTGGATACGCTGGATGTATTCTATCCGGAGCGTATGGCACAGCGTATACTGGGTATGGGTGACATCACAACACTTGTAGAGCGCGCGCAGGCACAGTTTGACGAAGCACAGGCTAAAAAACTGGAAAAGAAAATCCGTGCCAATAAGTTTGACTTTGAAGATTTTAAAGAGCAACTGAATCAGATAAAGAAAATGGGTAATATCAAAGACCTGTTGGCTATGATTCCGGGTGTTGGCAAGGCTATAAAAGATATTGATATCTCTGACGATGCGTTTAAGGGCATAGAAGCTATTATCAACTCTATGACACCATATGAGCGTAATAATCCGGATGTGATAGACGGAAGCCGCCGTAAGCGTATCGCAAAAGGCTGTGGTAAGGATATAGCAGAAGTAAACGCCTTTATGAAACAGTTTGAGCAAATGCGCCAAATGATGGGGCAAATGAACAAAATGAAGGGTATGATGCCTGGTGGTATGGGCATGGGTATGCCGCCATTTGGAAGGCGCTAAACCCTTAATTATTGAAAAAATAGTGGTTAATTCATTATTAATCTGAATTTAATTTTAGAATTCAGGAGTTTTTAGTTAACTTCGCAATCCTTAAAATTATTGTTAACACAAATAATTTCTATTATTTATGTCAGTTAAGATTCGTCTTCAACGCCACGGGTCAAAAAAGCGCCCGTTCTATTTCATCGTAGCTGCAAACAGCGTAGCACCTCGCGATGGTAAATTCATTGAAAAAATCGGTACTTACAATCCGCTTACAGTTCCTGCTACAGTACGTCTGAGCCGCGAACGTGCATTGTACTGGATGCAACAAGGTGCGCAACCAACAAATACTTGCCGCCGTATCCTGTCTTTCAAAGGTGTATTGTACCTGAAACACCTTATGCGTGGTGTTAGCCTCGGCTTATTTGACGAAAAAACTGCATGGGAGAAATTTGAAAGCTGGAATGCTGATCATGAGCAACTGGTAGCTAAACGCGAAGAGTCTCATCGTCAACACAAAGCAGACAAACGTCATGCAGCAATGAGCGAGTCTGTACGCAAAGTGGAAGAAAAGTATGCTGCTAAAGCTGCTGCACAAGTTGCAGAAGCAGAGGCTGATGCTGCTGAAGCTGATGCTGCAGAAGGTGAAGCACCTGCAACAGAAAATCAAGAAGGTTAATAATTTATATTATACCGAAAAGATTAGCGCCCCGGAAGAAATTCCGGGGCGTATTTTTTTGCAATCAAAGGCTTTGCTGTAGTGGTTTTTCAGTGCTTTAATTTATATTTACCGATAATAGAATTTAGCATCGATATCTCTATTTATGAATGTAGGAAAAGAAGGCATAACCCTATCTCTTGTAATACCATGTTACAATGAAGCTGAGAGGGTAGGCCTGCTGTACAACGGGTTGGAGTTGTTTGCCAAAGATTGGAAAGGGATATACGAAGTGGTGATTGTAAATGATGGTAGTAAAGACGACACCTATACGAAGCTTCAGCAGCATAGTTTTTACAAAGCCAATACAGACAAAATAACGTTGGTAAATCAGCAAAATACAGGCAAGGGCGGCGCATTGAAAAACGGTGTGGCACATGCAAAGAATAGTTTTGTGCTGACGTTGGATGCAGACATGGCTACACAGCCCACAGAAATATTAAAATGGCTCGCGCTGGAGAATAATATACTGGATACCAACACAGTTTATATTGGTTCCAGAGAAAACAGGCAATCCATCATTCATAGCGAAACATTCAAGCGCAAACTGGCGGGGAATGTATTTAATGTCATCGTACGTACATTGACGCCGCTAAAAGTGGTTGATTCTCAGTGTGGGTTCAAGCTTTATTACAAAGAGGTAGCGCATAAGCTTTTCGGAGCCTTACAAACCAATGGTTGGGCACATGATGTAGAGATACTAACAAGGGCTCATCAAGAAGGCATCCGTATAAAAGAAATGCCTATAACATGGCAGGCTGTAGAGGGGAGTAAGATACAATTGGTAAGAGATTCTATAGCTATGTTTAAAGAAATACTAAAGGTTAACAGTATCATTAAGAATAATAAATAACAATATATCGGATGGACTTTCTCAATAAAATAAATGCTAAGAAGCTGACACTGATAACGTGGGCTGTAATGGCAATCATTATGCTTTGGGTGAGCAAGGATTTTGGTATAAGCGGGGATGAATATACACAGAACACCTATGGTGAGCATGTGTACAAATATTTTGCTACAGGTGGTGCGGATAAAGGCGCATTGACGTTTAAGAACGTGTATTACTATGGTGGTTTGTTTGACTTGTTGTGTGTAACAGTAAATAAGATATTACCAACCGACGAGTACAATACACGCCACTTTATAACTGCAATATTCGGTTTCCTGACAATAGTATATGCATCGCTGTTAGCTAAAAGATATAAAGGGTGGGGGGCTGCATTTCTTACATCTGTATTATTGTTTTTATCGCCAAGGTTCTTTGGGGAATCTATGTACAACCCAAAGGATATACCATTTGCATTGGGTATGACGATGGGTGTGTATTACATATGCAGGTTTATTGCTGCATTTCCTAAGCCAAGCTGGAAGGATGCACTGTGGCTGGCATTATCTATAGGCCTAGCTATTGGTGTGCGTGTGGGCGGTTTGTTGCTGATACCATTCCTGTTTGTTGGCATTGGTATTGAGTATTTCTTCAACTGGAGGAAAAACTATGCCATGCTTGGGGCAGAGATGAAGCGCACGATAGTATATGCAATAGCAACAGGTATTGTGGGTTATTTTGCGGGATTGATATTTTGGCCGTATGCATTAGAGGCACCGTTGAGCAATCCGTTCAGTGCGTTGTCTGAAATGTCAAACTTCTCCATGGGTATCCGTATGCTATTTGATGACAGGCATATTATGAGCCAGGGAGTACCTGCCAACTATATACCATTGTGGATATTTATTACCACCCCTATTGTTATATTGGTAGGTATTGTTTTATCGCCGTTGTTGTTTGTATTCAAGCAGCAGAAAATGCCCGCATTGTTGTTCCTGTTTTTTGTAACGTTGTTCCCTTGGGTGTATATCGTTTATAAACATTCCCCACTATACGATGGTTGGAGGCACTTATTGTTTATCTATCCATTGCTGATAGTATTAGCTGCACTCACATTTAGTGGTATATACGATTACTTCAAAGATGTGAAAGTAAAGTATGCGGTTGTTGCGGTGCTGGTAATAGGATTGTTCTTGCCTGTTAAATGGGTAGTAGCTAATCACCCTAACCAGATTGTATATTTCAATGAGTTTACAGGAGGTATTGATGGTGCATACGGGCACTACGAGACCGATTATTATATGAACAGCATCAAGCAGGCATTCTTTAAGTTGGCTAAAGAAAAAGATTTGTATAATACAAAAGACTCTGTAGTTATTATGACTAATTGCATAGAGCCTATGTGGCATTATGTAAAGGCATTGAATAATCCGAGAGTAGGTGTTGATTATGTCCGTTATCGAGAACGCAGTAGCAAAAAATATACATATGGAATATTCTTCTCTCGTTTTATAGATAAAGAACTGCTGCAAGGTGGATACTTCCCGCCATCTAACACCATCATGGAAGTGAAAGCAGATAACACACCGCTTGTGGCTATTACCAAACCCGACACATCGTACTATGGTTTTAAGGCTACACAGTTTATGAATGCTAAAGACTATGCAAATGCTGCATACTACTATCAGCTTGCAGTGCAGAAAGAGCCTAAAGACGAAACACTATACCAAAACTTTGCGATAGCACTGGCAAGCATAGGTAAGATGGATAATGCTATAGCAGTAATGAATGAATACCTGAAAATGGCATCGCGCGATGCTAACGGGTATCAACTGTTAGCACAGCTTTATCAGGCAAAAGGAGATATGCAGGGTGCACAAAATGCTATGTCAACCGCACAATCTATATCTATGGAAGACCAGGAAGGTATAGAAGAGACCGCAGAATAATGCAAACGAAAGAGGTAATACAAAATCATACACCAAGGCATCATTTTCACACATTTGATGCCTTGCGTTTTTTTGCCTGCTTCAAAGTGTTTTTGCACCACTTACCTATTGTAGCATTCCCATGGTTTGATGTATTGCGAAAGGGTGGAGGTATTGGTGTGCAATTCTTTTTTGTGCTAAGTGGTTTTTTGATAACCTATATCATTTATGAAGAGAAGGAAAGAACAGGAACACTTAATCTGAAGCATTTTTTCGCAAGGCGCGTGTTGCGTATCTGGCCATTGTTTTATCTGGCTATTTTTATCGCGTTCATTACACCGTATTTACTAAGTATTATCCACCTCAATAGTTCTGCTGCGGGGTACGAACCCAATTGGTTGGTGTCTGCATTGTTTCTTGAAAACTATAAGATGATAATAACACATGATGTTCCCAATGCATCTCCACTTGGGGTCATGTGGTCATTGTGTATAGAAGAGCATTTTTATATAGTGTGGGGGTTGTTGCTATACTTTATCAATATCAAATCTTTACCAAAGCTGATTGCATCGTGTCTTATACTGTCTGTTCTGGCGAGGGTATATTTTGTAAACCATGGATTATCTACCAGCGAATTGCTGACTAACATAGACTTGTTTGCGTACGGTGCTATACCTGCGTACTTGTTATTGAACCATAAAGAACGTCTGTTGAATGTAGTAAACAAGATATCTATTAGGACGAAGCGCTTGTACGCCACTGCAATGTTGATAGCAGTAGTGCTGTTTTCTCAATTGCAGGGAGATGCACCATTTGTATGGGCTACATGTGTATTGGGCGTATTGTTTGCGGTGCTCATCATATTTACACTGCCAGACAATACAATGTTCAGGATAGGAGAAGGTAGCATGCTAAGTAAACTAGGGCTGTACACTTATGGCTTCTATATCTATCACACGCTAGTCATCAACCTGCTGAATCGGGTATTTGAAAAGCTGGACTGGGATATTGATACTGTATTATGGGCTGTGGTGTTTGTGTCGGTATCGTTTGCTTTATCTATTGGTATAAGCATGCTGTCTTATCATCTTTTCGAGAAGCAATTTTTGAAATTGAAGCGCTATTTCAGATAGTTATTGTTTCACAAATCTGAATGTTTTGTTTTCCTGTTCGTTGCAGAGCGTTATGTAATATGTACCTGTCTGCAGTTGTTGTGTATTGATATTATTTGTGCCTTTCTTGATATTGTAAGTTGCTAACAGCTGGCCGGTAATATTATGCAATGAGGCTGTGTAATTATAAGGTGTTATGATATTTATTACATCATTAGCTGGGTTAGGGTATATACTAATGTTGCTGCTGCTGATATGATGTATGCTGTTTGTAGGTATGCAGAATATATCTTTCAGTTTGCCCCATAGTTCATTATCAAAGGCAGACACTGCAAGTGCCGGGAAACCCGCATCATTGCCCATGCGTATTACAACCATATTGGCAGATGGCACGACGTATATCTTCTGGTCGTTTTTGCCAAGTGCACAAAACATATCTGCAGGTGCATTGGGTACAAGCGATGTTGGAAATACCAGCTGCGATTGAGGAACCATATAATTGCTCTTACCATTCAGCCACGTAAGATAACCATACGATAAATTAAGACTTTGAGAAGTAGTAGTCATCTGTCGCATGTAGGCAGTGTCGTGTAGCAATGTGTCTGAATTCCAGATGCCTTTATTAAGTAATAACAATCCAAAGCGTGCCATGCCGCGTGGTGTGCTATAATATACAATATTGAATGTGTCGCTGCCGGCACTTTTCAGCCATATACCACCCATTCCTATTTTATTGCGCAGTTTTGTGGTAAAAAACAAAGTGAAATTGCCTGTTGCATTATCAAGCACTTTGTGCATCAGCGTAAACGGAGCATTGTGATAAGCCCATCTTGTACCGGGGGCAGCTTTGTATTGCAGGCAAGCAGGGTCTGTGCAATCGCTGTTACTTACACCTTCATCAAGTCCTGTAGTCATTGTAAGCTGGTGACGTATGGTAATGGCTTTTTCCTGTGCAGGAGATAGTGACGTCCACCCATTTCCCAGGTATTTGCTTGTAGTATCACTTATCTTAAGGTAGCCTTGTTCCTGCGCCATGCCTGTTGAAAAGCCTATCAGTGTTTTGCCTGCAGATGCCCAATACCAAACGCTGTCTTTAGTGAAAGTGCCATAGTATTTTTCCAATGCTATCTTGCCATCTTTCAACACAATGAAAGCTTTGGTATTTTTCTGGCCAAGATAATTGTAAACTGAATTGAGGCTATCTAGACACCAACCCAGCGAAGCAGGGGCAACCGTGTCCCACGTGTTTCCTGATATTGGCGGAAAATATGTTTGCGCTTCTGTTTTGTAGAAGGTAAGAATCAGAAAAAGCAGGTAAACCAATTTTTTCATATGCCTGATGTTATTCTATTCAGACAATGAAAATAATGAATAGTTTACTGTGGTATGTGTTATTTGTGCATCATTATGAAGACACCTATTACTATATACACACAAACCAAGGCTACTGTCATCCATTTAGACTTTGGGGTCGTCTGTTTCAAGGGCATTTTGTAAGACATAAGTAAGCTTTTAGCCGATAATCAATTTATTGTGTCAGCACAATATTTTAACATAACGTTTTGCGTTCTTCGATATTGTGTTGAGCTACAATATTTTTTATTCTTCGATAAGAAGTAAAACAATTACCGCGCCAAAATTGGATGTGTATAATAGTGCGGTGAAGAATGACAAAACTATGGCTTAGCCAACCAATCTTCAATAGCTCCCTGGCTCATGGTTACATAGTCTGTTTGTGCTTCTACCCATCCGTCTTTTACCAGATAGATAACCGGCCAACTGAAGCCTACAAGATTGGTGAAGTCTTCACCTTTAAGTCTGGTATATGGTATGTTTTCTGCTTTAGTCTTTTTGAAGAATTCGGCTTTATTTTCGTCCTTGCCAGCTATTACCATTTGGAATGGCAGGGCAGGGTTATTCTCCTTCATGATGTGCATTTTGTATGCTGCCATCTGGCAATGCGGACATTTGAGGCTGAAAAAAGCTATTACATGTTTCCCTTTGCGCAAATCTACAATAGGAGCATCTGTTTTGCCTGGTTCATACAGCTTTGTCATATCAAGCTGAAATCTTCCTTTTTGCAGCCATTGCGGATGTGTATCGGGAAGGGGGTAGAGTATGAATGGAACAATAGAACATACAATAGCAACAGCTACGCCTACCCATTTTAGTATATTATTTCTGAATCCGTTGTGATATCGGGTTATTATTTGCAATGCAACAAGCAATATGGCATTTTTGATAAGCGATGCCGAAGGCGACATCCAGATAGCATCGCCAAAGCAACCACAGTTTATATCATCGCCAGCATATATCCACAGGTATACAAGGTATATGCTAAATATAATAGTAAGAATAGCCGCAGCTTTCGGTACCCATTTGTTTTTGCCCCACAGGTGAGTGATGAGTAGTATACCGAGGCCCATTTCAACACCAATCAGGTATCTGCCTCCAACAGCTGCCAACAGCCAGGGTAGTTTTACATACTCTACAATACTATACTGAAAGCTTTCAAAACTTTGTATTGTATATAGCTTGGTGTAGGAAGAGTAGATGAATAACGCGCCAACTGCCACCGATAGGATGGTTAACAGAACGGAAACCAGTTTTTTCATTTCTGAATGGTACTTGAATTGATGGGTAAATATAAAAAGCCCGGATATCAAATATCCGGGCTCTAAAATAGCTTAAAAGAACTGAATTATGCTAGTGCATTCAGTTTATTAACGATACCTGATTTCAGGTTGCTAGCTTTGTTTTTGTGTATAACGTTACGTTTAGCCAGTTTATCTATCATAGAGATAACTTTTGGCAGTTGAGCCGTAGCTTCAGTTTTATCTGTAATGGCTAAAAGCGTACGGATTGCGTTACGGGTAGTTTTACCATAGTAACGGTTACGATCACGGCGTTTTTCACTCTGACGTACGTCTTTTTTGGTTGCTTTATGATTTGCCATTGTTTATCTTACTTATTTATTTTAAGGACTGCAAAGGTAAGGGAAAATTATATAACGCAAAAATATTTTCCTGATTTTTTACATGTTCTGTGCACTGAATACTTGTTTTGACTTGCGTTGCAGGTATTCTTTCTGGTTCAGGAAGCTTTCCAGCTTATCTTTTGGCAGCCTCAGGCTATATGTTTCTTCAGGATAGATATTGTATTCGTACATGTCGTAGTCCTCGTTCCATTTCTCCATCAGTTTTTTGTCAAGCCCCAGTTCATGTATCAGTAAATCCATGCTCATGGGTTCTGTCAGCTTTACAATGGCCATCATTTTTAGCTCTTCAGGCGTAAAACGTGGCTTGGGTGGAGCAACTGCAGCAGCTGGATTAGCAATATCTGCCACACTACCTTCACCAGGCTTCATGAATTTGCCCATATTTTCGAATATTGTAGCTGTAGCAATAAATGCCAATACGTGCCCTTGTGTTTCTTTGGGCAGGTATTTTTTGATGTCCCAGAAATTGCTGCTACCAGTTTTGGCAATGGCACGCTTAATAGGTGTAGGGCCGCTATTGTAAGCAGCTACTACCAGCAACCAATCGTTCAGGTCTTCATACAGTGTAACCAGGTATTTTGCTGCGGCATTGGTCGATTTATACCAATCGGTGCGGTCATCACGCCCTTTGCCCACTTTCAGCCCCATAAGTCGTGCTGTAGGTGCCATTAATTGCCAAGGGCCTACAGCACCTGCGTGAGAAACAGCTTTGTTATTTAAAGCAGATTCGATAACCGCCAGATATTTCAGCTCCTTAGGTATCTCGTGCTTTTGCAATACATTTTCCATGAGCGGAAACTGTGTATTGCTTCGTCCGTGAACAACATTTATTGTCTGGTTATGTGTACGTGAATATTTAGTTACAAACTCATTTACAAAGCCGCTCATAGAGCCGTAATACTCTTTTTCGTGAGCCAATGGAACGGGCTTGAAAATCTTAGCCTTAGGTTGCACTGCCTTGGGCATAGCTATGGCTATAGGCAATGCAATAGTACCTTTAGAATTGAGTGCGGGCTTGCGGACAACTATCGTATCTGCTTTGGCTACCCTTTTAGAGGCAGGGGCAGAAGATGACTGTCCGAAAGAAGCTGTTGAAAACAGCACGAAAACAGACCCAAACACAAATGTTTTAAGCATTTATATTGTTTCGGTTTTAGTGGTTAAACAATGCACTCCTCTTATCGGGGAAGTGTTTGAAATCTAAATTGCGGGGATAAACCAACCGATAGCTTATTCAGCTTTCTTCTCTTTCATACCTGCTTCAATCTCGCTCTTAACGCCTTCTTTGGCGTCGTTGAACTCGCGGATGCCTTTACCAATACCGCGTGCAAGCTCTGGTATTTTCTTACCACCAAAGAAGATGATGACTACTAGCAATATAATGATCCACTCACCACCACTTGGCATAGACCACAATAACTGTGGATTAATCGCTGATAAAAACATAATCAGTTGTTTTGTAAAAATTAACTATCAATACAAAAGTAGGTTAAATCATAATTAACTGTTGTTAAATTCTGCCTTACTGTTGCTTTGATGTTGTCAAATTATGAAATTAAGGCGTAAAAAACGACTTATATTAAATTGTTTTAATTTATTTGTCAATTGTTTCCATCCAAGCTATTTTTTAGTTGTCGGGTCATGCCCGAAGTGTAAGTCTCCCATCGTTCAATTACCTGCTTCATTTCATCAGGAAGTTCTGAGTTAAATTGCACCCATTCGCCTGTAGTAGGATGCTTGAAGCCCAGTTCTTTAGCATGCAGTGCATGGCGAGGCAGTATTTTGAAGCAGTTTTCTACAAACTGTTTGTACTTGGTAAATACTGTTCCTTTTACAATATAGTTGCCACCATAGGTCTGGTCGTTGAAAAGCGGATGCCCGATAGACTTCATGTGTACGCGTATCTGGTGCGTACGTCCTGTTTCCAGACGCAATTCAATCAGTGTAACATAATTGAAGCGCTGCAATACTTTATAATGCGTGATGGCTTCCTTACCATAATCGCCATCCGGGAAGGTGTCCATTATTTTACGGAAGCGCAGGTTGCGACCTACATTTACGTTGATAGTGCCTTCATCTTCCTCCAGATTGCCCCATACAAGTGCTATATAACGCCTGTGTACGGTATGCTTTTTGAATTGCAGGCCAAGATTGCTCATGGCAGCATCTGTTTTGGCTATTACCAACAGGCCACTAGTGTCCTTATCTATACGGTGCACCAATCCTACGCGCGGCAGTGCACTGTTTTCAATATCTTCTACATGCAGGTACCATGCAAGGCCATTTACCAATGTGCCTGTATAGTTGCCACAACCGGGGTGTACTACCATGCCATCGGGTTTGTTGATAATCATCAGGTCGTCATCTTCATATACAATGTTCAATGGCATTTCCTCAGGAATTACCTCTTCTGATACATCTCCACGGCTGTCGAAGACGATGATTTCATCGTTGGTACGTATCTTATAGTTTGACTTCGTAGGCTGTCCGTTTACCGTTATCAGCCCGTCTTCTATTGCCTGTTGTATTTTATTGCGCGTAGCCCCTTCAATACGTATCATCAGGTATTTGTCGATACGCATGCTTTCCTGTCCGCGGGTGATAACAAGGCGAGTACGCTCTACGGGCACTATTTCGCCTTCCTGCTCACTCAGTTCAGGATCATCATCGTCCCACACTTCTTCCAGCTCGTTATTGTCGATGTCTATATTGTCTATACTCATTAGTAGTGCTTGGTGTATTTGTACAAAGTTACTGTCTTAACCAGTCTTTGATATCAGAAGGGTCTAATTGCAGGTAAGTACTTTCTTTTTCTATAGTACCGTTATTTACCCAATATATAGCAGGTACAGCGTCACCAGCCATTTCCTGAAATGCTACAATGTCTTTATATAGCAGAAATGGTAAGTCTTCGGCATTAGATTCTTTGAAGAAAGCCTCTTTATTATCAGGATGTCCGCTCAGTACAAGATATACCGGTATTTCCGGATTTTGCTTTTTGAGTACATGCAGCAGGTAGGCTGCTTTTCTGCAATGCGGGCATGTAAGGCTCATGTAAGCTATGATGTGTTTGCCTGTGCGCAATTCAGCAGCCGGTTTGTTAGCTGTATTTTCATACAGCAGGTTCAGGTTGATAGGCCTGTTAACTACCGTAGGTGTATTGCTGATATTAAGAGGTGAAATTATAAACGTAGTAACGATGGCAGCCATACCAAGTACTGCGGCTATCCATTCCTGTCCTTTGTATGGTTTAACAGGATAGATGCGCATTAAAACAAAACATACAGCTATCATGGCAAGGTTTTTCCAGATAGCCTGCATCGGGTTCATGTATATCCAGTTGCCAAAGCATCCACAATTGCCTGTATTGCCTTGTTGCACAATTAATATTATAAGATAAATAGTAAGGATAGCCAGAAAGCCGATCGTAACCGGGTAGGTAACTTCTTTCAGGTAGATATGGGCCAGCAGAAATACACCAATCAGCAGCTCGAATCCAATAAATAAGTGAGCTACCACAGAAGCCCATAGCATATTACCTATGCCAAAGCCTACGAATGTCCATTGGAATGGTTCAATATCTACCAGTTTGCTGATGGCAGATATAAAAAAAACTGCTGCCATTCCTAGCAGCAGTAATAAGCCTGTAATGCGTTTTATATAAAAAGTAGCGTTGTTACTATTTGTCTGTGCCATGTTATTGATGGCAAAAATAACGATTTCTGATTAGTACAGTTCGCAGGTTTCCACAGCTTTGATACCGTCACGATCAAAAGTAGCGGAGTTTTCTTCACATTTTGCTTTTGCCTTTTTCTTGGTGTTGCTAATAGCATACTCCTGCACAGCAGTATCCGGAAGGCCAGCCTGTCCTGAATACGTGATGGTACATTGGCATATATATTCGCGAGTGCAAGAACTTAATCCCAGAGTAACTAATATAGCTAAAGCCAGTAGAGTACCGGTGCGAAATTTCATGAAAAAGTCATTTTAACGGTTGAAGATAAAAGTAATAATTTAATTGTACAACTCATAGCCCGCTTAATGCCTTAGATTTTTTAGCAAAGATTTATTTTAAAGGGCTTTATTTTCCACCTAACTTTAGGTTATTGCCCTGATTTTAAGATGAATATTACACAACATACCCTTGCCGATAGTCTGGAACTGATAGCCAGACAAGTGGTAGAGGGGTTTATTATAGGACTGCACAAGAGCCCGTTTCATGGTTTTTCGGTAGAGTTTGCAGAGCATAGGCTATATAATCAGGGGGATGCCCTGCGCCATATAGACTGGAAAGTGTATGGCAGAACGGATAAGTTGTTTGTAAAGAAGTATGAAGAGGAAACCAACCTGCGCTGTTGTCTGGTGGTAGATACATCAGCATCTATGCATTTTGCCACACAGGACGGGCGTATGCGTAAAATAGACTTTGCCTGCCTGGCTGCAGCTGGGCTCATACAACTACTGAAACGACAACTGGATGCATCGGCATTAGCTCTATTTGACAGTGAATTGAAATACCTGTCTGAGTGCCGCAGTTCGCATACTCACTACCGCATGCTGACGCATGAACTGGAAAAACAACTGAAAGCCGAACCGAAACAAACTGCAACAAATGCTGCCAAAGCTCTTCACGATATTGCAGAGCAAATGCATCGCAGGTCGTTAATAGTTGTATTCAGCGATATGATGGACGATGCTGAGCATGCAGATGAGCTATTTGCAGCATTGCAGCACCTGAAGTATAATAAACATGAGGTTATCTTATTTCACATAATGGAAGGTGGCAGGGAAGTGGCTTTTGATTTTGACAACAGGCCATATGAGTTTGTGGATATGGAAACGGGCGAGCGCCTGAAACTGCAACCCAACCAGGTGAAAGATGTCTATATAAATAAGATGGAAGCCTTCCGCAAGGAAATAGAGAATAAATGCCACCAGTATCATATAGATATGGTGCCTGTAGATTTGAGCCAGCCTGTAGAACAGGTGTTATATTCCTTTTTATTGAAAAGAAATAAAATGCTGTAAAAATCAATAATTTTGCTACCTTTGCACCCCATTGAAGTTTTTTGACAGGGTGTTGGTACAGACTTTATTGTAGGTAATTGATTTTGAGTGTTTTGTGAATATTTGAAAAATAATATTTGTACTAACAGGGTGGTAGTTTCGTAAATTAGGTCAGAGCGAAGATGAAACATAATCGTGAATATGAGATAGCATGGCAAGGGTTAAAGCTTGGCGTTCATACGTTTCAGTACGAGCTCAATGATCGTTTTGTAGAAGAAAAAGGCAAAGAAGATGCTGATTTTAAAGATCTGGATGCATTGGTAACATTGCGTTTCGATAAAAAAAACAATTTCTTCCTTTGTCATTTTGATATAGACGGTAGTATTACGGTAGCTTGCGACAGGTGTGGAGATGATTTTAAGATGAGGCTTTGGGACGAGTTTGACCTTGTTATAAAGCTGACAGGAACTGAAGAAGCGGAAGAAATAGATGAGGATTCAGATGTAGTTTTCATCCCCCGTAGCGAAACTGTACTGGACATCAGCAACTGGATATATGAATTCTTATTGCTGAGCGTACCATTGCAACGAGTACACCCCGAAAAAGCAGACGGTATTACCGAATGCAACCCTGAGGCGCTGAAACTGCTTGATAAGCTGACAGAGCCTGAAGAAAAACCTAAAAATGATATTTGGAAAGGCCTTGAGGCTTTGAAAGATAAAACAAACAATAATCGTAAAACGAAGTAAAATTTAAATAAAATGCCAAATCCTAAAAGACGTCACTCTCAGCAACGTAGTGCAAAGCGTCGTACACACTACAAAGCGACTGCAGAAACTTGGAGTGTAGATTCAGCAACAGGCGAAACTCACCTGCGTCACCGCGCGCATTGGGTAGAAGGTAAACTTTTCTATCGTGGTCGTGTTGTGATAGACAAAACACCTGCAACAGCAGCTGAAGGCGAACAAAATCAATAATATAACTCCATTCTTTGAATGAAGATAGGGTTTGATATCATGGGGGGAGATTATGCCCCCGAGGAAGCCATAAAAGGCGTACAACTTTACTTTGAGCAAATCTCAGATTCGTCTGTGCATTTGTTGCTGATAGGTGATGCAAAAGCTGCATCGCCTTATCTTGCTATGTTGGAGCCCTACAAAGAGCGTTACACATTCATTGATACGCCCGATGTGATAGGTATGCACGAGCATCCTACCAAAGCACTGAAAGAAAAACCAAACTCAAGCATTGCTGTAGGTTTTGGTTTGCTGCAAATGCAAAAAGCCGATGGCTTTTGCAGTGCAGGTAATACTGGTGCTATGATGGTGGGGGCTATATATAGCGTTAAAACAATTGACGGTATATTGAGGCCAACTATCGCTTCTCCGATTCCGAGGTCTGACGGTAAGTTTAACTTGCTGCTGGACGTAGGTATCAATGCAGATTGTAAACCTGAAAACTTGGTACAGTTTGCAGAGTTAGGTTCACTGTATGTGAATAAAGTGTTCGATGTAGAGAACCCGAAAGTAGGTTTGCTGAATCTTGGTGAAGAAGAAGGTAAAGGTAATCTGCTGGCGCAGGCTACATATCCATTGCTGAAAGAACATAAAGGCATCAACTTTCATGGTAACATAGAAGGTCGTGATGTGTTTATTAATAAAGCAGACGTAATTGTTTGTGAAGGTTTTGTAGGTAACGTTGTACTGAAAACAGCAGAAAGTGTCTATACCATCTTTAAAGAAGAAAGAAAGGTAGAAGATTCTTTACTGGACAATTACAACTTTGAAATATACGGTGGTACACCGATATTGGGTGTAAACAGCCCTGTTGTAATAGGCCATGGTATATCGCATGCACTTGCTTTCAAAAATATGATAGATGTAACACGCAAGATAATAGCATCTGACTTGGTTGGTGCGTTCAAATCGCATTTTGCACCAAGTGTAGCATAAAAAGTTTGTATCATAATATTTAATGCCTCGCAATCTGCGGGGCATTTTTATTTGTTGTCTATCCTTAACTTTAGCATGGCATACTGGTTATGAAAAAAATATATTGTCTAAGCGGATTGGGAGCAGACTCCAGGATATTTGCCAACCTGAAAATTGAAGAAGCACAACTTGTGCATCTGCCCTGGCCTGCGTATGATGAACATGATGAACTGCCTTGCTATGCACAGAAAATGTCTGCATTGATAAAAGATGAAAACCCGATACTATTGGGTGTGTCTTTTGGAGGAATGTTGGCAGTAGAGATTGCTAAAATGAGAACGGTACAACAAGTAATCATTGTATCGAGCGCAAAGACGAGGGAAGAGATACCGCACTTCGGAAAATTCATGAAGTTTTTGGTGATGAGGCAAGTAGTGCCTGCATCTTTCTATACATGGCCCAACCGTTTTGTGTTAAAACTGTTTGGAGCGCAAACAGACACTGAAAAAGATATGCTGAAAGGCGTATTCACTTCATCTGACGGGCATTTGGTGCGATGGGCTATGAAGGCTATACAACTATGGCAAAACGAATCATACCCGCAGCCTATAGTGCATATACATGGCGATACTGATAAAATCATAACACCTGAATATATACATCCCAACTATTGGATAAAAGGAGGTTCGCACATCATGATATATAACCGTGCCGAAGAAATAAGTGCTATCATCAATAAAGAACTAAGCAATGCCAATCGTCTATAAATACTTTGATACACCATTGGGAAAAATGATGGGTGCCGCCACAGATGATGGTGTTTGCTTGTTTGAATTTGAGTACAGACGCAGCCTATCAAAAATACAACAACGTATAGAGGATGCCTTGCAGATGGAATATGAAGAAGGAGAGCATCCATTGCTTGACCAATTGGAAAAAGAAGCGAAGGAATATTTCTCAGGGCAACGAATGTTGTTTGATGTACCGTTAAATATGATTGGTACAGACTTTCAGAAGAAGGTATGGAAAGGTTTGCTGGATATACCTTTCGGAGAAACACGTTCTTACAAAAAACAGTCAATATACTTGGGCGATGTGAAGGCTATACGTGCCGTTGCAACAGCCAACGGACAAAACGGAATTGCTATCATTGTGCCATGCCATAGAGTGATAGGTGATAACGGCAGCCTTGTTGGCTATGGTGGTGGATTGCCTAAAAAGAAATGGTTACTGGAGCATGAAGCAAAGTACAGTGGCAAGGATTTGCAGATGGGTTTGTTTGAACAGAGTTGAATTGTTAAAACCTATGAATGATGCTTGCAAACTGGCAGGCAAATTGTATTAAACTTGCATGATGAATTGTAAACGACTACTCGTAACGGTAATATGTATTTGTTGGGCGGCAATCTCTTTTTCTCAGAACAATACGATAGAGTTTTATACTGATAAATCTCCGCGTCTGCGTGGTATGATGGGGCCTACTTTTCTGGATGAAGCAGGCGTACGTGAACTGGGGCGTTGGGGGGCAAACCACATACGCTGGCAGCTTACATGGGACGGTTTTCCTCATTCTGCTGCAGACAATGCAAATAAAGAAGAGTATCGCAATTGGCTGAATGGAGCATTGGCGCATGTAGATAAGATGCTGCCTGTATGTCAGGAGCTGGGTATAAAAGTGCTGATAGATCTGCATACACTACCAGGGGGGCGTATGGAAGATTATAACCACCGCATGTTTACAGACAAAGTATGGCAGGATGAGTTTATTAGTATCTGGAAAGAAATAGCTGCGAAGTATAAAGATAACCCCACGGTATGGGGCTATGATATAGCTAACGAACCACAGGATGGCAGGGTAGAAAACGGTGCATTAAACTGGCCAACATTGGCATCTGTTGTAGCGCATGATATACGTGCTATAGACGCCAACCACCCGATAATTGTAGAAGCGCGTGGTGGCGATGTCGGGACACTTGCCCGTTTTCAAACAATAGATGTACCCGGGTTGGTATATAGCTTTCATATGTATGTACCACATAGCTTTACCCACCAAAATATCAGTGGTAAGAAGAAGACATTCCGTTACCCCGGCTATGTGGGTTTGAAACGTTGGAATAAAGATGTAGTGCGCAAAGTATTGGATGAAATAAAAGACTGGCAGGCAAAAAACAACACTCAGATATATGTGGGCGAATTCAGCGCCATCCGTTGGGCACCGGGAGATGATGCCTATAACTACCTGAAAGACTGTATCGACATTTTTGAAGAATATAACTGGAGCTGGGTATACCATGCTTTCCGCGAATATCATGGATGGAGTGTAGAACATGGCGGTGTGAAAGAAGACGAAACACCTGCTAAAGAACCTACATCAAGACAGCAGTTGTTTATGGATGCCTTCAAGAAAAACATTAGACAGTAGGTTGTTTAATGTGTAGTTAAAATTGGGAAATCTCCGCTCAAACACATTCCTTTTTTCGTTAATTTTGTAAGTAACTACAAGCCGGGTTATCGCTTCTGCGCAGGCAGGGGAGGAAAGTCCGGACAGTATAGAGCAGCGCACCACCTAACGGGTGGGGTTTTGCGAAAGCAGGACACAGAAAGTGCCACAGAAAATGACCGCCTTTAGCAATAGAGGTAAGGGTGAAAACGTAGGGTAAGAGCCTACGCGTTGTGTTGGTAACAATATGATGGGGTAAACCTTGCGCACTGAAATGCCAAATAGGCGTACGTTTGAGGGCTGCTCGCCCGATGTGCGTGGGTTGGCAGCTACAGGTGATGCGTGAGCAGCATCGCAGATAAATGGTAACCGTCCCGGGACCATACGGGATTACAGAATCCGGCTTACAGGTTTGTAGTTGTTTTGGTTAAATGCAGAGTGCCGAGTTTTTTCAAAGCCCGACGCTCTGTTTTTTTATATATTTCAGGTGCATTAATATCAACTTGTTCTGCATGCAGAGCGGGATAAGATATTATCTTTGCACTCTTATTTTTTTAGAATCAGTACATGGAACTCAGTAAGAATTTTCAGCATCAGGACGCAGAAAAACATTGGTACGAACATTGGAACAATGCAGGCTATTTTAAATCTAAACCCGACGGACGTGAGGCATACACAATAGTCATGCCGCCGCCGAATGTAACGGGTGTGTTGCACATGGGCCATGCACTGAACAATACCGTACAGGATGTTTTGATACGCCGTGCCAAAATGCTGGGCTATAATACTACTTGGGTACCGGGTACAGACCACGCAAGTATAGCTACCGAAGCTAAGGTAGTAGGCATGCTGCGCGATCAGGGTATTGATAAAAACAAACTGAGCCGCGACGAGTTTTTGAAATATGCCTGGGAGTGGAAAGAAAAGTATGGTGGCATCATCCTGACACAGCTGAAAAAACTTGGCTGTTCGCTGGACTGGAACCGTACAGCATTTACCATGGACGATAACTATTATGCCGCAGTAATGCGTGTGTTTGTAGAGCTGTATAATAAAGGCTACATCTACCGTGGTGTAAAGATGATTAACTGGGATCCTAAGGCTAAAACAGCGCTTAGTGATGAAGAGGTAATCTTTAAACAGACCAATTCAAAACTGTATCATGTACGCTACAAGCTGGATACAGAAGGCGAAGAATATATAACAATAGCAACCGTTCGTCCTGAAACAATACTGGGCGATACGGCAATATGTGTACACCCTGAAGACCCGCGCTATGCGCACCTGAAAGGGGAGTTTGCATTTGTGCCACTTATCAATCGCCGTATACCAATCATATTCGATGACTACATTGATATAGAATTTGGTACAGGTGCTTTGAAAGTAACACCTGCACACGATTTGAATGACTATAATCTGGGGCAGAAACACAGGCTGCAGGTTGTAGATACATTGAATGAAGATGGTACACTGAGCGAAGCTGCGCAACTGTATGTTGGCGAAGACCGCTTTGCAGTGCGTAAAAAGATAGTAGAAGACCTGAAGGCTTCCGGCAATTTTGTAAAAGAAGAAGAGTATAGCAATCAGGTAGGGTATAGTGAGCGTACGGATGTTGTGATAGAGCCACGCTTGAGTATGCAGTGGTGGTGCAATATGCAGGAGCTTGCAAAGCCTGCGCTAGAAAACGTATTGAACGATAATATAGAATTCCACCCGGCTAAGTTTAAGAACCTGTACCGCCACTGGATGGAGAACATCAAAGACTGGTGCATCAGCCGTCAGCTATGGTGGGGGCAGCGTATACCCGCATGGTACGATGCTGAGGGCAACATTTACGTTGCCGAAACGGAAGCGGGAGCATACGAACAATACAAGGAAAAGAATCCTGCATTGGCAGCAAGCAACCCTACACTGAAGCAGGAGGAAGATGTATTGGATACATGGTTCAGCAGCTGGTTGTGGCCAATGGAAGTTTTTGATTGGAATAAGAACCCCAACAACGAAGAACTTAAATATTACTATCCTACCAATACACTTGTTACTGCTCCTGAGATTATCTTCTTTTGGGTAGCAAGGATGATAATGGCCGGCTATGAATTCCTAGGAGATAAACCTTTTGACAAGGTTTACTTCACAGGTATTGTACGCGATAAGCAGGGTAGGAAGATGAGTAAGTCTTTAGGTAACTCGCCTGATCTGTTGCAATTGATAGAAGACAATGGTGCTGATGCAGTACGCTTCAGTGTAATGATATCATCGCCTGCGGGTAACGATTTGTTGTTTGATGAATCGCAATTGGAACAAGGACGCAACTTCTGCAATAAAATGTGGAATGCCCTGAAGCTGATAAAAACTTGGGAAAGCCGTACAGCAGATAATGTAAGTGATACAGAAGTACGCTTTGCAATAGACTGGATGGAGAAACGTCTTGCACAAGTGGCGCAGGAAGTTGCAGAGCTGATGAAAGACTTCCGCCTTAGCGAAGGTTTGAAAACTATCTACTCGCTGATATGGAATGATTTCTGTTCGTGGTATCTGGAGTGGGTGAAGCCCGGTTTCGAGCAACCTATTTCGCAGCATGTGTATGAACGTACAATTGCTATCTACGAACAACTGATACAACTGTTGCATCCGTATATGCCATTCATTACAGAAGAGATATACCATCAACTGCATAGCAGGAATGAAGGTAATGACCTGATAGTAAAAGAACTCCCTTCATACGACAGCATAGACGCCAATGTGCTGAAGCAAGGGGCTATGTTGCAGGAGTTGATTACTGCCATCCGCGATACGCGTAATAAGAATCAACTGAAGCCTAAGGACACAATTAAACTGTGGATAGATACACAACACAATGCGTTGTATGAACTGACGCAGGATATACTGCGCAAGCAAGTGAATGCATCTGAGTTAGGTTTTACAAATGAGCCTAAGCAAGGAAGTATATCAATCGTTGTTCAGACAGATAAACTATATATAGAAACTGCAACAGCCAATGTAAATACAGATGCACAGCGTGAGCAATTACAGAAAGAACTGGACTATCTGCAAGGCTTCTTGCTGAGTGTAGAAAAGAAATTGAGCAACGAACGTTTTGTACAGAATGCAAAAGCAGATGTTGTAGATGCAGAGAAGAAAAAGCAAAGCGACGCATTGGCTAAAATAAAAGCTATTGAAGAAAGCCTCAGTTTATTGTAACTTTAGTAACTATGAAGCTGAAATCAAAACTGATACTTACGGCATTGTGTATGGCTACGGCTTATAGCTTGGTAGCGCAGTCTCAGAACAAAGATGAGAAGGCTAAGAAACCAAAGCCTAAGCCAATACCTACCTACCTGGGTAAGAGCGATAAAAGCGGAGGTCCGATTTCAGAGTCTTTATTTGATAAATTGGTGTTGGAAGGATTGACGGCAAAAGACTCTGCGGGTAAGCTGTTTAAGGTTACAGCTTTTGTGATTAATTACGGAGAGCGTAATCTATATGAAGACTCTGTAGGTAACATGATGGTGATGACAGATTATCTTGCTGAGGCTTGTAGTGGAGATACACTCAGTGCATTTTTGAAAGCAAATATTACAGAGCGTTCAAAACCGGGTGATACTGTTTACTTCGAGCAAGTGTTAGTAAAGGCTCCGGAAGGTTTTGCTGCATTCGGAAAGAGTATGAAGTTTGTAATAACGAAATAGAAAAAGGCGGTTATTTATAACCGCCTTTCTTTTATAAAAATAGTATCAGATACTTAGTTTACCAGTAGCAGGTTTACGCTGCGTTGCAGTATGTTGAAGGCTATTTCGGCCATCAGGTTTTCTTTGTCCAGTGTCGGGTTCACTTCAGTTACCTCAAAGCAGCATATTTTATGATTCTGCATAAATGATGCCATCAAATCTTCTGCTTCACGTTCTTTAAGTCCGTTGCTGACAGGTGTGCCTGTACCACGAGATATGGAGCTATCAAGGCTATCAACATCGAAGGAAACATAGATGTCATCACAAGCACTGAGGTGGAGTAGTGTTTGTCTTACTACGTTTTCTACACCCTTACGGCGCACTTCCTGTACAGGTATTACCTTGATGCCGTGTTTCTTAATCAGGTATTCTTCTTCTTTTTCATAATCTCTCAAGGCTATGAAAACGATATCTTCAGGATTAATCTTAGGCTGAATTTTACCAATGTTTTTCAGCTTATTCCAGATGTCTATCGTAGTAGCATCGGGTTGGTGTACCTGACTTTCAGTGTTGTCAAAACCTAGAGCTGTAGCCAATGGCATGCCGTGCATATTACCACTTGGTGTGGTATATGGTGTATGTATATCAGCATGTGCATCTATCCATATTACGCCCAATCTGTTTTTAGGCTTTGCCATTTTAATGCCTGCAATAGTGCCGCCTGCAGTGCTGTGGTCTCCTGCTAATACCAATGGGAACAGTCCTGATTTCAGTGTTTCGGATACAGACTTTGCAATACGTTCATACATAGTATAAACGCCCTGTATTCTCTTAGCATACGGAGATGCTACGGGTTCGTATAAGAGCTTATTCTCAGTTTCTATCTGCTCTGTAGGGAAGTTTACAAAGAAGCTGCTCATAAAGTCGAGCGCAGCTATCTTGATGGCATCTATACCAAGGCTTGCCCCTCTTGTGCCCGCACCAATTTCTGAACGTACTTCAATTATCTTGATGTTTCGCATATGCTCAAAGGTATTAAAAGCCCTCGGGATGCCCAAAAAGGGCTTAGAAAGGATAGCCTATAGCGAAGTTGAATACCCAGTCATTCCGCCTTATTTGGTCCCAAAGCAGGTTGATGTCTTTTATCTTCCAGTTGCCTGTACCGTCTGCATAGTTTGGTTGCTTCAGTGGTGTGGCAAAGTCGAAGCGTGCTACCAGGAAACCTGCGTCCAAACGAATACCCAGACCTGCATCTACAGCAAGGTCGTCACCCAATTTGTTGAACCTAAACTCACCACCTTCAAAACCATCAGATTTTCTTGCCAACCAGATATTGCCTGCATCTGCAAATACGGCGCCATTCAGCTTCATGGCACCTGCAAACAGTTTTACAATATCAAATCGGTACTCTGTGGTAAACTCAATTTTGATATCGCCTGTACGGTCTATAACAGTAGGTACTGAACCTGTGGTATCTTTGAACTTATAACTACCGGGACCAAGTGTACGTATTCTGAAACCACGAAGGCTATAGGCACCACCAACAAAGTATTGTTTGATGTAGGGTAGTGCAGTCGATTTATCATAGGGGATACCTACGCCTATCTGTAGCCTTGAGGCTAATGTAGCGTGTCTTCTTGTTAAGAATTTTTGTCCGTCTATATCAAACTTTACATACTGAGCATAGGTACCCAAAGAGTCTATAATGCTGTTCAATCCACGCATGATGCCACCCGCTTCTTCACCACTTATCTTCAGGAAGTTGTAGTTAATGCCTCTTTTCTTTTCCTTGTCGCTAAAAGTAAACGTCACGTTTTCGCCCTCAATAAATGTAGGCTTATATGTCTTTGTCAGGTATTCGTTGCCTTCCAGACGGCGTTTAAAAGAGTCTGTAAGGGTAGGTATCACTTTGTTGATGAATGCAGGTGATATTTCCCAGTACTTAGTACTTGTTTCCCGCCATTTGTAGGTGAAGTTGGTAGAGATATTGACCATCGTAAAATAGTCGATACGCTCTACAAGACCTATACCCACACCTATAGATGTACGAGGTGTATTATGACTGCTGATTTTACTTTGCTTGATAGGAAATAGAAACTTAGGGAAATCGACACTTGTATTAAAGCCTATACTACGAGACAGTAAGTCTATTCTTTGTTTCAACGTATCATTAAAACTTTCAATACCCCCTGTCAATGATAAGCTAAGCAAATTGGCACCACGTGCAAGGTTTTTGTTGCGAAGACTGAGCGTAAGGTTAGTACCAGCAAGGTATGTAGTACCGTTTGAAAGCTCCCAACTGGTGTTGTAGTCGTATTTGTCTGCAGGTGTCATGATGATGGCGCAGTTGAGCCAATAACCATTGTAGGCTGCATTTACGGTATCTTCCCTGAATGAAATGCGTACCGTCTGAAATACACCCAGCTCATTCAGCTTATTGATGGTTTCATCATATTCTTGTTGAGAATAGTATCTGCCCGGTAGTATTACCAAGTGGTTTTTAATTACTTTCTCGCGGATGTACTTGTTGTGATACTTAAACTGCACACCATCGAAATTGGATTGTATCATGGTGATGCTATCGCGGAAATCGCTATTATCCCTGAAGTCGGGGAACACGCGTACACGCCTGATACCATAGCGCCTGAATGCTTCGCGACGCTCGTCTTCCGAACGTAGTATGACACGTATATCAAGTGTTGGCTTTTTGTTGTTCTTCTGCAGGGCTATGAAGTTTACAGCACTTTCGAAAGGATTATCTGCATCTTTCAAAAACTGTTTGTTCATTGTATCCAGCTCGAAGCTGATGTTCTCTTGTGTGAATTTGTAGAAACCAAGATTGCGAAGTATACCGGTGATGCGGCTTTTCTCAGCCTCCAGCATATCGTAGTTAAAATCTGTTCCTTGCTTTAGCAGCGTATTATGTTGTTCTGCTTTTATGATTGCTAATGCAGCACTGTCGTCAACATCAAGATTTACTTTGTTGATGAGGTAGTTGGTGCCTGTTTCTACTTTATAAGTAACATATGCCTTCTTGCCTTTGTAAACGGTAGTGTCTGATACTTTGGCATAGAAATAACCTTTGTTGAAAAGATAGGTGCGTATGTTGGTTGCAGATTTCTTCTTCAGCGTACTGTCGTATATAACAGGAGGCTCAACAGATTTTGTTTTGAGTTGGTAGTTTTTAGGGTCTTTCTCGTATTTGTCGTAGCGAAGATTGTACCTGTACAGTTTGAATGGCATGTTGCCTATCATAGTATAGGTATTGGGCTTTTGTGCTACCAGCTTGCTCAGGTTTTCTTTCAGTTCACCTTTTTGCGTAACGGCTACAGTAGTTTTCAGCTTTATTTCATTACTACGTAGCAGGTATTTGCCTTTGGGTACATGCCTAGTAGCATCGCACCCAACCATGAAGACGGTGACAATACATACCCCTATCGCCAAAATGGTGTTTACAAATCTTCTGCAATTCATATATCAGGTTGGGACAATTAATTAGTTTTGTCGGGTATGTTATCCAAGGCACAAAATAAATATATTCGGTCATTATCGCAGCAAAAATATAGGGCAGAGCATGGGGTTTTTGTGGTAGAAGGCGATAAAATAGCCCGCGAATGGCTTGCTGAAAGCCACAGGATACAATATATAGTGGCTACAGAGCAGTGGCTGCAAGACAATGTTAAACTTACCGCTAAGCATAGAGATGCCATCATAGCATCGGTTTCTGAACAGGAATTACAGGCTCTTTCGCAATTGCAAAAGGCTAATGAGGTATTGTTGGTGGTGTATAGAGATAATGATAATGCGATATTACCTGCGGAAGAATGGTGTATTGCATTGGATACCCTGCAAGACCCGGGTAATATGGGTACCATCATACGCATTGCAGACTGGTTTGGTATCGGGCATGTGATAGCAACACCTGATAGCGTAGATTTTTACAACTCCAAAGTGATACAGGCTGCCATGGGTGGACACTTGCGTGTGCAGCTACACAGTGCCGATATATTACAGTTTATTGTACAGTCTGATATGCCTGTATATGCCGCTGCATTGGATGGTGACAATATTTATAACCTGAAAGATGTAAAGCCGGGCATATTGGTAATAGGTAATGAATCGAAAGGAATATCTGCTGCTGTAATGCAACAGGCTACAAGGAAAATTACCATACCGCGTATTGGTGGGGCAGAGTCGCTGAACGCTGCGGTGAGTGCAGGTATTATCTGTGCCTTGTTAATAAAGCCTTAAATTGATTTTCAATAGCTTATAATCCATAGTTTTGGCACAGCTGTTGGATTGGCAATAGTATCAATCTAATCAATCTATTTATGAAAAAAGTATTACTTACATTAATTCTCGTAGCAGTAACAGTTGCCAACCTGATGGCACAGCCAAGGCGCAGTATCGTAAAAGTAAGAATGAGCGATAATAGCCGTATTGCAGTATCTATTGATGACAGGTATTATGACAAGCAAGGTACATCTATTACTATAGGTGATTTGCCTTCCGGTAGACACTATATTAAAATATACAGGTATACGCCATATGCAACAGGCAGGGGTGGTAAAGCACGTGTTGTATACAGTGGTGGTATTCGCCTATCTGAAGGTACTATTACAGAAATGACGTATGATGTACGCCGCAATGATGTATATGCTACAACAGAGTTTATAGACGATAGCTACGATAACCGTAACGACCGTTGGGATGACCGCAGGGACGATAGGCGTGATGATAGGAGAGACGACCGCTGGACTGATCGTAGAGATGACAGGGACGACGTATATGACCGTGGTAATAATAATGGTGGCTATAACCGTGCATGGACACAACAAGACATGAGCGACCTGAAAAGACGTGTAGATGACCGCATTGGTGATAGCGATAAACAAAAACTGGTACAAAGCGTACTGAAAGACAGGCGCTATACTACAGAGCAAATGCGCAGTATGCTATCATGGTTCAGCTTTGAAAGTACTAAAGTAGATGTTGCTAAGTGGGGATATGATAATGTGAGCGACAGGCAAAACTACTGGAAGCTTGAAAGCGAGTTTACATTCACCAGTAGCAAGGACGAATTCAATAACTACATTAACGGACGGAGGTAACAACCTCCGTTTCTTTTTTGTATAAACCGTAAACCTTGTTGAAAACGTTGCCCGTTAGTACACCTGCAAACACACCAAGTAAACCACCACACAAAACATCCAACGGGAAGTGTACCCCTACATATACCTGTGCATAGGCAACACTTGCTGCCCATAGCAATGATGCAGGCCATATCCATTTGCCATGACGCTGCCAGGTAATAGAGCCAAATACTGCCAATGCAAAGTGATTGGCAGAGTGGGAAGATGGAAAACTATAGCCACTGCCACATGGTACCAGCAGATGCACATATTGTTGCAGATACGGGTTGTTGCAAGGACGCAAACGGTGTACATAAGGCTTGATGAGTGAAGCACTCAACTGGTCTGCAATGGCAAATGTGAGCAGGAAGAATACACACCACATTAATCCTTTTTTGCCAAAGTTGATAGTCATAAACAAGAGCAGGAAGAGATAGAGCGGTGCCCATGTCCACTGATTGCGCAGGTAGGGTACAATGGCATCTAGCACATCGTTCTGCCACACGGTATTGAGGTAGTACCATGCTGCATAATCCCATGTTATCAGTGTCTCTATCAGTTTTTGCAAAGCCTGTTTATTTCTTGAATACCATTATTAAACGTGGCGACTCTGAAGCATTAAATTCCTGAAGGTTATAATCTCCGAAAGTAGCTGTTAAAGATAAGCCTGCTGTTTCAAACATCTTCACAAAGTCTGCCAGTTCAAATGCTGCAACACTCTCTGTATAGTGGCGGGGTTTATTATCTCCATCCGGAAAGCGGATGTCTTTTATAAAATGCTTGCGTTCCAACCTACGGTTGATGTTGAAGGTATAGCTGCCACGTACAATGGTATCTTCCGGTACCAGTGTATTGGCAATCTTAATGGCATTCATATAATCTATCACCAACGTACCGCCTTTCTTTAATGCACGTGCAAACGATTTGGCTGCAAGCAGATGGTCTCTGTCATGAGCAAAGTAGCCGAAGCTGGTGAAGAAATTGAAAGCGTAGTCGAAGTAGTTGATAAATGCAGGCATGCGCATATCGTGTACAAAGAAGTGCAGGTTATCTGCCTCAAATTCCTTAGCTATTTCAATACTGTGCAGCGAAAGGTCGAAACCACTAACCTCGAAACCATGCCCTGCCAACTGGCGGGAATAACGGCCATCGCCACAGGCTATATCCAGCATTTTACTGCCCTTTGCAGGTTGCAGATAGGTCAGCAGTTTTTCAATAAAAGCCTGAGCCTCGGGTTCGTCCCGATGCTTGTATAGTATTTTATAGTAAGGTGAGCCAAACCAGGTTTCGAACCAGTCTTTCTTTTCCATAGATATGTGCGCAAATGCAAAGGTAATACCTAAACCCAATGATGCACTTGTATGGTGATATTTGTTATGGGAACGGATATTCAGCCATTTGGCAATTAATGCTACCTTTGCACCCTGTTTACAAAAGATATGAAAAGTACGTTACGTCATTTATTAGTTAAAAACCGCCTGTTGCTGGCTGTATTGCTCATAGGTCTGGGTATATGGTTGGGTGTTTCCGTAACATGGTGGATAGGTTGGATTCCTTTCCTGATAGCTATACTGGTGGTTACAGCTCACTTTTTGATAGGGCCAATGACACTGATACAGAAATATGTAGAGGATGGTGATATGGAAGGTGCACAGAAATTGCTGGAAAATGTAAAATATCCTAACCTGTTGTACAAGCCTGTACGTTCTTCTTATTACATGCTGCGTGCCAACTTCAGCACCATGGGCGATGACCTTGATAAAGCAGAAGCAGACCTGAAAAAAGGACTTGCAGCGGGTATGCCTGAGAAAGAATATGAAGGCACAGCCTACCTGCAACTGGGTAGTATTGCTTACAAAAAAGGCAATAAGAAAGAAGCAATGGAAAACATGCGCAAAGCTATAAAAGTAGGTTTGCCAGATGAGGACAGCAAAGCAACAGCCTACCTGCAACTGAGCAGTCTGTTGTTAGAGCGTCGCGACTTTAAGAGTGCTAAGATGTACTTTGCAAAAGCGAAAGCATGCAAGGCTACTAACGAGCAGATTGTAAGCCAGGTAAAAGAAATGGCTAAATACATGGCTCGCATACCGGGATAATGATTGCTAAAACATATAAATACTAAAAAGCCACCCTTGCAGGTGGCTTTATTCTTTATTTATGTTTCTTCTCTATCTCGCAATGATGGCTTAGTTTTTTCAGATTGTCCAGTATGTCTTTGTAGAGGTCTTTGTTGTCATCCGCGCTTATTATCAATGTACCGTTTGTAAGTTTTGCACCAAGTATATCGCTCTCTTTGATGCCGTCTGTAATGGCAGCAAGATTGATGCTTGTAATGGCCGTGAATATGGTGCTGTCTGTTACGGTAATATTCTCCTGTTCTGTTTTCAGTTCCAGTGCTTCGTCAACCGTTATCTTTACAGGTATTGTCAAAGCATCTTTAGTAATAGTACCTTGCAGTTGCAATGCAGGATTGCTGCCGTTCTTTTCCAGTTCTATCTTCAGTTCTATTTCGCTATACGTACCGTTTGGTATGGTATAGTTGCCAAAGCCTGCTGCCAGCAGTGCCATCAAATCTACCTGCGTGTTGATGGTAGTTTTGTATTCAGTTTCCAAACCATCTTTCTTCGATTCAAATTTTACCAGTACAGGATTGGCAGTACCGCCAGTCCAGTTGATGCTCATGCCTGCGGTAGATTTCTGTGCTACACTTGCGCTGCGGTTTACCGTAATAAGCTGATAGCCCATTTGCGACTCTTTGGAAGCCGTATTGCCACCGCCATTGTTGTTGTTGCCATTGTTAGTACCGTTGGTATTGTTGGTAGTATTGCCCGTTGTAGTGGTTGTAGTACCTGCGGGAACCACATCATTGCTTTTGCTGCAAGAAGCCAGTGTTGCAGTAATAATTGCCGAAGTGAGGAGAACTTTTTTCATAACAAAACTATTTAAAAAGTGAATTGCTGATGTAAAAGTGTAACTCCTTATTAATAATAAGAAACGATATATGCCCTACACGACATACGGGCATTTGAAAACGGAAATTGTAAAGATGAAACGGATATAAGGCTACCGAAACGGATGATATTCAATGAGTAGTGTGTGGCGTTACTAATTGTTTGTATTCAGGCTATATTGTTGTTGGGTGCATGGTACTATTATTTTGGTTTTCAGGTTGTCGGGTATTTGTACATAACAGGTGTCATGATTGTTATTTATGAATACTAATTGATTGTTTGTAATAGATAATGGAAGTTTGTATTCGCTATAGATGTTGTACGTGCCTACATATCTGTTTTTCGTGGTGAATAGTTTTATCAGGTTTTTCTTGCGGCCTCTGTTGTCTTTTTGGTTTGTCAGTACTTTATAAGTGTCTGTTGAATTTTGGATAGTGCCCAGATATCTGTATTCACATCTTGCTATGTTAGCATCATTGTATTCGGTATAGGTAGTGTCGGTGTTGTTAGCTTCCAGTGCTATTCGTTCGTTCTGGTCGTTATTAAAAGTTGATGTACAAGACCTCATACCCCACAAAAAGAATAGCAGGATGCCACCCGCCACACCTATCAGTGCTTTGCCTTCAAGAGATGTTTTTGCCCTGTCTACGAATATGTCCAGTGTTTGGTTTTTTTCTTCAGCCATAGGTAAAAGGTAAGTTACGAAGCAAAGCTTGAATTATTGCGTGCCCAAGCTGGTCAAATACTTAATAAGTTGGGCAAATGGGCAAAATGGGCATTGGGAATATTCACGCTGATTCACGACGTTCACGGTATTCACGTCTTGAAATCGTGAATAAAATGAATAGCGTGAATGGAATGAATGGAGATTGTAGCGTGTAAGTGTTCGAGGGTGTTCGCAGTGTTCGAAGGGGTAAACAAAACGAACAGCGCGAACAGTTATTTAATATCAGTTGTATCAATAGAATGATAACCTATTTCTTACTATCCCATTTGAAAAACTGATTCATAACAAAGGGTAATAGTATAAAACCAATACTGATAATTATTGATGTTATTACATTCTTCTGTGCATTATTAAATGTTTCAGATTTTGATAATAATACAATTTGGTCAGTATCAATTCCTAATATTCTAGGTTCGTATGTACTACTATCCTTAATACATATCCATACTGTAACAGAATCAGCATTATTTAATCTTTTTTGATAATAAGAATAGTCTGCATCATAATCGTATATGTCAATAGTTTTATTTAGTATGAATTTTTTGTTGTACTCTTTCAAGTAGAATATTAGTTCTAATGCTTGTCTTTCTTTATTACTTTGATATTTACCACCTCCTGTTTCTACAATGTTTAAATAATAATTAGCACTGCTGATAGTGCCTTTTAGAGGAACTATTTCTTTATTTGATATCCAGATAATACCTGTAAGGTCTTTGTATGCTATATATAACATTGTTGAGACCGCAGTAATAATTATATATGCTAAAAGATATAGCTTATGATTTTTATTTACTGTGTGTAGTGTCTTCTTTAGCATACTTATGATGCTAATATACACAAGATGTGAAAAGCAACTAATTCTCTGTTCGTACTGTTCGTTCTGTTTACACCCTCGAACACCTCGAACACCTCGAACACGTTCACGATATTCACGCCATTCACGATTTCAAAACGTGAATACCGTGAATGAGCGTGAATGAAACAGTGCTCTGCCCATTTGCCCAAGTTATCAGGATAGTGGGCATTTGGGCAGGTTGGGCAAAAGTGTGCATACTTGGGCACAGCATCAAACAAGAAAGCCATCCCGAAGGATGGCTTTTTATATGGTGGTTACTTACTGTTGTTTGTTTTCGCCCAGCTTGCGGAATTTTTCGCGGTTCTCTTCCTCGCGTTTTTCTTCTGCCATCTGCTCTTTGTCGTATGCACGGATGATGTGCTTTACAAGGCGGTGACGCACTACGTCTGCCTCGTCCAGTTCTATATGTGCTATGCCCTCTATGCCTTGCAATATGCGCTTCGCCTTCATCAAGCCGCTCTTTTGGTTTTTCGGAAGGTCCACCTGCGAAAGGTCGCCAGTGATGATTGCCTTTGCACTAGGCCCTATACGCGTCAGGAACATCTTTAGCTGCAGGTCTGTCGTATTCTGCGCCTCATCCAGAATGATGAAAGAATTATCCAACGTACGGCCACGCATGTATGCCAGTGGTGCTATCTCTATTATACGGTTGGCCATATAGTAGTTCAGCTTATCGGCAGGTATCATATCGTCCAGCGCATCGTATAGCGGGCGCAGATACGGGTCTATCTTCTCCTTCAAATCACCGGGCAAGAAGCCGAGGTTTTCACCCGCCTCAACCGCAGGGCGTGTCAGGATGATTTTACGAACAGCTTTGTTCTTCAACGCACGTACAGCCAGTGCTACTGCCGTGTAGGTTTTACCCGTACCCGCAGGGCCCATCGCAAATATGATGTCGTTCTTCTCGCTCACCTGTGCCATCAGCTTTTGGTTGGCAGTCTTGGCACGTATCACTTTGCCATTAGGGCCAAAAACAAGTATATCGTTATTGGCTTCGTTTTCTACACTCAATGCAGGGCCTTCGCCGTTTTCGTCATCGCCCAGTATCTCTGCAAAATAGTTTTCAGAAAGATGCCCGTTTCTCTCCAGGTACTTTACCAGTTGCCCGATACGTGCTTGTGCGTTCGATACTTCGGATGCCTGCCCCGAGAGCTTTATCTGCGAACCACGAGAAAGAATCTTCAGCAGTGGAAACTTACGTTTTAGAATATCGAATTTGCTATTGTTAACGCCGAAAAATTCAATGGGGTTAACTGTGTCCAGATTAATAATCGCTTCAGTCAATGTGTTGTGGGTTTAAATCTATTAACGCCTGTAAGTTTACGCAAACCGCAGTGAAGCGGCTGTTAAGTAATTGTCAAATCCCGGTACTGCTTGTTTTCCGAATGCCGCTGAGCGTTCTGCCATATATTACATCGCCGAAGGTTCAGCAACGCGCCGTCTCTAAGACCGCGTTACGAGCATTTTTAATATTGGCTGCCATACGTGCCTGCCGGTAGGCCGCAGGTAGCAGCACACTGTTGTATAACGTACACGAAGCATTGTCATTATCAGTAGTGCCTGTTGTGAAAATATATATTACTAACGGATAAAACAGATTTTCGGTGTCATGTGTTTATCAACCTTTGTGCATATCTTTTTTATTGACATTCCTGTGTTTTAGGTATCATATAAATACCTTGCCACTAAGCGTTAACTTTACGACGTTCAACAAAGTATATGTATTCACTGAAAGATAAAGTAGTAGCCATTACAGGTGCCTCGTCGGGCATAGGTAAGGCATTGGCTACAGATGCACTGAGCCGTGGTGCAAAAATTGCCGTTTGTGCCAGAAACGAAGCCAAGCTGAAAGAGGCTATAGGCATAGATAGTCCGAATGTGTTGTATGTAGCGGCAGATGTAAGTAAAGAGGCTGACTGTCTGCGATTTATAGAGGCTACTTTACAAAAATGGGGCAGGGTAGATGTGCTGGTGAATAATGCGGGCATCAGTATGCGTGCATTGTTTGAGCATGCCGACCTGCAGGTGATACGCGAGCTGATGGACATCAACTTCTGGGGTACGGTGTATTGCAGCAAGTTTGCAGTAAAGTCTATCAGGGAAAATAAGGGTGCAATTGTAGGGGTTTCATCCATAGCAGGCTTCCGTGGTTTGCCTGCCCGTACGGGGTATTCGGCATCCAAGTTTGCCATGCAGGGCTTTCTGGAGGCACTAAGAACAGAGTTATTGCATACAGGTGCGCATGTTATGTGGGTGTCTCCGGGCTTTACGGCCAGCAACATACGCAATGTAGCACGTAGTGCTGATGGCAGTGCACAGGGAGAAACACCGCTGGATGAGGGCAAGCTGATGTCTGCGGAGCAATGCGCAGCTATTATACTGGATGGGGTAGAGAAGCGCAAACGTACCATTGTGATGACAGGGCAGGGTAAACTGACGGTATGGTTGAACAAACTATTGCCGGGGTTGGCAGATAAGCTTGTTTTTAATCATTTTTTAACCGAACCTAACTCGCCATTAAAAGGTTATTAACTGTCTGTATAAGTAACGAATGTTACACGTTTTGTGTAGGTATTTGTCTTAAATTTATAGAACAATTAATATTGATTATTATCTATACGATATGAAAAAAGTCCTGAATCTAACCCTTGCCCTTTGTAGTATATGCATACAAGATGTAGCCTATGCACAAAAGAAACTTACACAGGAATACTTACCATATGCAAATCCTCCTGTGGTAGAGGCTTATAATCGTACATTACCATTTGCATGGGCAGGTGGCCTTAATAATCCTCATCCTAACCTTGTAGACTTAAACGGAGACGGGGTAAATGATTTGGCAATCTTTGACTACAGCAGATATGGTACAGTACGTACGTTTCTGAACGAAAGTGCTGTACCCGGTAATCCTAAATATGTTTATCATCCGGAATACCAATCGAATTTCCCTGACATGTTTGAGTATATGAAGCTTGCAGATTATAACAGGGATGGTATTTTAGATTTGTTTCATAGAGGTGCAGGTGGTGTAGGTGTTTACAAAGGGTATTATAAGGGCAGTGGTGCACAAAAAACACTGGCATTTACTTTTTACAGAGAGTTGAGGTATGCTACTAAAAACAACGGTACAGTAAATTGTTATGTAGGTCCGGGCGATTTGCCTTCTATTATAGACATTGATAAAGATGGCGACCTTGATGTAATATCTTATGATGTGAATGGTGCGCTGATTGGGTATTACAGAAACTGCCAAAAAGAAGACGGGCTACCAGCAGATAGTATGCGTATGTGTTTTATGGATGAATGCTGGGGTAAAAGCCAACAATACTATGAGCGAAAGCTAATACTTGGCATCAATTGTTCTCAGACAGGTACTACCTGTAGTAAAGACAACGGGCAGGCTAAAACAACTCACTCAGGAAATACAATTTGCCTTTTAGACTACGATGGTGATGGCGACTATGACATGCTTAACGGTAATATATCATTCGCAGATATTCAGTTTTTAAGGAATGGTAAAGCAAACTATAGTAGTGGCAAAGACTCATTTGTGTCTCAGGATACCATATGGAGTAGTAATGGTAAGGCCTTGAATATTGCTAATATGCCTGCTGCGTTTTGGTTGGATATAGACAACGATGGGAATAACGATTTGCTATTTAGTGCCAATATGCGCAATACAGAAAATCATAAATGTTTGGTTTATTACAGAAATCAGGGAACAAACGCAAGCCCTAATTACAATTATGTAACAGACTCTTTGTTTGTAGGGGATATGATAGATATGGGGCAGGCATCCTATCCTGTAGTATATGATTATAATAAGGATGGTAAACCGGACATATTTATATCTTCTGATGGGTTTTATCAGCCATCTGCCGGAAAACTAAGGGCAAGAATACACTACTATGAGAATACATCTACAGGTAGTACTACATCGTTCAAATTGATGAATGATGATTTTATGAACTATTGGGCAAACAATGCAACCGGCGTTAAGCTAGCATTTGGCGATTTGGATAATGATGGCATCGATGATATGTTGATGGGTAAAAATGATGGAGGTATTACGTACTTCAAGAATAATGCAGCATCAAACAATGTAACACCATCATATGGTTTCCCGGTGCAATTGAATGACCAGTTTGGTACAATGGATGTTGGCGACTATGCTACCCCTACGATTTTTGATGTAGATGCCGATGGTAAAAATGATATAGTTTCGGGTAGCCAGCTTGGCAAACTGTTTTACTTCAGAAACGGGGGAGGAACACCTGTGCCAACTTTTGTACGCGTAACGGATACTTTGGGTGGTGTTTTTATAGAGGAAGAAGAAGGTAACGTTAAAACCAGTTATACAACTCCGTTCATTGGTAAAATTGACAATACAGGGAAAACACAATTATTAATCGGCGCATTTGGCGGTATTCTATACAGGTACGATGGTATTGGCGGTGGTAATACTAAAGGTTATAAACTGTTAGATTCTATGTATTGTTATATTAACGTAAGAGATAGATCTACACCATTTGTAGCAGATATAGATAATGATGGCAGAATGGAAATGTTGGTAGGTTGCAATACCGGTGGTGTCATGCTTTACAAGCAATATTTTAATGTAGGGGTAAATGATATAACGTCTAAAGTCGGTAATGTTGTTGTATATCCAAACCCTGCAAACAATATCGTAACCATTGCTTGGGATAAAGGTTTTGCAGCACAGGGCCTGAAGGTAACGCTTGTGTCTGTAACAGGTCAGGTAGTAGCGCAGAAAGATGTTATTGCAGATGCTGAAAATACTGATATAGATGTTACCGCATTAGCACAAGGAGTATATTATTGTATAGTAAGGAATAGTAATGGTGCGCAATCTGTAACACCTGTAAGCGTAGTTAAATAATCAACTACGAACTTGTTGAATAAAATATAAGAGCTCACATTTTGTGAGCTCTTATATTAATATCTGGTTTCTAATATGCTTCTGATAATAAGCATAGATACTTCTCTTTGGTAACTTGGGTCTCTGGCCATTTTTACATCTTGAAGATTGGTGGCATAACCATAATATATCATTACAGAAGGTATGGAGTTGCGTTTAAGAATAATAGCATCGCTATCCTCAGATTTATATTTATTCCCGTTCAGCCGTTGTAGTCCCAATCCTATGCGTTCAGCCAGTTTTTGGCCCACACCTGAATTAACAGCCTTCAGGCTATAATACAGCTTGTTTCCTCTAGTGTTGGTGTTTTTATCCTTATCCATATGCAGCGATATATAGTAGGCCTTTAGTCCGTTTTCAGGCTTGTAACCGCTACGTTGTTCATGAGTAAGAGTCTGGTCTTTTTTTGTGCGAGTCATTACAACTTCCATATTATTCTCCAGTGCTAATTTCTGTAATGTCTCTGCCATCAACAAAGTCATATCACTTTCTTTGTCTCCCGCCTTACTTTTAGCTCCCGGGTCTTTACCTCCGTGCCCTGCGTCAATTATCAGTTTTATTTTCTGTCCGTATACATCGGCAGATAGAAATAAAGTGCTGATGCACAATGCAGTGGTAATTAATTTTTTCATATTAGCAGTAATATTTTCAGTATAAAAATACAGGTTCTTATTTGAAACGAAAGAAGCTGCCCATTACAGACAGCTTCAAATATACTTTCAGTTGGAATATCTATTGCTTTATATTGTTTACTATCAGCATAGCCATTTCCTGTTGTATTCCTTTGTCTTTCAGCTTACGCAAGTCTTGCTCATTACTCACATAGCCAGGCTCTATAAGTATGGCAGGTATCTCACTGTTTTTTATGACCATAGCTTTGCAGTTTTCATTTACAACAGTACCTATATCATTCAGCCTGTTAAAGCTGGATTGTAATTTTTCTGCTACAAGCTTTGTTGTCGCAGCATCTTTAGCTTTGCCGTTGTATTGAATAACAGCACCTCTTGTTGCTTTAGAGCTTTCTGTATTCATATGAAATGATATATACAGAGATTTTACACCAGTCTCAGGTTTGAAGCTGTTACGGTCACTCAGTGATTTATATTCGTCTGTAGTGCGCACCATAACTACTTCTATATCGTTTTTAGTAGCTTCATCATTCAATGCGTTTGCAAACTGCAGGCACAGGTCGCTCTCTTTATCTCCATTAGCAGATTTTGCACCTGCATCCGCACCTCCATGTGCTGCGTCAATTATCAATTTTATTTTTTCTGCATTTGCATTTACAGATAGGGCCAAGATAGCCGCGAATATGAGTGTTGTTTTCTTCATAAAAGGCTGATTGTATTGTAATATAACGAAAATTAATGGGACTTTGTTAGCGTTTCTTCTTGCCAAATTCTATGGTAGTACTACTGCCTTGTATCTTACCACCGTTATCATAATTGATGGTATTTGTTGCTTTTGTACCGCCACCTATATTGTATTGCTGTGATTGTTGATTGAGCCTTCCTCCTTCGCCATATTGTTTTGCAGATGGATTGGTAACAATGCCATTAGCTTTCAGTGATGCGTTATTGATGCTATCACTTTGTGTTTGCACAGGTTGTTGAGACTCTTTCAGTAATTGCGCATTACTTTTTTTGGGTGCAACTGCAGGCTTACTCGGGTCACGACTGAGATCAACCTGAGCAGTAGCGTACTTACCCGTAAATATCAAAAAGAGTAGTATTGCTTTTTTCATACAATCGATATTATCCTTAAAGTTAAGACAGTAATTGTTTAGAAAATTTTAAGATTTGAATATTTGTTTTCTCAGTTCAATTACATTTACTTTGTATTTCAAAGTGCTTTATTTATGCAACAGGATAAAGTTGAGTCTTTAAAAACCCTGAAAGACATACATGGTATAATGGAGCGTTCCAGTCGCTTTCTGTCCCTTAGTGGGTGGAGTGGTGTATGGGCAGGATGTACAGCTTTGGTTGGGGCAGCTATAGCAAGAAGTTGGCTTACAGCGGTTCCGGGATATTATCACCGTATATATCATGACAGCGAACCGTATGAACAGATGGAGGCAGACTATCAATCTACATTGGTAAAGTTTGTATTGCTGGCACTTGGAGTATTGGCTGTTGCATTGGCTGGTGGATATTACTTTACACATCAGAAAGCAAAGAAGGATGGGGTAAGCATCTGGAATAGCAGTTCAAAAAGAATGTTTGCAGAGCTGGCCATACCACTTGCTACCGGTGGCGTGTTTGCATTTGCTTTCTTATGGAACGGGCTTGAATTGTATATTGCACCTATATGCCTTGCATTTTATGGATTATCGTTGATTAACGGTAGTAAGTATACACATTCAGATATAAAGTATCTGGGTATTGCAGAGGTGTTGCTGGGATGCATCTGTTTATTTGTAAGGGGTTATGGATTACTTTTATGGACAATAGGTTTTGGGGTGTTGCACATACTGTATGGCATCATCATGTGGAAGAAATATGACAGTTAGTAAATACTACAAGTGTGATTGAGCAACTAAACAAATTATTCGACAGCCGCATACGCATTGGCATCATGAGTGCGTTGATGGTGAACGAGACCGTTAACTTCAACGAGCTGAAAAGCCTATTGGATGTTACGGATGGCAACCTTGCCACGCACCTGAAAACACTGGAGGAGAACAACTATATAAAAGTACATAAAGGCTTTATTGGCAAGAAGACAAATACAACTTACACCATTACTAAAGTGGGAGAAACTGCATTCAAAAATCATTTGAAGGCGCTTGAAAAAATCATCAACGATCTGGGTTGATGTTTTTTTACTTTATACGCTTTGAAATTAAAAGTACTTTTTAAAAATAAACATAAAATGGAAACAATTATTGAGAAAACTCCCGGTTTTTATGACAGAAACAAGACCCTTATCAAGGGCTTTTTGATAGGCTTTCTGATTTTACTGATGCTGATACCGGCAGCATTGGTATCGAATCTTGTAGATGAAAGACAGGGGCGGCAACAACAGGTAGTAGATGAGGTGAGTAGCAAATGGGCGAATGAACAGACTATAACTGGGCCGATATTGGTAGTACCATACAAAAGGTATGTAGTGCAAGACGGAAAGACTGTATTGCAAACATCCAGCTTTTATCTGATGCCCGAAACATTAAGCATCAATGGAAAAGCTATACCTGAAGAAAGGCACAGAAGCTTGTATACAGTTATGCTTTACAAATCTGATTTACTGTTGAATGGCGGCTTTAATTATGCAGATGTACAGAAACTGAATATTGCCCCTGAAAATATAATGTGGAATGAAGCCAGAGTGATGGTAGGTATTGGTGATGCTCGCGGACTTGAAGAAGAAGTATCGCTGCTATGGGACGGAGCAGCAAAGCCTATGGAAGCTGGGATTGTAAACACAAGCATGTTTAAGACAGGGTTAAATGCTGCGGTAAATCTGAATCCGCAGATGAATAATTCGTTCAACATTCACATGAAGCTAAAAGGCTCATCCCGATTGTTTTTTACCCCTGTTGGTAAAACTACAGAGGTTGCACTGCAATCGTCATGGCAGTCGCCTGCATTTGATGGCCAATATCTGCCCGATAAGCAGGCAAGCATATCAGGAAAAGGCTTTAATGCACATTGGAAGGTATTACAGGTATCGAGGAGTTACCCGCAATGCTGGGTGGAGGATAGAGACTATGAGATAGAGAAGTCTTCATTTGGTGTTAAGCTGATACAACCCGCAGATGGCTACGCAAAGACACAACGTAGTGTTAAGTATGCCATACTGTTTATTGCGCTTACGTTTACCGTGTTCTTTTTTATTGAAATATTACAAAGAAAGCAAGTGCATCCATTGCAATACTTGCTGGTAGGTTTTGCGCTTTGTATTTTCTATACGTTACTGCTTTCCATATCAGAATATGCAGGGTTCAACAATGCATATATTATAGCAACTGTTGCTACTGTTGGATTGATAGGCTCCTATGTATGGGGCATATTTAAAAACATGAAGACAGCAGCTGGCTTTACATTCGCACTCACAGCATTGTATTCCTACATTTTCATACTGATACAGCTGGAAGACTATGCGTTGATATTCGGCAGCATTGGCTTGTTTGTTATCCTGGCTGTTATCATGTACTACTCGCGTAAGATAGACTGGTACAGTAATTCTAAACCTCAAACAGTTCATCATGCATAAAATGGAATGGAAGTCCACATCCAGAGCAGCAAGTATTATGCACGCAATTGATGGTATCATCAGGCTGTTGTATGAACCCAATGCGAGAATCCATTTATTAGTAACACTGGTTGTTTTGGCAGCCGGATTGTATCTGGGTATAGATGGAGCTTCATGGATACTCATCATTATAGCAACAGGTATTGTATGGATAGCAGAGGCATTTAATACTGCCTTAGAGAAAGTGTGCGACTATGCCAGTGGCGAGGAGTGGCACCTATTAATAAAACATGCAAAAGATATATCCGCAGCAGCCGTACTTATGGCTGCTGTGGTAAGTATCTGTATCGGAGTTTTTGTTTTCTTACCTTATTTAAAAGCCCTATAGTAGAATATGTCGTTTATTAGAAGCTACAGATGGCTGATACCATCTATCCTGTTTTGTTCCACACTATTGGTAGTGAGAATGATATATACGCAGTCATTCACCTTTATCTTCCTTATCTGGAACCTTTTTTTGGCAGTTTTGCCATTATACTTTGCTTATAGGGTAGAGGGGGAAGGCCGCAAACGTAAAGTGTGGCTATATACAGCACTATGGTTGTTGTTCTTTCCTAATGCTATGTATATCACTACAGATCTGTTTCACTTGCATGAAAGGGTAGAGTGCCCGCTGTGGTTTGATTTACTGCTCTTGCTATCATTTGCCATTAACGGATTAATGTTCGGCTTTATGTCCCTGTCTAAAATAGAGAAGCTTATGAATGGCTATATGAAAAAGCATTACATACTGCCCGTGGTATTTATATTTTTATGCCTCAGTGGCTATGGTATATACCTGGGGCGGTATCTGCGGTGGAATAGTTGGGATGTTGTAGCAGCTCCGTTCAGCCTAATGGCAGATGTAAGCAATCATGTTATACATCCTTTCAGAAACAGGGAAGTATGGTTACTCAGTCTTTTGTTTGGTAGTTGGATGTTTGTATTGTATAGATATATCAAACGACTTTCAGATAGGTAGGAAATAACTAAAGCCGCTCAACAGAGCGGCTTTGAAATATGGTTATAAGTACTAAGGCTATAAGACTTAGTCTATAGAGGCTGCTTATTTAGCAAGGAAATCTTTTACTTTATCCTTGTGCATCATTTGTTCTTTAAAAGTATACGCACCTGTTTTAGGGCTGCGTACAGCTTTAATAACTTTTGTATAGTTTTTAGCTTCCGCTGCCAGTTTCGGGTCTTTCTTTATCGCGGTTTTAGCTGCTTTTGCCATGACTTAATAATATTTAAATAAGATTATTTAATTTCTTTGTGAACAGTCACTTTCTTCAATATATCGTTGTATTTCTTCAACTCTATACGCTCTGGAGTGTTCTTTTTGTTTTTAGAGGTAATATAACGGCTTGTGCCGGGCATACCGCTATTTTTATGCTCTGTGCATTCTAATATTACCTGAACGCGGTTTCCTTTTTTAGCCATTGCTTATGCGTTTATTACTTTACTTACTTTACAATTAGATTTTCTGACCTTGTGCGCGCAGCTCTTTAACAACAGTCAACAGACCGTTTTTGTTAATAGTGCGGATAGCATCTGTAGTCAATTTTAATGTAACCCAACGGTCTTCTTCAGCAAGGAAGAAACGCTTAGTCTGCAAGTTAGGCAGGAAGCGGCGCTTCGCCTTCTTGTTAGAAAAAGATATCTTGTGACCTGTTACGGGTTTTCTGCCTGTTACCTGACAAACGCGTGCCATTCTTTTTAAATTTAGGACTGCAAAGGTAATAAAAATCAAAACTAAAAAGACAAAATCGAAAAAATAATTTCAAAAAAATCTTCTTTTGGGTCCTTACAGCCTGCTGTTATGCTAATTGTGGCAATAATAAGTCATCCAAACTATCTATTCCAGGTAGGTTTTCGCATATAAAACCTTCTCCATACTTAACTCCAATACGCTTGCCCAGCAACAGAGAGCGAGCTTCTATTGCATCCAGAAAGCCGCCCTGTGCAATATATGTCAGTGGTTCATCCGAATCAGGGTTGTGAAACTGGCTCTTGTAGGCTTTGATGGCTTCCATCTTAACCTCGTGCGTATCCGTCACATCTACTATAAATGTAGGCTCAATAAACCTGTCTTGTATCATATGATACACCCGTTTCGGGCGCCATGCACTCTGTACAGCACCATCCAGGGTAGTTTCTATCTTTCTGAGGCCAGCCAGAAAACACGCATCCGCAATCAGCTTGCCCGACTTCCCATGGTCGGGGTGGCGGTCTTCCAATGCATTTGCTATTACAATATCAGGCTGGTATTTACGAATGTACTTTATCAGCTCTAGTTGGTGTGCCTCGTCATTTACCAGAAAACAATCTCGCATGCCCAGATTTTCTCGTACAGCCAACCCCATTATTACAGCAGCATCTGCAGCTTCTTGCACTCTCAGTTCAGGTGTGCCGCGTGTGCCCAATTCGCCTTTTGTAAGGTCTATAACACCCACGGCCTGTCCCATTTTGGCATGTTTTGCAAGTGTAGCGCCTGCGCCCAGTTCCAAATCGTCGGGGTGTACTGCTATTGCTAAAATATGGAGTTTCAAATGCGTATTGTTTTTACGGATGCAAAGGTATCAATATGCCCGTAATTAAAGTTATTGCGACAATTTATGTGCCTATCAGGTTTTTCGCCTGCTTTGCTGTATCAGTGCATTCTGTCGTTGATACTTGTATTTGTAATAGTAATTGGCCTCCAGTTCTACTACAATATTCTCTATCTCCTTATCTCTGTCATAAGGATCATATTCCCTTTTCAGGCTGTTATTAAACAACAGCGCAACAGATTGCCATACAACTGCAGAAAAGCCGCCTTTCAGCTCTTTGATAATACCATAACAGTTTTTGCCTGTTTGTCTGTTGATGAGCTTCACAAGCAATTGCCCTTGAGAGATGGTCATATTCTCTAACTCTCCCTTAAAGCGTTTGTTTAGTTCTTTTTCTACAGATTTAAGGTATTCCTTACGTTTCTTCCTGTCATCCTCATATTTTGCAAGGTTCACATCCACATCTTTCAGCACTTCAGCAGCTATTATTGCGTAGGGGTAAACTTTATAAATATTGTACCTCAGCCTGTTGTAGGCTTCTCTTTGCTTAGCAAGATGCCTTGGTAATTTGCCCACTAAGTCAAAATCATCCAGAAAAACCATGGCAAATGTGTCCTTGTCCACTATTATACCACCCAGCAAAATGGTATCATTACCTCTTGGTTGTGCGTAGCTACGTTCTGCATTAGCCAACAGGGTTAGAAGTATCAATATGTAAATAACTACTTTGTGCATGGGTTATATGTAAATTTCCGCATTTCGCAGGTTATTTGCTACATCCAATCCTTAAATATTTGAAAAAATAAGAACCATAGGCTGCTTGTTGTCATTTTATCATCATGTTAGTGGTAACTTTGTAGCTCGTTTATCAGTCCATCAGATGAAAAGAATTGTTTTAGCTATTGGTTCATTATCAGTTTTATTTGCCGCTTGTCAGGAAAAACAGAAAACATTGACAACCAAAGAAATAAAAGCTAAAGCTGACTCAATAATTGCAACTAGGGCAGAATACCTTAACAAGCAGGCAGCTGAAGATTTAGATCGCAGGTCGGCAATAGAAGTGAAGGCAAAAGCAGATTCTATTGTAGAAGCCTACAAGGCAGCTCACCCTGAACAGAATACTACGCCTCCACAGCCCATTGAACCAACAGCACCTCCTGCACAATAATAATGAAGCAAGGTCACCCGATATTGTATTTTGATGGTGTTTGCAATCTTTGCAATGCAGCGGTACAGTGGGTGATAAAAAGTGATAAGCAGGAACAGTTCAGGTTTGCATCCCTGCAATCAGAGGCAGGGCAGTCAATGCTAATGTCTTATTTCTCTGAAAAATCAAAGATCCCCGACAGTGTATTGCTGGAAATAGATGGCATGCTATACGCAAAGTCTTCAGCGGCAATCAAGCTTTTACAGATGTTGGGCGGCGTTTATAAACTATCAGTTATTGCATGGGTGGTGCCCCGATTTATCAGAGATGCAGCGTATGATTTCATAGCCCGAAACAGATATAAATGGTACGGGAAAAGGGATAGTTGCATGGTGCCAACCGCAGAATTACAATCACGTTTTCTTAACTGATTTTTTAACCGAGTTTTATCATTAATACCCGCTACATTTGATGTTATGAAAACCTTGAAGATACTGTTGGCTTGTGTGCTGACATTCTTGTCATTATCCAATGCAGAAGCACAAGACGTTTACTATACACAGTACGAAAATTACGACTGGCGCAATGGCGACTATGCAGTAGCCGGTAAAATAAACGGATTGCAATACATATATCGCAGCAATAACAACGGCTACTATCTGGATGCATACGATGACAATATGCAGAAAGTAGCAACAGTATTGCTCGACTTTTTTTCCGGAAAAGTATATGATACACGTTTTATTATAACCGACAATCGTATGATTGTCTTCTATCAGTCTGTAGAGTCGGGTAAGATAACACAGTATGCGGCATTATTGGACGATAAGGGTATTCTGCAAAAGCGGCCAATAGTTATAGATGCATCTAAGCAACCTTTCTTCGGCAGTGCCAGAAACTATTTTAAAACAATAGTATCTGATGATAAGAAGAAGATTATGGTGTATGAAATAACCATAAAAGGTTCAACTATAAATATTGATGCGTCATGGCTGGATAATCAGCTGACCGTATTAAGCAAATGCCATACCTCATATACATTGGATAACGATGCAGAAGTAGGAGAGGGGCTATTACATAACGACGGTACTTTTTACTTGCCTGCATATACGCCTACAGGAGGGCGTAATTATGCAGATCAACTGATGTTGTTGGTGTTGCCACAGACAGAAAGAAAATTTACTGCCAAAGAACTGCCCTTGAGCCTGAAATATGCTGCAGGTACGTATATGAAGCTGGATGTGAATAATGACAAAATCTACATAGCCGGTTTTTATGCCGATAAAAAGAACAGTTTGTACGAAGGTGTATTATACTCTTATTACAACATAAAAACAGGTAGCTACGAACCACTGAAGCTGATGCCGTTCGGAGATAATATACCGGAAGAGGCAAAGAAAAAGAAAGCATACAGCGATTTTATGGTGCGCAACCTGATAGTGAAAAATGATGGTGGCTTTGTGCTGATAGCAGAAGACTATTTTGTCAGTACCAGAAACAGCTATTCTCCGGGTATGGGTTATTATTCATTCTATTATCCTACTATGGGTGCATCTGTGCGTGAATACAATTACAGAGATATCATGGTTATGTCTTATGATGGAGAAGGTAACAGACAATGGCGTTCATTTATACGCAAAGACCAATATTCTCAGGAAGACGGTGGCATGTTCTCTTCTTTTGCAATGGTAAATACAGGTGGGGCCTTGGGTTTCCTGTTCAATGACTTCAATTCTTCACGCTCTCGTGTACAGCTGGCTAGCGTAGAGGCAGATGGCAAAATACTGATGCAGGCACTTACTACCAATCAGGGCAATGATGACGCTGACTGGATGCCGAGACAAGCCAAACAAGTATCTGCAAGAGAAATAATTATCCCTTGTTTAAGGAAAAGGCAAATCTGCTTTGCCAAAGTTGTATTTTAGCCCAAAATAAGCTGAGTGCTATCATTAGTTCGCAATAACAGCCCATATACTGTTATTATATTATTGATTATTACATTACTCGTCAAGTTGCAGGCGTTGGGGCATCCGGTGGCTCCGTTTGTGCCTGAACACCATATATTTTTCCAAACCATTGTAGATATATTCAATGTAGTGCTCAGGGGCAATGCTTTTGCCTATACATTGTTGGCAGCAGTTATGATATTTGCACAGTCTTTGTATCTGAACAGCATATTTGTAAACCGCAGGCTGGCAGGAAAACCAACGTACACTACTGCTTTTCTTTATATTATTCTCACGTCTATATTGCCCGAATTCACCTATTTCAGCGAGATCTTGTTACTGAATTGGTGCATAATAGGCGGATTGGATTCATTATTAGGCTTTCATCAGACCAATAAGCCGCGCATGCATGTATTCAATACAGGATTCATTTTCAGTGTTGCAGCATTGCTACATTTTCAAACTGCGGGTTATTTTTTGCTGATATTTATAGCACTGTTACTATTAAGGACGTTTAATCCCGGAGAGTGGGCAGTTGCTATTATAGGTTATCTGACACCTATTTACCTATTTACAGGTACACTTTTTCTGTTTGATAAGCTGGATACGATTCAATATTTGCCACAAATTGGCTTGTCATTGCCGCGTCAAATAAAAGATCCGCTCTATGTATTTGGAACCATTACTGGTATTTTGGTACTGTTTGTAATGGGGATTTATGGATTGCAGGATTGGATACATAAAGGTGGCGTATATACCCGCCGTATGTGGACTACAATAGCGTTTGCTTTTTTTATATCAATACTTATAGCTATTGGTACAGATATATTAGAAAAAAGCATATGGCTGGTAGTGATGCCTGCAATAAGTATAATTGTTACCCCCGCATTGATGGTGGAAAAAACTAAATGGTTTAGTAATTTTGCGTTTTATTTTTCTCTGCTGCTGTTGGTGTTTTGCCAATTGGTCGTCAACTAACTAAAAATATTAACTACAGATAATGAAATTCGGAATTGTTGTTTTCCCGGGCTCTAACTGCGACAGGGATATGATGCATGCTTTGCAAGACGATTTGAAACAGGAAGTTGTTATGCTTTGGCATAAAGACAACGACCTGAGCGCCTTTAGTACAGAAGACTGTATCGTATTGCCGGGAGGGTTCTCTTATGGCGACTATCTGCGTTGCGGTGCGCTTGCTCGTTTCAGTCCGCTGATGGAAGAAATAATCAAGTTTGCCAACAAGGGTGGTAAAGTATTGGGTGTATGTAATGGTTTCCAAATTCTGTGTGAATCGGGTTTGTTGCCAGGCGGTCTGTTACTGAACGATCATCAGAAATTTACATGTAAAAACGTATATATCAAGTCTGAAGGCGATGCAACTTTTGTAGGTAAGAATGCAGGCACTAAAGCATTGAAAATACCTGTAGCACATGGCGAAGGTAGGTATGTTGCTGACGCAGCTACTATTGAAAAGCTGACAACCAACAATCAGATTGTTTTCCGCTATTGCAATGAAAATGCCGAAGTACATATAGATTCAAACCCTAATGGTACTACAAACAATATTGCAGGTATCTGTAACGAAGGTCGTAATGTGTTCGGTATGATGCCGCACCCTGAACGTGCTTGTAGCGAAGACTTACATAATATTGACGGTAGGGCTATTCTGGAGGCTTTTGCCAAAATGAATTAACATAAAGTTTCCTTAATGTAACAAATGTTACCAAACGAATTCTGCTAACTGAGTTTCTTTATTGGTAATGCACTATTTAACAAGATGACTAAATTGAGGTATATACTTCTTATTGTCCTCAGTCTGTTTACTGTGTCTCCTGTATTTGCTCAAATGATAGAAGACCCTACTACGTGGACATATGAAGTAAAGGGTAAGGGGAATCATCAATATGAATTGATATTTCATTTGACGATAAAGAAAGAGTGGCATATATGGTCTATGACACCAGGTGGCGACGGGTTTCTGATACCACCAACCTATAAGTTTGATAAGAATGTAAATGTGCAACTGGTTGGAAAAATAACAGAGGATGGAGTAAAAGTAACAACTGAGATGGAGGGTATTGATGGTAAGGTTACTTTTTTGTCAGGTAAGGTAGATTATGTGCAGGTGGTAAATGTAAAAGGGGCTTGTAAAATAACAGGCAAACATGAGTATCAGGTTTGTAATGATAATACTTGCTTGCCTCCTAAAACACTACCATTCAGTTTCGAAATAAAAGAATAGTATAAAAATTTAATAACCCATGACAAGGCTACTCCGCTTTATTACAGTATTCATATTACTGGCTAATACCACTATTAGCCATGCGCAGATACTAAAAGACCCAACTGTCTGGACAGTAACGGCTAAAAAGAAAAGCGGGCATCAATATGAATTAATCTTTCATCTTGAAGTAACTGATAAAGACTGGCATGTATATGCTTTTAATACAAGTACGCCACTTGATGAAAGCTTGTTGCCTCCAAGTTTTACACCTGCTAAATCAACAAGATATAGAGTAAGCGGTAAACCTTTTGAGCGCGGTAAGCGTATCGATGAAGAAGTAGATGGCATAGGAACACTGCATTATTATCAAAAGGCTGACTACATAGTACCAATTACAGTAGATACAAACGGCGAAGTAAAAGGCAAATTCAAATACCAGACATGTAATCACGAAACTTGTTTGTCGCCTAAGACAATACCATTCAGCGTTACCATAAATGACCCTGAATTACCAAATGCATCAATAACTACAGCTACTCCAGATAGTAGTTCAACAACAGAAGATACAGCAAAAGTTGCAGTTGCTCATGCTACACCTACTGAAACAAACACAACAGAAAAACCTGCTGAAACAGAAAAGCCAGCTGAAGAAAAATCTTTATTGTGGTTGTTTTTTGCTGCGTTAGGTGGTGGTTTACTTGCAGTACTTACACCGTGTGTATATTCAATGATACCTATTACGGTTAGCTTCTTTACAAAAAGAAGTAAGAGCCGTGCAGAGGGTATACGCAATGCTATTTATTACTCGTTGTCTATCATTATCATCTTCACGTTGCTTGGTGTCATTATATCGGCAACATTTGGTGCTAATGCATTAAACAATCTATCTACAAACTGGATAGCAAACCTTTTCTTCTTTGCCATCTTTGTGATATTCGGTATTTCATTCCTCGGTGCATTTGAAATTACACTGCCATCTTCATGGACAAATAAGACGGATTCTAAAGCTGGCATGAGCAGCTTTGGTGGTATCTTCTTCATGGCATTGACCCTTGTAATTGTATCCTTTTCTTGTACAGGTCCTATTGTTGGCCCATTGTTGGTACTTACCAGTAAAGGTGGTTTGGTAGGACCTGCAATCGGTATGTTTGGCTTCTCTGTAGGTCTTGCATTACCATTCGCATTATTTGCCATCTTTCCGGGTATGCTCAATAAAATGGCTACAGGTGGTGGTTGGATGAATCAGGTGAAAGTGACGCTTGGTTTCATAGAGCTGATGCTGGCAATGAAGTTCTTATCTAACGCTGATCTTGCACAAGGATGGCGCTTGTTGGATAGGGAAATATTCATTGCTATCTGGATAGTACTTTCAATTATGTTAGGCGTTTATCTGTTAGGTAAGCTGAAGCTTTCTCACGATGATGCACCTCCTAAAAATCTGTATGGACAGGAGTATGTAGGACTTATAAGACTGTTCCTTGCAATGACAATGTTCTCATTTGCAGTATATCTGGTGCCGGGTATGTGGGGGGCTCCATTGAATGGTATGAGTCAGTTTATACCGCCGGTAGGTACACAAGATTTTGTACTGAGCGCAGGCGGTGGCTCTGGTAGCAATCATGGTGGAGGCGAAAGTGCTGCAAATAGCGAAGTAGCACCTAAAAAGTATATAGAGGAAATGCGTATTTACGAACCGCCGGTAGTTAAAAATCTCGGACTGGTTACGTATTTCGAATATGAAGAAGCAATAGAGGCTGCTAAGAAACTGAAGAAGCCTATCATGCTAGATTTTACAGGTATCAATTGTGTAAACTGTCGTAAAATGGAAGCACAGGTATGGAGCAAGCCGGAAGTTGCAAAACTATTGAAAGAAGACTTTATTGTTGCCTCGCTGTATTGTGATTATGATAAAACTGAGCTTCCTAAAGACCAACAATATTACTCAAAAGTATTGGGTTCAGATGTAGTAACAGTCGGTGATAGGAATGAAGATTTACAGGCATCACAGTTTGGTGCAAACTCTCAGCCGTTCTATTTTTATATAGACGAGAATGGTAACAAGCTTGCTGAAGAAGGTTACGGTTATGATCCTAATGTTCAAAAGTTTGTTAAGCATCTTGAGAAAGTAAAAGAGAATTACAAAAACAAAACTAAATAGTGAAATGAAGGGATGCTGACACATCCCTTTGTCTTTTAAGCTTTTAGGATAAAAACCTAACGCGTATGATAAAACAAATTTCCGTTTCGGTATTACCGCACGAAGCAGCAGAAGGTAGCATCAATCGCTATATAATGGAGGAAGCCGGTGTTGACAAGCAGTCGATAACAGGTTATCACATCATCAAAAAGTCCATTGACGCCAGAGGGAAGCAGCCACGTGTTATTCTGCAATTGCAGGTATTCATCAATGAGGCTGTGCAGCCATTAGCTTCGTTTGACCCTGAGCTGCAAAATGTTTCCAACAAGCCACATATTGTAATTGTAGGTGCTGGTCCTGCAGGTATTTTTGCCGCCATCAGAGCCATTAATCTGGGGTACAAGCCTATCGTAATAGAAAGGGGTAAGGACGTGCGTAGTAGGCGCAGAGACCTTGCTGCAATGAATAAAGAAGGTATTGTAAATCCTGAATCAAACTATTGTTTTGGTGAGGGTGGAGCAGGTACCTATAGCGATGGCAAGTTGTATACACGAAGTACCAAACGTGGCAATGTGCAAAGGATACTGCAACTCTTCCATCATTTTGGTGCAGACGATAATATCCTTTACGAAGCACATCCACATATCGGAACTAACAAACTGCCGCATATTATTACCGCCATGCGAGAGGCTATAATTGAGTGTGGGGGAGAGGTGTTGTTTGGTCAGAAGCTAACTGATATTGTTCTTGATAGAGAGCATATAAAAGCTGTAAAAACAGCAGAAGGTACTGTTATAGGGACTAAGGTTGTAATACTTGCTACAGGCCATTCAGCGCGAGATATATTTACGTTGCTCCACAATAAGGGCATTGTAGTAGAAGCCAAACCTTTTGCATTAGGTGTTCGTGTTGAGCATCCGCAGTTGATTATAGATCAGGTGCAGTACCATTGCAAAGTTCGAGATGAGCATTTGCCTGCCGCCAGTTATAGTGTAGTTGCGCAAGAGTATGGTCGTGGTGTGTTTTCGTTTTGTATGTGTCCGGGAGGCATTATTGCACCGGCAGCTACAGATCATGGCGAGGTAGTAGTAAATGGTTGGTCGCCATCGAAACGAAACAACCCGTATGCCAATTCTGGTACCGTAGTAGCAGTAGATGAAAAGGACTATGCTAAGTATGGTTTTACAGGCCCGTTGGCGGGTATGTATTATCAGCAAATGGTAGAGCGTAAGGCATATGAAATAGGCGGTGGCAAATTGGTTGCACCTGCACAGCGTATGGGCGATTTTACAGAGAATAGAGTGTCATCTACAATGCCTGATTGTTCTTATTTACCAGGTGTGCATAGCGCCGGTATAAAAGATGTACTGCCTGTAGAAGTAAACGAAGCACTGAGAAAAGCAGTAGTTGATTTTGGTAAGAAGATGAGAGGCTATTTTACCAATGAGGCAGTTCTTGTTGCTACTGAGTCAAGAACAAGTTCTCCGGTAAGAATACCACGTGATAAAGACACATTACAACACACACAGATTAAAGGTTTGTTCCCTTGTGCCGAAGGGGCCGGCTACGCAGGTGGCATAGTTAGTGCCGCAATAGATGGTGAACGCTGTGTTGAGTCTGTAATAGAGCTGTATGGCAGTATGTTGTAGAATAATTTCTTTTCAATCCTGTTTGTAGTATTAATTCGTTGGGTGTAGTGTATGGAATATATAGATTGCACTCGATTGCAGTTACTACTGTATTTTATGAGGATTGATGAATAAACAAACAAGCCCCGATTCTTCGGGGCTTTTGCTTTTTATGTGAAGTCTTGAAATTAATGTTGTATAGGAGTACTCTGGGGTACCAGTTGTATTGTCATGCCAGGAGTAAGCCCGATACAGATATCTATATTGCTGAATTTGAAAGAACCCAGCTTTAGTTTGTCTCTGTATTCATCTGTAGTCACTAGCATTTTAACAATGGTACCCAGTAATGCCATGTCTTTATGTGTTTCTAGTATCTCTTTTCTACGTTCAGGCGATACGTCTTCCGATTTCATGAAATGAAAGGTGATATCCGGTGGCAAACCCATAGTCACAGATATACCTGTAGTCTTAAATCCTATTTCTTCAATAATGGGTGTTAGCCCTATTAATTCATTAGCAGTATTAATGGTTTTCTCTTTAGCACCTTCGCTGATGCTGCCCAGCTTTTCGGTTAGTTTATCAAGGCTCAGGCTGTCTGCAACTGCATCTTTTGCTTCGTTTACCTTCTCTGTCAGGTTATTCAAGAAGTCTTTCATGAGGTTAATGTTTGCTTATGGCAAATTACAAAAAAATAAAGCTACCCAATCGGGTAGCTTTATTATCAAAAGAAGAATATAGAATTAAGCTATTTCAACTTCAGCACCAGCTTCAGCCAGTTTAGCTTTCAGATCTTCAGCTTCTGCTTTGCTAACGCCTTCTTTTACAGCTTTAGGAGCACCGTCTACCAGTTCTTTAGCTTCTTTCAGCCCCAGACCAGTCAGATCTTTAACAGCTTTAACAACGTTCAGTTTGTTAGCACCTGCAGATTTCAGGATAACATCGAAAGATGTTTTCTCTGCTGCTGCTGCGCCACCGCCGTCGCCACCTGCTGCTACTACTACTGCTGCTGCTGCTGGTTCGATACCGTAATCTGCTTTCAATACGTCAGCCAGTTCCTGTACTTCTTTAACTGTCAGGTTTACTAATGATTCGGCTAATGCTTTAACGTCTGCCATTTTATTATCTTTTTAAATTGTTTTAAAAAATTGTTGTTTTATAATATAGCTTGGAAGCCAATGTTATTGCACCGTTTTATACCCGGTGAGGTAATTATTCTGCAGCAGGTGCGTCTGTTGCAGGAGCGTCAGCTGCCGGTGCTTCAGGAGCATCTGTAGCCGGAGCCTCAGGTGCAGCTTCTGCTGTAGGTGTAGAACCACCGTTTTCAGCATTGTGCAACAATGCAGCGATAACGCGTTTTGCAGGAGATTGCAGCAAGCCGATAACTTCGCCGATAAGCTCGTTCTTCGTCTTGATGTTTGTCAGTGCAGTCAGTTGGTTGTCGCCAACGAAGATGTCGCCGTTGATGAAAGCAGCTTTCAGCAGTGGTTTTTCACCGTTGCTAGCCTTACGAAAAGAACTGATAATCAATGCCGGTTCTTTCGGACTTTCGCTGAACAGCAGGGCAGTTACGTTGTGCAGAGAATCCATGATGCCTGCGTATTTTTCACTGTCCAGGCTTTCCAGAGCCTTACGGATGAGGGTATTTTTAGCTACCGTCATTTCTACTTGCTTATCAAAGCAATGCCTGCGCAGCGTGCTAGTTTGGCTAGCATTCAGGCTTTCTGTATCTGTTATGTAGAAGTTGTTGTACTGAGAGAATTTCTCTTTCAATACTTCAATTACTTCTTGTTTTTGAGCTGGTGTCATTTCAAAATTTTTTTAAGGATAATAAATACCTTTTTCGTTCATGCTTAATTATGATACGCTTTTTGTATCGATTGCGATACCAGGACTCATTGTTGCAGCCATGCTGATGCCTTTCAGGTAGGTACCTTTAGCAGTAGCAGGTTTCATACGCACCAATGTATTAATCAGTTCCTGAGCGTTTTCGGCTATCTTCTTAGGTTCAAAAGATACACGGCCGATGGAAGCATGTATGATACCGGCTTTGTCTATTTTGAAAGCTATTTTACCACCTTTAACGTCATTTACAGCTGCAGCTACATCGTTAGTAACTGTACCTGTTTTAGGGTTTGGCATCAGGTTACGAGGACCTAGTACTTTACCCAGTTTACCTATTTTAGGCATCACTGAAGGAGTAGCGATGATAACATCGATATCTGTCCAGCCACCTTCAATTTTTTGTACGAATTCGTCCAGGCCTACAAAGTCAGCACCGGCACCTTTTGCTTCAGCTTCTTTGTCAGGCGTACACAGAACCAATACGCGTTTTGTTTTACCTGTACCGTGTGGCAGGCTTACAGTACCGCGGATCGCCTGGTCTGCTTTCTTAGGGTCAACACCCAGACGGATGTGAACGTCTACAGAGCTATCGAATTTTGTTGTATTGATACCCTTTACCAACGAAGCAGCTTCGTTCAGCGAGTATTCTTTGTTTTTATCAACTTTAGCTTCTACAGCTTTTCTTTTTTTAGTAATTTTTGCCATTGTTGCAATGATTTAAGTAAGGTGAAGCAATGGATTAATTTGCCCAAGGAGCAGTGCCATCAACATTAAGACCCATGCTACGTGCTGTACCGGCAACCATTTTCATAGCGCTTTCAAGCGTGAAGCAGTTCAGATCAGCCATTTTGTCTTTAGCGATTTCTTCTACTTGTGCCCAGGTTACTTTACCTACTTTGTTACGGTTAGATTCTTTAGAACCTTTCTGAATCTTAGCCGCTTCCATCAATTGAACGGCAGCAGGAGGAGTTTTGATTACAAACTCGAAAGATTTGTCAGCAAAAACTGTTAAGAGAACAGGTAATACTTTACCCATTTTGTCTTGTGTGCGAGCATTGAATTGCTTGCAGAATTCCATAATGTTGACACCTTTAGAACCCAGTGCTGGACCGATTGGTGGTGCCGGATTGGCTTGGCCGCCTTTACATTGCAGCTTTACATAGCCAGTGATTTCTTTAGCCATTTACCTTTCTTTTTTGGTTTTAACGAATTACCGCCTTTTTCAGCGGCCTATTCTCCCAAATACCGTCATTATAAGAGCAATATCGAGAATTGGAGTGCAAAGGTAAGGCTATGGTTTGAAAATTCAAAAATAAAAATACATTTTCTTTCATGTGTGCTGGCAGATGCTATTTTAAAGTGTAGCGTACACCCAGAAAACCTCTGATACCCTGAAGGGATGCGTAGTTATAGCTTGGGTCGAAGGTATAGCCCTGTGGATTGTCTACAGGGTCATTAACTTTTTTATCAAATGGGTCGTGAGCACGTAGAATAGGGTATTGGGGTACAAAATTAAAGAGGTTCTTAACACCACCATATACCTCTATTGTTTTGCCAATCTTTTTAGTGAGCTGAATATTAGCTATACAAAACCAAGGGGAGTATTCCGGGCGAAAGTCGTTGGGTAGTAGTGGCAAGCGCATAGGTCCGTTCCATTTGCCGGTTAAGTCTATTGTATAGCCGCGTGGTAGTGTATAGGTAAAGGCAAAATTACCACTCCATTGCGGTGCCTGTATCTGGATGGTTTTAAAAAGACCTGTACCTGTATCTTCCATCTGGTATACATTCATATAGGTAATGCCTGCCATTACACGTAGCGGGAAGCTAAAGTTCCCTTCCAGATTTAGTGATATACCACGGGATATCGCATGACCTTTCAGATTGTCATAGATGATTTTGTTAGGATCTGTATCAAAATCACCGTTTATCTTATTGGTGAAGTAAGAATAGAATGCTGTTACATCGACATTGGTAAAGCCTTTACCGACAATGACTTTAGTGTTATAGTTCAGGTTGGTATTGTAAGAGCGCTCCGGGTTTAGCGCTTCTTTTATCACAACCTGTCGCGCACCTGTAAGTGCTGCGTGGTCTTCTGTAAACAGGTTTACGACACGGTAACCGGTGCCTACGCTAGCGCGTAAAGTATTGATTTTGTCAGGAGACCATTTATAGGCAATACGAGGAGAATGAATATTACCGTGGTTATTGTCGTAGTCGTATCGGTAACCCAGCAGTATTTTGTGTTTGGTTGTCACAGTCCATTCGTCCTGAATAAATATGCCTGGCAGGGGGGTGACGGCCGGTGCATTTGCCTTGCCATCTGCAGACTGTGTTGCAGGGGTATTATCATCATAGACGGTATATCTGTAGGATGCTCCTAATAACAAACTGTGCTTATCGTTTACACGTTTATCCCAATAGGCTTGAATAAACGCCACCTGTTGATTTGCATTATAAGGGGTAGTGCCATAGTAGCTATCCTGATAGTGATAATTGTAAGAATATTGTGTCATAATTTTTTCGCGAAAGGGTAGCTGATACATACCTATCAGTTCTACACGCTTGGTTGTTATGCTTTCGCCATATATGCTGTCTGTGCCACGCCATGCAGGTGACCAGTTCATCTGGCCTCCCCAACGGTTTTCATAAACATATCTTGCAGCCAGCGATGCTGTTTTATAATCTTTACGTATCAGATTCCATTTATTGAATACGGATACACGGTTTTGAAGGGTAACATCCGTGAAGCCATCTTTATTATTATCTATAGGTGTGCTATAGTTGAAGTAGCTAATACCCAACATATTGTTCACCTTCCCCAGTTTGAATTTGGTGGATACATCGGCATTATATTCCTGCCAGTTGGTCGCAAATACATCGGCACTAAGTAATGGTGCGTTGTTTGGGTTGCGTGTAATTACATTGATAATACCACCCATAGCCTCTGAGCCATAGAGCGATGATGCCGGGCCTTTTACCACCTCTATACGGTCTACCATACTATTAGGAATGCCATTAAGCCCATATACTGTAGATAATGCGCTAACTATAGGCATGCCATCAATCAGTATCATAGTATAAGGGCCTTCCATCCCATTGATATGTATATCTCCTGTATTACAGATATTACAGTTAAGCTGTGGTTGTACGCCATTCAGCATACCTACAGCTTCAAAAAGGCTAGGCGTGGGGTTTTTCTTGAAAAACTTTGCAGTTACAACTTCAACAGGTATTGGGCTGTCTTTACGGCTCATTTCCTTCATTGTTCCTGTTACAACAACATCACTCAATGTGTCTTTACTACTCTGAGCTATGCCTTGTGTGCCTATTGCTAATAATAATATGAGTACCTGCCATTTCATTAGATGCAAATGTACAAGTATTTTAGACTAATCTAAATTAATTTATTTATCGCTCGAATATTATTAGTTTTTATAGTCAGAATTTGTTAATCAGTGGTTAATCAGATGCAAAGGGGCAGTTAACGAAGGTGTATTATTTGAATACGTCTTTCGGGTGGGACTACTTTCGCTTAGTATCAAAGGAAAAGATCAATTTCTCAAAACAAAACACAGTATGAAAAAGCAATTTTTATTCATCATGGTGCTGTTGAGTTATGCATTTGCCGCAAATGCACAAAACTTCAATACTCCTGTAATTGTAGATGACAACGGAGACGTTGGTCAGGCTACACAGTTAAATATAGTAAATGGTAATCCTGCAATGTCGTATTACGATGTTACAAATCAGGATTTGATGTATGTACGTGCCAATGATGTTAACGGTACATCTTGGGGAACACCTGTGAGGGTTGTTTCCAGCAATAGTGTTGCTGCATGGAACTTCCTTGCAGTTGTTAACGGTTATCCTGCAATATGCTTTTATGACGCTACTGATAAAGACCTTAAGTATATAAGGGCAACAAATGCCAATGGTACTGCTTGGGGTACTGTTCAAACATTAGTGTCTTCAGGTGATGTTGGTAGGAACTGTTTCATGATGATTGTAAACAGTTATCCTGCTATATGCTATTACGATTTAACAAATGGAGATCTGGAGTATATCCGTGCCAATGACGTGAATGGCAGTACTTGGGGCAGTCCCGTTGTCGTATCATCATCTAATGACGTTGGTAAATGGGGGGTAATTGCAATTGTGAATGGTAATCCAGCTATTTCGTTTTATGACCTTACAAACGGAGACTTAAAGTATGTTCGCGCCAACGATGCTTCAGGTTCTACTTGGGGTTCTGCTATCACAGTGCAGTCATCAGGAGATATTGGTCAGTATTCAAATCTTATAGTTACCAATGGTATGCCAGCTATATCTTATTATGACGTTACTAATGGCGACCTGAAGTTTGTGCGTGCTACAAATACTAATGGTAGCACTTGGGGAACGCCTGTTACTGTAACTTCAAATGGTGATGTAGGTAAATACAGCTCTATGCCTTTGCTGTTTGGTTATCCTACTATTGTGTATTACGATGTTACTAACCAAAAAGTTGGCTTTGTACGTGCTTCTGATGTTAATGGTGCAACATGGGCGGCTCCGTTATTGCCTGATATGGCTTCTAATAATGGTATATATGTACCTAATATTTGCGGTGTAAATGGTTATCCGGCAATATCATACTACGATGCTACAAATACTTGCCTGAAATACATGCAGCTTTGCAATACATGGACAGGTGGTACTAGTACAGATTGGGCAACTGCTTCAAACTGGGCATTTGGTAGTACACCAACTACAATTGAGCCAATTCTGATACCTAATGTAACTAATGATCCTGTTGTGTCTTCTAGTGTTACAGTTGGTAAGATGATTATGCAATCTGGTTCTAACATTACATTGAATGGTTCTTCAGTTACTTTCACACAATCTGGTACACTTTCAAACAGTGGTAACATAACAGTTGGCTCAGGTACATTGTCTTTAGGTGGTGCTTGTAGTGGTACAGGTACTATCAGCGGTACAAGCAGTTCTAAACTTACAGTAACTGCTGCAGTTGGTACCTTGTACTTCAACAGTAGTGCTAATACATTTGGTACAGTATCATTGAGCAGTATCGGTACTGCAACATTAGGTAATACACTGAATATAGATGCTACAGGTGTATTGACTGTAAACAGTGGAGGTGTTCTTACATCTAATGGTTATCTAACATTAAAATCAACAGCATCGGGTACAGCTCGTGTTGCTGAAGGTTCAAGCTCAGGAGGCTATATTGTAGGCAATGTTACTACTGAAACATATATCCCCGGTGGTCGAAGGGCATTCCGTTTTATTTGCCATCCTTTTTCAGGCTCAATTGGTCTTAGTCAGCTGACCGATGATATAGATATAACAGGTACAGGCGGTGGACTTAATGGTTTTGACTATCAACCTGGAAATCCTGCTTCAGCTTTTTGGTACAATCCGCTTACAGGTAATGGTTCTACCATCAATGACATAGGATGGACTGCATTTACTCACACTAATGGTAGCGGTGTTAATAGTTGGGATAAATGTGAAGCGGTGCGTGTATTAGTTCGTGGTTCAAAAGGACAAGGACTGTATGCAGGTTCATATACGCCTAATGCAGTTACTTTAGATATGACAGGGCCTCTTAACCAAGGTAATGTGACAATCAATCTTACAAAAGGCTCAAATACTCCATTTGTATTGGTTGGCAATCCATTCCAGAGTCCTATTAACGTGCTCCTTACAACACGTACCAGTGTTGGTGCTAATGTGATTGTATGGAATTCTAATCAGGGTACTCGTGGTGGTTATACAAGTATACCATTGCTTAGCAGTATCATCATTCCTGCTGGTGCTTCATTTGTAACTACAGTACTTACAAACGGTACAATGACATTCCCTGAGTCTTGTAAAACATCTTCTTCTTCTTTGGGCTTGCTCAAAACAACAGAAACAAAACCTGTTCAGGTAGAATTGAAAGTGATGGATAGTACGATTTTTTGGGATAGGTTGTTGGTGCTGTTTAATGATACTGCAAAATCTACCTACGATTATGGAGATTGTCTTAAAATGGCAAACCCTGACTTAAGCGTATACTGCTTTAGCAATGATGATTCAATCATATCTGTAGATTGCAGAAAGCATGTTGACAGCCAAGTTATCCGTATGGGTATGTATGTGCCGGTTCAAAAGAAATACAGATTGGTATTAGGAGAATACAACATGGTACTGGGTACAAGGATTTATCTGCACGATAAATACACAAATATCAAAGAAGAAATAGTGCCAGGTTTTGAATATTGGTTTGATGTAACAAGCGATCCTGCAACACAAGGCGACAATCGTTTCGAACTTGTTATGGAAGGTAAGCCTACTAAAACAGGTAACCCAACAACCAATGTGAAGAATATAGCTAACAACGAAACTACTGAAACAGCCAAAGGCTTTGAAGTATTGATAGTGCCAAATCCAGCACAGTCTGTAGCCAAGTTGAAATACAAAGGTGATAATGCCAAAGAATTGCACATTACCATTACCAACATAACGGGTGCAGTAGTAGCATCTTTCGATGCGAAAGGAACTGAGATAGTCTTGCCAATACAAAACTTACAAACAGGTATGTATTTGATTGAGGTAAGTAATGGTAAAGAAACAGTTGTAGAAAAGCTGATAAAACAATAATAATTCCAACAAGAGGGGGTAGTAATTGCTGCCTTCTCTTGTTAATGCTTTAATAAGCAGATGTAAAGGACTGGTTAACGAGGGTGTGAATTTAGGTTGATGGATTAGCCTGATAGTACATTTACAACATTGAAATGAGATTGAAAAAGAGAACAAAAAAAGTTAACATGAAAAAGTTATTATCAATATTTACCCTTTGTGTGTGTGTGATGGTCGTTAGTACCGAAGCTTTTGCATTCGGTCCCGGTTTCGACCCTGATGTTGAGCCTTATGCAGCACCTGTTGATGGTGGTTTAGGTATTCTTGCAGCTATCGGTTTGGCTTATGGTGCTTGGGCATATAAAAAACGTGAAGCAAACGCATAGATTATATAGCAATGAGAAATTGACACCCCTGTTCTGATAAGAGCAGGGGCTTTTTTATGCTTTACTAATAGGGTGAGATTTTGTTAAGAGATTTGCGATGAATATAGTATAGGTGATTGTATAAATGTTATAATAAGTTGATGTTTTATAGTCGCAGACCGTTTGCACTCTAAACAAGAAAAGCCGTCCTGGAAAGGACGGCTTTGTTGGTATAGTAAGTGTCTTAAATTATACTTTAAAGTGGCTGAATGCTTTGTTAGCTTCTGCCATGCGGTGTGTATCTTCTTTCTTTTTGAAAGCACCACCTTCACCTTTAGCTGCTGCAACGATTTCGTTAGCCAGTTTATCAGCTATTGTTTTACCGTTACGTTCGCGGCTGAATCGAATGAGCCATTTCATGCTCAGCGATATTTTGCGATCCGGACGAACCTCTGTAGGTATCTGGAAAGTAGCACCACCAATACGGCGGCTACGTACTTCAACTGCAGGTGTTACGTTAGTCAATGCGCGTTTCCACACTTCGTAACCGTCTTCACTTGTCATTTGGCTAACTTTATCCAATGCATTGTAGAATGCATTCAGAACGACTGTTTTATTTCCACCCCACATAAGGCAGTTTACAAAACGTGTAACGTTTTTGTCGTTGAATTTTGGATCCGGTGCTAAAGGGAGCTTTTTCGCTTGTGCCTTCCTCATCGTTTATGATTGGCTTTAATTATATTAAATATTATTTTTTAGCTTTTTCTTTCTTAGTACCGTATTTAGAGCGGCTTTGTTTACGGTCTTTTACACCCGCAGTATCAAGCGCGCCACGTACTATATGGTAACGTACACCCGGAAGATCCTTAACACGACCACCGCGAATCAGCACGATAGAGTGCTCTTGCAGGTTGTGACCTTCACCCGGAATGTATGCGATAACCTCTACTTTGTTTGTTAAGCGAACTTTCGCTACTTTACGCAATGCAGAGTTTGGTTTCTTTGGAGTGGTTGTGTACACACGAGTACAAACACCGCGACGCTGTGGACAAGCATCCAAAGCGCGAGACTTTGATTTTGTACGGATTTGTGTACGACCTTTACGAACTAATTGTTGAATAGTAGGCATTATCTATACCGTTAATATTATTTTTTAAGGACTGCAAAGGTAATATATTTTAGAATACCAACAAAAAAACTAAGAATTATTTATTCATCTATTTTGTTGGCTCTGTACCACCTTATTTATTATATATAACATGCCGTATGGCAGTGGGCTGGTAAAGAACAATCGAAGGCTGCTTATTTGGTCAAGAAACCCTATTCCGAATACGTTTGTTTTCCATTGAATAAGCCCTACAGTCATTATTATGATTAATGTTGTGACATAAGCCACTAACCATAGTTTTTGTATCCATGAGATACCATAGGCTTTCCAACCAAGATACCCTACAGGGGTAATAATTGCTAAAAGGCCCAAATGACCTATTTGCCTTTTGATAGGGGATAGCTGCTGTGCATGGCCTTCTGTAAAATACTGATAATCGAGCCAGCATAATGCCGTCACAACTATGAATATCAGCCAGAATATAGCCTTACTACGCATGTTTTACAGATGGCTTTTTGGTATATAAAACCCAGCCGTAGAATACGACTGCATATATGATAAGCTTGAAGGCATAGTGGTGTGCAAAGTCTGTAAGGTCATTATGGTTGATGTACATAACTGCTAATACTGCGCAGCGGATGACATTTAATATATAGATAGCCAGAAAGCCAACAATACTATATACCAATATCTTTTTGAGGTTGGTAGGAAAGCACAGCAAAAAGCCAATGTATAGTGCAGCTAATTCCAAGCCGTTACACTGATGACCAATACTGACAGAAGCTACACCGTCTATATATACAACAGTGCCTAGTTGGGTTATATTAGGGTAAAACCATGACAGCATAATAGCAGTACCCTCCTGTACCAGTTTACTCAACTGGTTATCAGGTATACCTGATGGGGCAAGAACATATTTATACAGCAATGTCCACCCCAAAATCAATAAAATACCTCTAATTATAATAGGCCTGATATTGGCTGGCAATATCTTATTGATTGTTTTAGGGGTGTTTCTTTCTGTCATTTTCTCTTTTCTCCTCGTATATGAAATTTACTTGTCCTTTTTATTACCCCTAAACCTCTTGATACCAAGGCCAGCAGCACCGGCTATCAGCATGATGGCAGCACCTTCCAGAGGTACAGCATAACCGCCACCGCCACAGTTGCAACCCCAACCGTACTTGGAATAGCACCATGTTGTGTGGGCAAAAGAGCTCATTGGAAGCGTTACCATAGCAGTAACCAATGTTACTTTTACTATGTTGGCAATTCTTTTCATAAAGAGTAGTTTTTTATTTTTCGAAAAAATAGGCTGCAAATATCTGTCTTTTTAGAATATTTGACAACTTTTTTCATCAAAGTAGGATGATGACTTCAATTAGTTTTCGATATTCTTTTGTTTGTTTTTTCTGTAGCGTCTGATGCCATAGCCTACACCTGCAATCGCCAGGTAGCTCAATCCGCCGTCAAGAGGGGCACAATATGGATTATAACCACAGTTACAGCCACCACCGCAACGACTGTTGCACCAATTACTATGTGCACTTGCTGCTAAAGGCAATACCAGCATAGCACCTACCAACAATAGTTTTGAAGAAAATAGGAGTTTTTTCATTTTGTGTTCATTATTTTTTGTAACACAAATATGAATAACAAGTATCGGTTAAACAAACACATTGGAATGTTTAACCGTAGCAGTAGTAATCAGATAACAACTGTTTAATGAAAAAAGAGACAGAAAATTATTGGTAAATTGACTTATTCCACACAGAAATCTGCACTTTGTCTATCTTCACTATATCTGCAACTGTATTGATGAAACGCTTGATTTTACTCATTTTTTGTTTTGTTTATTGTCCTTAGTGCAAATATGCTATTGTCATCAAGCCATAAAGAAATTTTCAAAGCCAGTTAACAACGTGATTGCAATTCGTTAACCAATTATTAACAAGGGTATTTTGCTATGTTTTTTGCCTTATTAGAGACTTTATGAAAAAATCTAAAAAAATATGCTCTGTAAGGGATTTATGTGTTTTTATTATCTATCTTTGCCGTCCCAAAAATTTCACTTAAAAGGAGGAACAAAAATTGGAAGAAAATCAATTAATTAACCAAACCGGTGCTCTGGCGGACACACAGGGCGGCGCTCACGACGATTTCGATTGGAGCGTTGACAAGCGTAACGTAGCTTCTTACAACGAAGTAAAACGTGTTGAAATGGATAAAATGTACGACAGTACATTTAAGGCTATTGACGAATCTCAACTGTTGCAAGGTACTATAGTAGGCCTTACAAAAACAGACGTAATCATCAACATCGGTTTCAAATCTGATGGTCTGGTATCACTCAACGAGTTCCGCGACATGCAGGATATCAAAATCGGTGATGATATTGAAGTGATGGTTGTAGAAAAAGAAGACAAGAACGGTCACCTGCATCTGAGCCGTAAAATGGCACGTGCTAGCCGCGCTTGGCAAAAAATCGTTGATTTCTACAAAACTGGCGAAATCGTTACAGGTACTATCACAAGCAAAACTAAAGGTGGCTTGATAGTAGATGTATATGGTCTGGAAACTTTCTTGCCTGGTTCTCAAATCGACGTTAAACCTGTTACTGACTACGATCAGTATGTAGGTAAAACAATGGACTTCAAAGTTGTTAAAATCAACGAAGCTATCCGCAACGCTGTAGTATCTCACAAAGCGCTGATAGAAAGCGATATTGAACAACAACGTACTGTTATCATATCTCAACTGGAAAAAGGTCAGGTACTGGAAGGTACTGTTAAGAATGTTACCGACTTCGGCGCGTTCATCGACCTTGGTGGTGTTGACGGTTTGCTGTACATCACAGACATTAGCTGGGGCCGCGTAACGCATCCTAGCGAAGTACTGGAAAATGGCCAGAAACTGAATGTGGTTGTTCTTGACTTTGATGATGAGAAAAAACGCATCAGCCTAGGTCTGAAACAACTGACTGCTCACCCTTGGGATAGCATGGTAGAAGGTATCAGCGAAGGTGCTAAAGTAAAGGGTAAGGTAGTAAATATTGAAGATTACGGTGCTTTCCTTGAAATAATGCCTGGTGTAGAAGGTCTGGTACACGTATCAGAAATCACATGGTCTTCTCAGCCTATCAATGCGAAGGAATTCTTCAAAATGGGCGATGAGTATGAAGCTGTAGTTGTAACACTTGATAAAGAAGAGCGCAAAATGAGCCTTTCTATCAAGCAACTGACAGAAGATCCTTGGGAAACTATCGAAAATAAATTCCCTGTAGATAGCCGCCACACTGGTGTTGTTAAAAATATCACTCCTTATGGTGTGTTCGTTGAACTGGAAACAGGTATCGGTGGTATGATTCACATCAGTGACCTGAGCTGGATTAAACGTTACAACCACCCAAGTGAATTCACAAAAGTTGGCGAAAAAATTGACGTTGCTATCCTTAGCATCGACAAAGAAAACCGCAAACTGGCGTTGGGTCACAAACAAATGGAAGAAGATCCATGGAATACATTTGAAACAGTATTCCCTATTGGTAGCGTTCACGAAGGTAGCGTAACTAAGAAAGACGATAAAGGTGCTACAGTACAACTGCAATATGGTCTGGAAGCTTATGCTCCTGCACGCCATCTGAAAAAAGAAGATGGTAGCACTGTAGAAGCAGACGCTATACTGCCATTCGTTATCATCGAGTTTGATCGCAACGATAAGCGCATCATGGTATCTCACACTCGCGTATGGGAACAAGGTGTAGCTGAGGAAAAAGAAGCAGCTAAGAAAGAAGCTGCAGCTGAAGGCGAAAAAACTAAGAAAGCAGTGAAAAACATCCAAAGCAAAGTAGAAAAACCAACACTTGGTGATCTTGGCGCACTGGCTGCTTTGAAAGACAAACTGAAGAAAGCAGAAGACGGTAACGAAGGTTAATTCATCTGATGTAATCTGATAATACCGATAAGCCCCGCATTTGCGGGGCTTATTTATTGTAGTATATCGTTTATTGTAGTAATCCGATAGTTAGCTAATCAGGGGAGTCGAATTGTATAGTAATGGTATAAAAAGAACAGGGCAATGAATATTCAATGCCCTGTTATATGCGTTCGTCTTGTATGGTTTATTGTTTGATAAAGCGTTGGGTAATCTTACCGTTTGTAGTTTGTACCTCAGCAATATAAACACCTGCAGGTAAGCTGCTGATATCTATTGCATCAACCTGTGTTTGAATGTTTTTAACCTGTATGCCTACTGTATTTACTATAGATACACTTTGTATTGGTGTTTTAGTTTTGATAAACAAGCTCTCATTTGCAGGGTTAGGGTAGATGGTAATACTGTTTTCATTTTCAACTTCCGATACCGAAACAGTATAGATAGGTAACCTGACTAATGCACCACCGGAAGGGCGTGCGTAATACAGATGCAGTTTCGGTCCCTTACTGTTTTTAGTACTATCAGCAAAACCGCTGGCAATAAGTGTTAGCGCTTCCCCCTGACTAGGGAAATTGGTAATAAAAGAACCATAACTGCCAGATGTACCTGTTAAGCCTAATACCGTAGAGGCACTTGCTGCAACTGACTGGTAACCACCAAAATTATCAAATGCTATATTGCTATACCATGCACCACTAGGTGCGTTTATAGTTAGGTTAGTAGCATCAGTACTACCATTGCAGAAAAGTATGTCATGATTGCTATTGTTTGCTGGTGTTTCTCGTGCGTTGTTATATTTAGTAAGCCTGAAGGGAGCAAGAGGCGAATAGCCAGCAGCGCTTTTGATACCATTAGCTAGAACAATGTGGGTTCCTAATGAATCAAAAGCTATATTCTGTGTATACGATGCATTTGTTGCAGAGCTACTATTTTTAGGGGCAATGCCAAAAGTAATTGGTGTGTTACCATAAAACTCAAAAAACGGAGTAGAATTTAGAAATACAAAGTCATTAATAATTCTTTCTGTACCAGCATATACATCAACAGTATCTCCGGTAGTATCAGCACAATTATGTATAAATTGTACTCGTGCTATTGGTTCTGGAGATGTTGCTTTCAGTTCTATTAGGTTTCCTCCATCTGATGTTGCCATCCAAAGACCAAATGCTGGGCCATTATTGTTTGATGACGGATTAATAAATCCCGATGTGATAATTAATGCAGACTTGTTCAGCATGCCCGGATCGTCAAATGGTGCTTCATAAGTACCATAACGAATATTGCCATTATCGTTAGTGGTTCTGATTTTGGTAAAAGTAGGGCTAAATACGTTGTATCCAGAGCTGTATGTTCCGTATGGTATGTTGTTTGCAACTGTCAATAGTCCCGACCTGAAGTCGTATGCAGGGGCATCAGTTGCCATATTGCCAAACAAGACATCTACATTACCCGCCGATATTGTTTTTGCATTAGAATACACGTCAGCACTTAATTGCTTGTAAGGGCTATATCCCGAAGACGACCTTACACCATTTAATACAATAATGTATTCGTTAGATGGGGAGATTGTGATGGTCTTGCTTAAAAATGTGTCGGTAATAATACCACTTCCACTAGGCGCTATACCTATAGTAAAAGGAGTGGCAGTATTATAGTTTGTAAAAGCAGTAGCAGTTCTGAAATTTAAATCCGGTACAGCTTTGATATTATTTATCCAAACATCTACAGCGGTTGTAGAAACGTCTGGAATATTATTAATAATCTGAACTTTAGTTACTTGCGCATAACTTGAAACAGATATAAGGGATGATAGAAATATTAAACGTAATTTTTTTAGCATCAGAACAGTTTTTTGTTAAACAAATAATACCTATGTGCTGTATAAATATAAGGAAAAAAACGTCATGGTATTGAGTGGTTATTACATAGCTGTGTTACCTATTGCATAGAATAACTTAAATTGTACTAATATTTATTGTAATTAATATACGGAATGCTCAGGTTAATCAGGTATATAGGGGTAGTGCTTTTACTAGCAAATTGTCAGGTTGTTGTAGCACAAGTGTTGAAAACGAGGTATGGAAATATTAGTATTAATCAGGATGCTCAAAGTTGGTTTGATAGTATTAGAATAAATAGTGAATCAGACTATTACAGGGTACTGCTTAGTTTCAATAATATCCCAACAATTGCAGAAAGGAAAGCATTAATAAGCATGGGAATTTTTGTAGACAAATATGTTTGCGAAACTACTTATGAATCAATTGTGAGAGTAAAATCTGATGCACCATTCAAAGTACCAGGAATAATATCTGGTATAGCTACTTACAATGATGATTGGAAGGTAGAAAATAGCGTTTTTGATGTATTGCCTTACAATAAAACATTGGAATTGTATGTTTCTTTTACAGAGGAGATGGATGCTAATGTCATCGAAGCATTTATTATTGATGAATTAAATGCTGTAGTTGATAAAACAAGTAGTAATACTGTAGGTGTGTATCATATTAATATTCCTGCCAGTTCTTTTGATAAGTTAAAAGCTTATCATGCAGTAAGAAGTATTTCACTTTCTCGTAACCCTGTTTCATTAAACTATGAAGCTAAGGCAGCATCTAAAGCAAATATTGCTAATCTCTCTGCTATATATGGAGGGTACGGATTGAATGGTGATGGAGTAACTGTTGGCATAGGGGATAATAGTGCTTCTAACTATCATATAGATTTAAAGGACAGAGTAATAAACTATAATTCGCAACCTTACGCAAATCATGGGGTGCACATTACAGGCATAGCTGGTGGTGCCGGTATCGTGAATTTGAAAGGTGAAGGAGTAGCTACTGCATCTAGATTTATTAATCATTTATTCAGCAAAATATGGGAAGAAACAGGAGCCTTTCATGATCAGTATAATATGACACTTACCAACAACTCTTATGCAGCAGTAATACGGGATTGTGACTATGCGGGTACATACAATACTTATTCTGAAGCTATTGACAAACTTTCACTAAAATACAAGGATGTATTACATGTTTTTGCAGCAGGTAATGATGGGTTTATGACATGTAATCCATTCCCTTCAGGGTATGGAACGGTGGTAGGGGCTTATCAGACTGCAAAAAATTGTTTAGTGGTAACCAGTACTGATAAAAACTATATTAACGCTAAAGATGGCGGGCGAGGGCCAATAAAAGATGGAAGATTAAAACCAGAGATTACGGCCGTTGGCGTAGATGTTTATTCAACCACAAGGGTAGATTCCTACTTTGTTTCAGGAGGTACAAGTATGGCATGCCCAGGTGTGACAGGTGGACTCGCATTGCTCACAGAGCGATATAAGCAATTAAACAGCAACGTTAATCCTCCTGCTGATGTTTTAAAGGCTTTAGTCTTGAATACATCTACAGATATTGGGAATCCAGGACCGGATTTTAGGTTTGGTTTTGGTTTTATGAATATAGCACGTGCAATAAAAGCGTTAAATAATAATCAGTACGTGTCTGGTACTGTTGGTAATGGAGGACAGCAGGTTTATAATGTAAATGTACCGCCCAATACTGCCAAATTGAAGGTAATGCTATTGTGGTTTGACGAAGCTGCAAGTGTATTGGCAACAAAACAATTAGTAAATGATCTGGATATTGAAGTTGAGACACCCTCATCTTTGAAGCATAAACCATTGGTACTAGATCCACTTCCTGCAAACATTCTGAATAATGCAGTTGAAGGTATTGATAGATTGAATAATACAGAGCAAGTAGTAATAGAGAAACCTCAAGCCGGCACATATAGTATATTTGTTAAAGGCTTTTATGTTCCTACATCAAGCCAGTCTTTTATACTAACATATGATTTTATTGAGGAGGGTATTCAATTAACATATCCTACTACTTCTGCGCAAGTTGCTAATGCTGATAGTCTAAGGATATATTGGGATGCATCTGATAATAATAGTACACAAAGAATTGAATTTTCTGCTGATGGTGGTAGTGTATGGCAAGTAATTGCTAATAATATTCCATCAGAACAAAGACATTTTGTATGGTATGTGCCCGGCAATATTAACAGTGGAAAGTGCATGATGAAAATTGTTAGAAATGCCACTGGGGAACAGAATATATCAGGACTATTTGCAATAAATACGATACCAATTGTTTTGATAGATGCAATACAGTGCCCTGAGTACATCAATATAAACTGGCAACAGGTTCCTAATGCATCATCTTATGAAGTTATGATGAAAGTGGGCCCTACAATGAAAGTAATTGATACGGTTACTGCAACCTCATATGTTTACTCCGGATTATCCCCTGATAGTGTGTATTATGTTGCTGTGAGGCCCATAATAGACGGTATGAGCGGGTATAGGAGTCTTGCCATAAAACGTATACCAAATGATGGCAACTGTATCGGTAGTGTTTCCGATGGAGATCTCTCTGTAAGAAAAATAATAAAACCTCTTTGGGGTAGATTATTTACCGGTAATGCGTTAACTAACAATGAAGTGTTGGAAGTTATGGTTAAGAATTTGGACGATGTGCCTGCAAATTCTTTGAGAATAAGTTACAGAATTAACGGAGCAGTCTGGAAGTCGAAGGATTTTACTGTGAGCATGCCCGCTAATAATACAACTAACATTAAGGTTGATACTGTAGATATGTCTTCGGTAGGGTTGTATAAGTTGGAATTAGCGATACAAAATCTGTCTATAACAGACCCTGTATCTCAAAATGATACTTTAAAAGTAGATATTAGACAGTTTAATAATCAACAGATTAATCTGGGAAATGTAGTTAATGAGAATTTTGAAAGTATACCTATTATTGAAAGTACTGAACAGCAATTGGGCTTAGGGGCAGATGAAAGGTGGGATTATACTAATGCAAACGATACATGTAGGTTCAGAAGTTTTGTTAAAAATGAAATCTTGATATCTGGCAATAGATCAATTAGCCTTGATGCCATATTAAATACGAATAATAATCACAGAAACGAGTTTACTGGCACTTATAACCTCAGTGGCTACAATGTTCAGAACGAAGAGTTGAGGATAGAATTTGAATATTTGCTACATGGTTATGCACCCGATGCTGATAGTAATGCCTTGTATGCAAGGGGGAATGACACTGATGCTTGGAAAAAAATGTTTAGCTATGATATGAAAAATGCAGGTACTGGAAAAGTTAGTAAATCGGGGTCATTATCTTTAACTGACTTGCTACTTGCATCTGCCCAGAACTTTACTAGCAGTGCACAATTGAGATTTATGCAGAATGATATTTCATTGATTAGCATGAGGAATTTCGGGCGCGGGCTTACAATTGACAATGTAAAAATGTACACTGTACAAAACGATATTCAATTACTAAGTATTGTTTCACCAATAACTTCAGAATGTGGGATTAGCGGAGAGTTTCCTTTGACAATTAAATTAAGAAACGGAGTTAACCAACAATTGACAAATATTCAGTTGTACTACAAGTTGGATAATAATCCTGTTGTTAGTGAAGCTATTTCAAATATTAATGGGAAAGAAACTATAGCATATACATTTAATAAGAGGCTAAACCTTGATATAAAAGGCGGGCATATTTTAGACGTTTGGATAAAGGTTGATGGGGATACTTACCTTGCTAATGACAGTATATTGAATTTTGAGTTTAATAATCAACCTTTGATAATATCATACCCTTATTTTGAAAATTTTGAAACAACAGAAGGTGGATGGTATTCGAATGGTATAGATAATTCTTGGCAGTATGGAGTGATAGCATCGAAGCTGATAAATAAAGCGGCCAGCGGTATTAAAGGGTGGAAAACAAATCTTACTGGTATATATAATGATGGGGAACAGTCATTTTTGTACTCTCCATGTTTTGATATATCATCTCTGCAAAAACCTACTTTAAGATTTAAGCGTGCTACGGATATTGAATATTGTGGCGGAGTATTTTGTGATGGTGCATTTATGGAATATAGTATTGACGGTAATAATTGGGCGAAGTTAGGTAAATGGACCGATGGTTCTAATTGGTACAATGATACATTGAATAACTTATGGTCGATAGAGAATAGCGTTTCTTGGCAGTCTTCTTCAATCTTATTACCTAGCAAATTATCGAATCTTAGGCTGAGGTATCAGTTCGTATCTGACATGGGTGCTGAGCGTGAAGGGTTAGCAATAGATGATGTAGAGATATTCGATGATTTGCCTGAAATTGTAGAAGACAACTTGCTGAATATAGTTCCCAACCCTACAAAAGATGGCAAAGTAACAATAGACTGGACAGCACATGGTGGTACCATAATGGAATTGGCGGTCTTCAATATTGTAGGTAAAAAAGTATACGAAGCAAAGGCAACAGCCAAAGAGGGGCGTAACTATACTACTTTACAAACACCTAACTTTCAATCTGGTGTATACTTATATCATATCATAATAGGAGATAAAAAGTTTACACGAAAAATAGTGTATCTATAGTTCTACCTGTTGAATAATATATTCAGATAGAAAGATGGTTTGCGTAGTTTATCGCGTAGATCCATGTCTGTAAACATACAGCTGATAGTGTCGCTAAGTGACTTACTCTTATTGGCTTTGTTTACAACAAAATTGAATAACCAAGGGAAGCGACAAAGGCGCTGTAGCGTAGAACTGATTTTTAACTCATCACCTAAGCGTTTGTAGAGTACATCGTCATATTCAGTTTTTAGGAAGCTGCGGTTATACTTGCCTTCTTTCAATGCTTTCTGAGCGGCGTATGCTGCTAGCATGCCGCTATATAATGCATTGCCTATACCTTCTCCGCTAAACGGATCTACAAGGCTTGCAGCATCGCCTGTAAGCATAAAGTTATCTCCTGACACGGGAAGTAGTTCCATACCCATGGGCAATCCCCAACCTTGTATTTTATCAACTAATGTTGCATTGGCAAAGCGTGGGCTGATGTCAGGATTAGTTTTGATGGCAAGCAGCATCTGCTCGCGTAGGTTTATCTTTTTCTTTCGAATAACATCAGACAATATCCCTACACCTACATTTGCCATTCCGTTAGGCATTGGGAATATCCATAGATAACCCGGTAGCATTTCGGGCAAGAAGTGCAACTCTATAAAGTTGTCTTTATTAAGGCCTGTTATACCTGTGTAATATGCTCTTAGTCCTACTGCATAAGCTTTTGCAGATGAGTGTTCTGTAAGCAGTGTTTTGCGGGTAATTCCTTTATCGCCATCTGCACCTACAACCAATGGTGCAGTTACTTCTACTGTTTCGTTATCTTTTACAAATACTACCGTAATTGTATTGTTGCTGTTCCTTTTTATTTCTTTGATATCAGCACCCTGGTAGATAGTATTGTATTGTGATGGTAGTTTTTCGAATAGGAAGTTGTCGAAAACCATACGTGGCGTAGTGAAGCCCGGAGCTTGTTCGTCGGGTTTACGATTGGGATTGTAAGGTATATTCAGCGACTTGCCGTTTGGAGCAACGAAAATGATGCCGTGACTTGGTGTAAACTTATCTGCCTGTTTGAATACCTCCTCCAACCATTGCGGGTTTGCTTTGCGCATTACAAATGCAGTCTTACCACTACATGCATCACCGCACACCTTGTCTCTGGGGAAAACTGCCTTGTCAATAATAATGTGTGGGATGCCAGCCTGTGTAAGATATACAGAAGTGCCTGCACCTGCAGGTCCTGCACCTATTATTATTACTTTGGTTTCCAGTTTAGTAGCCATATGCCTATATCAAGATGGGCAAATTTAGTGTTTAAAAGCAGGAGTTTTGGAAAATAAAAAGAGTATGCCTAAATTCGTTATGTATATGCCTAATTAAATTAGGTGTGGTTTTCAAGATGGAACAAAATCAGGTAGTAAAGGGCAGTCTTACAACAATTATAATGAAGCTGTTAGAAGACAATGGCAGGATGTATGGTTATGAGATGACCAAAGCAGTAAAGGAAATAACAGCCAACAAAATGAATATTACAGAGGCTGCGTTGTATCCTGCATTGCATAAGTTGGTAGCAGATGATATACTGACTACCACTACAGAGATGGTAGATGGCAGAATGCGTAAATATTATACACTCACTAAAAAAGGCAAAAAGGAAACAGCTAATAAAATCAGTGCACTACAGGAAGCGCTCGGTTCTGTTCAATTAATTCTAAACCCGAAGATTGCAAATGGATAAAATGAAATTATCACAGGAACAATTAAAAGAGCTCAGGTATTTCATCTACAAACGTGGCTTCAGAGAGCCGGAAGTAATGATGGAAATACTGGACCACTTTGCGTGTAAGGTGGAAGATAAGCTAAGTGCAAAGCCCGGAATGAGTCTTGAAGAGGCGATGAAAGAAGCACACAATGAATTTGGCTATAACGGCTTTTATAGCATCAAAGCATCGTTTGATGTTTTTACAAGGCGCAGGTATAGGAATATATATTGGACGGAGGTAAAGGCTGTATTGAGTAATATTCGTTTAATGATTGTCTTAGCAGGGCTGGGTTATGTAGTATATGCAACATCGTTATGGGCATTTATAAATAAACACACAGACTGGCTGTTTGAAGAAAATGTAGTAGGTATTTGTGTTTGGTTAGCCATGTTGGTTGTAGAGTTGTATAAGCTATCACAAATCAGTAAAGACCTGAAGAAAAGCTACCATACACATGCTGCAAGAATGGTAATTGCATTCACTCCTTATACCATGTGGATGTTTTTACCAACAAGTATGACAGACTCTCCTAAACGCATAATGTTGAGTTCTCTCGTCATTGCATTAATAGTAGTATGTTTTACAGTACACTACATCGCCTCCATAAAACTATTGAAAGAAGCTAAAAAAGACTACGAAGAATTCAAGTCATTTCATCCAAACGAAAATCCCCTCGCATAGCAAGGGGATTTTTTTATTTCAAAAGTGTTGTATGGATTACTTAGCCATATACATCACTTCTTTTACCAGTTTAACAGTGCGCGCTACGTCCGGCAAATATGCAGCAACAAGTGTTGGTGCATAGTGCATGTTTGTATCAGCAGATGTAATACGTCGTATAGGAGCATCAAGATAATCGAATGCTTCTTTTTGTACACGATAGCTTATTTCAGAAGATACAGAAGCAAATGGCCATTGTTCTTCAACAATTACGAGCCTGTTTGTTTTCTTAACAGATTCTACAATCGTTTGCCAGTCAAGCGGGCGTATAGTACGCAGGTCTATTACCTCTGCACTGATGCCTTCTTTCGCCAGTTCTTCCGCAGCACCCAGTGCCACTTTCATCATTTTATTGAAAGAAACGATGGTAACATCTGTACCCGCACGTTTGATGTCAGCTTTACCTATTGGTATCAGATATTCTTCTTCAGGTACTTCGCCTTCGTCACCATACATTACTTCGCTTTCCATAAATACTACAGGGTCATTATCGCGAATAGCTGATTTCAACAAGCCTTTAGCATCGTAAGGATTTGAAACGGAAATCACTTTCAAACCGGGGATGTTCGCATACCAGCTTTCAAAAGCTTGAGAGTGCTGAGCGCCCAACTGACCAGCAGAGCCGTTAGGACCGCGGAATACGATAGGGCAACTAAACTGACCACCACTCATTGATACCATTTTAGCAGCATGGTTCAGTATTTGATCCAGTGCCAATACAGCAAAGTTCCATGTCATGAATTCTACTATCGGGCGTGTACCATTTGATGATGCTCCTACTGCTATTGCAGCAAAGCCAAGCTCTGCAATTGGTGTATCAATTATACGGCGTGCACCAAATTCATCCAGCATACCTTGGCTCACCTTATATGCGCCATTGTATTGTGCTACTTCTTCACCCATCAGAAAAATGCTGTCGTCACGACGCATTTCTTCCTGCATTGCTTCTCTTAATGCCTGTCTGAATGAGATAATGCGGCTCATAAATATCTTGCTTGGTTTAATTTGTTCTTGTTCAAAAATGGTTGGTAAAGATAGTAATTCAGGGGTTATTTCTTGCCTGCAGGGTTAAAAGAAACGGTACTGGTACCTCCTTTATCTGTAAACTTCAGTTTCAATGCGTCTTTGGTAAGTTCTAAAACCTCCATTTTGATGGCTGTAGCTGCTTCAGATTTTTTTGATTCTTCTAGTGTCAGGTATTTGCCTTCTTTGTCAAGCGACCATTTAACAGTGTCAACCTGACCGCTGAAGTCCATGATAGCAGTACCTTTTTTATCGAAGTTAAATATCGTGTTTTCAACAGAATGTTGTTGCATCGCCTTGTAGTCTTTCAATTGTGCCTTTAATGATTCACGTGCACTGTCTACATTGCTGAAACCATAAACTGCTATATTGGCTGCTGCATCGCCAGCCTTTCCAAACGTATCCAGAAATCTTTCCTGCTCTGCAAAAAAAGAATCCTGCTGCGGGTTGTCAACTTTCACTGCCTGCCATTTGCCGGCTATTATATCTTCTTTACTTTGGCTACATGCAGCTAAAGCAATAGGTAATGCAATTAGTAATATGCTCTTTTTCATGTTCTATAATTATGGAAGGATAAGCCTGAAATAGCCTTTCCATTCTTGTGTTGTTAGTAAGCTTTCCAGTGCAGGAAACTTAGCCTGATCTGTAACACGAGAGTATACTTTCTTCAGGAAAGTATAACGCTCAGGGTCGTTTTTAAGTGTACGAGCCAGTATGCGAGCCTGATTGGTAGTGAAGCAATTTTCTTCTGTTTTATCAAGCAGGTATTTCAGACGATTATTATCAGATTTATCATTGGCTTTCTTCTGAATGGCTTCAAACAATTCTAAATCAACAGCCTTGGGGCAATCGCTGTTGGGTATGGCAATTTGTCCTTTGTAAGGCTCATTCGTTCTTACAGTTCCACCATTAGGAGATTTCTGGTTGTTATCTATCTCAAAATCAACAAATTCCGGCCCGTTTACCATTTTGGTATTTGCAACAGGCTCATTGTTTTCCGTGCTGTTTGTCAGGGCAACGTTGGTAGTTATATTTGTAGTTTTACTACCAATTTGTTCTGCTTGTTCTTCACCTTCTACAGCTTTCAACTGTGCTATATTAGTTACTTTTTCTTCGGGTTTAGGAGGGTAGGCGGGTTTGTTTTGTTTTACAGGAGTAGCACTTTGTACTTTATCATCTCCTATGCCGTTGCCTGAAGGGAGATAAAATTGTTCTTGCAGGTCATAAAGTGCAAATTCATCATTCTTTTTCGTCAGTAAGAAACCTCTAACCCCATTTTCCGGCACTTGTATGGTAAATGTCTGAGCAGGATATATGTTTTGTTGAAAAAGTATTTGCACTTTTACCGGGCCGGGCGCTAGTTGAGAAATGATACAATAGTTTTTGCCATAGCGGGGCATCATTTCGTCTTCAAACTTTACATAGAAAGGCGTTTGCTTATCGCCTTGTATATAAACATAGGAAAAACCATTGGCAAAGGCATTACCTGCCAATAGCAGTAATAGGAGCGTTATGTATGTATAGAGGTGTCTCAATGTGTTTTTTATTCCAGTTCTATTAATACTGTACCTTTTTCTACAGCAGTGCGTTCGTTTATTTTAATAGCTTTTACAGTAGCAGGGCCTGTTGCTTTCAATACGTTTTCCATCTTCATGGCTTCCAATATCAGCAGGCCGTCTCCTTTATTTATTTGTTGTCCCGGTTCCACCAATACTTTAAGTATCATACCGGGCATAGGCGCTTTAACAGGCTCAATTTTTTGCATCGCTTTCAAATCCAGGCCCATACTGCTCAGCAATTGATCAATTGGTTCTTTGATGGCTACGGTATATGGCTGACCATCAATTTTCAACACCAGTTCCTTTGTTTTCGTATCTACTTTTTCAACAGTTGCAGTATAGCTTTTATTGTCAAGCAACACGCTTATCAAACCATTTGGCTGAACCTGTATATCCAAAGCAGCAGGTGTATCATTTATTATCCATTGGCCATCTATCTGGTCAACTGCGAAATTGCTTTTGTTATTGATAGTCGTCTGTAGCATATCGAGTCGCAAAAATAATCAATAAACGTTGGCTAACTGCATTTTCTGAATATAAATAAGCTGTCATTTTACCCTATTTGGGGGGTAATAAGACAGCTTTTAAACACTATTTTAGCGTGTAATTAACAATTTTTGATGAGATTTTATTCTAATATATTGCTTTGTACATGTTTATTGATGGCATTTATGGTAAGCTCTTGCAGCAGCAAAAAAGTTATCAAACAGAAAGTTACACTTAATGAAATAAGTGTTAGTGCGAAGAACAACCCGTACAGTTTATACAGAGCGACGGCTACCAAAGAATGGGAGATAATACATACACATGTTACCCTCAACTTCGACTGGAAAGGCAAAACAGCAGATGGTGAGTTAAGGCTGCAATTGATGCCATATTTCTACGCAACAGATTCGTTGGTATTGGATGCTAAAAGTATGCGTATAGATGCAGTGGAATGGAGCAGCGGTAGTTGGAACAGTATTACGTCTCACAACTATTCAAATGATAAATTAACGCTTCGATTCAGTAAGCCTGTAACCAGAGATAGTCAGATACATATTTATATCAAATACAAAGCAATGCCGTATGCTACCAATGGTGGTGGTAGCAAAGCCATAAATGCCGATAGGGGACTGTATTTCATCAATACTGACTATGCCATACCCGGCAAACCCGCGCAAATATGGACACAAGGAGAAACAGAGTCGAATAGCCATTGGGTGCCGACAATCGATAAACCCAATCAACGTACTTCAACCCGAATAGAGCTTACAGTACCTGATAGTTTCACTACATTGAGTAATGGTGTTTTGCTGAAGCAGGAGCCACATAGTAATGGAATGCGAAAAGATATTTGGAGTATGCACAGCCCGATACAGGTATATGCCATGACATTTGCCATAGGCAAATATGAGGTGATAAAAGACCGGGAAACAAAATTGGGTAGGGAAGTAAGCTACTATCTGGAGCCCAAATTTGCACCTTATGCAAAAGATATCTTCAGAAATACACCGGATATGATTGATTATTTTTCACAAGTTACAGGTGTACCGTACCCATGGAATAAATATAGTCAGGTAGTAGTAAGAGATTATATCTCCGGTGCTATGGAGAATACCAGCGCCAGTACATTTGGCGAGTTCATGAACAAAAATCACAGAGAAATTGCAGACGCAGGTAATGAGGATATTGTAGCGCATGAGCTTTTCCATCAGTGGTTTGGAGATTATGTAACAGCTGAATCATGGTCTAACCTTACACTTAATGAGTCTTTTGCTACTTACGGAGAGCAACTGTGGCGCAGGTACAAATATGGGAAAGCATCTGTAGATAAAACATTGCGCGATGATTTGAATGCGTATCTGGGTAGTAACAGTACAGAGCCGTTGGTTCGTTTTCATTACCGTGATAAGGAAGATATGTTTGATAGGGTATCGTATCAAAAAGGTAGCGTCATACTCAACTACATGCATCAGTTGATGGGTGACGAAGCGTTTTCAAGAGCTATGATGATATACCTTACTCGTAATGCATTGAAACCAGCAGAAGCTACACAATGGAGACTGGCAGTAGAAGAAGCTACCGGTAAAGACTGGAATTGGTTCTTCAATCAGTGGTATTACAGAGGTGGGCACCCGCAACTGGATATTAAATACACTTACGATGATGAGCAAAAGCAGTTGAAAGTAGAAGTTAGCCAGAAGCAAAAAGAGGGACTGTTCATTCTACCATTCAAAACGGATATTTTATATGGTAGTGAAAGGGTAACGGAAGATTGGATGCTGGAAACGAAAAATAAAGTATTTGTGTATCCATATAAAAATGGAATAAAACCATTGATAATACCGGATGTATACCATTGGGTAGTTGGTACTGTAGATGAAAATAAAACACCAGCAGAGTGGCTGAGTACCTACAAACAAACTGGCGATGACATAGTGAGCAGGCTGAAAAGTATTGAGCAAATAGGTAAAGATATAGATGAGGCAAACAATCAAGCAATAATAGAAGCAGCAATGAAAGACAATGATGCTTATGTGCGGGAAGTGGTACTTGGGTTGCTTGCCCCAATAACTAATGCTAAGCTGCAAGACAAGTGGAAAGCAGATGTAAGATATATAGCAACCAACGATCCGAATAACCAGACAAGAGCCAAAGCTATATACACTTTGGGGTATTGGAAAGATAATAATTCAAAAGACCTCATGCTTGAATCTGTATCAGACAGTTCTTATGCAGTTGCAGGAGCATCTTTAAGTGCGCTTAACCGCATGGATAAAGACACAGCCTATTCACTGGCTAAAAAATACTACTATACACAACCTGCAGGAGAACTGGAAAATATAATCTGGGAAGTGATTGGTGAGCGTGGTAAAGATGGGGATATCAAGTTGTTTGAAGAAAAAGCAAATTACTACTACGGAAGAGACAGGATAAGCTTTGCAAATGCTCTCTCTATGTATATAGACAGGGTACGCAATGATGATGCGTTTGAAAGAGGTATTGGTCTGTTTACAGTAGTAGTAAAAGATGAAGCAATTAAAAGCTACAGACAGTCAGAGGGTTTGTATCTGATAATGGTAGCAAGTGCATACAAACAACAATTGAAGGATAATACGACCAATAGCATTGACAGAGACAGAGCTAATGCAAGACTGCAACGCCTTAAAAAAGTCATAGAACTTATGCAGAAAGAAGAGAAAGATGAGGAGATAAGGAATGTGTATGAAACATACACAAACAGAATCTTCAACTAAACTGCATTTGCTTTTTGAAGAAAAACTTGGTGTAGCTTTAATACTTGTGGTATAATGGCATGTGAGGCATAGTTGTTGATAACATAATCACAACGACTCATTTTTTCATTCTCAGCCATCTGGTTGGCCATGCGTTGCAGAATCTTTTCTTCTGTAGCATCATCACGTTTCAGTGCACGTTCCAGCCTGATAGCTTTTGGTGCATATACGCCCACCATGATATCCATCTGTGTATAGCTGCCACTTTCAAAGAAGATAGCTGCTTCTTTAATGGTATAAGGTGCAGACTGTCTATTCATCCATTCATAACCATACTTCAGCACTGCAGGATGAATAATCTGATTGAGTTGCTGTAGCAATGCAGGCTTACCGAATACCAATGATGCAATCTGCTGTCGGTCAGGTAGACTGTTTTTATATACCTCGTTCCCGAATAGCTGCTTTACAGCATGGATAACAGTTTCGTCATGTTCCATAATGTATTTGGCTGCAGCGTCAGCGTCAAATACGGGTATGCCGAGTGTTTCAAACACCCGGCATACTGTAGATTTTCCGGAGCCAATGCCCCCTGTTATACCTACTTTCAGCATAGGTAATAAATAAATTATTTAGTTGCTGTGCCTTCTGTTTTTTTACGAAATGCAGCAGTCATTTCCATAGAAACTGCAGAGCGGTCGATAGTCATGAAAGAACCACGGCTAACCTCGATTTGCAGTGTACCGTCTTCGTTTACACGGTTGATAACAGCATGTATGCCTGCAGTAGTTATGATTTTTTCACCAGCTGCAATAGCTTCCTGAAATTTCTTTTGTTCTTTAGCACGTTTAGCCTGCGGGCGAATCATAAAGAAATACATCACGGCAATCATACCTACCATGAAAATCAATGAAAAATAAGGACTTCCCTGTGGAGTCTGTAAAAGGATAGTCATCAGATTTACGAACATTGTATTTGTGTTTATTTAAAATTAATATTGTTTATGTGTTTCTGTATTCAGAGTGGTAGAGATTACGTTTGGGTCTGCTTTACCGGGAGCAACATCTGCTTTAATGTATAGCATATGTGTGCCTTTTGCAGAGTTGGTAACGATGGTAACTGATTTTTCCTGATGGTTAGGTTTGCCTGCAGAGTTGAACTTTACCGTTATTTTCCCAGTTTCTCCAGGTTTTACCGGGTCGTGAGGAAAGTCTGGAGCGGTACAACCACAAGAGCCTTTTGCACTGCTGATGATAAGAGGTGTTTTGCCGTTGTTTTTAAAGTCAAAATCATAGGTGACAACCTCACCTTCCTGCATATTGCCAAAGTTGTGCGTGGTATCAGTAAAATCCATTGTTGGTAGCTCGCTGAGCGTTGCCTGATCTACACCTTCTGCACTGGCAGGATTGTTTACTAAGTCGGCACTAAACTTACCGGAACCATTTTGTTTTGCTTCTTCTTTACAAGCAGTAAAAGCCAATGTTGATGCCGTAATTACGAACAATAGTTTTTTCATAATAAGCAAATTTAAGACTTACGGTTACGTTCTTGTTTGCGTATCAGGTTTTCTCTTTCCAGATCTTTCAGGATATTATCCAAAACGCCATTCACAAATTGGCCGCTTTGCGGTGTGCTGTATTGTTTGGCTATCTCTATGTATTCGTTAATAGTAACTTTTGTAGGTATGGTAGGGAAGTACAGCATTTCGCAAACACCCATACGCAGCAGTAACAAATCTATCAAAGCTACGCGTTCAGCATCCCAGTTTATCAGCTTAGGCTGAATCAGCTCCATGCAATAGTCTTCTTTCTCTAGCACAGTATACATCAGGTTATGAGCATACTCACGCTTTTCAAGAGATATCAGGTTCAGAAAGTTGATTTTGCTGCTGCTTTTGAAGAAGTTTTCCATCAGCATGGCAGCCATATCTTTATCATCTTCCCAGCCTGGCAGCTCTTCAGTAAAGTGTTCCTGTAGTGATTCGTTTTCCCAAATCAGCTTTTCCCATATCAGTTGTAGTATTGCTTTTTCGCGAGCAGTTTCACGTTCCTTAGCAGTTGTATATTTTACGTATTCAGGCTGTTGTACCAGTTGCAGATATAGCTTTTTAATCCATTCTTCGTCTATGTATTGATCCAGTTTAGCCTCTTTTACTTTTTCAGAGAAAGTCTGGTTTTGCAGTACATCCCACATATATTCATTCCCTGCAATCTTAGTATTCACATTCAGGTCTTCGGCAGTAGGCAGGTATTTCGATGCTCTTTGCATGGCATCTGTTTCTACATATTGTGCTGTACGGAAAGTGTATAGTATAGCTACTACAAATAAATCCAATGAACGGTTAAGCTTGTCATTCAGTAGGGTAGTGCCTGTCTTCTTCTGTTGTTCCAATGCTATGGTATCCATGCTGGCCAACGTATACAACGTCTGCATCACTTTTACCCGTATATTTCTGCGGCTGATCATATGATATTAAGAACCTGTTTGACGCGCAAAGGTAAGAAAATACTTTGTTTTAAGCCGAATTGTAACGGAAAACCCTCGATATCTGAGCTATTGACCAAGTGCTGCAATACATTTCTCCCTGATACCCCATATTTCATCAAGTGAGTAGGGTAGTTGAGATGTTTTTAACCATTCTGACAAAAAAAGCTTGTGGTAAGCCACTTTATAATCGGCTATTTGTTCGGGCTCAATAATGGACTCTTCCAGCAAATCGGGTTGAAAGTCTAATGTTTTAGTAGTCGTACAATCAATTACAGAGCCGTTGTATTTCAGGTAGTTATGTGCTTCAGGGATGTATTCTAAGCCATATTCTGATAGTACTCTCTTTGTTTGTGGGGTGTTTTGGACATTCATACGGAAAATGCCCATCATCAGCATTATATCGTTTTGTGCGTTTTCTTCAGCCAGCCTTTTCAGCAATGCATGTTTGGTGCTGCATGTGCCTTTTTGATCTTTAAATACGCATAACGAATCATGCTTGTCAGCATTACGACCATAGGGTAAAGCTTTTATATAGCTACTAGCCTCTTCAAAGCTTGATATACCTCTTTGTAAGAATTGATTGCTGATTTCTTTTCCTGGTTGTATGCTGAACGTTGCCATGCATACAAATATAAGCTATGCTGTTTTCGACTCTCGAACTTCTGTTATAGCGTTATCGCCACTTACAATTTTTGAATACTTGACTTTAGCCGTAATGAACCATTTTTCAAAGTACTCGTAAGACAGGGAAGCTATAGCCATTGTAATGGTAATGGCAACTGCATAATACAAAACATTGCCCCATACAGAATTGAGTGTAATGCCTTCATACAGCAGGAATTTCAGGCAAGTGGCCAGTACTATATTGTGGTACATGTACAAACCATAAGATATCTTGCCAAGATAATTGAGTGGCTTGTATTCCAGGTTCAATACTGATTTCGGGTTAGATGCCAGATTGAGTATCAGTACCACAAATATCAGGGAGTATAATTGATACGTAAAGTATGGTATAGCAAAGCCTTTGATTGTAATAACAAACACTATAAGATACAGTGCTATCTGCAGATACTTATTGTACAGCACTTTCAATACGTTATCTTTTTTGTAGAAAAGCAGATACGCCCCAATACCACCTATTGCCATACAGTCAATACTGAAGTTTTGCCAGAACTGGTAAAAATCATTGATGGCAATATTATGCTCGTATCTGTTGTTAAGTATTATAGAGGCTATCTTGATGGCAGTATAAAATCCTATTACACCTATCAACATGCTCAGCGTTTTCTTTTGACGCACTACAAGTGCTATCAGCAATGGCCATATTACATAAAACTGTTCTTCTACACCTACAGACCATGCCTGCTCTGCATAGGGTACGTGTTTGTACACAGCATAGGCTACATCTGGTATAAAGGATAAGAACATGAGTGTTTTAGCAAGAAAATGATTGTGTATTTCTTCCGTATAGCCCGGTACTGCCATTGCTTTTATATGCGGCAGTATGAAGAGACCTAGGATAACGATGAAATAATAAAGTGGCCAGATTCTCAGTATCCTGCGTATGTAAAAGTTTTTGATAGATATGTTATCTGTAGCTTGTTGTTCTGCCAATAGCAGGTAGGTAATAAGAAAACCACTTAGTACAAAAAACAGTATAATGCCCAATTGACCGAACACACCACCAACAAAAGAGGTAGTATATATATTGGGCTGGCCAAACCAATACTTGGTCAGCTCTATATGGTGAATGATTACAGCCAAAGCTGCAACGAAGCGTATACTGTTGAGGTTGGGGAAGTATACCCTTATATTAGACATTTGCAATACTTAATCAGCAAACATAATAAGTCATTGATGTACATACACTATAAGATGTAGTGATTTACATATTATTAACAGTGTTAATTAGAAAAATTATAGGGTATCAACTGATTTTAGCCCAGTTATTAGTGGCTTTTTCCTGTAATAGGATGTTGCGGATAGCAGCGTGCTGGGGGTGGGTAAGGCTGGGGTCGGCAGTAATAATCTGTTGCGCAGCAATACGAGTCTGCTCTAATATAGCGCTATCGTCTACTATATCTGCCAATTTAAACTTTAAGATACCACTCTGACGGGTACCTGAAAGGTCCCCAGGGCCACGCATAGCAAGGTCTTTTTCTGCTATTATGAAACCATTGGATGTAGAGGTCATAATTTTCATGCGCTCTGCACTTTCGTTGGATAGTTTATTGCCCGTTAGTAATATACAGTAAGACTGCTCTGCACCACGACCTACACGGCCACGTAGTTGGTGTAGCTGAGAGAGCCCGAAGCGCTCTGCACTTTCTATGAGCATCACACTGGCATTAGGTACGTTTACACCTACCTCTATCACCGTTGTGGCAACCAATATATGCGCATGGCCGGCTACAAAGCGTTGCATATTACGCTCGCGCTCTTGTGCATCCTGCTTGCCGTGTACCATTGCTATATTATACTTATGGTCGGGGAAGAAAACTTTTACTTGCTCAAAGCCCGCCATCAGACTTTCATAGTCCATTTTTTCAGACTCTTCAATAAGCGGGTAAACTATGTATGCTTGTCTGCCTTTATCTATTTCAGTTCTTATGAAATCCATCACATTTGCACGGCGCATTTCATTGCGGTGTACTGTCTTTATTTCTTGCCTTCCCGGCGGTAGTTCGTCTATTACAGATACATCAAGGTCGCCATATAGTGTCATGGCAAGCGTACGTGGTATAGGTGTTGCAGTCATTACAAGCACATGCGGTGGTGTAGTATTCTTTTGCCATAGGCGAGAACGCTGCGCCACACCAAACCTATGCTGCTCATCTATAATGGCCATTCCAAGATTGTGAAACTGCACTGTGTCTTCCAGCAGGGCATGCGTGCCTACAACTATGGGTATGGTGCCATCTTTGAGGCCTTGTAATGTTTCTTTTCTTTCCTTGCCTTTGCTAGTCCCCGTCAGTACTGCTACAGGAATGCCCATTTCATCCAGTAGCTTTTTTGTACCCTGAAAGTGTTGCTGTGCAAGTATTTCAGTAGGTGCCATCAAACATGCTTGGAAACCATTGTCCATAGCAAGAAGCATAGCCATAACAGCCACCATTGTTTTACCGCTACCCACATCACCCTGCAACAGCCGGTTCATTTGCTTGCCGGTTGCTGTATCAAGCCTTATTTCTTTCAGTACACGTTTTTGTGCGCCTGTAAGTTGAAACGGTAGATGATGATTATAGAAGTTGTTGAAGTTGTCACCAACTTTATCATATCGCCAACCGGGTTGTATAGTGTGTTGCAAACGTAGCTTGGCTATCTTTAGTTGAGATGCCAGTAGTTCTTCCCATTTCAACCTGTATCGTGCAGCTTGCATATGTTCCTCAGTATCGGGGAAGTGAATCCACTTAATGGCATTATAGCGGCTGCAGAGCTGATATTGGCTGATGATATTAGGAGGGAGTATCTCAGGTATATCTCCCTGTTTTACTTTCTCAAAAAGGCTTTGAGTTATCTTAGCAAAAGAACGGTTACTGATACCTCTTGCACGTAGTTTTTCCGTTGTAGGGTAAACTGGCTGCATGCCGGGTATAGCCGTTTCACTATTTAGTGGCTCTATTTCGGGGTGGGCAATATTGGGAACACCGTTAAAGAATGAAACCTTACCGAACAGAATATATCGCCCATGATCTACCAGCGATTTTTTCATCCACTGCGCACCCTGAAACCATATCAGTTCTATTTGCCCTGTTTCATCGTAGAAGGTAGCAACCAACCTTTTCTTTCGGCCTTCGCCCTCTTCAAATATGTTGACGATGGTACCCAGTAGTTGCACATATTCTGTAGTGCCGTTTATAGCGGCTACCTTGTCAACCCTTGTTCTGTCGAAGTAGCGGTAAGGATAATGATAAAGCAAGTCGCCGAATGTGGCAATCTCTAATTCTTTACGCAGCATTTCTCCCCGTTGCGGGCCTACGCCTTTCAGGTATTCAATGGGAGATTCTAATATGGATGCGAAATTGCTGATGGCAAAGTATTTAAGGCAAATATAAAGCAGACAAGTTATTGCTGTTATTTACCTTCTTTATCAACAGCCAGAACAGTCTTTAAGTTGAGCGATTTTGCTGCTTTCATTACCGTAACAATGCTTTCGGCTTGTGCTTGTTTATCTGCATTGATAACCACAGTAGGCTCAGCATCTTGCGATTTTACAACGATTGCATTGATAGCACTTGCCAGTGAGTCCACAGATGTTGCCTGTGTACCTACAAAAAACTGTTGTTCGGGTGTTATAGACACAACTACCGTTTGTTTGGCTTTTGTATCGCTCTTAGCACTTGGTATAGAAAGCTTAATCACATTGGGGTTTGCCAATGTAGATATTATTAGAAAGAACAACAGCAGAATGAACAGAATGTCATTCAGTGCAGATGCATGCGATTCAGGCTTTTCCCTGAGATGTTTCCGAAGATTCATGACAAGGACTATTTAGCAGGTTCGTGAAGGATATCCAGAAACTCAACCGCAGCACTTTCCATACGGTTTACATTCTTATTTATTTGTGCATTCAGGTAGTTGTATGCCACGTAAGCCAGCAAACCAATTATCAAACCAACCGCAGATGTCACCATTTTAGTATAGATACCACTTGCAATACCTTCTATAGAAAAACCTTGATGTTGAATGTTGAAGAACAGGATAATCATACCTGCAATGGTACCCAGAAAACCGAACATGGGAGCTATACCTGCTATTGTTGAAAGCATAGAGAGGTTTTTCTCTAATTGATACACCTCCAGCTTACCAGCATTTTCCATAGACTTTTCAATATGGTCTATTGGTTTGCCTATACGGTTGAGCCCTTTTTCTATCATGCGTGCTATTGGGCCCTGAGTATTTTTAGCCAGCGATTTTGCCGCCTGCAGATTCCCGTCTGTTACATGCTCGCGTATACGTGACATGAAGGTTGGGTCTAATGAAGAAGCACGTTTTATAGCCATCAAACGTTCCGCAAATACATATACCAATAGTACAGAGCATATCAGCAATGGTATCATCAGGACACCACCTTGCATCAACAGATACCAAAGCGAAATTCCTTCCTTTTTAGCTACTGCGTCTGCTGCCGTAGCAACAGTATCTACCTGTAATAGTATGGAGAGTATAGACATAACGAATAATAGACTAACTGTAATAATAATAAATTTTTACGGCTATGCTGATGGCATTTTGTTAAAATGAAAAAGCCGGCATGTAGCCGGCTTGCATATAAGCTTGATTTCTTATTAACCGATAGATACCAGTTCCAGTTCAAAAATCAGGTCTTTACCAGCCAATGGGTGGTTTGCATCCAGTACTACAACTTCTTCCAGCACTTCTGCAATCACTACAGGAAATACGTTGCCGATGTTGTCACTCATGTGCAATTCCATACCTACGGCAGGTTGCATATCAGCAGGAAAATCGCTCTTAGGGTATTCCATCATCATGTCATCCCTGCGTTCGCCATAAGCGTTTTCAACCGGAATATTAACAGTTTTTTTATCGCCTACTTTCATATCCAGCAGCGCATCGTCAAAGCCCTTAATCACTTGTCCGCTGCCAACGGTAAACTGTAGTGGATCGCGGCCTTCAGAGCTGTCAAAAGTTGAGCCATCTGTAAGTTTTCCGTGATAATGTACACTTACAGTATCACCATTTTTAACTTGTTGCATGTAATTTGTTTTAATAAATACTAATAATGATGCAAGTTAAGGCTTAATATCGGAAACGCAGGATTATCTTTATGCCAAAATCAGAAATTTTAATGCTGAAGCGTTTATCATATATGCTATGCCTGATGCTGTTTGCAGTTGCTGTAAAAGCTCAGAAACAGGTAGAGCCAAAATACAAACCACTGCGCGGTGGTAGCGAGGTTGTAGTAGCTGCCGAAAGGATGGATGCATACCTGCCTTTGCTCAAAAATAAACGCGTAGCACTTATTATTAATCAGGCATCTGTAGTAGGTGGTGAGCGTAGCCTTTTAGATACCTTACTAACTGTAGGTGTGAAAGTGGTAAAGGTGTTTGTACCCGAACATGGTTTTCGCGGAGAGGCACAGGCAGGGGAGCATGTTGATAATAGTATTGATAGCGCTACACAATTGCCAATAGTATCATTGTATGGTGATAACAAAAAGCCAAAGCCTGAGTTTCTGAAAGATGTGGATGTGGTAGTGTACGATTTGCAGGATGTAGGTGTCCGTTTTTATACTTACATATCTACTATGCAATATGCAATGGAAGCATGTGCGGAAAACGGAAAGGAGTTTATTATACTGGACAGGCCCAATCCTAACGGGCACTATGTAGATGGTCCGGTTCTGAAGCCTGAATTTAGATCGTTTGTAGGTATGCAACCTATACCTATTGTATACGGTATGACGGTTGGTGAATATGCCAAAATGCTGGTAGGTGAAAAGTGGGTGAAGGGCATGGAGAAACTCAGTATGAAAGTCATTACTTGTGGTGCGTATGACCATACAGCATTATATACTTTATACATACGCCCTTCTCCCAATCTTAAAAACATGGCGGCAATAATGGCTTACCCATCAATGTGCCTGTTTGAGGGTACGGTGGTAAGTGTTGGGCGCGGTACTCCTACGCCTTTTCAGGTTTGGGGGCACCCTTCTTTCAAAGGCAAAACCATGTATAGTTTCAGGCCGGTACCAGTGTGGGGCAAGCCTGATCCGCTATACGCATTTCAAGACTGTTTTGGTCAACTAGCCGTTATGACAAAAGAAGAAGCTCTGACAATCATAAACAGAAGAGTGCGCCTGGTATGGTTGATAAAAGCGTATAATTGGTGTGAGGATAAATCTAAATTCTTCAACCCGTTTTTTGAGAAACTGGCAGGCACTGCTGAGTTGAGGAAACAGATAGAAAGCGGTATGACAGAAGATGCCATTCGTGCTACATGGAAGAAAGATATTGATGCTTTCAAGAAGATAAGAAAGAAGTATTTGTTGTACCCCGATTTTGAATAACAGTTTTTGCCCCTTACGTAAATCTACCCATGCAGGTAATATTTGTATCTCTATATAATTTCTTTGCCCGCAACAAAAAGCTCTATTGGACTATATTCATAGGTAGCTTTTTGTTGTTAGGTTTTCTTGCCAGCCGTGTCGGGCTGAAGGAAGACATCACCAGTATGTTGCCCGATAGCAAGGCTATTAAGGCCATGAATAATGTTATCAGTAATACACAGGCGGGGGAGCAGGTAGTGTTTATGATGTCTTTTACAGACAGCACTAAAACAGACCCTGATAGCCTGATAAGTGCAGCCGGTTACTATCAGCAAGCATTGCAGAAGGAATGTGCAGAGTGGATAGACACTGTAATGCTGCAGCCCGGAGGTGGATACGAAGAAGCACTGGTTAATATTATACAAAACAACCTGCCGCTTTTTCTGAATGATAATGATTACAAGACGCTTGATACTTTGCTGCAAACAGAACACATTCAGCAAACATTGGAGCGTAATAGGAAGCTATTGCTTTCTCCTGCCGGTACATTTTACAAAACATTGGTAGCGCAAGACCCTGTTGGTATATCAGGTCTAGTATGGGCAAAACTCAAGACATTGCAGATAGACCCTAATTATGAAACATATGAGGGATATCTTTTTAATAACAATCAACGCAATCTAACATTCTTCCTCAAGTCTAAATACAAAGCTTCAGAAACAGGGAAGAATGCAAAGCTATTCAGCAAGGTCGATGAGCTAACTGAAGAATGGCAAGCAAAGCACCCAGGTATTCACATAGCTTATTTTGGTGGCCCTGCTGTAGCAGCTGGTAATGCATCGCAGTTACAAACGGATACAATTGTAACATTATCGGTTACAATTGTGTTGCTGCTGGCACTTACCTATTATTTCTTCAGGAAGAAAAGGACACCACTAATACTGTTGGTTCCTGTAGTGTACGGCGCGGTAAGTGGCCTTGCAGTCATGTATTTGGTACAAGGCTCTATAGCGGTAATTGCATTGGGGGCAGGCGCTATAATATTGGGTATAGCAATAGACTTTTCCATACACTTCCTTGCGCATACAAGACATTCAAGCAATATTAAGGAGGCTGTTAGTGAAATGGCAAATCCCTTGACGATTGGTAGTTTTACTACGATTGCTGCATTCCTGTCGTTGCGGTTTGTATCTACACCTATACTGCAAGACTTAGGCTTGTTTGCAGCTGTGAGCCTAGCTGGTGCAGCATTATGCACCTTGATATTTTTGCCACACTTACCTATAGGTGCAGCCAACTATGCACATCAGAATACCATCTTCGATAGAATAGGGAAGTGGCAGCCTGAAAAGAATAAGTGGCTGGTATTGGGTATTATTCTGCTAACGCCTATCATGTATAAGTGCATCGACGGTGTGTCTTTCGATAGCAATCTGATGCACCTGAACTACCTTTCCCCAAAGCTGGAGAAAGCACAGGAAGAGGTGAGTAGGTACAATGCCGTAGCACTAAGCAGTGTCTTCGTAGTAGCTAATGAAACCAATCAGGAAAAAGCATTACAAAAGCTGGAAGCAGCCACTGCAAAGATTGATGAACTGGCTGCTAAGGGCTGGGTACGTAGTGCATCAAATCCGGTTACTTTAATTCCATCATTGGCAGAACAGGAAAAACGAATAGCACGTTGGGAAAATTACTGGACATCTGATAAACAAACATCTGTATTAAGTGACGTAAATAGCGCAGCCGCTGCAAATGGCTTCAGCAAAGATGCTTTTGTTGGTTTTGGTAATGTTATCAACCAGGAATATCAGCCTTTTAATAATGAAACTGTTGCGGTGCTGAAATCACTTTACCCAGGAGGTTTCTCATCAGACAGCAGCAACCATTATGCTATAGCTTCTCTGAAAGTATCGCTAGAAAACAGGCAGCAGGTATTAGACTATCTGAACGGTATAGAGAATGTAACTGTAACAGACCGGCAACAAGGCGCTACACAATTGGTAGGCATATTGAATAAAGATTTTACGAGTATTGCAGTTTACTCCTCGCTCATCGTATTCTTTGCATTGCTGATAGGGTATGGTCGTATAGAGCTCGCCATCATCGCATTTCTGCCAATGGCTATATCGTGGATATGGATATTAGGCTTGATGTCTTTACTCGGCTTGCAATTCAATATTGTAAACATCATTATCTCTTCTCTTATTTTTGGTTTGGGCGATGACTATACCATCTTTACCATGGACGGGCTAATAGAGAAATACCGTACTGGCAGAAACAAACTGGAATCTACCCGTGCAGCTGTTTATGTATCTGTATTGACGGTTATTATAGGTTTGGGGGTATTGTTGCTTGCAAAGCACCCTGCGTTGCGTTCTATTGCGTTTATATCTGTTACAGGGTTGGTGTGTGTATTGTTTGTATCACAGGTGTTGCAGCCATTCCTCTTCAATTGGTTTATACAGAACAGGGCAGATAAGAAGTTTTTACCCTTCACACTACGCAGTTTCTTCATATCTGTGTTTGCTTTTGCCTACTTCTTCACGGGTTCAATGGTGCTTACCATTTTGGGCATCATACTTACCAAGCTATGGCCATTTAACCGTGAAAAAGCTAAGTATTGGTTTCACGCTTGGGTAAGTCGCTATACATGGAGCATGATGTATATAATGGGCAATGTGAAAAAACGTGTGTTCAATCCGTTTAAAGAAGATTTCCAAAAACCTGCTGTTTATATAGCCAATCACTCATCTTTTTTAGATATACTGGTAACAACCATGCTGCACCCTAAGCTGGTATTACTTACCAATAAGTGGGTGTGGCGTAGCCCGGTATTTGGTGCTGTAGTGCGTATGGCAGAATACTATCCTGTTGCTGAAGGTGCGGAAGATAGCCTTGAGCCATTGCAGGATTTGGTAAACAGAGGGTATTCTATCGTAGTCTTTCCGGAAGGTACGCGTAGCTACGACGATACTATTAAACGTTTTCATAAAGGAGCTTTCTACATAGCAGAGAAACTGAAACTGGATATTGTACCGCTTATACTACATGGTGTAGGCTACACCATGCAAAAAGGAGACTGGCTGCTGAAAGACGGGACTTGTTCGGTTTATATACGTGAACGTGTAGCACCTGATACCACAGACTATGGCGCTACTTATTCTGAACGTGCTAAGTTGATAGGCAGGTGGATGCGTAAAGAGCTGGATGATATAAAAGAAAAAGACCAGACGCCTATATACTTTAAAGAGCAACTGATTCGCAGCTATACTTTTAAAGGGCCTGTTACTGAATGGTATTGCAGAATAAAGACTAAGCTGGAAGATTATTATGAGCCATTCCACAAGCTCTTACCAAGAGAAGGTTCGTTTTACGATTTGGGTTGTGGTTATGGTTTTATGACATATATGTTGCACTGGGCTGCACCCGGCAGGAAGTTTACAGGTGTGGATTATGACGATGAGAAAATAGAAAGTGCGCAAGGCAATTTTCTGAGAGATGATAACGTAAACTTTATGCAGGGCGACGTTACCAAGCTGTATTTGCAAGACTGTGATGGTATCATAATCAGCGATGTGCTGCACTATTTGTTGCCTGAACAACAAAGTGCATTGCTTGAGCAATGTGTATCTGTATTGAACTGCAAAGGCACTTTGATAATACGAGATGGTGTAGCCGAACTGCAAGAACGTATTAAAGGCACTAAACTTACAGAGCTTTTCAGTACAAGGATTTTCGGTTTCAATAAGACGCAAAACGAACTGCATTATATCAGTAGGGCATTTGTTGAGCAATTTGCTCAACAGCATAATATGACAATAGAGGTGCTGGACAATGCTAAGTTTACTGCCAATCTGATATTTGTACTCAGGAAAATAAACTAAGCAATAGCTGCTTGCTTGTTGAGGTGATTGTAAAGCATTTTGTAGCCAATAGCGGCAATAAAGCATATGCCGCCTATAAACCACCAAAGCGTGTTAAAGCCCCATTGCTCGGCAATATATGCACCCGATGACGGTCCTAATACCTGTGCGGTACTCCAGCATATAGTATATAAGCCTGCATATTGTCCTCTGTTGGCGGCTGTAGATCTGCTAATCCAGAATGTATTCATGAAAGGCATTGCCAATACTTCACCTATGGTGCATAAGAACATTGATGCAATTGCCAATACTTCTGCTCCCGGGAAAACATTGAACATCGCAAACGAAACACCGGTTAGTGCTACGCCCCACATAATGTATTGCAGTACGTGTCTTTTCCCCTCCAGATTGTGAACGATTACCATTTCAAATAAGGCAATCAATATACCATTGAATGCCATGATGAGCCCGATATAAAACTCTGTCAGGTGCAGTTCCTTTCTGTAAAACACAGGCATAGTGGTAAACAACTGAAAGAAGCTATATGAAAACACAATAGTGAGTACTATAAATGCCAGATAGGGTTTGTCTTTGTATGCTGAATTTGCAATTACGCCTTCTTGCTTTACAGGTTTTGCAGCTGTTGCTTTGTTTTTAGATGGTGCAAGCAAAAGCCATAGCAACGTAGCTGCAATGATATTAGTAAGCCCATCTATCCAAAATAATAGCTCATAATTTTTAGACGCTATGAAGCCTCCCAATGCACCGCCTGCTGCCCAGCCAAGATTGATAGCGAGGCGATTGAGAGAGTAGGAGCGTGTGCGGTTTTCTTCTTTGCTATAATGCGCTATAGCTGCTGCATTTGCAGGACGGAAAGATTCATTTACCATGCTCAGAAAGAATGTAGTAATACAGATACTTGATAAGCTTGTCATTTGCCCTAAAGCAATGAACAACGTACCTCCGCCAAGTAATGCAAATAGCTGTAAGTAATAGAAGCCAAACTTGTCTGTCAGCTTGCCACCAATAAAACCACCACAGATAGACCCGATACCGAAAATGCTAACTACTAAGCCTGCTTTACCGACACTGTAATCTTTGCTTTCTGTAAGGTACAATGTCATAAAAGGCAGTACCATCGTACCCATACGATTGACGAGCATTACAAAAGAAAGCCACCACGTAGCAGAAGACAATCCGCTATATGCTTGTTTATAAATATTGGCAATCTTTTTCATCGGGATGATTAAAGATACAGATAGTGCGGCTAAGAACTATTTGTAATCTTCTACTGCAACGGTTTCTTTACAGAAAAAGTATTCGCGTACATCGTTTGACGCTACAATGACCATGCGTCCCTTGCTGTATTGTTCTATCCAAGAGGTGTATTGTTCTACACCTTGTTGGTCAAGATTCGTACATGGTTCATCGAGTAGCAAGATAGGCGTATCAGAAAATATGGCTTGTGCCAATTTTACACGTTGCTTCATGCCTGAAGAGTAATCTCCGATAGGTTTATGCGCACTTTGCTCCAGTCCTGTGAGCTTTATTATAGAAGGAATATCCAAACCCTGTAAAGGTTTTTTGAAGCTAAAGTGAAATTGCAAAAACTCCTGCAATGTCAGTTCTTCTATTATTTCTTGCCCAGGCGCTGTGAAGCTGATATAAGGAAATACCTGATTGAGCTCAACATGAGTTGAGCCATTCTCGTAAATTACTTTTCCCTTGCTGGGGCTTTGCATGCCTGCAATAATGCGCAATAGGGTAGACTTACCGCTACCGTTTGCACCAAGCAATGCATATGCGCCGGGCGAAGTGAAGGAATAACTGATGTCCTTAAATATCCAGTGCCTTTGAAAACGCTTGCTTATGTTCTCAAGAGATATCTTCATTCAGCCTTCTGCTATAGCCTTTCATGATACCACGACCTGTATCGCGTACAAATGATATGATTTCATCACGTTCGTCTGATACCGGTATCTCTGCTTCTATTATGTCTAATGCTTTAGAAACATTATAACCACGAACAAACAGTATACGGTATATATCCAGAATGTGATTGATTTTGTCAATGTCGTAACCACGACGTTTCAAACCTACAGAGTTTACACCTACGTATGAAAGTGGTTCGCGTGCAGCTTTTACATAAGGAGGTACATCTTTACGCACGAGTGAACCACCTGTTACGAATGCATGAGAGCCAATACGTACAAATTGCTGAACTGCAGTAAGACCTGCAAGTACTACATAGTCGCCAATAGTGATGTGACCGGCCAGTGTAGTATTGTTTGAGAATATACAATGATTGCCTATTTCGCAATCGTGTGCTACGTGAGAGTATGCCATGATAAGGCAATTGTTACCTATCTTGGTTTTACCACGGTCTATAGTGCCACGGTTGATGGTAACACACTCACGAATGGTTGTGTTGTCACCAATTATAGTAAGCGTTTCCTCGCCTTTGTATTTTAAATCTTGTGGTATTGCAGAAACTACGGAGCTTGGAAATATGCGGCAGTTTTTACCTATGCGCGCACCTTCCATTATGGTAACGTTAGAACCTATCCATGTCCCTTCGCCAATCTCTACATTTTTATGAACCGTAGTAAACGGGTCTATTTTTACATTCGGGCCGATTTTAGCGTCCGGATGGATGTACGTAAGTGGGTGAATCATCTTTTGTCTTTTCTTACTATTTGAGCTACCAATTCGGCTTCAGTTACCAGTTTATTACCCACGTATACAGAGCCTCGCATTTCGCAGATACCGCGACGTATAGGGTTCATTAAGTCAAGTTTCAATATCAACGTATCGCCGGGCGTTACTTTGTGTTTGAACTTTACCTTATCTATTTTCAGGAAGTAAGTATCGTAATTTTCAGGATCGCTGTAGTTATTCAACGCAAGGATACCACCGGTTTGTGCAAGTGCTTCAATCTGCAATACACCCGGCATTACAGGATTCCCCGGGAAGTGTCCCTGGAAGAAATGCTCATTGTACGTTGCATTCTTAATACCCACAACGTGGTTATCACTCAGCTCGATGATTTTATCTACCAGCAGGAATGGGAACTTGTGCGGCAGCGCTTTTTCTATCTGTGTGATATCGTAGATAGCAGGTTGGTTAGGGTCGTAATGCGGTACATCAGACAAGTGTTTGTTCTTCTTGATGTATGCCTTGATTTTCTTTGCAAACTCCACATTTGATGCATGGCCCGGACGGCTTGCTATGATGTGTGCACGGATATTATAACCAACCAGCGCAAGATCGCCAACTACGTCCAGCAGTTTGTGTCTTGCAGGTTCGTTGGTAAAATGTAATTGTATATTATTCAGGATGCCTTCCTGTTTTACTTCAATATTTTGTTTGTTGAAAACTTTTGCCAGCCTGTCCAGTTCAGGTTGTGTTACAGGCTTGTCTACTACTACGATGGCATTGCTCAGGTCACCACCTTTTATCAGGTTGTGGTCCAGCAAGTATTCCAATTCGTGCAGGAAGCAGAATGTACGACAAGGCGCAATCTCACCTTTAAACTCTGATATGTGTTTTAGCGTAGCGTGCTGCGTACCTAATACCGGAGAGTTAAAGTCAATCATGGTAGTTATCTGGTATTCGTTTGACGGAACAGCCAGCATATCTACATTCTTAACAGGGTCGTAGAAATGTATGTTTGAATCGATAGAGTAGATGATACGCTTAGCGTCTTGTGCCTGTACACCAACACTTTCTATTGCTTCTATAAATAATTTGGAGCTACCATCCATAATAGGTACTTCAGGACCGTCAAGCTCTATGAGTACGTTATCTACACCAAGACCTACCAATGCAGCCAATGTATGTTCTACCGTACTTACACGTGCTCCATTATGTTCAAGTGTAGTACCGCGAGAAGTATCTACCACATAATCGCAGTCTGCTTTTACTATAGGCTTTTCAGGAAGGTCAATACGCTGAAACCTGATACCGAAGCCCGGATTGGCAGGTTTTAGGGTCATTGTAACGGGCTCGCCTGTATGCAGGCCTACACCCGGCAGCGATATAGCACTCTTTACAGTGTGCTGATATTCGGATGAAATAGCTGAATAAGCTGTGTCCGATTTTTTCTTCGTTTCAGTATGCATTATTGTATCCGAACTCACTGGTTTTCCTTTACGTGTTGTTTATTTAACTGGGATGTCAATTCAGCAACCATTTCTTCCAGTTTGAAGAGACGTTGCTGTAATTCAGGCAAATTTCTAAAAATTGCCTGACTTTTTAGCGAACTTTTATAATCGTATGCAGGAGAGCCTGTTAGCGCAGTATTTGGTTCAGAAACAGTCTTAGACAAACCACTTTGCGCATTGATGCGCGTACCGTCAGCAATAGTTATGTGCCCAACAATACCTACTTGCCCGCCAACAATACAGTTTTTACCAACTTTTGTACTGCCTGATATGCCTGTTTGAGCAGCAATTACGGTGTTTTCACCTATTTCTACATTATGGGCTACCTGTATCAGGTTATCCAGTTTTACGCCTTTTTTAATGATGGTAGAGCCCATAGTAGCCCTATCTATAGTAGTATTAGCGCCAATTTCTACATCATCTTCTATTATCACATTGCCAATCTGAGGTACTTTGCGGTATGTACCATCGTTTTGAGGCGCAAAGCCAAAGCCATCGCCACCAACTACGGAGCCTGAGTGTATAATAACCCTATTGCCAATAGCACAACCGTCATATATCTTAACACCTGCAAACAGCTTAGTATCGTCTTTTATTACAACATTATCACCTATATAACAGCCAGGGTATATCTTGACATTGTTCCCGATTGTTACATTTTCCCCAATATAAGAAAATGAAGCTATATAAACATTGTTTCCAATTGTTGCAGTTTTTGCAACATGTGTATGTTCTTCAATGCCAACTTTGCCCGTGTTAGATATTATCTCATTGTATTTCTCCAATAGAAATGCGAAACCGCTGTAGGCATCTTTTACACGTATCAGCGTAGGCTTTACTTTTTCTGTTATTTCCAGTGAATCATTGACTATCAATATGCTGGCATTGGTTGTATATAGGTATTCTTCGTATTTAGGATTGGCGATAAAGCTAAGTGTGCCTTCACCCGCTTCTTCTATTTTAGCTACCGTGCCAACTTTGGCATCAGGATCGCCTTCTATCTTTCCTTGTATCAGTGTTGCTATCTGTAAAGCGGTAAACTGCATCCTATAGTATTGAAAAAAATTGAGTGTAATTTACGTTATCCTTTTGAAATGGCTGTAAAACAGCGGCTATACTCTTGTAAATCAGCTTATATAACAAATATAGTTTTTATGTACAGGTTTTGCAAGTGCTTGATTTACAACAGGGTTATCAATTTCTGATATGTCTCTTACAGCTCCGTCTTTCATGGCTATTTGTATCTTTTCATCGTTGATATTGTAGGTATTGTTGGATGTGAAACCTGTTGACAGGTAATATCCAATTTCTTCGTCAGGTATATTATGTTTTTCCTGCAATTCTTTTTTCTTCTGTTCGTAGAGTTCCTCGGGGTTAGCTGTGCTTAATACAACTTTGTATAACCTACGTTCTGTTATCATCTTGCAAAGGTTAGACAATATCCTGTCCTCATTATTTCTCCATACTTTTATGGAGGTCATGATATCGTTGTCGTCTAATTGGCAATAAAGCGATAAGAGTTCTTCGTTTTCGGCAAAACTACTTGCGTTCAGGTTGTTGTACAGGAAAAAACGAAAGGCAGGGGTTGTAAATAATTCAACGCCTTTTTCTGCCAGTTCTTTTGCACGCTTTAATATGTTTATCAATAATATTTCTGCAGATAGTACTGTTTTATGCAGGTACACCTGCCAATACATCAGCCTGCGCGCAATGATGAATTTCTCTACCGAGTGCACTCCTTTTTCCTCTACCATCAGCCTGCCGTCGTTCACGGTAAGCATTTGCAGTATACGGTCGTAGCCAATAACACCTTCCGATACGCCGGTATAGAAGCTATCGCGGTTCAGGTAGTCCATTCGGTCTACATCCAACTGGCTGGAAACTAACTGGTGCAGGTATTGTTTGGGGTAAGATGAATTGAAGATTTCAATTGCATCAGATAGTTTGCCTCCCATCTCGGTATTCATCTGCTGCATGATGAGCTTAGAGATATCTTCATGAGAAACACCTTCTATCAGTGTATGCTCTAAGGCATGAGAAAAGGGAGCATGACCGACATCGTGCAATAATATTGCAATACGTGCCGCTGTGTATTCCTGTTTAGATACTTCAAGCCCTTTGGCTTTCAATTCATCCAATGCCTTGCCCATCAGATGGCAAGCACCAAGCGAGTGATGAAAACGGGTATGTACTGCACCCGGATATACCAACTGCGCCATGCCCATCTGCTTAATGTTGCGCAGGCGTTGGAAATACGGGTGGTTGATAATTTGTAGTAATTCTTCTTCCGGGAATCTTAAGAAACCATATACGGGGTCATTAATAATCTTTCCTCTAATGTGCATCTGTTCGTCTTTCCTTGCCTTATTGCCAATCTGTATCTTCTACCGGTTCATCATTCTGTCCGCCCGGTACGGTACCGCTCGAGTTGTAAGTGCCCTGACGCTCCATGCTTGTAGGGTCGTATACGTTACAGTCATCAAAGTTTTCAGGCTCCTTAAACTGTGCATCTGTTCTTATATCAAGCGATTTATCTGCATATACTTTCTTCATGAAAAGTGCCCATATAGGAAGGGCAGCAGCAGCACCCTGACCAAGTGCCTCGCTATTGAAACGAAGGAACCTGTCATCGCAACCAACCCATGCACCTGCCAGTATCTGTGGTGTATAGCCTATAAACCATGCATCAGCCTGCTTGTTGGTAGTACCTGTTTTACCTGCTATATCCGATGTTAAGCCATATCTGTAACGCAGCCTTTTAGCTGTACCATAGTCAACCACACCACGCATCAGCTTCACAATCTTATATGCTGTACCTGCATTGATGATTTCTTTCTGCTCAGGAACAAAGCTCTTGATGAGCGCACCGTTTTTATCTTCAATCTTAGTAATAAAATAAGGCTGCACATTCATCCCCCCGTTAGGGAACATAGTATATGCGCCCAGCATTTCATAAAGAGAAATATCTGGCACACCAAGTGCTAACGCAGGTACTTTATCAAACTTGCTGCGAATACCACATTTCTGCAAGAAATCTGCAAATGCATCAACACCAACTTGCTTTATTAAATACAGTGCAGCATTGTTGACAGATAATGCCAATGCTTTTGCCATTGGCAACTGTCCGTATTTGCTACCACCAGCATCGTACATGCCTACATAAGGGAATTGTTGTGGCATGGTAGATACAGAACCACAAGGAGAAAAACCATTATCTACAGCCAAGCAGTAGAGTAGAGGCTTGATGGTAGAACCTACCTGCCTTTTGGTATTGATGTTTACGTGGTCGTACTGAAAGTAATTATGGTCTATACCACCTACCCATGCTTTTACCTCGCCTGTATATGGGTCCATAGCCATAAAGCCTGCTGACAGGAACATTTTCATGTACTTGATTGAGTCTATCGGACTCATAATAGTGTCCTTTGTATGCTCTTTATTCCAAGAAAATACTTTCATTTTTACCGGACGGCCAAGCTCTGCAATGATATCATTGTGACTTTTCCCGTCTTCTTTCAGAGCACGATACCTATCTGTTTCTTTGATGGCTTTATCCAGATACTTCTTGTTAGTTACCCAAATAGCACCGTCGCGATAGCCCGATTGCTGGGCAAACAGTTTTTGTATTTCGGCAATATGCTCTTCAACAGAAGCTTCAGCATACTGTTGCATTTTCAGGTTGAGGGTAGTGTATATTTTTAGACCGTCCTTATATATATTATAATTTGTACCGTCAGGTTTCTTTAGCTCTTTACATACTTTCTTTACTTCCTGCTCTACTATCTGGCGGAAGTATGGTGCTGTGCCTTCGTGATAGTCAAGTTTGTGATAATCGAGAACAATAGGCTCCTGTTTTACTTTCTCAGCATCAGACTCTTTCAGGTAGCCATAGTTTGCCATCTGGTCTACCACTACATTGCGTCTGTTCAGGGCATTCTTAGGATTACGACGCGGGTTGTAAAGCGTATTACCCTTCAACATGCCTATCAACACGGCCGCCTCGTTAACGCTTACTTTATCAGGTGTTTTGTTGAAAAAAGTAAGAGAGGCATTGCGGATACCATAAACATTATCACCAAATGGTACTGTATTCAGATATAGTGTGATGATTTCGTTTTTAGTAAGGTTGCGCTCCAGTTTTACAGCCATTACCCATTCTTTCAGTTTTATGAAAGGTAGGGTTAGCATATTCTGGTTCTCTCGCGGGAAGAGGTTCTTGGCAAGCTGCTGGGTAATGGTAGATGAACCACGTTTTTTACCCGTTAGCACATAGAACGGTATAGCAACAGTAGCGACAGGATCAATACCTGAGTGGTCGTAAAAACGAGCATCTTCTGTTGCCAGCAGGGCATTGAATATATTAGGCGATATCTCTGAATACTTGCTTGTAGAACGGTCCTGAACATAGTAACGGCCTATCAGTGTACCATCTGCTGCATAAACATCTGACGACAAGGCGCTACTTGGGTTTTCCAACTCCTTCATAGACGGCATGTAACCAAGCCATCCCATGTTCATGAATATGATGAGCAGATTGAATACCACAACACCAATCCAGAATGCCTTCCAGAGTAGTTTTACGCTTCTTTTTTGCCCCGTTTGATTTTGTTGCTGCAAGTGGTCAGATATTTAATGGTTTGGCAAAGCTAAAAAAATCTTGTTTGGCTTGTCCTTAAATAGTTCTCTTTTAGGTTAAAATTGAGACTTCTTTAATAAGTATATGTTTTTACTTTAAAGTATTAGTCGTTGTCTTCAGGTTTGATAAAGAAGCTGAGCATCCTCAATGGGTTCAGGAAGCCTGCTAATCTTTTACTGAATGATACTTTCGACCTGACAGCTTTAATGAATGACTGCAGGAATGAAGCTACTTTATCCTGTTCCGCATTTGTAAGAGCCTGATTCGCATATTTCTGTTTCAGGTAGAGATTCATGAATGCAGTGAAAGAAGTACCCAACATAGGGTCGATTGTTTTGGTAGCATACTGCATCGGAGTTTCCTCTCCGCGAGGTATGCCGCATATATGCAGGTAGTAGCCTGATGCTCGATATATCCAGTAAGACTTATTCGCTTGCTTAGCATTGCGAACACGCATGCGGTAATATGCCCATACCAAACTCGGCAAAGTAAACATGATAAATAGTATTACTGCGAGGGTAATTGCTACTCTTGCTGCAATCTGTTTTACTGTGAGTGGTTTATCGGGCTGAGTTGTTTGTGGTTTGTTTTCAGGCTTACTTGTGTCTTTGCGTTTCAGGTATACCTCATCTACAGGTGCAGGTTTAGGGAAGCGGTTGAGTAGGGACTCTCCCTTTTCGCCCGCAGACGGTTCCAGTTTCTTCATGGCATCCGCATAAGACACAGCAGTGGCTTCATCTCCTTTTTGAATATTGCTGACAGGCACATCCACACTATCTCTGTGAACGGTTGCTATCTTCAAATCCATCAATACAGGTTGCGCCTCTGTAGTATTATATTCTTTATCGTGGAAAATGAAATGCTTCACTTTCAGCGTCATCATTTTTTTCACTGTATCCACGTTTTCTACAATGCCGTCAGCGGCTAGCCATGCACGCGGTGGTTGCATCGGTGGGGTGCCGTCAGGTTTAGGGCTTTCCTCTGCATCGTTATTACCAACTGTGGTATCAAAATCGAGCCAGCCATACCCAGGGAAGTAAACCTGCACCCATGCATGTGCCTGATCTGCGTAGTACCAATACCATCCTTTGTTTTTATCACTACGGTCCACTGTCATAAACCCGACTGTGATTCTGGAAGGTATGCCCAGTGAACGAAGCATAAACAGAGTAGCACCTGCATAATATGCACAATAGCCCTTATGATTCTCGAACAGGAAATACATCAGTTTAGATGCATTGGGTATGTCAGGCACACCGGGATTATCGGTATAGCTGAAAAGCTGTTCGCCGTTTTCGTCTTTGGAGAGGAAATAGTCTCTGATGGCAAGTACCCTGTCTACAGGTGTTTTAGCATCTTTGGTTACACGGTGTGCCAGTTCGCTGATAGAATTGAACTTGGCATCGTTGGGCATATACGTGTAGTAGTCCATGAACTTTTTATCCGAACCATCATAGCCTTTCACCTGCCTCAGTATCTCGAAACGCTGCTCCTGAAACTTCTTTATCTGCGGGTCTTTGGCATTATATACAAAGTAGGCACTGTTTAGCTCAGACACATAACCCTTTGCCCTGAAGGCGGATTTGAATTCATCCCTGAAGTCTTTTTCTACTGTAATGGGTTGTACAAAGTATCCTACATTCGGCGCCAGATAAGTAGAAGGGGAGAGGTCTTTGCTATATACCTCCACATCTACACTCTTGCGTAGCTTCGTAGCAAGGCTGTTTTTAATAACATTGGTATCGAACTGCGTAAAGAATACAGGCAGTTTCGACGGGTCCGGCTCGAAGAGGTCGTTGTATGGTATCGTCTTATCGCGCTCAAATGTTTCTGTGAGGGTATCAAATTTGGTATAGTAAAATGCGGTAAGATATAGCGGGTTGGGGGTTTCTGTTCCGGGGAAGAAATTATCGATGTGAGCACAAAAAAGTAATTCATTACTTCGCCCTAGGTTGGAACGTAGCTTGGTGTAGTCCTTCAGGTCGAAAGTACCATCCTGATTTTTCTTCAGCATGCTGGTTTCGCCATTTTGCCCTGCACCACCATAGTTGGCAACTGTTTCCTTAATTTCCTTGCGCATGGTATACACCACACCTGCCAGTATCAATGAAGACAGCACCCCGAACCCTATAAGCCTGCGGGTAAGAAACCACCAAAACTTGCCGCTTTTATCTTTATAATTATATATCTGCTCTGTGGTAAATACGATGTATACACTATATATCAAAGCAGGGGCAAATGCCCTGAGTAGCGTATCTACACTGTCTGTTTTCTCTTTGGCTGTAATTAAAATACAGCCCGTAAGTACAGATGCGGCAACAAGCACAGCCCAATATCGCAGGCGAATAAAACCCCAACCCAATAGCCAACCTATGCTGAAGAGTATGGCAAATACAAGAAATTGGATGGATATAAAGAACGCATCAAACTCGCCAACAGCATAAGTATCCAGTCCTTTATATATAGAGTATAATACAAATGCCAGCAGAGCAAACAATGGCAAAAACCTGAACCTGAATGTGTAGAGTAGGGCAGCTGCTGCCATACCTGCAGACAGGTAAATGGTTTGCCTGATGGCCTCGTTACGTGCTACTGAAAAGTATTCGTTGGCATTCTGTAGCAAAAAGAAGCCTGCAAAAGCCGTTGGAATCAATAAAAACAGGACTTTGGCTATGAATTCGTTGACGGGTGTGGCGCGTTGAATACTCATATTATAGTGCATGGCTAATTTAGCGCAATAATTGCATGTGCTTTGTTAAAAACAATACATATTTAATAAATGGTTTATAGGATGTTAAGTAATCCACATCCTGTTGGTTAACATTTACTTTTTTGAGACAAGATTTATGAAGAAAATGTTACCTTAGGCACGTTTTAAAAATATTTAATTAAATGATACAACAACAAACTGTTGATGCTGTAAAGCTTGGCGATACATCTATCGACGAAAAAACAAAAGCTATGCTGGAAAAATTAAAGATTGTTACTGTTATCGGTTCGGGTACAATGGGCAACGGTATTTGCCATGTTTTCGCGCAGAGTGGTTTCAATGTTCACATGATGGATATCAACCAGGCTGCTATGGACAAAGCGTTGGTTACTATCGGTAAAAACATGGACCGCCAGATTGCTAAAAATGCAATGACTGAGGAAGCTAAGCAACAAGCACTGGGCCGCATATCTACATATACAGATATGGCAGAGGCAGTGAAAGATGCAGACATCGTTGTTGAAGCTGCAACTGAAAACATCGACCTGAAAATCAAAATCTTCCAGCAACTGGATCAGCTGTGTCCTGAAAAATGTATCCTTGCTACTAATACTTCATCTATCTCTATTACTCGTATAGGTTCTTATACAAAGCGTCCGGGAAAAGTAATCGGCATGCACTTTATGAACCCTGTACCGGTAATGAAACTGGTAGAAATCATTAATGGTTATGCTACTGACGTTGATGTTACTAATACAGTACATGCACTGTCAGCTTATCTGGGCAAAGTACCATGTATCGTTAACGACTATCCCGGATTTATCTCTAACCGTATCCTGATGCCGCTTATCAACGAAGCTATCCTGTCTTTGCAGGAAGGTGTTGCGGGTGTTGAGGAAATCGATACTATCATGAAATTGGGTATGGCTCATCCGATGGGACCATTGCAATTGGCAGACTTTATCGGTCTGGATACTTGCTACTCAATCATGAATGTACTGCACATGGGCTTCGGTAATCAGAAATATGCACCTGCTACATTACTAGCAAACATGGTGCAGGCTGGTTTCTACGGTGTTAAAACCGGCGAAGGCTTTTACAAATACACACCAGGCAGCAAAGAGCTGGTTGTAAGCGAACGCTTCAAAAACAAAGGCTGGAAAATATAACAGAGCAGCATCCTGCTCAATCCAATCACATAGCCGTCCTGCAATAGTAGGGCGGCTTTTTTTATCTTTGTTGTCATGCCTCCATCTAAGCCAAATCTTGTTTTATCGCTGCTAAGTATGCGTTGCCCCAACTGTAGAAAGGGTAGGATATTTACCGCAAAGCATGTATTACCACTACGCACTGCATTGAAGATGCATGAGCATTGCACACACTGCGGAATGAAATATGCCAAAGAAGAAAACCTTGGCTATGGTACCAACTATGTGCTGACGGTGATTATGTTATTTTTAAACCTACTATGGTACCAACCTATATTTGGTATCAGTTACGATGACAACAGTATTTACTATTTTCTGATGTCCAGTACATTCGTAACACTGCTTTTGCAACCGTGGTTTATGCGTTTATCAAGAGTGCTATTCCTCTACTTTACCATTTACTACAACACTCACCCCTACGAGAAAAAATAAAGGCAGCTTAGAAAAGCTGCCTATTTGTATAAAAAATACACCCTCAATGTTCTTTATCGTAACGTAATGGTTCTTGTTTTGCCATTTACGCTTATAGTTGCCTGATCGTCACAAGTACCACTACCATAGTCCAAAGTGCGTGCTTTAGATGCACCTGCAGGTGTAATATCTACAGTACCCTGTTCTATCCATCTGCAATTGAGTGCCAGTGTCAGCGGGCTGGTGATTGTATAGTTTACAATCTTGCCATTAGCCCTTGTATTGGTGCCACTACCTGTAATGCTGTAAACATCATCACTCAAAGCTGTAGTGCTTTCGCCCGCTATCCATGTGCGTGTGCGGTTGGCAACATGAGATATGGTATCACCGGTTGTATTAAGTATCATCATGCCATTCACACTGATGTTAAAGTAAGATTGCCCGCTGCTGTTTTTACCCATATTCGTAACGGTCTTATTTCCCAATACCTGATTATTGTTTACATAATAGCCATCAAAGCCTATGGTATGTACCGAACCGCTATCTCTGTATTTGCCTGAGTATGTAATTATTATTTTGCCTTTGCGATAGCGGCCATCGTTACACAAGCAGTTTGTAGTACCGAAGTCTATAGTAATTTTTCTCGGCGTGCTGGTGGTGTCTCTTGTTACAGTGGCACAGCTGCTCAAAATAGTAGGATTGACACCACCTTTCATTTGCACAGAGCCAAAGTCGTATGCCTGATCTGATAGCGTCTGTGCATCACTGAATGTCTGATCCATGCGTGCCTGGTCATCGGCATAGTAAGTGTCTTCTTCAACATCAACATTGCTGTTGTTGTTTTTGTCGCGCTTGCACGCTGTGAAAGTCAGCGTTGCTGCGAATACCGTAAAAACGGCAATTGAAACAATCTTTCTGGTATGCATGTTATGTGATTTTAGAAATAAGACTGGACAGATTAATAAAGGTTTAACAGATAGAAAATATTTTTTGAGATATGGCTTAGTTTTGGGGGATGAAAGAATTGGTAGTAGCTTCTAACAACAAAGGGAAAATACGGGAGATTAAGCAGATGATACAGGATATAAGCCTGCTCTCATTGAGTGATATTGGTTTTACTGATGAGATAGCTGAACCATTCCATACGTTTGAAGAAAATGCACTGGCTAAAGCAGGTGCCATCTACAAGTTTTGCGGCAAAAATGTATTTGCTGATGATAGTGGTATATGTGCTAATGCGCTGAACGGTGCGCCGGGGGTAGACAGTGCGCATTATAGTGGTACAAGAGATGATAATGCCAATCTACAAAAACTATTGGCAGACCTGAAAGACAAGGATGACAGAAGCGGCTTTTACAAAGCCGTAATGTGCCTTATATGGGATGATGAAACTTATTTTTTTGAAGGCATATGCGAGGGCACAATTATAGAACAGACCATTGGTGATGGCGGCTTCGGATACGACCCAATATTTATACCTACAGGTTATGACAAGACTTTTGCAGAGTTGTCGCATGATGTTAAAAATGAAATAAGCCACAGAGGTAAGGCTGTACGTAAAATGGTAGCATTTATTAAAGAAAAACTGGAAGAAGCAGCATTATGAAATTTTCGATAGGTGATAAGATAATCCTGAAACAAACAGGGGAGGAGGGACATGTAACAGGCTATATCAGCAATGATATGTTTGAGGTTGAGGTGATGGGCGTAACCTTTCCTGTATATAAAGATGATATAGACCACCCGTACCTGAAATGGTTTACAGAAGGCAAAAAGAAAAAAACAGTATCGAGTATACCCGATGTATTGCCGGTAGAAAAACAGAAGTTCAGGAAGCCTAAGCTCGCGAAGGGTATCTATCTGTCTTTTATGCCGGAGTATAAGCCTGATGTATTTGAAGATGAGGTTTCATTCATAAAAATATATCTGCTGAATGAATTGCCACAGTCCGTATACTTTCAGTATAGTGTGTCTGATAAAAATCAGCGTACGGTATTTAAACACGAAGGTAAGCTGCATGGCTTCGGGCATATATATCTGCATGCACTGCCATTTGAAGAGATGAATGAACAGCCACGTTTCAACTGGGAAGTTACAGACGCGGAAGATTCCGGTTACGGCGAAGCATCTGATACACTACGTGTTCGCCCGCAGAAGTTATTTGAACATATCAGCACCTGTCTGAGGAATAATGAACCAACATTCAGCTATCTATTGGTAGATGAATTCAAGCCTAAGGCTAAAGCTGAGAAAAAAGATGACGACTTCTTTGCTCCTGTTGCAAAACCAACATCATCAAAACCGTTAAAAGGTGATTGGCGAGCATCATTACCCAGATTTGAAATAGACCTGCATATAGAAAACCTGGTGCCTACTACAAAAGGTATGAGCAATGCCGACATGCTGTTAACGCAAATTGCAGCCCTGAATGAGCATCTGCGCACCGTTATTAATAATAAGCAGGAGCGTACCATCATCATACACGGTCTTGGTAAAGGGGTATTGAGAGACGAAGTACATAAAGTACTTCGTCAGATAGCAGAAGTGTCAAAATTCTCAAACGAATGGCAAGGCCAATATGGCTTTGGCGCTACAGAAGTATGGTTTAAGTATTGATGTTACTGAACGGAAAACTTATTTGTGTTTATAACGCCATCTTTGGTTTTTGCCTGATATATATAAATGCCCGGTACTAGTGTTTTTTCTGCAGTTGTAGCAGGGGGCAGTTCTACGTCGGCTATACTTCTGCCATTGATATCATAAATTATCAATGAGATATAAGCAGATGCGCTTTTGTTTGTAAAACGAACTATGCCATGCTCGCTCCCGATAGCCAATTCAGGCATTTGTATAGCAGTAGCTTCTATATTTACACCACCGATGGTTACACTGTCTTTTCTGGTTTCGCTAAAGCAACCGTTAGATGCTGTTAGCGTTACTTGGTACTTGCCGTTGGTGGCGTATGTATGTGCAGGGCTTGCAATGGTACTTGTATTGCCGTTGCCAAATGTCCAGTAGTTATTAGTGTTGTATAAAGATGTATTAGTAAATGTTGCAGTTTTTCCTGCTACGGACTTTGTGAAGTTTGCATAAGTGTAGTTGCCATACATATTCCATTTGCTGAAGCTATCCAGTACAACTCTTTTAGAAATCCGTTTGATGTTGTTGGCGTCATTAGCAGACAGTGTACTGTTGAATGTTGTCTGCATCGGGTTTTTATGAAAAATAGATGCGTAGAATACGCAAGCAGCAAGGTATGTGCCACTTACACTCGGATGAGATTCGTCCGGTACATACAGGTCAACAGAAGGGAAGCTATCTCTCATTTGCTTCCATGCAGCACCAACCGGGGCAACTATTGCATTATTGTCTTGTGTCATTTGCATGTAGCTTTCACGCAGACGTGTTTGCATACCTTCGTAAGTGCAGATAGGGGGATAAAAAGCACAGTTGGATGCATCTCCATTCTTACGTCCCCATGTCATAAAAAACATCGTTTCTGTACAAGTACGGTTTTTGCGAATCATACTATCCAATTTTTTTGCATAAGGATAGGTATCGTCAGCAACCTGAGCAGGTGAAAAAGCAGGTCTTTGGCTTTGCTCCTGAAGTATTACTATGTCCCATTGCTGAGAGAATATCTTACTAATAGTTGTAGGGTCGGTACTATGTTGTTCAAAAGTAAAACCACCAGGTGTATTCTGGTCATATATCAAGGTATCGCCCATTGATGTGGCCATTTGTTGCAGCATCAATGGCAAATCATTGGTATACACATAACTATTGCCCAGAAACAAAACTTTGCGTGTAGTGGCGTGTGTGTCGGCAGCTATAAACATAGCCAGAGCAATAAGTAGTTGCTTTTTCATAATATAAGTTCTTGATATTGAACGTCTTTAGAGACTAGTATTTAGAATGCTTGGTTGGGTTAAGTATTGTCATTTTTCTATAACACGTATTTCTACCCGTCTGTTTTGGTCTTCATCTTGTGGGGTAGTTTCCGGATATATCAATGGTTTACTTCTTCCAAAGCCTTTGTATTGCATTCTGGACTTTTCTATACCTTTAGAGACGAGGTAATCGAATATATACTTGGCTCTGTTTTCAGATAGTTTTGGTTCAAATGTATCTTCATCTTCAGCATCATAAGCAGAAAGTGGTACACAGCATACATGGCCTTCTATCTGAATTTTTAGGGTAGGGTTGTCTTGCAGCGTTTTAAACAAGTCTTCAAGTGTAGGTGTTGAACTTTGAGTTAAAACATGCCTTCCCATTAGGAAGTTAATATTCTTTAGTCTGATAGATTGTCCAACATTAATATCAGTCAGCTTTTTACCTGCTGTTGTAGCAGGTGGTACTGACTCCGGTGTTTTAGCAATAGAGGTGTTGTTTTTCTTTTTATCGCTAATAATAACATCGACACGCCGGTCAGTTGCGTAACCACCATTCTGAGGTTGATTACGAGCTATTTCTCCTTTGCCGATTACCATCTTAATGTTTTCAGGGGGTATGTTCAGTGAAACAAGATGCCTGTATATAGCTTTGGCTCTTCGTTCAGATAAGCCGATATTATACTCCTGACTACCTAGATAATCTGTATAGCCAACTATCAGGATTTCCTTTCTATCGTTGATAGAATCTTCATAAACCATGCCATCCAGTAAAGCTTTTTCTGTGTTGCGCAATTCGTCTTTATCCAACCCAAAGTGGATGTGAATTGTGTCGGGCGCAGCTGCAAAACAATAATCTGCAACACATACATACAATAACAGAAAGAGGTATTTCATTCAGATAGTATTAGTATAAACTTACGGAATAAATAGATAGTCGAAAAGATTAATGTAAATCAATCACTTATATAGGTTATCAACATTTGTTGTGTGCAGTTGTGAAATATTATTTTTTTCATGCACTGGCAATATTCCTAATTTCAATAAAACCCCTGCTTCATATGCAAACGAATTTTTTAGAAGCCTTACTATGGATTATTGCAGGCTTAGTAACGGTCGGTATGACTGTTGTAATTACACTGGGATGGTTCAAAGGTCTTTTTTGGGAACAACAATTAAACGAAAAACGCAAACATAGATAAACCTATCGTATCAACTCGGCCACATCAGGATCCCCATCCAGGTTGTTCATTTGTTTTACTATCTGCGGATAGCGCCAACTCACACGTCTGCTCATAGGTTTCACAGTAAATCTTTTGGGATTGGGTAGGCATGCAATTATCATAGCTGCTTCCTGACGATTTAGGTTTTTTGCGGACTTGTGAAAGTATGCCTGTGCTGCAGCTTCAATGCCGAAAATACCCGGCCCCATTTCTATCACATTCAGATATACTTCCATAATTCTTTTTTTGCCCCATATCAGCTCTATGGCTTCCGTATAAAAGAATTCAGGTGCCTTGCGTACATAACGCATATAACCACTGCCTTGCCATAAGAATACATTTTTAGCCGTTTGTTGGCTGATGGTACTTGCGGCACTTCCTTTTGGTCGTTTCTTTCTTTTGCGTTTAGGCTTATCGTCTATGCTCTTTTCTATGGCTTTCCAATCAAAACCGGCATGGTCCGGGAAAAGTTGGTCTTCGCTTGCAATTGCAGCAAGTTTTACGTTGGGTGATATCTCATTCCAACTGACATAGTCTCTCTTCAATCCGTAACCTTGTATAATTGCACCCACCTGTGTGATGGTAATAGGAGGGAGGATGAATTTGCCAACTACAACATAAAGCAATGATGCCAGAAAAAGGTATAGAATACCTTTCAATATCCTTTTTAGTATCCCTTGTTTTTGCACCATTGTTGTATTCCCCATGCTGAAATATACAAACTGATAACGAGCTTTTAAAAGAGCGGTATTGAACTGTAAATAGATATTATATACTTTGCAACCTAAACTGAAAGGCATGGCGGATAAACGCAACGCGGCATTGGGTTTTATTTTCATTACACTACTTATTGACTGTACAGGTATAGGTTTAATCATTCCTGTAGTGCCTACACTTATTCAAAAAATGGTAGGCGGAGACTTGAGTGTAGCATCCAAGTATGGAGGATGGCTCACTTTTGCATATGCATTTACACAGTTTTTATTTGCACCTGTAATAGGTGGCATCAGCGATAAATATGGCAGAAGGCCGGTTCTATTGCTTTCAATGATAGGGCTTGGTATAGATTATGTGTTTCTGGCATTGGCTCCTACTATTGCATGGTTGTTTGTAGGGCGAGTAATAGCAGGGCTGTTCGGTGCCAGCTTTACAACAGCAAGCGCTTATATAGCAGATGTTAGTACACCGGAAAAAAGAGCACAAAATTTTGGTATGATAGGTGCTGCATTTGGTTTGGGTTTTATTATTGGGCCAGTGCTTGGTGGTGTGTTCAGTAAGTTTGGTGACAGAATACCATTTGTGGTTGCAGCATGTTTGTCCTTATTGAACGCGATATATGGTTATTTTATTCTGCCTGAATCGTTAGCTAAAGAAAACAGGCGTGCTTTTGACTGGAAGCGCGCTAATCCTCTTGGTTCTTTGATGCACCTGAAGCGTTATCCGGCTATTGCAGGGTTGTTAGGTGCAATGGCATTACTTTACATTGCCGGTCATTCTGCACAATCTACGTGGACATATTACACTATGGAAAAGTTTAAGTGGGATGAAGCGATGGTAGGCTATTCGCTTGGTGCAGTAGGTATATTAGTTGCAATCGTGCAGGGTGGGCTGATACGCTACACTATTCCCAAATTCGGGCAAAAGAAATCTGTTTATATAGGCTTTAGCCTTTATTTGTTAGGGTTTATACTTTTTGCATTTGCTACAAATGGGTGGATGATGTTTGCTATACTGATACCGTATTGTTTAGGTGGTATTGCCCCACCTGCCATACAGGGCATCATGTCAACCCAAACTCCACCAAATGAACAAGGTGAGCTGCAAGGAGTAACAACGGGATTGATGAGTTTATCATCTATTATAGGCCCGTTGTTGATGACTAATTTATTCTCGTATTATACAAGGCCAGAATCAGGTATTTATTTCCCTGGTGCACCTTTTATTGCAAGTGCTGTGCTGACGGTATTTGCAATAGTGATATCTGCAAGGTCGCTGATAAAATATCATTCGCCTGTTAAGGCCGATAATGAATAATCATCAGGCTTTGTCGCCAAAATAGAACCTGTTTTTATAAAGGGTAGATACATGCTCATACAAGGTGTTGAGCGTTTCGTGTCCTGTAATGCCATCGTGGCGATGCTTTTCGCCACGTACTACCAATAGGGCAGAGGAGTTGCTTTGCTCGGGTATCATTATCTTATTACCCAATTGCTGATAGCTTTCAACAAATATCTTGATGCTATCACCCTTGGATACTTTACCATTGATGGTTATGAAATCGTTGTAGAAAACGAACTTACCCTCTTCTTTTATCGGCGATAATTTCAGCTCGCCTACAGATGTTTTCAGCATGATTATACTTGTCCTCTTCACAAGTATATTAAATAAAGTCCACAAACAAAAAAGCAGGCATAGCCTGCTTCCTGTTTTATTAAGATTACCAATGCTTATTTAGGTACCGCTACGAAATTACCCTCTGTTATTTCATAGGTTTTCCCCGCATCATCTTTAGCTGTTATTGTAAACTTACCTGTTATGTCGTTGGTGCCAATACTGGTCAGTTCTACAGTTCCTGATTGCCCTTGAATATTTTTGGTAGTGCTACCGTCTTTAATGTAGTATTGAAAACCTGCCTGCCCTGCAGCCGGGTTTGATGATATTGTGTACGAACCTGTTGCAGTACCGTATATATCCAGTTCTATGTTCTTGTAGTTGCTTCCGGATGTCTCTTCCCAATAAACACGGTATCTGTTAGTTAATACTTTCCACGTAGCATTGTGTGATTCTGATGTGCCGTCCATCTTAAAGCATAAGTTCATGCCGTTGCATGCAGTAGTTGTAGTATTATTTGGGGTAGTAGTGTTTTTATCTTTTTTGCATGCCACTGTTGTGAATATTGCAATAACTGCAATTGCAGTAGTGAGAGAGGTGAGTATCTTCATCTGTTTTTTTACAAAAATACCTCTGCAGTATGCCATGTTCAATACCGTATACAAGGTATATACTATACGTGTTTTACGGTATACATCATTGCTTTTTGCTGCGTCTTGTCCTTGTCACAGTTTTGAGTTTATTGCCCTCAATCTTCCAGTAGCCCCAAACTTTTGTGTCTGAATATCGCCACAAATCTACTCCGGCTTTTTCCGCAAGAAAATAACAAAGGTGATAGCCAAAGTCTTTGTTCTCGGTATTTACATTGGCTGCCATAATCATATCCATATGAGTAATGATGATGCTTTTAAGCCTGATTTTTGTGGCTCGTTTAGTACTTTCAATTTCTATAATCAACTCTTTACAACAAGTATCCAAAATGTTGCTGATGATGTCTTGCTGATCATCAGGACTATGTATAATGCCAGGTTGTGCTTTGCCGAACGTTGCATACTTATCCAATCCTCTGAAAGAATATAGTTTTGATAGTATACCTTTCTTATTCATTAAAATCGATTGTCAACATTGTTTCACAAATGTAAATAATAAGAAAATATTTACTCTGTGTTAATGGTTTTTGTATGTATGATTGTTTTTTGAATAGCCTATTTCATTGATTGTCATCAAGAAGTTTTTATTCTCTTCGTTTTTTTGAAATCCATTCTGCTATATGAAGTTTGTATGCTATTTTTGAGTACTACTTCTATATGGTATATGTGCTCTCAGGCACACTATCAAACATTACAAAACCTAAGTTGACTCAATGATCCGCAGTTTAATTGTCGATAATGGACCTTACATCCTTGGCCTGATAATATTGTGTTTTGTTATAAGTAAAATTTATTTACTATACTCTAAAGGTTTGGGGAAAAATTTCACGGAGTTATTTTACCTGTCATTGGTGCCCATCAGCAAACAAGGAATTAAGAATACGTTTCAGGATAAGGTTAAGAGCTACTATAAAGTAAGTAATAAAGTAAACTATTTCTTCTATATTGTTTTTGCCTTTGCCGCGCTTATATTCGGCATGATGAAAGCTATTTAATATGCAACTAATATCTTGGGCCGATTTTGAAAAAATAGAATTAAGGGTTGGTACTATATTGGAAGTGCTTGATTTTCCCAAAGCCAAGAAACCGGCATACAAACTAAAAATAGACTTTGGAGCGTTTGGTATTAAGTGGAGTAGTGCACAAGTAACCAAACATTACACCAAAGAATCTCTTATAGGCAAGCAGATTGTTGCCGTTGTTAATTTTCCCGAAAAGCAGATTGCAGATTTTATGTCGCAATGCCTTGTAACAGGCTTTGCAGATGCAAATGGCGATATTGTGCTTACCGCAGTAGATAAGCCTGTACCTAACGGAACTAAGATAGCCTAGTTTAAGACCGTCCCAATTCTTTCAGCATATTAGCATGCACAGCTAATGCCTTCACAAAGGTTGGCTGTACGTTGTATGGTAGATTGTATTCTTTAGCTGTTTGCGCTACTATTATAGATAGTTGCGGATAATGTACGTGGCATATCTGCGGGAAAAGGTGGTGTTCTATCTGATAGTTAAGGCCGCCAATAAACCAAGACATGATGGTACTTTTCGGAGAAAAGTTGGCAGTATTCAATAATTGGTGAACAGCCCAACTGTTAGACATTTTGTTGTCTTCTACAGGCTCTGCATAGTCTGATGTGTGCATAACGTGTGCCAGTTGGAATACACAAGCCAATATCAGACCTGCAAGCATCTGCATCAATACAAAACCCAATATAACATGTTGCCATGCCATACCCGAAAATAACAATGGTAATACCACAACATACCCGAAGAATACAACTTTATAAAAAGTCAACTCAACTAACGCTCTTGCAAAGGATACTTTCTCTTTCTTCAGCAACCCTGTTTTGTGGTATTTAATTAACCCTTTATAGTCTTTTACTGTAACCCAGTAGATGTTCATGATGCCGTATAATAACCACGCATACAGGTGTTGGTAACGGTGTATACCGTACCTCTTTTTATTTGGCGACATACGCAGCAATATACCTGCTTCTATATCTTCGTCAAGCCCATCTACATTGGTATAGGTGTGGTGCAGTATGTTATGTTGCATCCGCCAGTTGCGGCTGTAGCCACCCAATATATTCAACGTGCTGCCAAACAATGTGTTTACAAAGCTGTTATCTGAATAGGCTTCGTGGTTGCTATCGTGCATTACAGACATGCCGAGGCTTGCTAAACCAATACCCATTAGAAGCCAGAGCGCATAAAACAATACAATGTTTACACTTGCCAGTCCTGAAACGATTAGGGCATAAGGCACAAAGTACACACATAGTAAAGCGGCGGTCTTAATATACATTTTAAGATTGCCATGTTTAGATATTCCGTTTGTAGCGAAGTATTCATTTACACGAGCCTTCACACTATCATAAAAGCTATCGGCTCCTTTAGGTGCAAATTTTACTAACGGTAACGGTTGACTCGACATTCTATTAAGGATATTTATTTTATCAAAATTAACTCAAATATCTCATGTTTGAGTTATATGTTGATTAATGAGATATTGATTTTGGTCATTGTTTTAACATTTAAATTCTAACTTTTAAGAACGTTTATAAGTCTTTCAGTACAGTAGTTATTATTTTTACGGATATGAAACACTTGTTTTCGATATTAATAGCTTTGATATGCCTCACAGGCCTGACAGCATCTGCACAGTTTACCAATCCGGATTGGTATGTACTGGAAAAAGGAGCTACTGTCAGCATTATTAAGCCAGGTGTAAATGATATAACACTCTTTCTGGCACAATCTGGCAATAAACCTGTAGATAAAGCAGCTGTGGATGCGATGAATAATAATATCAAATTCAGTGCAGGTACAGTAGTGTTGATATATGCTAAAGAAAAGGACTACTACATAGCGCAGGATATGGAAGGGCGCAATCTGGTGATAAAAGGCAATGTCACTAAAGTAACCCGTGGGCAAGGATGCACTGTAGGGTACCTGAAAAATAACATAACATCCGGCTCAACAACAATGAAACGAGCCAGCTTTGTATGGGTTAAAGAACACAAACAGGGTAGTGCCGAGGCTTTGTTACAAGGTCCTGATAATACTAGCATACCTGTGCAGATGTCTCAGCTGTACGATATTAATGCCACAACGCTTGAAATGGTACCTGCATCTGCCGCTAAAGCTGTAGAGTAGTTACAATAAAAAAGCACACCCATGGGTGTGCTGTGTACTAAACTTCTAAAAGTATAAATTAGATAACTTTTACGTTAACTGCGTTTAATCCTTTTTTACCATTTTGTACTTCGAAAGACACGCGATCGTTTTCACGAACCTCGTCGATCAGGCCTGATACGTGAACGAAAATGTCTTGTCCGCCATTGTCAGGCTTAATGAAACCAAAACCTTTAGTTTCATTGAAGAATTTGATTGTACCTTCTTGCATTGAAAAAATAATTAATAGACGTGAAGGTAATGGTAAATCAGATATAAACCTAATATAGTTTTTAAAGAATTTGTTATGATTGGTTATCGCGCCATTCATACACCCAGCTAGACTGCACCATTTCCAGGTGTCCTTCGTTACATTCTTCGCGTTTTCCTTCAAAGTTCGGTATCTCCAAAACCCACTCCAGCAGCTCTGTGAAGCGTACTCTGTATATTTTGCTTTCACCGAATTCATCACCAAAACGTTCATACAGTTTCAATGCTATGTCTTCGTAGTCAGACCATTTTATGGGTGGTTCGTAATGTGCCATGTTCAGTAAGTTATTTTTAAATATTGCCTCTTTTTTAGTTTTTCCGATACTACCTACTCGCCGTGTATCAGCGATTGGTCGGGGATTGTAACCTCTATACGACCGCTGCCGCCATCGTTCAGTACGCATTGGCAGCCCAGCCTGCTTTCCAGTTTGGGGTTGCGTGCACGGTCTATGAAATCTTCTTCTTTATCGCTCAGTTCTGCTACAAGGTCTTCGCCTTTTTCCAGATACAGGTGGCAAGTGCTGCATGCACATACCATGCCGCAGTTGTGGTGCAATTCTATATTGTTATCCATTGCTACCTCCAGCAGGCTTTGTCCTGCTTCTACATTCTCTATTGTTACAGGCTCCAGTCCTTTTTGTTCAAACTTGAAATGTATAGTGTACATTATATCGTGGGTTGAAATTTCTGCGCAAAGGTAATTAATGAAGTCCTTATAATCTTGGGAAGTAAAAAGATGTATTCTATAGCACTATAACGGGCAAAAAATAAATATTAGTTTACTCTTGTTATTTATTTTGAAGATTATATATATTTAAGAAAATAGCACATTATGGTTAAGATAAACTTTCTGATTACAGCTTTGGCAGCTTTGGTACCTATACTTACGGGTAGTATCTGGTACAATCCCAAAATAGGCTTTGGCAATGCCTGGATAAAAACCACAGGACTTTCAGAGGAAGAATTGAGAAAGTCGAATATGGCTCTGATATTTACGATGGTTATACTTTTTGCATTTATGCTGGCATTTATGCTGAACCCGATAGTGCGCCACGAATTTGGTTTGATGAGCCTGATGCAAAAACATGCAACAGAACCTGAGGCACTGCAAATGTATGCTGATGTAACAAGCAAATACGGTGCAGAGTTTCATACTTTTAAGCATGGTGTGCTGCATGGCGTATTGGCTGCGCTGTTTGTAGGATTGCCGATTTTGGGTACAAATGCAATGTTTGAACGGAAGGGCTTTAAATACATAGCCATACACACAGGCTACTGGATGCTGACAATGGGGCTTATGGGAGGTATAATCTCTGCCTTTAGCTAACAGTATTTGTTGAAAGATATTGAATGAAGCACCTGTATCGGGTGCTTTTTTATTTAGGGATATATTCGTATGCTACCTGATAGTTCATGTTCTTAAACTCAGGAGCTATTTCACCAACCCTCAGGTCTTGTAGCTGTGGTGTAGGTTCGCAGATGGTGTATTTACTGCCTTTATATTCTACTGTTTCACCCTGTGGTTTATCAAACTTTACAGCTATGGTCACATGTGTAGGGTATAGCAACACAATCATTGGCAGGTTATAAATCTCTTTTACCAGATAGAAGAAAAGTGCAGCTCTGTCATCGCAATCACTGTATTTATTCAGCAGCGTTTGTTCAGGACTCATACGTTTCTCTTTCCCGTAAGACTGCCTGTCGTCTTCGTACAGGAAAGCATTGCGGGTAAACTGCATGAGGTAGTCAATACCTTTCTTTTGTTTCATGTCAGCCACAGCATCTTTCAGTACCGGTATCAGCGAGCTGTAGGTAGTATGGCTAAGAGGTATATTGAAATAGTCCTGATAATCGACAACCGGGTAGTTGTTGAAAGCCGTTTGCACATCGTCACTCACCTTTATCTTGAAGTGGTATAGCTTGTCGCGATAGTTGAACTGTATATCTTTTACAGAGTATCGTTGTGGTGTAAAATCGGGTAGTTGTGTTACCTTATAAGAGAAGGCTTTTGTAGCCTCAGGAATATCTACATCTGTAGCGAAAAGCCCTGTCTGTTGCAGGTTGTAGGCAGCAGCATAGTCGTGTCTGTTAAGGCATACATATTGCTTGCCATTGTTCATGTAATACGGTATGTCATACACATTTTCATCGCAGTGTACATAAAAGAAAAGCTGACTATCACCACTTATTGCCAATGTAGCATCGTAGCCCGATTTTGCTAACAAAAACCATTTATATAAAGTATATCTGGTATAGTTTTCAGCCTTCGGAGCTATGGCTTGTGCCGTCTTGCGAATCAGTTGATAATATAGCCAATCATTCAGTTTATGTTCCTCTTTGTACTGTAACAGGCGTGCGACAATAGGTTTGTAGTTGCTTTTATTAAGCGTTTCGTAAAAAGCATGTACACCTGCTTTGGTTGGCTTTTCGTTGTAAGATATTGAAAACGAAGGTTGTAGGTTAACCTGTAGTGTATCGCCATAGTAGTCAATAGCCGTCACTTTGCTACCTGCATAGCTATTTGTAGCTATGTTCAGCATTAGCGCAAACAGTATTAATATGACTTGTGGCTTTTTCACTATATAACCTTCTTTATAAAGTTACAATAACTTAACAATTACTTAATGTTAAGTTTTTTGACTTTACAAGCGGTTAACAGTTATCAAGCGGTCATCGCCAGCTTATTGTACTTGTTACGGTATTCCAGCGGAGATAATCCTGTTATTTTTTTGAAGGTTGTACGGAATGCCTTGATATCGGCATAGCCCACCTCATACATTACTTCATTTACGTTTTTGTTGCCTGTTTCCAGCTCTTTCTTAGCTGCTTCTATCTTTACACGTTGTATGTACTCTGTAACAGTATTCTTGGTGGCTTTCTTGAACCTGCGCTCAAAACTGCGCCTGCTCAGGGCATACATATATGCCAATTGGTCTACAGTAGTCCTCTCTTTATAATTGCTTTCTATAAACTCCTGTGCCTTACGTACAGGTTCGTCTTCGTGGTCTTTTTGTCCCTGAAATATCATGAATGCAGACTGGGTGTCTCTTTCCAACTGTATGGCAAATACTTTGGCAATGAGTATTGCCATGTCTCGTCCTGTATATTTCTCTATCAGGTGCAGTATCAGGTTGAGGTACGAGAATGCACCGCCACTGGTGTATATGCCATTTTCGTCGGTGATTATCTTCTCCGTTATTAGCTCAACATTTGGGAACATTTGTTTAAAATCATTAGCAGCTATCCAATGTGTAGCAGCGCGTTTACCATCCAGCAATCCTGTAGATGCAAGCAGGAAAGCTCCTAGGCATAGGCTCGCTATTTCGGCACCATTTTCTTTTTGTTCTACCAGCCAGGGCAGGAAGTCCTTATTGTTTTCCATTGCCTGTTTCAGGTCGCCATCAATAGCAGGTATTACAATCAGGTCGGTTTTCTTTACATCGCCAATCATTGCATTGGCATTTACGGTAAATAATCCACCCGCTACAGGAGTTTCCTGTTTCAGGCCTACCAGTTGAATATTGAAGACAGGCTCGCCGCCATTCATCTTTATCAGTTGATTTACCTGTGCAAACAATTGCCTGCTGCCTTCAAGGCTGGCCAGTATAGCACCTTGCGGAATGAGAATGGATATGTGCATCATGATACCAAATTTAGGTAAATGGCTTGTCGCAAACAACCCCGCAAGTTGCCGTAATAACACCCCTTTGTTTAGGATTATGCACGATAGCTTTGTAATATCATTCACAAATACATGGAAATAATCAATCTTGACAAAGACATTCGCCTGATATGCAAACAGGCATTTTCATTTCCGGAAGGTATAGGTGATGCTTTTAAAGAATTGGAGCAGTTGGTAGGTATGGCTGATGAAAGGATGTTTTATGGGTTGTCTCGCCCCGAGGGTGGGAAAGGTATTATATACAAAGCGGCTGTTGAAGAACTGTATGAAGGTGAGGCAGCAAAACTACAGGCAGAAAGCTACGTTGTAAAGAAAGGAAACTATATAAGTGAAACAATATTGAATTGGCGTAGCGACGAAACATCTATAGGTAAGGCTTTTCAGCAACTACTGCATGATACCCGGATTGATTTTAAAGACGGTATTTGTGTAGAACAATACCTGAATGATAAAGATGTAGTTTGTATGGTGAGGCTAGACCCTGACAAAATGTAAATAAATATTCACCCTAAAGAATAACTATTATGGCAAACCAGATTTTTGTAAACCTACCTGTGGCAGACCTGCAGAATAGTATAGCCTTCTTCAGCAAAATTGGCTTTACGTTCAACCCACAGTTTACAGACGATAAAAGCACTTGCATGATTATTGGCCCCAACATCTATGCTATGTTGCTGGTGAAGGAACGCTTCAAAGACTTTACGAAAAAAGAAATTAGCGATGCACATAAAACAACAGAGGTGTTGCTGGCAATAGATGTGCCTACCCGCGATGCTGTAGATGAAATGGTGCGTAAAGCAATAGAAGCAGGGGGTACTACCTATATGGAACCACAGGATCATGGATGGATGTACCAGCACAGCTTTGCCGACCTGGATGGCCATCAGTGGGAAATGATATTTATGGACGAAAGCCTTTTACCTAAAGCATAAGTAAAAAATTAAATCAATCAATAACTATGGCAACATTTAGTCCTTATCTGCATTTTCAAGGCAATGCAGCAGCAGCATTCAACACTTACAAAGAAGTATTTGGCGGTGAGTTTGAAATCCTGATGAAATATACAGACTCGCCAGTACAAGACCTGCACGCAACATCAAATCCTGATTGGATAATGCACGTAACGCTGAAAACACCTATGGGGCTAACAATACAAGGTTCAGACAGGCCTGAAGCATTTGGTCATGTGAACAAGGGAGATGCTTTCTTCATCAACCTGATGGTTGATAGTGCTGATGAAGCCAGAAAGATATATGAAGGTTTGAGTAAAGATGGTAATGTATTTATGCCACTTGAAAAGACATTCTGGGCAGAACTGTTTGGTATGTTTGCAGATAAATACGGTGTGCAGTGGATGATAAACTACAACGGATAATTATCTTCATATAAACTAAAACTGAGGTCTATGAAAAAACTGAACATCGCATACTGGGTAGTAACGGGTCTGTTTGCTGCATTCATGATATTTTCTTCTGTAGGGAATGTAATCAGCGACCCGCAATCTGTTGAAATGATACATACACAGATGGGTTTCCCGAAGTATATCATTCCGTTTCTGGGTGTAGCTAAAATACTGGCTGCCGTTACTATACTGATACCAAAGCTCGACAGGATAAAAGAATGGGCTTATGCAGGATTGGTGTTCGATCTGGTTGGGGCTACTTATTCGTTCATAGCATTAGGGCACCCCGCAAGTGGTTGGGCTTTAATGTTTGTATTCATAGGAATTGCTATGTTGTCTTACTACCTGCACAGGAGAAGGCAACATGCCATGCAGGCTTAATATGATAGCTGTTTTTAAAACAAATATATGCAAGGCAGATAGCAGCGTTGTATTGCATCTGCTTCGCATACACTTCCCCAATAGCCACATAACCATAGACCACGAAGACTGCGACAATGTGTTGCGGATAGCTCCCTGCCATATACCCGAGCATGGTGTAACACAGCTTTTATCTGCTAAAGGGTATGAATGTGAAAGCTTATAAAAATTACAATTATGGAAAAAATACGTTTTGCAGTTACAATAAATGCTCCGCGCGAAAAAGTATGGAGCATATTATGGACAGATGAAACCTACCGTGCGTGGACATCCGTGTTCAGCGAGGGTTCTCATGCTGTAACAGATTGGCAAAAGGGTAGCAAAGTGTTGTTTATGGATGGTAAAGGTTCGGGCATGGTATCACGTATAGACGATTTGGTGCCGAATGAGTTTATGTCTTTTCAGCACTTGGGAGAAGTGAAGGATGGGGTTGAAGATACTACCAGCGAACGCGTACTGCAATGGGCAGGAGGTAGGGAGAATTATACCCTTAATGCCGTGGGCAACACTACAGAATTGATTGCAGAGCTGGATATGGTAGCTGAGTTTAAAGACTATTTTATGAATACGTTTCCGTTGGCATTGCAAAAAGTAAAAGAGCTTTCAGAGCAATAAAAACTATAGCATGGCTATTTCGAAGAAAAAGGAAAATACCAAAGATGTAAATGATACAGCCGGTGTAGATGCCTACATGGATGCTTTGGTTCATCCGCTGAAGGAAGAAATAGCTGCTGTCAGGGAGATTATAAAGAGCAATGTGAAAATAAATGAGCGTGTAAAATGGGCTGCTCCCAGCTTCTTTTACAAACACGATATGGTAACCTTCAACCACAGGCAGGAAAAGTTTGTACAGCTTGTATTTCACTATGCACCTGTTGTTACTATAGACTCCCCGTTATTGACAGGTGATTATAAAGACCGTCGTTTGGCAGCTTTCAAAGATATGAAAGAGGTGAAGGCCAATAAGAAAGAACTGCAACGCATTATTGCAGCATTGGTAGTTATTGCAGATGCTGAGTAGAGCAGCTTAATCTTACCAATAGATTGAAATATTTGATAAATAATAAAAGCAGGTTCCGTTACGAACCTGCTTTTTTGCTGATGTGTAAACTATTATTGTTTTACAAACTGTTGTGTGTAATAGTTGCCTTCTGTATTAATGCGAATAATATATACTCCGTTAGTAAGATTCCTGATATCAGTTTGCGATACGTTATTGCCATCTATATTTATTGAACTCACTACCTGACCAACTGTATTAATAATCTGTGCAGTAGCATCGCTATTGCTTCTGTTTGCTATGTAAAGTATATCTGTAGCAGGGTTAGGGTATATTTTATACAACTGATTGTTGGTGATAGCTGCGACATTTCCTGTGATAGGTTTTTTCAGGCTAAGACCAACGATAACAGGGTCGTGGTCTGAAGATCGGAAAGGAATGTTGCTGTAAGTATTGCCCCATTGGTTTACAAAATCACCCCCACCATCATCTATGTTGTCATTATAATCCAGGAATATCGGTTCGGCAGAGTTCAGGTGCCATTTAGCTATTGCTGTCACGTCTTTCTTCAGGCTGTCATTTACAATAGCATTGTCTAACGAGCCAACAAGCCCGCTGAACAGATAAGAGTATGCTGTGTCTTCGCTTAGGATTGCAAAGTTGCCTGCACGGAACAAATCCAGAGGGTCTTCCTGATAGTAAGCGTTATAGTCGCCCATGCTTATCACACGACTTTCTGCTGAAGTAGGTATTACTGTGTTGTTGATGAAGTTAATCAGTTCTGCTGCCTGTTTCTTACGGGTATCATTATAGCAGCTTTGGCCATCCAGTTGGTCTGCATCGGCACCTGTACTACCGGAGCAGCTTTTCGATTTGAAGTGATTAATGATATAGTTGAATTTTATGCCCGTTGCAACAACTTCAAATGCTTGTGCCACCGGTGGACGGTTGAATACTGAATTACTGCTTATCATTACACTACCAACGGTGTCTACTACAGCAGGCTTGTATATAATAGCACAGCGTATAGCATCAGTGCCAAAGTTCTGAATACTTGCACCGTCATATACATAGGTATAGGTTCCTGCACCCATTTTTGCATTCAATCCGTTAATAATATCTAATAGAGCAGATGTGGTTGCAGTGCCGTCATTCTCCATTTCTATCAGGCCAACTACGTCTGCATTGATGTCTGCAATAGCGTTGATGATTTTATCTCGCTGACGTGTAAACTCTGCTGCTGAGTGAGCTCCCCTTGCTGTGGGAAAGCCACCACCAGAACCATTGCCATTGAAATAGTTGAGTACGTTAAAGCTCGCAACCTTTACATTCGTAGCACTTGGCATAGTTGGCATTACCGGGCGTGATGCGTAGTTGAACACAGGCATGGCAGATGGTATAGGTTGTATACGGTATTTTGAAAACGCATATCCTAATATACCAACAGGGTTGATGGTAGTGCTGCCAAGACGTAGCGTGTTGTCGTTGTTTACAAATGGCAAGGCAGTCATTGTTCCTTTGCCATCGTCCATTAGTATGGTGCGCAGGCTATTAGCATCGGCATAAGCGGTTACCGCTGCCAGATTGCTTGTGCCTGCAGATGTTGTGCCGCTTGCTGTTGCATCGTTAGGATCTACTATTTGTGTAGGCTGAAATGTCATACCACCTTTAGAAAGATTTATTTCGCCATATCTGCCAAGGTTATAATTGTCCGTTACAGTCAGTGTATCCTGAAAGCGTACCAGCATACACTCATATTTTTCATAGTCATTGATATTGGCCAAAGGCAGTGAAATATTGGTATATGCAGGCAACGGATTACCTGAACTGATGGTGTTGATTGCCGTGCTGCTGATAACAGCCTGATTGTATGACGGTGCTGCACTGCTTTCTAAAACAGTACCGCTTACTCTTACTTTATCACCAACAGCAACTGTATTGGATGTTACTACAAATATACCCTCACTGGTTGCAGGGTTGCTGTCTTTGTCTGCATCTTCTTCCTGCATATAGAAACCTGCAGGACTAAGGGTGGTATATACACCTGTTACAATACCTTCAATAGTGAAGTTGCCTGCAGTGGCTGCAGCACCTGTGCCTTGTATGGTACTGATGAGTGTGGCTTCGTCGTCTATAATATTGATGGCGGCTACGCTATCCAATATATTATATGGGCTTGACGGATTGGTGATTTTTATATTCACTGTTTCTGCACCTTCGCTCAATGCATCGTTAATAGGGTTAACAGTAGCAGTGATGCTACCTGTACTTGCAGGAACGGTAATGGTACCCGTTGCGCTGCTTAGTGTAGCAGGCGTTGCACCGCCAGAAAGTGTAATGCTATAGTCTGTATTGAAAGTAGCTGTACCTGTTATCTGATAATTGAAAGTTGTACTACCTGTTGTAACTGGGTTGAATGTGATATTGAAATTGCCAGCAACTGGTGTGCTGCCTTCTGTGGCATCTGTACCTTTTACAATGCTTATTCGATTGCTTGGTGTATCTACCACAACATTGTCTATTGCGAAAGAAGGACGAGAGCCACCACCACTTACCTGTCTGCTGGCCCAACGTAGTTGTACTACAGATTGATTGTCGCAAGCAGAAGGCAGGGTTATGCTTTTGCTTACCGTGTTTTGTGCTGTTGTAACTGCTGCAGTTTGTGTTAGCGTATTATTCTGGTATTCTGTGCCTGTAAGGTTGGTGAATGTTCCTGATGTACCAACACGATATTGAAGTACTACTTCATTTATACGGGTATTAGTAGTAGTGTCATAAGGGTTGCGCAGCGTCATAATGTCGTAGCTGACAACAATATTGCTTCTGCTACTGGTATTAATAGCAAGTACCAAACCCAAATCAAGCGAACCTGTATTGAGGAAACCTATTTTACCATTATAATTGTGAACATTACCGCTATTGATGGCTGCTGTGGAACTTGATGTTAATGTACGGTCGGCTGTAGGTGTGGCAGTACTGAAGCTACTGCTTGGGGCTGTAGTTATCGTCCATCCCTGCCAGCCATTGGGGTAGGTGGTTGCAGTATGTGCAAGTGTATTGAAGTTTTCGGAGTAAGGGATAGTTTGTGCGGTGGGGTTTGTTTGTGCCCAAGTATCTGTACAGAACAATGCCAGAGCAGATAATACCAATAGCTTTTTCATAAACGTATTTGCTGAATCAAAGAGTGAGCCTGCAAATTATCAGTGCTACGTTATGCCACCATTAAGGGACTGCTATGCAAATGCTATGCTTATGTTAGCTGTTATTATTCTTTATTAAATAATCGTTTCAGATACCATAGATATACACCGTCATTATCAGGAGAGCCGCTGCTTGTGTACAGCCTTAGTAATTCAGGTTTGTTACTCAGCATATCTTCCAGCATTGAAGGGGTCAGCAAAAATATTTGTCCTTCTTGTGTTCCGTACAGATAACTGAATTGTTTGCTGGAAGCAGCAGGGCCTGTACCCTTCATTGCTTTATGGCTATTTACATTCATTTTGCCCAATGGAATATAGGTAGGATCATACCTATTTCTATCCATCTCGTATTTGGTGGTACGGTTTCCTGTTTGTTGTAAAACATAGGCTCTGTGTTCTAACAGATTTGATGCAACTGATGTGAAATATAAGTAAGTGCCGAATCTTTCCTTTACATAGGCAAATGCTTTCACATTCATTACACCGTATAGGTTGATGAATAAAGAATCATGATATACTACTGCAAAACATTCTTTCTTTAACTCTATCGTTTGTGGTCTTTCATCTCCTGTCAGGTCGTAAAGGGTAGCGCCTGCCCATTCACCATCGTCCATGCTACGCTGACTGATATACAGATTGAAAGGTTTAGGGTTATTGTTTATATAATCATTTAGCGTAGAATAGACTAACGCATTTTGTGCATATACATGTTGTAGAGATATTAGGACTATCAGTAGGGTGGTACGAAACATAGGTTGAGATTATAATACAAAATAGGTATTTATTCTTTATCTGTAGCCAGTCTGATGCACATTAGTGCAAGTACTAGTGTCAGTATCCCGAATGTTTTTTCCAATACAGTTACCGCAATGATATTACCAACCGTGTTTAGCAGAAACATTACAGCCATCAGCCATAGTGCTACCCTTGTAGTTCGTTTATCTATATAAAAAGGTAACCAACGCATGTGTGCAGCAACTATCAGTATCATGGTTATATTGATGAGTATAGATGTGGTTTCGAAGCGCATCATGTCTTGTTGCGTCTTCAGCCTGCCGCCCCATGTTATATTATAAGGTATTACACCTGTCAGTATCAGTACATGAAATATGATGGTAGCAGACATGATGACCGTTATGGTATATGCAGCTGCTTTGGTGCTGATGATTTTGTTCATGCCGCTAAGATAAACCGTTGTTATCAACCAGTGTGCATTGGCATTATTTGTATATTTAATAAAACGAATGCTATGAAATACCTGATGCTCTTATTGCTGTTACCACTAACCGTATTTGCACAAAGCAGAAAAGAATATGATAAGGCCTTTGGTGACTTTGTGAAATGCTATAATAAACAAGATTGGATGGGTGTATGTGGTTTGATGTCTTCATCTCCTGATAGCAGGTGTATGTGGAAAGATGCCGGGCATGTGATAAAAAAACATGGTAAAATCATTAAATATCAATATCTTGGCGTTGATACTACTGATCCTGAACGGGTTACAGTATACAAAGTTACATTTGCGAATAAGAAAGAGGAAGCCGTGAGCTTTAATTTTGATATAGAGGACAAGGGACATTTCGGTACATTCCGATTCACTACTGAAAGCGATGAGATACTACGTATGTTGAAAAGCAAATGAGTGTCTTATTTTTGAAATCTCTATATGTATAACGCAAACTTCAAAACAAAATGAAGAAAGTATTCTTGCTGTGTGGCGTAGTATCGCTGATAGTATCTTGTGCTCCCAAGCAACCAACCAAAGATGTTCGTTGTTACGGCCTCTTGGTCGATTCACTGAATAATCTGGCAACCATGCGCGAACGTGTGGCTAACCTGGAACAAGGAGCAGATGATATGGCAAAAGGGTATCAGGCTAAAATTGATGCAATGCAACATATCATAGATTCCCTGACACACAAAAGAAAGCCTGCACATACCATAGTAAAGCATACTATGCAGCATCATGCCAAAAAAGTACATGCAGTAGCAAAACCTATGGTTAAGGATAAATCAAAATCCTTCGTATTTGACGAGGCGAAACAGAAGTATATGTTTTATGATTCCGAAACGAAAACATACTACAGCGTAGACCCGGTTAGCGGAGAACGATTGTATAATAATAAATAGAAATAAGTGTAAGGCTTTTGTATAGTAGCAGGACAGGTTCCTGCTATTGTTATATCCACACACTATCCACCCACGCATGGTATTCATTTCTATACATTATAAATAACAAATTTTCTACCTAAATTCGCAGCTTATTTTTTTAGTATAATGGGTTAAGTGGGTTTTGTCGGTATCGACACAATCAGCCATTGAATATTTTTGAACCAGACAGATGAGCGACAAGTACGTTGAGTATAAAGGATTGAATATGCCCTCTATAGAGCAGGAGATACTGCGCCTGTGGAAGGAGAACGATACATTTAATAAGAGTGTTGATGGACGTAATGGTGCACAACCATTCGTGTTTTATGAAGGTCCGCCAAGTGCTAATGGTATGCCAGGTATCCACCACGTTATCAGCCGTACGCTGAAGGATTTGGTATGCCGTTACAAAACCATGCAGGGCTATCAGGTGCACCGCAAAGCGGGATGGGATACGCACGGCCTGCCGGTAGAGTTGGGGGTTGAGAAGGAACTGGGTATTACTAAAGAAGATATAGGTAAAAAGATAAGTGTAGAAGACTATAACCTGAAATGCCGTGAGGCAGTAATGCGTTATAAGAAGGAATGGGAAGATATTACCGAGAAGATGGGTTATTGGGTGGATATGGGCAACCCCTACATCACATTCGATAATAAATATATAGAAACCCTGTGGTGGGCTATCAAGACCCTGAATGAAAAAGGGTACTTATATAAAAGTGTCAGCATACAGCCATACAGCCCTGCGGCGGGTACAGGCCTCAGTTCTCATGAGCTGAACCAACCGGGTACCTATAAGGATGTAAAAGACACTACAGTAGTTGCCATGTTCAAGGCGGTTAATAATGCACAGTCTGCATTCCTGTACGAGGCTACGGGTGGTGAGCCTGTACACTTCCTTGCATGGACGACAACCCCATGGACACTTCCGTCAAACTGTGGACTTACTGTAGGTGAAAAGATTGATTATGTGTTAGTTAGAACGTTTAATCAATATACACATCAGCCTGCTAATGTAATACTTGCAAAAGCTCTTTTAAATAAACACTTCAAGTCTGAAGGGCAAGATGGCGACTTTGCAGGGTATAATGCGGAACAGAAATTAGTGCCTTGGACTATTATAAAAGAGTTCAAAGGTGCAGATATAGAAGGTTGCCGTTATGAGCAATTGCTGCCATACGAGGGTAATACTGCCGAGATAACAGGCGGCGACCCTTGGAGGGTAATAACCGGCGATTTCGTAACTACAGAAGATGGTACGGGTATCGTACACACTGCCCCTGCTTTTGGTGCAGATGACTATCGTGTAGGCAAAAAGAATAATATAGGTATCCTAACACTGGTGGATAAGGAAGGTAAGTTTACCGACTACCTGGGCGAACTGAGTGGCAGATATGTCAAGAATTATAAAGACGACAGCGAGTGGAAGGATGTAGATGTGGATATAGCTGTGAAGCTGAAACTGGCAGGTCAGGCATTTAAGGTAGAGAAGTATGAACACACCTACCCGCATTGCTGGCGAACCGATAAGCCCGTTATCTACTATCCGCTGGATGCATGGTTTATCAAAACCACTGCCGTGAAGGACAGGATGATAGAGCTGAATAAGACCATCAACTGGAAGCCTAAAGCAACAGGTGAGGGTAGGTTTGGTAACTGGTTGGAGAATATGGTGGACTGGAACCTGAGCCGCAGCCGCTATTGGGGTACGCCATTGCCAGTATGGGCTACCGAAGATGGTAGTGACATACGTGTAATAGGTAGTATAGAACAACTGAAAGATGAGATAAGTAGGGCTAATAAGTCATTGAATATCAATCAAGATGCTGATGTCCTGACGAGTGATTTGCACAAACCTTTCGTTGACCAGATAGTACTGGTAAGCGATAGCGGCAAGCCTATGATGCGCGAACCGGACCTGATAGATGTATGGTTTGACAGTGGTGCAATGCCTTATGCACAACAGCACTATCCGTTTGAAAATCATGCAGATAAGACACTGAACCAGAACTTCCCTGCAGACTTTATAGCAGAGGGGGTAGACCAAACACGTGGTTGGTTCTATACACTCCATGCACTGGGTGTAATGCTGTTTGATAATGTAGCCTATAAGACCGTGGTAAGTAACGGCCTTGTGCTGGATAAGAATGGCAATAAGATGAGCAAACGCCTCGGCAATGTCATCAATCCGTTCGAGACAATTGAGAAGTACAGTGCCGATGCAACCCGTTGGTATCTGATAACCAATGCTAGTCCGTGGGATAGCTTACGCTTTGATTTAGAAGGAATTAAAGAGGTTCAACGGAAGTACTTTGGTACATTGTACAACACCTATCAGTTCTTTGCACTGTATGCCAATGTAGATGGTTTTACATTTAAAGAAGCTTACATACCTGTAGAGCAGCGTCCGGAAATAGACCGCTGGATATTGTCTTCATTGAATACATTGGTAAAGGATGTTACCAACTATCTGAACGACTACGAACCTACACAGGCTGGCCGTGCTATGGAGACATTCCTGGATGAGCAACTGAGTAACTGGTATGTGCGTCTGTGTCGTCGCCGTTTCTGGAAAGGGGAGTATGAGCACGACAAGATATGTGCATATCAGACGTTATATGAATGTTTGGAGAAATTATCGTTGTTGATGGCACCGATATCTCCGTTCTTTGCCGATTGGTTGTATAGCAATCTGAATAATATCACCAAGCGCTACGAGGCTAAGTCAGTTCACCTGGCAGATTTCCCTGTGGCAGATGCCGATGTTATAGATACGGAACTGGAAGAACGTATGCGTCTTGCACAGGATGTATCATCTTTGGTACTGTCTTTGCGTAAGAAGGTAAATATCAAAGTTCGCCAGCCATTGCAGAAGATACTGATACCTGTACTGGATGCACACATGAAGGAGCAAGTGCAGAAAGTAGAAGATTTGATTAAGGGTGAGGTAAACGTAAAAGAGTTTGAATATCTTACTGAAACAGAAGGTTTTATAAAGAAAAAGGTAAAGCCTAACTTTAAGTCATTAGGTGCTAAAATGGGTGCTAAGATGAAGGCGGTAGCTGCTGCCATCACTGCGCTGGACCAACACCAGATAACAGCTCTGGAGAAAGACGGTGGCTATACACTGACAGTTGACGGTGAACCTATAGATATAGTAAGAGAAGACGTAGATATAATAGCAGAAGATATACCGGGATGGAGTGTTGCCAACAAAGACACCCTGACGGTAGCATTGGATATTACCGTGACCCCTGAACTACAGGATGAAGGTAATGCCCGTGAATTGGTAAATCGTATACAAAAAATTCGTAAAGAAACAGGATTAGAACTTACAGACAGAATAGCAGTTAGCGTAGAAGAGCACGAACCATTAAAATCTGCCATATTAAATTTCAGTGAGTATATTTGCACCGAAATTTTGGCAGATAAGTTAGAGATAGTTCCTCAAGTATCCGAAGGAACGGAGATTGAGGTTAATGAAGCAATACTTAAAGTGTTAATAACTAAAAAACAGTAACGCGCTATGGCCACAAAAAAGAAACCGGCAGCCAAGCCAGCTAAGAAATCTACAACAGCTTCTAACAAAGGCGCTAAAAAGGCAGCGCCGGTTAAAAAATCTGTGGCAACGAAAAGTAGTAAGAAGGCAACGCCTGCGAAACCTGTGAAAAAAGCAGTAGCCCCTAAACCGGCTGCTAAGAAGGCTGCGCCTAAAAAAGCCACACCTGCCAAAGCTATAGTGAAGAAGGCAGCACCGGTGAAGAAGGCAGCAGCCACTAAAAAAGTGGACTCGAAAAAAACTAACCAATTGAAAAAGACAGCAACAACGAGTAAGAAGACGACTGTAGCTAAAGCAGCGCCGGCAAAAAAGGCTGCGCCTGCAAAGAAAGCAGCGCCTGCTCCTAAGGCAGCACCTGCACCAAAACCTGCAGCTAAAAAAGCAGCGCCTGCACCGGCTAAGAAAGCCGCTCCTGCACCTGCACCAAAGGCTGCACCTGCAAAGAAAGCAGAACCGGTTAAGAAGGTAGCACCTGCTCCTGCACCAGCACCTGTTGCAGTTAAGAAGCCTGCAGCTAAAAAATCAGGTGGTAAGCAATCGCATCATGTAACAAAAACTGTTACCACTTTTGCTAAAGGTGCATTGCCAAACCGTCCGCTGTCAGCATCTGCGGCAGCTGCTATGCAACAAAAAGGTAGCCTGCCTACAAAACAGGCAACACCTGCTGCACGTGCAACAGAGAAAAAACCAAACGTTATTGTCGCGCATCGCCGTCTTGAGAATAAGAGCAAGCAGAAAGATGATGCGGGCAAAACAATGATTAATTACCAACCGGAATTTACACGTTCCATATTAGACGAAGCAGTAGAAATGCAAGGACCAGTATACCGTTACAGTGACGAAGAACTGAATGAATTTAAAGAGCTTATCCTGGCACGCCTGGAGAAAGCACGTAAAGAACTTACTTATCAGCAGGGTTTGATAACACGTAAGGATGAAGCGGGTACAGAAGATACAGAAAACCGCTACATGAATATGGAAGATGGCAGTGGCGCTATGGAGCGCGAACAACTGGCACAGCTGGCTAGCCGCCAGATCCAGTTCATCAACCACCTGGAGAAAGCGCTGATGCGTATTGAGAACAAAACATACGGTATATGCCGCGTAACTGGTAAGCTGATAGACAAAGCTCGCCTGCGTGCAGTACCACATGCTACACTCAGCATCGAAGCGAAAAATGTAATGAGCAAAAAGTAATCGCTATCTGTAGCAATACTTTAAGTTATAACACAAGCCACCTGCATATGCGGGTGGTTTTTGTTTTGTAGTTTTACCAGATGCAATACACAGAATCGCAGAAGTTTGGTAAATGGCTGTTGTGGGTGATACTGCCTACCACAGTTGCATTCTCAGCGTTTAGTCTGATATATGCTTATAAGAAAGGAGAGGGTGTGAGTTTTGAATTGCTGTTTGCACTGATACCTGTTGCCATTATGATACTTTTCTTCATCATGCGGCTGGATACTACTATTAACGATGAGGGTATCTTCTTCAGGTTCTATCCTTTTCAGAAAGGTAAGTTTATACCATGGACTGCCATAGAGAAAGCATATGTGCGCAAGTACAACCCCATTAGCGAGTATGGTGGTTGGGGATTGCGTACAGGGTGGAGTAAGAAAACAGGCGGTGCCTACAACACTGCGGGCGATATGGGCTTGCAACTGGAATACAAAGATGGTAAACGCTTTTTGCTGGGTACACAACGTGCCGATGAGTTGCGTGCGTTTATGGAAGGATTGTATAAGGATGGAGTGGTGTTGCCTTTGTAATTATCTTAAGGAATGAGTGTTTGCTTTTCGCGAGTATTTACTTTCTTTTTCCGCAAAAAGAAAGTAACAAAGAAAAGGCGCAAAGCATTGATGACATCTGAATGCTTTGTTGACGCTCCGGTGTTACTGTATTGCTACTGTTGTGCCGAGCTAAGAGCCTTGATGTCTTCTTTAACAATATAAGATGGTTGCTGATACAACGACCATCCGCCCAATAGCACCGTCATGTGCGTTAGCACTGACCACGCTCAATGCGTATTCCCCACAATAACAGCGTATAGCTATCCCTAAAACATGCGGAGCATTGGTTTTAGGGGGTCTTTTTTCTTTCTCTCTTTCTTTTTGGACAAGCAAAAAGAAAGAGAAAGCTGAATGTTAGTACTACAGTTGAATAGTAGATAAAGGCTCGCGAAGATTATTACACTCGTTTTTTGCCACATAGCAGCACAGCCGATGAACGGTGCCAACGCCGTGAAAGCTTGATAGATATAATGGCGGTGAAACAACAACCAACGATCAACCAATCAACTATTTCACTAACTTAGGTAACACAAATACACAACCCACGTATGGCATCTATCAATATCAAAAAACTGCACCACGTAACTATATGTATCCCCACAGGCTTTGAGGCTGAGGCTCGGGATTTCTATACAGGATTGCTGGGACTGCAGGAGATAGACAAGCCCAAGAGCATACCGGGTATATGGTACAAAGTAGGCGAGAGCGAACTGCACTTGGGTATAGAACCGGAGATGTATCCTACCAAACGCTTTCCTGCTTTTGAGGTGGATAGCCTGGATAGTGTACGCAAACTGCTTACGGAAAAAGGCATCGGCATAAAAGAAGAAACGCCTATACCGGGGTATAAACGTATATCTTTCCTGGACCCGTGGAAGAACAAGCTGGAACTGATGCAGCGTGTGTAAGGTGTACTATTCTTAGCGGAAGAAGCTCATGTTATCTTCCAGAAACTCTGCATTGTAATTGCCCAGATAATCTTCGCGGAAGGCTACCATTCTATCTCTCAGATAATAATCGAGCCCTGGGTTTTCGTCTGTAATAACGGCTACTGAAGGGTTGCTGAGCATATCTGTAACATCAAACATTTTCAACTGCCCTTTGATGGGGTAGTACTTGTCTGTGATGATCTGTGTAGTATCGTAGCTGTTATCTTTGGTCTTGCCTGCTATGTACATGATATCGTAGTTGGTACGCTGCGGTGATGAGGAGAATATCCTTGTGTTGAAGCCTGCACTGTTCAGCGTATTGTACACCATCTGCTGTGCAAGGCCATCATCTTCCTGACGAATGCCATCAAACTCTATAAAGATTTTACCATTGTCTGTCAGCAGCTTCTTCATCTGCTCGAAGGACTCTTTGCTCAACAGGTGCGATGGTATGTTTTCGCCCAGCAGGGCATCTACAATTATCAGGTCGTACTTCTTTTTGCACACATTTATATAATGCCTGCCGTCATCTACCGCCGTATTAGCAATGGCATGTTTGAGGCCAAAGTATTTCTCTGCCAGTTCGGGCAGGCGTCCATCTATCTCTACCGCATCGTAGCTCATACCGTGTTGTTCCAGTTGGTGTGCTACCGTACCACCGCCAAGACCTATCAGCAGTGCTTTGCTGCCTTGTGGCATACTGCGGATGATGGCATTGGTGAAGCGTGTATAATAGAGGAAAGAGAAGTTTTTATCGTTGCGGTCTATCCATGTTTGCCAGTTGTGGTTTACCAGCATTACGCGCGATGGTATATTCAGCCCGTTTTCGGTATAGGTAAAATCTACCACCTTTACCTGACCAAGCATACCCTCTGTGTGATACAGTATTTTGTACTTATCGGTTTCGCGGTGCTGATTGCTATTGTAGAAAAAAAAAGCAGGCACCAACAGCAGCAACAATACACTTGCCAGTATCTTATTCTTCGGGCGTAGTACGATGATGGTGAGTACCAGGAGCAAACCACCCGCTACTATACATGGCAGCGATATACCCACGAGTGGCACCAACCAGAAGCCCGTTATCATAGTAGCCAACACACCACCCAGTGTGCTGATGGCATAGATAAGCCCTGCGGCTTTACCACTATTATTGTTCTCGGCTATCAGGCTGATGAGCATGGGGCTGACCATACCCATACCCATAATAGGCGGCATGAGGAAGAAGATTTGTGAGGTGATAACACCGGTAAGGAAACCCATATCCAACGTGCGTGCCATGATGAACCTTGCCGTCATAGGCATAACGATAACCAATGCCGATGCTATGGCCAGTATCAGGAACAGCGTCTTTTTGCGTTGTTCTACATCCCGCTTACTAAGCTCGCCACCCCAATAGTAACCAATGGTGAGGCCACCGAGTGTAAGGGCGAGGGTAGATGCCCATACGTAGAGCGATGTACCGTAGAAGGGCGCCAGCATTTTGCCGCCTGCCAGCTCTGCCACCATCACACAGGCACCTTCAAAAAAAGAGAGCAGCAACAACAGGTTGCGAGGTATAGAAACGTTGGTAGTAGTATCGTTTTTCAAGCAATGGTATTTGAGGTAATAAATATAAGCAGAATTGGTTGATTAGTGGATGGGTTGACTTGTTGATTGGTTAGTTTGGTTCCCCTCTTGAGAGGGGATGTGTGAACGCAGTGCAACGAAGTGAGGACAGGGGTGTGTTATATATCGCATTGTGTTTATACCCTGCACGAGCCGACACACCCCTAACCCCTCTGCCAGAGGGGATGTGTGGTTGGGTTTTGTCCACGCTTGTCCACGTGTCCATGTATTCTATATC